>Ga0209692_10000125_pt1 | contig 253490 bp, 229 predicted proteins | sample tdDd472_FD_187129 | JGI IMG/M metagenome (GOLD analysis project Ga0209692, IMG submission 187129) | Marine sediment microbial communities from the Atlantic coast under amendment with organic carbon and nitrate - tdDd47.2 (SPAdes)... | ecosystem: Environmental > Aquatic > Marine > Coastal >... | reverse complement strand
GCATCGGTTTTCTCATCCCCCTACCATCTGCCTCCACCAGAACGAAAGGCTCCGCATGTCCACCATGTTCAAGTCCGACCGCCGCTACGTCCGCGACTTTGGCCCCAACGAGAGGCTCGAGGGCATCTTCACCATCAAGAACGCTCAGCTCGGCAAGACGCGGCAGGAGAAGACCTACCTCCGCTGCCTCATCGCCGACAAGACCGGCGAACTGCCCGGACGCATGTGGTCGATCGACGAGACCACCTTCCACAAACTCCCGACCGAGGGTTTCGTGTGGCTCGAGGGCGAGACCCAGCCCTACCAGGGCGAACTGCAGCTGATCATCCACTCGATCGAACGCACCGAGCCCTCGCCCGAGCAGATGCGTGAGCTGCTCCCCTCGACACCCAACGACGTGGACGCGATGTTCGCCGAGGTGACCGACCTGCTCGGCACCCTCAAGCACCCCGCGATGCAGGCCCTTGCCGAGACCTACCTCGAAGACGACGCGCTGATGGAAGCCTTCCGCGCCGCCCCGGCCGCCAAGAGCATGCACCACGCCTACCTCGGCGGTCTGCTCGAGCACACGCTCAACCTGCTCAAGCTCGCCGACGTGGTCTGCCCGCTCTACCCGCGCGTCAACCGCGACATCGTGATCCTCGGCCTGTTCCTGCACGACCTCGGCAAGACCCGCGAGCTCTTCTACGACCGCGCGTTCGGCTACACCGACCGGGGAGAGCTGATCGGGCACATCGTCGAGGGCGCGATCATGCTGCACGACAAGGCCCAGCAGACGATGGCGCTCAAGGGTGTCCGCCTGCCGGCCGGCGCGCTCACCGTGCTGCAGCACATCATCCTCTCACACCACGGCGTTCCCGAGTATGGCGCCGCCAAGATTCCGATGACGCCCGAGGCGATCCTCGTCTCCATGCTCGACAACGTGGACGCCAAACTCGCGATCGCCCTCGACTCGGCCCGCCCGGAGGAGCAGCGCGCCTACGACCTCCGCGGCAACTTCACCGAACGCCTCTGGGCCCTCGACTGCAAGCTCTACCGCCCCGACCCCCTCGCCGACTGACGGATTCCGGCCCACGTGCGTCGCCGGGCGGGGCGGCTCGTGTTGTACAATCTCAGGCAGAACGCGGAGCGTGCCATGTCCGAGGAAGTCTCGATCCAGGTCAACTTCACACGAGCGATGCCGCTCTTCCCCCTCGACACCGCGGTGCTGCTGCCGCAGCAGATCCTCCCGCTGCACATCTTCGAAGAGCGCTACCGCCAGATGATCAACCGCGCCCTCGACGGCGCTGGGCAAATCGCCATGGGCGTCTTCCGCGGGCAGCGCTGGAAGCAGGAATACCACGCCCAGCCGCCCGTGCGGCCGGCGGTCTGCGTGGGGCAGATCGTGCAGCACGAGCAGGTCGACGACGGACGCTACAACATCCTCCTGCAGGGAATCTGCCGGGCAAAGATCGTCGAAGAGGCCGAGCCCTCCGAGGGGCAACTCTACCGCCACGTGATGCTCCAACCGATCGGCGTAGGCGAGGTGGACGAGGACGAACTCGAAGACCTGCGCGACTGGCTCGACGAAGCCCTCAGCGAAAGCCCGCTCACGCAGATGACACGGGCCGAAGAGATCCTCGGCTACGTCCGCAAGCCGGAGATCCCGACGTCCGCCCTGCTCGAACTGGTGTCGTTCTCGATGACGCCGAGCGGCGAGCTGCGCTACCGGCTGCTGGCAGAGGGCGACGCGGGCCGTCGCGCCCGACTCGTCCGCCACGAGTTGGAGCACGTGCAGGGGCTCATCCGTAAAGCCCAGGCCCAGCACCCCGAGGAATGGCCCAAGGGCTGCAGCTGGAACTGATTCAACGCTCTACGCGCTGTCGCCGGTCCGCTCGATGCTCGCGCCCAGCGGACGCAGCCGTTCCTCGAGCCGCTCATACCCCCGATCGAGGTGGTACACGCGGTTGACGATCGTGGTCCCCTCGGCCGCCAGCCCCGCGAGCACCAGGCCGGCACTGGCGCGCAGATCGCTCGCCATCACCTGTGCACCGGTCAGCTTCTTCACGCCGCTGACCACGACCGTGGGACCGGCCCGGAAGAGGCTGGCCCCCATCCGCCCCAGCTCCGCCACGTGCAGGAACCGCTCGGGGAAGATCCGCTCGGTGATCACGCTGTTGCCCCTCGCCAGGGTCAGCATCGCCATGAACTGCGCCTGAAGATCGGTCGGGAAGCCCGGATGAGGCTGGGTCGTCACCTCGATGGGCCGGAGCCCCTCGGGGCTGGACACGCGGCAGGTCGCGTGCAACGGATCGTCGCCGGTCGTCTCGATCTCGACCCCCGCGTGCTCGAGACGGTCGGCCGCCGCGAGCAGGGTGTCGATCGGGCAGTTCTCGATCGTCACATCCCCCTCGGTCATCGCCGCGGCACACAGGAAGGTCCCCGCTTCGATGCGGTCCGGGATCACCGCGTGCTCGGCCCCGCCGAGCTTCTCGACGCCCCGAACCGTGATCCGGGGCGAGCCTGCGCCCGAGATCTCCGCCCCCATCTTGCCCAGCAGCCGGGCCAGGTCCACGACCTCCGGCTCGCAGGCCGCCGACTCGATCACCGTCGTGCCCTCGGCCAAGGTCGCGGCACTCATCACGTTGGCCGTGCCCAGCACCGTCGAGCCGAACGGGCCCCCGAGGAAGACCGTCGCCCCCCGGAGGCGTCCGCCCGCCGGAGCGCTTGCGACGATGTCTCCGCCCTCGAGGGTGATCTGTGCGCCGAGCGCCCGGAGGCCGCGGAGGTGCAGATCGACCGGACGATCGCCGATCGCGCACCCGCCCGGCATCGAGACTCGGGCCTTGCCCCTGCGGGCGAGCATCGGGCCGAGCGTGCAGATGCTGGCCCGCATCGTGCGGACGATGTCGTAGCGAGCGTGTGACTGGCTCTCGTCGGCCGACTGAAGCGTTACTGAGCCGCCGACGGCACCCTCCCGCGAATCCGACCCCGCGCCGTCGGTCCGGCCGCAGCCGAGTTCGGCGAGCAGACGGAGCATGTTGCGGATGTCCGCAAGATCGGGCACGTCGTGGAGCGTGACCGGTTGGTCTGTCAGCAACGCCGCGGCGAGCAGGGGCAGCGCCGCGTTCTTCGAACCGTGGACCCGGATGGTGCCCGACAGCGGCCTGCCTCCCTGAATGATGAATCTGTCCATGTCGCTCCCGGTCGCTGCCGAACTCGTGTTGTTGCCCCGTCGGCCGGCCGTGCCGGCCGCCCGCACCGCTGCGCGCGCACCGACCACCACCGCCGCCCGCGCAGGCGTGTGCTACGTCTTTCGACCGACCGGCCGCTTTCGCACCAACCGGCGGAGCACACTCTCGCACGGCCACAGCCGGTGCCGCCGCACTCGTCGCTCACGCGCCGATCGCTCGGGGGGCGAACCCGATCGCCGCAGTCCCCTCCGCCCTGACTGCTGGGCGAGGCATCGCAGATTCTCATGCAGACTTACCGCACAAAACACTGATATTTGTCGATCCTGACCGAATCTGCTTGCATCACAAGTGAGTATCCACTAGTTTTTTGGCAGCTCGGGCCCCGGAACGGGAACCAACGGGAGATCCTGAGCGTTGTACTCCATGGAACCAACAGGCCACGACCGGCACCGACGGGAAATCGAGAGCCGGCCCGACAGGAGAATCAGCCATGCAGAACCGCACCTCATCGAACTGGAACGCCCGCAGGCTCGGCCTTGCCGTGCTCGCTGCAGGCTCACTCTCCCTGGCCACCGTCGCCGGCGGGTGCAACAACGCGGGCGAGGGTGCCCTGTCGGGTGCCACGCTCGGCGCGCTGGCGGGCATGGGCCTGGGCAGCCTGAGCGGCGATATGGGCAAGGGTGCCGCGGCCGGTGCGATCATCGGCGGAGTGGGCGGCGCGGTGCTGGGCGACCAGAACAACCGCAACAACCGCCGCAACTCCTCCGGCAACGAATGGTGATTTCTCCGGCGCGCCCCGGGGCAACCACAGGGGCGTGCCGACAACGCACGTGACTCCTTCTCTCTGACCCCCTCTACACGCGTGACGACCCGCGGCACCACAGGGCCGCGGGTTGTCGGTTTTTGGAGTCTCGCCCCCCACCCTTGCGCGACGCGCCGCTGTGCCCTATCGTGATCGCCCATGGGCACCGTCGCGTCAAAGAAAGCCGCTCCCAACGCCACCCGGCGCAAGGCCGCCAAGAAGACGACACCGCCCAAAGTCGCCAAGCCGACCAAGACGCTCGCCCGCAGCTCGGCCCGGAGCAAGTCGCCCAAGGGCCGGGTCGCGTTCTACCTCGGCGATTGCCGCGAGGTGCTGCCGACGATCCCCGAGGTGCAGAAGAAGTCGGTCCGGCTGGTCTTTGCCGACCCTCCCTTCAACTGGAAGCGCGACTACGACCGGCAGGAGACCGGGCACGCGTGGGACGACGCGATGTCCCGCGAGGAGTACCTCGCCTTCACCTACGCGTGGCTCGACGCGTGCATCGACGCCCTGACCGAGGACGGTTCGATCTGGGTGAACATCCCGGACGACTCGGCGGCCGAGATCGCGGTGCACCTCAAGAGCCGCGGCCTGCACATGGTCAACTGGTGCATCTGGCACTACCGCTTCGGGCAGAACACGACGAAACGGTTCATCAACAGCAAGGTCCACGCGCTCTACTTCTGCCGCGACCCCGACAACCGCGTGTGGAACAGCGACGACATCGTCGAGGTCTCGGACCGCCGGGCGATCTACGGCGACCCGCGCACCGAGAGCAAGCGCGACGGCATGCCCGCCGGGATGCGCGTGCCGATGGACGTGTGGTACGGCCAGTACTGGGGCCGCATCCAGGGCAACAACAAGGAACGCCGCCACAACCACGACAACCAGCTCCCCGAGGTCTATCTCGAGCGCGTCATCCTCGCGTGCTCGAACCCGGGTGACGTCGTGCTCGACCCTTTCATCGGCAGCGGCACCACGGCCGTCGTCGCCCGCGACCACGGGCGCGACTTCGTCGGCACCGAGTACAGCCGCGAGAATCTGGAGGGGGCGTTCGAACGCACCGGCGAGGGCATGCTGCGCAAGGGCATGGCGCGGGGCGCCAGCACGGCGATCCACCCGAACCGTCGCAGCCCTGCCTCGGGACGTGACACCGAGTCATGAGTGATCCGGGGATCATCGCTCCTGTCGAGGGCGGCGTGACGATCCGGCTCAAGGCTGTCCCCGGGGCCAAACGCGATGAGCTTGCAGGTGTGCTCGGCGACCGGCTCAAGGTCCGTGTGAGCGCACCGCCGGAGGGGGGCAAGGCCAACAAGGCGATCTGCACGCTGCTGGCCAGCACGCTCGGGGTCAAGCGACGCGATGTCGAGATCATCAGCGGACCGACCAACCCCGAGAAAGTCGCCCGTGTTCTCGGCATCGACGAAGCGACCGCGAGCGAACGAGTTCTGGGAAGCAGCGACTGAACGACGGGTGCCGTGGTCTGAGTGAGTCCTCGAACGAAGGCCACGATCAATTGCCCGGCCGCTAAAATCCGGCCCATGCCCCGCCGCCACCGCACCCGCTACGAGTCCCCGCAGCAGGCGCGGTTCTTGACCTTTTCCTGCTACCGCCGTCTCGCTCTCTTTCAGAACGACATGATCAAGACCGCCTTCGCAGAACACTTGCTGGAGTGCGAACTCGAGCTGAGGTTCCGCCTGCTCGAGTGGGTCGTGATGCCCGAACACGTTCACCTCTTGCTGGTACCCAGACTCCCGGAGATGCCGGTTCCCACGATCCTCCGGCGCGTGAAGGAACCGTTCGCCCGACGGGCGCTCGCCCGCTGGAGGACGCTGCGAGCGCCCATACTCGAACGACTCGTCGATTCTCGCGGTAGGACCAGGTTCTGGCAACGGGGCGGCGGGTACGACAGGAACATCCTGACCAACGACGAGCTGTTCGACAAGACCCGCTATATCCACGAGAACCCGGTGCGCCGCGGGCTCGTGGAGGACGTTCGAGATTGGCGATGGTCGTCGGTCGGTTGGGTGTCGTGCGGGGAGTCGGGACGTCCAGGGTAGACCATGTCGTCACGCGTGGCCTTCGCTCGAAGACTCGCTCAGACCACGGCACCGAGTGTCCACGTGTGGCACCGGGTGCTCGTCAGCCTTCTGCCGCGAGTTCCTGTTTCAATGCCTTGGCCAGATACTCGTACTGCTCGACCGCGTTGTACGCCTGCGCGCTGATCCGCAGCAGCCTTCGGCCCTGACTCGGCAGGCTCCACACCGGCACCTGGATCTTGTGCTTCTCGACGAGCTTTTCCTGCAGCGGGTCCTCGTACCCGCCCGGCGACGTGCCGCCGGACTCGAGCCCGACCCCGGGCACCACGATCGTGGCCATGGAGCCCACCAGATCGTCGGGCGTCGCCGGCGCACTGCCGAGCGCATCGCAGAGGATCTCGCGTCCCCGCAGCGCGAGCGCATGGTTGCGCTGCCGCAGGGCTTCCCACGACCCTTCCACCGTCGCCATGAACTCCAGCGCTTCGGGCACCACCAGGAAGCGGGTGTAGTCGTCCGTCCCGATGTAATCGAACAGACAGCGGAACCGATCACGGTCGGGGCGCTTGAGGTGGGCACGGGCCGAGAGCGCGAGCGGCTCGAAGCCCTCACGCCGCTCCGGGTGCACCCACAGAAACGCCGAGCCCTTCGGGCAGCACGGCCACTTGTGCAGGTTGGCGGTGTAGTAGTGGGCGTTGGTGGCACTCACATCGACGGGGATCTGCCCCGGCGCATGCGCACCGTCGAGCAGCACCTCGACGCCCTTTGCCCGCAGCGCCAGCACCAGCCGGTCGACCGGGAAGATCAGCGCCGTCGGGCTGGTGATGTGGCTCAGCAGCACGATGCGGGTGCGGTCGGTCACCGCGTTCATCACCGCGTGGAAGATCTCGTCGGAGGACTTGGTCGGGAAGGGGACCGAAGCCCGGACGACACTGGCCCCGGCACGCTTGGCCGCCTTGGTAAAGGTGCTGATGCACGCCGAGTATTCGTGATCGTTGACCAGGATCTCGTCGCCGGCCTTCAGCCCGAGGTTGTCGATGACAGTTGCGACCGCCTGAGTCACGTTGGGCAGGAACGCCAGCCCCTCGGCATCGCATCCGATGAACTCTGCGAGCGACGCCCGCGCCGCGTCGAGCATGCCCTCGACGTCGAGCATGAAGAACCGCACCAACTCGCGTTCCATCTGGTCGCGGTAGCGCTGCTGGGCCTCGAGGATCGGGACGGGACACGCGCCGTAGCTGCCGTGGTTCAGGAAAACCACACCGGGGTCGAGACGCCAGTGACGTGCGTGGGCCGAGGGAGCGGCGGGGAGTGTTGGCATGGCCGCAGCATAGCGGCGCGGGTCACGCCTCGAAGTCGATCAACCGTCCGGCGTTGACGCCGGTCGCCGCGCCGTTGCGGGCCGCGGGGTTGGTATAGATCGGCATCGCGCTCGCGGCCTGCGCCGGGGCGTGGCCGTCGAAGCTGACCTGCCCGGGGACCTTTGCCGCAGCGAGCGGGTTGGTCGGCGTCGAACGCGCTCTGGCCGCGGCCGAGAGATCGAACGAGTCGTGCGCGTCAGCCCGTGAAGCCCGCTCGGTCAGAGACGCCGCACCAGTCTGGGTCTGGCTCTGGATCTGGCCCTGGCCCTGCGGCACGGCCCGGACCATCAGCGGGCGAACGTTGCCGTACGCCTGTGCAGCGGTCGAGAATGGAAGAACGCGGTCACTCATGCGGGCACACTCTACCCCATGGATCGGCGCGGCTGTAGGTCCCGCGTGAGTTATAGTTGTGCGCGCAAACACAACGACCGGATAACCCGCCTCACGCCCGAATCAGCTCCAGTCGAGCCCTTCCGGCAGCGTGTTCAGGTTGCGGCAGCCGTCCGCCGTCACCACCACCATGTCCTCAACCCGGACGCCGCCGATCGCGGCCGAGTAGAGCCCCGGCTCGATCGTCAGCGCGTCGCCCACGAGCAGCTCCGGCCCCTTGCGATCGAGCAGGGGCGGCTCGTGGACCTCGAGCCCGATGCCGTGGCCCGTGCCGTGGGGCATGCAGGTGTACGTCGCGGCCGCACCCTCCGGCGGCGCGGTCATGTGGTAGCCGTGCGCCGTGAGCACGCGCGATGTCTCGGCGTGCACCGTGTCGCCGGTCACGCCGGCCTTGGTCGCCGCGATCGCCGCGGCCTTGGCCTCGACCACCGCCGCGTGCATGCGGGCAATCTCGTCGGGCACGTCGCCGTGCACAACTACCCGGGTGCAGTCGCCGTTGTAGAGCGTCGCCTTGTTCTGCGGGAAGACGTCGAGGATGATCGGCTGGCCTGTGGAGAGCGGGCCGGTGCCCCGGTTGTGGCAGTCGCCGCCCTCGGTGCCGCAGGCGACGATCGCGTCGGGGCTCGAGTAGCCCAGCTCCAGAAGCCAGATGTCCATCATCGCGCGCACACGGTTGCCGGTCAGGGGCTCGCCGCCGTGCTGGAGCACGCCGTCGGTGTCGGCGGGCGCCCGGGCGATCATCTGCAGCGTCCGCAGCATGACCTGCTCGGTCGTCGCCTGCGCCTCGGCGAGCCACGCGATCTCCTGCTCGTCCTTGGTCCGGCGGTCGATCACGCCCTTGTCGGCGTCGTACTCGAGCGTGAGGCCCGCCTCCTGGATGTGGTGCGCGAAGATGAACGGGAGCGAGCGGTCGGTGACGACCCTGGTCACGCCGTTGCGGCGGAGGCACTCGACGACCGCCTGCGCCGTGCCGGTCTCGCGATCACCGCTCAGGCCGCCCTCGGGCGTGAAGTCGGAGTAGCCGAAGACCGCGTCTGCGCCGGCGTGTTTGCGCGCGCGGTCCATCTCGATCTCGCGCAGGATGAGCGAACGCCGCGGCGTGGCCCCCTCGATCTCGATCAACGCCGCGGGATCGCCCACGTTGAAACGGATGGCGTGGTAGAGGATGGCGTTCTTGGCGGGGATGCCGGCGGTGAGTGTGGCGGTCGTCATGGTGCATTATTGCCACGGACCGATGGCGACCCGGGCCCGCCCCGGACCGGGCCGTCAGAGCTGGCTGGCGGTGAAGCTCGAGCCGACCTCTTCGCGGTCCCAGTTGTGGCTCACGCCGCGTTTGGTCTCGTAGTAGTCCCAGATCTCGAACCAGTAGCTCTTGAACCGGAACTCGCCGAACGGCTCGTAGTGGGCGGCCAGGCGTTTCATGATCGACGCGTCGGTGCCCTTCATGCCCAGCACCGCCTTGCCGTGGCGGAGGCTCTCTGAATCGAGCGCAAGGCGGGAGTAGCGCCCCAGCAGCTGCATGATGTTGCCCGCGGCGTAGGGCCCGATGCCGGGCAGCGAGGTCAGGAACCGGAACGCCTCGTCGTCCGACGTGGCCGCATCGGTCAGCCACCCTTCGTCCACCTCGGCCGGCCGGCCGCCCCGCGGAACGAACATCTTGGCCAGATCGACCATCCGCTGGTCGCGGTACCCCACGCGGCAGCGGGCGCGGAGCGTGCCGGGGCGGGCGCGGGACATGCGCCTCGCCGACGGGAACGCGCCCGACTCACCAAGCACCTCGCACAGACGGCGGTTCATGTGCACGGTGCTCGGCCAGGTGACGTTGCAGCTGGTGACGGTCTTGAGCACGTCCTCAAAGAGCGTCGGCGAGCGGAAGAGGCGGCTCCGCCCGGACTGCTTCCAGCGTGGGTCGAGCGCGTGGAAGGCACGGGCGTGGGTTTCGTCTTCGTCGAGGCGGAACATTCGGGCGCACTGCGCGCGCGCTTCGGCCTGCTCTGCACGGGTGAGCGACCTGTCGAACACGGCAACGAGCGGCGCACCCGGCACGTGCGGGAAGCTCATCCGGCCGGGCCGGCTGGCACGGTGGGTCTTTCGCTGTTCCTGCGAGATCGTCGCGCGGGCTGCGCCCCCGGACAGCAGGAGCGTGCGCGTCAGCGTCTGCTGCCGCACGGCCCAGTGGTTGGGCGCGAGCAGAAAATAGCCGTAGGAACAGACATCGCGGCTGAGCACGAAGTCGGCGGGCACACGGATGGAAAGGCGGGTGCCCACGCGGGCGCTCAGCGCTTGCTGGTCGGGGTGATCGCCTCGGCCGACTCGGCGGAGAGGTAGAGGATGCACTGGCAGTTCGGGCAGTTGGTGAACTGGCCGGTCAGCAGCGCGACGCCGGACTGCATCGGCACCGCCATCATGCAGGCGCCGCAGTGGTATTCGTGACGCTTGACGTCGGCGATCTCCATCGGCGCCATCGTGTCCTCTTCGCGGTGCTCGTAGAGCCGCTCGTAGTCGGCGAGAATGTTTGCCGGCACGTCCTCGGCCGCCTCGATGCGTTCTTTCTTGAGCTGATCCAGGCGTTCGGCGATCTCGGCCTTGCGCTCCTTGCACTGGGTCTCGGCGACGTCGCGCATCTTGGCACGCTCGGCACGCTGGACCTCAAGCTCGGCCAGTTCGGCCTTGAGCTCGTCGGCGCGGTTCATCTGGCCGAGAGCCTCTTCCTCGACCTTGGACTTGTCGGCCTTGAGGGTGTTGACCTCGGTGAGGAAGGTCTGGTAGTCCTTGGTGGTCCGCGCCGTGTCCATCTGCTCGCGGATCTGTTCGAGCCGCTCGTTGGTCGATCGCACGTCGTTTTCGGCGTTGGCGACCGAGGCGCTGATCTGCTTGACCTGCTTGGCGAGGGCGACGTGCTTGGCGTCCAGGGCCTTGAGCTGCTTGGACTGCTCGGCGAAGAACCGCTCTGCGGCGCGGAGCCGGGATTGCAGCCCGGCGAGTTGGCGATCAATTTGAAACACACGCAGCAGACGGGTGGTGACGTCCATCGAGCACTCCAGGGCGTTCAGCGACTTCCGCAATGAGTGTACCCCAGGGCAGGCAACAAATCACACATTGGTACGGATTCCGGGGCTTCCGGAGCAGATCAGACCAGCAGTTCGAGCAACCAATAGGCCGCAGGGAACACCAGCAGCAACGAATCGAGCACATCGATCAACCCGCCCATGCCGGGCACGGCCGTTCCGGAATCCTTGACACCGGCATCGCGCTTGAGCACGCTGGCCATGAGGTCGCCGGCGTGCCCCACCAGCGAAAACAGCACACCGGCCAACACACCGACCAGCGGGCTGGGGCTGCCGGCGACGCCCGACCGCCCGAGAATCCACGCCCCGAGAGCACCCACAACGCTGGCCAGGACGACGCCTCCGAACAGGCCTTCCCACGTTTTTCCGGGGCTGAGCCACGGGATGAGCTTGTGCTTCCCGATCGCGCGTCCCGTGAAGTAGGCCCCGGTGTCGCACGATTTGGTCACCAGAAGCACCCACAGCAACAGCCAGACCTCGTTGTGCCTGCGAATGGCCATCAGGAAACCGAACAGCAGGCCGAGATAGACGAACGCCAGTAGCGTCGAGCCGGTGGCGGCAATTACCCCCTCGACCGAGCAGTGCCGGGCGTGGAACACCATCGACGCGACAAGCACCCCCACCGCCGCCGAGGCCACCAGGGCCGCTGCGGTCAGCGGATCGGCGGTCTCCGGCACGAACGTGGAGACCACCAGCCCGACAAGGGCAGCGACGGTCGAGGCCCGCGCCGAGGCGGCGATGCCCTTCCTGCGGAGCATCGAGGCCATCTCCCGGGCCGCGATGAGGCAGAGAACTGCGACCACCGGGAACAGCAGCGTCCCCGGCGGGAACGTGGCGATTCCGAAGAGGTCGGCCAGCGCGGTGGGCAGCGCGACCCGGTCGATCAGCCCATCGAGCCACAGCCCCAGGATCAGGCTGGCGATGAGCAACGAACCCGCGATCACGCGTTTGCGGAGCACAGCGAGGACTTTAGCGGCTCGTCGCCGGGGGTGCGGGGGCCGGACGCGCTCCGAACCGCCTCTCCCGGGACGCGAACGCCCGGATCGCCCCCCGGAGGTGCTCGGTAGAGAACTCCGGCCAGAAGACGTCGCTGACGTACAACTCCGCGTAGCTGATCTGCCACAGCAGGAAGTTGGACACCCGCATCTCGCCGGCGGTGCGGATCACCAGGTCCGGGTCGGGCAGCCCGGCGGTGCCGAGGGCTTTGGAGATCTTCGCCTCGTCGATCGCCTCCGGCGCGAGCTCCTTCCGATCGACCTGTGCGGCCAGGTCGCGGACCGCGTCGGTGATCTCCTGCCGCGAGCCGTAGTTGATGGCCAGGCAGAGCGTCGGGCCGACGATCTTCGAAGTCGCCTCGACGAGTTGCCCGAGCGCTTCCCTGACATCAGCCGGCAACTCGTGGATGCGGCCGATGACCCTGACCCGCACGCCCTCCCGGACGAGGCTCTCGCGTTCGCTCTGGCAGTAGGCGATGCACAGTTGCATGAGCGCGTCGACCTCTTCGCGCGAGCGCTTCCAGTTCTCTGTCGAGAACGAGTAGAGCGTGACCGCCTCGACCCCGAGCCGGCCGCACTCCTCCACGACGCGTCGCACCGTTTCGGCGCCGCGGCGGTGGCCCTCGGCGTGCGGCAGCCCCTCGCGGGTCGCCCAGCGTCCGTTGCCGTCCATGATGATGGCCACGTGACGGGGGATGCGTGCCGGGGGCACATCGGGCAGGTGCTCAAGCGGGGCCGCGTGAGGCGTCAGGCGGGCCATCCGGGCGAGAGCCTCCCGGTCGGCGTCGGTCAGGGCGTGCTCGGGTGCGGTCGAATCGGTGGGCATGCGGGCTCCGATGGTCGGGTGTGGACTGTACCCCCGGGGTCTTGCAGAGGGTTCGGATTCCGGGCTCGCCGATTGCCCGCGGGCCGGGTCAGCGGCCGTCCCGAGGCCTTGCCGGCCCGGCGTGCGGGTCCGAACGCAGCGCCGCGACGATGTCGGCGCGGGCGTCGGTCCACGGGCGGGACGCAACTCGAGGCACGACCCATCGCACGTCCCGTGCGAACGGTTCGAGCATTTCCGGATCGGCCGAGGCGACCATCCACCGGCTGGCTTGGCGTCCGGTCGCGGTCGCCTGCTCGAAGGTGCGCTCGTCCTGCCACTCGACGCACGCCATCCCAGCGCTCTCGGCCGCGGCTGCTGCGAAGGGCGCGAGGTCGAGGTGGCGGTTGGACAGATGGAACAGCAACACACCACCCGGTCTCAGCTTGCGTGCGTAGAGCTCGACGGCCTCCTGCGTGAGCAGGTGCACCGGCACCGAGTCGGAACTGAACGCGTCGAGGACGAGACAGTCGTACGCGCCTTCCGGCTCTCGCGCGAGGGTGAGCCGACCGTCCCCGAGCACTACGCGCACTTCCGCGGCGGACGAATCCAGAAACGTAAACCACGCCGGGTCCTGCGCGATCCGCACGACGGTCGGGTCGATCTCGAAGAAGTCGAAGGCCTGCCCTTCGCGCCCGTAGGCGGCCATGGAACCCGCCCCGAGACCAACAAGCCCCACCCGCGCAAACTGCTCGCCGTGCGCAGCGAACACGTGCCCCGCGGGGCCGCTGCGGTGGTAGTAGGCCAGCGGCTCGCCCCGTTCGGCGGGGTCGAGCGACTCTGCGCCGTGGATCGCCGTGCCGTGGCTGAGCTCTCGGTAACGCCCGTCGTGGCTGATGCGCACGGTGTGCACACCGAAGAATGTCCGCTCGCGGAGCTCGACGCGCGAGCCGTCGCCTCGGGCGATCACACCCAGCAGCAGGGCGGCGGTCGTCGCCAGGAAGACGCGGGGGTGCATCGACACCATGAACAGAAGGAGCGCCGGGACACCCGCGGTCAGCAGGAGCAACGGATCGCGCGAGCCGTCCGGCTGGATCGCCGTCGCCCGCGGCCCGAGCCACACGCCGACCAGCAGCGCCGGCGGCACCAGCCACACGAGCCGTCGCCACCCCGAGAGTGCGCGCGCAGCTCCCGGCATTGCCACGCACGCGAGCACGATCGCCAGCGGGTACTCGTGCAGGTCGTCGAACACCGCCGGCGCGATGAACGTGTGGAACACACCCGCGAGCGCGCCGCCGATCGACAGGAAGAGATAGAACTCGGTCAGCCGCGCGACACCCGGGCGCCCCGCCCGGAGCCTGCCGTGGCACAGGCACCCGGCGGCGACGAGCAGCAACAGGTGCAGCACGACGATCGCCTCGAAGGGATGCCGCGCGTCGAGCAGGAAGGCGAGCACCACCGTGACCGCGGCGAAGGGCCAGACGCGCTGCGCCACCGCCGAGACCCGGTCGCCCGCGCAGCTGAAGGCTGCGACGAACGTGAGGAGGTAGAGCCCGAGCGGGACGATCCACAGCAGCGGCACCGCGGCGATGTCGGTCGAGAGATACTGTGTTACGCCGATCATCAGGCTCGACGGCACGAACGCGAAGAACATCCAGCCAGCCCGCTGCCTCCACCGCCCGTCGGGCGGGGCATCGGCGAGGCGGACCGGGTGCGGCGCGGGGGCCTTGGCGCGTGCCGCCGACCACATCCGCAGGCCGCACGCCATCACCAATGCCGCAAACACGGCAAAGCCGATGCGCCACCCGACCGCCTGCTCGGACATGGACAACGCCGGCTCGATCAGGAACGGGTAGGCCAGCAGCCCGACGAAGCTCCCCGCGTTGCTCGCGGCGTACAGGAAGTACGGGTCGTGCGCCGAGCGGTGGTTGGTCGCGCCGAACCACCGCTGGATCAGCGGCCCCGCGCTCGAGACGGCGAAGAAGGGCAGCCCCACGCCGGTGGCCAGGAGTGCCAGGAGCGCCCAGACACCGGGCGTCTCACCCAGCCCCGCGCCCGCGTGCAGCCCGATCGGCAGCCCAACCGCCCCTGCGAGCACTGCGCCGTGCACCACGACCTGCGCGCGCGGGCCCAGCCGGGAGGTCAGCAGATGCGCGTAGATGTAGCCGAGCAGCAGCGCGGTCTGAAAGAACATGACCGCCGTGTTCCAGACCGCCGGGCTGCCGCCGAAGACCGGCAGCGCCTGCCTCGCGGCGAAGGGCTGTATCGCAAAGAGCAACGCAGCGCCCAGAAAGGTGGCTGCGGTGAAGACGGGGAGCATGGTGCGGATGGTACGTGAAGGAGGCGTGCGGGGGTCTACGCCGGAACGACGGGCGCGATGGCGAACTTCCCGCCGAGGATGGTGGCCCCCGGCGAGACATAGACCGCCGGGGCCTGCAGGTCGCCGTCGATGGTCGCGGTCTCACCCAGCGTCACCGGGCCGAACGAGACGATGCGGCCGCGGATCGACCCGTGCACCTCGACACCCCCACCGGCGGTGAGCAGGTTCACCCGGACATCGGCCTTGCGGTCGAGGAGGATCTTGCCGCAGGTCTGCAGCCGGCTTCCCCAGTGACGCGCCCGCACCACGATGTCGGCGATCGCGAGCTGCCGGTGGCAGTGCGGGCACGAACTGCTCATGGCGTGGATGCTCACGCGGCAGTCACGGGTGCAGTGATAACACCGCACCACGCGGCTTGGCGGATCGAGCGGGTTGATCGCGGGAGCGGTCACGCAGTGTCACTCGTCGCGGCGGGACTCACGCCGCGCCGTCGGCGACGGTCGTGGAGCGCGGCCCCCAGCCGCCGGTGGTCTGGCGTTCCTCGTCGGTGCCGCCGGACTTGCCGACCCAGTCGAACGCCGACGCCTTGGCCTCGGTGGCCTTGGTGTCGATCGTCTTGGTGGTCTTGGTCTCGGGGATCGGGCGTTCGGTCGGGCGGGCTTCGGTGGCGCCGGCGCGGGTACGCATCTCGGCGACGGCCTCGGGGCCGACGCAGCAGCGGCCGTTGAACGACGCGCCCTCGGCGACGATCAGCTTCTCGGCGACCACGTCGCCGTTGACGCGGGCGGTGCTGTTGAGCTGGATGCGGTCGCGGGCCATCACGTTGCCCTCGACGTGGCCGTCCACGATGACGGTCTCGGCCTCGAGCGAGGCGGTGCACTCGGCACTGGCCCCGACCTGCAGCTCGCCGCCGCTGGTGACCATGCCCTCGAACCGCCCGAGGATCCGTGCGGTGCGTTCGAACGACATCTCGCCCTTGATGTGGGTGTCCGGGCCGATGACAGTGATCTGCGACTCGTGCTCGCTCATGAGAACCTCCGGCGGGTGGATACGGGGCTACGGCAAATGTGGGCCACAACCGACCCGCGTGCGCATCCCACCATCGGCCCGTCCCGATTCCGGCCTCCAGTTTCTGCGGGCTTGTGGTAGACTCGACTGAGCCTCACTCGCCTGTCCGGCCTTGAAAGGGAACCACATGACGCTGCACCACACTCTGAGCCGCCTCGCTGCCGTGTTCGTACTTGGTTTGTCGGTCCTGCTGGTCACCGGATGCGAGGAGACCATCACGATCGAGAACTACCAGCTCATCGAGAACGACATGGACCTCATCGCCGTGGAGGACATCCTCGGCGGCCCGGGCGAGTTGCAGGTCGCCTCGGGCGTCGGCATCGGGGCCTCGGGCATGCTCGAGAAGCAGGGCGGCGAGGGCGACACCAAGGACTACCTGTGGGGCGACACCAGCGAGGGCATCCTCGTCAAGTTCAAGCAGGGCCGAGTCGTCCACAAGCAGAAGTACGGCCTCTAGGTCGCGAGGTCGAGCAGGGCCCGCGAAGCGACGAGCGGAGGCCGAGTGGCACAAAAAAGGCCCCGATCGCCGGGGGGACAGTCAGCAACCGGGGCACGAAGAGGATGTGTACGGAAGCCCGTTTCCGGCCCTCCGCACAGACCAATAGGCACGCGCTAACCACTATTCCGGGACTCCACAGAAATCGGCGTCGGGGAGTGAATCGCACATCCTGTCGGGTTTTGCGTACCGCGAGTTCATTACCGCGAGTTCTTCACCAAGGGCGCCGCGCGGCGATCGGAGCGGCGAGGCGACCGATCGCTACCGCCGCCACCGCCTTGACCGCCAGCCCGGGCAGGAACGGGTAGAGCCCGCCCTCGAGCGCCCGGCCGAGCCCGTAGCCGTTGACCAGCGCCAGCACCGGCACGCCGAGGGCGAAGACCACGGCGTTGCCTGCAAGGACGGCGGCGATCATCGCGAGCCAGCCCCGCACCGAGCCGTCCCGCCGGCGGGCGATCATGCCGATGACCGGCTGGCAGCAGACAAATCCCAGCAGGTATCCGCCGGTCTGGCCCACCAGCACCAACACGCCTTTGGAGCCCTCGGCGAAGATCGCCCCGCCGAGCACGCCGATCGCCAGGTAGAGCACCATGCTCGTCGTGCCGACGCGGGGGCCCAGGCAAAGGGCCGCGAGCAGGACGACGAGCGTCTGCAGCGTCATGGGGACGCCGTCAGGCGGCAGGGGGATGGCGACCTGTGCGGCCAGCGAGGTGAGCAGCGCGAAGATCGACGCTGCGAGGAGGTCTCGGAGCCACGCCGTGGCATCCGCCCGCGGCACCGGGATCGCGACCGCCTCATCGGACGGCGCACGCTCGGCGAACCGCGTCATGGATGCTCCGGGAGGCTGTGCGGGTGGGTGTTCTGGCACCATGGCCGGATGGTAGCGAGCTATGCCGCCCACTCCACGCAGCGGCCGCGAGCCGGCGCGGACGCGGTCGCTCCAAAAAGAACGCCGGCCCGGTGCGTGTGCACCGGGCCGGCGGCATGCAGACGTGGGGACGGGGGGTGGGTCAGCCGCCGCTGTTGTTGATCTCGGAGCCGCCGTAGTCGAGGCCGTGGAGGCCTTCGCGGGTCCAGCGGAAGTAGGGCTCGAGGTCAACGTCCTTGTTGCCGCCCGAGCGGGTCGGGGGCTCGTAGACCTCGTTGGGCAGGTAGTCCATGCGGGCATGGTCGGGGCTGCTGGGGTTGTTCGGACGGAAGCTGCGGTTGGCGTCGCCGGTGGTAAGGAAGCGGGCCGAGCCGTCGAAGAAGAGCAGGTTGGTCTTGGCGTCCGGGTAGGCGTAGAACTGCGCTTTGGCCGCGCTGTGGAAGTCGTAGAAGTCGAACATCTGCACCTTGCCGGAGGGGAAGTCCACCTCACGGATCTGACGCTCGCCGAGCCTCGCACCGCCGGGGAAGGTGAAGAGGTCGTGGTTGGGCTTGTAGGGGCTCACGGTGTTGGTCTTCGGCGTGGCCTTGTCGGGTGCCCACGAGGCGGGCACGAACTGGTAGGTCGAGCGGTAGGGAGACATGTTGTTGTACGCCTGGCTGCCCTGCTCGTTGAGGTCCGGCGGGTTCTTGGGATCCTTCTGCCAAGAGATCAACTGCTTGTCCTCGGGACAGGCCGCGGTCTGCTCGGGGATCGTGTCGGCCATGTAGTCCACGATAACCGCGTGGCTGAAACGACGCTGCGGAGCGCGGTTGGTCAGCTTCTCGAAGTTGTCGTCACCGGTCTTGCGGCGGATGATCTCGGTGAGCTGAAACATCGTCGCCTGCACGTGGGAATTGGCGTTCCGAAGATCGCTGTACTTGGTCGAGTAGTTGCCCTCGTTCCAGGAGAACGAGGCGATCTTGTCCTCGAAGTCCGCGGCGTAGGTGTTGACCGCGACGCCCACCTGCTTGAGGTTGCTGCCGCAGATCGACAGACGGGCCGCCTTGCGCGCCTTGCCCAGGGCCGGCAACAGGATGCCGATGAGCAGCGCGATGATCGCGATGACCACCAGCAACTCGATCAGCGTGAATCCGAGACGGGTTCGTTTGTGCATGTCGTTTTTCTCCTTCCAAGCCCGACGGCGCCTTCGAAGGCACAAACATCCGGCAGGTACAAATCATTCCCGAACGGTCATCCCCGAACGGAGGCCATCGTAGCCACGCGGTGAGAATCGTTGCTCCACTCCCGTGCGCAGGCCGAACACCCGCGCCGCAGCCAACTATCCGCACGGATGCGGCCCGCGGAGGCATCGGTGGCCAAGAAAAACGTCGGCCCGGCAGTGATGCCGGGCCGACGTGGTAAGAAACTAGGTGTTTTCCGCTATCAGCCGCCGCTGTTGTTGATCTCGGAGCCGCCGTAGTCGAGGCCGTGGAGGCCTTCGCGGGTCCAGCGGAAGTAGGTCTCGAGATCGGTGTCGGCGACACCGCCGCTGCGGGTTGGCGGCTCGTAGAGGTCGTTGGGCCGATAGTCCATCAGCGTGGTCTGCGGGCTCCGGGGGTTGTTGGGCCGGAAGCTCTTGTTGGAGTCACCGGTGGTGAGGAAGCGGACCGAGCCGTCGAAGAAGATGAGGTTGGTCTTGGCATCGGGGTAGGCGTAGAACTGCGCCTTGGCCGCGCTGTGGAAGTCGTAGAAGTCGAACATCTGCACCTTGCCGGAGGGGAAGTCCACCTCACGGATCTGACGCTCGCCGAACCTGGGGTTCGGGAACCAGAACAGGTCGTGGTTCTGCTTGTACTGGTAGACGGTGTTGGTGGCGGGTGTGCCCTTGTCCGGCGCCCATGAGGCGGGGACGAACTGGTAGGTCGAGCGGTAGGGCGTCATGATGTTGTACGCCTCGCTGCCCTGCTCGCCGATGTCCGGCGGATTCTTCGGGTCCTTGGCCCAGGCGATCAGCTGGCGGTCTTCCGGGCAGGCCGCGGTCTGCTCGGGGATGACGTCGGCCATGTAGTCGACGATGACCATGTGGCTGAAGCGACGCTGCGGGGCGCGGTTGCGCAGCGGCGGGATCGTGTCGTCGCCGGTCTTGCGGCGGATGATCTCGGTGAGCTGGAACATCTGCGCCTGGTTGTTGCTGCCGCCGGGGTTGCGCAGGTCCGCGTACTTGGTGGTGTAGTTGCCGACGTTCCAGGAGAACGAGGCGATCTTGTCCTCGAAGTCCGCGGCGTAGGTGTTGACCGCGACGCCCACCTGCTTCAGGTTGCTGCCGCAGATCGACAGACGGGCCGCCTTGCGCGCCTTGCCCAGGGCCGGCAACAGGATGCCGATCAGGAGTGCGATGATCGCGATGACCACCAGCAGTTCAATCAGTGTGAATCCGAGACGCCTTTTCATGTTCAGCTCCCTTGTGTCCTTTCAGAGGCCCCGCTCTCGCCGGGCCCGGGGTCTTGATCCCCATTGCTCTCCTGCCGTTGTCTTCGCACTCTCAGTCGATCGGCGAGCTGCGCTCGGGCAGACCGCCGCATTTTCCTTGCGTGAGGGTTAATCCGGTCGGTAGTCGAGTTCGCTCCCGCCGTAATCGATGCCGTAGAGGCCTTCCGACGTCCATCGGAAGTATCCCGGCAGGTCAACATCCACATCGGTCCCCGACCGCGTCGGGGGCTCGTAGAGATCGTTGGGGCGGTAGGCCATCACCGAAGGCCCGGCGCCCTTCCTGGCACCGTTGGGCAGCCAGCCCTCGCCGGCGTCGCCGGTGGTGTAGAAGCGGGCGGAGCCGTCGAAGAAGAGTAGGTTGGTCTTGGCGTCGGGGTAGGCGTAGAACTGCGCCTTGGCCGAACCGTGGAAGTCGTAGAAATCAAACATCTGCACCTTCGACGAGGGGAACGCGACCTCGCGGATCTGCCGCTCGCCGAGGATGGCCCGGTCGGGGAAGGAGAAGAGGTCGTGGTGGCCTCTGAACTGCGCGACCGTGTTGCCGCCGGCTCGCTGCCGCGCGCGGGGTGCCCACGAGGCGGGGACGAACTGGTAGGTCGAGCGGTAGGGCGTCATGATGTCGTACGCCTCGCTGCCCTGCTCGCCGATGTCCGGCGGGTTCTTCGGGTCCTTCTGCCAGCGGATCAGCTCGCGATCTTCGGGGCATGCCGCGGTCTGCTCGGGGATGACGTCGGCCATGTAGTCCACAACCACGACGTGGCTGAATCGGCGCTGCGGTGCGCGATTGCGCAACGGGGGGATCGTGTCGTCACCGGTCTTGATCCGGATGATCTCGGTGAGCTGGAACATCGTCGCTTCGACGTTGTCGCTCGGGTTGCGCAGGTCGTTGAACTTGGTGGTGTAGTTGCCACGGTTCCAGCTGAACGACGCGATCTTGTCCTGGAAGTCGGCCGCGTAGCTGTTGACGGCCACACCGACCTGCTTGAGGTTCGAGCCGCAGATGCCGAGGCGCGCCGCCTTGCGGGCCTTGCCGAGTGCCGGAAGCAGGATGCCGATCAAAAGCGCGATGATCGCGATGACCACCAGCAACTCGATAAGCGTGAACCCTCGCTTCATTCGACACACCCTCTGGCCGCGGACGGCCGGCGTTGGAAAGGCACTGCTTCGCCGGAGATGCCGGACGCGAGAACAGCGTCCTGAAGAATCTTCATCTCCGCTTTGCATTATGGACAATTCCGCGGCGAGTGCAAGTACGAATCTCGCCCGGACGGGTCCCCGCACGGGCACAGGGCCGACTCCAGCCGCAATAGGATGCCGCCTCCATGCTCGAAATCGGACTGATTCTGGTGCTGATTATCCTTAATGGGCTTCTCGCGGCTTCCGAGGCGGCGGTCGTGGCGTCCCGCAAGGCCCGCCTCCGCGAGCACGCCGCGGCCGGGCTCAGAGGGGCCGAGGCGGCCCTTCGGGCCATCGAATCGCCGACGGGTTTCCTCTCTGCGGTGCAGGTTGGGATTACTCTGATCGGTATTTTTTCGGGCTTCTTCGGGGCCGCGGCGGTCGCGCCGGACGTTGAGAGGCTCCTCAAGCCCGTCCTTCCCGATGCGGTCGTCACCCCCGTGTCCTACGGGCTGGTGGTCCTGCTGATCACCTACCTCTCGCTCGTCGTCGGCGAACTGGTCCCCAAGCGGATCGCCATGGAGCATCCCGAAGCCTCGCTCCGCCAGGCTGCGGGACCGATGCTCCTGCTCGCGGCGATCGGCAGCCCGGCGGTCAAGTTTCTCTCGTTCTCCACCAACCTGATCCTCCGCCCTCTCGGCATCGGGCCCTCACGATCCGAGAACGTCAGTGAGGAGGAGATCCGCAGCGTGATCCGCATGGGCGGGAACTCGGGCGTGCTCGAGCGCGAGGAGATGCGCGTGATCGAACGGGTATTCGCCGCGGCGGACCGGCGGGTGGGATCGTTCATGGTGCCCCGCCGCGACGTCCAGTGCCTCTCGCCCGACGCGGACGTCGCCGAGCTCCGACGCGTGGCCCGCGAGAGCCGCGACACGCACCTGCCTGTCTCGCCGGGCGGGTTGGATGCTCTGCAGGGCGTGGTGTCGGTGCTGGATCTGGCCCACGTGCCGCCGGGGGGGCTTGACGAGGTGGTGGTGCCGCCGCTCTTTGTGCCCGAGACCGCCAACGCGCTGCGCGCCATCGAGCTGTTCCGGCGGGCCAACGCCCAGGTCGCGTTCGTCACCGACGAACGCGGCACGATCGAGGGCATGGTGCTGCTGGCCGACCTGCTGGAGGAGATCCTCGGTCAGGTCGGCGAGGGCGAGAGTTCGCAGGAGCCGGCCTTGGCCGACAGAGCCGACGGTTCGCTGCTGATCGACGGCATGCTGCCGCTCGCGGACATGCTCCAGAAGATCGGCGAGAAGCCGTGCCCAGCGTTCGACCCTTCGATGTATCACACCGTCGGCGGGCTGGTGGTGCACCACCTCGGCAGCCTTCCCACCGAGGGAGACTCGGTCGATATCGAGGGCTGGCGGTTCGAGGTCGTCGATATGGACGGCCGCAGGGTGGACAAGGTGCTGGCGAGCCGTCTGGTAACCGACGCCGAGAGCTCCGCCGGCGGGGACTGAACACCTGCTTTCTCCTCACCTGTGCTCAGCGCGACCGCGTGTGCCCGCTATTGCGGAACGTCGTTCGCTTGGGTCCGCGCGATTGCGTCGAGCTCGTCGAGCGTGAGGCGGACGCTGACGATGTAGGGCTGCTCGCCCTCGGTCCAGTGGCCGTAGGTCGTGACGACGAAGGTGCCGTCGGGCAACACCTCGACGCCGGGGTACGCGCAGTCCCAACGGTGATGATTGTCCATGAGGCGGACGCGGTACTGCCCGTCGCGCCCCGCGCGAATGTCGTCGTAGGTGCCGACCCACGCGACCCAGTCGCCCTGCGTCGGGCTGTCCTTGGCGGTGTCGCGGAAGCTGATCAGCAGGCGGCCGTCGGGGGCGTATTTGCCGGTGTGCCGGTCGCCGGTGAGCGAACGTGGCAGCTCACGCGGGTCTGTCCAGGTTGCGGCTTCGTCGGTCGAGAACATGACGTGCGAGTTTTTCGCACGGCGGTTTTCCCGCAGAAGCATGGCCAGCTCGCCGCCATCGGGCGAGCGGATCACGCCCGGCTCGCAGAGGTGGATGTCGCTCTGCTTCCAGAGGGTGCGGGGTGGGGTCCACGTGCGGCCGCCGTCGGCAGACTCGATCTGGAAGAGCGTCATGTCAGGGGAGTGGGCACTGCCCTCGGCGATGAACCGGCCGTCGTCGTGGAACCATGCCGCGTAGCGCCCATCGGCGAGACGCTCGACCGAGCCCATCGCGACGATGCCGCCGAAGTCGCCGATCGGTTCGAGAGGGGTCCATGTCGTGCCGTCGTCCTCGCTCGATGCCATGCGGATCGGGTAGAGGCCGGAAAATATGATCAGCCGCCGTGCCCCGGACTCCGGATCGATGACGCGGTGGATGGTGGGCGTCTCCTTGCTCGTGGCCCAGTTGTCGGGCACGGGCAGGCGGCCGGACCAGGTCAGGCCCCCGTCCTCGGAGCGCTGCATGACGATCGGACCGCGTCCGTGACCCTGGGGATAGACGATCAGGATCGTCGCGCCGTCCTCGAGCAGGACGGTCGTCGGGTGACCCAGATACTGACCCGGCTCACGATCGACCACGACCTGACGATCGGTTTCTGACGCGAGGTCGATGTACCGGATCGGTGCCGCCGCGTCACCGGATTGGGCGGTCTGGCCCGAGCAGAACGATCCGATCACGCCCAATACCGAGAGCCACGCTGTGAGAGTGGCTCTTCGGGTCGTCGCGTTGGGCAGGAATCGCGGTCGGCGTGGGTCGGCTTGCGTTGGCGTGTGCATCCTGTCAATCTACCCGCTCAGCCACGAGCCCGACGACCGAATCGCTGCGAGAGGAGCCCGCCCATGCCCACGACATCATCGAACGAGCCGAACCGCCGCCAGTTTCTTGCACAGGCCGGTGCCGCCGCGGCTCTGGGGGCCGGGGCCAGCCTGGCGGCCGGAATGCCCGCGTTTGTGCGCACGAGCAACAAGTCCGGCCTCGATCCGATCGTGCTGGGCGAGGGCGACCACCAGTACGAGTGCATCCACGATTGGGGCGACCTGCCCGGCCACATCCGCTACGGCAACACCCACGGTGTGTGTGAGGACAGCCAGGGGCGGATCTACATCAAGCACACGGTCCACGCCACCAGCGACAGCGCCGACGCGATCGTGGTGTTCGACGCCGACGGCAGGTTCGTCACCAGCTGGGGTGCCGAGTTTCGCGGCGGCGCGCACGGGCTGCACCTGCAGAAGGAGGCCGACGGCGAGTACCTCTACCTCTGCGACCCCAACCGCCATCTCGTCGTCAAGACCACGCTGGACGGTGAGGACGTCTTCCGGCTCGGCGTGCCCGAAGCCAGCGGGCTCTACAACAGTGAGGGCGAGTACCGGCCGACCAACATCGCCGTCGCGCCCAACGGCGACTTCTACGTCGGCGACGGCTACGGCAAGAGCTGGATCCACCAGTACAACCGCGAGGGTGAGTACATCCGCTCGTTCGGCGGGCCGGGCAACCAGCGCGGGCAGGTCTCGTGCCCGCACGGGCTCATGGTGGACACCCGCCACGACGAGCCGGAGCTGATCGTTGCCGACCGGTCCAACAACCGGATCCACCGCTTCGACCTCGAAGGGCGCGTGCTGGGGCTGGTGACCGACGAGCTGCGGTCGCCCTGCCATTTCCACACGCACGGGGGCGATCTGCTCATCCCCGATCTGGCGGCCCGGGTCTCGGTCTTTGACCGGGACAACCGGCTGATCACCCACCTTGGGGACGGGGAGAACTACGGCCTCCGTGGCGAGCCGCGGGAGAAGTTCATCCCCGGCAAGTTCATCGCGCCCCACGGGGCGATCTTCGACCACTCCGGCAACATCTTCGTGGTCGAGTGGGTGGAGGTCGGGCGGGTGACCAAGCTCCGCCGGCTGTAGGGGCCCGTTCACATCCCGAATGCACCCGCCCCGCCTCCGGCGATCGGCGGCAACGCCCAGTTCGCCCAGCCGGTATTTCCGCGCCAGCCGCGATCTTGTGCCCAATTGCACAAGTTCGCTGGCATGTCCGGAAAGGTGTGGCATCTTTCCTTCCGAATCGATGCGCCAGCGGAGCGTCCGTCTTGTGCTATCGGTGTCTGTTCGGTTGGGTGGGAGGAGTACAGAGTGATTACCAAGGCAAATCTGATGGGACTCGTGGCGGTTGCCGGGCTGGCCGCGGCTTCCAGCGGCGACATCGTGTCCAGCTCGTTCGACAGCGGTGACGAGGGCTGGGTGGTCTCCAACGGTGCCAACGAGGCCCAGGAGTCCAACACCGGAGCGGCAGTGTTCCACTCCCAGAATGGCAACGGCGGCGGCTTCATCGCGGCCCCGATCAACTGGGGCATGCAGTCGTTCCTGGTCGCGCCCGACGCGTTCCACGGCGACCACTCCGACAAGTTCGGCGGGTCGATCGACGTTGACCGCCGGCACATTGACCCGCGGTTCTCCGTTGACCCCCTCCAGCTTGACTACTCCGTGGATGTCACGATCAGCGGCGCCTCGATGACCCTCGCGGTCGGGCTCGACCCGGTCTCGCTGGTCGCGTGGGAGAGCTTCAGCGTGCCGCTCAGCATGGCGGGCGGCTGGTTCCACCTCGACACCGATGTCGCGGCGACCGACGCGGAGATCGCGATGGTCCTGGGGAACCTGGAAGACCTCCGCGTGCGTGGCAACATCAACGACCGCATCAACAGCATCGGCGTGGACAACGTCATGCTCGTTCCCGCGCCGGGCAGCGCCGCGCTGCTCGCGCTTGCAGGTCTCACGGCTGCGAGGCGTCGTCGCAACTGACGCCCGTTCCTCCGATCCCCTCCCGCCGGTTCATTGAGGCGGCGTGAGGGGAGCACCGGCCGAGAGAGACCGGAGTCCACCGACGGAAACGTCGGATTGCGTGGTCTGAAACCCGACCCGAACGACACGGCCGATCCGTGTCGTTGCTCCGTGCGCCCACAGAGAAGCACGGAGCAGCGGCGCGGCGCAAAAAAACGCACGCCGGGCGGCGTGCGTTGCGTTTCGCTTGAGATGCGGTGCCGTCAGTCGCTCGAACGCAGCTTGGCCAGCAGACGCAGCAGTTCGATGTAGAGCCACACCAGCGTCACCAGCAGCGAGAAGCCCGCGTACCACTCCATGTGCTTGGGCGCCTGGGCCCGCACGCCGGCGGCGATGAACTCAAAGTCGAGCACCAGCACCAGCGACGCGATGACGACCATCAGCACGCTGAAGCCGACCGAGATCATCCCGCCGTTGGTCGGCGAGTAGACGAGGATGAGCGTCTTGTTGCCGAAGATCGACATGACCAGCGCGACCACGAAGAAGAGCATGGCACCGAAGACGCCGGTCATCACGACCGTCCGGAACACACGCCCCGGCTTGACGATTCCGGAGGCGTAGGCAAAGAGCATCCCCGCGGTGATGGCGAAGGTGAGCGTGACCGCCTGCAGGATCAGCGTGTGCCCGATCTGCAGCCCGCCGGCTCCGGCCTCGGCACCGGTCTTGGCCGCGACCGCGTTGCCGACGAAGAACGAGAAGACACCGAGAAACAACCCCTCGGCCGCGGCGTACACCGGCGACAGGAAGCGGGCGGTCGTGGGCCTGAACGTGATCACCAGCCCGAGCACGAGCCCGAGGATCATGCCGCCGATGCCGACCGGCCAGGCGAGGTGGGCGTAGTTCGCGCTGTTGGCCAGCCCCCACGAGACCACCGCGCCGGCGACGCAGACCCCGAGCAGGATCGAGGTCGCGGTGACGGTGCCGCCGATGGTCATGACGTTGTCGTTGGTGTCGGCCAGCGAGTTGCGGCCGTGGGCGTCGGCCCAGGTCTGGGGCTGGCCGAACGCGCTAAGAGTCGGGTTCGCGGTGCGCATCGAGAGTCTCCTGATCGTGCGGCGTGATTCGCCGGAAGTGTATTACGGGATTCGGCCCGGTCGCGTTCGGCCCATCACGCCATCGGCCGGAGCCTGCGCTCTGGTCCCAAAGAAAAGAGGGACGGCCCCTGCGGAGCCGTCCCTCGGAACGATCAGTTCTGATTACGGAGTCGCGTGTCGCTTAGCGGCGGCGACGAAGACCGACGAGCCCGCCGAGGCCGAGCAGCGCCATCGCGCCGGGGGCCGGGACGATGAAGTACTGGTCGCCGGCGAAGTCGTTGAGGTTGAAGTTCATGCCGCCGGTGAAGTTGCCGAAGCCGTCACCACCGAGGTTGCCCTGCGGGGGCTGGAGGCCGCCGAGGAACTGGTTGGAGGCGTAGTTGTGGTCGCCGTTGTTGATGAAGGCGAGGACCTTGAAGTCACCGGCGGGGGCGCCGAGGTCGGCCAGGTCGATCGAGATCTCCAGGCCGGTCTCGACGGCGAGCGCCGCGTTCTGGTCGGCGGCCTGATCGCCGCCCATGACGCCACCGACGTTGCTGTTGTCGTAGCCAACGCTGATGGGCTGGCTGTTGGCGCCGGTGCCGGTGGTGCCCGCACCCTCGAGGTTGCCGCCGAAGATGTCGCTGTACGACGAGAAGCTGCCGGTGCCCAGGATGCTGTAGTCAACATCGAACTGGGAGAACCCGCGGCGGAAAATCATGTGGTAGTCGGCCTCGAAGCCGGCGTCGAAGGTCAGACCGGTCATGTTGCCCGAGTTGTCGTTGCCGGGTGTGCCGCTGAAGGTGTTCTCGCCGCCCGCGGCCGAGTCGAAGAACAGCTCGATCTTGTTGAAGTTGGCTTCGATGTTGCCGGTGAGGGTCAGGTAGAGCCTGCCGCCCTCGACACGGGCGTACGCGGCGTTGAGCTCGGACTGGTTATCGCCGAAGCCGGTCTGCACGGTCTGCACGCTGCGGGCGTTGCCGTAGTTGTCACCGCTGATCGAGCCGTCGATCGTGGGCTGGGCGGCGGCCACACCGGCGGCCATCATGAGCGCGATAGCGCTGGCGGAAATACGCATGGGTCTCTCTCCTCTTTGTCTTGACCTCAATGAAAACACTCGGACGAGTGAGGATAGTGGGCGCAACCGTCCAAGTCACGACATTTCGTGCCGGGACGGGCGACCCGGCCGCGCAACGGCAATCTGGGTAACTCTGGAGCGCTCGTCCGGGCCCCGACCCGGACTTGTCCGTAGCGATAACCCGTCAACCGGCACCCGCGGCATCAGTCGCGAACGTGCTCGACGGTGTAGTTCGGGCTCTCTTTGGTGATCCGGATGTCGTGCGGGTGGTTCTCCACCACGGTCGCGCCGGAGACGCGGCAGAACCGGGCGTCCTGCCGGAAACGCTCGATCGTCTGGCACCCGGTGTAGCCCATCGACGCCCGGAGCCCTCCCACGAGCTGGTAGACAAACTCGGCCAGCGGGCCTCGGTAGGCGACCAGGCCCTCGACACCCTCGGGCACAAACTTGATGTTGGGCTTGTCGGACTGGGCGTACTTCTCGGCCTGGCCATAGCGGTCGGCGCTGCCGGCGTTCATCGCGCCCTCGGAGCCCATGCCCCGGTAGGTCTTGTAGCGGCGGCCGCCCGAGATCACCAGTTCGCCCGGCGACTCATCGAGCCCGGCAAAGAGCGAGCCGAGCATCACGCAGCTCGCCCCGGCCGCGATGGCCTTGGCGATGTCGCCCGACATGCGCACGCCGCCGTCGGCGATGACGGGCACGTCGCGACCGCTCTCGGCCACGCCGCGGCAGGCCTCCATGATCGCCGTGATCTGCGGCACGCCCACGCCGGTCACCACGCGGGTCGTACAGATCGAGCCGGGCCCGATGCCGACCTTGACCGCGTCGGCCCCGGCGAGCACGAGGTCGCGAGCGCCCTCGGCCGTCGCGACGTTGCCCGCGATGACCTGCACTTCGGGCCAGCGTTCCTTGATGGATGCGACCGTGCGGAGCACGTTCTCGGAGTGCCCGTGCGCGGTATCGACGATGATGACATCGACCTCGGCCCCGAGCAGCGCCTCGGCGCGGTCGAGCTGGTTGACCCCGATCGCCGCGCCGCACCGCAGGCGGCCCCGGTCGTCGGTGTTGGCCTCGGGGAACTGGCTGAGCCGGTCAATGTCGCGGATGGTGATCAGGCCGGCGAGATTGCCGGCGTCGTCCACGATGAGCAGTTTCTCGACCTTGTTGCGGTTGAGGATGATCTCGGCCTCGGCCAGCGTCGTGCCGGGAGGGGCGGTGATGAGATTCGACGAGGTCATCACGTCTTTGACGAGCGTGGACTCGCTCTCGACGAACTTCAGATCACGACGCGTCAGGATGCCCACGACCCGGCCGCCTGAGCGACGGTCGGACTTGGAGTCGCCCTCGGTGACCGGGAAACCGGACACGTTGAACTTCCGCATGAGCTTGACGGCCGTGCCCACCGTGTCGCCGGGGTCGAGCGTGACAGGGTCGGCGATCACGCCGTTGGCCGATCGTTTGACCTTGGCGACCTCGCGGGCCTGGACCTCGGGCGGCAGGTTCTTGTGGATGATCCCGATGCCCCCCTCCTGCGCCAGCGCGATGGCCAGGGCCGACTCGGTGACCGTGTCCATGGGGGCCGACAGCAGCGGGATGTTGAGCCGAATCGAGTTGGTCAGGCGGGTCGAGGTGTCGGCCTGCGAAGGCAGCACCGACGATCGGGCCGGGAGCAGGAGCACGTCGTCGAAGGTGATGCCCTCCAGCACGACTTTCGAGCCCTGGCCCGATGCCGCAGCGTGCGAAGACCCCGCGCCGGGGGTCGAGACCGCGACCGGCCCGGGAGCGGACGGTGAGGACGTTTTTGCAAGGGTCGCCATGAGACAGTTTCGCAGGGTGATCCCGCGCAGTCAAGATGTGCGGGCATCAAGAGCGCGTCAGTGCCCCCTGACGCACCGCCATACCGCACCGCTGTCGGGCGGAATCTGCAATATCCCGAGCCGATCGCGCTCAGCCCGCCGCCTTCAGCGTGGCCTTGGCCGACTTTGTCTCACCGCCGCGAAGGAACGTGATCTCCACCACATCGCCCGGCTTGGCCGCCTGCAGCAGGGGCATCCAGTCCTCGACGCTGCCGATCTTCGTGCCGTTCCAGGAGGTCATCACGTCGCCGGCTTCGAGCCCGGCCTCGGCCGCGGTCGTCCCCGGGAAGACGTTCTCGACCGGCACGCCCGATCCGTCCGCCGTGTAGCCCGGCTGGACGCCGAACCGGACGCGCGACTGCTGGGGCGGGCGGGTCTCCGGCGGGCGGTCGGTCCGCGGCGCCGAGCCGTCGTTATTGACGAACACCGGGCGATCGGCCCGTGTCGCCATGGCCATGGCGATCTTCTGCGCGAGCGTCGAGACCCGCACCGCGCCGACGCGGTTGATGTGCATCGAGACATCGCCGGGCGCGTGGTAGACGTCGTGGAACCCGCTGAAGAAGAACATGCAGGGCACGCCCTTGCGGAAGAAGCTGGCGTGGTCTGAGCGGCCGAACACGCCGCGGGGCAGCGGCTGGTAGTCGAACGCCGCCTCACTGAGGAACGGCTCGACCCACCCTTCGAGGCCCTCGGCGGTGGTCGCGCCCCCCACCATCAGCACGTTTTCCCGCACATAACCCACCATGTCCATGTTCACCATGAACACGTGGTCCTCGATCGGCGCGATCGGGTTGTCGGCGTAGAACCGTGATCCGAGCAGACCCATCTCCTCGGCGCTGAAGCCCAGGAACAGGATCGACCGGGCGTCGGCGTCCGCGGGCATCGCGTCGTAGGCCTCCTTCAGACGTGCCGCGGCCAGCAGCATGGCGCTGGTGCCCGAGGCGTTGTCGTCGGCGCCGGGGTGGATGACCCCCTGCACGCGACCGCCGTACTGGCCGTAGCCGGCGTGGTCGAAGTGGGCCCCGATCACGACGTATTCATCGGCAAGGCTCCCCTTGCCGCGGAGCACGCCGCCGATGTTCCGGGTCATGTCGGGCGTGCGGTCAACGGTGGTCGAGAGCCGCACGGTCGCGCCGGGCATGTCGATGATGGCCGGGGACTCGTCGACGATCTTGCGGAGTTCCAGCAGCGACCTGCCCTCGCTGTCGGCGCGAGAAAGCAAAAAGTCGGCCCGCTCCTGGCTCATCATGACCACGGGGATTTCGAACTCGCCCGACGCCGTCTCGGCGGTGGTCGCCAGCCGCGCCGCGTCCTCGCCGGGGATGCCGGGGGGCGTGACGAGGATGACCCCGGCGGCACCACGCCGCGCCGCGGCCGAGATCTTCGGCTCGAGCTGGGCGTACAGCGACCAGGTGTCATCGGCATCGGACCAGCGGCTCGCGCCGTTCTCATCCAGCGGCTCGTACCGCAGCGCGACCGCGATCTTGCCCGCAAGATCGGTCCCGGGTGGGTAGCCGAGGTAGCCGTTCTCGCCGGAGGGGATCGAGTAACCGACAAATGCCAACTCGCCCTCAACCTCGCCGGTGCCGGAGCACCCGAGGACGGAGTAGTCCAGATCAGGGATCAGAGTCGCCCACTGGCCGTCACCGATGCGGATCGACGCCCCGGAGTCCAGCACCCGGACCGGCCGGCTGCCGCCCCGCCCGCGCTGCATGTCGCTCGGTGCGAATCGCTGCGAGTAGGTGGCGTTGGGCGTCACGACCTCGGTGCCGTCGACCGACGCCGACTCGGCGAACGCCGGGTGCAGACCGATCTGCTTGAAGTGGAACTCGATGTAATCGGCCGCACGCTCGTTGCCGATGGTCGTCGCCCCACGCCCCTCGAAGAAGGGGTTGGCCAGGGTCACGATGTGCATGTCGTAGAGCGAGACGTCGGGGCCGAGGTTCTCAAGCAAACCCGCGATCGGAGCCTCACCCAGCAGGGTGACCGGATCGGCAGCCTCGACAGACGCCTGCGCCGCCACCGGGGCCGTCAAGAGCCCGCACAACAGCAAGAGAGAACACGGGTGCGGTCGGCGATTCGGCATGAGGTACCTCGGGGCTAGCGGGATATTGACAGACGGGGGCCGGGCACCGCCCGGCTCGGCCAGTCTAGGGACCGGGCGCGCGCCCGACCCGTCTTCAGACGGCCCGACCGGTCGATTGGTTCCGCGTCGGACCCCACGGGCCACCCCGCGAGTCCCACAGCCGACCACGCGCCGCCGCGGAGCGGGCCGCAGCCCAAGCCCCGTGAGACGCGCCGATCCGCCGAGAAAGGTATGAGATTCCGGCCCGGCGCGCTACGATCCGGACCCGCGCGGCGGGACCCGGGCGAGTTTGTGCCCGGCCGGTGCCGCGCCATGCCTGCGAGCCCCGAGATGACCACACTCCATCCCCACGCCCCCGCCCCGCAGCCGACCGCCGAGGACACCATGCACGACCCGACCCGAAACGCCAGCACGCTGCAGCCGCTCGATACGTTCCCCCGCCGGCACATCGGCCCGGACGACCGCGACGTGGCACAGATGCTCGATCGCGTGGGGTTCGCCTCCATGGACGCCCTGATCGACGCGACCATTCCCGCGGGCATCCGGCTCGACAAGCCCATGCACCTGCACGCCCCGGCAGACCGCCCTCGCGGCGAGGCCGAATTGCTCGCCGAGCTGCGTGCCATGGCCCAGAAGAACCGCGTCTACCGCTCCTGCCTGGGCATGGGCTACCACGGCACGATCACCCCCGGCGTCATCCTGCGCAACATCATGGAGAATCCGGGCTGGTACACCCAGTACACGCCTTACCAGAGCGAGATCGCTCAGGGCCGGCTCGAGGCGCTGCTCAACTTCCAGACCATGATGAGCGACCTGACCGGCCTGCCCGTCGCGGGCGCATCGCTGCTCGACGAGGGCACCGCAGCCGCCGAAGCGATGGCCATGTGCGTCGCGGCGACCAACCGCTCCCGCTTCTTCGTCGCCGGTGACTGTCACCCCCAGACCATCGCCGTCGTGCAGACCCGCGCCGACTCGCTCGGCATCGAGCTGGTCATGGGCGAGCCGACCATCGACGCCATCGAGGGCGAGTTTGCCGGCGTGCTCGTGCAGTACCCCACCACTGACGGGCGGGTCGAGTGCTATGAGAAGCTCGCCGAGGCGGTGCACGCTGGCGGCGCTCTCCTCGTTGCCGCGGCCGACCCGCTGGCGCTCACGCTGCTCAGGCCGCCCGGCGAGTGGGGCGCCGACATCGCCGTCGGCAACACCCAGCGCTTCGGCGTGCCGATGGGTTTCGGCGGGCCCCACGCGGCCTACCTGGCCTGCACAGACAAACTCACCCGCAAGATGCCCGGACGCATCATCGGCGTCTCGCGCGACGCGACCGGCAAGCCCGCCTACCGCATGGCGATCCAGACCCGAGAGCAGCACATCAAGCGCGAGCGTGCCACCAGCAACATCTGCACCGCGCAGGCTCTGCTGGCGATCATGGCCTCGATGTACGGCGTCTACCACGGCCCCGACGGCCTCCGAGCCATCGCCTCCCGCGTGCGCCTGCTCACTCAGACGCTGCGGAGCGGGCTGCTCGATCTCGGGCACACGATCGGCGAGGATCTGGTCTTCGACACGCTCCGGGTGACCCCGGCCGGTCGGCAGGTCAGCGAGATCATGGCCGCGGCGCTCTACCGCGAGATCAACCTCCGCGACTTCGGCGACGGCTCGATCGGCATCACGCTCGACGAGACCGCCGACGACAAGCTCGTCGCCGACCTCCTCGCGGCCTTCGGCGCCGAGGAGCCCGTCGATGTCGCGCAACTCGCGTCAAGCGCCCGCCTCGACATCCCCGCAGGCTTCGCCCGCACCACGCCCTTCATGACCCACCCGGTCTTCAACACGCACTTCTCCGAGACGGAGATGCTCCGCTACATCTTCAAGCTCCAGGGACGCGACCTCTCGCTCGCCCACGCGATGATCCCGCTGGGCTCGTGCACGATGAAGCTCAACGCGACCGCCGAGATGCTGCCCGTCACATGGCCCGAGTTCGGCAACATCCACCCCTTCGCCCCCGCCGGACAGACCGTCGGCTACCGAGAGATGTTCACCCAGCTCGAGGGCTGGCTGGCACAGATCACCGGCTTCGACGCGGTCAGTCTGCAGCCCAACGCCGGCTCGCAGGGTGAGTACGCCGGGCTCATGGTCATCGCCGCCTACCACAAGTCCAGAGGTCAGGGGCACCGCGACGTCTGCATCATCCCCTCGTCGGCCCACGGCACCAACCCGGCAAGCGCCGTGATCGCCGGGATGAAGGTCGTCGTCGTCGGGTGCGACAGGTACGGCAACATCGACGTGGCCGACCTCCGCGCCAAGGCCGAGGCGCACGCCGACAACCTCGCCGCGCTCATGGTCACCTATCCCTCCACGCACGGCGTCTTCGAAGAGGCCATCACCGAGATCTGCGCGATCATCCACGAGCACGGCGGGCAGGTCTACATGGACGGCGCCAACATGAACGCCCAGGTCGGCCTCACCAGCCCCGGGCACATCGGTGCCGATGTCTGCCACCTCAACCTGCACAAGACTTTCTGCATCCCCCACGGCGGCGGCGGGCCGGGCATGGGCCCGATCGGCGTCGTCGAGCACCTCGCCCCCTTCCTGCCCGGCCACCCGGTCGTCAACTCCAACGACAACGCCCACGCGATGGGCCCGGTCTCGGCGGCGCCCTGGGGCAGCCCGAGCATCCTGCCCATCTCGTGGGTCTACATCGCGCTGATGGGCGCCGAGGGCCTCACCCACGCCACCCGCGTCGCGATCCTCAGCGCCAACTACATGGCCAAACGGCTCGAGGGCCACTACGACGTGGTCTTCACCGGCAAGCAGGGTACCGTCGCGCACGAGTTCATCATCGACTGCCGCGGCTTTGAGAAGTCCGCCGGCGTCACCGTCGAGGACATCGCCAAGCGCCTCATGGACTACAGCTTCCACGGCCCGACCATGAGCTGGCCGGTCCCCGGCACGATGATGATCGAGCCGACCGAGAGCGAGCCGCTGACCGAACTCGACCGCCTGTGCGATGCGCTGATCTCGATCCGCCAGGAGATCGGCGACATCGAGGCCGGCACGCTCGACCGGGCCGACAACCCGCTCAAGCACGCCCCCCACACCGCCGAGATGATCGCCAGCGACGCGTGGGCGCACCCCTACAGCCGCGAGCGGGCGGCCTTCCCCACCGCCGATCTCCGCGAGAGCAAGTTCTGGCCTGCCAGCGCCCGCGTGGACAACCCGTTCGGCGACCGGAACCTCGTCTGCACCTGCCCGCCGATCGAGCAGTACGCGTAACGACACGAAAGCGACAGAGCCCCTCGCGCAAGCGAGGGGTCGCTCTTCAAACGAAAAGCCCCTCGTTCGTGCGAGGGGCTTAAGGTCTGACGGTCTTCACAGTATCCGAGCGTCTCTGCTCAGCACCCTTCCGTCCACGCGTTCAGGAAGCTGATCACATCCCGCGTGTCGATGACGTCGTTGTCGTCGAAGTCGGCCCGGTCGTCCTCGGCCACCCACAGGTTCAGGAAGGTGATCACGTCGCGCGTGTCCACCTCGCCGTCGCCGTTGGTGTCGGGCGGGCAGGCCTCGCAGATGTCCGCGGTGCCGTTGCCGTTGAGGTCGTCGCAGGTGGTGCCGGGGCCGGCCCAGCTTGCGCCCGCAGAGTTTGCCTCATCCTCGGTCAGGATCAGGCAGAACCCGTTCGAGAAACACGCCGCGCCGACAGGCTCGGGGCAGGTGATGTCCTGACACAGCGTGCCGTCGCCCTGGAACGTCCCGCCCAAGGCCGCGGCCTCGTCGGGCGTGAGGCCGTCCACGCACGAGCCGTCGGGCAGACACGCCGCGCCGATCGGGAAGCAGGTGAACGTCGAGCACTGCGTGCCCGGCCCACCGGGGATGCCGCCGGCGTTCAGGCAGTCGCCCGGGGTCAGGTTGAGGCACCCGCCGGTGGACTCAAAGCAACACGCCTGCGTGTCAACCGGGCAGTTGACATCGACGCAGTTGGTGTCGTCGCCCTGGTAGGCACCGCCCGCCAGCGCACAGTTGCCCGAGTCGGTCTCCACGCAGCTGCCGTCCGGCATGCAGCACGCGCCCGTGCCCGAGCCGCAGTTCAGGCTCGTCCACGTCATCCGCATCACCCAGTCGCCGCTCGGGCGACAGAACTGCGGCAACTGCGCGAAGCTCGCCCAGCCGCCGTTGGCCGGACACCCGAACGGGCCGCAGTTGATCCCCTTGAGCCAGTTCCCGCTGGCGCTCTGCAGTCCCGAGACGTCTGTCGTCGGGAACGCGTTGCGCCGCGCCGGCGGCGGGACGACGCACGGGTCCTGCGTCTGGTCGTTGTGCTTGTCGATGCGGATGCCGAACGAGATGATGTTCGTCCCGCCGTTGTTCTCGAAGATGATCTGGTCAGGGTCGTTCGGATCGACCGACAGCTGCAGGTTGATGCCGTTGGTCCCCGGAGGCAACTCGATGTGCGGCAGGATCTGGCCGTCGGAGTTGAACTCCCAGTCGGGCGTGTTGTCCGGCGGGCCGTCCCACACCAGCACCGACCACTCCGTCGTCGTGCTCACGGTCGCCTGGCTGGTCGCGAAGATCATCTCCATCAGGTCCATCTTCACGGGGAACTGATCGGGCGTGAGCATGTAGCTCGCCGCGGCGACCTCGTTCTCGGCAAAGCCCGCCTGTAGGACGAACTGCCCGCCGCTGAAGTCCGCGTCGGTGTGGCTCGAGGTGTTGGTGCACCCGCGGTACTGCCGCCCCGGCGGGATCTCGATGTCGGCGACCCAGTCGCCGTCGGTCTGCAGATGCATGAAGAACAGATCGTCGAGACCCGCGGGCACCTCGCGCAGACGCGAATCAGGGTGGTTGAGCGACGGCACGGTTCCGACCTGGCCCGATGCCACTCCGCCAACACCGCTCACAACACCGACGCCGGCAAGCGCCAGCGCGACAACACAACGACGACCTTCCATGGTGACTCCTCCCGAGAACACGGGTCTGCAACCTGGGCCCGATACGCACCTCAGGCCGACGCAGCCTACACCGATCGCCCGGTTTTTCCAAAATCCATCGACGTATCGGACCGCGCACCCCGGCACGGGCCAAAAAGACCCGCCCCGCCCGCGCCTCACGCCCGATCGAGCGACGCGAGGAGCTCGAGCAGCGCATCGTGCAGCAGCCCGTTGGTCGCGACACCGTCGGGGTTATACGCACCCTCGCGCCCCCGCCAGTCCGTCGCCCGGCCCCCCGCCTCGGGATAGATCACCTGCATCGGCGCGATGTCCCATGGGTTCAGCACCGGCTCGATCACCGCGTCGATACGCCCCGTCGCGCACAGCACGTGCGCGTAACAGTCGCTCCACCCGCGCGTCGTGCCGAACCTCTCGCACAACGCCGCGAGCCACGACTCCACGCCCGCCTGCTGGAAGTATTCAAACGACGTCGTGCACATCGCCGCGTCGCCGATCTCCTCGACCATCGAGACCCGCGCCGTGACCGGCACCGCGCCCGGCCGCGCGATGTGCCACGCCCCCTCGCCCGCGCTGGCGTACACCGTCTCGCCCAACGCCGGCATGTGGATCACGCCCACCGGCGTCTGCCCCTGATACTCACACGCCACCAGCGTGCCGTAGAGCGGCACCCCGTGCACGAACGACACCGTCCCGTCGATCGGGTCGAGCACCCACCGCCACCCGCTTACCGACGCCTTCTCGCCGAACTCCTCGCCGAGGATGCCGTCCTCCGGGAACGCCTCCTCGATCCGCTGGCGCAGCAACTGCTCGGCCCCGCGGTCGGCGGTGGTCACCTTGGTGCCGTCGCGCTTCGTGGTGACCTCGAACGACGAGCCGCCGAAATAGCCAAGCGTCAGCTCCCCGGCCTCGCGCGCAAACGCCAACGCCGCCTTGAGGTGCTGCCGCGTCGCATCCGCCGTCGTCATGGTCTGCTGGTTCATGCCGCCATGCTACGCGCAAAGCCCTCAACGCACGCCGCCCGGCTTCGGCGCCGCGCTAATCCGAGTAGTCGCCGTCGTCCCACAGGTCCAACTCAACGATGTCGTCGGCCGGCACCAGCCCCGCGTGCCCGTCAAAGAACAACGCCACCGCCCCGTCGAGGTGCCGACGCGGATCGATGCGCCGGTTGTTGGGGTTGACCAGATGCCCGCGGATCCGCACGTCGTAAAAGATCGCGATGGCGAAATCGTCGTCGCCCTGGCGCTCGACATCGCGCCAGTTCGAGCCATCCTCATCCACGGCGTAGTCCGTCAGATACACCTTCTCCGACGGCCGGAACAGCTCGATCAACCGGTGGCACTGCTTGTACGGGTTCCGCCCCGTCGCCAGCACACCCGGCGCCGTAAACCGCAGCCCGTTGTTGACATAGTGGATCTGGTGCATGTCGTCGTCGGCACGCGCCGGGCACTTGAAATACTCCGCCCGCTCATACCGGTCGCGGATCGGTGTGTCCCAGCTCGCGTTCTCATCCAGCAGCGGCCGCACCGCCCGCGGCCACGAGATCTCGCCGTTCGGCCAATCTCTCGCCGGGTCCCCGTCCGCCTCGCGCGGGATATACCCGTCCCACGAGTCGGCGTACATGATCAGCCCCGCGCCGATCTGCCGCTGGTTCGACAGACACACCGCCTGACGCCCCACCGCCCGCGCCCTTCCCAGCGCAGGGAGCAGGATGCCGATCAACAGCGCGATGATCGCGATGACCACCAGCAACTCGATCAGCGTGAACGCGCGGGCCCCCCGGCTCGGTGCGTGCGGAGTGGTGTGCATCCGCCGAGCATACCACACCCTGACCATCCTCCAAAACGCGAAAGCTCTCCGAAGCACGCACCGTGCCGCGGGGAGCGGTCAAATCGCCGTTTGTCGAGGGCCCGTGCCCCCGCTCAGTTGCCCGAACCGGGGGGTGCCGTCGCCACTTCCGGCCCCTGGCGGATGTCCACATCGATCCGGCGCGAGTGCGGCGGGGGGACGTCCAGACGGTTGCGCAGCGTGCCGAAGCGGTTGCCCGCAGCCTGCACACCCCAGCGCATCTCGCCCGACATGTACTTGTCCTGGTTCTTGCTCTTGTCGTCGAAGTTGATCGAGAGCTGCTGACCGACAGGAATGTCCAGCGACCACACCACCTCGTCCGTGCGGGTGTCCACGATGGTCACCGTCTTGGCCTCGTAGGGGCGGCTGACGTAGGTGAACTCATCGATCGAGGCCCCCGAGCCACCCTCATCGAAGAACGGGCGGTAGACAGAGGTCGGGCCGCACGCGCTCAGCGCGAGCACGCCGGAGGTCACACAGAGCACGCCGAGAGTGCGGAGAAGGAAGTGGCTGGCCATGGCCGGGTCGCTCCTGACTGAGTCGGGTTTGATCGCCGGGACTGCATCCCGGACCGTGTCGGTCGTCTCACGCGGCCCGCCGAACCGGCCGCCGATGCTGCAAACGGGGAGGCCCCCGCCATCGTCCTAGTCTACGCCAAGGCCCGGGGTCTTCGCCCGGAGCGAGGCTCCGCCGGGGGTACGGCCCCGGCCCCGGCCCGGTTCACGGGCTCCGCCATCGTACATCGGTAGACTCCGGCCTCGCTCTGAAGGCCGACCGGCAGGCCGGCGACGGAAAGACGCTCTCGACCATGACCAGCCACCCCACCAGCCAACTCCCCAACCTCCGCATCGGCCACGGCTACGACCTCCACCGCCTCGACGCCCTCGCCCCCGCCGGCAAGGGCCGACCACTGGTTATCGGGGGGATCCACTTCGACCACGACCGGGGCCCGGTCGGCCACTCCGACGCCGACGCCCTCATGCACGCGATCACCGACGCCCTGCTCGGGGCCGTCGGCGAGCCCGACATCGGCCAGCTCTTCCCCGACGACGACCCCCGCCACGAGTCGCAGGACTCGGCGGTCTTCCTCACCGAGGCCGCGTGGCGCGTGCGCAAGGCCGGCTACGAGATCGCCAACCTCGACGCGACCGTCATCCTCGAACGCCCCCGCCTCAAGGACCGCAAGGCCGAGATCCGATCCCGCCTCGCCACGATCCTGAGCGTGGATGAACAGCAGGTCAACATCAAAGGCAAGAGCCACGAGGGCGTGGACGCCGTCGGCCGCGGCGAGGCGATCGAGGCGCACGCGGTGGTGCTGGTTGTGGGTGTGTCCCACTGATCGGGCTGCGTGGACGACCGGTGCAGACTACCTGAAGCGCGGGTTGCTCAGCCATCCGTACGGACGTCTCGACGCGTTGTCATAGATGCGCCAGAAACTCTTGTACCCGCTCTTGCCACTGGCAAAGACGTCGTTTGCCTCGAAGTCGGCCCGACCGTTGCGAGTCGGCTCGTCGCCGTCGTTCGGCGCGGCAAACAACTCAACACGCCCGTCCACCATCCAGACGTGTCCGCCCTTGGCGTGCCGCGTGGTCACCTGGTCTTCGTTACCCCAGAGCCCGTCCCGATACTGATCGTTGTACCAGTAGGTGCTCTCTTCCCAGAAGATCGGGACGCTACCGAAGAACGTGAGGTTCTCGAAATTCGCTTCCCTGAGCTGCACACCGGGGTTCGAGGCGTCCGGCGGGATGTACGCGACGCGGATGTCGCTGCCGAGGCGAAAGCCGCTGGTGAACGACTCCATGCAGTAGTCGAAGTTCAACTCGACGCCGTCGAAGACCGCGTCGTCGTTGTTCTTGCCCACACCACGCCGGCGGTTGGTCGGGCACTCGCCGATCTTGTCCGCCTGGTTGACGTACTGATAGAGGTGGCCGGGCCGGTCGGTCTTGTCCCAACGGCCGTTTCGGTTGTCGTCGAAGAAGTTCCACTCCAGGTCGTACCAGATCTCTTCCTTGTTGTCGTCGGCGTAGGTCAGCGCCGCGGTGCCGATCTGCCGCATGTTCGACAGACACACCACCTGCTGGCCCGCCGCGCGCGCCTTGCCCAGCGCAGGCAACAGGATGCCGATCAGCAGCGCGATGATCGCGATGACCACCAGCAACTCGATCAGTGTGAATCCGTGACAACGAGCCCGTCGTGGCATCCCATGCTCCTTCGCCGTCGATGCGAGGTCTGGCTTCTTCCCGACGCGCCGGACCGGCGCGCCATCTCTCGGGCGGCAAGAACCGCCGCCCGCTCACCCCTCAGCATACACGAATCCTCCCGCGACTCAAGCCTCATCCCCGTCCGCGCGACACCGTAGGATCCACCCGCATGACGCCCGGAGATTCACCCAACGCCCGGCTCGCCCCGCGGAAACCCTCACGGGTCGTCGTGGGTTGGGTGATCTACGCCGTGCTTCTCGCCGCATCGCACTGCGTGCAATGGCTCCGCGCGGAAACTCCCGGAAGTTCCCGGAACACAACCTCCATCGAGATCCCTCTCACCGATAACAACGGCACCGTCGAAAATCGCACACAGGACGTCGCGTTCCGCAGGTGGAAGGTCAGCCAGAACGAGCGATCGACTCGCGACCCGGTGCTCCTGCTCCACGGTTCGCCCGGCGGCGGGTCCAACTTTACAAGGCTCGGGCCGAAGCTCGCCGAGGCCGGCTACGAGACACTCGCCCCCGACCTCCCCGGCTTCGGCGACTCGACCAAAGCCCTGCCTTCCTATGCAATCCGCGCACACGCGTTGGCGTTGCTCGAGATGCTCGACGCCCTCGGCATCGAGCGCGCGCACATCGCCGGTTGGTCGCAGGGCGGCGGCGTCGCGCTCTGGATGGCCGAGATCGCGCCCGACCGCGTCGCCTCGCTCACCCTCATGGCCTCCATCGGCGTGCAGGAGGCCGAGGGCTCCGGCAGCTACCTCTTCGAACACATCAAGTACGGCGTCGGCTACCTCGGACTCGTCCTCGGCGCCGAGGCCATCCCCCACTTCGGCCTGCTGCAGGAACACTGGTTCCGCCGGTCCTTCATCCGCAACTTCTGGGACTCCGACCAGCGCCCGCTCCGCGACATCATGTCCCGGCTCAACACGCGGACGCTCATCCTGCACGGCCGGAACGACTTCCTCACCCCCATCTGGGCCGCGACCGCCAGCCACGAGCTCATCGCCCCCAGCCGCCTGATCATCACCGACGCCTCACACTTCCTGCCCATCGTGCAGGCCGACCAGACCGCCGCGGACATGACCGCCTTCCTCGACGCCCGCACCGCCGGGCTGCCGATCGAACGCGCAACCATCGACCGCGCCCCGCTCGACACGGGCCCGAGTGCCCGCTTCGCGCGCGCAGCGCAGCGGGTGCAACAGGCCGTGCCCTGGTGGGTGCTGCTGGTTGTCGCAGGCGCACTGGCCTTCGCCCGCGCCGAGCTGGCCGCCGGGCTGCTGGGCTTCGCCGTCGCCATGGTCTGGCTCGACGCCGGCATCGCCGCCGCCGCACTCGCCGGCGGCCTGTGCGCCCGAACCGCGTGGATGTGGTGGCGCGCCCGCCGCGCCACCGGGCACGCAAAGCTCCGACCCGCCGCGATCGTCTCCTGGCAACACGAGTGCTCGCTCGGCCGGCTCGGCCTCATGCTCCGCACCCGGTTCCAGCCGTGGCGGCGCGACGAGGCCGCGCGCGCAATCGGGCAGCTGCGCCGCCTCGGCATCGCCGGCACGTTCGGTGCCGTCTGCGGCACCGCGCTCTGGACCGCCCTCGCACTCGTCCTGGCCATGACCGCCGCCTCCATCACACTCGCCATGTTCGGCGACGGCTTCCTCGCCATGGCCCTCGCCCTCATCGCAGCCGTCCTCGCCGTCAGGCTCGGCGTCTTCGCCGCCACCTGGTCCGGACGCCGCCGCCTGCTCGCCACCCTCGGTCGCGCCCGCCGCCGCGAGTTCTGGCCGGCGACCATCCTCTACGCCCCTGTCGCAATCCGACTGCTCGCCACCGCCGCACGCCACCGCGGGCTGCTCACCTTCACCTGCGTCAACCCCGTGATCGGCGCCGGCGGCGGCGTGGTCGGCGAGAGCAAACACCGCATCCAGTCCTGCCTTGAAGGCCTCGGCGAGGGCGTCATGCGGACCGTCCTCCTCGAACCCGGCGACACCGAGACGCGCCTCGCCGCGCTCGACCGGGCGATAGAGGACGGACGACTGCCCGACGCCTACCCGCTCGTGCTCAAGCCCGACGCCGGCCAACGCGGCTACGGCGTCAAGGTCGTCAAGGGCCCCGCCGACGCACGCGACTACTTCACACGCATGACCCGACCCGTGCTCGCCCAGCAATACCACCCCGGCCCGGTCGAGGTCGGTGTGCTCTGGGTGCGTGAGCCCGACGCGGCCACGGTTGACAACAACACACCCGACCGCGTCGGCCGCGTCTTCTCCGTCACGTCCAAGGAGTTCCCGCGCCTCAAGACCGACGGACGGCACACGATCGAACAACTCATCTACCGTCACCCCCGCTACCGCATGCAGGCCGACATCCTGCTCGACCGGATGGCCGGCCGCCGCCTCGAGATCCCCGAGCGCGACGAAACAGTCTCGCTCGGCAACATCGGCAACCACGCCCAGGGCGCGCTCTTCCGCGACGGCATGCACCTGATGACCCCGGAGCTGGAAGCGTGGATCGACCGGGCCGCCGCCGCCTTCCGCGGCACCGAGCCTGCAGAAGCCGCCCGGCCCGAGGGCGACAACGGGCTCGACTTCGGCCGATTCGACATCCGCGCGCGCTCGATCGAGGACCTCGCCTCGGCCCGCAACCTCGGCATCATCGAGCTCAACGGCACCACCGCCGAGTCCACCAATATCTACGACCCCGACCGTTCGGTCTGGTGGTCCTGGGGCGTGCTGGTCCGCCAGTGGCAGGCCCTCTTCCGGCTCGGTGCCCGGCGCCGGCGGCTGGGCGTCCGTCCGATGGGCCTCGTCGAGCTCCGCCGGGCGTGGAGCGAGTTCGCCGAAGACCGGCCAGACCTCGGCGCCGCCGAATAGGCCCCCGACCCCCGCCGAGGGGTTGCATCAGCCCCACAAAGCAGTAACATGGCCCCGAGGTGAACAGGACGCGAACATGGTTCGCGTTCGTGGTGCCCGGGGAGGACCGGCCATGCACGCGCTGACAGACAACACCAGGTCGTTGCTTCGGCTGACGATGACCCCCGGACTCGGGCCGCGCCGGATCGCCAACCTCATCGAGGCCTTCGGCTCACCGACCGCCGCCCTGGCCGCCAACCCGGCTGAACTTGAGCGCATCCCCCGCATCGGCGCCGTCACCGCCGCGAAGATCGCGCGGGGCCTGCGCGCGAGCCTGCCCCTGGCCGAGGCCGAGATCGAACGCGCCGCCACCCGCGGCGCATCGATCGTCGGGTTTACCGACCCCCACTACCCCGCGCTGCTGCGCCAGATCCCCGACCCCCCGGCGGTGCTCTACGTCCTCGGCGAGTTGAAGCCTCAGGAAGAAGACCGATACCCGGCCGCGATCGTCGGCTCCCGCTCGTGCACCAGCTATGGCATCGAGCAGGCCGAGCGTTTCGGCAGCGTGCTCGGCGGCGCGGGCCTGACGATCGTCTCCGGCGGCGCGCGCGGGATCGACTCGGCCGCCCACCGCGGTGCGCTCAAGGCCGGCGGGCGGACGATCGCCGTGCTCGGGTGCGGGCTCAATCACTGCTATCCGCCCGAAAACCAGCGGCTTTTCGAGCAGATCGCCGACGGCCGCGGGGCGGTCGTCAGCGAGCTGCCGATGGACACGCCGCCCACCTCGGAGAACTTCCCCGGGCGCAACCGGATCATCTCCGGCCTCTCACTCGGGGTCGTGGTGATCGAGGCCGCCCGCGGCTCGGGTGCGCTCATCACCGCACAGGGCGCGGTCGAAGACCAGGGCCGCGAGGTGTTCGCCGTGCCCGGCCGTGTCGACTCGCCCGCCAGCGAAGGCACGCTGCGGCTGCTGCGCTCCGGCGGTGCAGCGATCGCGATCGGCCCCGGCGATGTCCTGAGCGCACTCGAGACCCCCGCCCGCCACCACTTCCATGACACGCACGAAGCCCGCTACGCCGACCCCACCGCCGCGCCTGACGCACAGCTCTGGGACGGCGATCCGGCAGAGGCACCCACCGCCCCGGCTACCAGCGGCGGAGACCTCCAGAGCCGCCTGCTCGCCGCCCTCGACCAGCCCCGGACACCCGACGAGCTGGTCGAGCACCTCGGCACCGGGCCGGGCGAGGTCCGCACCGCCATCACCATGCTCGAAATCCGCGGCACGGTCCGCCGGCGCGGGAACCGCCTCGAACGGGCCTCCGGATAGCCCAGAGTCGGTTTTTGAGCGGCATCGCTCGCCCGCCCCCCAACAGCCACCCCGATTTGACGAATCTCGCGAGAATCGTCTTGCCGTTGTGTCCATGATTGGCTATCTTGTTCCGAACAGAAGTGTCGGATTTGTTGGCCCTCGTTCGGGCCCGCCGCCGATAGTTTGGGTGACGGACGGTACCACGAGAGCTGCCTCGGGCAATTCAGGCAGTAAAGACAGTTCAGGCAATAAAGACAGACAGTCTGGTTCTCATCGGGAAGAGATGAGATGAGCAGAACATCGGGCGGAGCCCCTCAGACGGACCGGCGCAGCAAGGAGTGGTCGAATGCGACACTCGACAGATATCTGCAGCGTCGGCACATGAAACGGGAGCGCGATGGTGTTTGGCAAGCCACGGAAGGCGAGCACACGCAGGCGGAAAGCCTCAGGCGCAGTGCACGACGGGAACAGAACGGGCCTGAGCAGCCTGGGCCTGAGCGAACTGGTCCGGCTCGGGCCGGGCGGCGCGTTTGTGGCGGGCTACGTGCCCGACACCACGGGCACGCTCGAACGGCTGGACCTCGACCCGGAGACCGGATGGCCCGAGTCTCCGGCACAGGAAGCGATCCTGGCCACCGAATCGGGGGCGGTGCCGGGGATGGACGCGGCCGAGACCGAGACAACGTTTGGTGCGGTGGCCCGATCGGCCTCGGCACCGACGCACGGCGTCGCGATGACCGCCGCACGGATCGGCATTCTGACCGCGACCGCACGGGGCCTGCACGAACAGGCCGAGGTGGTGTGCAACGTACGAAATCTGCTCGACAGCATGGCGGCACTCTCGGAGCGCGCCGCCGCTGCACGGAGCGAGGAACACAGGGCCCCGGCCACAACCGCCCGGGCACGCATGACGGAGGTGCAACAGCATGAACCTGACCCCGAAACAACTTCGCATTCTCAAGCTCATCCGCGACTGGCGCGTGCGCCGGGGCTATTCGCCGACGATGCAGGAGCTCGCCGACGAGATCGGCGTGAGCAAAGTCACGGTGTTCGAGCACGTCGAAGCGCTCATCAAAAAGGGCGCCCTCACACGCGACGCGAACAAGGCACGCTCTTTGGCGATCGCTGAGGGCATCGCCGTCCCCGACGAGTCGCGCCCGATGCGGTTCCCCCTCGTCGGCAAGATCGCCGCGGGCTACCCCATCGAGAAGATCGCCGACGAAGACGAGGTCGACCTCGAAGACCTCTTCGGCCCGACCAAGGGGCACAACGACGGCTCCTTCGCCCTGCGCGTCGACGGCGACAGCATGCGTGACGAGGGCATCCTCGACGGCGACATCATCCTCGTCGAGCGCACCCAGGTCGCCAGCAACGGCGACCGCGTCGTCGCGCTGCTCCCCGACGGAGCGACCACGCTCAAGACGTTCTTCAAGGAAGCCGACCACATCCGCCTGCAGCCGGCAAACCCCGAGTTCGAGCCGATCCGGGTCAAATACTGCCAGGTGCAGGGCATCGTCAAGGCGGTCATCCGCCAGTACTGATCAAGCCACGCCGATCGCCGAGATCCGCTCGGGCCGATCAACACGCGTGCAGGCAGGAGAGAGGGACCGTGCTCTTGGGGGAGTGGTGCGCACCCATCCTCCCCTTGGCGCGTTGGGCCCTGGACGCTTGGAGCGCCTCCCCCGCGGTCGCGCGCAACTGCGAGATGACCGGGTCGCTCCGGTCAGTCCTCGTGCGTGATGATCTCGAGCACCGCACCCGCGTCGTCGTTGGGGATCAGGAACGTCAGGTTGTACTGCGCGATCTTCCACTCACCATCCAGCAGCAGCACCACCCCCGTGCCGCGGAGATCGCCGTACTTGGCGTTCCGCACCACCTCGTCAAACCACGCGCACTCACCACCCGGCGCGATATCGATGTGCCGCTCGATCGCGTGATACGTCCACGCCTCGCCCCTGGCAAAGTACGGCCGCGCCCACGCCCGGAACTCCGGCACCGTCCACCGCTCCGTCGGGTCGGTGCCCAGGAACACCCCGTTGGGGGCGAAGTGGCCGAAGTACCGCTCCTCGTCCGCGTTCGCAGCCGCCGCGTGGAAGCTGTCGAGCGTCTGCGCGATCGGCGCACACATCGCAGCATCAGCCTCCGCGAGCGCCCCACCACCCGATGCGCCCGGCCCCTTCAGCACGATCGCGCCCAGAGTCATAGCAAGGCCCGCAGCTACACATGTTGACGGTCGCATGGTCGGATTCCCTCACAACAGCGCACGGGAACCGCACGCCCGTGCAGGATACCGCACAGAGCCGCACCGCGGCAGCCATTCAGCGTTCAGGATTGACAAGTGAGCCGCAGACCGCGTCCGCCGAATTGGCAGCCGCGTCTCAGTCGGCGTCGTGCAGAGGCTGCTGCACCAGGAAGCCCATGCGGCAGAGGAAACGTGTCGCCTCCTCCAACTCCTCAGCGGTGTAGCCGTCGAGGCAGGCGGGGCGGTCCGGCCAATCGAGCAGCGCCGGCGGATAGGGACAACGCCCCGTCTCGGCGTCGGCCACCTCAGACAGGGCCTCCGCCACCGCATCCGCTGCGTCGATCAGTCGTGTCGGGTCTTGGGCGAAGATATCGTCGTTCATGGAATCCCTCTCATCACGGTCTCATTCGTGCGAGAGCCGCGAGAGTTTCATGGATTCCTGCCCACGCCCAAAGTCTGGGGGAAAACGCCCGAGAACCACCGGCACCGGCTCAGTGCTCGTGCCCCTCGTGGCCGTCATGCTCACCGTGTTCCCCGTGCTCGTCGTGGTGCATCCCGTGCTCGGGCTCGGCAAGAGGACGCACCCAGATGTTCCGGAACCGCACCGGGTTGCCGTGGTCCTGCAGCTTGATCTCACCCTTCGGCCCGTGCGCCGAATACGTCCCCACCGAGCGGTGCCCGGTCGCGCCGATCAGCGCCCGCCGGTTGTGCACGATCACCCCGTTGTGCAGCACCGTCGCGTACGCCGGCGAGACCACCGAGCCATCATCAGCGAACACGGGCGCCTCAAAGACGATGTCGTACGTCTGCCACTCACCCGGCCCGCGGCAGGCGTTCACATCCGGCGGAAACTGCCCGTACAGCGAGGCCGCCTGCCCGTCGGCGTACGACTGGTTCTCGAACGAATCAAGAATCTGGATCTCGTACCGCCCAAAGAAGAACACGCCCGAGTTGCCCCGCCCCTGGCTCTCGCCGACGACCTGCTCGGGAGACGCCCACTCGATGTGCAACTGGCAGCTGCCGAACTTCTCGCGGGACATGATGTCGCCGGTACCGTTGACCTGCATCGCGCCGCCGTCCACGAGCTTCCACTTTGCATCGCTCCCGTCGCCGCTGCGCCACGCCTCCAGGCCGCTCCCATCAAACAGCACCACCGCGTCGCTCGGCACCGGTGCCGGCTGCGCCGGGGCCGGACCGGGATCGACCACCGGCGGGTTGGGCCGGTCGGCATCGTGCACCCGCCAGGGCTGGTGCGGCAGCTGCGGCGTGTCGGAATAGCCGACGCCCTGCGCCGAGCACGAACCAGCGAGCATGGCGGCGGCGGCCGCGGCGGACAACGAACAGGCAGAACGGTGCATGACGACCTCCATGTGGACAGCATCTGTCGGACCGACCGAGTGTAGCGATTCGACGCGCAGCGGCACCCACGGTCGCAGCCACTTGCGGTCCCGACCGCAGATCCCGCTCTACGGTGGCACATTTGTTCAACCCGCCCCGCCCGCCGAGCCGACTTGACACCGGTCCTCATCCAACTAAAGTCTCCGCACATGCATCTCTCGACCAAAGCCAAAGCCACCAAAGCCAAAGACGCCCAGAGCGTCCGGGCTGTCATGGTGGCGAGGGTCGGCGAGGGGTAGCACCACTCAAAGGCAATTCGCAGAACCACCAGGCACCCCCGGACATCCCGGGGGTGCTTTTTCGTTGTGCATATTCACCCCGTTTCAACCCATATTCAGGAGCCACACCATGCAAGAGACCGCCACCATCACCGCCGCCTGCCCCGAGTGCGACGCCGCCGTCACCTTCACCCGCGCCCCGCTCACCGGCGAGATCGCCCGCTGCACCGACTGCCGCGCCGAGCTCGAGGTCACCTCCGTCGAGCCGCTGACCCTCGAGCTCGCGCCCGAGGTCGAGGAAGACTGGGGCGAGTAAGCCGCAACGCCTTTCAGGAGCACACCATGCGCATCGCCATGACCTACACCCGCCTCCGCGCCGAGGAACGCCTCCTCCTCGACGCCTTCGAGGAAATGGGCATCGACATCACGCCGATCGACCTGCGATCGGTCGTCTTCGACCCCGCCGACCCCGGGCCCTGGGCCGCCTACGACGCGGTCATCGACCGGTCGGTCAGCCTCACCGCCACCACCACCGCCGTCGCGCTGCTCGAGGGCTACGGCATCCGGTGCATCAACCCGCTGCGGGCTATCGAGACCTGCTCCGACAAGCTCGCTACCACCATCGCCCTGCTCCGCGCCGGCGTCCCAACACCCGCGGTGCGGGTCGCGACCAACGCGACCTCCGGTCTCGAAGCCGTCGAGGCCATCGGCTACCCGGCCGTCCTCAAGCCCACCGTCGGCTCGTGGGGCCGTCTCGTCGCCCGTGTCAACGACCGCGACGCCGCCGAGGCCGTCCTCGAACACCGCGAGACCCTCGGCTCCGTCCAGCAGGGTGTCTTTTACGTGCAGGAGCACATCGACAAGCCCGGCCGCGACATCCGCGTCTTCGTCGTCGGCGGCGAGCCGATCGCCGCGATCGTGCGCACAAGCGAGCACTGGGTCACCAACACCGCACGAGGCGGCACCGCCGCCGGGCTCGAGATCGGCCCGGACCTCCGCCGCCACTCCGTCGCCGCGGCCCAGGCCGTCGGCGCCGATGTCGTCGCGATCGACTTCCTCGAGTGCCCCCGCCGGGGCCTGCTGGTCAACGAACTCAACCACTCCATGGAGTTCCGCAACAGCATCTCCACCACCGGCGTCAACATCCCCGAGCTCGTCGCCCGCCACGCCGTCAACATCGCCGCCGACAGGCAAGGGGTCCCCGCGTGAGTTTCACCGCCTCCATTGTTGGCGGCAGCGGCTACACCGGGGGCGAACTCCTCCGCATCCTCCACGGACACCCCGACGCCGAGATCGGACAGGTCTCCTCGCGCAAGCTCGCCAGGCAACCCGTCCACACCGTCCACCCAAACCTCCGGGGACACCTCGACCGCGACTTCTGCACGCCCGACGCGATCGACCCGTGCGACGTGCTCTTCCTCTGCATGCCCCACGGGCAATCCGCAGCAGAGATCGACCGCTGGCGCGCGCTCGCCCCGCTCGTGATCGACCTCTCCGCAGACTTCCGCCTCCAAGACCCGGACCTCTACGAAGCCTGGTACGGCGCGCCCCACCCGGCCCCCGCTGCCCTGGCCGACGCCGTCTACGGGCTTCCGGAGGTCTCGCGCGACCGATTGCCCCAAGCTTCACTCGTCTCTGGCGTCGGGTGCAACGCCACCGCCATGACCCTCGCCCTGCTGCCGCTGGCCCGCGCCGGGCTCGTCCGCCGCGCGATCGCCGACATCAAGGTCGGCTCGTCAGAAGCCGGTGCTGAGCCCGGCCCCGGGTCGCACCACCCGGTGCGCGCGCGCACCGCCCGCACCTACAGCCCCTCCGGCCACCGCCACCTCGCCGAGGTCCTCCAGTCGCTCGGCGATCTCGACCTCGACGCCACGCTCACCGCGATCGACATGGTCCGCGGCGTGCTCTGCACCGTGCACATCGAGCCCACCCGCCCGGTCGAGCCCAAAGAACTCTGGAAGCTCTACCGCGCCGCCTACGCCGCCGAGCCCTTCGTGCGGATCGTGGCCGATCGCAGCGGGGCCAACCGCTTCCCCGACCCGCGTGTGCTCGTCGGATCCAACCACGCCGACGTCGGCTTCGCCATCGACGAACGTTCCGGACGGGTCGTCGCGCTGTGCGCGATCGACAACCTCGTCAAGGGGGCCGCGGGATCGGCCATCCAAGCCATGAACATCGCCCGCGGCCTCGAAGAAACCGCCGGCCTCACCTTCCCCGGCCTGCACCCGGCCTGACCGATCGGAGTCTCCACCGTGTCCACCATTGTCATCAAGCTCGGCGGCGGCGAGGGCATCGACCCCACCAGCACCACCCGCGAGATCGCCGCCCTCGTGCGCGCAGGCCAGCGCGTCGTCCTCGTCCACGGCGGGTCGCACGAGACCAACACCCTCTCGGCGGCCCTCGGCCACCCGCCGCGCACCATCACCAGCCCCGGCGGGCAGCAGTCCCGACGTACCGACCGGCAGACGCTCGAGACCTTCATGATGGCCTACTGCGGCAAGGTCAACAAGACCGTCGTCGAGAGCCTCCGCGCCGCGGGCGTAGACGCCGTCGGCCTGAGCGGCCTCGACGCGGGCATCTGGATCGGCGCGCGCAAGAACGCCATCCGCGCAGTCGAGGACGGCCGCACCGTCATCATCCGCGACGACCTCTCCGGCCGGGTCGAATCGGTCGATCACGCGTTCCTCAACCTCCTGCTCGACGCCGGCCGCCTGCCCGTCCTCACTCCCCCGGCCGGGACGCCCGAGGGCATCGCGATCAACGTTGACGCCGACCGCGCCGCCGCCGCGACGGCCATCGCCCTCGGCGCCGATGAGTTGCTCCTGCTCTCCAACGTCCGAGGCGTGCTCCGCGACCCGGCCGATCCGGGCTCGCTCATCGAGCAGGTCGACCCCGACTCGCTCGACGACGCCCGCACCGCCGCACGCGGGCGCATGAAGAACAAGGTGCTCGCGGCCGAAGAGGCCCTTCGCGGCGGCGTGCCGCGGGTGGTCATCGGAAGAGCCGACGGCGACGGCGCCATCGCGCGCGCACGCGGTGGCGTCGGCACGGTCTTTGCCAACCAAGAGGTGCCGGTGTGAGCCAGTCGATCGACACAACAGCTTTGACACCCGACCAGCGGACGCTCGTCGACCTGGTCTCGACGCCCAGCGTCTCCGGCACCGAGCGAGCCGCAACAGAGGTCTTCGTCCACCACGCCCTGCAGCGTTCCATGGCCGCCGAGATCGACGAGGCGGGCAACGCCCTGGCCCACCGGGGCCCCGCCGATGCCCCCGTCCACATCATGCTGCTCGGCCACATCGACACCGTGCCCGGCGATATCCCGGTGCGGATCGCCGACGGAGTCCTCCACGGCCGGGGCAGCGTTGATGCCAAGGGCCCGCTCGCCGCGATGCTGTGCGCCGCGGCGCGTGCCGACCTCCCCGAAGGAGTCAGGCTCACCGTCGCCGGCGCGGTCGGCGAAGAGACCGCCGGCTCGCCCGGCGCCCGCTTCCTCAGGACGCAGCACCGCCCCCACGCCTGCATCATCGGCGAGCCCAGCGGATGGGACGGCGTGACACTCGGCTACAAGGGCCGACTGCTCGCGACCGCCACCGCCGAGCTGCCCGCGGCACACACGGCTGCGGACGAGCCCTCCGCCGGCGACCTCGCCTGCGCATGGTGGCAGGACGTGCTCGCCCACGTCGCCGGCCACAACCAGGACCGGTCCGGCGTCTTCGAGTCGATCCAGGCGACCGTCCAGAGCATGTCCAGCACCACCGACGGCATGACCAGCCGCGCGAGTCTCACCGCCGGGTTCCGCCTGCCGCCGGGCGTCTCACCCGACGACCTCGCCCGCCAGCTGCGCACCCTCGCGCCCGACCGCGTCGGTGTCAAGTGCTCCGGCAGCGAGCTCGCCTACGTGACCGACCGCAGCGACCCCGTCGTCCGCTGCCTCTCCAACGCGATCCGCGAGTCCGGCGCCAGACCCCGCCCCAAGCGCAAGACCGGCACGGCCGATCTCAACGTGGTCGGCCCGGTGTGGGGCTGCCCCATCGCCGCGTACGGCCCCGGCGACAGTGCGCTCGACCACACACCCCACGAGCGCCTCGCCCTCGGCGAGTTCGACCGCTCCGTCGGCGTGCTCTGCCGCGCCCTCACCGCCCTCGGAAGCGAACTGCTCCAGCACCACACCGCGACGGCGAACCTCGAACGAGCGAGCGTGCACGCATGACCACCGCGACCCGACCCGCACCCCAACCGGCACCCCACCGCGTCCAGCCCTTCACGGGCCCGAGCCTCGTCCGCGACGGCGAGATCCTCGCCCGCGGCGTCCCGATCGCCGAACTCGTCGATGGGGCGAGCTACGTGGACGTGCTGTTCTTCCAGCTTCAGGCGCGTTTCCCGACCGAGCCGGAGCGGGCGATGATGAACGCCTACCTCGTCTCGCTCTGCGAGCACGGCGTCACCTCGCCCTCGACACACGGGGCGAGGGTGGCCGCGAGCGTGCGCGCGCCGTTCGCGGCCAGCGCGATCAGCTTCATCGCCGGCGCGCTCGGCCCCTACCACTTCGGCGCGCTCGAGCGGGCGATGGACGATCTCATCGAGCTCGACCGGACCGGCGAGACGCCCGAGCAGTTCGTCGAACGCCACGCCGCGGCGGGCGAGCGGATCTGGGGCTACGGCCACCGCTTCCACAAGAGCGAGCCCGGCCCGGACGCAGAAGCCCCCAACCACGAGTGCGTCGACCCCCGCGTGCGCGCGCTCACCCAGCTGGCCGACGAGTTGGGCTGGCAAGGCCAACACCTGGCCAACGTCCGCGAGATCGGCCGTCTGCTCTACCAGCGCAAGCGGGTGCCGATCAATATTGATGGCGTCGCTGCGGGCTTGCTGCTCGACATGGGGTTCGACCCGGGAGCGGCGATGCTCTTCGTGATCGTCGGCCGCCTGCCCAACATCGCCCGCCTGCACCGCGAGGAGCAGGACGAGACCCCGAACCGCTTCACCGCCCTGGCCACGCGGCACGATCCCGGGTTTGACCGGACCGTGGACCGGGAACAGCACCCCGGCTGAGAGCGGCAGCCCGCGGCCCCGCTCGGCTGCACAGCCCGGCTGCACAGCCCGGAAGCGGGGTCCGGAGGTCGGAATAGTGCCGTATACTGTGCTGTTGACAGGAGCACATGGTGGCACGACCGGTCGCTCTATCCCGTGGACTGCTGATTGCCGGGCTCGTCTTGGCGATGTCGCTTTGTTGCTGCAGGATGGAGACGTGGGCGTCGAGGCTGCTGACGGGTTTCGGCGGGCCCCAGGCCCGCCAGATCGCCGGAGGCTCGGGTCCTGGACTGTTCGATAACCACGCGGGTTCGTGCTGCTCGAGTTCGAAACCGAGCGGTCCGAGCGATTCTGAACCGGCGCCCAGAGACGACAGCCACTCGTGCCCGTGCCGGCAGCTCGGCAAGCTCACGGACCTGACCGAGGCTCCGCAGATCGTGTTGCCGGGCGCCGACGGCGTCGGGATCGCGCTGAGCACGCCGCTTCGCGCTTCGAGCGTTGTGAAGCTCGCCGTACTCCCAACAGCCTCGATGGCTTTCCACCCCCCACCGTGCAGCCTGCTGCGCCTGCACTGCGCGCTCGTCCTCTAAAGATCGAGTGCAGGACTGCCCTTTGGGCGGGCCCCCGGTGCTTCGCTTTATTCCATTCGAACCCATCCGGCCGACACGATTCGGCCTCACGATCTGATCCCCATTTCGCATCCGTGCGAAGGAGTTTGCCATGACATCGTTCCGCCTGTTCCTCCCGCTCGCCTCACTCGGCATGACACTCGCCCCGGCTGCGGCCCTCGCCCAGCACGAGGCGCACCACAAGGACCAGCAGCCTGCACGGGTGGTGCAGCCTGCAGGTGACGGGGCCGCCGAACGTGTCGGCGACCCGTACACACTCGCCACATGTCCGGTCTCCGGCGAAGAGCTCGACGGGATGGGAGCCGCGGTCGTCCGTCTCTATGACGGGCGAGAGATTCGGTTCTGCTGCGAGGATTGCGTTCCCCGATTCGAGGCCGACCGGGAGGCGTACACCAAGCAGATCGACGAAGAGATCATCCGGACCCAGCTCCCGTTCTACAGCATGACCACATGCGTCGTCACGGGCGATCCTCTGGTCGAGGGTGGCGAGGATATCGCGGTCAACCACGTGTTCAACAACCGCCTCGTACGGCTCTGCTGCAAGATGTGCAGGAAGGACTTTGCCAAGGACCCGGAGAAGTTTCTGGAGGAGATGGACATCGCTCTCGCGGATGCGCAGCGGGAGACCTATCCGCTCGAGACCTGTCTCGTGAGCGGCGAAGAACTGGGCGGCATGGGCGAACCCTTCGAGGTGGTGATGGCCAACCGCCTCGTCCGCCTCTGCTGCGAGATGTGCACGGGCAAGCTGCAGAAGAACCCGACCGGGTATCTGGCTGCGCTCGACCGGGCGTGGAAGGCTGCGGGGATGGAGCTCGATCTTCCGGAGTCGCACGATGCCGAGCACAATGGGGCCGTTGGGCATGATCACGACGGGCACGATCACTGAGGCGGACGTCGCCGCACGATGACATCGCGGCGCGGTTGGAGCGAACGCCCGGGTACGTGCCGTGGTGGCACGCACCCGGGTGCGCTCGGCCTTTGACAGCACGCTGAGAAACGCCGCGAGAAACGTCGGACCGCTCGCGGGATAGGAAACGGAGCCGAAGAACCCATGAACTTCCCACTCACGATGACATTGCTCGGCGGATTCGCGCTTCTGCTGGGCGGGTGCGCACAGACCCGGCCGGTGACTGTGTTGACGGCCGGTCACCCCGCTGCGGCGGAGAGCCACGCTGAGGCGTATGTCCCTCCCTCGAATCCGTTCCATGCCGCTGCGGGGCCCGAGATGGATGACGGTCGCGACGCGACCCAGGGGCACGAGACGGCGGCGATGCCGGGGATGAAGCCCGCGCCATCGACAACCGGTATGGCCACCGACGCGCCGGCGGGGTACGTCTGCCCGATGCACGCGGACGTTCGGTCCGACGAACCCGGCACGTGCCCGAAGTGCAGCATGCGGCTCGTCCCGGCGAAGGCCGACCCGACCCAGAACCACGAACACGGGGAGAAGCCATGACGCACAGATCGGCGAACGGCCGGTTCCTGATGGTGGTGCCCCTGCTCCTCGCGGCCGGGTGCGCCACCGTGCCGACCGAGCGGAGCTTTGAGCGGGTGCAAGCCACGGTCGGCGATCGCGTCGGAACGGCGATCGCCTGGCCGACGACGCCCGAGGGACGAGACGCGATCGATCGGCGGGTGGAGGAGGTATTGAGCGAGCCGCTCGATGCCGAACGTGCGGTGATGATCGCGCTATTGAACAACCGCGAGCTCCGCGCGCAGTACGCGCGTCTCGGCCTGGCCGACGCGGATCTTGTGGAGGCGGGTTTGCTTGAGAATCCCCGACTTTCGGCCGGGCTGGGCTTTCCGGACTCGCCGCCGAGCATGACGGGAATCGATCTCGGGATCACGCTCAACCTCCTGCGCGCGATCATGGCACCGGCGCGGAAGGACATCGCCGGGGCCCAGCTCGATGCCGAGGTGCTCTCGGTTTCGGACGAGGTGGTGCGGACGGCTGCGGAGACACGGACGGTGTTCCTCGAGTATCAGGCTGCGGAGCACATCGCGGAGGTCCTGGGGCAGATCGCCGATGCAGCGGACGCGTCCCGTGAGTTTGCACGGCGGCTGCACGAGGCGGGCAACCTGAGCGCTCTTGATCTCGCAAACGAGCAGTCGCTCTATGAACAGGCCCGGCTCGAGCACGCCCGGAGCGTGGCTGAGGCGGCGGACCGGCGGGAGCGGCTGAACGCGCAGTTGGGGCTTTGGGGCCCGCAAACGGGGTGGAGTGCCGTGACGCGGCTGCCGGCGCTGCCGGCACTCGATCCGGATCTTGGGGAACTGGAGTCGCTGGCGATCCGGCAGCGTCTGGATCTGGCCGCGGCGGCGAAAGAGGTCGAGGCGATCTCGATGGCGGCGGGGTTGCAACGCAACTGGAAGTGGCTGCTGACGACGGAGGTCGGCGTCAACGGCGGACGCGACACCGACGGGCAGTGGGTCGTCGGGCCGGAGGTCTCGGTCGAGCTGCCGATCTTTGATCAGCGTCAGGCCGAGATCGCGCGGCTCGATGCGGCGCTGCTGGCGTCCGAAGCCCATCTGGAGGGGCTGGCGATTCAGACCCGGGCGGACGTGCGCCGGCTCCGCGGCAGGCTTGTTGCGACGCGGTATGAGGTGGAACATCTTCGCGACACCGTTCTGCCCCTGCGGGAGCGGATCACCGCGTTGACGCTCGAGGAGTACAACTTCATGCTCGTCGATACGTTCGCGTTGCTCGCGGCAAAGCGTGAGGAGATCGCTGCGGAGCGGGCGTATCTGGATGGGCTGCGTGACTACTGGATCGTGCGGGCCGAGCTCGAACGGGCGGTCGGGGGCCGGCTTCCGGAGGAGTCCGGGATGAACGGTTCGGCACCGCCCGGAGAAGCGGCGACACAACCACACAACGACGGAGGGCACCACCATGCTGACTAGACGCAACTTCCTCGCGACCAGCGCCGTGGCGGGTGCGGGTGTGGCCATTTCGCGCCCGGCCCGCGCCGATGAGGTCCCGCCTGTCGCGCGTCCCAAGCCGAATCGGGCGCCGCCTGCGCGACGGGACGACAACTACAAGCCGGTCATCACGCCGAACGGCACGACGATGCCCTACCGACTCCGGGACGGGGTCAAGGAGTATCACATCGTCGCCGAGCCGGTCGAGCGTGAGTTTGCGCCGGGCATGACCGTGCGGTGCTGGGGCTACAACGGCCAGACGCCCGGCCCCACGATCGAGGTGGTGCAGGGCGATCGCGTGCGCCTGTTCGTTACGAACCGGTTGCCCGAGCACACCAGCATCCACTGGCACGGTCTGTTTATCCCGTGCGGCATGGACGGTGTCACCGGGCTCACGCAGCCGGGCATCCAGCCCGGAGAAACGTGGGTCTACGAGTTTGTCATCCCCGAGCAGCACGGGACGTTCATGTATCACCCGCACGCCGACGAGATGACACAGATGGCGTTCGGCATGATGGGGATGTTCATCGTGCATCCGCGTGAGCCCGAGACCGACGCCCCCGACCGGGACTTCGCGATCATGCTGCACAACTGGGCCGTGCACCCCGGCACCTACCGGCCGGATCCCTCGGTGATGGTCGACTTCAACATGTGGACGTTCAACAGCAAGGTCTTTCCCGCGACCGATCACCTCGTGGTCGGTGAGGGCGAGCGGGTGCGGGTGCGGTTCGGCAACCTGAGCATGTGGAACCATCCCATTCACGTGCACGGCCACGCCTGGAACGTCGTCGCGACCGACGGCGGCCAGATCCCGAAGGCCGGGCAGTGGCCCGAGACCACCGTGCTCGTGCCGGTGGGGTCCACACGCGATGTGGAGTTCATCGCGGACAACCCCGGCGACTGGGCGCTGCACTGCCACATGTCGCACCACACCATGAACGCGATGGCCCACGGCGTAGCCAACCCCACCGGCGTCGACCAGCGCGGGCTGCAGCAGAAGATCCAGTCGCTCCTTCCGGGCTACATGGCGATGGGCGAGAACGGCATGGCCGACATGCAGGACATGGCCGAGCACATGCCCGGCCCCGACAACACCCTGCCGATGATGATGGGCAAGGGGCAGTTCGGGAACATCGAGATGGGCGGGATGTTCACCGTGCTCAAGGTGCGTCCCGGCTGGAGCGGTGGCGGCGACCCGGGGTGGTACCGATTCCCGCAGGGTTCGGTGGCGTGGCCGGCCGATGCGGCACAGGCACCCGAGCCCACTCGCTGAGGTGGGTTGCCGAGCGGTAACGCTCCGAAGGGATCTGGCTGCTTGCCCGTCGCGGCATTCGGTCTAAGCCGGTTGCACTTTGCGCTTGCGTTCTGCCTCGATGCCCGCGGGGAAGAGGATGTTGTTTTCCTTGTGGATGTGGATGTGGGTATCCCGTTCCAGTTCGCCGAGCAGGCGGTAGCACTCCTGCCACGTGGAGCACGCGCCCGCGGGTGCGGTGAGGTCGTCGGTCAGCTCGTGCACCTTGGCGAAGGCCTCCCCGACGTCGTCGTGGTCGTGGATCATGCAATCGATCGGTCTGCGGATGCTCCACGGCGGGCCGCCCTGGATCTGGGTGGGCCGCTCCAGACGCCGGATCCACGGGAAGACGACGCGCTCTTCGCGGACGAAGTGATCGTGCATGTCGTCGGTGAGGGCCGCGAGCACCTGCTGCAGCTCGTGCAGCCGGGGCTCGTCGTCGCCGTGGGCCGCGACGCACTTGGCGGTGAGTGTCTCGAGCCGCTCGAGCGCCTCGCGGGCGAAGACGTGGTGGGTGTGCTCGATGTTGTCGGCCAGCTCGGTCATCGTCCGCGCGGTCCAGTCACCGACCTCGGCGTTCGCGGCCGGGGCGTACTCGATGAGTTGGCGGATGACCGCCTCGGCGTCGAGCCCGGCCTTCGCCGCGGCGTCACCGAGTGGGCGGGTGCCGCCGCAGCAGTAGTCGATCCCGAGACGCTCCAACTCGGGCAGCAGCTCCGGGTGCGCTGTGGCGATCTGTGCGACTGTCATCTGGGCTGTGATGTTACGGGCCACCGTCCGGCTCCTTTTTGATTGAGGTGTCACTTGCGTCCCCGGCTCCGGCGGGCGTCTCAGTGCCTCCGAGCCTCGCCCACGCGGCCGCGAAGTCCAGGACCTCTCCGGCGAGTTCCGACTCGGCCGCGGCGGCCTCGGACACCGTCCGGAACGCCGCCATGCGCGAGCCCATCGGCGATCGGATCTCGGGCGAGATCAGGAACTGCGCAGACTCTGTCGAGATCCACTCGCTCGTGGCGTGGCTGTGCGACCACCGCGCCAGCACGGCCTGGGCCGTGTGCTCACGCTCGTAGTTGACCTGGCAGTTGAAGTCATCAAACAGCCGAGGCTCGCCGCCACGGGGACCGTCGATGATCGTTGCCGTCGCCCACCGCGCATCGCTGATGATCATGTTGCACTGATCGCAGACCGAGTCGCCCAGCCGCACCACCGGCGGGCCGTCGGCCCCCCGACCCCCGCACCCGGACAGAGCGATCGCCAGCAGAGACACCGCGAGAAGCACCGCGCCCTTCATACCGAACGACTCCTTGCAAAGAGCACCATCGCCAACCCCAGCGGCAGGACGATCCACGCCGCCATCACCGCCACCAGGATCCACGGCAGGGCATCGCCCATCGTGTGTGACGCGTAGGCGCCGACCGGCCCGAGCACGTCGAGCGAGGCGTTCAGGTTCACGATGACCGCCATCTTGAACGACTGGAGCGGGTTGACGATGGCCAGGCCGAAGATCTCCTGCACCCGTAGCTTGAAGATAAGCGAGCTGGCCATGAGGCCAAGGTCGCTGACGAACACCAGTGTGAGCCACACAAACAGCGCGAGCCCCGTCGCGACCGCTGAGCGACGCGACAGCACCGAGATCAGCACGCCGATGGACAGCATGCTCAGCGCGAGCAGCACGGTGCACCCGACCAGCAGCACAAACGACCCCGTGCCCACGCCGCCGGCCCGCCACGCCAGCACGCCAGCGCTGACGCCGAACCCGATGCACAACGAGCACACCAGCGCCGCCGCGAGCCCGAGGTACTTGCCGAGCAGGACCTGCGTCCGCGAGATCGGCTGGGCGAGCAGGTAGAGCAATGTCCCCCGTTCGCGTTCGCCGGCGATCGTCCCGGCCCCGGCGGTCAGCGCCATGAGGGGCACAACCAGCATGATGAGATTGAGCAGGCCGGCCGCGGTGCGTCCGAAACCCGCAAAGCCGTGCGACCCGACGCCGCTGAGCGTGAGGAACGACACCCCCACCGCCAGCACCGTGAACGCGAAGGTGTAGAGGATGAACCACTTGCTGGCGATCGCGTCGCGGAACTCGCGCCTCGCGAAGGCGGCGGTGCCGCGGACCAACCCCGGGGGCCTGGTCAGGACCGGCTCACGCGGTACAGCGGCGGACGCGGTGAGTGTGGTCATGACTGGACCTCCGGCAGGGTGATGTCTTCGAGCACCTCGATATCCCGAACCTCGATCTGCCGCCGGTTCAGCGCACTGATCGGCTCGGCCTTGCGGTCCCGCGGCACGGCGACGCACAAGCCCATTCCATTCAGATGAACGGCGTGCCCGGCCTCTCGCAGCACGTCGGCGGCCTCGGCCTCGCGGGCCATCGAGAGGTAGAGCCGCACGACCTGCACGGGCTTCTCGGTCGGCCAGAGCTCCGCGGGCGTAGTGTCCCGTTGCACACTCCCACGCTCCATCACCAGCACACGATCGGCCAGCAGGATCACCTCGTCGGGCCGGTGCGACGCAAAGAGCAGCGTCTTTCCCGCCTCGCGGAGGCCTCGGAGTGTTTCGACCACCTCGCCGCGACCCGCGGCATCGAGGTTGGATGTCGGCTCGTCGAGCACGATCAGCGGCGGGTCTCCCAGCAGAGCGATCGCGAGCGCCAAGCGCTGCTTCATCCCGCCGGAGAGGTCGCGGACACGCTTGCGCTCGTGACCGGCCAGCCCGACCGCGGCAAGGCTCGCCGCGGCCTGGGCCCGCGAGACGTTGCGCAGCCCGGCGAAGAACACCATCGCCGCTCCCATGCGCACATCGTCGTGGAAGGCCAGCTCCTGCGGCGCGTAGCCGACGAGTGCCCGTGCGCGCCTGCCGTTGCGGCGGACGTTGATCCCTCCGATCGTCGCCTGTCCCCGGTAGCGTGTGACCCCGAGCAGACAGCGGATGAGCGTCGTCTTGCCGGCGCCGTTGCTGCCCCACAGGGCGAGCGAGCCTCCCGGCGCGAGCTCGAAGCTGACATCGGACACGGCGGCCACACGGCCGTAGCGCTTTGTAAGCGAGGTAGCGCGAATCATGCGTGGTCTCCAGACTGGCGTCGCGCCATGCGTTGCTCTCGACCGAAGGTCACCCCGAACGCCACGGCCAACCCCAGCAACGACGCGGCCACCCCCCCCATCCCGAACGAGGGGCCGGGGGCAGTAGCCAACGCCAGATCAACCCGCGGCGGGGCCGCGAGCGGTGACGGGTCGATCAGCGTCGGCTCGGGCCGGAACTCGGGCAGTGCCCTGGCGGTGAATTCGATAGCCCGCTGCGTCGGGCTGTGCACGAACAGACGCAGGTTCGGCTCGCGTCCGAGCATCGCGCCGAAGAGGCTCCGCGGCTCGTAGGCCAGGTCGCCGATGCCGTCGCCGTCAATATCAAATCCGGCGTAGTCCGACCAGTAGTTGCCCGCGCCGTTCTCGGCGAACTGGTTCTTGAGGAGCTGTCCCCGGCCGTGCGTCGCGGCGGGCTCCTCGTTCTCGATGAAGGCGTTCCGGATGATGACGTTGTCGTGGGTATTAGGCGTTGCGAGCAGACCGACCTCGTTGAACGCGATCATGTTCGATTCGATCCGCCCGTACGCACCGATCGACGAGGGACTGTTGTCGACGTAGAGACCGACGCGGTTGGCCAGGACCGCGTTGTCGCGGATGGTGATGTCGTCGCAGTCCTTGAGCCCGATGCCGTAGCCGCTGGCGCCGCGGTTGCCCCGCATCCGGTTGCCGATGAGGGTAATGCGGTTGCTGTACATCAGGTAGACGCCCACCGAGTTGCCCCAGAGGTCGTTCTCTTCGAGCACCGTGTCGTGGCTGTACATGAAGTGCAGCCCGTAACGACTGTCCGTGACCGTGTTGCGCGTGATCCGCAGGTTTTCGGAGTACCAGAACACCATGTCGCGGCTGCCACGCACCGTGTTGTCCTCGACAAGGCAGCCGTGGCTCCACCACAGGCGGATGCCGTCGCCGCGCCGGCCGGCGTCGAGGTCTTTGCAGGTGATCGAGTTTCCCCGGATGATCGAGTCGGGTGACTCCCGCAGATCGATACCGAAGAGGGCGTCCTCGATGATGTTGTCTTCGATCGTGACCGATGCCGCGAGAACGCAGATGCCGGCGGGCTCACCCGTAACATCCTCGCCCGACGCGCGGATCGTGCACCGCCGGATCGTCACGCCCTCGGCACGCACCTCGATGACGTTGCCGCGGCCCTGCCCGTCGAAGATCGCCTTGCCGCCACCGTCGAGCGTAATCGGCTTGTCGATCAGCAGATTGCCGGCGTAGGTGCCCGCCGGGATCCGAAGAGTGGCACCCGGCTCGGCCGCGGCGATCATCGCGTCGATCTCCGCGATAGGCCGCGCATCGTCCGAACCGGACTCCGCAGCCGCGGCACACCACGGCAGCAGGCACAACAGGATGGCTATCACAGAGAAGCGCATGGGATCCTTCGCTTACGCGGCTGCCGCCTGGCGAGCCTTGACAAGGGGTCGGTACGCGCGACGGTGGAAATACAGCGCGACGATCAACACAAAGGACGCGGCCGTGGCGAGCATCAGGCCGACACCTGGCGTGGCGATCGTCACGAACTGGCCAATACCGCCCTTCCCGAGCGCCGTCGGCACGAAGGGCTTGACCGCGTTTGACAGCGGCGCCTCGGGATCGAGGTTCAGCCCAAAGTGCCGCATCCAGAGGTGGAGGTCTACGAGGAACACCACGGGGAAGAACACAACGGGCAGGACAAGCAGGGCGGCCCAGCGGCTGTGGATGTACGCCGCGAACTCGAGCAGCACGACGAACAGGATCATCAGGAAGACGCCGATGTCCCGCTCGAGCTCTGCCGCCTCATAGAGCGAACGCATGCCGATGTAGTGGTTGAGGCCATCGATCTCGGCGACATCGCCCGAGAGGCTGTTGAGATGCGCCGTCATGTGGAGCCCGTTGGGATACTGCGGGGCCTGCAGTTCCATGTGCCAGTAGGGAAGGAACAGTGAGACCAGCAGGAGCACCCGGGCCGTCAGCAGCAGGAACCCCGGCGTGCCGTAGCGAATGGAGTGCCGGGCCGTCTCTTCAGGGCCCACGCGGGGGCCGACGATTCGTTCGATGATGCTGGGGCTCACGCCTGACTCCTTGATCCTCTGGCGGCCGGAGAATGGGTTGTGTCGATACGGGAAGGCGCGGCGGGCGCTCTCGCGCCCGCCGCGGCGAGTGTTATTTGGGCTCGACCATGAGGTAGCCCATCATCTCAAGATGCAGTGCCGAGCAGAACTCGGAGCAGTAGAAGGGGAACGTTCCGGCGGTATCCGCCTCGAACTCGATCGTGACCGCTTCGCCCGGCTCGAGCGATGCGGTGATGTTGTAGACCGGCACCGCAAAGCCGTGCGTCGCGTCGAGTGCGCGCTCGGTGTTGGTAATGTGCCAGCGGACCTTGTCGCCCTGCTTGAGGTAGATGTGCTCGGGGTTGAAGTGGCTGCGGATCGCGGTCATGTAAATATCAACCGTGCCGTCGCTGTTGCGCTGGACGCGCTCCATGCCCTTCTTGGGCGCCATCGGGTTGATGTTCTGGACGTGCGGGTCCCAACCGACCTCGGGGTAGGTCGCCCACGAGTTGAGCTTGTCGGCCTTGATGATCTGCGCGTAGTGCGGTTCGCCCACACCCATCGCCATGTCGTAGAGCACCGGCATCGTGGTCCCGTCCTCGGAGATGTCCACGAGCTGGAGGTTTTGCGGCAGCAGCGGGCCGGTCTGGATGAACCGATCCACGGCCCACTTGTTCAGCGAGACCAGGTACTTGCCGTCCGGGCTGACCGTGTCGCCCTCGGCGGCGGCGATATGGCCCACGTTGTAGTGCACGGGGGTCTTGTGGACGAGCGTCCAATCGGGCTCGGGGGTCATCGAGCCGTACGAGCCGCCCATCGACCAGCGTGCGACCGCCGAGTCGAGATAGAGCGAGGTGTAGGCGTAGCCGTCCGGGCCGAACTGGGTGTGCAAGGGCCCGAGGCCGACCTCGATGCGGGCTTCGACCACGGAGTCAAAGTCGAGGATCGGCACGCCGAAGTCGTCCGTGCCGGAGAAGGTCTTGTTGGCGATGGCCTTCTTCATCTTGTCCATCGAGTAGATGGTCACGTGCGGGTCAAGCTTGCCGGACACGACGATGAAGTCGCCCTTGGGCGCGACATCGACACCGTGCGGGCTGCGGGGCTCGGGGGTCACGTGCAGCAGCCCCTCGGCGATGGCTGTCTTGAGCGTGATGACGGGGAAGCCCTTGATCTGCTCGACCTTGCCGGCCTTAAAGACCTGCTCGGCCTTCTTCCAGTCGATGATGTGCATGAAGTCGGTCGCGTTGCGGCTCACGCCCGCTTCGAACGGCGGCTTCTTGTCCTGCACGCCGCCCGTTGCGAGCTCGGTGTTCAGCGAGTTCATGAAGAAGTAGCCGTCGCTGGCCAGCTTGCCGGCGTCGGAGAGGTCCTGCCAGTAGGGTGGCAGCTCGATCGCGAACGACTGGTCCGGGTCGATCCGGCCGCGCTTGCGGTCGAACTTCCAGAGCGTGACCGAGCCCTTGTACTTCTCTTTGTACTCAGAGATCGGGGCGTAGTCCGAGCCCCAGGGCACGGCGTACTGCCCGCCCTCGATCACGTACTCGGTGTTGGGCGTCACGAACGTGCCGCCGTGATCGCTGAGCGTCAGCGGGTTTTTAATGATCTGCTTTGTCTCCCAGTCGCGGAGGTCGATGACCGCTACGCGGGCGTTGATCTTGTCGTTGATGAAGAGGAACTGCCCGTCGTAGTCACCCGCGGTCTCGGACAGCGCCGGGTGGTGCGTGTCGCCCCAGAGGTTGGACTTGCCGCTGGGGAAGCCCTCCTTCAGGATCTCGTTGCCGACGCCGAAGCCCCAGCCCTGCCACGATTCCGGCGTGAACACCGCGATCGAACGCAGCAGCCGCATGCTCGGCAGCCCGACAACGAAGACCTGCCCCGCGTGCCCGCCTGAGGCGAACATCAGGTACTCGTCGTGCTGCCCGCTCGGGACGTAGGTCTTGGCCGCCGCGACCAGGTCCGCGGGCGTCAGGCCGCGATCCTTGGCGACGTTCTCAACATCGCGCATCGACTGGGCCTGCGCCGAGAATGTCAGCCCGCACGCCACAAGGGTGGCCAAAGTGGGAACGAGTCGGGAAGGACGGTGTGGTCTGTGTTTCATGACTCTGCCTCTGTAGTCTGGGCCGCGCGGGCTCGCACCCTTGCGGCTTGGTGAAAGCGAGTTGCACTCAGGCGCCAAACGTCTGCTTCTGCAACGCGCGGAGGTAATCCACGATGAGTTGGAGTTGGTCGTCGGTGATGGCCGGGTTGCCGCCCTTGGGGGGCATGTCGATACCCGTCGTGTTGTTCTCGTCCCACGACGCACGCCCGGACTTGATGAACGTGATCATGCCTTTGTCCGTCTCGCCGCGCACGAACCCGCTGGTGGTCAGCGGCAACCCGAGGCCTTCGATGCCCTCGGCGCCCTGGCCGTGGCAGGCGGCGCAGGATGAGACGTAGAGCTGGTACCCGGCGTGCTCGGTCAACTCGAGCGCCGTTCCCGCCGGTGCGCCGCCGCTCTCAGACTTGGTCTCCCACGCCAGCACCGAGGTGTACGGCTCGCCCTCGGCCTGCATGCTGCGCAGATAGCTGACCACGGCGTGCACGGACTCGTCCGGGATGGACTGGGCACCCCGCGGCGGCATGAGCACACCGCTCGTGTTGGCCGGGTCCGTGGGGGCCCGTCCGTTCACGATCAGCGCGAACAGGTCCTCGTCGGAGTGAGTCTGCACGTACTCGCTGTTCCGCAGCGGCTTGCCGAGGAATGGCACGCCGTCGCCGCTTGGACCATGACACACCGCGCACGCCTTCTGGAAGACACTCTCGCCCGGCAACGCCTGGGCGGTCTGGGTCATCGTCGGTCCGGACGCGCCGGGCTCGGTCGAGACCTGTGAGGTCGACGCGCCGCCGAGGTACACCACCGCCAAGAGCACCGGGAGCGTCGCGAAGAACACGGTCAGCACGCCGAGCGATGCCCACTTGTAGGGGTCGGCCGCGGGCTCGCGGCGTCCGGCTCTCCCGCCCGGCGTTTTGTTCAAACTGTTCATCTGCGTCCCTTTCCGTCTCTGCCCAAGAGTGTGTAGTGCACAAGTGGATACACAACTTCACTACTAGGCTATGCATCGACCGTATTGTGGTCAAGTTCATCTGGAAATCAGGAGTGAGAATCGCCCTGTGGTGGCTTTGGAGCGGTAATCTGCACCGGAACGGCCGTCGGGGGTCGTCCGTCCGGATCGCAGAATGGACGAACACTTCCCTTACTGCTCAGCAGATCGGCGAGCGATGTTGTGGCGAAGATCTTCTCCGTCCGGGCCATCTGTTCGTCCAGCATCCCGTGCAACGGGCAGAGCGTCGTATGCCCCTCGATCCCCAGGGGGCATTTCTCGATCCGCTGCACCGGGGCATCGGCCGCCCGCAGCACATCGAGGACACTGATCGCCGAGGCGGCCCTGGCCAACGCGAATCCGCCGCCGGTGCCCCGATGGGCCGTCAGGATGCCCCTTCGAGCCATGACGCGCAGCACCTTCTGCAGGTATCCAACCGGTACCTGCGTCGCCCCCGCGATCTCCTGCGCAGACGCGGGTTGCTCCGGAGGGCGTGCCGCCAGATAGACCGAAGCCCGTAGTGCGTATTCCGAGGTCTGCGAGATCACTGCAAGCCAAACTCCAAAGTGTATCGCTTTATCCACTATCTCGCCTGCACGGGCAGAAATCAAGCCGCAGCGGGCATCGGAGACAAACTTCGCGGCCGCACGCGGAGCCGCTCAGGTACCTCCGGGCAGCCCGAACCAACCGCCGACGGCGCATGCCGAAGCGCCCGGTGCCTGATCCGCAGCCACTCATCGCCCAATCCGGCGAACCGATTCCGCGCGCGCAATCCCAACGGGAGAGATGGGGCACGCATCTGTACCATCCTCAACTGATGCGCCGAGTGCTGACCCCCGAACTCATGGACGACCCGCAGCTCGACGCGAAAGCGCACGCCGCGGCGCTCCGCGGACTCGCCCGCCTCAACGCGCTGTCCCGAAGTGAATCGATCCTCTGGCCAACAGTTCGGGATCTCGCCCGGCGCAGCGGCGGTCGGCTCTCCGTGCTGGATATCGCCACCGGCTCCGGCGACGTGCCGATCGCTCTGGCCCGCCGCGCCGCCCGCGAAGCAATCGATATCGACCTGCACGCCTGCGACATCAGTAGCACCGCGCTCACACACGCCAGAGACCGCGCGGATCGCCACGGCGTGAGGATGAACCTCTTCCAACACGACGCGGTGCAACAGCCGTTCGACTCGCGATTCGATGTTGTCACCTGCAGCCTGTTCCTCCACCACCTCGACACAGCGGACGCCGTGTGCTTCTTCAGCAACGCCGAGACCGCCGTCGGCCGGACGCTGCTTATCAACGATCTTCGGCGCAGCCCGGCGGGGCTGGCAGTCGCGTGGGCTGCGTCCCGACTCGCGACCCGATCCCGGATCGTTCATGTGGACGCTGTCAAATCGGTTCGCGCAGCCTTCACTCCGCAAGAGATGAGCGATCTGGCATCCCGCGCCGGGCTTGGCGGACACGAGGTCTGCAAGCGGTGGCCGTGGCGTATGCTCCTCCGGTGGTACCGAGAACAAGCCAAGCCGGCGCAACCCGATACGACGCGGTCGTCGTCGGTGCCGGACCCGCCGGAGGCGTGACCACCGCCGTGCTCGCCTCACGCGGCATGCGCACGCTGCTCGTCGATCGAGCCCGGTTTCCACGACAGAAGCTCTGCGGCGGGTGCCTGGCGCCCGCCGGGATGCAGGTGCTCAGGCGGCTCGATATCGCCAGCGACGTGCCAGGGACCGACGCGCTCCGGCTGGAATCGCTCCGCATCATCGCCCGCGGCGTGGCCCACGACTTGCCCATCAAGCCCTACGCCGCCGTCGACCGCGCCTCGCTCGACCACGCCATCTGCGAGGCCGCGATCGCTCGCGGCGCTGAGTTCCGCGACGGTGTCGCGGCCAAGGTGCTGCCGGACGACACGGTCTGGCTCGAACACAGCGGGCGGTCTGAGATTCTCAGGCCGCGTGTGATCGTCGTCGCCGATGGCGTCGGCGGTTCCGCCCTGTCTGAACGCTCCGAGTTCGTGCCGCGCGTGCGCAAGCAGAGCGTGATCGGCGTCGGAACACTGATTCCCCAATGCCCCGCCTACGCAGGGCACAACGCCATCACCATGGTCTGCGCCCGAAGCGGGTACGTCGGAGCGGCACCCTCGGGCAATGGGCACTGGTCACTCGCCGCGGCGCTCCACCCCACCGCTGTCCGCAGCCGGGGGCCGATCGAGACGCTCAGGCAGATGTTCGCCGAGTCCGGCCTGCGGATGCCCGAGTTCGCCAAGGGTCAGCTCCGCGGCGTGGGCAACATGACACGACGAAGACGCTGCGCCGCCGGACGTGTCCTCGTCGTCGGAGATGCCGCATCGTACTTCCAGCCGCTTACCGGGGAGGGCATGAGCTGGGGGATGGCGTGCGCCGAACAGATCTGGCCCCATGCCCAGGCCGCGGCCCGCGACGAGGATGTCGCCGAGCGCTGGCAGGCCGCGTGCACCCGGACACTCCGCGCCCGGCACCTCATGTGCCGCGCGGTCTGCACACTCGCCGCGCACCCGCGGGCGGTGCGCTGCATGTTGCTTGCAGGGAGCACGACGCCCGCGATGGGCTGGCTCAGCCGCCGGCTCTGCTGGAGCCCGGCATGACGCATGCCGCCCAACTCCTGGCCATCGGCACCGCCGCACCCGAGGCCGGGCTGACCGCCGAGGAATCGCTCCGTCTCGCCCAGAAGCTCTCGCCAGAGGTGGATCCCGAACGCCTCGCCGCGCTGCACGCACACTCCGGCGTTTCCCGCCGCGGCAGCGTGCTGACCGACGGGGGAGCGTGCGAGGACCTGCTCGCCACTGAAGACGGGAAAGGACCGAGTACGGCAGCCCGGCTGGCGAGATACCGCGACGCGGCCGTCGGCCTTGCGGGAGCCGCCTCCCGCGACGCGCTCGCGGCCGCTGGTATCCGGCCCGAACACATCACGCATCTTGTGACCGTGTCCTGCACCGGAGCCGATTCTCCGGGCCTGGATCACGATCTGATCGAACACCTCGGCCTGTCGCCGCGGATCTCGCGGACGCACGTCGGGTTCATGGGCTGCCACGGCGCGATCAATGGCATGGCTGTCGGCAGCGCGTTCGTGTCTGCCGACCCCGATGCCGTAGCCATGGTGGTCTGCGCAGAAGTCTGCAGCCTGCACTACCACATCGGCGGCACGTGGGATCAGCAGGTTGCCAACGCGATCTTCGCCGACGGCGCCGCCTGCGCCATCCTCGGCCAACGCCCGGGACGCGCCGCCGTCCGGGCCTTCGGCAGCGAGGTCTTCCCCAACACCCGCGATCTCATGTCGTGGACCATCGGCGACCACGGCTTCCGGATGCACCTCTCAACACGAGTGCCGGGCGTGCTGCGCAGGCACGTGCGGGCGTGGTATGAAACATGGCTCGCGGCACACAACCTGACGCTCGACCAGATCTCGGGGTGGGCGGTCCACCCGGGCGGCAAGGACATCCTGGAAGCCGTCCGGATCGGGCTCGGACTCCCCGACGACGCCCTCGCCGAATCACGAGCGGCCCTCGATGCGCACGGCAACATGTCCTCGGCGACGGTGCTCTGGGTAATCGATGTCCTGCTCCGCGCAGGCACGAGCGGCCCCATCGCAACCATCGCATTCGGCCCGGGCCTGACCGGGGAAGCGATGCTGCTCGAGGTGCCGCGGACCTGACCCGGAGGCGAGAGTCCGCCCGTGTGCGGCAGCACGGCATTTCAGCAGCCGGCCACCCAGTCGTTCAAGAACGCGATGAAGTCGCGGGTGTCGATCACGCCGTCGCCGTTCCAGTCAGCCTCCTGCTGCCGCCCGGCCCATGCATTCAGGAAAGTCGTGACATCCCGCGTGTCCACCACCCCGTCACCGTTTGTGTCCGCACGGCACGAGGGGACGCCCTCGATCATGAACGCCCACTCCTGATCTCTGATGGTGTTGAATCGCTCCATCTCGACCCACTGCCCGGTCACGGTCCCGTCTCCCAGGACATCGAAGTTCCACCACGCCCGCGAGGTGCCGAGCGCTGTCCGCGTGGTCAGCGCGAGGTTGTTGTTCTTCGGGCCGTCGAAATCGACCGTCTGGAAGGTGCGGAAGGCGAGGAAGTAGTGACCGGCGGGAAGTTCCAGACTCTCGGGCTCCATGACATTCGCCCAGACGGTGCCGAACGCGTTGTTGACCAGTCCGGAGTCCACTCGCGTCAGGGGCACGCCGGCACCGTGGGCGATGAGCGTCTGGGGTGGTCCCTCCGCCGGGCCGCTGAAGATGTACCAGTCTCCGCCGAGGATCTCGGGGATCCCGACCTCCCCACCATAGAAGGTGATGGAGGTGATGCGGGTCGCTGCTTCGAGCGTGAAATCGTCGGCTGCGATGCGGTAGGACTGGTCGGGAGACTCGCCGCGGATGGCGCTCCAGCCGTCCTCGGTGGTGATCAGGTCGCCGGGGTGGTTGGAGACATTGAGCCAGACGACGTCGTCGGCGACGGCGAAGGTCGACGTGCACACGAGCAAAGCGGCCGCGAGTGTCGAGCGCATGATGTCATTCTCCGGTGAGGCGAGTGGGTAAACGGGCACGCGGGTCGGCCGCTTTGAGTATACCTGGAGCCGCTCCGGATTCAGTCAACAATCTTTCCTCGAAAGGATTGCTTTCACGGACACATCTTCCGGACTGGTGTTTCAAGCGCCCCTGCGCATTCGACACCTCTCTCGGTACCGACTCATGACCTGCCCGCCATGGCTGCCCCACCCCGTGTCCGGGCGGCAGTGCCCGAGACTCGCTGCCTCTCACCGTTGAGGCGATGTTCTCCGCTACGGGATTCGTCGACAGCCACGACGCAACGTTGGCAGGCCTGCGTCCGCGTACAGCTCGGGTTTCACTCGTCCCGCAACGAGCGTATCCCGATGCCTACGGGGAAGTGTTCTGACTGCAGATCGGAGGAGCCTGCTTGACGGCTGATCACAAATGCGTTCTCGCCGTCGAGGCTTCCCAACGCGGCACGATTGGCGAGCACGAAATCGGTTCTGTCACCACTCAGCTCGGTTGCGGCCGGGTCGCCCGTGCCATCCCGGTCGAGAGCATCAAAGAATCCAGACTCGAAGTATGGATACAACGCCGGCTCATCGATCGGGGCGTGAAACGATCCCAGAACAATGATGCGCTGGTTCATGCCGATCTCGGCGGCGAGCGTGGTGATGGCCTTCGCCTCAGCCTCGCGCCAATACCCGAACCTGTCGCCGCCCTTGTGCTCGACGATGATAACGGTGAGCGCTGTCGGGTCACCGGGGAGCACGACCTGCACCATCAGGGGAGACCGACGGAACCGGATCGGCTGCCCGGCATTGGGATTCGGAACATCCCCGGCGAGCGCGGGGTGCCTGCCGCCGAGGGCGAGCGACGGCCACACTCTGCTCGTCTCGGTTGGGACCCGGCTGAGCAGCGCGTTCTCGAGGCCGCGGTCATGGTCGACGTCAAGGGACACGACGTACTCGTAGCCCGCCCCGTCCAGGTACTCGTTGACAAACCACTGCACCGCTTCGAGCGATTGGACTCCCTGGAGCGCCAGGAGGTCGGCGTCGGTGTCACGAATCATCGCAGCGAGCGCTGTGAGGTGATTCCCGTCTGATGGCTCGGGGTCCATCGGGCCTGCCAGATGCTCCACATTCAGCGTCGCGAGCCGGTACTGACCGGCGACCTTCGCGGGCACATCCCCTGCCCGGCCGCATCCGATCAGGCCTGCAATCCCGATCCCGACAAACACCGCCATCGCGATCCGCCCGGCGAATGACGCACGCCACATTCGCGGAGTCTTTGCGACACCTGTTCTGCTCATTGCGCTGTTGGTACCCATGCGTGCTAGTTCGGATGAAGGTCCACCTCATTGTTTCCGGTGATGCTGTAGAACCGGTCGCCCCAGAGCCGATCCTTCACCGTCTCGCGCAGAGAATACATCTCGACATGGCCGTCGACGAACGCGTAATTGGCCTCACCCGTACCGTGATGTCGTCCGACGGCATTGAGCCGCGTGAGTGTGTTGTTGATCTCGTGCGCGCCGAGGTCACTCTCGTCGAGCAGATAGCTTCGCGGCGGATAGATGAAGCTCGGGGTCGCGCTCTCCGGTTCTTCATACACTTTCACCCCCGAGGTCACTCCGATGAACGGCTCGATGGAGCGGTGACTCTGCATTTCGCCGCGCCGGCTCGAAGTAATCGAGGACCAGGCATCACCATTGTCAAAGAACTCGGTGGCCAGAATCACGCCGGAGGGTCCCCGCCGCGAGGAGTCGATATCACTGCCGCGGACGAAGCGGTTTCCGCGTCCGTCGCTCACCGACAGTTTGTTCCGGGGGAACACTGCGGCATTGCCCGTGTACGCCATGCGTGCCGCCTGGCGATCCTTGGGGAATCCTGACGGCGAACCGGAGCCGACACCGTTGACCTGCCCGTCTTCCCAATCGCCTGCATCGGGCCCGGGGTTGGTGCGCGGGGCCCCACCGTTGAGGACGCTCGGGCACTGAAAGCTCTCTTCAGGAAGTCCGGTGGCACCCGCACCGCCGTCGTAGAGCGCGTACGACCAGTGGACATAGCCGTTCATCGGTGCCGGGTGAGTGCCTGACTGATCCGCGGGCGCCCACGCGCCCGTCGTCTGATCTGCGCCATAGACATACGACAACGGGAACAAGTCGTAGCTGGCGGTGTACATCGCCACGGACTCAGAGACCGATCGCAGGTTGCTTGAACACGTCGCCCGCCGCGCTGTGGCACGTGCCTTGCCGAGTGCAGGCAGCAGGATCCCGATCAGGAGTGCGATGATCGCGATGACGACGAGAAGTTCGATAAGTGTAAAGCCGCGTGGCTGTTTCATGATTGTCTCCGCGGTATGGTGCCTGAGCCGCTCCGCGATCTCACGGATGGGCCGTCAGCAGCCTGCGACCCACAGATTCAGGTACGCGATGAAGTCGAGACTGTTGACTACCCCATCGCCGTTGATGTCGGCGGTGGAGTTTCCGGAGGCCCACGCGTTGAGGAACCGAATCACATCCTGGGTGTTCACAATGCCGTCCCCGTTGAAGTCGGCGATGCACGGATCACCGATCGACAGGAGCACGCGAGTGGCCTCGTAGGTGATCGAGAATCCTGCCGGGAGGTTCTCGGTCGCGAAGGAGCCGGAGACATTGCCACCGGAAACGATGACGAACTCGCCGGAAGAGGGGTTGTAGCCGTTGATAAGCGTGACGTTCAGCGTACCTCCGAGTACAGCCGTGCCCGCGACGGCGAGCTGGTCATACTCAGAGCCCAGGGACGCGCCACCGAGCTCGATGTTCAGGGTGCCGAGGGTTTGCGTGTAATTGCCCGAGACATTCAGAATGCCGGGGCCATTGCCCGGCGACACGGCTCCCTCATTGACCGATGCGCCGTTGATGGTGCCCGACCCCGCGAGCGTGCCGCGTGTCGTCACCGTAACGAGCGGGGATTGTAGAATCGCGCTGTTTGCGAGCGTCAGAGAACCATTCGCGCGATTGCCCACGAACGTGCCCGCGGAATCGATCAGGGTCCCGCCGTCGATCGAGACGTCGCCGCGGAAGTCGTCGGCGATGCGCAGCCCCGGGGTTGACAGCCTCCCGCCGTTCGATACCGTCAGCACGCCGCGGCCAAAGTTGCCGATGGTCGTGACGCCGCCGCTGATAAGCTGCGCGCCGGCGCCGTCTACCTCGAGCGTTCCGAACGATCCGGCATTGTCGCCCACCTTGGTGTTCGATCCCACGGTCATCGTTCCACCTGACTCCACCCGCAGCAGGGCGACGCCGCCGTTCCCGATGAGGGCACTGTTCTGAACATTCCACGTGCCTCGGATGACCGCCTCACCCGAGGAGTTGGACTCATCAGCGACGAACGTAATGAGACTGGTCGCGACGCACCCCGCATCGAGCTGAAAGTAGCCGTCTCCACCGTCACCCACGATCAGGTCTCGCTGCGTGTTCAGTGTGGACGCGTTTGTCACGATGAGTCGCCCGTCGGAGGGTGCTACCTTGCCGATCTGCGCCAGGCCGGTCGTCGTGCGCAAGACACCGCCATCAACTGTCAGCATCCCAACGTCACCGAGACGGTCGCCGACAACGAGTTCGGCCGCCGTGTAGGTCCGCCCGTTGAGGAAAAACCTCGCGGTGTCGTTCTCGACCGAGCAAGTGGCGTTGCTCCGAGCCGCTGCGAACTGCACGCTGTGAGTGGCGTTCGCGTCGAACTTCGCCTCATCCGCAACGCCGGGCACGCCGACGGGCAGCCAGTTCTGCGGATCGGTGAAGTTGACGCCGTCGCCGAGGCCCACCCACTCATAGGTCACCTGTGCGTTTGCCGCACCGACACTCCCACACAGTGCGGTGATCATTGCTGCGATGCTCGCCTTGGTCGTATTTCTCTGGTTCCGTGTCATGACTTCTCTCCTTGGGCTCGCGGGCTGCCCGCGAGAACTGATTGGCGTTCGGTTCCGCGAGTGACAACATGCACCCGTGGTTCTGCTCCCCATCTTGCTGCGTACTCCTGCGCCAGCGCAGACACCGCTGGGGATATTCGTGGGTGTCGCCTTTCATACTCGAGTTCTTCGAGCAGGTCTCCCGCTATTGCTTCAAACATCTCGACTGATGCTTCCGGCATCTGGGTTTGCCAGTTGCGCAGCCCCGGCGTGGGCGCCAGCCAGGCCGCGTTAGCGGAACGACCGGTCGCCGGAGCCTTCGGTCGCTGGTGGAAAGTCGCCATCTGTGCGTCCGGTGCCAACCCCAGAAACGCGCACAGTTCCGCGCACGTTGCTGCCGGCTCGGAAACGAGCTGTTCGTAGCGTACTTCGCGGTACAGAGTCGGACTCAAGGCGCGGCCCTGTTCGATTCCCGCCGAAACATGCCACCGCCACCAGAGCGCCGTTGTGGCCACAGGATCGACCGCCCACAAACCGTGCCGCGCAGCGGCACGACCTGCTTTCGGCCAGGTAAGCATGGAGAGGCATACATCGCGCCCGTCCCGGATCAGATGCACGAGGCGTGACTGGGGACAGATCGTGTGCAGGCGGGCAAGCTTGCGCACATACCCGCCTGTCGACTTGTCACCAACATGCACCGAGCCGCGCACGGCCCCGTACGAAGCGTACACGTGGCGCACAAACGATGGGTAGTCCGGTGAGACGTCCGCGACATAGGCTTGAAGTTCGTCTCGATCCGGGGCCATCCGAACGAATCGGTGATCGGCATAGAGCTTCTGGAGCAGCCGCGGTCGTACGAGGCCCTGATCGGTGAGATCGCGTCCTCTGGTGCCGTGCTTTGTGACCCAGTGTGATTCGTGCGCCATCGCCAGCAGCGGATGGGCGTCGAGCATCCGTTCGAGCATGGTCGTTCCAGAACGCGGACACCCGACCACGAATACCAGTGGGCAGGGTGACCGGTCGTCACGCCCGCGTGTGAGCCGTTCTGCGCTGCATACCACTCTCTCGGCGCACCGGCCTCGGCGATCAGATCGGATGGCAGCCGAGGGCTGACCGATCGACTGTGCCAGAGCGTCGGAGAGCGACGACCACTTCGGCCAGAACGCATAGAGAATGGCGAGCCGCAGCCGGGACGCGTCGAGATAGGCTGTGATCCGTGACAATTCCGCGGCGGCAGAGCTCTGCCCGTACCCCTCGAGGAACTCGGTGGCGGCCAGTTCAGCGAGCTCACGCGAGAGCGTGCCCTGAAGAACCCGCAGCTCCAGGTGCGCGAGCATGTTGGCGAGGTCAATCTCGGGTTCACCAGCGGCGAGCGTGTCGAAATCGAGCAACCCGATCCGCCCCTCGCCGCACACGACGACCTGTTTGTCGTACAGATCGCGGTGCACGAGGGTCGGCTGAGCTGAATGCGCGCGAAGATGGTCACACACCCGCTTGGCGTGCGTGTCGACCGACGCGTACAGGTTCGGAGCGAACACTCTGACGCACTCCACGCGGGTCGCCAGCATCGACGCTTCCGCTTCCGCGTCATGCACCGCGACTCCGGTCGGAGCCGGCACATGGAGTGAACGCAGCCCTTTACCGACGGCGCGGTACGCATTGAGCAATGCGCCGGGATCGTCTGTAGGCATGTCGTGAAGACAGATGCCATCGATCGCGGTGGTGACGAGCACCCCTTGATCACAACACGCCGTGTGGATCGCGGCGACGTCAAATGCGCGTTCCGGCAGACTGAGCACACGCCGGTGCGCCTCGATGACGTGGGCGCTGCGGCTCGGTCGTAGCGCCTTTGCGAACCGGACTCCATCCGGACTGTCCCACGAAACGACTGCCCGACGTCCCGGCCGGTGTGAAAGGAGGCGGGATCCGGCGGTTTCCAGCAACGCAGCGAGCGCGGGGAGCCTCGGGTCGACGCCGTTGGGCTGGAGCACGAGGGCTGCGCTCTCGATCCGCATCACGAGTCCTCCGCACTCGGAGGACTGGGCGACTCGTCGCCGGGACGCCTGTGCGTCCCTGTACCAGACGCCCGGGATGACCGCGCCGGCTGCGTCAACATACTCAACGGCGAGTGCATCGGGCCGCTGTGGCCGCGCACGCCGGAGACGCAACGGACCGACGAGGCCGCTGTGCGGTTCGGTCTGCTCTGAAAGCTCCAGCATCTGCGGGCATGCACTACACATCGACAACTTCCGTTTCCAGAATCTGCTGAACGCTCTCGAGGACGGCGGCGATCCGCGTCGGCCAGTCCGCACACCTGTGGCGAAACGACTCCGGAGCGGTCATGAGCAATGCGCCGGCGGTGAACGCTCGCACTCCCGCAGGGTCCTCCCAACCGGCGGCGGCCCAGTAGGACGCAGCGAGGGAACGAGACACGCTGGTGGCTTGCTGCATCGGAAGCCCTCCAGCGAGCGACCGTGCTATGAGCCCACCAGAAAAGGCCCCCACATCCATGCTCGGATGTCCGTATGCCGCGCGGTCAAAGTCCAGCAACGTCACGCCTTCGCTGTCTACGACCACCTGATCGGCTGTGAAATCACCGTGGACCGCCTGTGATCGCCATTGCAAGCTACGCACCACGCCCTGCACGGCGATCTGCAGTTCGGCCGCACGGGCGCCGAGATCCGGGTCTACGGCAGCGATGGCACCGCATGCGGCCGCGAGAGCACGGCAATAGTCTCCCTCTGAATACAACGCATTGAGGCGAGGTCGTTGCCGATGCAGCGAAGCCAGTGCGCTGGCCACTTGACCGATCTCGGGCACAGGGCGCTCGGTGCCACACAGCGCGTCGCGGAGAACCGTGCCGGGCACCCACCGGTGTGCGAGAATGCTGTACCGCTGTGAATCACCGACCACAGTCGGAACGCGCAGGTCTCCGCTGTTCACGAATGACCACGCGCGCTGACGGTACTTGCCGAACTCGGAGGTCGGGTAGACCCGAATCACCAACGACTCATCGCCACCCGCACCGAGGTGCCCAACGAAGCGACGCTCGGGCTTGTAGCTGAGCGCCTCGGGACGCAACTCATGGAGGTGTGGACACGTTGGCACGATCCTCCGGAGCCTGGGCGGAGTCCGCTCACCCTCGTAGAGCTTGCGAAGGGACCGAAGCTCGTAGTCGTTGGGGAACGCAAAGACCGCGATGCCGGCTTCCGGCACGGCCAACAAGCCGGGCCCGAGCGGGCCCTCAACCTCCATCTTGAGGCGGGCGTTGGCGACTTTGACGATCCGGTCCTCCGCGTGGCACCGGGCGTACACCCCGACGACCGTATCGTCCACCCGTACGCTGTACGCGACCAGACAACTCGTGTGCGGCTTGTATCGCACGTAGACGGCGGAGGCGGAGTGCACTCTTCGGTCGGGACAGAGTCGCTGCAAGGTTTCCGCGAAGGCCTCCTCATCCAGCAGTGTGGACAGGCCGGGGAGGCCCCGGTCGCGTTGCACGACACCGGCGTCAGCATGGCTAAGCATCCGACACCTCGCACGCGGCTGCAGCCGTCTCATTGTCAACGAACGCACCCGTGTACTTCCCGCCGCGTGCAACGAGCTCCTCGTGACTCCCTCGCTCCCGGATCGTCCCGGATTGCATGTAGACGACCTGATCGTCCGGCGCGACTGTGCGGAGGTCGTGGGTGATGACGAAGCAGACATGCTCCTTGGCGAGGTTCCGAATCGCCCGGACGATGTCATCAGTGTTCTGCCGATCAAGGCTCGCCGTCGGTTCGTCGAGCACAATGATCGGTGCACGACGGACCAGCGCCCGGGCAATCGCGATGCGCTGCCGTTGCCCCTGGCTCAACGTCGCTCCCCGCTCACCGACCACGGTGTCATAGCCCTCGGGGAGCCGCGCGATGAACTCGTGTGCACAGGCGAGCGTCGCGGCCTCCATGATCTGCGCATCCGACAGTCCGTGCTGGCCGGCCGTGATGTTGTCACGCACCGTGGTCGCAAACAGCATGGCTTCCTGCGGCACAACCGCGATCCGGCTCCGCCACGACGCGACGCGGAAACGGTGAATGTCCTGGCCGTCCGCAGCGATCGTGCCCTTGGAAGGGTCGTAGAGCCGCAGCAACAGGTTCATAAGCGTCGACTTACCAGCGCCCGACGGGCCGACGAATACCGTGGCGGCCCCTACACGTGCCTCGAAGGACACATCCTCGACCGCGGTCTGCTCCGGCTCGTAACCGAAGGACACGTGCGAGAAAGAGATGGACGATACGGTCTCGGGAGCATCCGTCGCGTGCGGCGTGTCCACGATGAGCGGGACCGTGTCCAGGATCTCAACAATCCGTTCAGCCGAAGCCAGGGCCTTCGCGGTTCTGCCCGAGTACTTGGTCACGTTCCGAATCGGGCGGGTCATGTTCTTGTGATAGAAGAAGAACACGAGCAGCGTCGTGAGCTGCAGTTCTCCCTTCATCACCAGCCAGGCTCCGGCCCATAACAGAATCGCGGTGCCGAGAGCGATAAAGACGTCTGCCGCGCCCAGAAGCTGAGCCGAGAGTCGCTTGCCGCGAACCCCTTCCTTAAGGCTGGACAGGTTGCGCGCGCCGAAGCGGCTGTTGTGTGTATCTTCGCCGCCGAGCGACTGCACGACGCCGATCGCACCGATCGCCTCGGTCGCTATCGCGCCCATCTCTCCATGACGCTGACGCTCGCGGCGCGCGGTGGAGCGGATCTGCTTGCCAAGCCGCTTGGTAGACATCCAGAACAACGGAAGTGTTGCGAACGCGACAAGCGCGAGCCGCCACTCGAGCAGCAGCATGACGACCGCAACTCCGAGCACCGTCAGGATATGAGCGGCGAGCGGAAGAACCGCCGTAGATACAACTTCCTGCAGGCGGCCGATGTCGCTGGTCAGCCGGGTCGCGAGGTCTCCGGTCCGGCGTTTGCTGTGAAATGACAGTGACAGTCGCTGAATGTGGGCGAACAGGTCTGCGCGAACATCGGTGAGCACAAGATTGCCGGCCAGAGCGAAGCCGACGCGGCGCAGATACGCCGCCCACGCTCTGGCGGCGACAATCACGACAAGTGATGCCGCGCAGAAGGTCAGAAACGTCAGCGGGCTAAATCTGTCAAGCCATGCCACACCCGTCGTCTCGACCCCGGCCTTGTGCAGCGTGGCGTCGAAGATGAATTTGAGCGGCCACGGCTCCAACAGCCGAAGGCCAACCTCGACAAACATCGCCGTGGACGAACCGGCCATGAGCTTCCACCGCTTGCGCATGTAGGGCACAAACCGCAGAATGATCGAGCGTGCGGAAGGCTGATCATGTTCACGCTGCTGCCCTCTGCTCACAACGTCACCCCCTGCTGAGACGCTGCGAGGGACAGAATGCGGCCGCCGACCTCCGCCCAACTATGTTTGCGCAACGCCACCGAGCGGGCACTCTCACCAAGCCTCCGGCGAAGACCCGGGTCGATCACCAGAGACCGGAGCGCGTCAAGGAGTGACTCTGAGCTGTCGGGCTCGCTCAACAGGCCTGTGACCTCATGCTCGATCACCTCCTCGATCTGGCCCACCGCACTGGCCACGATCGCCCTACCCGCGGCCATGTACTCGTACAGCTTGAGCGGAGAAAAGTAGAATGACTCCATCTCCGGGTAGGGCGCGACGGCAATATCCATCGACGCCAACAGCCCCGGCACGCGATCGGGATCAACCGAGCCGGTCAGGATCGCCGAGTCACCTGCCGGAGCACACTGCTCGCTGATGCTCTCGAGCATGGGACCGTCGCCGACGACGAGCAATCGTACAGGCAATCCTTCTTCTCGCAGACGCAGAAAGCCGTTGACGAGGTGTTCGACGCCATGCCAAGGTCGCAAGGAACCCAGGAACCCCAGGGTGACTGCATCCGCGCAGGGTAACGCGGGGACGATGCCGGGGCCAAATCGTGATGTATCAACGCCGTTCGGCACAACGTGCACACGGGCCGGGCATGCGGTGCGATCTGACAGCCATGCGGCGAGCGGACGAGAGACCGCCAGCAACGCCCCAGCGCTATCAAAGCAGCGTTGTGCCGCAGCCGCAGCCTCGTCCGCAAGAAACAGCTTTCTGAACCTGGCCTGTTCTTCGACGAGCGGAGCATTGACCTCGAGCAACCCCGGCACGCCCTGTTCTGCCGCGAACTCCATGGCGCTGTACGACCACAACGCATGCCGCTCGTAGACGATGTCGATGCCACCCTCGGCGCGAAGCAGCCCGTCAAGCTCGGCGTTTGCCGACAACAGAAAGCGCTCGCGCTCTTCGTGCTGACCGCTGGGAGCCCGTGCGAGTCGGCGGACCTTGATCGACTCGAGCCCACGCGGCGCCTCTCCTCCGATTCGCCTCGCGAAGAGAACGACCTCCACACCTTGCGCTAACAGCGCACGCAAGACCTCCTGCACGTGAATGGACCCGCCCTTGCTGCCAAAGACCGGCACACCGGGATCTGTACACACATACGCGAGTCGCATCACCGCACCTCCAGCGGAGCAACGGCTCCAAACAGCTGGCGCAACGACGCGGCGTTCCGCGTGAGGTCGAACGCACGCTCCATGAGCGCACGCCCGTTCTGGGCACACTTCACCGCAAGCCTCTGATCGTCCAAGACACGACCGATCGCGGCAGCGAGTTGGCGAGGATCACGCTCCGGAACGAGCAGGCCGGTGACTCCGTCTTGAATCACCTCCGGGATACCCGTGACCGGCGTCGATACGCACGGCGTTCCGAGGGCCATTGCTTCGAGCAGAACGGTGGGAAGCCCGTCTCGATTCCCGTCCCGGCCGACCACGCACGGCGCGGCAAAGACCGCGGCCTCCGACATCAGCGAGACGACCTCTTCTCTGGATCTCGCTCCCAGCAGTTGTACGTGCTCGCGCAGACCGAGATGGGCGTGGAGTTCCTCGAGAGCTTCACGCTCTTCTCCGTCACCGACGACCAGACATCGAAACTCGCGGCCGTCTGCCTTCAAGACCGCACACGCCCGCAGAAGGTCGTCGAATCCCTTCTTCTCCACAAGCCTTCCGACCGCGAGGATCAGCTGTGGATCCCGCGGGCCATCGCGGAAGGGGAACATAGCAAGATCAAGCCCGTTATACACCTTGTGCACCGGGCAGGCATCCGCGCCCAAGACGCCCGCGAGATGCCCAACGTTGTACTCACTCACTGTCACAAGCCCGGCGGCGTCTCGGGCCATCCGCCGGAGTCGCTCTTGGTCAACTGATTCGTGGAAAATGTCTTTGGCGTGCGCGGTAAATGTGTACCCAACACCCGACTGTGCCGCGGCGAGGCGAGCCGTGGCCGTCGCTTCGGTAGCAAAGTGGGCGTGAAGATGCGAGATCCCACGAACCCGAACGGCCTCCGCGATCTGCCCCGCCAACCACAACGACCACGGCCGCTTCGGGTCGCGGTAGTTGAACACCCGCTCTTCTGGATCAAGGAACGGCACCGCGTCGTGCATCGCTCGGGCAAAGGCGTCCAGTTCGACCGGTTGCTCAGTGAGATACGTGACCCGGGCTTTGACGCGTTTCACGTCTTCGTGGTGTGGACCGGGCTCAGCTGGACGCAGCGAGAATATCTCCAACTCCACACCAGCCGCTTCGTGCGCCAGAATCTCGTTGAGAATGAACGTCTCGGACAATCGGGGATATCGCTTGAGCACATAGCCCACACGGTCAGGCATGCGTCACGCCCTTTCCGTTCCGCACAACGACGTCAGGCACCGACTCTTTGCCGGCTCCCTCGCACGTAAGGGCTGCCAGCAGGCTCGGCAACCTGCGCAATCCGTGGAAATCGAGCACACTCTCCGCCGGGCGGACGCGGCCGTCGGCCTCATTCATCCACGCGGTGAGTGAATCGCTGGTGAGCTGATCCGGGTGCAGAACATCGAACAGCCCCAACGCCGCGAAGCGCTCCGCTCGAATGATCTGCTCGCGTCTCGGCTCTACCCGCGGAACGATCAATGCGCGCTTCTGCAGGGACAGCACTTCGCAGACCGAGTTGTACCCACCCATGCAGATTACACGATCGGCGCAGCACAACAGCGGTTCCGGATCGGTCACAAACTCGATCAGCTTGATGTCGGCGCGCCTCGCGGCCAACGCGTGCAGCATTGCCCGATCCTCGCCACTCATGAGCGGGCCGGTCACCAGCACCCCTCCCGATCCGGCGGGGAGCGAAGAGCGCAAGAAGCTCACCGCAAGCGGCAACCCGTCTCGCCCTCCTCCGATCGCACACAGCGTGAGCGAACCTCGCGGTACATCCATGATCTCTGAGCGAGAGATCGCGTGCTCGGGCCGTGCGCACGAGGCGGCGTCAATGGCGTCCCGAGGATTGAGATAGCCTGTGTACCGGAGCTTGCTCGCGATGTCGGCCGGCAACGAGTACTCGATCTCGACATCGTACACGTTGCGGTCACCGTAGACCCACAGCTGGTCGTAGTACTCCCGCATCGCTTCGATACAGTTGTCCCTCGCCCACTCACGCCGGACGACGGTTGGCTCATCGAGAACATCGCGCATGCCGAGCACGACCTTGACCCGCGTGTTCTGTTTGAGCCACGCGAGAGCCGGCTGCAGTTCTCCAAGCACCCCCAGGGGAAGCTTGTCAACGATGAGAACATCCGGAAGATACGCCTGCAACGCGGTCGCCATCAGGCTGCTCCGCAGGGCGATCAGGTCGTCGGTCCCTATGCCGAGCGATCGTGTCTCATACTCTCCGGCGGCGTTCTTCCCCAATGATGGCAGCGTGAGGCAATCAACACCATCCGGGAGTCCGTACGCCGCCATTTCCCGGAGTCCGGACAGCAGCAGAATGCTCGGTGCCGGCTGCATCGCCGAGACCGCTCGGCTAATCAGCAGGTTCCGCCGCAGATGGCCGAGGCCCTGGGCATCGTGCGAGTAGAACGCGATCCGCAACGGAGCCTTGTAGGCGGCACACGGGTCCAAGGGCCCGGCAAGATCAAGCCGTCGTGAGAGTTCGTCGCCGAGAAAGATCATCTGCCGACTCCTGGACCGATCGGCCGCCGTCCAACAAAGACACCCGCCCGCGGCGGCGGCGACGCACGTGCGTCGGAATCCCGCGCCGAACGGCCCTCGCGAACCATGCAACCCGCATCCACGCACACGTGACGTTCGACCGCTGTGCTGCAACACTGATGCCAGCACAAATACTCGCTCTGAACGTGCTTGGCGCGGCCCGCTGGCCAGAACTGGCCGAGCCTGCTGGCCTCAGTAGGCCAACTCACCGTTCGCCGGCGACGCCCGGCGACCCCATCTCGTGGTGCCACCAAGCCTCGCACTCATCCGCGAGCCGTGACACACTGGGCGAAATCGAATCGCAGCTTCGCTCATAGCCCAGGTGCTCGAGCTCCCTCCCAGCGATAGCCTCGAACAGTTCTCGTTCCTGGTCCGACATCTGGCTTTTCCAATCGCGGACACCCTGGGTGGGCGGCAACCACGCCGCCTTTGCGCTCAGCCCCGGCTCGTAGCGAGCCTTGCCCTTGTGATACTCCAACATCGCAGTGCTGAACGGCAGGCCAAGGAACTCGGCCATCTCACGCAGCGTGGGCTCGGGCTCGCCCACCAGCCGCTCGTACCGAAACTCTCGATACCGATTGGTGGGGAGTGCACGCCCTTGCCCGCAGCCGAGGCGTATGTCTCTGCGCCACCACAATGCCCCGACCGCGATCGGTTCGCGCCTCCACAACTCGAGCTTCGCCGCTCCCTTTCCCCACTCTCGGATAGAAAGCGCGACGTCCCTGCCATCACGCACCAGGTGCACAAACCTCGCCCAAGGCAGCAACGCGTGCAATCGCTCGAGATGCCTGCAGTATCCCGGGCTCTTCTCGCCCGCCAGTGGCTTCTCTTGTGCCGCGGCGAGCTCGTCGTATACCGCGGTCACAAACTCGCTGTATCGCCCGCCGCGATCGACCGCTCGCGCCACCGCCGCGTCGGACAGACCCAACCGGGAGAATCGCGGATGGCCGCACGCCGAGTCAGCGATGCTCGGGGAAAGCGGCGGATCAAACCCGACCGGCTGTCCCCTCATGACCCGCGTGATGAACAGCGAATCGTACGCGACCGTGAGATCAGGATGCGCATCGAGCATCCGCTGCAGCATGGTCGTGCCGGAGCGTTGGCAGCCGACGACGAACAGGTAAGGGTTTCTGCCTCGCTCGGTTGTCGTCGGCCTCTCAAACTCACCGACCGGGGACTCAGAACTCAAGTGGAAACTCCCTCTGGCAGATCCCGGCGACGACGAAGGAGCTGCGGCGACCCCATCGGCCCTCTCCACTCCATCACCGGGTAGTCGAGCAAGCCTAGTGCAATCTTCATGCCCGACCGAATCCCCGCGGAACTGATGCCAACTGGCAAAAAGGAACGCCAATCCGACTCGCGGTGGCTACATCTAGCCAGCTGTTGGCCTCGCCGGGGCCGCCGAGACACGCTCGATGATCCACGCTGGCGAATCGAGTGCCCGCGCGGAGGATCCAGAGGCAACGACCCTGCACCAGAACTCGCAGGGTTCGGCCGTACGCAAGGGTGAGTGAGGCGAAGGGGGCGTCACGCAGCACGTGTGCGCACCGAAGCAAGTCGCTGCATATCGCGTGGTGCGGGGCTATGACGACCTCGCGCAGCGTCGCTCGTGGCGAAGCGTTGCGCCGGGGTGCGCGTGAGTGCGCGCGAGTGCTCGTGAGTGCTCGTGAGTGCGCACATCGCAAAAAGTGGAGCCGGGGGGAATCGAATCCCCGAGACATCTCGCGCTTTGCCCCCAAAACAAAGCACTATCGCGTATGTCGCCGAAAGCGCGACGCAGAATGTGACGCACAGGGTTCTCCCTGGGGCACAAGACGTGGTGGGACGGGGCTCACCACGCTCTCTGGAATGGGTAGGGAATCGACACGCCGCACGCGCCGCGGTCGCCGCGGCCGTCTCCCGGGAGAGGTACATGCCCCGCTCCGCGTGGACCCGGGACCCGGCCCCACGGCCCAGCCCTGCCCCACCGCCGCCCGACGAGGCCGCGTGTCGCGTTGCGGGGGGAACGAGGCGGCCATTCAATCACGCCGCGGAGTGCGTTCAACTGGAGGTAGCGGTGACGTGACGACATCGACTGCGCCATATCCCTAGGGCATAGCGAACCTCAGGATCTTGGTTGAACGGCTCGAAAGCAGCCAGAGCTCATCGCCGTCGGGTGAGAAATGGGGAAACCAATACTCCGAGGTCTCTGATTCACTGGGCGGGACGAACCGTTGAACTGAACCATCTGCAAGACGATGGAGGTCGAGTGCCCCGCCAGCAGAAACGACGACCGTCTCCCCATCGAATGCCAGAGGCCCAAGCCCATAGTCACTCGCCAAAGGCATGGACTGACCGGGTTTGCCGTTCGGTTCGTAGATGTTCAACGTGAACGGTCCACGAGCACCGAGTCCATCGGGACCGGAAACAACGGCGAGAGACCCGTCCGGCGCGACCGCCCCGTCATTGACCCTGTGGAGCCAATCGTTGTCCGGGCGGCGGTCGATGTTCGCGGCGACCCCACCTTGTGCATCCAATAGCCAAATCTCTTGATAGCCCAATACCCACCGTTCGAGTGAGCCCGGCTTGAACAACCACGTCTGAGACACCACATCCAACCCGAGCGTCTTGAATCCGAGGCGTGTGCCATCGGCCAAGAAACCCATGTACCCGTCTTGAGAAAGCTGTGATGAGTACGAACCAGTGTGGTAGTAGACAGATCCTTCGCCATCTACGGTGATTGAACCGAGACCAGGATCGGTGGGGAAGTCGGTCGGCAGTGGCTTGAACAAGCGAAGCAACTCCCCCGCCTCGCTGAACACGTGGACCGCCGCCGTCCGCGTGTTGACCGCGTAGATCTGCCCATCCGGGTGCACCGCCATGGCGAGAATGCTCCCGAGCGAATCATCGTCCGGCTGCTGACCGAGGGCCTGTGCGACGACTCCATCATTGCCCAGCCTGAGCAGGGAATAGCGGTCCGATGTCCAGAGCGTGCCGTCGGGCGCAACCTTGACATCCCCGATGATGCGGAACGTCCCTCCACCCTGATAACGCGGCTGAAACTTCGCGGCGACCTCTCCCTCCCGATCGATTCGATAGATCGGCGGGACGCCGTTAAAGTCGTGCAGTATCAGTCCGCCGTTTACGTCGGCCACCAGCCCGGCTGGATAGTTGGGTTTGGCTCCCAATAAGTCCGCAACCTTCACCGAACGCAAATGTGCCCCTGCGGTGTCGAAGAACTCAATGGTGTTCGAGACAGCAGTCAGAGCCGCGACACCCTCACCCGTGATCCAGGTAGCGGCCTTGATGTTTAGTCCCTGGCCGAACCCTTTCTCTAGGCGGCTCCAAAGCCGCTTGCCTTCGGCGGAGTAGCACGCCAACTCATCCTGAATCGTGTACTCAGGATAGTGCTTGGAGTGGATCAGGAATCCGCCGTCCTCGGTCGGAACCAGTGACTCGATCTGCCCCCCGCATCGGAATCCCTCGATGGGATCAAGAGCCCCTGAATCTGGCTCGAACCACCATGCGGCACTCTGATTGGTCTCGGTCATGGAGCGGACCAGAACCCATCGGTCGCTCGATACACACCCAGCATGAGGTGCCCCCGCCCCTTCTTCTACTGGCAGGGCGAGCACGAAGTTTGACAGAATCTCCCCCGTCGGACTGACTCTGACGAATCGCCAACGTCCTTCGGTGTCGTGTCGGACGAACCCGACGTTCCCCTCCGGGTCGATGGCAAAGTCCATGATGTCGCCGATCGGAGAGGGCTTCGTTCCGCCGGTTTCCAGCGGAATCTCGCCCAAGAACTCCAACGCCACCTCATCGACAGCTGGACCCAAGTCTGCCTCAGCAGCGGTCGGCGGACCATCTTCCGCTCGCACGGCCTCCACAACACTCCATCCCGACTCGCGCTGCGGGTCTGCCGTGAGGCTGAAGATCAGCCTGCTATCGAGGCTGTACGACTGGAACTCAAACCGATGCGGACCGACGGTCGCTTGCTCGATTCCTGGCTTGACTAGGTCCCAGTACCAACTCCAATCCTCGCCGAGTGAGTCGTACTCGCCCGGGAACTCACGAGACCACACCTGGTGACCCGTGACATCGAGCAATGCCAGAACCGCACCCCAGGTCTTGGGTTGCTTCGTGAAATCGAGGGTGATCCAATGGACAAGGACCAGCGGTGTATCCGGTACTATTTCCGAGTAAATGTCTCTCCGGATTCCGATTGCCTCGCCGTTTTCTAGCCGGGGGTACTCCGGTGTGATGCTGTCCAGCACGCGCCCCGAACTCAACTCGTAAACCCACCACACGATGGGCGGCTTGCCGCCGTTGCTGTGAAGTGGCACCCGCACGACGAATCGGTCACGGGGCTCATCAAGAATGATGCCCCGCACAGTAGGGCTGTCCGACCCACTCCAGGAGTTGATGTCCACTTTGTCCTCGTGAGCCGTGGACGGATCGCGTACGAGAATCTCTCCGTCCGGGGCAAGGATGACGACGCAGAGCCCGCGGCACTCTGTACCGTGATGCCCCCCTACCCGCACACCTTCGCTGTACGCATAGCCAGCGACGGTGCCGTTGTCAGCTACCCGCGCATCCCACAGACTGAACTGCCGTTCTCCTGCCCACACTGTCACGCCATCGAGCGTCAGCCGGTAGTTCGCCGGACCACTGCCATCTCGCTCGCTGTGATCAACGAGCAGCTCGTACCGTCCCGATAAGGAAATGTAGGTGGCGGGATTCGAGTGCTCCTGTGCCCGTGCTGCTGGACAGACAAGCATGAAGAGCGTGCCAACCCACACGCAAACCGCCGTCACAGCGTTCCTGGCAACACTCCGGAGGAGATGTTGTGGGTTGAAAGCGCCACGGATCCGGCAGACCTGAGTTATCGATCGACCATGCATTCCGGAGTCCTCCCTGATTGCCCGTGTGCGCCAGTCCCCGGCGGTTTCTGGTCGCGCGGTTTGCTGGGTGATCGCAGCATACCAGCGAGCGGAACTTGCCCCAAGCGGATCGTTCAGCACTTCGAATGATACTTGGCGATGGCTTCGCGGCGTGGATCGCCTCTGACATCGGTGCTCGTCGCACGGGCCCAGAGCCCGTGCGACTCGCCAGCCCACGCGACCGGGTCCATCTCCGCGACACTCGCGGCCTCTACCTCGGGCGTCAACGCCTCCTCCAGCCTTGCCGCATAGACCTCGTAGGGCATACCCGTCTGCTTGATCATGCCCGTGTCCCATAGCGAGTGGAGGTTCATCTGGCGGCTGAACAGGGTCAGGCCTAGGGAAAGAACGCACCGCACGCGCCGCGGCCGTGTCCCGGAAGCGGCAAGTGCCCCACTCCCCTCTCGACCTCGGTCGGGGCAGGAGGTCTCGGCTCTGGCCCGACGGCCGCCCGTAGACGCCGCGTGCCGCGTTCCGGGGGAGCGGAGCGCGCGGGGCGACGGGCCTCCACGCCGCGAACGGGGGCAACGACGGGGTTCGCCGCGCGGGACAGCGGGGCACAGCATCGTTAGGTGTTCTCCAAGTCTCGGCTACCGTGGGCGTGTGGCGGCGGGCTTCGGGAACTCACCTGCCGGCGCGATGCTGACCTCTCGCTGAAACTCCCCCGTCCGTCCGTTGTACAGCCTCGCCGTCTCTTTGAACCACTTGGGCTTGCTCGCCAGATCACGAATGAGCACCACCAGCGTGGGTGGCGAGCCGACGAAGAACGCCTCCTGGTGCTCTCCATCCCCAGAGATCTCGTAGAGCTTGGCTCGACTGGCCACATCCCACACCTCGATTGTGGTGGCGCGGTCGTGCGGAGTGAAGAACTCTTCGTGTGCAGGCCCACCCGGTGAACCGAACGCGACGAGGGTGCCGTCCTGGGATTCGCACTCGACGGAGACTTGGCCGGTCCTGAAGACCGACGACTCACCCTCACGGTAGGGCTGGTAGCCCACACCCATGTGTTGTCCGTGGACGAGATAGGCCCCATCCAGGCCGAGTGTCACGAAGGGCATCTCGCCGAACTCCGGCACGGCCACGTTGCGGAGGTCGTCGGGATGCTCGGTCGGGAGGATTGTGAGAAGTGCGGTCGCGCCGTCTCCAATGGTCTCCAGGCGGTCGCCACCGATGACGGTGCCTGCCCCGTCCGCGAATCTCCCCTGCGGGTCGAGCGTCGAGACAATGAACTTCCCGTCAGGTGAGACGCGCGGGTGAGCCATCTCGACAGGCAGCACCCGCATCGCTTCGCCGCTCTCCAGAGAGATCTCGATGATCCCGCGATCGCTCTCGACAAAGAGGGACGAGCCGCTCGCTCCGAAGCCGATCACATCGGTTCCGCCGTTCTGGTGGATTGGCTGTAGATCGCCCTCCATTGGAACGCCAGTGAGCCCGAGCGCGGGGCCGTAGAAGGCAGCCCACTCGACCGGGTCGGTTCGCCGTGATCCAAACGCCGCGAGCCTGCCATCGTGCGAAAGACACACTGTGGAGTAGGACCAGAGCGACCCAAGGTACACGTTATCCCGCTCGATGAGCCCCATGCGGCGTCCGGTCAGCGGGTCGATGCAATCCAGCCACGGACCCTCGCGGAACATAATGAGATAGTCACCGGCGGCCACGGCCGAGCGAGATCGCGGTCCCATGTACTCGTCCTTGAGGCCCGTCACCGTGAACTGGACAGGCTCGGTCACTGTTGGGATGTTCAGCTCATTGAGCAGGTCCGCGAACGCGAGCACATACTCTCCGACGGGCATGTGGTAGCCCCGGCCGAAGATCTCGGCCTCTCCAGGATCTGCGTAGAGAACGAACGACTCTTGGTACGCCTCCCCCGGCTCAAGGAACCGTACCCACCAGTCGGGCTCGGGCGGATGCGCGGTGCCGAGTTGCTTGTAGAACCGCTCCGGCGCGGTACCCTCTCCCGTCGTGACCACAAGCCCGCGGTCAATCGTGTAGTGCCCGATGGGCACCCGCCTGGTCCCGGTGTTGGTCGCCCGGACCGTGCCCCGGAGGGGCTCTCGGAAGGCGATCGTCGGCGATTGGAGCCGGACCTCGACCGTGAGTTCTATGCCTTCGAGCCGAGTCGGGTCTTCCGGTGGGTGATCGACTTCGATGTCTGGGCCGTGCTCGCTCAGCAGGCGTGAGCCGTAGAACGCGACACGCGCCCATCGCTGTTCCCACCTCTCCGTGCGCGGTGCATTGGGGTCGAGTCCTTCGACGTGAAGTACTGGTCCCGAGACACTCAACTCGAAGTCGGTTTCAGGATTGAACTGCGAGTCGAGAGCGCCGACACGCGCCTTGGTCAACTCGAACAACCGTTCATGAACGGTCGAGGCCCAAGACACGAACTGACCAAAGCGATCGTCGGTCGGCTCGGCACCAATGGTGTCGAGGAAAGCACTGATATCTCCGTCGAGCCAAATGTCCCAACCGAACCGTCCCTCGTCGAGACTGCTGATGTAGACTTGCGCGGAAATGGGAATCGACTCCCAAGTCTTGACTTCGGCAATGAGATCTTTACGTAGAGCGTCAAACGCGTCCCCCGTCACCGGCTGTGCGAGAGCAGGAGTCAGAAGTGACAGGCTCGCACAGATGATGGCGATACGCTTCATCAGAATGCCCTCGTTCCCAGACCGCGGTGGTTCAGTTCCGACTCCCGCCTGTCAGATGCTGCGTGAGGTACACACGACAGCATACATCCCTTCGAGTGACTGGGATGCAGAAAATCGGCACGAGGCCGATCGACCTGGCGTACACGGATGCACCCCGATACCAACTTGCCGTGCGGCCCGAGGTACGAAGCGGCTCGCAATCACGGCGACCCGCTCTGGTACAAAGGACCCGGCGGTGGTGGCGCTGATCGCCAGGGCGTCCAACTTGCGGTCGTGTCTGGCATGGGGCTGGTCCTCGATATGGCTGGCCCAGCATATCAAGCGACCCCAGCACGGAGGCTGGGGCCGCGGGGTCTGAGCTAGCTCTTCATGGGGCTCACTGCGGCCCCGTCAGGGTCATTACTTCCGAGGCGGGTTGTTGCCGCGGTTGCCGCCGGACTTGTTGCCGGTCGTGCTGGGCGCGTTTGCGGGGCGACCGCCACCACCGCCCTTGCCCCCACCACCGCCGCCGCCCGGCTTACCGCCGGAGCCACCGGACTTACCGCCAGAACTCGCGTTTCCCATGTGATGCCCTTTCGTGTTGTTCGCCCACCCGCGAGGCCCACGAGGCGTTCATCGAGTGAGCGACGGGACCATTCCGTGCGCACGGAACTGCACCTGTGTGCATGGATGCGTCCGACGCCAAAAGTGTGGCTTAGTTCCTCGAAGGTTGATATTATTACATCGCAGGCCACGAGCGCACGAAGCGCCACGCGCCTCCGAGGGTTCAGAGCCCAAGGGACAGGTTTGAAGATCACGCTGACGGCACCGGACGCCATCACCCCGTACGAGAACAATCCCCGCCAGAACGACTCGGCCGTGGACGCGATCGCGCGGTCCATCGAGGAGTTTGGCTTCCGCCAGCCGATCGTCGTTGACGAGCACAACGTCATCATCGTCGGCCACACCCGGTGGAAGGCGGCCAGGCAGCTCGGCCTCGACCGCATCCCCGTCCACGTGGCCGAGGGGCTCGCCCCCGAGAAGGCCAAGGCGTACCGCATCGCCGACAACGCCACCAACGCCATCGCCACGTGGGACGTGGATCTTCTGCCGGTCGAACTCGACAACCTCAAGGACCTCGGCATCGACCTGGACTCGCTCGGCTTCAGCGAGGACGAGCTGGCCGCGTTCATGAGCGAGGGGGCGAACCCGGGGCAGTGCGACCCCGACGATGTGCCCGAGCCCCCAGACGAGCCCACCACCAGGCCCGGCGACCTGTGGGTCCTCGGCGACCACCGACTGCTCTGCGGCGACTCCTCCAGCGAGGGCGACCTCGACCGCCTGCTCGACGGCCACACGATCCAGTTGGTCAACACCGACCCGCCCTACAACGTCAAGGTCGAGCCGCGATCCAACAACGCCTTCGTGTCGGGCAAGACCAGCTTTCACCCGGTGCCGAAGTCGTCCTCACGATCGGGCGAGCAGGTCAAGGGCACCACCACCAAGCTCCGCGCGAAGGACCGCCCCCTGGAGAACGACAACGTCACCGACGAGCAGTTCTCGGTGCTTCTCGGTGCTTGGTTCGGCAATCTGGCGCGTGTGCTTGATCCAGGCCGCGCGTTCTACATCTGGGGCGGCTACGCCAACATCGCCAACTACCCCACCGCGCTGGAAGAGGCCGGTCTGCGCTTCGCGCAGCAGATCATCTGGCACAAGATGCACCCGGTGATCAGCCGCAAGGACTTCATGGGCGACCATGAGTGGTGTTTCTATGGCTGGCGTTCGGGGGCGGCGCACAAGTTCTTCGGGCCGAACAACATCCCCGACGTGTGGTCCATCAAGAAGGTCAACCCGCAGAGCATGGTCCACCTGACCGAGAAGCCGGTCGAGCTGGCGGCGCGGGCGATGGCCTACTCCAGCAAGCCGGGCGAGCGGGTGCTCGATCTGTTCGGCGGCAGCGGATCCACGCTGATCGCCGCCGAGCAGCAGGGACGCAAGGCGTACCTCATGGAGATCGACCCGGCCTACTGCGATGTCATCGTGCAGCGCTGGGAAGGGTTCACGGGGCAGAAGGCCGAACGCGTCCCCGCGACTGAGAACGCCCCGGCAGACGCCGGGGCGAGGAAGGGTGGTGGATGAATGGCCTACCCGCCGGTCTTCAGCGCGTGGTACTCGATCATGGCGTCGAGGTGGACGCACCCGCTCGCCGGGCAGGTCCGCCTGCCCTCGGCGGCGACGCACCCCCGCTCCTTCAGGAACGCGAGCGCCGTCGCCGCCTGGGAGGAGGGCACGTCCTCGGCCGCGACAATCTCCTCCAGCACGAACCCGGCGTCCCCGGCCTCGTCGATGGCGTGGGCGACCGCCTCGAACGTCTCGCGCTGGCAGCGGTGTCGGTAGGGCTTGCCCCGCCGTGGCGTTGCCGCGCGGACGAGCGCCCCGTCACGATCAATGTGGAAGGTGTCCTCGCGCACGGCTCAGTCCCGCTTTCCGTTGGAAGCGAACCTGCCGCGGCCGGTCTTCCTGAAGCGGCTGTCGGCACCCTTGGCGCTGACCTCCCGGGTGATCGCGCTGTAGAGGGTCGCGTCGGGGGTCTTGCCGCCGGGGCTGGTCCAGAGGCCCTGTTCGCCCATCGCCTTGACCATCTCCCGGGCGCTCATCTCGCCGCCCGCCTCGGCGAGCACCTGCGCGGCGGCGTCGAGGGCGCTCAGGCGCTTCGGGGCCGACGGTTCCGGCTTGGCGTCGGCCTTGCCCCCGGAGGCGGGCTTCCCGGCCTTGGCCGCCTGCTTGCCCCGTGTCGCCGCCTTGGGCTTGGCCGGGGTCGTCGCCGCCTTCTTCCCGCCCTTCGCCGCACGCGGCGTTGTGGCGGGCGTGGTGGCCACCTCCGCCGGTGCCGCCTCGCGCTCGGCGGCCTTGGCCCGGTCCTCGGCCGCGACCTTCTTCATGGTGGCCGAGAGCGCGGGCTTCTTGGTCGCGGTCTTCGCAGAGGCCTTCTTGGTCGCTGCCTTCTTCGTCGTCTTCTTCGCTGCCATGGTCTTCTCCTTGGCTGGGTGTTGGAAAGCCCCCGCAACACGCGGCGGGCAAGCGCGTGCCGCACGGTTCCCCGCGCGGCCGCGTCGGGGTGGTCAGCGGCCGGGGGTGAAGACCAACTCGCAGCCCAGGCACCGCACCCGGTCGCCCTCGTCGTCGAGCTGCACCAGCCGGTCGGCGTCCCGCTCGCCGCACCCGGGGCAGGCGTCCGTCTCGGCCACCCGGTTGGCCGCCTCGGCAAGCCGCTCGCGGATCAGCCCCGCTTGGTGCTCGTGGTACGCGAGGTTGGCCTTGAGGTCCTCGATCTGGTCGTTCGTCAGTTCGTTGTGCATCTGCGTTCTCCTTGCCCCGGGCGAAACCCCCGCCGGGTGTCACACATGAGCCATGATTCCGCGGCACTTGCAAGGCGTTCTGGCCTGCTTTTTGAGATGTTTCCGAGATTCAGGGGGAGCGCCCTACAGACAGCAAGGCGTTCCCCTGTCATGCCCGAGGGGGTGACCAATGGCGGTGCGTAGCAAGTTCCTCGAAGGCGGGCTCACGCCCCAGCAGGAGCAGGCCATCGTCGGCCTGATCAACGAGACCAGCGTGGCCGCGGCGGCCCGCGCCAGCGGCGTCGGCCAGCGCACGCTCCACAACTGGATCAACGACGACAAGCGGTTCATGGCCGCCTACCGCTCCGCAAGACGCGAGGCGTTCAACCAGGCGATCGCGCTGACCCAGCGGTACGCCAGCCTCGCGGTCACGACCCTCGCCAAGATCATGGCCGACGCCAGCGCGCCCAACGCCGCCAAGGTCTCGGCCGCTACCGCCATGCTGAAGTTCGGGCGCGAGTCGATCGAGCTGGACGATCTGGCAGCGCGGATCGAGGCGTTGGAGTCCGACCGCGAGGACGAGGAGACGCGGCGATGAGGCTGCGCACGCGGGTGAAGCAGCTGGAGCGGAAGCGCGAGGCCGACCCGTGCGCGACCTGCTCGGGGTTCGGAGTCGTGACGCTGGTCAGAGAAGGGGATGGCGAGCGCCGCGAGGAGGCCAAGGGCTGCAAGGCGTGCGGCAGGGTCTCGAAGCTGATCGTGCTGGGGGCCAGGCATGGGTAGGTCGCTGACTCACCGCGTTCGACGCCTGGAGGCCGCGAGAGAGGGCTGCGCCGCCTGCGGCGGCCGGGGGGTCCTGACGGTCGTGTTCACCCGGAGCGATGGGAACCCCTCACGCGGCGACTACCCGCTCAGGCGCTGCCCGTCGTGCGGGCAGTCACTCGTCGTCGAGATTGTCGAGATGACCATGGAGGAGTGGCATGGCCGCAAGAACGCTCTCGCGTAGGCTCGCCCGGCTTGAGGGGGAGCGCGACCGGGTCTGTGCCGCGTGCGGCTGGGGGGCCGAGACGGCCGTCTACGAGGTCGTGGTGCCGGTCGCGGTCGGAAGGGTCCGGGACGCCCCGGAGCCAGCAGAGCCCCGCCGCTGCCCCCGCTGCGGGCGGCAGACGGAGTTCTTCGTCCGGTTCCCAGAGGCCAGGGACGCCGGGTAGCAGGCCCGCTTCCGTGGGGTTGCGGGACTGGAGCCGAATCTCACATCCGATGCTGAATGAACACTTCGGTTGGCACAACGACCGAACGGCACGTCTCAGGCCGCGCCATGCCTACCGAGCGACTTCAGATCGCGCAGGATGCTCGCGGCAAGCCGCACAGAACACTCGGGCTTGTTTGGGCTACGGAGTTCCGGTAGCATCGGCGTCTCGGAGAGTATTGTCCATTCCGCGAGAGGAGTATCGCCGTGCGACAGGTCGCCTTGCGTTGGTCGCTAGTTGTGGTTGGTTTAATCGCATCGGGGAGTGGCGTGGCGCGCGCAGATATCGGCGACGAATTAGCAAAGATCGTACCGGATGGTATCCTGCCGCTCGATCGCTTTGGCTCATCTATTGCAGTGGCAGGGCCGATTGCACTCATCGGAGCACCGCTCGATGACGAGCAGGGTGTGGACTCTGGATCGGTGTATATGGTCGATCTCGATTCAGGGGACACACTCGCTAAGTGGATACCGGCCGATGGAGCGGCCGGAGATCAGTTCGGCGTTTCAATCGCGGTAGCAGATGGGTACGCATTCGTCGGTGCGGAGCGTGATGATGATCGCGGCACCGACTCCGGCTCCGTGTACGTGTACGAAATAGCGTCCGGGATGCAGGTGGCCAAGCTCGCTGCGGATGATGGAGCGCAGGACGACCGATTTGGTGGGGCAGTTGCCAGCGCGGGCGGGCGGCTTCTGGTCGGCGCACGTCACGACAGTGACAGCGGCGAATGGTCGGGATCGGTCTACGTTTTCGAGGTCCCTGGCTGGGCGCAACTGGGCAAACTCGTCGCCGAGGATGGTCTGCCGGACGACAACTTCGGGTATTCGATCGCGCTGCAGGGTTCGTTGGCGCTGATCGGTGCCCCGCTCACGAACTTCTACAACACAGACTCGGGCGTTGCGTACCTATTTGACGTTTCGACAATGGAGCAAGTGGCGAAACTCGTGCCGCCGTCAGGTGGGCTCTCAGACAACTTCGGACTGTCGGTCGCGTTGTCGGGCTCGATGGCGGTCATCGGAACGCCCGGTGACGATCAGCATGGATCGGGATCGGGAGCGGTGTACCTGTTCGACACGGGCAATGGCGCACAGCTCGCCAAGCTGACGGCCGACGACGCGAGCAGCGGCAGCAAGCTAGGGAACGCCGTTTCGGCGTACGGCTCGCGGGTTCTTGCGGGTGCGTACCGAGACAATGTGTTCAACCCGTATTCGGGCTCAGCCTACCTCTTTGACATTGCGAGCGGTACTCAGCTGGCGAAACTGGTGCCGCACGACGGGGCGTACCAAGACCACTTTGGCAATGCCATCGGGTTATGGGATTCAGTAGCCATAGTGGGTGCGTACCGGGATGATGATATGGGCGAGGACTCGGGTTCCGTGTATCTGTTCGACGCGGCGGATGGATGCCGGGTCGATCTCGATGGCGATGGGGACGTGGACACCGCCGACTTCCTCGCTTTCCTCAACGCTTGGGCGGGGGGTTGGTCGCTCGGAGATTGGGACGGAAATACGCGATTGGATACACGAGACTTCCTCGCCTACCTCAACGACTGGGTAGCCGGGTGCTGAAAAGTCACGCTTTTCAGAGGTTGCGGGACTGAACCAATCAACGCTTGCTGACTCCGAGCTTTGAAGACGCATTCACCGCGCGAGAAGACAATCGTTCGGCGGGTTGCCTGCCTACTGCAGATCACTCCATTTCAACCCAAACCTGGCGAGGTACTTGCGAAGTCGATCGGCATCATTGGTGGAACTCCGGCGGAGGCGTGAGGCCGAGAAGAGCTGGCGACCCGCCTCGGAAAGCGATCGCGACCGCTGGCAGACCCCGATGACCGCGTCAAGCTGCAGGCGATCGAACAGGTCGAGTGAGGACCACTGCGATTCGGGCATGACGGTCTCGAGCCTGAGCTGACCGGCCTGCCGATCCGCGATGCGGCTCCATGCAGCCCCGAGGCGTTCAACTTCCTCGGCAACGACATCTTCGGTGATGCGGCCGCCGGGGGCGAGAGTCGCCATGCGGGTGAGGGCCGCGTTGAGGTCGCGGAAGTTACCTGCCCAGGCCGCCTCGGGAGAGATCGCAAACCGGAGAAATGCGCGGCGAGCCTCGCGGCTGAATCGGACCAACTGATTCCGGGACCGAGCGAAGGACTCGAGCTCGAACTCGAGGTTCGGCTCAATATCCTCGGGACGATCGCGCAAGGCTGGTAGATCGAAGGTCCAGAGGTTGATGCGTGCGAGCAGGTCCTCTCGGAACGCGCCCTCGCGCACGCGGACAACGAGGTCGCGATTGGTCCCGGCAACGAGTTGGAAGTTGCTGGAGATTTCGGCGTCGGCACCGAGCGGGAGAAACTTCTTGTGTTCCAACGCACGGAGGAGCATCGCCTGCTCGTCAAGACCAAGCTCGCCGATCTCGTCGAGAAAGAGCATGCCTTCGTGCGCAGCCCGGAGGAGTCCCGGCCTGTCGGCGACCGCGCCCGTGAACGCACCCTTGCGATGACCGAACAGGGCCGACATTGCCCCGTCGCCTCGGAGGGTGGCGCAGTTGACTTCAACGAAGGAGCCTGAGACGAGTCGGCGGTGACGCCGGGTCTCGTAGATGCGTCCGGCGAGGCGAGTCTTGCCCGCACCGGTCGGGCCGGAGATCAGGATCGGATCGGTCGTTCGGAGGGCGACTCGCTCGATGCGTTCGATCAGGCGGTTGAACGCGGGATTCAGAGTCTCGATTCCAGACTTGAGACTCGCGACCGCGTCGAGGTGTTCGCGCTCGAAGCGGGCCGCGAGGCGATCGTACTTGGAGAGATCCAGGTCGATGATCTGATACCCCCCGGGCCGGTCGGAGGCATTCCGGGGCGGGGAAGTCTGGATGAGCCTGGCCGGGAAGTAGCGGGCTTCGGTCAGCAGGAAGCTGCAGATCTGCGCCACGTGCGTCCCGGTAGTGATGTGGATCAGGTAGTCCTCGGCCTCGGGGTCGAAGGGGTATGTCCCCGCGAAGTCGTGAAGCGCGCCGTAGACCTCGCCGAAGTCCCACGGATCGCGGAGCTCCAACTCGTGGCGACGGACCTCGGTCTCGGGCGAGACCGATGCGATGTCGGTCGAGACCGTCTCGGCGAGGGTCGTCGCACGCCGGCTGTGGAGCAACTCCAGGCGCGAGACAAGCAGGTCGGGGTGTTGACAGATGGAGACCGTCGGCCGCCAACGAGCCCAACGGTTGGGGCCTTTCCCTGTGTCCAGGTTGGTGCCAAGCAGGCCGAGAACGACGATGGGCTTGGATTGGGCCATGCGTGCTCCGAAGAGTGTAGCCGTCTGTCTCATAGACGATACAACCATATCGTCTCTTGACACAAACCCTAAGCCTTTGGGAGTCAGATTCCGGGAAGATCCGGCGCAACACGGCTTCCTGTAAGGAGTTACCAAGATCGACGATGGCTGGGCCGAGCGTTTCCAGGCGTTGGCACGCTGCGTGCATTGCCCTCTCCGGACGGAAATCGAGACCTGGGAAAGGGAGGCACGTTGTGGCCAACAAGCAACTGTTCAAGTCAACCCGCGGCCGAATGACCCCCCCGGCCAACTGCCGCAACAGCGCGGGCGGCGCGGCGTACGCCATGAGCCCCGAGCACGCCCTTGCGCAGCTCGCGGCGACCGGGTGCCTCAACTCGACTTTCTATGCCTCGGCGGGCGCGCAGCTCGACTTGGTGCTCTCTCTGTGCGGCCGTGCGGAGCCGGAGTTTGTCGCGCGGACCGCGCTCTACTGCCGGCGTCGGGGCCAGATGAAGGACCTGCCGGCGCTGCTCTGCGCGTCGCTCTCGGTGCTCTCGCCGGGCCTGATGGCCGAGGTGTTCGACCGCGTCATCGATTCGCCGAAGATGCTCCGCAACTTCGTGCAGATCATGCGGTCGGGGGCGGTCGCGCGGAAGTCACTCGGCTCGCTGCCCAAGCGGCTGGTGCGCGACTGGCTCGACGCCCGAAGCGATGAGGCAATCTTCTTCGCGTCGGTCGGCAACAGCCCGTCGATGGCGGACATTGTGCGGATGGTGCACCCCAAGCCCAAGACCGCAAGCCGAGAGGCCCTGTACGGCTACCTGCTCGGGCGCGCGCACGACGCGGCAGCACTGCCGGCGATCGTGCGGGAGTTCGAGGCGTACAAGGCTGCGGTGTTCGCCGGCGAGCGGGCGCGGGAGTCACCGGATGTGCCGTTCCAGTTCCTCACCGCGCTCCCTTGGGACGCGGACGCTTGGAAGCGGATCGCCGTCCGCGGGTCGTGGCAGGTGACGAGGCAGAACCTCAACACCTACGCGCGGCACGGTGCGCTGGCCGACGAAGCGGTCGCGCGAGCCGTCGCCAAGACTCTCGCCGATCCGGAGCAGATCGAGCGGGCGCGGGTGCTCCCGTACCAGGTGCTCACGGCCTGGACGATGGCGAGCGACGGCGTGCCGCGGATCATCCGGACGGCGCTCGAGGCGGCGCTCCGGATCTCGCTCCGGCGGGTGCCCACGTTCGGCGGCCGGGTGTTTGTGTTCGTCGATGTTTCGGGCTCGATGCACTCGCCCGTGACCGGGTACCGGCGCGGGTCGACCACGGCGGTTCGGTGCCTCGATGTCGCGGCCCTGGTCGCGGCGGCGGTGCTCGGGCGGAACCCCGAGGCGGAGGTCATCGCGTTCAACGACGCCGTCGTGCCCTGCCGGCTCAACCCGCGGGACACGGTGACGACCAACGCCGAGAAGCTCGCGGGCTTGCCCCCGGGCGGGACCAACTGCTCGGCACCGTTGCGGGAGATGAACCGGCGCGGGCTCGCCGCTGACACAGTCATCTTCGTCTCGGACTCCGAGTCGTGGATGGACACCTCGCCGCACTCGTGGCGGCGGGGTACTGAGACGCTGCGAGAATGGGAGGCGTTGCGGCAGTCGTGCCCGCGGGCGAAGCTCGTCTGCATCGATGTTCAGCCGAACACCACGACGCAGGCTCCCGACCGAGAGGACATTCTCAACATCGGCGGGTTCTCAGACGCGGTGTTCGAGGTGATCGGCCGCTTCGCCCGCGAGGGCAACCGCGCGGGGCACTGGGTGGATGTGATCAACGCCGAGTCGATCTGATCGGCCGGCGTCCGGAACGAGGCGGGACAGTCCGGCCCCAGGCACTCGGCCCGGGGCCGGCGGGTCGGAAAGGAGCGTGCATGGGAGGGGCGGGGCCGGATGCAGCCGGGACTACAGGATGTAAACCTCAAAGGTCTCAGCGAAACACTTGCCGTCACCGTCCCACCCTTTCAAGACAACCGGCACGGCACGACGAATGCCGGCGGGAGTACAGGCTTGGCAAAGGCCGCGGCGTGAGCCGTGTGCCGAGCGGGTTCGAATCCCGCGCACGGCCTCGGCCGTGTCCCTTTGGCGAAGGAGCAATCCGACGCCGTCCTCTCGTCTTCCTTGTCGTCGTGGATGTGCCGAGCGTTTGGGCCGGTGAATGCCGGCGGGACTACAGGTCATAACCTCGGGGTCGCGGGTTCGAATCCCGCCCGCCTCGCTTGAGCATTGCTCGGGGCGGTAGCTCAGCTGGTAGAGCACGAATGTCTCGTCACCCTTGTCACCGGCCATTTCTTCACCCTGTGGCGCAACGGACAGCGCGCCGCGCTTCGAACGCGGAGGTTGCAGGTTCGACTCCTGCCGGGGTGGTTCTAGGTAGCATCTGTTTCTGAGGAGTCCGTGATGACCGAGCACCCGACCAATAGCCCGTTCCTCCCCACCGGCGAGGCGACCGCACTCCTGCCGCTGCCCAACGACCAACGCCCGGTGACCGTCATCGGGACCGAGGCGATCCGGGCGACCTTCGACGACGGATGCGTGCGGCAGGCGATCAACTCGGCGATGGCGCCGGGCGTGTCGCGCGTCGTGCTCAATCCCGACGCGCACATCGGCTACGGCGCGCCGGTCGGGTGCGTGATGGCGAGCCCCTCGCATATCTACCCCGGCCCGGTGGGCGTGGACATCAAGTGCTCGATGAGCCTGCTGGCGCTCGACCTCGACGAGGGGGCCGTGGCCGACCGCGCGACCCGTCGAGCACTGATCAACGCGATCTGCGAGCGCACGCCCACCGGCACCGGGAGGGGGCAGCGCAGCGTTCGCAAGGCCCGCCATGTGGGCGTGGATATCGGCGAGCGAGCGGTGGTCGAGGGCGCGTCGCACAGTGTGTGCGAGGCGCTGGGCATCCCGCCCGAGTGGGCCGACCATTGCGAGGACTCCTCCCACACCGGCCACGACGGCGCGGCGGACACCCTGCGCACCCGCCTCGAGCTGCACCGCCGCGGCGGCCGCATTGCTGAGCGATTCGGGAACAAGATCAGCCAGCTCGGCAGCTACGGCGGCGGTAACCATTTCGGTGAATGTGAGATCGTCCGCGTGAACGACTCTGCCCGTGCGCGCCGCGCGGCTGAGGTGTTTGGCCTGCGCGACCGCGGCGTGGCGTTCCTCTCCCACTGCGGCTCGCGCGGCTTCGGGCACGATCTGGCCGCCGGGCAGTTCAAGACCATGCAGGGTTTCTTCGAGACCTGGGGCATCCCGCTCCCCGGCGGCGATCCGCACATGGTGCACGCCCCCCTCGGCACACCTGAGGCCGACGCCTACCTCGACGACATGGCCCTCGGCGCGAACTTTGCGACCGTTAACCACCTGCTGATCAACGCCCTAGTGCTCGAGGCGTTCCAGGAGGTCATTCCCGGCGTGCGGGGCCGGCTTGTGTACTTCATCAGCCACAACATCGCCCGTCAGGAGATCGTGGACAACCACCTCGAGTGGGTGCACCGCAAGGGCGCGACCCGCGCGTTCCCGGCGGGGCATCCCGGCCTCAAGGGCACGCTCTTCGAAGAGACGGGCCACCCGATCTTGCTGCCGGGCAACCCGCAGGCCGGGTCGGCGGTTATGGTCGCCGACGAGGGCGCGGAAGTGTCCTGCTACAGCGTGAACCACGGTGCGGGCCGCGTTCTCGGCCGCAGGGCAGCGACCCGAGCGCTCGACCAGCGTGCGGTCGATGAGTCGTTCGATGAGCACGACATCCTGACCAACTGCCGGCAGTACCCCATCGACGAGGCACCCGAGGCGTACAAGGACTTTGAAGAAGTGCTCCGCTCGGTCAAGCTCGCGGGGTTGGCAAGCGAGGTAGCGCGCCTCGACGCACGTTTCGTTATCAAAGACGGCGACAAGGCCGACGACTAGGAGACGCCGCGATGCGCGACAGGCAGGTCATCGTGATCGACGGTTCGTTTGGCGAGGGGGGTGGGCAGGTTCTGCGCACCAGCCTGTCTCTCTCGATGGTGACCGGCCGGCCGTTCCAGATGGACAACATACGGGCGGGCAGGGACAAGCCGGGCTTGCTGCGACAGCACCTCACAGCAGTGCGGGCTGCGGCCGAGGTCTGCGACGCGACGGTCGATGGTGACGGGATCGGATCGACCTCGTTGCGCTTTGCGCCCGGCGCTATCCGCGCCGGCGAGTTCAAGTTCTCGATCGGCACCGCCGGAAGCACATCGCTTGTGCTGCAAACTGTGCTTCCCGCGCTCTTGCGCGCACCCAGCCCCTCGCGCGTGGTTCTCGATGGCGGCACGCACAATCCGCACGCGCCGACGGTCGAGTTTCTCAAGCTCGCATTCCTCCCCTTGCTCCACGACATGGGCGCAGTAGTTGACTTGAGCCTCGAGCGGCACGGGTTCTATCCGGCTGGCGGAGGTCGCATCGCAGCCACCATCGAACCTGCGACATCATGGCGTCCCCTCGAACTCACTCGGCGGGGCGAGATTGTCTCACGCGAAGCCGTAGCAACAGTTGCGGGCCTCTCAGGAGAGATCGCCAAACGCGAGCTGCGCGTCGTCGTCGAGACGCTTGGGTGGAACAGTGACTCGCTTCGCATCGTCCAACTCGACCCGGTCTCCGGCCCCGGAAACTTCGTCACCATCACGCTCCGAAGCGAGCATGTGACGGAGGTATTCTCAAGCATTGGAACCAGGGGCGTATCGGCCGAGGCTGTGGCAGGTCAAGCCATTGAACAAGTACGCGACTACCTCCGCGCGGGGGTTCCAGTAGGACGCTTTTTGGCCGACCAGATCATGCTGCCATTGGCGTTGGCAGGCGGAGGGCGGTTCTTGACCCGGCCATTGACGAACCACGCGACTACCAACGCCTCAGTCATAGCCGAGTTCCTCAGCGTTCCGATCATAGTGACAGATGCTGGCGGCAAGAATCAGTGCGTTGAGATCGGCATCTAAGGCCGCTTCGGGATCGCCAGGTCTTGCGTGCCCATTCGACAGTCAATACCCGATCGCGTGAAAGCCCAACGTCAAGAGAGTGGCTGAGCACGGACTGCATTCGCGCGGACAGTCAGCGGGCTTCATTGCGTACGTCGCCTCTGGTCTCCTCGACATGAGCCAGTTCCACTTTGGAGCCAAGCCGAGACTTCTCTCGCCACTCCGATGCCCGGATTGAGCCAGCTAATCCGCCAATCCCAGCGCATCCGCCAGCCCGCGATGCACTCGAGGCTCCCAATCAGCGGCGGTGACATTGACCGAAACCGCCCGTTTCGAGACGACCTCTACCGCGGAACCAGAGGGCGGCACGGGCTCGACGAATACTGCCACCCGCTCGCCCCAACTCGTCATGGTGGCTCCTCGCTCGGCGAGGACGTAGCCATCGGCTCGGTAGTCGCCGGCGATGCTCAGGTCCAGATTGTTCAACACCAGCGGCAGCACGGCCCAGACGCTTTCCGGCGATACCGGATACGTGCGGGTAGTCCCCGAGCCCCTAGCCGTGCGGGCGTCTCCTAGCGTGCTGCAGCCGCCACAGAAGAGCATCACTGCGAGAGCCCCGACCGCCAGCGGTCCTTGCATGTTTGTCACGGATGCACCTCCACCGACACCCGGCCGGCGACGCCAGTGTAACGGGCCTTCTCAACTTTGATGACCCGTCAATCGTGGATCGGCCCGGAGCATTCGAGCGATGTCAGAGGCGCATGTCGCTGCGACCAAGTGTCGAGTTGACGCTTTACGCCGTCCGCGATCGTGACAGTTCCTCTTGAGCATGCCTTGCTCCCTGCACCCCTCCCGAGGTACTCGTGGTCGTCGCCCGCAAGAGCGGGCCTGCCACGCACCCCGGAGTATCACCATGACCACGCTGCCCATTCGAGGGGAATCCCCCGCCACCAACGCCGGTCGCCGCTTCCCACCCGAGGTCCTCACCGACTTTGAGGTCCGCGACATCATGGACGCCTGCGGCGAGGGGTTGCCCTCATGCGCCCGCAACCGCGCCCTGATCGCCGTGTTGTACCGTGGTGGCCTCCGGGTCTCCGAGGCCCTCGACCTCTACCCCAAGGACCTCGACGCCAACGTGGGGGCCGTGCGGGTACTCAACGGCAAGGGGGGCAAGGCCAGAACGATCGGGCTGGACCCGGGGGCGTTCCAGATCCTGGGGGAGTGGATGCGGGCGCGGGGGGCGCTGGGCATCGGGGGCCGGTCGCCCGTGTTCTGCACCGCAGCGGGCAGGCCGGTGTCGTCCTCGTACGTCCGCCGCCTCCTCAACCGCCTCGGCGAGCAGGCGGGGATCGAGAAGCGGGTCCACCCCCACGGCCTCCGCCACACCCACGCCGCCCAACTGCGGGCCGAGGGCGTGGACATCGGGATCATCAGCAAGCAGCTCGGGCACAGATCCATCGCCACAACGGCCAGGTACCTCGACCACATCGCGCCGTGGGCGGTGGTGGAGGCGATGAGGGGGAGGGCGTGGTGAACGGGTTAGCGCCGACTATCCGGTTTGCCAAGATTGTCGAGAACTGTGACGCCACCGACAAGTGCCAAGCCACCCATCACGAGCCTCCAAAACCCATCTGCTTGCCTCTTCTGCTCTTCTTGCTTCCGCCGATTGTTGACCCAGCGATGCCATTCCACGATCGTCTGTTGTATCACGGGGAGGGAGGCCATTGGGTTCTCGTATGCATTCACGTACCTCATCCCTCGAAGGAACGCGGGCGGTGCTGTCGTCTCATCGAGCATAACGGGAAGAACGAGCTTCTCCGTCCCAAGCGCTGCTCCGATCTCCTCCCGGACCCACTCCGACGACTTGGCGTGATGACTCCAGACAACAAGCAAGGCATCGGAGGCACGAATCTCCTTTATGACCTCCTCAAGCCGGCGACCCGGGCTCAGCGAGGTCTCAGCCAGAAACACGTGCAGCTGCAAGCTGTCAAGCAGCGCTTTCACAGTCTGTGCATACTCGATGTCTTTGGACGAATAGCTGATGAACACTCGCATCTGATGACTCCCTAATCGACATTCACCAGCGTTACTACCCGATCAACCCGTCGCATGACGGTTGCATGCGATCCGAGGCGCACCCGCCTACAGGAGGTGCCCCGGAGGCACAGGTGTGTACTGCCGTCACACCCCATACACCTGCATCACCTCATCCCCATAGTGGTTCACCACCTTCACCGCGATCTTCCCACTCTCCGGCTTCGGGAACGGCCGGCTCGTCGTCGAGTACACCAGCTCCCAAGCCTCCTCGTCAATCTCCGCCCGCATCGCCCGCTTCAGCTTCGCGTACGGGTCGTCTGCCCCGGTGAAATAGGCATGCCGCACAAAGAAGCTCTCGCCGTTGTAATCGGTGTCCAGGAACCAGCATGCCACATCATCCCGTGAATCGTGCATCTCCTTGCCCGTCTCCAGGTCCACCGCCACGCCGCTGCGCACCTCACCCGTCGTCGGGTCGTACACGTCGATCCCCCGTACCTCCACCACCACATAGTCCTCGGGCTTGCCGTTCCGCGTCCCCATCTCCTCCGCCCTCGCCGCACGCACCTCGACATCCGGCTCGCCGAACACCGTGAACAGGTTCCCCGCCCCCGTCTTCTTCAGCAGCTCGCCCATCGCCAGGTCGTTGTTCATCCGCACCGGAAGCACCGTCAACGTGCCATACTGCTTGGCCTCCTCCGTCACCGTCGCGTCAAACGCAAACCCCGCCACCAGCAGCATGTCAAAGCCGATCCCCCGCACCGCCTCCTTCGCGGCCTCCTTGATCAGCAGCGACCCCACCGTCCCGTGCTCGGGACCGATGCACACCGCCACACGCCTCACCACGCCCGCCTTGTCCGTGTACTCACCCGACCCCTGAATCCATTCCCCCGCATACGGCTCCAGCGAGTCAAACTTCAGCCGCTCGTCCTTGTACGTGTTCTGCACCCCGGCCCGCTGCATGTTCTCCAGCACCATCCGTCCAAAGTCGTCCGGCCCAAACACCTTCACGGTCCGCGCCGACCCGTCCCCCGTGGCCTCGCCCTGCACGCTCAGCCGACTCTTGTCCTCCACGCTGATCGTCCGGTGCGGGCTCAGGCTCTCGACCGTGAACGGCCCGGTCACCCGCACACGCTTCTTGTCCTCGTACGGGCGGTCGTACAGCAGTTCCTGATCTGCCCGGTTGGCGATGCTCTCGTCGATCTCCCGCTGGCGCGCCCGCCGGCCATCCCACCATTCGGCGAGCAGCTCCGCCGCCTCGCCACCCTCCAGAACGTTCTGCTTGCCCAAGGCCATCCACGCCGCGGCTCGCTCATCATCGTTGAGGTTGTCGGCCGGAAGGCGGGGGAGCTCCCATTCCTCCCACTTCTGCTTCGCAGCTTTGTTGATCTTCGTCCGAAGCGGCTCGAGCGTCTCCTGCCAACGCTCGTAGATCTCGTCGATCTGCTCGTTGTTCGCGATCGACTTCAGCGTGATGTGCGGCACGCGCTCGTAGACGAAGCCCTTGCGGATGTCCGCCCGCGACTCGTCCATCGCGGGCTTCTCGTGCTTGAGAGTCTGCTTGATGTTCTTGTCGCCCAGGGCCATGGTGATCTGCGGCCACTGGTCGGCGAGGTGGTAGTACGGGAACCGCCCCGCCATAAGCCGTGTGCGGGCAAGCGTCAGCGCGACGCGGGAGGTGTCGGTCGTGATCCAACGGCGGCCCCATTGCTCGGCGACGTACGCAGTAGTGCCCGAGCCGCAAGTGGGGTCGAGGACGAGGTCGCCGGGGTCGGTGAACATCAACAGCACTCGTTCAACGATCTTCGTTGATGTCTCAACGACATACCTCTTGTCTGACGCGAATCCGGCAACGCCGGTGTCCGTCCACAGATTGGTCAGTGGGTATACTGGAAAATCGTCGATGTACCGAATGTATCGAAGCGTCTTGCCGGCTAACTCGAGGCGATCAGATCTCTTCAATCGCCCAAACCCTTCATTCCCGGTCTTCCAGTATCCCTTGCCAGGTGTGTAGGTCTTACCGTGAAACTCGACTGGGAAACTACCGGGCGGACGTTGACTCGTAAGATCGCCGATTGTGTAGATCCGAGACCCATAAGGATGATCCTGACACGAGTTCTCGCGGGTTCCGATTTTCACACGAACACCCGAAGGTAGTTCGACTCGGTTGTATCCTGAGGTACCTTGCCCGCCAACCTCCTTGATGTAAAATAACTGACGGTACTTGATCCGATCAACATCTTTCGCGTACAGGATAAGAAAATCGTATACGCCCGCGAGAAGCTCAGAGCTTGCACTGCTCGTCTTTGCCACGGCGATCGCACTGACGAAGTTTTTGGGCCCAAACACCTCATCGAGAACAGAGCGAACGGTGTGGACGTTCTCGTCACCGATTTGAACAGCGACAACGCCGCTTTCGGTCAGCAACTCCCGACAGCACACGAGTCGATCTCGCAGGTACGCGAGATATGTGTGAATCCCGTCACTCCATGTGTCACGAAAAGCCCGAACTTGCTCGGGTTGCCTCGACGCATGCTCCGCTTTGCCGTCCTTCACATCCCGGTCTCGTGTACTCACCTGCCAGTTCGATCCGAACTTGATCCCGTACGGCGGATCGAGGTACACCATCTGCACCCGCCCCTTCAGCCCCTCCTTCTCCGCCAGCGAGTTCATCACCAGCAGCGAATCTCCGAGGATTAGGCGGTTCGACCAGTTGGCGTCGTGCCGGTAGAAGTCCACGCGGTCGGCAAAGTCTTCGGGCAACCCGTTGAAGTCGTCAAAGAGCCCGCCGAATCCCGCTTCATCGTTGCCCGGATCGCGGTCGGCGTCCTTGCGAAAGTCCTCGATGATCGCCTGCGGATGAATCTTCTCCTGGATGTAGATGGGCACGGTCGGCACCTCGAGCGGTGCCGCGTCCTGCTCGTCCTTGCCCCGCCAGACGAGCTGCGGGTCGAGGTCGGGGTTCCGCGGATACAGCGTCACCTTCTTGCCGTCATCGTCCTTCACGAATCCCTTGAGCTGCTCGGTGGGGATGTTCTTCCGCTTGTCGGCGTGCTTGACTGACGAGACCTCCACCGGCGCCTTCTTCTTGGACGCGGCCTTCTTCGTCGCGGCCGTCTTGGATCGCTTCGCGGTCGTTTTCTTGGTCGTCTTCTTGGCCATGGGTACTCAGCTTTCCGTGCCGAACAGTCCGACAAGCTCCTTGACGAGCAGGTCTTCGCGTGCTTCGATGAAATCCCAGTACCGTTCTAGCCGCCAGAGCGACTTGTCGGCCGGGATCTTGTGCGTCCGCAGAAACGAAGCGTCACGCGCCTTCATCCACTCCTCGAACGTCGATTTGGACTTCTGGAGATTCTCCTGCTGCGTGAGGAGCTGTAGATTGGCCAGGCAGTTCTTCCACTCCACACATCGTTCGGCATCCTCGGGACCCACCCCGGCTTCACGGAGGGCTTTCTTGTTCAGGCGTGCTCGCGGAAAGATATGGTCCACATCGTTGATCCGCTCCTTCCAACTCCCGTCGCCGATCGTGAGCGAGAGGACAACGGATGCCATCGGGTTGCCATACTCCGTATCCTGTACCAAGTCGCGGGCGGATTCCTCGTCGAACGTAAACGGGTTTCGCGGCCCGGACTTCTTGGCTTCCTTCGAGATCGCCGCTACCGGGTAGTCCGCGCTCTCCGCGGTGCTCTGAAGAACATCACGGATGTCTTTGAGGAGATTGTCCGAGGACCCGCTGAACACCCGGTTAAGGAGCGCGACAATGAACCAACGACGCATCAGCTCGGCGTTCCGCTTCTCATCGACCGTTGTGCCGTGAGCGAAGTCTTGCTTTGGGTGCTTGTGGGCGAAGTAGAGTACAGGAATCATGGCGTTGGCACTGCTGATTGCCTCCTCGGGGAGCATGAAGGACCCAATCGTGGTGACGCCACGCCGAATCGACTCCCGAACCCTCGGCCAGTTTTGCTCCATCACAGACAGGTTGCTGTCGCTGAAGTTCTCCGCCTTGAATCCAACCGGAAGATCGCTCAGCACCAGCAGCGCCTTGAGCACAAAGTCCTTGGAAAAGCCCTTCCGTGATGGCAGACCGGCGTTGAGCTCATCCACGAGCGCAGGAATCTCGTCGCGGGCGTCGACCTTCTGCCACTTTGCTGTGAGCATGGACATCAGAATCGTCGACTTGCTCAGCTTCGTGCCACCCTCGTTGGTGCGGACGAAGATGTCAAGCACTCGGTCGTAGTCCTGCTCCCGCTCCGTGTAGTACGAAATGACATCGTCTCGCCAAAATGTCTGATGCACACGCGACATGTTCTTCCGCAACACCTTGAGCAGCCGACTATCGACTCCGAGGTCCTCGACCTTCTCTCGAGTCTCCTCAAGATGATCGCCGAAGGCATCATCGTCGCTGAACTGGAGAATCCGACCCACCGGGTACCACACGTCGGACTTCGAGAACCCCCCCGGCTTCACCCGGAAGGCAAGACGGTAGTAGTTGTCCGCGTCGCCAGCATCTTCGCCCGGGGACTCCTCGTTCGGGTCGTGCAGCAAATCGATGCAAAGAGTGCACTTCTGATAGGCATCCGGGTTCTTTCTTCGGGCATGCTTTTTCTTGATGGTGTACTGCCCCCGGAGACCGACCAAGAGTGATGTCAAACGCTGCTGACCGTCCAAAATCAGAATCGGGTCCTTGGCTGATTCGAGAGACGCCAAGTCATTTCGAGTCCCACCGGTCTTCACCGCTTCCAAGAACCGATACGCGGGCCACTTGGTCTTGTTCTCGTCCTTGAGCTCCCAGAAGAGAAAGGACCCGATCGGATACCCTCGAAGCAGCGAGTCAAACAACGCCACGACCTGCTCGGGCTTCCACTCGAACTCGCGCTGAATCGCGGGCAGGAAATACTGCCGGTTCAGGCGGTCAAGGACGTTGCCGATCGTATCTGAATTGTACTTCATGATTGTTTCGCCCCCTGCAAAAGCGCCAGTTGAGCTCGTACCTCTCGCTGAAGATCCCACGGATCTGTGATCTCAAGACAACCCCATCGCCCATACTCACCCGCGTTGTTGATCGCGGGCACCCAGAGTGTCCGGGCCGTCTCAACCTTGACGTCCTTGGCCGCACCGATCTTCCCGGTCTTCTGACCAGAGACCTCCAGGATCAACCGCAGCGGGTCTTCTCGTCCGGCACCATCATCGAGATAGACGATGAAGTCCGGCGTGAAGCGCTTCGACTCACCCTTGTTCACGTAGGGAATCGTGAAGCCGAGATTGTGGTTCTTGACATAGCAGATGACCTCGTCCATCTCCTCCAACGCCTGGGCAGTCTTCTGCTCCCACGAGTTGGTGTCGCAGACGACATGGCTGATATGACACTTGCCCGCATCGGTCTCCCAGACCGGGCGTGTCGTGTCGAAGTCCACATGCCGCGTGGTACCGAGCGGGTCGTTGTACCGGCTGATGAGCGGGACGAGTCGCTTCGGCCGATCGTCGCCGCGGACGATGGCCTTATAGACCTTGTCCGCCGCCTTGTGCTGGATCTCCGTGAACTTGAGCAGCTGCGGGAACGCGCCGTCCTTCAACACCAGACACTCGTCGATCCACCGACGGCAGATCTTCAGCACCTCGGGGAATCGCCACGGCTGCGGATCGCCCCCGTTGGCGTTGATGTACTCCTCAAGCACGCGCCTGGCGAGCAGGAAGGCGATCTCTCCCAGACGCTTGCGCTTCAGGTCGTCGAGCGTGTGGAAGTCACGCTCCCCCACGATCGGGGCAACCTCCGTGTTCGTCGGCAGATCCTGGGTGGTCAGCGTGAGCTTCGCTTCGGGACCGAACCGAGCGGTCAGGGGTGCGTCGGGTAGTTCGTAGCGATACCCATCCACACGCGGGAATGAGATCTCCAGCTCCGCCCGCTCCTCCAGCGCACGGACGCGCTTGGGTTCGGGGCCCGGTTTGGGGTCCGGAGTCCCACCGCTGGCGGGAATGAAGGAAAACGGCACCCCGTACACCTCGGCGTACTCGGTGGGAAACGACTCGATGTGCACCTGCTCGCCGTACGCCTCGAACTCGTAGGTCCGAGTCGCATAGCTCATCCGGCGGAGGCCCCGCCCGACCACCTGCTCGCACAGAAGCTGCGTGCCGAACGCCCGAACACCAAGAACGTGCGTCACCGTGTTAGCGTCCCACCCCTCGGTGAGCATGGAGACCGAGACGACGCAGCGGACATGCTCGCCCAGCCGACCAGGCTTGCCCACCGTGTTGAGCACCTCCCGGAGCAGATCCTCGTCCGTCAGCTTTTCGGGGTCGCTCCCCGGATACCGTAGCCGGTACTCGTGCTTGAACTCGTCGATCTCCCGCGAGGCGATCTTCTTGAAGTCAGCACTCATGGCTTCGCCGGACTCAAGTTCTTCAGAGTCCACCAGGATCGTGTTGGGCCGATGTCGGAACACGTTCCGCCCATCGGGGCCCCGCTCCACGTTGTTGAACAGTTCGAGCTTGCCCGGCACCACAACGGTCTCGGCATCTTCGTCGTTGCCTATGCGCTTCTCGAATCCAGAGATCCAGTCGTGGACCAGCTTCGACACGTTCGTGTTATTGCAGACCACGATGAACACCGGCGGGACCTGCATCGACCCGGGCTCGGCTCGCCTTGCCTCCCACTTCCGGTACCTCTTCTCGTAGTTGGAGTAGAGCGATGTCAGTGCACCCTCCAACTCCTGCGGCAACCGGGGCTCGCCACCGACCTCTTCAGTGCCTCGACCATGTTTCGGTAGGTCGTCCCGAATCCTGAGCCAGAGATCCCGATAGGTTGGGCCCTGGGCCTCCATCGCGTCGTCGGCGACCGGCACCCGCGGCACCTTTACGATCCCGGATTCGATGGCGTCGATCAGCGAGAAGTCCGACACCACCCACGGGAACAGTGTGCCTTCGCTGTACCCCGATCCCCGCAAGAAGAAAGGAGTCGCGGAGAGGTCGTAGACCGCCTTGATCCCGAGCTTCTTCTGTACCGCCGTGAGGCCGGTCAGCCAGAGATGCGCCGCCTTGTTACGGCTGTCGGCCTCCCGCTTCTCTTCCCGCTTCAGCTTCTCGTTCGCATCGGGTTTGCGCTGATAGCAGTGATGCGCTTCGTCGTTGAGCACCACGATCTGCTTGCTCGACCCGAACTCGCGGCATACTCGCCGCACCATCTCACCCGTAGTCTCTGTGAAGGCGGCCGACTCTGGGTCACCACCCGACAGAATGCTCTTGGTGAGCTTCGCGGCTTTGACCTTCTCACGCCGCTTGAAGGCATGGAAATTGGTGATCACGACCTTCGCCCGGTTGAGGCGGTCGCGCATCTCCGCAGGCACGATATCGAGCCCCTTGTAGTAGTTGTGCGGATCGCTGGGCAGCAGCACCTGGAGCCTGTCACGAATCGTAATGCCCGGCGCGACCACCAGGAACGAGTCTGTGAATCGGGCATCCTGAGGCGATGCATCCTTGTTGAGTGTGTGCCATGCGATGAGCATCGCCATGACGGCGGTCTTGCCGCTTCCGGTGGCCATCTTCATGGCAAGCCTGTACAGCCCAGGGTTCGCATCGTTGGCGGCATCGAGGAGGTGATTCTCGATCCACTGGTCGCCGCTCTTCTTGGCCACCTCTGCGGCATAGATGATCGTCTCAAGTGCTTCAATCTGGCAGAAGAACAGCCTTCGCACCCGTGCATCGGACCGCCAGTGCTCAAGTAGCCGCGCCGTCGTTCGCGTCACATCCGCGGTGTACCTGCCGCTGCGCCATCGCCGCACGGCGGCCCGGATCTGATTGACGGTCGGATTCTCCTCAATCCGATCACCCGTCCAGTCGTCAAACGTCTGCTGAGTGCCCTGGGATCGTGGTTTTGCGATCGGGACGAAGTAGCTGCTCACCCGCCGACCGCGCATGATCTTGTCGGAGATGCCGTCGTCCGTGAAGAGGTAGTGCCGTTCCGGCTCCTCGAAGGGACTGTTGATGACCGGTTGCTCTATTGTGACCTTACCCAACGCCATGTCTCCCCAGACCGCCATGCCGCAGCCTGGCGAGAAGTCGGACTCTAACCAATCCGCTCGGGCCTTGCAGAGGCCGCACCCGCGATCCGGCTCGCGGCAAGGAAGCGGGCCATCGCCTGGTTCCCAGCCAGTCTCTGCCGCCAACTCGATGCGGGCCGCTGCTGGTACTCCGCGACGATCGACGACCGCTGCGGCTCAGCAACGGTGTGCCCGCTCACTGGCGTGACCGCCCGTTCCGACCACGCGCATCCACTGCAAAACAAGGTGCTTGCGCTCGCCAGCCGTGATACAATGCACCCGTGAACGCCCACCGCGCCACACGCCCGAGTCTCCCCCACCGCTACGTCGAGTGGTCTCTCGATCCCACCGTCGCGCCCGCGCCCAACGTGGGCCATCGAGAAGCCCTTGGTGGCGAATCTGACGCGGCCAAAGAGGACCGGCCCCGCCCCAACCCGGCAGGGAATCCCCGAGGGGGGTAGGGGGTCATTTACCCTCGGGGGCGCGCAATGGGACCGACCGGTACCCGTGACTCATATGGACGCGGGTTTTGATACCCCCCCCCGGGGGGGTGCCCGTAGGACGCGGGCGAGGAGGCCATCATGGGCCAGCGGGGACCACGACCGACACCGACCGAGATGCTGCGCCTGAGGGGTTCCCCCCGCGCCAACCGCAACACCGCCGAGCCGAAGCCCCCGAAGGAGCGACCGCCCCGCCCCGAGTGGCTCAGCGACGAGGCCGCGGCGGCGTGGGACCAGTTGATCCCGCGGCTGGAGGAGATGGAGGTGCTGTCCGTGGTCGATGGCCACGCCCTCGCCCGCTACTGCGAGATGTGGGTGGAGTGGCAGACGGCCCTGGCCTTCGTCAGGAAGCACGGCAGCACGTACCCGATCAAGGACGGCAACGGCAAGGTCAAGAGCCTCGGGCAGTTCCCGCAGGTCGCCTCGGTCCACAAGCTGTCGCTGGCCCTGAGCCGGCTGGAGGCCGAGTTCGGGCTGACGCCCTCGGCCCGGTCCCGGATCAGCGTGCCGATGCAGCCCAAGGAAGAGCTGCCGAACCCGAAGGGGTACTTCGCGGCCGGGTGAGGGGATGCCCGGATCAGCACGGGGGTGCGTGATAGCCTCTTCTTATGACCACCGGAGCATCGGCAGGCTCGCCGGGAAGCGGCGGAGCATGGGCGGACAACGACACCCGCGCGACTCTGCACGCCATAGAGCGTTGGAAGCAGACCGCAGCCGACCAGGTTGACGACATCAGCGGGTGGCGATCTGCCGATCCGAGCGACAGGCATCACAAGTACTGGACCGGGCGGGAGTCCCTCCCCGAAACCGAGCACGGTAGTTCGATGCCGCGGGGGTTCGAGCGCGACACCACGTACCTCGTCGGGTGGATGATGTCCAACCCCACCGGCCACAGCCACGATGTTCTCAAGAAGGTCTACGCAGCTATCTCGGCATGGCACGCGGACCACACAGCCGAGCGGGTGCCGGAACAGCGCCTGCTCGTCTCCATGCTCGAAGAGGCGATGCTCGTGCTGGGGTCGATTGATGACCATCTGCGGCGGCAAACGGCGAACGCCGCCGGTGACGCGCTACCGGAGCCTCCACTACGCCTTCCCACTACCAGCATGGTCCCCACACCGCTCGCCAAACTCCACGAGCAACTCGACACCCTGCTCGTGACCGGCCACATGCTCAGGCTGGAGGTCCATCGGCTGGAGCAGGCCGACGCCGCCGGAGAGTTGTCGGACATCATCCGACGCGGGCGGTTTCCGGACAGGGGAGCACGGGTTCATCCGGCCGATTCAGAGTCCCTGCAAGCCGAGCGGCACCGGGACCCCGCGATCAAGGCGATGCGACTCAACCGGGATGTTCAGCGGATCGGTCGAGAAGTCTTGAAGCACGTCGCCTCGGCTTCGGCGTGGCTTGACGATCCCGCCGTCGTCGCGCAGAAGCAATGGACCGCGCAGGTGTACGCCGACGTGCGCGAGTTGATGGGATGCCCGTTTCGGGGCCAGCCGAACGACGTCGTGATGTCGGATCTGCCGTGGCCGGACCAGGGCATCGCGGACGCCATGGGCGAGGTTATGGTCCGACTTGAGCGGCGGCTCCACGAGTTGAAAGCGGTGGAGCGGACGCGGGCGGCACCGATGGTCCTCCCCGACGATGGCCTAGCCGGGTACAAGGGGCGGTTGGACGACGCGGAGGTCGCGGCGCTTCTCAAACTGGGCGAACGAGACATGTGGGGGACGGACGAGCTGCCCGAGACGATCGACGCCGACATGCTCCGGTGCCTGGACCGCCACGGCTTCATCGAGGCCCGCTCGGTGCACATGCAGAACCAGCAGAAGTTCCCGGGTGACAAGACGCCGCCGACGCCCAGTCCCGGCGAGTGGTTCTCGCCCATTAAGCAGCCGACACAGGCAGGAGACTGGGACGCGGTCGTGTCCCGCCATGAACGGGACGTCGATGGCCACCCGAGTCAGGTGAGGTTGTCTGATCTAGGGAAAGCAGAACGGGCAAAGATCCTTCGGGTGACGAGAATTGACGGGGAGATTGCTGCTCGGCCGGGCTCCGATGATGCCAGTGAGCTGGACTCGAATGTGCCGGAGCTTCTGGATGAGCCGACGGGGGAGCACGCCAAGCATGAACTCGACGGAATCTCAGAGACCACGTTTCTCTCAGAATCCGACTTGGCGACCGAGTTCAACATCTCTCAGAGTACGCTCCGCGGCAAGCTTCCCGATTGGCGCAAGACGCATATGAACAACGACTGGCTTGCCGTGCCAGACCGACGTCCTAAGGACCCACACTACCTCTACCGGGTGCTCTCCATCTATCCGCTGATCGAGCAGATTCGTCGTTCCCAGCGTGGAACGGCGTAGACAAATCTCCGTGCATTCGAGTGCCGTTCTGGCACCGTGGCCGCCGTTCTAGTGCCGTTCTAGCGCGACTGATCCAACGCTGACACCACGGCGGGGTGACCACGTGCAATCGTTGTCCTCCATGCGGTCCCTACACGACATTTCATCGCGTGAACTCCGCCAGATGCTCCTCGCCGCGGAAGCTGCCGCGGGCTGGGGCTGCGCTGCAGCTCGCGTGATCCGGCACGAGCTGCAGAGACGGAAACCGAAGCAATCGGGCAGGAAGCCAAGGAGGCCACGGAATGGCTGACAAGACCTCGTTCCCACTCCACGAATCCCATCACCCAGATCCTCTGCTGGTCCCCGCCCCCGAGGCTCGCCGCATCCTCGGCGGCATCTCCGCCCGCAAGCTGGCCCAGATGGTTGCAGCAGGCGAGTTGGAGTCCGTCAGAGTCGGAACCCGCAGGCTCTTCACTCTCGACGGGCTCAAGGCGTACGTCGCCGCCCGGGTGGAGGGCGGGTCATGAACAACCCTCTCACCACGGTTCTTGATGCCCTCCAACGCGCGGGGTGCCCACCCAAAGGCTCGGGCGGGCGATACTCCTGCCGCTGCCCGGCGCACGAGGACCGCAACCCGAGCCTCTCGGTTGGCCTGGGTGACGACGGCGGGGCGCTGGTTTTTTGCCACGCGGGCTGCACGCCGGAGGCGATCGTCTCGGCGTTGGGGCTCACACTCGCAGACTTGATGCCCCCGAACCCGAACGGCCCGGACACGCCTCGGCGGCTGAGCTTCGCTGGTCCATCCAAGTCCGAGAGCGAAGACCTCGGTGTGAGCTATCCCACGGCGCGAGCGGCGGTGGAGGCGCTGGAGCAGCGGCACGGCCCGCGCACGTACTGCTGGACCTACACCGACGCCGAAGGTAGCCCGGTGGGTCTGGTCGTCCGCTGGGACCTCTCCGACGGCGGTAAGCGCATCTTGCCGGTGTCGCGGAACGGCGAGGTCTGGCGGGTGAAGGGGATGCCCGAACCCCGCCCTCTGTACCGGCTTCCCTGTCTCGTGACGGCCGGAACCATCTGGGTCCACGAGGGCGAGAAGGCGGCCGATTGCGGCGTTTCGGTCGGGCTCAACTCCACCACCAGCGCCCACGGTGCGCAGTCGCCACACAAAGCAGACTGGTCGCCGCTCGCGGGCCAGGTGGTGGTCATCTCTAGGGACAACGACGAGGACGGCAACACCTACGCCCAATCCGTTCTGGCGCAGCTCTCGGCGCTCGCCCCCCCCGCCCAAGTGAAGATCCTCACCATGCCAGGCCTGCCGCCCAAGGGCGACATCGTGGAGTTCGTGGAGGGTCTGCGGGAGGGCGGGGCCACCGACGACGACATCCGGGCCGAGATAGAGGCCCTCGCTGAGGCGGCCCCGTGGGCTTCTGTCAGTTCTGGCGGTGCCCCCCCCGGGGAGGACGCAGAATCGTGGCCCGAACCCGAACCGCTGCCCGACGAGATGCCGCCGGTCAATCGGCTCGACCCAAACCTGCTCCCCGAGAGGTTCCGGGCGTGGGCGGTAGACATCGCCGAGCGAACGCAGTGCCCGATCGACTACGTCGCGGTGGCGATGATGGTGGCGCTCTCGTCGGTGGTCGGCCGGAGCCTCGGCATCCGGCCCAAACGTCTCGACAACTGGACCGTTGTCCCCAATCTCTGGGGTGCTGTGATCGGTCGCCCGGGCATGATGAAGACCCCGGCCCTCCAGGAGGCTCTGAAGCCGCTGCGTCAGCTCGATCTTGAGGCCAAGCGAGACTACGACAAGCTCGCCCAAGAGATCGCGGCGATGGAGGAGGTCGCCAAGGCCAAACAGAAGCACAAGCAGGAGAAGATCCGGAAGGCGGTCAAGAACGACGAAGACGCCCTCCGCCTGGCGATGGAGTCCATCGACGACGAGGACGAGACGGAACCGACACGCCGTCGGTTCACCGTCAACGACTCGTCCGTCGAGAAGCTCGGCGAGATTCTCAACGAGAACCCGCGCGGAGTGCTGGTCTACCGCGATGAGCTGATTGGCCTGCTCAAGAGCCTCGATAAAGAGGGGCAGGAGAGCGCGCGCAGCTTCTATCTGGAGGCTTGGAACGGGAACAGTTCGTTCATCTACGACCGCATCGGCCGCGGCACGATCGACATCGAGGCAGCGATCGTCTCCATCCTCGGCGGCATCCAGCCGGGGCCGCTGCAGCAGTATCTCCGCGCGGTCGTCAAGGGTGGTGCCGGAGACGACGGCTTGATGCAGCGGTTCCAGCTGCTCGTCTGGCCGGATGTTCCGTCGGCCTGGGTTAACGTGGACCGCGCCCCGGATTCGGAGTCTCGGCGCGTCGTGTTCGATGTGTTCGTCGGGCTGGACAGGCTCGATGCCGACATCGTCGGTGCGGATCACGACCCGATGGAGGTCGACGGCATCCCCTTCCTTCGGTTCGATGATGTGGCCCAGCAGATCTTCGACGAGTGGCGAGAGGAGTTGGAGCCGCGATTGAGGTCGGGTGAGCTTCCTGCCGTGCTGGAATGCCACCTCGCCAAGTTCAGGAGTCTCGTGCCATCGCTGGCGCTGTTGAGCCATCTGGCTGACGGCGGGCGCGGCCCGGTCGGAGCGGCGCACCTTCACAAGGCCCTCGCGTGGGCCGAGTACTTGGAGAGCCACGCGCGGCGGGTCTACTCGCACGTCAGCGACCCGGACCTGGCCGCGGCCCGCGCGCTGGCCAAGCACATCCTCAAGGGCGACGTTGCCGACGGATTCGCCCTTCGGGATGTCTACCGGAAGGGCTGGTCGGGGCTCAGCAGCGCCGCCGACGCGAGGGACGGGGCGGCCTACCTGGTCGACCTCGACTGGCTGCGGGAGGAACGGGTCGAGACGCCTGGTCGGACCGGCACAACATACCGCATCAACCCACGCATCCCCGGCCTGAAAAACACAGATCTCCGCCCGGAGGTCACTGACACAACTGACGGAAGCACCGCGATCACCCCTTCTGTCGGTTCTGTCGGTAGCGATCAAGGCAATCCCGCAAAACCTGACAGCGATGGGGAGGCGGCCTGATGGCAGACCGCTTTGCCACTACCGAACTCAACATCGCCGCCGACATCTCGTCGCTCGGGGCCTCCCCTTGCCCCCGCAAACACCTTCTGCGCACGCCTTGCCTCTCCCGACACTCGGCACTTGAGTCGTCCCCACCGGGCCGGAAGGCCCGCCTGGAGACGTGCTGATGGCGAGCATCACCTCACTGCCGGACGGGAAGAAGCGGGTGCAGTTCGTCGCCCCAGGCCGCAACCGGAAGACGATTCACCTCGGCAAGGTGGACAAGCGGTACGCCGAGAGCGTGCGGGTGCGGGTCGAGGCGATCCTCGGCGCTCAACTCCGCTCCGAACCGATCGACCGCGAGACCTCCGAGTGGCTGGGGTCCATCGACGACTGGCTCCACGGCAAGCTCGCCGCGGTCGGGCTGACCAAGGGCAGGCAGTGCCGCACCCTCGGCGAGTGGATGGAGATGTTCATGGAGAGCCGCGCGGGGCTCAAGCCCGAGAGCAAGCGGAAGCTGGAGCAGACGAGGACGAAGCTGGAGTCGTTCTTCGGCAAGGACCGGCTGCTCCAGCAGATCAGCGCTGAGGACGCCTCGCGCTGGCGGGCGGGGCTGGGCAAGGCGGGTCTGAGCGAGGCGGCGGTGAAGACCCACACCGGCAACGCCAAGACAATGTTCAAGGAGCTGGTCCACCGCGAGGTGCTGATGCGGTCGCCGTTCGCCCACCTGAAAGGCGGGGTGACGCCGACGAAGAACAGCCGGTATGTGACGCCGGAGGAGATTGAGGCGGTGATCGCGGCGGCACCGGATGCCGAGTGGCGGTTGCTCATTGGCCTCGCCCGCTACGCGGGGCTGCGAACGCCCTCAGAGACGAGCCTGCTGACATGGGACGACATCGACTGGGAGGCTGGTCTGATGCGGGTGCGGTCGCCCAAGACCGAGCGGCACGCGGGGCACGAACAGCGCACGGTGCCGATCGTGCCGCGGCTGATGGAGTTGCTGGAGGAGCGTCGCGCCCAGTGCGACGCCGGGGATGACCAGCTCGTAACCATCCAGTCCGCGGGGGGCAGGCGGCGGAAGATGGTGGCGATGATCGAAGCCGCGGGTGTAGAACCGTGGGACGACACGTGGCAGTGCCTGCGGAGGTCGCGCGAGGTCGAGTGGATGAACGACGGGATCGCGCCGTACCTGGTCTGCAAGTGGCTGGGGCACACACTCAGCGTGAGCGCGCGGCACTACACCATCGCGGTGCCCGACGAGGTTCTGTCGAAGGTGACGGGGCGAAAGGTGACGCAGAATGTGACGCAGCATGCGTCCGCACGGAAGCGCACGGCGCTGCAAATCGCATAATGCAGAGTTCTGGCGACCTCGCGCAACGTTGCCCGGTGCAAAGCGTTGCGCGAGGGTGCGCGTGAGTGCGCACATCGCAAACAATGGAGCCGGGGGGAATCGAACCCCCTTGAAATCGCTCCCCACGAACCGGAATCGCGGCGAGACGCACAGCAGAACGCACACGGTTCCGGCCCGAGAGCACTCTTGGAGAGCTGGGAACGGCTGACCGAAGAACAGCAGAAGTGCCTGCTCCTGATGGCAAGACAGCTGGCAGACTTAAACCCGACGGGAACCGGCGCCCGCCCCGTGGTATCGCAACACCCAGGCTACCTCTGAGACATCTGCGGCATAAGGATCGAGCGGTCCGGATCGAATCTTGACCCGGCAGTCCTTACTCTGCCTACACGGACCCAGGCTGACATTCCTTGCCTTCATGCTCGCGGATTGGCTGAACGAGCAGCAACCGCATGCCATCGGGTATCTTTGAGGAGAGAACCGAATCCTGATGGACTAGCTCGGACCGAAGCGAGTGCTCCTGACCGACGGCCAACGCCGTCGTCTCGCAGAATGCGCACGGCGCATGCCGGAGAATTGCAGTTGGTGCAATATCAATCTGTGCTTTCCCAATGGATAGGCACCTGATCAATCGTCCGCGGAGGGGACTTGCACATGCCATATGAACCGGTGAAGATGCCGTCGATTGTGTTTCCGATCGATCTGCTGTCAATCGCTGAGTGCGTGATTGCGAGCGGATTGGCATTTATTGCTGTCTGGGTGGGCTTCGAGATGGCTCGGCCAGGCCGGTCGCGGGTGCTGAACAGCCAACGACGTCGACGCCGTTGGTGAGACTGTCTCCATTTGACGAAACGGGATAGTCACGTGCTACGGCTACCCGTTGAGAACTCAACGCCTCCGGCGACGAGGGCGTCTGGTAATTTCATCTTCGGACATGAGCAGGGTTTCTGTGAAGATAGGCAAGGACGGTGATCGGTGGTTTTGCGGCGAATCCACTCCTAATCACCGCACTATCCCCAGATAACCCTTGACTTTGCGGCGAATATCCCCGATAATCAACGCAAAGGATGCGGCGATTATGCGGTATATTCACCAGAGATCCGGCTGGCCACGCTTCACGTGGGACAGCGATGCCCTGACGGACACCCTGGTCGCCGTCCGCCACAAGCAGGGCAGGCTGCTGGGCCGGATGGAGGCCCTCGGCTTCGATCTCCGCACCGAGGCCAGCCTCACCGTCCTCACCAGCGACGTGGTGCAGTCCTCGGCCATCGAGGGGGAGAACCTGCCCCCGGACGAGGTCCGCTCCTCGATCGCCAGCCGGCTGGGGCTCGATGTCGCCGGCCTGCCCTCGGCCGGCCGCGACGTCGAGGGCGTGGTCGAGATGATGCTGGACGCAACGCAGCGTTTCGGAGCCGAACTCAGCGCTGAGCGCCTCTTCGGCTGGCACGCCTCCCTCTTCCCTACCGCCCGCAGCGGCATGCGCAAGATCACCGTCGGAGCCTGGCGGACCGAGGCCTCCGACCCCATGCAGGTCGTCTCCGGACCGATCGGCAGGGAGCGTGTGCATTTCCAGGCCCCTGATGCCGACAGGCTCGATCAGGAGATGACCGCCTTCCTGGACTGGTTCAACGCCGATCCGGCTACCGACCCCGTGCTCCACGCAGGGATCGCCCACTTCTGGTTCGTGACGATCCACCCCTTTGAGGACGGCAACGGCCGCATCGCCAGAGCGATCGCCGATATGGCCCTGGCGAGAGCCGACGGCACCAAGGACCGGTTCTACAGCATGTCCTCGCAGATCGGGGAAGAGCGGAGGGACTACTACCTCGAGCTCGAGCTGGCCCAACGCGGTGACCTCGACATCACCGGCTGGCTGTCATGGTTCCTCGGCTGCCTGGAGCGGGCGATCGACGGCGCCGAGGACACACTTTCCGTAGTGCTGTTCAAGGCCGATCTCTGGAAGCAACTGCGCGATAAACCCGTCAACGACCGCCAACGCAGGGTGCTCAACCGGATGCTGAACGGGTTCGAGGGGTTCCTGAGCACCTCGAAGTACGCCAAACTGGCCAAGTGCTCGAGCGATACGGCGCTCCGCGACATCAAGGAACTGCTCGGCTGGGGTGTGATCGTCCAGAACCCCGGGGGAGGGCGGAGCACCAGCTACAGGCTAGCGGGAACCGAGACCCGCCCCGTCAAGGGCGAGCCCCGCGAGTGATTCAGTGCTCACTGGGCAGGTAGAGCGTCCAGTGTTGGCCATCGAACCCCGCCCACACGTCGATGTGGTCGAGCGGGAAATCGCTGAAGGGGATCTCCCGAATCAGGAACGGCTCCACATCGCTGTCGGCCCTGGCGATCAGCCTGGCCGAGCGGTCTTCACCGACCTCGAGCCTCCAGAAGTGCAGGTCCCCGATGCGGTGGTCGTCCGAGACGGCCCGGTAGAATTCGGCGGTGCCGATGAAGAGGGCGATCTCGTCGAGGAGCCAGTAGGCCCCGCCGCATTCTGCCACGTGCCGGATCCCCGGGGTGTAGATCACCCGCCGGTTGAGGCTGTGGCGGAATCGTTCGAGGTCTCCTGTGAAGTGCTGCAGGTCCGCGTGGGTGAGTGATGGCTGCTTGTGTGACATTGGTCTTTGCTCCTTTCGTGGTTGGTTGACCAGATGCCACGCCCGAGGGCGATCGCCCCGAGCCGTTCCGTCCAGGGGTTGGTGCGGGCAGGAGCCTGAGCCCCGCGAAGAGCGACAACACGGCCCCTTGACGGGACGGCGTCGATCGCCAGGCTGTGCATTGACTGGTCAACCCGGCCACGAAGGGCAGGGAGGGAGCAACACACGAGCAGTGAGAACACCACGAGTGCCAGAGCACTGACGCTCAGTCGAAGAGCGAACGCTGCTGGGGCTCACCGGCGACGAACTCCGCGGGCGGTCCGCACAGGATGAATGTCTCACGGCCACGCTTGACGGCGATCCCGTGGTAGAAACCGAGCGGGTCAGAACGGGCGAGCCTGCCACTGTCGGGCACGACCTTGGTGGTGTAGTTCGTGACCTTGCCCTCGTGCTGTGAAAGATGCACCAGCCGGTAGGCCGAGGCCACACTCGTGGAGCCGTGCCGGAACGAGACACAGACCCATTGCCGGCCGTGATGGGTGAAGGGTGCGCGGAGAGGCTGGCCCATCCCAATGCGGTCGCCGCTGTAGGAGGCGGCGATGTCGCCCTCGCCGATCGTGCGTTGGTGCTCGTGGGACCACTCGCCGCGTGCGAGACGGGTGGGATCGACCTCGTGGACTTCGAGTGAAGGGCGTGGTTCGCGCGGCGCAGGGTTGTTGATGGTCATGGGCGTGCCTCCTTGTCGTGGCTGGTTGGACCGATGCCACGCCGGAGGCGGCCGTTGAAAGGCGCAGGGTCAAGGGGATGGTGCGGGCAGGAGGCGGGCGCGCAGCGCACGGCGACAACACGGTCCCCTTGACGTGGCGCCGGCGGACGCCAGGATTGGCATCAATGGGTCCCACCAGCTATGGACAAGAGGCATAATGCCAACGAGAATCGGTGCGGAGTGCGGCGTGTCAGAGGCGCTAGCCAGAATGGGTTCAAATCCTGTCACCCCGACTTTTCGAGAGATCAAGCCCTTCGACGAGCACGTCGAAGGGCTTTCTCATTGTGGGGACGAGGTTTGTGCCGTCGAGGCGGCAGTTCAAACAGACGATTTCGAGGATGCGCCGCTTCGAGGCGTAATCCGCGTCAACCCACTGCTCTTTCAGGGTTTGCGAGAGTTCAAACACTTTGGACGCCAACTCGGCGGTTTCGTCGTGCGAGCGGTCCAGCACATCGAGCTGCAGCTTGATCGAGGCCAGGCGTTCCCGGAGTTCGGTGTGCTTGGCGGCGAAGGTGTCCTGCTCGATCTCATCGCCCAGGCGGAGGTTCAGGAGTCTGTCCTGCTGCTCGGTGAGCAGAGACGCCTGACGCTGCAACTCGGCACGCTTGGCGCGGGTCTCGGCCTGCTCGTCGCGTGACTGCGAGGCGAGCACGGTGCGGAACCACTCCCGTACCGAATCGTCCTGAATCCTGATCGAGTCGAAGACCGCCATGAGTTGGCGGTCGAGTTCCTTCTCCGGCAGACGCACGCGGGGATGCCCCTCGGCGGTGTACCGGCTGCAGCGGTAGTAGACGTAGCGGCGTTCGCCGGTCTTGGTCTTTTTGGTGACCTGCTCGCCGGTGACGACCTTGCCGCAGTGAGCGCAGGTCATGAAGCCGCCAGCAAAGGTCATCTCGTGAGAGTGGTAGACATGCCCGCCGATGAGGGCCTGCACACGGTCCCAAGTCGCCCGCTCCACGAGCGGCTCGTGGTTGCCGGGGTACCAGTTGCCCTTGAAGGGCACCTCGCCCAGGTACGAGCGGTCCAAGAGGATGTGGTGCAGCTTGCTCCGCGTGAACCGCGGGGCTTCCGGGCGGTACTCGATGTTCTCCGCGTGCAGGCGGTCGCGGAGAGCGTCCACAGTCAGGGGCTCGTAGGCGTAGAGCTGGAAGATGCGGCGGACGACTGCGGCGGCGGCGGGGTCTGTCTCGGTGACGCACCGACCGTCCTTGCGGACATTGCGGTAGCCGTAGGGCGCCTTGCCGACGAACCAGCCCTCCTGCACGCGGCGGGAGAGACCCTCTTTCACATCGAGCGACTGCTGCTCGGTGTAGAAGCTCGCCATGTTGGCGAGCGTGCGCCGCATCATGCGCCCGGCGGGGTTGTTCTCGGTGGGCTGGGAGACGGAAATGAAGGCGAGCCCGTACTCGCTCTCCAGGCGTTCAAGCTCGACATAATCGAACAGGTTGCGGGCGGCACGATCGACCTTGTAGAAGAGCAAGGCGTCGAGTTCGACGGCGTGCTTCTTCGCGTAGGCGATCAGCTCCTTGAACGTCTTGCGCTCATCGCTCTTGCTCGCGGTCTCCGCGATGCGGAACAGCTTGACGATTTCACCGCCGGTGGATTCGGCGTAGCGACGGAGGGCGTCCTCTTGCACCGCGAGCGAGAATCCCTCCCGCTCCTGCTCCCGGCTGCTGACCCGGGCCAACGCGACATACCGCTTCATGGTTCACCTCCGTGCCAACGCTTCGAGCAGGCCGCCCGCGTTGCGGAGGATTGTAATCGAGTCTTCGACTGTGAGCGGCTCGCCGTAGTACGGTTGCCAGACTATCTGCGTGAGTTCGACGAGTTCGGGGGTGATCCAGGCGGGTGTGCCGGATGGCAGAACAACGGGCGCGGCGTCGCGCGGTTGCTCTGCTTCGGTCTGGACCACTCGCTTACCCACAACAGCGGACTCCCATGTTCCCGGTCAGGACGGTTGCGGCGTGCGTTCGCGCAGGCGTTCGTACGCAGCCTGGACCTTGACGAAGTGCTCCTGGGCGAGCTTCACGACATCCGCGGGGACGCCGACGAGGCGATCTGGGTGGTACGTTCGGCAGGCAGCGCGGTATGCAGTCTGCAACTGCTCCCATGAGCAGCCGCGTGCAAGGCCAAGCAGCGTGAAGTCGTCGTCGAGACGTGAGTCCCCGGATGGAGGCTCACTCGCGGGCGATTCGGACACGCCATTCAGGAAGCTGACGATGCCGTCGATTTCTCTGTCTGCGTGCTTGTTGAAGAACGGCCCGATCGAGTCAGCGAACCGTGTTGTCGGCCATCCTCCGAAGCAGAGACCGACGATCGTCTTGTCCCTATCTCTACGGAATATCGCCGTGAGGACGATCGGCACTTCATCCCAGCGGACATCTCGATCGCAAGGTAGCCGGGCGATACCGGGATTGCCCCGCTGGTAGAACGCTCCGCCGCGATCTCTGTTGACCAGTACGAACCCCCGTTGGGACAGACGCGCCTCGACTTGCGAGCGGACATCCGCAATTGAATGCGGCGAGGTGATCGTGTTGACCCACTGCGGGCGGAATGACGGCGGCGACTTGGGCTTGCGTGACTGGTCTTGTACGTGCTTGCACAGCACTCTGAAAGCCGCGGTGGCAACTGTGGTGGCGACATTGTGCATGGCGCTCTCCTTGTGGCGGTGTGGGCGGTTCGTGAAGATCAATCGCGTTCGATCTCGGGCTCGCGTGAGACCTCGGGTTCGGGGTGGTCGCGCTGTTGGGCCTGCTCCAGGTGCTGCTGAAGTTGGGACGGTTCGACGTTGTCACGGGCGTCCGTTTCGCGGCCTCGCATGCCGTCGGCGATCTCGCCGGGTGTACGCGTAAACGCCATCCCATACTCGGGGTGCTGCGCCACGGTGCCCGAGGGATAGAGCGCGGCGGCCAGCTCGTGGGCGCCTTGGCGGAAGTAGCCTGCGAGGACTTCCTTGCTGCGGAGCATGTTCTCTCTTGGGTTCATTGGTGACTCCTTCTGTATGGGGTGAATGTCAACGATCCTGCATCTCGCGGAACCGCGCAGCCATCTGCTCTTGCTCGATCCAAGCATCACGCATCGAGAGTGCGCGGTTGCGTTCCACGCTCTCGATTACTGAGGCGACGAGTGCAAGGCATACGCCAGCCGTGATGAGGTAGCTTCCGAGCGGCCCGCTCACCGCGAGCATGCCAGCGCCAACGACGATGACGAGCATGGGTTCCGCGCTAGCCTTGATCTTGCGCTCGTCCGACTTCTTGAAGAATTTCGCCAGCCGTGGGTACCCGTTGTATCTCGTGTGGGCTGGCTCGCTCTTGGCGGCCAGCACGATGGACTCGATCCGGGCCCGGAGTTGCATGACGAGATAGAGCAGCCAAAACACGAGGATGGGCATTGGATCTTCCTCGGGCCAGAGCAGCATCCACATCGGGACCGCGAACAGACCGATTGCGGCGGGGACGCCGAAATATCGACGGCCGAATCGCGTACGGAGGAAGACCTCAATCGGTGCCGCAAGCGACTGCGCCACGAGCATGAGCAAGGACGCAGCGTTCTGAGCGTCTTGAATGGGCGTCCAGCCCTTGGGTTCGGGTTGGTCACGCATGACGTGGCTCCTGCGGAATGCGGGTTTTGAGCCAGGTCCGGCCGTTCGGGAAACGGCGTCCTCCCTGGTAGACGATCGCCTCAGTCACACAGTGCGGCGGTCCGCCTTTGGCGAGCCCGTTGAGATCTCCAGCCTGGAGCTCGAACTCCCACGCTTCGCTGAATCCCGACGACGCCCCGCCGTCCTGCCCGAACATCGGCGCCAGCCAGTTCTCATCCCGGGATTGGTTGCCGCTCATGAGGAGCTGGCGCGACCGTCCGATGAGTTGCTGCATGTACTCGACCGTGCGCACATCGGTCTGCTGGTGGCAGACGCGAGTCTGCAAGTTGGTCAGGAGGCTGTGGACTCGTGGTTCGGAGTTGGGGCCGAGTGCGTCCACCAACCCGCTAACGGATTGCGTCGCGTACAGGCACGCCGTGCGTGTGCTGCGCGAGATCGCTTGGAAGCGGTGGTCCTCTTCCACGAGAAGCATCTGCGCCTCGTCGCAGACGATGAACGTCGGGCGATTGTTCTTCGTGGTGTCGCGGCGGGCGTGCGCCCGCTGCCACATGAACTTCAGGATGACCTGGATGAGCTGCCCGACATCCCGATACACAAGGACCGGAAAGTCGGCGATCATGACCTTGCCGTCATACATCAACGAGGGCGAGACATTTGGCGACGGGGAACTCAACATGTCTCGGGCCGCGCCGCGGCTGAGCATGTCCGTTGTTGAGGTCAGCGTGGACTGCACGACGCTGCGCGTGCGGTGCGAGAGCGCGGGCCACTCGTGCAGGAAGTACGAGAGCGCCAGATCGAAGTCCGCCCGCTGGGATGCGGTCTTGTCGGCGTTGTCGGCGAGCTGCAGGCATTCGCCGCAATAGGTCGCCTGCCAATCCCCACTCTGGATGCGTTCGAGTGACTGCGGTGCGGAGACAATCAGCTTGTGCAGGTTGGGGATGGTGACGGGCCGGCCGGATAGCACGAGCACGAGCAGCGCGTTCCGGCAGAGCCGCATGGCTTCGAGGCGGAAGTACCGCTCGTTGTCACCGCCCGAGCCCGCTGTGCTTCCCCGCTCGCCGAGCTCGGTGACGGTCATGATGAGCGTGGTCAGATTCTCGACCAGGCCAACGGGGTTTCGGGAGTGCGCCATCTCGTCGGCGATGAAGTTGTAGCGAAGCTGGTGATCGGGGGAGAACACCATCAAGTCCGAGAGACGCCCTGCGTCACGGATGTAGTCGGTATAGACCTGACGATCATCCGATTTGACACACAGGAAGAGGCCTCCATATCCGGCCCGGAGCATGGCCCGGCAGAGCGCGGCCATCGAGCCAGAGGTCTTGCCCGAGCCCGTGGAGCCGAAGACCATCGTGCCCATGAACGAGTCGCCGACCGACCAGGGGGAGCCCGCCGCCCAATGGAGCAACGGGGCGTTCGGTTCCCAGGGATGCGGCGACGACTTCGGTTTGCGTCGGTGGAGCAGGCGCATCATGGGTTCCCTCCCGACTTGCCCGCGGCCTTTGCCTGGTCGCGCAAGGCGGCAGCAAAAGTCGCAAGTGTCAACCCCTGCGCTTTGGCTTTGCGCGCCTTGGCTAGGAGCTGTTCGAGCCAGTCGGTCACGGTGTCGAGCGTCAGGTCGCCGCCGACGAAAGTGATGGTCTGCCCGGAGCCGATGGCGGCGGTGACGCGCGTGCCACGCCGGGCCTCCTGTGAGCGGCGGACCCTCTTGAGTTTGCGGGTGAGCGCGTCGCGGGTCAGCAGCCCTTCCGTGACCTGCTCGGCGAGTCCGGCTTGTTCGCCGGGGTCCGAGACGCGAGAGAGCTGGTACGCCGCGTCGGCGCTGATCCGTCCCGCTTCAACGTGCTGGAGGATCTCGTCCGGGAGCTTGAGCACCGCGAGGGTTCTGGTGACGCTCGCCGCCGAGATGCCGAGCTTCTTGGCCGTTTGCTCAACAGACCATCCGGTGTCGGTGACGAGACGTTCGATCGCCTCGGCACGCTCTGTGACCGAGAGCCCGACCCGCTGAGCATCCAGGAGGAGTTGGCGTTCGGTGACCTCCGCGGGTGTCAGTCTCGTATCGTCCACAATCGCGGGGACCGATTTCAACCCTGCCAGCTTCGACGCCCGGACCCGCCGTTCGCCATCCAGGACGACTAGGCCGTCCGCCTCGCGGCGGACCAGAACCGGCTGTTGCACGCCGCTTTCCTTGATGCTGTCGGCGAGACCACTGAGTGTCTCGTCATCCATGCCGGACACGGTGCGGACCTGTGGGAGCAGGATGAGCTTGTCCAGCGGGACTTCGATGAGTTCACGCGACATCGGCGGCCTCCGTTTCCTTTGACGGGACTGAGCCTGCTGTGTCCGATTCGTCGGCGGTCACGGCGTCCCTTCGGGCCTGCATCTCAGCCAGCTCGATCTCTTCCATGAGCTTCCGCTTGCGGCCGTCGGCGCGGGCGGACTTGATGGCCGCGATCGCGGCGACCAGGTAGCCGATGTCGTCGATGTAGGTGAAAGGAGGGGCCACATCTGGCAACACATCAAGAGGTCCTGGAATCATCACCAAGAGCCCCAGCGCCATGACCCATTTGGTCAGCTCCAACCCCACCAGCCTGAGTTTGCTCTGCGGTAGTGCCAGGAGGATGAGCATGGTCAAGAACACAATGGTCCCGCACGCGATCAACATCTTCAGAAACTCGAAGAACTCAGCCATGTTCCGGTCTCCTTGGCTTGCGCCTCTTGGGCCCTGCGCATGCTCTTCTGACGCGTGTCGCAACGCGAGATTGAGAGCAACACTTGCGTGTCGACACCGTTCTACGAGACGGCGCACGCCACTCAGTGGCGAGTCGCCACAGAAGGTGATTTTTCTGTGATTTTGCGGTGACGCGCAGCACATCTCGCGCCGCACCATTTGTGTGGTGTTGCGAAAACGAGAAGTACGTCGAGAGATCTGTGGTGTGTCACCACATCCGACTATCGCCCGCGCTTGTCGTCCAAGTCTTTGAGTCGCTCTACTAACTCTGGATGCAACTCAACAATCCTCTCAATCATGGCGACTATGGCAGCTAGTTGGATGCGCGGTGACGAGTCGGCCATCTGGACATCGCGGACAACGCCCTGAGAACGGGCCGCATCAACAATGGAAGTGACTTCATCCACGGTCAGACTGCCGACTCGGTGATGTTCGTCTACAAACTGGAATACTCGTCCGAGGAGTGTTCCAGCGTTCTCGATAACCCGATCACGTGAGCACAGTGGAATCGTCAGTCGGCGGACGCCAAATGTTCGACCCGCCCATCTTTCGACCTGTTTCGCCCAACGACTCGCTTCCGAATTTGGGTTGCTGAGCGCCAGCCGCACTCGGTCGATTTGCTCGTCGGTCGCGATCCCCATCTGCACATCCAGAACATCGGCAGTCGAAACCGGATGCGATTCGTCTTCCTTCCCTGCTGACACACTCCCTCCACTCTCGTCGGAGTGAGCCATAAAGGGGGAGGTTTGTCAACTGTTCAATGTCGGGTCAGGAACCTCGGTCGCGGAAAGTCTTGTTGGCCCACTGCTCCGTCCCCAGAAGGGCCCTCCGGAGTTCTGATGATGGATCGCTGAGAGCGGCTCGCACACGATCAATAACATCCGGGGAGGCCGTATCCGCGCACCAATCCTCGAAGTCTGCCATGGTTGCCCGACGCGGACCGGCACCCGCGAGTCCGGACACGGCAGCCCTCCGAGTTATGCGCGGTGCCTCTTCGCTCGAAGGCCGCCGCTCTCCAGGCACAATGTGAAGAGGCCCAAATCTCGATGACGCCCAATCTTCGATGCCCTGGAGCAAGCCATGCACATCGTCTATTGGGTTGCGGGCCGCATCGAGCACTGAACGCGCGACGTTCTCCGGGGCAGTCTCCTGCAGGACAGCAATGAGCGTGTCGAGAGAGATACTCATTGCTCACCCCATCGAACGATCTCAAGCTGGGAGCTTGTCACGACGAAGACATCGAGCCAGCGACCTTGCAGTGATGAGAGGTGCGAGAAGGCGGCCTCTGCATTCGATAGTCGCGAGATCTGGGATTGTGCCTTCTTGAGCTCAGTGGGTGTGTACCAACTCGGTGTGATGTTGCGGGATGAGTCATTGACCACTGTCGATACAATGTCTAAAGCGAGTGTTTGATCGTTGCTCAGTCTGCCGACCGTCCACGACGCGAACCGCCGAAGCATCTCGCACATCAGCTCATAATTAAGCTCTGTCATGCTCTCTGCTAGCAACTCGGGACGATCGGTGACGGCTGATGCGTAGAGTCGAGCGACGCCGATGAAGCCGCTCCGATCCATCTCCGGCAGCAGTGATTGCAGGTCTGGCTCCCAATCTGCAGGCTTGGAAGGGCAGGTGCGAAGTCGCATAAACACATCCAGGGATAGCTCGCCGTGACGGAGTGCATCACTCAACCGGGTGCGTTCGATCCCAAGCCGTTCCGAAACCTGCTGTTGTGTCGAACCGAGATCCCACCGGCCCGACATGACGTCGCGGATCAGCAGGCGGACAAATGGAAGCTTGAATGCCCTGTTGTAGCATCGAAGAACGTCTGAGTCCGTGGCATCCAAGCCCTCATCGGGGAAGTACCGTGACTCGAAGCGTTCACGGAGCTCCTGTATGAGCGGGTTGAACGGGTCAGAGGGTGGTGTTGGGGTTGGCATAGTCTGAACCAAGACTGGCAGGACTCGGACACTGTCAGGGTCTGCGACTATAGAGTAGCGGGCCATAGGCCCGGCAGTTGTGGTGCCCGACCACAGCCAAGAATTCCGATTCACAGGGGCATTCGCTCCACGAACCATATGGACCACCCACATCCTCATCCCAGGTCATTCGCCAGCCTTGACCAGGCGACAAAGGAGTTTCTTGAGACGCGGTTTCAAGGGCAGATTCTCAGCCGCCCATGGTTGTGTGATGTGAAAGCCGCCAACGCCAGCGTGATACGAGCCCATAATCGGGCGAGCGAAGTACGGGGCGAATCGGTTGAGCCAAAGTTTGCATGTGTCGATCCCTCTCCAGGCCGGCTAGCGGACCTCCTTGCGAAGGATTTTGAACATCTCTGCCGAGGCATCCCTTGGCTTGCCAAAGACGCACAACAATTCGTGTTCGTCGAAATCGCCGGTCCGAGTCCGAACGCGATAGTCATTTCAGTGAAAGGCGAGGGGGGTCCGCTACACGCGATCGGATTCCGCGCATGCCTCTTGCGGTTTCTGCACGCTGTGTACTCCAAGATATGGGAGCTCACTGGCGACACCCGTTACGAGGGGTGCCTGGAGGAGCATGAGCACATCTTGGCCCGAGAGGAGTACTCTGACACGCATCTACTAGCCGGTTTCTACAACGACATCGAGTTGCTCTTCGATCAACAGCGTCTTTTCGTACCTATCGATCCGCCGCACTGGACGGAGCCGTACGACTACTGCGGCAGAGTTGAAGGAGCACGCCGATTCATTCTTGCGCATGAAATCGGGCACGCGATCTGGTTGGACCAAGACCGATCACTCCTGGCCGGCACGCTCTCCGAGTACCGCCTGAGTCAGGCGCAGGCCCATCAATGGGCAGAGGAGCTCTGGTGCGATACCTTCGCGCTGCAATCGCTCTTGGCCGTTTACGGGCCTGAGCCCTTGGAAGGCACACGACTGTACGACGCTGAAGACCTCGTTGTCGGAGTGCTCCAGTACATGATTCTTATGGATATTGTCGAGTTGGTACTAAGCGAACACGGGCTGATTGCGCTCGACTATCCGCCGTCGGCAGTGCGCGAGCTGTATCTCCGGACGGCAATCAAAGAACATCCGCTGTACGGGAACTCTGCGGACTTCAGAGAATCAGTGCAGAGGGTCTGGCGGAGGCTCAGGGTGTTCTCCAGATTCATCGGTGGCTACGGCACGCCCGATCAGAATGGCAGGATGTGGTCGAAGCAGGAACTGCTGAACCGGCTCTCGTCGTTCGGGCTCGCTGCGTACAACACGATCGCCGATCAGTCGTTACGGCTGCTCGCCGAGCGAGAATCAGCCGTCATGAGGGTCTACAAAGCTAATCGCAGAGCCATTGAACGTGGTTTCATGCCTGATCCAAGGAACATGCCGCGATTCGACGACACGTTCTGACAACGATCGAACGGTGCGAGATCCCCGGCGGTGTTCTTCGCTCGCCGAGTGCCGAGGCGGCGATGGTCGCGCCGTGGCCGTCACGCCCCACGCTTGAGTCGCCCTTATCGGCACACCTGCAAGCTTCCGGTTCTCCGGGGGCCAGAGCAGCCCGGGTTGTTTGCGACCGGGCCGAACTCAGGCCCCCAGCAAGGAGAACCTCACATGAACACGACCAAGCCCGTTCACCAGGTCCGACTCGGCACCATCAAGGCCGCCGTGTGGGCCAACACCTCAGAGGACGGCCGCACGCGCTACAGCGTCACCGTCCAGCGGATCTACCGCGACAACGACGAGTGGAAGCACACCACGGCATTCAGGCGGAACGACCTGCTCGTGCTCGCCAAGGTGCTCGATATGGCACACTCGTGGATCTGCCAGCAGCCCAACGAGCGGGCCGGAACCGCCTGAGCCCCCTCGCTTCTCACCGCGTCCCGCCGGTTCGCGCCAGCGGGACGCTTTCTTCATTGCGGTGCAGCGGAGGATGAACAAGATAGAGCATCGTTCAGGGGGGGAGACGAGCCCCCTCTCCCCCCATACCCCCTCTACCCCCAACGAGCGGACTGCTACTCATCCCAGGTGATCGACTCGACCGTGACAGAGCCCGCAGCATCCCGGAGTCTCTCGGCGTGCTCGGACTCACGGACCCACGGGACGCGGTGACGGATGAGACCATCGAACAGCCGGGCAGAATCGCCATTGTTGAGACCGGAGCCCTTGATGTGGACCTTTCGCCCGGGCAGGTGCAGCGTGATCCCCTGCTCGGGGACCAGCTCGACGCGCTCGATCCAGGCGTAGCCGACCGCGAGCACATGGCCGTCCTTCTTGCGGAGTTCGAGCATGATGGCACGGTCGCGGACGCCCCGCAGCCACCCGAAGCATCCGAGGTCGTCCGTCTCCGGTTCCGCGTGCTCGCCGAGCTGCGAGGGTGGTCGCTTGGCGTACTTGTCGATCAGACTATCGCTCATGCTCGATGCCCTCATGGTCTCGCGTGGTGATCGGGAGTTCCGCTCCGCGATGCTGCTCGGCGAGACGGTCGAGCACAATTCGGCGGTGCTGGTCGGTCATGCCGGCGACAAGTTCGGTGCCGCTGATTCGGTCGTCTCTATGACTGACAGCCTGGAGGAGTTCGTCCTTGTCGTCCGTGAAGACGAGCGCCTGCGTGCGGGCTCGTGAGGCGCTGACGTAGAACTGCTCCTTCGACGACGCAGCGAACGAACGCGACGACTGGCCGATGATGACTCGGTCCACCGTCTTGCCTTGGCTGGCATGGCTCGTGACCACGAAGCCGTGTGTCAGATGGCCGTAGTCCCTCGGGATGGTCTTTGTCGCCCGGTCGCGTTTGTCAATTCCGCGGACGACGAGATCACCTTCCGGCGTGAAATGATCGACGCGGTAGAGGTCGCCGTTGTTGAGCGGCTTGTCGTCAACCGAGCGGCCGTTGCGCGTGATGCGGAGATGGTCTCCGGGCGCAAGTTCCAAGCGAGACTGGCGGTACACCGTGAACCGCTCGGCAAAATCGAAGGGCACATCGTTCTGCCCGACGACAAGACGCTCGCCCTTGCGATGGCCCGTGGCGTTCTGGTGGAAGACAAGCACGTCGCCCGACTGGTAGCTCGCCGCGTCTCGCTTCTGGCCCAGCGTGAGGTTGGCGGGGATCAGCTCGGGGAACGCACACCCCTGCGTATCCAGCAGTCCTCGCTCGCGAAGGGCCTGTCGGATCGCACGGGTGATCCGGTTGCCTTCGGCGTGCGTCGGTGAGACCACGAGCGTGCTGGCGCCGCTCTCGACCGAATCGACATACGCTGTCGCGAGGGCGCGGTCCCTGTGCTCGTCGTCGATCTCTCGAATCCAGCCGAGGTCGTCCAGGCGTTTGAAGCCCTTGGCCATGCGGCCTTCGCTCAGGTCCTCGATCGCGGCCTTGTAGCGTTCCTTCTGGCGTTGGATCTCTTTGATCTCGGCGGGGTGCAGGCCCGCTTCATCTTCGAGCAGACGGAGCGCGGAGCCGCGTTCAACCGGGCCGTGCTGGCGTTCGTCACCGACGAGCAGCACGCGGGCGTCTTGCTTCGCGGCCAGATCAAAGACCGTGTTCATTGTGCGCATGCCGACGAGCCCGGCCTCGTCAATGAGGATGAGCGAGCCACGCACCTTGTCCTGGAGCTTGGGATTGGCGAGGAGTGCGGCGACCGTGTCGGCGTCGCGGAACCCCTCCGAGCGGAGTACGCCGCGGCTTGCGCCGGATGAAGGCGCGAAGGCGTGGATGGTCACGCCGGAGGCTTCGGCCGCTTCGCGGACCTCCTGCATGGCTGAGGTCTTGCCCGCCCCGGCGGCTCCTCGGACGATGGTCACGCGGTCTCGGGAGTGGAGGACGTGACGCACCGCGTCCTTCTGCTGGTCGTTGAGCCATTCACGGTGAAAGGCGATCGGTTCGGTAGTGGCCGGGCGGCACGCCCCACGTCCCTCGCGGGCGAACGCGAGCATCCGGGACTCCTCTTCGAGGACTTCCTTGGTGGTGACGAGACGCTGGCCCTTGCGCTCGGCGTGGATCAGATCCTGGGACTCGGTGAGGGTCTCGATCGACTCTCGGCTCGCTTTGCCGACACCCTGCTTGAGGGCCTCGGCCAGGAGTGTTCGCTCCGGGAGGACGGACGCACGCTCAAAGACGTGCTCCATCGTTCGGGCGACCGCGTCGCGAGCGGCGGTGTCGTCCTCCGCAATCGCGTCGCGGCCGATCCGGTTGGCGAGGGAATCCAGGCGCTCGGCTTCGGCGTCGGTCAGACGGGACCTCCACGCCGATTCGAGATCGGGCATGGTGAGTTCGGCGGCCTTGGAGGACCGGGTTCGGGCCCCGAGTTCGGCCTTGAGATCGGGGTCCGTGATGCCCTTGTCGCGGGCTGCCTGCTCGATGAGCGCTGTTCGTCTGGAGTATTTCTCCATCGTCTGCGGATCGAGCCCGGCGAGTTCCCAACCCTTGGCGGTGCGCTGTGTCGCTAGCCCGAGTTCCTCGAGCCGGCGAGCCAGGCGGGCGTGAAAAACAGCCTCGAAGTACGGGGCGTCACGCTTGATATCGCCGAGCTGCGCAGCCTTCCAGCGTGATTCCTCGCCGTCGTGCGTGGCGTTGAACACGAAGCAGTGCGCGTGCAGGTGCGGGTCCGGCAGACCATCGACGGGGCGAGCGGTGAAGTGCGTGAACTCGCCCCATACCAGGTTGCCCGTGGTGCGATCCTCGTTGCGTCCCTTCGAGCGCACGCGGGCCTTGGCCTCATCCTCGATGTCGTCCATTGTCGCCCGCACCGAGTCACGGAAGGCGTCGAGCAAACGCTCGTCGCGCGTCAGCCCATACAGTAGCGAAACGCTCTTGGGCGCATGGAAGTTGAGGTCGTAGCCGACGCGGCGTTCGGCCTTGCGCCGCACGGTCAGAGCCTCGCCGGTGTCTGGACGGAGGTTGTCGCAGAGCCGGTCCCAGTCACACCGATCGACGGTGCCCGAGAGCCCGAGCATCGCGGCGCCCTTGCCACGCCAGAAGCCGACGAGTTCCTGACCCTCGGTGTAGTAGTCCGCCGTGCTGTAGTAGCTCTTGGCCCTGCCAGCACTGTTGTTCTGTGTCATCCGCAGCATCGATCCATCCTGCCAGAGAAACCTTGCTATCCGGTAAACGCGCACGCTCGCGGGTAAACAAACGCGCTCCGATTGCATGGCTACGACGGACGCCCGTAGCGGTTGCGTTGTGCTTGCCACAAGTTGTCGTCTGCCATGCGTCTTCCTTGCCGTGTGACACCGCCTTGCGTCCCTCCGATGGCAACGTGAAGCCGCGTCGGGGCAGTCAAGCTGCCAAGGCCGCTTTCCGCGAGCGGAAGCCTTCGGCCTTTCGCTTGACAGTGCGCTGCGCCCCCTCTGTCCGCGGCTTCTGGAGGTGTGCCATCGGGACGCGGTGGGCGTGTCCCGCAACACCAACCAAGGAGACTGAACATGACCGAGACGAACAACAACAGCAATGCACCAAGCCACATCGCCTACCAGGTCCGCGACCGCGAGAACCAGAAGGGCGTCTGGACCCGCATCGGGTCCGCGTGGCCGCACAAGGACGGCAAGGGCTTCAACATCCAGATCGAGGCCGTGCCGCTCGACGGGCGGATCTCGCTCCGCGTCTACGAGGACCGCAAAGACCAGTCCGCGTGAGGCGATCACTTCAACCGGCGGGCCGAAGAGGCCCGCCATTACTACAGAAAGGACTACAAAATGACCTCAATCTCGATCAACCCGTTCCTTGCTCGCAGGCGAAAGCCTGTCCCGCGGGGTTCACTCAAACCAGCTCGATTTGCGCTTCTCCCGAGAGCGCCGTTGAATACCAGTCCCGTGCCAAGGCTGACGAGCCTGTACCACCACACCGACGCGGGCGCGTACGGCAAGCGCAGCTACCCCGGCAACTGTGGAGGCAACCTCATCCGAGACCTGTTGATCTACTTCAAACCGAGACTCGTGCTCGATCCGATGACCGGCAGCGGGACGTGCGCCGATGTGTGCCGTGAGCTGGGCGTGGACTACCGCAGCAGCGACATCCACGAGGGCTTCGACGCCACGAGTGCCGAGTCGATGCAGCAGCTCGCCGAGGGCGGTCTGGCCGACTTCGTCTGGGCGCACCCGCCGTACTGGCGGCAGAAACTCTACGCCGCGGACGGGCGCGACCTGTCCAGAGCGCCGACGCTCGGTGCGTTCCTGGAGCGGTACGCGATGTTCATCGAGGCAGCGGCAGGCGTACTCCGTCCGGGCGGCAGGCTCGCCATCCTGATGGGCGACTACCAGGACCGCGACGCAGGGTTCGTGCCGCTCGTCTACCACACGAAACGTCTTGCATTCGACGCCGGACTCGTGCAGTGTTGCACCGACATCGTTCGATTCAGCCACGGCGCGTCGAGCGGGCGCAAGGTGTACCGATCCTCGTTCATCCCCGGCCTGCACGATGTGTGCGTGGTCTTCGAGAAACCACGCTCCCCCGGAGAAAGGAGGTGAGGCCATGAACATGACCGGTAGACCCATCACACACATCCTCGCGGGCATCGCCCGCGACCGCCTGGGCGTCGAGACGCTGGACGCGCGGGGCCGCGACTCGCTCGACTTCCAAGACGTGTCCGTATCCGGACTCGCTCAAGCTCTGGGAGATGCCTACGAGGCGGGCTACCGGGCGGCCATCGCCGACGAGATCGGCGTGACCGACGTGATCTACAGCCACGAGGCCGAGCGTTTCCCGTGGCAGGTCTTCTGCACCGAGGAGCGGTGCGTGCTTGTCTCGCGTGACCTCAAGGACCACATGGTGATCGCGTCGGAGATGCGGGCCGACGACCGACCGCTCCGCGTCCCTCCCGAGGGCGTGCGGCTGGAGCTGCTCGAAGTCGTGCGGCGCGAGCTGTACGGGGCCAGGCGGTGAGCGGTGAGGCAATCCACGACGACCTGTTCCACCGATGCGCCCTGCGCGCCTTCGTGGAACAGGCCGAGGCCCAGCAGGGCTGGCCCGACCCGGAGGCGACCAGGCGGCTCGCCTACCGGCTCTACGAGGACGCAATAGCGTGCTCGGAACGGAACCGAAGGGACACAATCTGACACCGTGACCAGCGGGCTACTTGCTCGCATTCGCGTGGTCTGCGCAGGCTGATTGAGCGGCCGGGCGGGGAATGGCAGGCAGAGCATGATTTGGTTCAGACGTCTCCCCTAAGCGGTGCTTAGGACGTTCTTTCACGGTGAAAGCCTGCCATCAAGCCCGCCCGCCGTCCATCCATTCAGCCTGACGGCTGGCCGTCCTGCCATCTATGGAGCTGTACGGCCTGCCGACCCGCAAGGCGGCTCGCAAGATAGCCCGCTGGTCCGAGGGAGGTGTGGCCGTCGCGCCACACCGCCGGAGAGATCGCACACCGGCGCGATTGAATGCTTGCCATCGGCACGCCTGCCGTGCTAGTCGTCGAGCATGATTATCGCGATCGCCAATAACAAAGGAGGTGTCGGCAAGTCCACGCTTGCGGTCCATCTCGCCGCATGGCTGTCCCGCAAGGGGCGCTCGGTCGTGCTCGCCGACTGCGACACGCAGCAGAGTTCGTCGGAGTGGGCTAGGGAGCTGAACGACGGCATCCGCACGGTGACGCTCCGCGACGCGGACGCGATCCTGAATGAGCTACCGACACTAAAGGAGGAGGCGGAGTTTGTGATCGCGGACGGGCCGGGGAGCAACACCGAGACGAGCCGGGCACTCTTACTCAGGGCCGACCTGGCGGTGCTGCCCTGCAAGGCGTCGATGCTCGAAGTCCGAGCACTCGCCAAGGTCACGGAGGTGCTGCGTCAGGCCCAGGACATCCGCGGCGGCACGCCGCCCGCGGTGATCGTGCTCAGCATGGTCGGCAGGCACTACCGACTCACCAGGGACATGAAGGACGCGGCGTCGGCGTTGTCGCTCGCCGTCGCCGACACGCCGGTCACACTCCGACAGATCTATGCGGATGCGCCGGGGCAGGGCGCCGTGGTGTGGGACATGAAGGCCCGCACGACCGACGCGGCGGACGAGCTCGATGCGCTCTTCGCCGAGATCCTGCCCGAGCAACTTCTCTCAACGACATCAACCAAGGAGGCAACCACATGAATGAACGAAGACCACTCACTGAGGGCATCCAGCCCAAGTCATCATCCGCGAGCCCGGACGCCGAGCAGCAGTTTGTGTTCGGGGACAAGCACGTCCCCGAGCAGGGGAGGCTGCACGTCAGCACCCGCATCCGGGCCGACTACGCGAGGGCGCTCAAGCGTGCCGCCCTGCAACGCCAGATCGACGGAGTCGCGCCCAACACACTCAAGGACATCCTCGAAGAGGCGCTACGCCCCTGGCTCAAGAAGCACGGGTATCTGTGAGCGACTCGGAAGAGGAACCCTCATACATACGGATCACTCCGCACCAGGGGAAGCTGTTATTCGCCCACGACCAGATCAGTGCGGAACCCCCGGACCGGCTGCAGTTCTCCCACACGGTGCTCTGTCAGGTGGGCATGCCCCGGAAGGCCACGCCGGAGCGTTCGTTCGAGCGGACCAACGGCAACAAGAGCCTGCTGGTCGAGGCCGGAAGGCTGTGGAACGGGCTTGGCTGGGTTGACCAGCCGCTTCCCTATGGAGCGATTCCCCGTCTCGTCATGGTGCATGTGAGCACTGAGGCGGTCCAGACGAGGAGCAGGGTCATCGGCATCGGCGAGAGCATGCGGCAATTCCTGCTGCAGCTCGGGCTGCACGGCACGGGCGGACCGAGGGGCGGGTACACCGCCCTGCGGAAGCAGTTGCAGGCCCTCGCGGCCTGCCGCATGACGCTCGGCATGACCGACGGATTCCTTGTCTCCACGATCGACGCCAAGCCGATCAAGCGGTTCGACGCCTGGATTGCGAACGGGCTCCATGATGGGTCACAGCAGACGCTGTGGCCGGGAGAGCTCGAGCTGTCGGAGGACTTCTTCGACACTCTTCTCCGGCACGCCGTGCCTTTGGACTACCGGGCGCTCGCCGCCCTCAAGCATTCAGCCTTGGCTCTTGACATCTACACGTGGCTCGCCCACCGTCTGCAACGGGTCAGCGATCACCGGGGCGTGAAGGTAAGCTGGTCGAACCTCATGGAGCAGTTCGGGCAGGACTACGGACGGTCCAAGGACTTCAAGAAGGCGTTCCGCAAGGCGCTCCGGCAGGTCTGCCTCGTGTACCCCGACGCGAGGCTTCACGATGTGATGGGGGGTCTGCTCCTCAAGCCCTCGCACGCCCCGGTGCGCCGGACCCAACTCCTGATACAAAGCGACCGCCCGGAGTAGTCCGGGCGGCCTGTGCACAATCCTGTGAGTCCAGTGACTTATCCACGCTGAATCGCCCTCCCCGGTGCGCTGAATCGCCCCTCTTGGAGTGCGCTGAATCACCCCCCCGAAACCGAGAGTTCCCTACCGAGATACTACTTCCGGTGGTTGATCAGCACATTGCTGTGGACATCTGAGCAAGCGGAGATGCTGATTCAGGGGCTCGGCAGGAAGAGGACATCGGACCTTACCGACGGCGTCGCCGAGCGGCCGAGATCCCGACCAGAGAGAACATCGCAAGGGAACCAGGGGTTGGGACGCTCGTAAAGCGAAAATCAGAGAGAGTCTGCGTGATTCCCGGAGGACCGCCGTTGGTGCCAGCCGCAAATCCGATGATGGCGGAGTTGCTCCCGACGATCGATGCGATCGACTCGGGCAACACATAGTTCCGGGTGAAGGAGATGGTCGGATCCAGGGCATCGACCGCCGAGAAGATCAAAATTGATCCTCCACCGTATGTGACGCTCACATCCAAGTCGCGATTGACCGCCGTTGCAGGGTTCATCGCCTCAGAGCCTGAAACGCTGCCGTCCCGACCGACCCCGACATACGTGTTCGCGTCGAAAAAGCTGTAGTTGAAAGCGATGGCAAAGCTGTTGGTGATGCCAGGGAATCCGTTGCTTGTGTTGCTCGACCCCAGAGCGTCCAGGCCCCGCGGATCGTTGTGCATGACGAACGAGAGCCCGGATGAGCCGGTTGTGTTGGAGACACGGTAGGTAAACTGCGCGGTGAACTGGTCAACCGCTTGAGGGGTGTTGAACCAGATCGCACGCAGGTTGCCCCCGCCGGTGGTGAGCTGCACCGTATCGGCATCAGGAACGCTGATGGGCGGAGCCGTGTCATTGACCACGGGAGTCCATCCAGCCAGGCTGTTGAAGCCGGTGATGTCGGCCGAGGCCGTGGACGCAATCAAGGCAATGCCCGTAAGGCAGAGGAACTCTTTCATGGGCGATGATCTCCGATTCTCCGTGTCCAAGAGGGCCGGCCGAACCCCGGCCGGCTCCGTCCCTGTTTTGGGGACACTCAAGGATACAGCCTTTCCTGTGTTGTGCCAGCGAGCTCCTCAAAAAAGAAAAACGCCCTCCCGAGCAAGCAGCCGCTCCAGCGGCAGCCCTACCAGTCACTGGTCCGGGCGATGGCCAAGCGCGCCGAGGAGCTGGACCTGTCGGTGCGGGCACTGGCCGAGCGGCTTGGCCGCCCACGGACAACCGTCCACAAGACCCTGACCGGCCAGCGGCGCATGGACCCGATCGAGTTCCTCGACTGGTGCGAGGCGCTGGAGTGGGACGATCCGGTTGCGGTCATCGAGTCCGTGCGCCGGCGATGATCGTGCGACGCGCCAGTGATTCGACGGTGTGAGCCAGCAGGTCTTTCTGACCATGCTGTCCAAAGCTGAATTGGGACTGGCTAACGGATACCCTATATGCGGCTGAGATCAAGCAAACTGCCCGGCCTTCGGGTTCTGCACCGTACCGCGCGACGCGCATTGAGGGCTGTCGATGATCACTCACCTGCAACTGCTGAGAAACGTCGGCCAGTTTGACAATGTGTCGGCTGCGGCAGCTGTTCAGTTGACACGTCTGACGTTGATATACGCAGAGAATGGTCGCGGCAAGACCACGCTCTCTGCCATTCTCCGGTCGCTCGGTACTGGCGACCCGATTCACATTGCGGAGCGCCACCGGTTGGCGGCTGCACACGCGCCGCATGTCGTGATTGAATGCACTGGCGGGCCTCCGGCGGCCATGTTTCAGAACGGCGCGTGGAACCGCACCTTGCCAGACATCGCCGTCTTCGACGATGCATTTGTGGATCTGAATGTTTGCTCGGGACTCGCTGTCGATCCGGCGCATCGGCAGAACCTTCATGAGCTGATACTCGGCTCACAAGGCGTTGCACTCAATCGCCAACTCCAGCAGCATGTCGAACAAATCGAGCGGCATAACCGCACGCTGCGTACCCGCACGGACGCCATTCCCGCGATGGCCCGGGGCAATCTCACCGTTGACCAGTTTTGCGAGCTTCAACCGCGCGCGGACATCGACGCCGCGATCCAGGAGTCGGAGCGCAACCTTGCCGCCGTTCGTGCGTCGGACTCAATCCGAAACGCCCCCTTGTTCGAGAGCCTGTCACTTCCGCTGATCGATACCGACGCCATCGAAGCCATGCTTGGGCGCGAGATCGCCGACATTGACGCCGGTGCACTTGAGCGCGTGCGCCGCCATTTTGCGGGGATCGGAAGGGGCGGTGAGGAGTGGATCGTCGCCGGCATGGACCGTGTCACCGCTGACGGCAGCTCGTGCCCGTTCTGTGCCCAGGACCTCACGGGTTCCACTGTCTTCGCTCACTACCGGGCCTATTTCAGCGCCGAGTACGCCGCACTCGTGGGGGCAATCGGCGAGGCGCTCTCCCAGTTCAACCAGCAGCACGGCGCTGATATGCAGTCGGCGTTCGAGCGCGCCATCCGAGTCGCGAGTGAACGGCGCGCCTTCTGGGTGCCCTTTCACGACCTTCCCGAGTTCGTCATCGATACCGCCACTATCGCCCGCGCCTGGCGGGCGGCCCGCGAAGCTGTTATTGCCGCGCTTCAATCCAAGAACGCTTCGCCGCTTGAGCGGCAGCGCCTTTCAGAAGAGGCGAGAGCGGCCATTGCCGCCTACCAAGAGCATCGGCAGGCAATTGAGTCGCTGAGTGAGCGCCTCATTGCCGCGAACGACGGCCTGCGGCTTGTGAAGGAGCAGGCCGCCGCCGGCGATCCCTCCGCCATCGCTGCGGATCTTGCCAGGCTGCAAGCCACGAGGGCGAGGCACACGGCCGAAATTGCTCCGCTGTGCGAGGACTATCTCGCCGAGAAAGCGGCCAAAGCGCAGACGGAGCGTCAGCGTGAGCAGGTGAGGGCGCAGCTTGACCATTACCGCCAGAACATCTTTCCTGCCTACGAGACCGCGGTCAACCTGTACCTCCAACGGTTCAATGCGGGGTTCCGACTTGGCAACGTCGCGGTCGCCAATACGCGCGCCGGCCCCGCCTGCAACTACAGCGTCGTCATCAACAACACTCCCGTCACCATTGGCACCGCCGGCGCAGCCGCCGGACCGTCCTTCCGCAACACATTGAGTTCCGGTGACCGGAACACGCTCGCGCTCGCCTTCTTCTTTGCGTGCCTCGACCAGGACCCCGGCTTGGCGAGCAAGGTCATTGTCATCGACGATCCTATCACAAGTCTGGACGACCACCGCTCACTCACCACGGTGCAGGAAGGCCGCAGGCTCGTTGACCGCGCCGGCCAGGTCATCGTGCTGTCGCACAACAAGGCCTTCCTGTGCCGCCTCTGGGAAGGAGCGACGCCGAACCTGCGCACGGCGCTGGAAGTGGCGCGTGACGGCGCAGGGTCCACGATCCGGCTGTGGGACGTAACCCAAGACTGCATCAGCGAGCACGATCGCCGACACGCCCTGCTTCGCGGCTACATGGAGACCGCCGCGGGTAACGCGCGTGATGTCGCGCGGGCTACCCGCCCGACCCTTGAGGCATATCTGCGTGTCGCCTGTCCGGAACACTTCCCGCCGGGCACGCTGTTGGGCCCGTTCCGTCACCTCTGCGATCAGCGCGTCGGCACGCCGCAAGAAGTACTCAATCGCGGTGACACCGACGAGCTCCGTGACCTCACCGAATACGCGAACCGCTTCCATCACGACACGAATCCGGCCTGGGAGACGGAAGTCGTCAACGACGCGGAACTCCGCGGCTTCGTCGAGCGCACGCTTGCGTTCATTCGCCCGTGATTGATACGCCGCTGACCGGCATGATGTGCTCCGGCGTGCGGACTCAACGAACGGGGCATCCAACTCATCAGCCGTAATCGCCCAGCAGAGCAGCTGGTTGCGGCATGCATCCTTCCAGTCTGATCGGGCGAGTAGTCAGGCCGCCGGCAGTTCCGCTCGTTTCGGCATTCTCCCGCGACGCTCCCGGCCGTCACCGCTGCGCTTCCCGCCTCCGAGTCATGCAGGCCTCACGCCGTCGCCGCTGACGCGCCCTGCGGGTTCGCTCCGTCATTCTGCCTGCTCCGCTGACGCGGGACTCTCCGGCGTGCCGCCGGCCGTCGCGCCGCTCGCTCCTTGTCACCCCCGACATGGTCCCTCGTGCTTGCGAAGGGACCGCAGGTCGCGGGGCCCGACAAGGAGCAGAACCATGAAAGCCGAACAAGCCAAGAAGATCGCCGACCAGGCCCTCGAACAACTCGCCGATGCGCTCACGCACGGCAAGAGCGAGTCACTCACCCGCTACCTCGCCATGCTGGCGAAGTTCCACAAGTACAGCTTCGGGAACGTCCTGATGATCCTCTCGCAGAACCCCGACGCCACGCACGTCGCCGGCTTCCACACCTGGCGGCAGATGGGCCGCTTCGTCCGCAAGGGCGAGAAGGGCATCGTCATCATCGCGCCCATGACGATCAAGCCGAAGGAGCGCACAGATGAAGCACGCGATCCCGGCGAGGCCGACAAGCCCATCCTCCGCTTCCGAGGTGTCCACGTCTTTGATGTGTCGCAGACCGACGGTGAACCGCTGCCCGAACCAGCCAGCGTGAACGGCGACCCGCGCCACCACACCGACCGTCTCAAGACCCTCATCGCCGAACGCGGCATCACACTCGACCACGACGACGTGCCGCACGGTGCCCTGGGTGTTTCCCGTGGTGGCCGAATCAGCATTCTCCCTGACCTTGAACCGGCCGTCGAGTTCTCCGTCCTCGCCCACGAACTGGCCCACGAGCTGCTCCACCGCGGTGAGGACCGTCCCGCGAGCAAGACCGTCCGTGAGACCGAAGCCGAGGCCGTCGCCTTCGTCGTCTGCCAAGCGATCGGCCTGGAGTCCGGCACCGCCGCCAGCGACTACATCCAGCTCTTCGACGGCAAGACCGAGACGCTCGCCGCGTCCCTGGACCGGATCCAGCACACGGCCGCGGAGATCATCGCGGCCCTGACGTGCCCCAACGAGCAGGTGGTCGCTGCCTGACTCAACCGACACCCCGGCGGGAAACCGCCGGGGTGTCAGGCTGGCCGTGCCTGCGGAACTTGAGCAGATCGCCATCGAAACGGAGAAACAGACACCCTAACGCATTCCTTCCACTTGACACGGACGACACGATCGGCAAAGCTTGCTGGGACAACCTGATATCATGGATATCGATCCAACCCAGAGGTACTCATGCCCCAGCTACTCATCAGAGACATTCCCGACGAACTCCACGAGTGGATTGGCGAGCAGAGCTATGGCCTTCGCACAAGCAAGAAGGAGTTCGTGCTCTCGATCCTAGCCGGCGCGTGGAGGAAGGAGGATGATCTTCCACTCTTCGCTGACGTGGCGACGCCAGCGGCCCCGCCCGCTGCATCGGGAATGCCCTTTACGTTTATTGACTTGTTCGCGGGGATCGGCGGACTTCGGCTTGGACTCGAACGAGTAGGAGGACGTTGTCTTTACAGCTGCGAGTGGGACAAGTATGCACAGAAGACCTACAAAGCGTGGTTTGGAGAAGTCCCAGAGGGGGACATTCGAAAGGTCAAGACTGCTGATATCCCGGATCACGATGTACTAGCAGCGGGCTTCCCTTGTCAGCCGTTTTCCATCGCTGGCGTTTCGAAGAAGAAGAGCTTGGGCAAAGCTCACGGCTTCAAGGATGTGACTCAAGGAACACTCTTCTTTCACCTCGCAACCATCATCGAGATCAAACGTCCACCGGTCATCTTGCTTGAGAACGTGAAGAACCTCCGCTCGCATGACAAGGGGCAGACGTGGCAGGTGATCCGGTCAACGCTTGAGGATCTGGGCTACACAATCCACGACCAGGTCATCGACGCCGCAGGATGGGTCCCACAACACCGGGAGCGTGTCTTTATCGTCGGCTTTGACAAGAAGGTCTTTAGCGAGAGTGGGCCGCCATTTGAGTTTCCCTCGCCGCCACCGGGACCTGCGCCCCGATTCCGTGACATTCTCGATTCCGATACGCCGGATCGATACACGTTGACAGATCACCTATGGAGCTACCTCCAGGAGTACGCGGCGAAGCACAAAGCAAAAGGGAATGGCTTCGGATTCGGCATGACTGATCTCGATGGAGTGAGCAGAACGTTGAGTGCGAGGTACTACAAGGACGGCTCCGAAGTCCTGATTCCCCAAGGGCCGGGGCGCAATCCGCGGCGATTGTCTCCTGCCGAGGCACGGCGTCTGATGGGATTCCCGGACGAGTTGCCGATCGTTGTTTCAGACACACAGGCGTACAAGCAGTTTGGAAACGCTGTTGTTCCGCTTGTGGCTGAGGCGGTCGCCCAACAGATTGTTGCAGCGATCGGAGAGCATCTCACAAAGCGGCCAAACGGCTGTCTGCTCAAGACAGTTTCGCGGGGCCGTACAGCCGGGTAGGAGTCACGAGAATGCCGAGCCCACAATGCGAACGTGCCGTTGCAGATGCCCTCGCAGTAGGGCGTGCTTTGTTGAAGTTCATTTCGCCGAATGATGCTGGAGCTACTGGCGCCCATCAGAGCGGGTTCTACCTTCCGACTGCTGCGTGGCAGATGTACACGCCGCATGCTCCCGAACGCGGCAAGAACGAAAAGCATGATGTGGAGATTCTATGGCAGGATGGTCGCAAGACGGACTCAGTTGTCACTTGGTACGGAAAGGCCAAGAGCGAGTACCGGCTGACCCGCTTCGGGCGAGAGTTCCCATTCCTCAATGCCGATGCAGTCGGCAATCTGCTGGTCTTGATCCCTGGCGATCTCTCGCACTTTCGTGCTTACGTCTTTGATCTGGAGGAAGACATTGATGAACTCCAGGCGGCCCTTGGCGTTGAAGTAATCGACACATGGGGCGTGTACGAGTTCGGTCGCGATCACATTGAAGACGAGAACGAGTGTATCGACAGGCACTTTCGCGAGTTTGCCGCTGCAGTCGATGAGTTCCCGCCTGGAGATCGTTTTGCCGCAATAACCCGTGACGCGCTGACCCAGTGCATCTCTGACTTTGTCGTGTCTCCAACTGACGAGCAACTCATGCGTGCTGTTGAGGCAGAGTACGCGCTGTTCCGTCTGGTCGAGCGACATGTATGCTCACCGCAGATCCAGCGACTTTTCAAGAGCGTGGACGACTTTCTCAAGACGGCTGCATCAATCATGAACCGGAGAAAGTCGCGAGCCGGACGCTCGTTCGAAAACCACGTTGAGTTCATTCTCCGTGACACAGGCATTCCATTCGAGGTGCGTCCGGACATCGATGGAAGACCGGACCTCATTATTCCGAGTGCGGACGCCTATCGAGACTTGAGCTACCCAACGGAGCGATTACTCGTGGCTGGGCTCAAGACGACCTGCAAAGACCGATGGCGTCAGATCCTGAACGAGGGGACGCGGGTCCCTATCAAGCACTTGATCACAATGCAAAGAGGCATGTCCTCTAATCAGCTTGCGGAGATGGAGAGAGCAAACGTATCGCTGATTGTTCCAGCGTCTTTGCATTCACAGTATCCCTCCGGTGGCCCAATGAGAATCAAGACCCTCGATGAGTTCGTCGCAGATGCGAGGAGAATGACTGCCGCATGACTGATGTTCTCACTCCAGCTCAGCGAAGTCGCTGCATGTCGGCGATCAAGCACAAAGACACCACGCCGGAGCTGATCGTCCGTTCATTGGTCCATCGGCTGGGATACCGATTCCGTTTGTGTCGGCGCGATCTGCCCGGCAAGCCAGACTTGGTGTTCCCCGCCATGAAGAAGGTCGTGTTGGTGCATGGGTGCTTCTGGCATCAACATCCGGGCTGTCGTTTCGCAACCCGCCCAGCCACTCGGCCGGAGTTCTGGGCCGAGAAACTCGACGGCAACCGTGCGCGAGACAAACGAGTCCAGTCCGAGCTAAAGCGTGCGGGGTGGCAGGTGCTCGTAGTATGGGAGTGTCAGACACGAGATCACGAAGCGCTCGCGGATCGCCTCATTGGATTTCTTGAGAGAGGCTAAGTGTTTCTGAAGCCGAGGTGTGGGTATGACCACTGGTCCACAACCCGATTGGTTCCTCGATGGAGGTTTGCTGCGCCTGCGCCTTCCCAGCGGCAATGTGGTTGCCCCCAGTGCGTCAGAAGTTGTTGGAGCTGAGTTCAAGTCACGATTCGTGATCCGTGGTGAAACCGTTGGATGCAGCCCTTCCGAGGCAGTCCCGGAGATCAGCTTCTTTCGCTTTCCGCCCGACGTGATCATCCGTGTGCGGCCTCCCTCAGCCGATCTCACCACGCCGGCGGAGTGTCGAATCGAACTCGTCTATGGCGACCTTCATATCTCAGAGATCGAGCTGCACTGCGAGGCAGACCAGCTTCTCGTCGACAATTGCTGGTATCCACTGGTTCCAGATGTGCAGCGCGAGGTCGGCGAAACACTTGCCGAAGCTGGCGTAGATTCGGTCGGACAAATCTCTCTTCGGCAGTATACTGACCTCAGAAGTGCGTCGTGCGCATTGGTGCGTTTCTCTGATCCTCCTGCGCCGACGCCTACACCCCCTCCTGCAGAACTCGCTCTCCCGTCCGGGTTCTCCGCCACTCTGTACCCATATCAGGCCGATGGTGTTCGCTGGCTCAGACGTATTGCGGACGAAGGGCTCGGTTGCTTTTTGGCAGACGAGATGGGACTCGGCAAAACTGTTCAGGTCATAGCGATTCTCGCAGCGGAATCTGAGGCCAAACGCACGCCCTCCTTGGTAGTCTGCCCCGCGACATTGCTGGAGAATTGGCGAAGGGAATTGCGCAAGTTTGCCCCTCGCTTGCAGGTGCGACTGCACCGTGGCAATGACCGTACCGGTTTCCCATCGACGCTTCGCCCTTATGACATAGTCCTTACTACATACGACACCGCAATCCGGGACCTGCCGCTACTGAAGATGATCCCGTGGAATGCTGTCATTCTTGACGAGGCACAAGCAATCAAGACTCCGGATGCTCAAAGGAGCAAGGCCACCAAAGAGATTCCCCGCCGCATCTCAATTGCCATGACAGGCACGCCTGTTGAGAATCGGCTGCGGGATCTGTGGTCGATCATGGATTTCGCCGTCCCTGGGTTTCTGGGTGATCTCTCGACCTTCGAGGCTACCTACAGCGATAGCGTAGCCGACGCGGCTCGACTCGAACCTATTGTCTCTCCATTGATGCTGCGGCGTCGTGTGGCAACGGTAGCTACGGATCTGCCACCGCGCATCGACATCCCTCATCCGGTAGAACTCTCAGCTGAGAGTGCAGCAGAATACGACGCCATTCGTCAGCAGATCGTCGCAGAGTACGGTGCTGCCGCGAACCTAGTTGCTGTCATCAAGCTACGTCTATTCTGCACTCACCCGTTCTTAGTGAATGATGCACGCGGCGACCCGCTGCCGCATAGCACAAAGTATGCCCGTTTGACCGAGCTCCTTGAGGAGATCACGTCGAGGGAGGACAAGACTCTCATATTCACATCGTTCACCGAGATGGCAGACATCCTCGCTGCTGATTTGCCTCGTCGCCTTAGAATCCCCTGTACGGTAATTGATGGCCGCACTCCCGTGTCCGAGCGCCAGACAACTGTGGACTCATTCCAAGATGCCGCGGGCGGCGCTGTACTTGTACTCAATCCGAGGGCGGCCGGAGTCGGGCTAAACATCACCGCGGCAAGTCATGTCATCCACTACAACTTGGAATGGAACCCGGCGGTGGAGGATCAAGCGACCGCACGCGCCTATCGCCGAGGACAAGACAAGCCGGTTACCGTACATCGACTGTTTTACGCCAACACGATCGAAGAAGTCATCGATCAGCGGCTTGCACGGAAGCGAGACATTGCCGATGAGGCGGTGGTGGGCGTCAAGGGGGCTGATAATGACTTGGCTGATATCCTGCGAGCAATCGAGTTGTCGCCATCCCGAGCTGGAGACGACACGCATGCTTACTGACCGACCGTCAGCAATCACAAAGGAGCTGAGCCGCAACGACACCGGCGAGACTGGTGGTCATCAGGCTGGTATTCTCATTCCGAAGGATGAAGTGATTCTGTCGTTCTTCCCACCACTCGACGCCACTGAGAAGAACCCTCGGCATCATCTCTGGTTTACGGATCCAACCGGTGAAAAGTGGGAATTCGCCTTTATCTACTACAACAACCGCTTCTATGGCGGGACTCGCAACGAGTACAGGTTGACGCGCATGACGCCGTTCATCCGAGCGGCAAATCTGAAAACCGGTGACAAGCTTACGCTACATCGTGACGGGCACGTATACAGCATGACCTACCAACGGAGCAAGCAGTTGGATAACAGCACACGACTCAAGCTGGGAACGACTTGGCGGGTCGTCTCGATCCGATGAGATCGGGTGTCAAGGAGCAATCGCATGGGTGAGACACACAGGCTGCCACCAATCCCCTCCCGCCTGATCGAGGGCTTGAGAGATACGGGATACGACTTCAATACCGCACTGGCCGACATAATCGACAACTCAGTCGATGCGGGAGCGTCTCGCGTTGATATTGGCATCGACATGGACACAGACGGTGATGTGCTGATCAGTGTTGCCGACGACGGATGTGGCATGGACCGCGACACTCTCCTGAACGCCATGACATACGGGGCGCAAGCTGGCAAAAAGGACGCCAGTCGGCTGGGAAAATTTGGGCTCGGCCTTAAGACCGCATCAACCGCCTTCAGCCGTCGGCTCTCAGTTGTGACGCGCGGCAAGAAGGATGCGCCCGCAATAAAGGCGACTTGGGACCTCGACCACGTCAGCAAAGTCAATGAGTGGGAGTTGATAGTCGATGATCCATCGAACAGCGAACTGACGCAACTGGACAAGACCGCACACGGGAACCCCGGCACCCTGGTCCTCTGGGAGTGCGTCGATCGGTTGCTTCCAGAGTACAAGAATCCGGGCGGCGCGCCAGCGAGAAATGCCATCGGGAAGGTCAGGGAAGCGTTTCGGCATCATGCGGCAATGGTGTACCAGCGATTCCTTGATCCCAACGACAAACGCGCACGCAACGTCGTCATGTTCATCAATGGCGTCCAGATCGACTCGTGGAATCCCTTCTGCCCGGAGGTTACTGGGACGGAAAAGGTTGCAGAGGAGACGGTTTCAGTGGAAACCGCAGACGGTGACGAGGCTGAGTTCACGATTCGCGCGTTCATCCTCCCTCGGCGGGAGCAGTTTGCAAGTGAGGCCGATGCGAGAGATGCACGGCTCACAAACCAGATGCAGGGGATCTACATCTATCGGGAGAATCGGTTGATTCACCCGCATGACTGGCTTGGAATGTTCAGCAAGGAGCCGCACCTGACATTGCTGCGGGTTGAGTTTTCTTTCGATCATGCGCTTGACGACGCATTTCACGTCGACATCAAGAAGTCGCGTATTCTGCTCAATGACGAGTTGTTCAACTGGGTCAAGGACAAGTTCATTCCGGCGCCGCGCAACGCTGCCAATGAGCGATATCGCAAAGGGCAGCGAAAGAAGGCGCAGGACAAGGCTGAGAATGCGCATGCTGACTCAAATGCGAGTATCGGTGCCAAGGAGGGAGACCTCCGCATGGCAAACGTCAACGTGACGAATGAAGAGACTGGTGAGGTTGAGATCGAGAACAAAAAGGGGAAGATACGCCTCAAATTGCAGCTAGCGAGTGCGAGTGAGCCGGGGCAACTCTGTGTTGATCCGGTCCCCACGCTGGACGATGGCATTCTCTGGGAGCCATGTCTGATTGACAGCCATCATGCCGTGCAGATCAACACCGGCCATCCATACTACAGCAAGGTCTACGTCCCAAATCTTGCCTCGGGTGTGACGATTCAGGGCATGGACTCCCTGTTGTGGTCCCTCGCGGAAGCCGAGCTTGGAACGATCAGCGAGACGACGAGAAAGCACTTCAAGGAACTTAGATTTGAGGTCTCCCGTATTCTGAGAGCGTTGGTCGAAGATCTGCCCGAGCCCGACCTTGATGTTGAGGATGGCGCAGATGATTGACTCCGCTGCGGTTGCAGGCGCTCTGACTGATCGCTTCGGCTTACCGCTGCGGGGGGAGGCTCAAGCAGATTCCGAAGGAGAGCGATGTCGACTGCTTCCGGACGGAGTTGATCAGACGCAAGGATTCGCGATTGACGTGCTGATCGGGTGGCGTTCCGTGAAGGTCGCATTTGTTCCAGGGAACTTCGCTTCGGGCTTGGTCTCCGGAATGCAGGACGCCGACTCGCAGAGACGCGCGGCGTTTCACACGTTTGCTAGGGCAATACAAGCGGACGGCGCATCACTTTCGTTCCAGTTGAATGGAACTCCAGCGAATCCACTCGCTGACCATGAGTGGCCGGACAATTGGCAATCGCTTGCCATGAGTCTGGATCGGAGTCCCATTGCCATCGATCACGATGACCATCTACGAGTCAGGCAGCTTGTCGTTCTTTGGGGGGGGCGCATGCTTGGCCTCGCTCTCTCTCTTCTGCCGATTGAAGATGAAGCGGTCGGCGAGGAGGAGGGAGGGTTGACACGGACTGAAGTCAATCGGTACGAGCGAAGTGCGATCAACCGAGCGGCGTGCATTGAGATACACGGTGCTGTCTGCAAGGCGTGTGGGTTCAGTTTCGGTGTTCGCTACGGCGAGATGGGCGTCGGGTTCATCGAAGTGCATCACATCGAATCAATATCCAGCATCGCCCCCGGGACAGTTGTTGATCCGGGGACAGATCTAGTTCCGCTATGTTCGAACTGCCATGCGATGGTTCATCGCCGGACACCGCCTTTCACTATTGACGATATTCGCGCTATCCTGAGGGAATGCGAGGGAAAAAGGTCAGCGGAGTCGTCCAGCTGAAACGTCTACTTTCACCGCGAAATCAGGATTCGCGTTTCCAGCCCCCAGAGGCCGATCTGGGCCTGAAAAAGTTCAACTGGAGTTCTGTCACCCCGATTCGGCAGCGTGTGGGGCATTCGTAAGTCTCGGGCTAGCAGGCATTTGGTCGGCAGGCCAATTGTCATTTGCCGAGCCGATCGATCACGGTATTCTGGCAGTCCACAACGGCGAACAACACCGACACGGAGTCCGGCCATATGTCCTTGCACCTCAAGCGCCAGCTGAGTTCAGCCTTTGATTTCAACACTTACGCCCGTGAACACTGGGTTATGGCACCAGAGTCGGATGCCGGACGATGCCTGGATTGCATGCTGCAAGTCCGATCCCACTGCACCATCGACCCCCTTGTGGATGCTCAGGCTCTAACCGGCGTGGAAGACGTTCGACTGTACATCAACGGCGTAAATCACTCCGCCGCGTTTGTCGCAGAGATTCAGGGCTTTTTGAGTGACCTGCCGAGCGATTACCTAAGAGCACAGTACCGATCGGCGGCGGAATCATGGATCACCTACCTAGAGACTTTTGGGACCATGCCCAATGCGGTTGAACGAACCCGCAATGACCTAGATCAGGCGCTTGACACGGCGGACCTAGTCACGCTCTTTCAAGGGCTGGGGAGTCGGCAGGCGGGCTGGTCGGGCGGGATCCACCCGTTCAACTTCATCTATCGACAAATCATTATTCCGCCGGTCAGCTTGGTGAGCGTTATCAATCGGCACAAAAGGACGACCGGCGGCAGCGAGATCTCCGAGCTCAAGGATGTCTGGCCGGTCACACTGGTCTTCTCTCAGGGCCCTGCACCGAGCTTCGAACCCTTCGATCCCGCCGTGCAAATTTCGTTGGGTCGGCTCGAATACCTGCTCGAGTTCCAGTACGTCAACCCGGTCGCGGAGCTTCTGAGGAACATGACCAAGGAGCTTGAGAAGATGGGTCGCAGGATTGAGCGGCAGCGCGTTCGCTACCTGGAGCCGATCGCAAACCACATCGGAGAACTCGACGAGGAGCAGAAGCTCCGGTTGTCGTCGGGCATGCAGGCGCTTGAAGACCTAAAGACTGCATTCGATGAGCTCTCGGGGGACCCGGATGAGGACTGACGAGGATCTCCGGCGTGCGATGCGAGAACTCGAGGCGAGCGTCGCGGTGCTCGCCGAGTCTGTCGATCGTCGCGAAAACTCCCTTGGAGCGTTGCGCAATCGCACGGAGCAGTACTTCGGTCAAACCACACATTGGGGTGGCGCGATGTCTGGCTACCTCTCGGAAGCAAAGGCGCGGACGGATCAGGTGATCCGCCGGCTGCACGACGCGGAGCTTGGGCTCGGGGAGGAGGCGGTCGACCAGCGGGTCGCGGGCTTCGATTTCGACACCATGGAGTTCGACATCGGAGGACGTGTGATCATCGCGCTGCCAACCGGAGCGCCTGGAGCTCGCTTACCAAGAGCCTCGACGGACCTCCCGCCGGACTCGTTCGAACTCATCCAACCTATGCAGATTGTTGATGAGGATCGGGAGTACGAGTGCCGTCTGCAGGTTCCGGTCCGGCCGATAGTCGTCGGCGATCGCCGACTGCGGTTCTCTCTGGCGGGTGCCCCGCGTCTGTTGCTCGGAGACGGCGACGAGTCTTTCTTCGGGCTCGTCCCGATTGAAGACCGGTTCGAGACCCGCACCAGGTTCTTCCACGAGATCGCCTCGGCTATCGGCGAACACAGCCTCCCGCTGTCAAACGAACTGAGCGGCAAGCTCGATTTCCCGTGGAACCCCAAACGTACGGCGGTGGATGATCGAGTCCGCGTGATCTCCATGTCGGACATCTCTCCGTATCGAACAGGTGTGGAGCTGATGGGGCCGATACCCGTACCCTTCGATTCTGCGTTGCGTGTCCACCGTGAGTATGTCCGGGCGATGATGGAGCGCGAGCTGCAGAAATACAGGTCGAGATTCTCCGTTCCGATTTCAATCGGTGTTAGCCGGACCGACTTCAGAAGCGGCGAGATTCACGCCAAGATCATCGGGGCCCATTCAGAGGATTACGGCTGCCTGGGGTTTGATGCGACCATCTCGGTCAGGGTCGAGTTCGACTCAGTTTTCGTCGTTGTGCAGGGGCGTTCGCGCCGGCATTCACTCCTGAACGAGGTCAAACGATCCGGGATGATCCATACCAGCGCGTCCAAATTTCCGCCCTGGGAGAATCCCGACAAGTATCGAGAACAGGCAGAGCGCGAGGCGCTGAAAGCCGTCGCTGGGATAAACTGGATCAGTGTTGACTTGATGACGCACCGAATCGACGCTTCTCGCGTGAAGGTGTCGATCGAACCGTACGGTCTGACCGCGTACATGCAAAATCTGAAAGCAGGGAGCTAGACATGCCGACACCACTGCGATGGGAAGTGAATGGCGAACCCAGCCGGGCGGCTTTCGAAGCTGTCCACGACGTCATCGCCAAGGCGCTCACGGATGGTGACGACATCCGTATCCGCCGTCTGTTCGTCGCCTCGGGAATCAAGAGCGACCAGCAGTCCGACGTTGAGGCACGTGTATCGCTGACCAATGAGAATGGAGTGTTCAAGAACGCTTACCACGAGCAGACTCGAATGGACTTCCGAGATCCTGCTCTCGGAGAGGTCCGGGTCACGTTTCCGAAGGCACTGGAGTGTGCCGTCGCGCAGTCCCCAGATGAACTCGTGATGGAGATCCGTGGTGAGCGCGTGCTCCTCGAGCTCGAGGACCTGGAGCGCCGCGGGGTCGGACGCTCCGCGTATCAGCTTGTCAAGGAACTTCGGTTCTCGTCGAGCCATCTGCTGACGGTCATGGAGGATGACGCGAATTCGCAGCTCATCACGTGGATCGTGGCGAAGCTCAAGCCGCAGTTCGATTCTCAGGCGCTGCCGCTCACCCCTGGGACCCACACAGTGATGTCGATGTTTGACCTCGGTGACTTCTGCTGCGATGGCTTACCTGGGGGTGGCGAGTACAGCGTCTGTAAACGGCCGAACGGCTTCTGCTTCCCTGCAAAGCGAGGGAGCGGAGACTGCCCCATCGGATCAAGCCCGGTTGCGACCGGATTTCAGACGGAGTCGGAGGCTTTCGAGTGGATCCAAAGCAACTGTGGTCCGGGCGGCACGTGCTGACTGCCCGCAAGGTCCGATTCACGGGCGGTGTACTTGCCGCGATCTGTATGCTCGCGATCCTGGTCTCAGGTACCTGGTCCGTTAAGTCTGCTATTGCGATTTCGATGGTTTGGGCGGTGTCTGCCTGGGTGGGAGTCAAGCTACCGCTGTTGTCACAGGCGCTGCTCCCATGCTCTCTGCCGAGCATCCGAGGCCGGATTTCGTGGACGACTTGCCTCGTCCTGACTTGGGTCGTGGTCGTCGGAGTCGGTTCAGCGGTCGCAGGTGGCAGGATGGCGGACTTGGTTCTTGCTCTCGTAGTCGCGACGCTGGTGTGCTACGCGGGGGCGAAGCTTGGTTGCCTCGCATTGGGATGCTGCTACGGCGTTCCCAACACCGTGTCTCTCCTGCGAGGATATCGGCTGCCGTTGTGCGAGGTGGCGCTCGCGTGCATCATGATCGTCGGCATGTTGGCAGTGCCACAGGAGTGGCTTTGGGCCGCCACGTGCATTGCCGTGGGCGCGCATCTCGGATCACGTCAGATGGCGTACGTCGCCAGAGGCGAGTCGAATCCCTGGTTCCGTATTTCGCGTCACGTGGCAATTCAACAGCCAGGCCGAAGCTGAGCGATATGGTGTGTCGTAGCGGGTGTCGTAGGACATGAGGCCAGGAGATGCCCAAAGTCAAATCGGCTGCAAATCACAGTGTTTTTCGCGATTGCCCCCGTAGCTCAGTTGGATAGAGCATCGCTTTCCTAAGGCGTCGTCAGCACCGCCCCACTATCGCCCCTGAGGGCCCAGAATCGGCGATTCCGGCCCGTCACGGGGGGTGGCGACGACACCCGGGATGGTCCCGGATGCATCCGGTCGTGCCCGGTTGCAGGTGTCGGCGGAGGTGTCGGCGAACCGGGGCGGAGCGCCGCGCCGGGGCCTGTTCTCAGGGGTCCAAAAACCCCGTCCACCCCCGAGACCCCCAGGAGCCCGCGATGGCCCACCTGCGAAGACTGGTCGAGCCCATGTACCTCGCGTTCATGCAGGCGACGCACGCGGACCTCGCGAGGCAGATCGAGTACCTCCGCGCCGAGAACCGGATCCTGCGCAAGAAGCTCGGGACCAAGCTGAAGGTCACCAGGGCTGAGCGCAGGACGCTCTTGGAGTTGGGGTCGCGGGTCGGCCCGGCGCTTCGGGACCTGATCTCGATCGTCGCCTACGACACGTTCCGGCGTTGGGTGCGGGAGGCCAAGAGCCCGCGGCCGGCGGCCCGCGCGGGACGCCCGCGCAAGCCGCAGTCGCTGCGGGACCTCGTGATCAAGATCGGCAGCGAGACCGGGTGGGGGTACACCCGGATCCTGGGCGAGCTCAAGAAACTCGGCATCACCGACATCAGCGGCAGCACGGTCGCGAGCATCCTGCTGGAGGCGGGGCTGCGGCCGAGGCCTGGTGGTCAGCCTGGCTCCTGGGACCGGTTCATCCGGTCCCACACCGAGACGCTGTGGGCCTGCGACTACTTCAGCAAGCCGGTGGTGACCCTCCGCGGGATCAGGACCTGCTACGTGCTGTTCTTCATGCACATCCACAGCAGGCGGGTGATCGCTTGCAGGTGCACCGACCGGGCCGACAGCGCGTGGTCGGCCAAGCAGGTCGGGGCGTTCGTGGAAGAGGCCGAGCGGCAGGGGCTGGGGACGCCGGGGATCGTGATCCACGACAACGACACCAAGCTCTGCGGGGGGTTCGACGGGGCGCTGCGCGGGGTGGGATGGCGTCCGAAGCGGATCCGGGTGCGTGCGCCCAAGCTCAACGGCTACGCCGAGCGGTGGGTGGGGTCGATCAAGCGGGAGTGCCTGGACCACTTCGTGTGCTTCGGGAAGGGGCATCTGGACCACCTGGTCACAGAGTACCTGGAACACTACCACGGGGAAAGACCTCACCTCGGGCTGGGGAACGTCAGGCCGATGGAGACGGGGCCGCCGCGGCTGCGCGGGGAGATCGGGTGCAGGCAGAGGCTGGGTGGGGTGCTGAGAAGCTATGAGAGGGCGGCGTAGCGCGGACGCTCTGGTGCGATGTCGTGGTTTGGACCCGCGGCCGACTGGTAGGGGTCCGGCACGGACTCCGCCGGCCCGGCCGTGATCCGCGCGCACCTATAGCTCGTTCAAGCTCGGCGCGCGCATCCCCGGATCGAGAACGCAGTAGCCGGTATCGCCAAGGGGCTTGAATCCCATCCTGCCCCAGTACCGGGTCAGTGCGCGGATCGCGACGGTGGTTCCCTCGTCGTCCCGCGAGGACTCACCCAGCTTTGCTCGTTCCGGCTTCCTCATCGGTCGTGGCTGACAGGCGACCAGGCCACCCGGGACGGGGAACAGGTCGATCAACACCCGGGCCGCGCGAAGACCGAGCCGCTTGCCGCGGTGGGCGGGCTCGACGTGCGCCGCACTCAAGATGAGCAGGTTGGTGGACCAGACGTCCCGGCACATCGTCTCTACCTCCGGGATCCACCCGCCCTTGCGGCCGAACAACGCTTCGCAGTAGTCTGTGGTTTCCTGTTGGAATGCGTCGCACGCGTCCCAGAGGGGCCAACGCCGTTCGGTGCACTCGTCGCCGTCGATTCGGTAGGCACCTCATCAATCGGCATTCTCGGTCCGATCGCCGTCACGGTCCGCGCAGAGCTGGGTCTGCAGCCCGTCGGTGTGCTCCTGGCCAACCTAGTGGTCAGCATACGATCAGCCGTCGGAGCCGCCGCTGGCTACTCGAAGTCCAATCGGCCGAGCAGCTTGTTGGCACCTAAGCCGGTGCCAATGCCCCCCGCGAAACTGACGACGCCGATGAGGACCTTCTCCACGAGGTCCGCGTTCGACGTAGAGAACATGTAGGTGAAAAGGAACACGAAGCCGAGGACGATCAGCAGCACCAGCAGGAGAGATACGGTCCGGACTACTCCTGACCAGAAATCCCTTGCCGCGTTCGTCTCTTCGTTGTCGATGAGTGATGTGATGTGATCGTCGGTCAGCTTGGAGGCTACCGGGTCAGCAACGTGGCCCATCATCCAAGATGGCGCGAGTTGCTGCCCCGGGACGTTCGGACCTACGACCTGACCCGGCCCGGGCGTGTCGATTGGCGTTGAAGTGGCGACCTCTGAGTCCGTCATGATTCGCTCGAGAAGATTCGAGCAACGGCCTCGTTCAACTCGGCTTCCATCCGTATGACCCGGATCGCGATCCGTCCGGTCGCCCTCGAGCGGATCACTCCAAATCTGCGACGCGCGTTGACTTCCCTGGCCGCCCTGCTCGTCTTGCTGATAAAGCGACCCTGCCGGCTGTTCTTCGCCGCAAACTTCACGAGCTTTCCATTACGGCTCAGCGACATGCTGCACGCCACCCTTCCCATCTCTGGTCTATCGGAAATCCGACCACATGGTCGAGTAACGTGTAACCCGATCGTCCAGAGCTTCTAGTAGATCCGATACGTTCACAATCAGGCGGCGGCTGCGGCGTTAAGGAATGCCGTCGCCACCACGCCGAAGCACCCAAGCACCCGCCTGATCGTTGGGGCGCTGACGATGGCGATGTCGCCCTCGTAGATCACCGGGTAGTACGGAGACCCGACGCCCATCCGCTGCTGTCTGACGATGAATCGGCATCCCTGGATCTCGATCGGTGTCTCGTCGTCCGTGAGATCCTCGCCGATGCCGCACTCTTCCAGAGCTCGGATGAATTCGGCGTAGGTCATGTCCCGTATCCCGTCGTCCATCCTGACCCCCATCCCTTCAGGCGGCACTCCGACGAGTCACCTGGACCTCCGGAGAGTGAACCAGCGAGTTCACTTCCAAATCAACGCAGCCGTCCACGCGTGCCTTCGCCATCAACTCGAGCAGTTCAGGGTCGGCAGGGCGGAACAGGTTCTTGCACTCTGGATCATGCGCCATCGCGTACTCAACCTGCCCCTTGCACAGCTGGCAGGCATCTTCGAAAACCTTGTTGAGATCGCGCCCCGACGTCGCGATTCCGAGTTGAATGCAGTGGCCGACCCAATAGTCGTCCTCACGGAACAAGACGACGTCCAGATTCAGACGTACCCTCCCAGGCTTCTGTGTCACGGTTGTCTCCTCGTCGGCCCCGATTGTGGCGGGTTGGTTGCGTGATGCGCGCGGGGCCAACGGCAGGATAATAGGCCCTACCCATATTTCCAAGCAAATTCACCGATCCGGACGGGAGTCGTTCGGGTTCGCCTTCACTGTCATACGTGCACACGTGAAAGCCGCGGCCGGGAATGCCCGACACTGCCGACGCCGTCTGGCCACCAACCGCTCCGCCTCCGAGACCCGCGTCGCTCCGCGAGCGGCTACCCGGTCTGACGATGCGATCCTGCATGTCGGTCACGGGCCGGACAAGGACCGACGGCGGACATTGTTGGGCACCCGACGGATTGACGCGGAGTTCGACCTCACGGCCCCCCACGTCGCCAGGCTTCTGGCGTCCCACCTGAACGCCCTCAAGGGCTGAGCGCTCACTCTTGAGTGACGGGACCGCCGACACCATCGGCTACCGGCTTCTGGGACCGCCCCAAATGTCCCCCCCCCCCCCCCCCCCCCCCCCCCCGCACGCCGCGGAAGGCCGAACAATCCGAGCTCTGGCGGGCGACCTTCACGATTGAAGTCATCCCAGAGGCATCCGATGAGTAGAGAAGGGGCGGAGATGACCCCGCCGCGCTGATCACCTTCGTCACGATGATGGTCGGGAGCAGGCCTGTAGGCGGGGACGGTGGCGAAGGCGACGTCCAGATCTCACCGTTCCCGACGGATTCCGTGCCTGCCGCTTCCACAGTCCTGCTCGACCCCAGGTGAGTGGACGTCTCTAGCCCCGAGTCCCTCTCGACGATGCACGGCTAGCAGCGGTCCCGACGATCGCCAACACCAACCCCACGGCCGGCCTGGTTCGACTGGTTCATCAGGATCGGCGCGCGGCGTACCAAACTGATTGCTCACCCTTGGTATACTCACTCTGCGATTTGACTGATGACACAGGCCGTCACGCATGCTGGGTGTACCCATGACCGAGGGCATTGGAGCCGACAACCGAGACCGATTGGAGCGCCTCCACCGGGCGTTCGAGGGTCCCTTCAACGCCCGCGACGCCGCGCTGGCGCTCGACCTCGAACCCGACCGTGCGCGGCGGCTGCTGGCTTACCTCGCATCTCGCGGCTGGCTGTCGCGCGTCAAGCGGGGGCTGTATACAACGGTCCCGCTTGGGGCCTCCGCCCCTTCAGAATGGAGAGAAGATCCCTGGGTCGTCGCCGTCTCCGTATTCGCGCCGTGTTACATCGGTGGATGGACCGCGTGTGCGCACTGGGGGCTGACCGAGCAGGTGTTTCGGGATGTCGTCGTGATCACCGCACGCTCGATCCGCAACACCAGGCAGACGGTGCAGGGCACGCCGTTCCGGCTCAAGCAGCGTGCGGAAGGCCTGCACTTCGGGACGCGCACCGTCTGGCGCGACAGCCAGCGAGTGCTGGTCTCTGACCCGAGCCGCACGGTCGCCGAGATCCTCGACGACCCGTCGCTCGGAGGTGGAATCCGACACGTCGCGGACGTCGTCGCCGACTATCTCGACGAGGAGCACCGGGATACCGAGACGCTTCTCTCGTACCTGGACCGGCAGGGCAACCGCGCCGCGTTCAAGCGGCTGGGCTACATCCTCGAGGCCAGTGGCCGAGATCCCGACCTCGTCGAGACGTGCCGCGCGAATATCAGCGCCGGGCTTTCTGCTCTCGATCCCGCTGTCAAACGCAAGGGCACAATCTCGAAACGCTGGAACCTCCGTATCAACGTACGACTGGACGCGACGCGGGAGCTGGCATGATCGCCCGCCTCCACATCGAAGAGCGCATCCGTGAGTGGGGCCTCAGCGAGGAGGTCATTGAGAAGGACTATGTGCTTGGATGGCTCTTGTGGGCGATCGGGACGGACCCCGAGCTGAGCGAGCAATGGGCGTTCAAAGGCGGCACGTGCCTGAAGAAGTGCTACCTCGAGACATACAGGTTCTCCGAAGATCTCGACTTCACCGTGGTCCCGGGCGGCCCGGTCGCGCCGGAAGAGGTGGAGCCGATCCTGCGTCGACTACTCGACCGCGCCGGTCAAGAGTCGGGAATCGACTTCCTCTCCACGCCACCTCGCCTCAAAGCGGGAGGCGGCGGCAACTTCACGCAGGGCCGGATCTACTACGTCGGCCCGCGTCAGACACCGACGCCGGCCCGGGTGAAGCTTGACCTGAGCGCCTCCGAGGTCATCGCTCGCCCGACGGTGCTCCGGCCGATCTCCCACCCCTATCCCGATACGCTCCCCGGCCAAGGCACCGTGCGCTGCTACGCATTCGAGGAGGTGTTCGCCGAGAAGATCCGCGCAATGGGAGAACGGGGACGCCCGCGCGACCTCTACGACATCATCAACCTGTTCCGCAGGGAGGACCTCCAGGGGCAGCGAGATACCGTGGTTGAGGTGCTCCACGACAAGTGCCGGAGCAAGGGGGTCGCGGTGCCGACGTTACGGGCGATCGTGGCCGCCGAAACGCGGGTGGAACTCGAGTCCGAGTGGTTCAACATGCTCGGGCATCAGCTGCCCAAGATCCCGCCATTCGAGGCATTTTGGGACGAGCTCGCTGCGCTTTTTGACTGGCTGGAGGGGACCCGCTCTCCCGTTGCTCAAGAGCCCATCTCGGTGGCCCGCGCGGGTCTCGAGGATCGGTCCTGGACACCGCCATCCACCGTCACAACGTGGAGGGGCTCCGCACCTATGGAGTCGGTGCGGTTCGCCGCCGCGAACCGGCTGTGCGTTGAGCTCGGCTACAACGGCTCCCGCCGACTCATCGAGCCCTACTCTCTCCGGCGCTCACAGGCCGGAAACATCCTGCTCTACGGCATCCGCGTGGACACCAGGGAGCCTCGTGCCTATCGCGTGGACCGAATCGAGAGCATCGCGGTCACTGACCGCAGCTTCACACCCGTGTACCGGGTCGAGATCGGCGCGGCTGGATCACTCTCCGCACCGTCGGTCGCAACGTCGACGCCGCATGCTGGGATTCGGCCGTCCAGGTCGAGGAACACCGGCAGCGTCTACATCGTTGAATGCCCTGCGTGCGGCAAGCAGTTCAAACGCAAGACCCGCGACACGTCGCTTCGGCCTCACAAGACCCCAGACGGCTATCGGTGCCCCGGCAGAGGCCGCGGCCTCCTGATCGACACTCGCTACTGATGACGCCGAGTCGCCGATCGACTTGAGCGCCCTGGTCAGCTCTCTCTGGGCGAGTAGGATCATCCGGTAACGGTTCGTAATCGTCCCCAACTTCCTCGTCCTATACGCCGGCTCCGCGACTCGTCCCACTCGACGGCGGCCAGCTAGTATCGGCTGCGCATGCCCGTCGATCGACTCCCTAGAGTTCTTGAACCCCAGACGCGCAAACGGAATGCGGACGATGAATAAGTGACCGGTGGCTAGACCCCGCCCCAGGCTAACATCTCTTCCATGCCGAAGACGCTCAATGATTGGCCAAAGGTAGTGTTCCGAGGCGATGCGATTTCCTCGGCGGGCCTTGGGAAGGGTGAGGTAGCTGACCTCATTCGAGAGCTGGCCCAGAGCATCGGGGACGAGCCGTTGCCCATCGTCCGCAGGTTCGTGGTAGCAGACATGCCGAACTACGCCGAGGCGATCCGTGCCGAACAGGGCGGCGGGATTGGCCCGACCCACACCGACCGTCCCGAGTACCAGGGTATTGCGAAGACGATTCCTACCGCGCACGACGACGGCACCATCGACCAAACGATCGTGATCTGCTCCGGCCCCGTCGCAGCAGCTCTAGATTGCAGCACCGCCATCGAGCCGTTCATGCCCAAAGGCCTGGCCCTGTACCTACTCAGGCACGAGCTCGCCCATTGCATTGATCATCTTCGGCGGGGGATCGGCATTCGGGTCTCGTTCTCCACCCAGGACGCATTCTCGGTGGCCCGCGTCTGCGACTACTACAGACCGATCCTGATGACCGAGCTGGCAGCATGCGTGTTCGCCGGAGCGGACCTCGACGATGAGACATTTGACTTGTTGATGTCACTCGACCAAGACCCGCTGGAATCGGAGCTTCAGCGTGACCTTTCCCCCTCAAACTGTTCCAGATCCAGAGTGGTACTTTGGTCTGGATCAAGGAGGATTCGGTCATGGCAGGAAGGCGTCATACGGCAGAGCAGATCGTGGGGAAGCTGCGTGAGGCGGAGATCCATCTCTCGAAGGGGCTGTCCATCGCGCAGGCGTGCAAGCAGATCGGTATCACCGATCAGACCTACTACCGCTGGCGTCGTGAGTACGGCGGGTTGAAGGCGGACCAGGCCAAGCGGCTCAAGGAGCTCGAGAAGGAGAACGGCCGGCTCAAGCGTCTGCTGGCCGACGCGGAGCTCGACAAGGCCATCCTGCGGGAGGCAGCATCCCCAAACTTCTGAGCCCGGCGCGTCGACACCAAGCGGTCGAACAGGTGATGGATCGCTTGGATGTGTCGGAGCGTCGGGCGTGCCGGGTGCTGCGGCAGCCGCGGGCGTCGCAGCGATACACACCGAGCACTCTTGATGACGAGGATGCGTTGACCAAACGGGTGATCGAGCTTGTGTGTGTGTACGGGCGGTACGGGTCGCCGAAGATCACGGCGTTGATCAGGAATACGGGGTGGATCGTGAACCACAAGCGTGTCGAGCGGATCTGGCGTGAGCAGGGGCTCAAGGTCCCGAAGAAGCAGCCCAGGCGGGGCCGCCTCTGGCTCAACGACGGGAGCTGCGTACGGCTCCGGGCCGAGAGGAGGGACCACGTGTGGGCCTACGACTTCGTGGAGGACCGGACGCACGACGGGCGGAAGTTCCGGATGCTGACGGTGGTTGATGAGTTCACCCGGGAGTGCCTGGCGATCGATGTGGCCCGGCGTCAGCGGAGCGACGATGTGCTGGAGCGTCTGGCGTGGCTCTTTGTGACCCGCGGGGTGCCGGCGCACATCCGGTCGGACAACGGCCCCGAGTTCACAGCGAAGGCGGTGCGTGAGTGGCTGGGCAAGGTGGGCGTGAAGACGCTGTTTATCGAGCCGGGGAGCCCGTGGGAGAACGGGTATTGTGAGAGCTTCAACGGGAAGCTTCGGAACGAGCTTCTGAACGGGGAGATCTTCTACACGCTGCGGGAGGCCAAGGTGCTGATCGAACGCTGGCGGAAACACTACAACACGGTGCGGCCGCACAGCTCGCTGGGGAACAGGCCGCCGGCCCCGGAAGCAGTCATGATTGCTGCTGAGGCATGCTCCGCTACGCTCCGCATGCCTCAGCAGCCCCTGGGGAGCAGCGTTGGACTAACATAGACAGTGGTACAGAAGCCGGGGTAGGGTCAGTCCTCCGGTCGTATCACCGCGCTGCCTGACTCCGCAGCGGATCCTGACAGCCCAAGCCGCCCACCGCCTGCGCGGTCTCCATGGCCATCTCGGCTCAGACAACCTCTCCGGCGACCAGCCCATTCTCTTGGCCGGGCGCATCTTGCGCGACTCACGCCTCGGCCGAGCAGTGGAACCCTACGGGTGGCAGTCACGCAGAGCTAAGAAGTTGCTGAAGAATCGATTGTGCCAATCCACCGAGAGAGCGCCTCGGCCCATTGTTGCGCCTCGTCCCCAGGATCGGCTCTGAGCCCCTCAACTTGATATCGCAGTATCTGGAGATGCATGAATAGAGTGTCACAGCCTTCGAGTGTCGCAAATCTCGACAGATACGGATCAAAGAGCTTGTCGTCAGGCCGACGATGCTTGTTGCAAGCATTGAACAGCTCGAATGCGGGGCCTGCAGCAACCAGGCGGTCTATGCCGCAGGGTGATATAAGTACCCAGGACATATGTGGATCTGCTTTTGGTTTGAGGGAACTGATGGGACATCGGTATGTACTTGCGGAATACTCAGTAAAGTGATCAAAGGGCATGAGCGGCGGAAGCCAGCATGACATTTCGTCCGTGTTCATGGATTTAGTCCGGAGCAATTGTTATTAGAGCTTTGGTTCTGGGGTTGATGGCGATATAGTGTTTGCCGTTTGTGATTTTGATCGTATTCCCTCGGTCTGCCTGCAAAATCTGTCGGCCGTTGCGCAGCAGTGCCTGCACATCTGCGAGCGTTGTCATGCCAGACTTTCTCAGTCTGTGGTCGGCAAGTCGATCGATGAAGTGTCCGGTAGGCACGAGCCCCGTTCCACTAAAGGCTCGCTCCAGTTCTGCTCGGTTGGCCCCGGCGAGCGGCTCTCTCAGGCTTCCAGAGAGACGAATGCCGCGAAAGTCGATGCAATTGTGTACCCATAGACCTTGGTTGCCTATGTAGTACGTAGGCATACCCGGTATGGATAAATTGTAGACCGGAACCTGATTCTGAGGATAAGCCACTCGGACGACTTCTGCGCACCCTCGAAGCCCCGACAGCCGGGCGCCTGGCCTGAGTTGATCGGCGCGTGTCCACGACGCGGTCTCGGCTTCGTGGAATGGGTGTTCGTCAGTTGTGGCGATGGTCTCTGTAGATCCATCTTCATGGCGGACAGTGAGCAGCACAAGTGAGGCGTGTCCAATCGTGATCTGATGTGACACAGTGCCAGTCAGTGGATTGGAAGCAAGCCCATCGTCGGGCATTGCCAAGACAACCATTCCAGCGTCAACGTCGTCGATCGGGACAGGGCCGGCTGGCGTCCAGACCAGAGTGCCGGCAGCAAAGCAGCCGCAGGCGGCCTTCGGCTTGCGCCTCACAAACTCAAGTGCCTCATCGCCGAGAGTGAGTGTTGGTCCGGTGACGGGATTGGACCGCAGGATGGACCTCCCGTGTCTTTGCGCATAGTGCTTGGCTGCGCTCCATGCTGAGCCCCCGATGTCCCCGATGAAGCTCCCGAGCCTACCGAGGAGCTTGCCTCCCGGGACGAGGCCGATGGCGAGGCCCGCGGCAAGCTCTCCGCCGCTCTGCTCGCCGAGGGCGAAGAGGGCCATGTCGCCGAGGGAGCCGACGATCGGCACCGGCAGGTAGCTGGCGATGGTCGCGCCGACGATGGCGATGGCCTTGGCGTCCTGGCCGATCTGGTTGAGGAAGGCGGCCCGCGAGCCCGTCGACTCTGCGAGGTACTCGTCGACCATGTCGAACGGGTCCCAGCTGAGGCCGAGCGGGTCGGAGCGTGTCCACGGGTTGCTGCCGAGGTATTCGTAGAGGTTGCCGCCGTCGCCGTAGAGGCCTTCAAGGTCGAAGGCGAGGCTGATCGCGCCCAGGCCACGACCGTGCATGGCAGTCGCTTCGACCAACGCCATCGCGGTCTGATTCGGGTCCCGCTGCATGAACCGCCCAAGCTGCGGCGCGTAAGTACGGTTCCGCATGTGATACACGCTGTGCGCGTAGGGCACGAGCCTGGGACTGTTCACTGCGCCGTCGAAGCGGGCGAGGAACATGCCCTTGTGGCCGAGATGCGGTTCGCCGAACGCGTGAATGTACTCTGCAACCACGACTTCGCCGTATGCGTCATACAGCCATTGACCGACCACGCGGGCCAGGCCGAGACCGCCCTGACTGTCAGTGCCATTGAGATCGCACATGGCGACGAGGTCACCGCCCGCATCCACTACCGCCCACGCCTCGTCACCGACCTGATCGTACTGCACAAGCAGTTCGTCAAAGCCCGCGTCGCCTGGACCCCAAACGTACTCCCGTGCGACGAATAACGCTCCACCTCCCGAGAGGCCCTGCTGGCCTTCCTCATAGCCGGCAGGGGCACTGGCAGTCGAGGGATTGGTTTCAGGATTCACGGTCTGAGAGGCAATGCTCTCGAGCGTCTGGTTGCCCTGTGCACCGCCGAGCGTGGTCGTCGGATTGAGAACGAGTTCTTGGATACGGCGGAGCCCGTCGTAATAAAAACGCTCGGTACGGAGCGACGTGCTGCCGGAGGGGGCTGGTGTTTGGGTCCGCACTAACCGCCCAAGCCCGTCGTACATGAAGGTCTTGACGAGATCGCCGAGAACGATGTCCCCAAAGCTATCGACCGTTGCCTCGTTGACCTGCAGCAGGCGGTTCCACGCGTCGTACTGGTAGTAGTAGTCACCATCGAAGCTCAGGTTCCCCGCCTCGTCGTATCGTGGTGGGTCCTGCCCAGCGTTCAGCGGAGTGCCGTCCTGGAGCAGTGTGACTCCGGTGATCTCGTTGTGATCGTTCACCGCGTGAGTGAGAAGATTGAGATCGTCGGTCGCGTCGGCATTCGGCATCTGGTACGGAGTCCCGTACCCGTCGAGGTTTCCAGACGAAGTCCGCCCCACACCCGAGCCACCGTCGACCGCCGTTCCACTCCAGTTACCGAGAAGATCAAGCCCCCACTCGTCGGCACGAATCTGTCCGACCGAGTTGATCTCGGGGTCATTGCCATTGAGCACGAGTTCGCCGTAGTCGGTGCCGACTAATCGGTTAAGCTCATCAAAGGCATTCACCTGCGATCGGACATTGGTGAGCGGGCCGCCGTTCGTCGCATCGACCTGCGTGACCTTCGATCCGGTGCGATTACTGTTCTTGTCGTAGTAGTATTCCGCACGGAACATGGTCTCCACGCCATCAACCACGTTGGCATTCTGGTAGTGGATATCGCGCGAGCGGCCGAACAGGTCAAGCCCAGCCATCCCGATCTCGCTGTTGATCTGATAACGCTGAGTCAGCTCACCTGCGGCGAGTTCCTTGCTGCGCCGGCGCCCAACGCCTACATAGTCAAAGTCAGCGATATGTGCTGTTGCAAAGTTGGAATCCACATCCACAATGCGCGCCAGTAAATCATCCGCTGAACCGCTGGTCCCGTACCCGAGCGTTACCGTCCGCGGGGTTGAGCCGTCATGCGTGGGGTACACGATAGACGTAATTCGATTCGTCCCGGTTTGGGTGTTGACAAGATCCGTTTCCGCATATTCCCAGGAGTATCCGGTTGTTGGCGTCGTCATCGGGCTGATGATTGCGCCCTGAGACTGGCGATCCGCCGTGATCAGGTCTCGGTCGTTATACGCGTATTGATTGTGCGTGATAATAAAGCCGTTCGGCGGCTTCATGTCGTAGGCAAACACTTCTGCGAGACGCCCACGCGTGTCGTAGACGTAATCTAGGTATCCGACCCGATCGGCGGGGTTCTGCCCATCCGGACCAGTCATGGAGCCCGGGTATTCGTTCACAAAGACGCCCGCGTCGTACCATCCAATCTCAATCGCGTCGACTCTCGCCAGATCGTCGTAGTGGTACCGGAACACGACGCCGCGCTCGTCGATACGTTCAGCCACCTGGCCGGCGAAGTTGTACCTCAACTCGATGTCGGGGTTCTGCGGGGAGTTCCCGCTGTTGCCCAGCATTTCCATCGAAGCAATCATGCCGTTATGCTGTGACACGATGTTGAAGTCTTTGTCGACAATCGGGGCCTGATACTCGACGACGGACGCCTGCGCTTCGCCAGTGCTGCCGCCCCCGCCACTCACGGTGCGATGCATCGTCATCGACTTGACGCGGCCATACTGATAGCCGAATTCGGTGACGCGCCTGTCTTCAGGGTTGGCGGCGTTCGCGTTTTCAGTCTTCGTCTCAATCCTGCCGGTTGACGTGTACGCGAACTCGGTGACAACTCCCTCTGGATCGATCGAATGCGTCCGGTTGCCGTATCGGTCGTACACATAGAACCAGAGCAGCGCATCGGCAGGGAAACCCGTTGGCGGTGTAACCACCGAACCGTTCCACGTTGGCGGCGTGTACTGATCGGGAGTGAAGCTGCCCTCTGAGCCCGCTACGAAGCCACTAGCGCCCTGCTCGGTACCGAGATCGGCCGTTGCGATGAGTCTCTTCTGTACGTCGTACCACGACACCGTACGGGTTCTGACAGCATTGGTCGTGGTCAGTTCATCGCCGCTCGGATCAACTCGAATCCACCTACGGGACTCGATCGCGAGCCCGTCATCGTTGTACTCATAATCAGTCCGCTCCAGCTCATGGCCGCTCAGCCCCGTCGCCGTCCCCGGCAGGAGCGAAGCTGTAGATTCAACCCGACCCACGTCGTCTAGCCTCGTCACGCGGAGCGGCTGGCTAGGACTCTGTGAGTAGACCTCTTTTCCACCTCGACCGGAGTAGTGGTACTCGGCGTGAAAGGGAGCCTCTGATCCACTCCCGTCCCAGCCGAGATCGTAATCGCGACGTTCGTTCATTGTCCCATCGGGTCCATAGAACGACTGAACAATTGATGTTGGAGCAATAGGCAGTGTGTAGAAATCCTCGGGCGGAGGGATCGGATCGGTGTCTTTCAGCTTGACAGGATCGAGCGCAGTCGGCAGAGTACCCAGCGCCCCCGCACCGAACGTCACGGCCAATCGTGGTCGATCGGCGTGATCAAGATAGGTGAGCGTGGTTTCCAAGCGGTCTGGCGGCGTTCCCTGGAACGGATCACCTTTCGCGTAGGAGTCCATGCGCACCGGTCGCATACGCCAGTCATAAGAGGTAACGGTCGCGATACCGTCAGGGTCAGGGGAAGGGGCCGCGTCGTAAAACTCCTCCCACCAACCGACCTGTGACTCGTAGCGTCGCGTGCTGATCGGCTGCCAGGCGTCGTTGATGCCCGAGCCGTACTCATACCGTTCAAGCATCATCATGTCGAAGCTTGGCCAGTTCGCCGACTGATCACCTGGCTCGCCGAGCTCGGCCCAGCCGCTGTCATTCACGCCTTGGTACCGGCGGAGCACATGCCCCAGCGGGTTCCGGGTCAGCCGGGTGATTGTGCCATCGATCTCCTGCTCGCGATACACCGCGCCGAGATCGTTGATGAACTTGCTGCCAACGGCGTACTCCCCGAACGGCGTCTGCTCAATCAGGTCCGCCTGCTGAACGCGACCACTGGAATCGAGACCGAACTCGACGCGCCAGTACTCGGTCCATGCAGGCTGAGAATTCTGCCCGAAGCTCAACGAAACGGTCCCAGAAAACTCAACCCGGCGCCGCACATTCGGCTCACCGAGCGCCTCTTCGCCACCGTAATCGTTGACCTCACCCGGGCTCCACGCCTTAAGCCCGGAGCCGTCGTCGTAAAGATCGTTGAACACAAACTCACGCGAGTAAGGTTCCGGGTGATTGGGGTCGTTGGTGATCTTCACGATCCGTCGCGCCCACCGCCGACCGTTGGGGTAGTAGACGTCTGTCAAACCGAGCTTCTTGTCGTACTTGAACGTCGTCTTGATCGCCAGTTCGTTGCCCGCGGGAATACGTGACCACCCGGTGTCAGGCCACGGCTCTGTCGTAAAGGTTGTTGAGTCTTGGCCTGTGTACTGCGTGCTCGCGTTGGCATCCATCACGGTGTGCGTGGAACGGCCACTGCTGTCACGGTTGTAGAATGTGAAAATGAGCGACGCGTCCGGGTCGCTCGCATCGAGTTGGGGATCGGTGGGATTGGCGAGCAATCCCGTTGCCGACCAGTACGAGTTGCCTTCCTCGCTATAGAACTCTCGCTCGACCGGGTAATACCACGACGAGTTTGGATAGAGTTGCCGGGGTGCTCCCACGACCATGCGAGCAGAGATCTGTTCTTCGGTCTCGGGGCGATCGATGTCCGGCACCCACTCGGTGATGTACTGCTGGACAGTCATGCCCGCGGGTGGGGCTCCGGTCAACGCCGGAGGAGTTGTGAGCAGGCTGCTCGCGTTTACGGGTTCTGTAAACTGCACCTCACATAGCACACTCGTCGGGCGTTCCGGGTCACGCAGCACCTGCCGCGTGTAGAGTCTCGCACCCGCCCCCGTCACAATGCTTGGATCAGCACTCCCTCTCTTGATTCCCTCGGCAACCTGTTGCACTCTGGCGGCGTAAGGGACGTCACCGCCATTAATCTCGGCATCCGTGAACCACTTGTAGTCAAAGAACCTCACGAGGCCTTGTGATTCACCTGTAGACGCCGCTTCCGACGCCGACCAACCCACGGAACGGTGCTGCGTCAGAACGATGTCACTTCGCAACGTGTCCCATTCTGAATCGCCTGGTAGAGCATCGTTCTCGTCGATGAAGTACTGCTCGGTGGTCTTGTAAATGAATTGCTCACCAAGGCCGCCTCCTGCCATCAAAACACCCGAAGGTGAGTATGTCCATGCGCGATCGCGCAGGATGTACCCGGTCGGGTTCATTTCCACAACCCGTCGCGAGAGCTGCCCGGCTTTGATGGCGAGCCCCCCCTGCGACTGGTAGCTCACCGTCGCATCGGCATCTTCCCAGGATTCGAACTCGTCAATGATGGCAATCCACCGTGGTTGAGTAAGATCCGGAGCGTCGGCATACGTCGAATCACCATTGATCAGAGTGAACGCCTGCCACGTGTAAGGATTCACATATGCGCTTCGGAATGGGTCTTGCAACGCGCTGATGTAGTTATCGAGATGGAATTGTGCCGGATTCCCGTATGCGCTTGGGAGTACAATGAGGCGATTGATGCGATACGCTCGCTCTCGCCCATCCTCATCACGGAGGTTGACAATCGCCGGTGTTTGGTAGTTATTGTCGTTGCGGAGCCGAGCTTTGTCGTTGAGTAGATATTGCCCCTGAGGGCCGGAAGTCGCGACTAGATCTGCCGCAGCAGGTGCTTCCGGCGTACCATTCGTTGACGGCCAATCCCACGAGCCATACAGAGGCTCCGCTCGGTACGACGCGAACGGCAGAAGCAGGTCCTCATCGCTCGTTCCGAGAGGATAGCCCGTCGTCTCCGACCGCCATCGCGCCAGGTGAGCAACAGTGAACGCCGCAGTGTATCCGAGTTGCACCCGCTCGTTCATGAGTGCTTGAAGATCAGGCTCTTCAAACACCGCTTCCAACCACGGGATGTCCCAGTTTGCGTCGTTCCAACCGGCGAAGTTTGTGCTGGCACTAGTAGTCCGATCCCCCCAAGCTCCGATGTCGTTCATTGACATGTCGTAATAGAACACACGGTTTGTGTCTGTGATCGGCGCACCGAAACCCTGACCAACCCGAGTGCTCATCTTCGTACGAATCAGCAAAGAAGGCGACAGGGGTTCTCCGGTGCCTGGAACATCAAGGCCTTTGTGCTCGTAGTAATAGCGGACGGCGTAGCTCCACTCGTCCACCAGATTGGCATTAAACGCTGCAAGAGGGTCAGTTCCAGCATCATCCATCGAGTGCGGATCGAGATGAGAAATCTCTAAGCACCCATTCTCGCCCGCCAGGTCATTGTCGGCCAACCCAGAGGGCTCGCCTTCGAACACATAGATTCTGTCGATTGCGAGGGTTCCCATTAATTCATAGATGTGGCTGTTCTGCTCTAGATCTGGATCAAACTGTGTGCCGATGTAGTCGAGTTCACTGCCTGCCTGCTGATCGATCAGAGCATTCACGCTGTCGATAAATCGCCTGTGGACGTAGAGCAGTGTCCAATGCGTTGTCTCATTGGTGCCATCGGTAGATTTGAGCCGGATGTACTTGATCTGCCCCTTGCGATTGATGCGCTGCAAGCACTCCTTGCAGTTCGCAGAAGCGGGATCATCAAGGCTGTCGCTCGTTGAGGAGCAGTAGTTGATCTCAACAATATGCCCCGAATTGTCTTCGATCTTGACGCAGATCCCGTAGTACGGAATACCAAAGCCGGGGTTCAGGTCATTCGCCCATGGCTGATGCCCCGGATCAAAGCCATTTACCCCAGGCAGCACTGGGCGGTCGTGATACGAAGATGGCGTCAGATTATTGCACCCCGAGGTATCCGTACCTCCGCTGGCAACATACGACTCGCAGTACGCATTCGGTGGTACATCCTCTCGCACGACAACAAAGGTGTAGTGAAGTTGGCCTTCGTACAGGAACACCTCGTACTGCGTGGGTTCTCCACCCTGGGCCCAAGTCCCGCTTCCCCAAATACCGTTGTGCGTGAGGCGCGCACGAAAACGCGGGGGAGCCTCGTACTCGCCAGTCGTTTCGAACTGCTGGAACGGGATCGTGTGATGGGCGTCGAGCACCAGATAGGTCGTGCGGGGGTTGTCACCGACAATGTCGGGAATAGCGGAATCGATGATGAGTAATGGATTCTCACTCGCCATCCACCCCATGCCGGTCCAGTCCCAGAACCGATCAGCCGCAGCGCCGTTCAGTGCACCCCCACTCCCGACGGCAATATTGTCCTTGCGCGTTCCGCTCCGCGTTCGCTTGAGGCGAAACGTTGAGCCGGCAAACGGCAGCTCAAGATCTGTGACCTGAATCAGCGGCAAGCCCGTGACCAGATCAACCTGCCGGTGCAGCGTCGTCCGCGACAAGCCTTGCCAGTCGGTTGGTTCGTTCGTTGCACCCGGTGGCAGAAGACAGGTCGAATGGAGTCCTAGAGAAGGGGCAGGCGTCAGGTAGTCCCCCGGCCCCGGCATGGTGAGCACGTTGAATCCCGAGCGAAATCCTGCCGGTACTCCTTCTGGCAACTTCACACTATTGAGTGTGCTTTCGCCAGAATACGGGAATACAAACGCGTGCCAGCCCGGTGACACGAACGGCGCGGGGTCTGGCGAGTGTTTCCACACATACTCACCGTTCATTTCCTCAACGAATGACGCGCCAACACAAGAGTCACTTGGACCAACGATGGGTAGATATTCATCAACCGCATCGCACGGATCGGGCTGGGCCAGGACAGGACAAGCCAACAGGCTCAGCAGGACATAGGCAAGTCGTCTTACCACATCATCGAACTTCATGCTCATGACTGTCTCCCCAAGCTCTGAGATTCCTCGCTGTGTCTGCATGCCCCGATGACAGCATGGTGTATCAAAATCCCAAGCTGCTGGCAAGGCAGACCCGGGAATAAACCGCTGGATGTGCATGAAGTTGCTGCTATTTGAACCAACGGATAGATTGTCGTTCGTCGGTGTTATCCTGGGCCGAATGGCGCTCTATCGAGTCGGTGAGAGGCGTTCGGCGATTCGATCCGAGCTAGATTCTGTTACTCTGTAGGGTCTCACGTTAACGGAGGAGGAAATGGCATGCCAGACCCAGACGGCTGGAACCTGAAGGAATCTCTCGGCGGATTGGTTGGCGGAGCGGTCGTCGCTTCTTTCGGCGTGTGGATGCTCGCTGAGCCGTCAAGGATCGCCCAAGAGGAATACGGGCCCGGCAAAGGGGGCAGCATCATGCGGCTCATCGACGCGGTATGGGGTATCCCAGGCGGCGTTGTCCTGACATTGTTCGGGCTTCTGATCCTGGGCGGTACCGTTGCGGCGATGAAGTCGCGTGGGGGCGGCGGATAGCGACGACTCGGCGCCACCTGCGTAAAAGCACTGCCGAGTGCCCGCGGACAGTGGTTGCGAGGACGACAACGATGCGCGTCAGAGATGCTCTGCTGACCGCAGCGCAGAGCTACAGCCTGTCAGGCTTCGTGCTTTTCGACGAGTCGTGCTGTTGCATCTGACGATCATGGCATTCCTACCGGTCCGAGGGAGTCTTCGGTGAGTCGCTTCTAGCCAACCTCCTCGCGCAAACATTCACACGCCACTGGAGCGGCCTCTTGGTAGACTCTCAGGCATGGGATCACGAGCTTCACTCTTTGGCGTTGCAATCGGACTCCTCTGGGTCACCTGCCTCAGCGCGACCTGCTTCGCGCAGCCGACCGCCAACCGTACCCAGCTCGCAGAGACCATCGAGCTCAACCGTCTGGTGGATCTTGCTGCCGCGCGCCTTGGACTCTCGCTCAACTATGACACCAAGCTCGCGGGCTCCGTAACCCTCCGTCTCAGTTCCTCGATGACCGACGACGAACTCTGGGTGCTGACAAACCGGCTTTTGGCCTCCCGCGGATTCACGACCATCCGCATGTCCGGGGACGAAGCCCTGACCGTCGTCCAACTCTCGGCCGCGGCGGCGCTCGCGCGGGTCGAGTCTTTGGACGATTTTCTCGCGAGCACCGAGCGAGCTCACGCCGGATTCCGGGTCGTCATGGCACCGCTGGTTCGCCGCGATGTGGACAACGTCGCCGCGGCGGTAAAGCCCCTGCTCTCATCGACCGTCGGCACGGCGACGCCGATCCCCTCTCTGGATTCACTGTTGATCGCGGATTTGGATCCACGGATCCGGCTCGTCGTGCAGGCGATTGAAGCCATGGAATCGCGTGCAACGCCGATTGTCCCGGTCGAGATTGGCATCGAGAACGGAGACGTTCAGCAGATCATCACGACGGCGACCCAGATCTTGGCCAAGCGGAGTGCTGCCGGGGACGCTGCGCTCCGCGGTGACCTGATCGCGACTGGTGACGGTCGATCGATCCTCGTCGTGGCGCCTGCGACCGAGATCGAGACTTGGCGTACGTTAATCGGCCAGCTCGACAAGCGAGTTGCGGCTGAAACCGTGACGTACTCCACGAGGGGAATGGTCGCGTCCCATGTCGCGGGCTCGCTCGTGAACCTGCTCGGCCAGTCTGCATTAGATACAGGATTCCGTGTGACGGCTGACGATCTGACCGGAAGCTTGGTGGTGGCGGCGACTCCCCAGCAGCACGAGCGAGTACTGTCGGTGCTCGATCAACTCACGGAGTCTCCCGACGCGGTCCGTCGCCCGACCCGCACATTCCGGCTGAAAAACCGTGACGCCGAGGAGGTCGTCGGCGTTCTGCAATCGCTGATCGCGTCCGGCGTGGTCGCCCCACCGAGCGCTGTACTGCTCCCCGAAGGGTCGGCATCCGTTGATACAGGCTCGCGTCCCCGACCTTCGGCCACCGGCGGCACGACCGAGCGGCAACTCCAGCTCACCGCCGACCCCGCCACCAATTCCATCATCGCGATCGGTGAGGCCGCGGAGCTCGAGCGCCTGGAGCGGCTGCTCAAGGACCTGGACGTTCGGCGACCGCAGGTGCTGCTGGAGGTGCTGATCGTGAGCCTGTCGGAGAGCGACTCGTTGGACCTCGGTGTCGAGATCGATGCGCTGATCAACGGCCCCAACGACACCGTCGCCAAGCTCAGTTCGCTCTTCGGGCTCAGCTCGACCGGCGCGAGTGCATCGGGCATCGAGGGCAACCGGGGCGCGGGGCTCACCGGGATCGTGCTCAACCCGGGGGACTTCAGCGTGGTGCTGCGGGCGTTGCAGTCGCTCAACAAGGGGCGGTCGCTCTCGATCCCGAAGGTCCTGGTCGCCAGCAACGAGCAGGCGAGCCTCAACTCGGTGCTCGAGCAGCCCTACACCACACTCAACGCCTCGGACACGGTCGCGACGACTTCGTTCGGCGGCTCGTCGGACGCGGGCACCGAGGTCAGTGTGCGGCCGCAGATCGCCGAGGGCGACCACCTGCGGCTGGAGTACCAGATCTCGCTCAGCGCGTTCGTAGGCGACGCGGCCGATCCATCGATCCCTCCGCCGCGCCAGCAGAACAGCATCGACAGCGTGGCGACCATCCCGGACGGGTACACCATCGCGGTGGGGGGCATCGAGCTGACCACCGAGGGGTACGCCGAGACCGGCATCCCCCTGCTCAGCGACATCCCCCTGCTGGGCGAGGCCTTCAAGAACCGCAGCAGGTCCGGAAGCCGGTCGCGGTTCTACGTCTTCATCCGATCGACGATCCTGCGCGACCGGGACTTCGAGGACCTCAAGTACCTCAGCGATCTTCGGACATCGGAGATGGATATCGACGACGGATGGCCGGAGCCCGAGCCGAGGGTGATCCGGTGAGCGATGCAAACGATGCTGTTGCCGTACAGACGGACCTCTCGCCTCCGAGCGAGGCATTCCTGCGCCTCATTCCCAGGGACTTTGCGAGGCAGCACCTGACCCTGAGCGAGGGGCAAGCGGACGGTGTGGAACAACTCCTCATCGCGGATCGTTCCAACCCCGCCGCGGTCTTCAACGTCGGGGTGCGGCTCGGGGTTACGATCGAGACCACCGTCGGTGACGAACAGGCCATCGCCGAGCGGATCGACGCGGCCTACGCCGAGGTCCAGGGGCACGAGACCGAGACGACAACCTCTGATCAGGCCGAAGACGACACCGACGTCGAACGGCTCCTGCAACTCGCCGACCGCGACCTGCTCTCCACCGAGGGCAAGGGCCCGGTGGTCAAGCTTGTTGACGCCATGGTGTTCGAGGCACTCGGCCGCGGGGCCAGCGACATCCACGTCCAGCCGCTGGCCGACCGCACGCTCGTGCGGTACCGGCTCGACGGAGTGCTGCAGACTGTTCGAGAGGTCCCGCCGAAGATCACCGCCCCGATCGTGAGCCGGATCAAGGTCATGGGCCGCATGGACATCGCCGAGCGCCGGATCCCGCAGGACGGGAGGGCCACCGTCGCGATCGGCTCGGGACGCTCGATCGACCTGCGGATCAGCACCCTGCCCACCAGCTACGGCGAGCGGGCGGTGGTGCGGCTGCTCGACGTCGGACACGGGCCCGGGCTCGACGACTTCCGATCCCTTGGCATGCCCGACGCCGTGGAACTCCGGTTCCTGCAGGCCGCCGGGCGGGCCAGCGGGATCGTGCTGGTCACCGGCCCGACGGGGTCGGGCAAGACGACGACGCTCTACACGACCCTGCGCTGGCTCGCGACGCGCAGCGAACGCGACGATCAGCCTGCGTCCACAGACGGAGCCAAGCACCACACCGGCGGCGGCCTCAACATCATGACCATCGAGGACCCGATCGAGTACGAGCTCGCCACGGCCGGGATCGCGATCAGCCAGTCGCAGGTCAACACCAAGAAGGGCGTCACGTTCGCCGGAGGGCTCCGCCACATCCTGCGGCAGGACCCCGACGTCATCATGGTCGGCGAGATCCGCGACGCCGAGACCGCGAGGATCGCGATCCAGGCGAGTCTCACCGGGCACCTGGTCTTCTCGACGCTGCACACCAACGACGCCCCCTCGGCGGTGACCCGCCTGCTCGATCTCGGCGTTGAGCCGTATCTGGTGGCGTCCTCGGTCTCGGCGGTGCTCGCCCAGCGGCTGCTGCGGCTGGTACACCAGGAGTGCCGCGGCAACGGCTGTGAGCCGTGCCTGCACGCCGGGTACCGCGGCCGCACCGCGATCTTCGAGCTGGTCACCGTTGATGACGGTCTCAGGGAACTGGTCTCTGGCGGCGAGTCTGCCGCGACGATCCGTCAGTACGCGCGGGCTCACGGTGTGCGCAGTCTCGAACAGGAAGCAGCCGCGCTCGTCGAGGCCGGCGCAACCACGCGAGCCGAGCTTGAGCGTGTGGTCGGGGGGCTCGCGTGACGGTCTACCGCTACAAAGCTGTCCCCTTGCAACCGAGCGAGGCTCCGGAGGGGGCGGGGGCCGGCCCACTCGCCGGTGAACTCGCCGCGGACTCTCCCGCCGCGCTGCGGGCCTCGCTCCGCCGCATCGGGCTGCAGGTGATCGAGGCCAGGCCCGCGCGGGCACGGTCTCTCCGTGTGAAGCACGAGGGGTGGTCCGGGCCGCTCGTCCATTGGCTCCAGAGCCGGGCCCGCGCCCGGCGCGCCGACCCCAAGGCCGAACTGTTCGACAGCATCGCGACCATGCTTGAGGCGGGTGTTCCCATCGTCGAGGCGGTCTCCACCCTGACGCAGGGCCGTGCACGGGGCCGCGCCAGAACGATGCTCGTCGAGCTCCGAGAGTTGCTCAACAACGGCCAGACGCTCGACGACGCGATGGCCGGGTCCCTGTGGTGGTTCGAGGGGGCGGAGATCGCGATGGTGCGGGCGGCGCGTGCGTCGGGCGAGTTGCCGAGTGTGCTGCGGACCCTTGCCGAGCGGCACCAGCGTGCCGGGACGTTGTCGGCCAAGATCGTCGGGGCCCTGACCTACCCCGCCGTGGTCTCGTGCGTCGGGGTGGGCGTGGTGATCTTCCTGAGTGTGCGGACCCTGCCCGACCTGGTCGGGATCCTCCGGAACGAAGGGGTTGCGCCGCCCGGGCTGACCCTCGCGATCATCGCCACCGGGCGCGGTTTGCTCGCCTACGGGCCGCTCCTGCTCCTCGGTGCCGCCGCGGCCGCAGCGGGGAGTGTCGCCATCGTCGGACGTCTTCGACGGCGCGGATGCCGCGCCCCGACATGGCTCCGAGCCCTTCTCCCGGCGTTCGTCCGCCGCGCGCTGCTCGCGCGGGCCTGGGCGCGACTCGCCGAACTGGTCCGGACCGGCGTGCCGCTGGTCGAGGCCCTGCGGATCACAGGGCCGACCGTGTCGGGGGTGTTCGGTGGCTCGCTGCGCGCCGAGTTGGAGCACGCGGCCGGCTCAATCGAGCGGGGCTCGACGCTCGCGGATGCACTGACCGACCACGTCTGGTTCGACGCCGAGTGCCGGCGGCTGATCTCGATCGGCGAGAACGCGGGTGAGCTGAGCGAGGTGCTGCAGCGGCTCGCCGACCGGGCCCACCGGGCCGCGGCGCGGGCGGTGGACCGGCTCGCGTCGATGCTCGAGCCCGCGGTGATCCTGATCCTGGCCACGCTGATCGGCGTGGTGGTCATGGGCGCGGTGCTGCCGATCATCAAGCTGCAGGAGATCATTGGATGAACGCCACGACCACCCGTGACACCCCCCACCGCCGACACAGCGCGAATCTCCTTGCGGTTCGCCGCGGCATGACGCTCGTCGAGGTGCTCGCGGTGGTGGTGATCCTCGGCCTGCTCGCCGCAACGCTTGCCGTCGGGTTCTCCGGGGCCTTCGGCAAGGGCAAGCAGGAGCTCGCCAAGACCGGCATCGGCCAGGTCGTGCAGCGGCTGGAGACCTACTACATGGACCAGGGGGCCTGGCCCGATCTCGACACCGGGCTTTCCGCGCTCGCGGAGGCCTCGCCGACAAGCGCCTACTACCTGCCCTCCGACACGCTGCAAGACCCGTGGGGCCGGCCGTACCTCTACATCACGCCCGGACCCGACGGACACCCCTACGAGATCGTGACCTACGGGGCGGACGGCAGGGCCGGCGGCGAGGACGAGAACGCGGACCTCTCCTCGGTCAGCCTGCGGGGGTCGCGATGAGGGCGTTCACACTGCTCGAGTGCATGGCGGCTGTCGTGTTGCTGGCACTGACCGCCGCGACGGTGGCGGTGCGGGTCTCGCCGTCGGTCGAGTCGGCTCGAATGGACGACGCGCGATCGATCGTGCTCGACGCGGATGCGCGAGCTCGGTTGCTCGCGGCACGCGGATCGGCGACCACACTCGTAATCACGGATGGTCGGATCTTGATCCGCGTTGGTGGCGACGAGTCTCCAGTGGTAGGTCGGTGGCTACCGGAAGGAGTGACCGCGTCGCTGCTGACGTCGGACTCCCGCCAGACGGTCCCGGAACTCCGAATCGATCGGCTCGGGCAGAGCCCCGACTACATCCTCTCGGTCGAGTCGGCCGGGGCGCGGTCGGAGACCCTCGTCGCCGGTCTGACGGGGTACGCCTTCGACGAGGAGGTGTCCGAGCGATGACGCGCGGGTTCACACTGCTGGAGGTGGTCGCGGCCACCGTGCTGCTGACGATGATCGTGGCGGCGGGGATCCCGCTCCTTCGCAGCGCCCGTGCGGACCTCCAAGCCGCGGCGTCACCGGTCGTGGTTGTCGATCACGCCGAGATTGAGACCGCTGTCGACGACCTCCTCCGTCAGCGGCCCCGCCTCATCGCCGAGTGCGTGCAGCAGCCCGCCGGGTATCGCGTCGAGTGGACGAGCGACGAACGCCTCTTCCGTGCCGAGGTGCGGCTGGGCCCGGCGGTCCGGGCCGAGGACGAGGAACACCGGTCCACGCACGCGTGGGCGGTGTTCAGCGTCGATGGCACCGAGTGCCTCCGGTGGATGCGTGTGCCCTCAGAGCTGCTTGACGGGGGTGACTCTCCATGACGCGGCACGCCATGACACTGGTTGAGGTCCTGCTCGCCCTGGCACTGCTCTCGGCGCTCACGGTCGCGAGTGTGTCCTGGACGACCTCCGCGGTCCGGGCCTCGGCGCTCCACGGCTCGCGGGCTTCGTGGGAGGCCGGGGCTGCCCACGTCCTCGACCTGCTCGACGGGATGCTCCTGGCCGAAGACCACCGGCTCCGCCGCAACGGCCACGACCGGTGGCGCATCGCGACCGAGAACGGAGACCTCCTGCTCCGAACCCGAACCGTGGTGGTGGCAGACGGGCTCACGGAGGTGTCCACGACAGCCCGGCTCTCGCTCCGGGACCGGGTGCTGACCATCGAGTACCTCGACGAAGCCGATGCCGTCCTGACTGTCCGCCCGCTGCTTGGCGAGCTCGGCTCGTTCGCGACAGAGTTGGAGGAGCTGGAGACTCGCGAGTATGTGATGACTGTACGGCTCACCCACGAGAACGGCCGTGTCGTCTCGCGTGTGTGGCGGCTGCGCCGGGAGGACGTGCGTTGAACCGGCTCATCAACCAACGCGGAATCGCGCTGCTGCTGGTGCTCGTCGCGCTGGTGCTCTCGGTGACCGCCGCGGCAGGGCTGGCCCGCGTCGCCGCCACGGCCCGCCTCCGCCACGAAACGGCGTCGACCCAGGAATGTGCGCGCACGCTGCTGCGTGCATCCGATGCGCCGATCCTCGACTGGCTCCACCGCCACGCCGGGAGGCTGGTGCTGCCGCCGGACGCGGGCTCGCCGCGGTTCGTCGTCCTCGACGACGCGATCGAACTCCGCGGCGTCCCGTGCCGGGTCACGATCACCACGTTCGATCAGTGCGGGATGGTGCCGAGTTCCGAGGCCGGCGGCCGGCTCGCGTCGTTCCTGCCGAACGGTGTCCATTGGGCACTCGCCGCTTCGGGCCCAACTTTGCTCGAACATCTTGGCCTCGATGTGCTCGCAGCAGTCGCGCGAGACGTTGTCCCAGTCTTCCCGCCCGCGGGTGCTCGTGACAGTGGCGCACTCGGTGAGCACCTGGCGAGCCACAATCCGACACGCCCGGGGCGTCCCCCAACCCTGAACGTCAACACCGCGCCCCTCGATCTCGTCTCGACGGTGTACGCCCAGCACGATCTCGGGGGCATCGACGCGGTCGCCGAATCCAGGGCGCTCGGCCGGGTCGCCTCGCGGGGGGCAGCGCGGGCTCCACGAACCGGCGCGGACCCGGCGGCGATCATCCCGGTCTCGATGAGCACCGCCTGGGCGTTCAGGATCGACTGCCGCGCCGGGCACGTCACCGAGTCCTGGTGGTGCGTCTACACCGACACCGGCAGCAACTGGGAGAGGGTGCAACGCCTTGCCATCACCGAGTGATCCAACCCGAGTCTGGCGGAGACGACAGCGGTTGACCCTCGCACTCGGCGGCTGCGCGGTCCTTGCATCTCTGGCCTGGGCCCTGGCCCCTCTCTCCCCGGTGCCCGACCTCAAGGTCGAACTGCGGAGCCCGGCCGGCGGTGAGTCCGGCGAAGACGCTCTGCCGCCCGTTGATCGCGCAGCGTTCGCAGCGCGGCTGTGGAACCCTCTGCCCCCGCCGGCAACACCGGGGGCCGCACCCGAGCCCAGACAGGCCGCCGCTCCCCCACCCAGGCTGCGGCTCATCGGCATCGTGCACGACACGGCCAACGACGGGGAACAGGTCCTGAGGGCCGCGCTCTACGACCCCGACACCGACACACTGCACATCGTGGCCTCCGGCGAGCAGATCGGCGGCGTCCTCATCGCCTCGGTGGATCCGGACTCGGTGCGCCTCGAGATCGGCGGCCGGCCCGCGACATTGGCGCTGCGCGACGAGCCCGACCCGGGGAGGCGGCCATGAGTACCTCTTCCCCGAACGCGGGCACGCGTCTCGAACTCCCGGCGGACCGGTTCTACTGGGGCGTGCTCGACGCCTCGGCACTCCCCCGGCGCGCCCGGAGCACGCCGGAGCAACTCGGGTACCTGTTCGAGTCGGTGCTCCCCGTGGCCGTCGACACCATCCACGCGGTCTACCTGCCGATCGGGACCGATCGGGTGCTGGCCTGCGGCATCGACCTCGACGATCTGCACGACCACGCGGCGCAGGGGTGGCTGACACTGTCTCCCGAGGCGGTGCCGGGGTTCATCAGCGAGACTCTCGGCGAGCCGATCGATCCGGGGCGGCTCAACCTGCTCACTGGAGCGTTCGAGCCGCGCTGGGTCAGGGCCCGTCGCCGCGGGACCACGCTCATCGCCTGCGCCGCGATACTGCTCTGCGCCGGGCTGATCCTCGCCGGGCAGTCCCGCCGAGCAGCACGCCTGCTCGGACACACCCGCGCCCTGGAGTCGGCCACCGCCGAGCTCTACGACGCCGTGCTGCCCCCCTCAAGCAGCCCCCTGCCGCCGTCGGCACGGCTGACCGCCGAGTTGCGTCTGCTGGATCGAACCCGCGGCACGGCCTCTCCCGAGTCCGGTCCGGTCGAGGTCGCACCAGCCCTCGCCGTGATGCTGGCTTCCTGGCCGAACGACCTGCACCTGACCACAGATTCGCTCAGGGCCTCTTCCACGGCGATCACGCTCAGTGTCCGGCTGCCGGACGAAGCGGCGGCCGAGCGGTTCGAGCGTGAGCTGCGGGCCCCGCCCGGATGGTCGCTGAGCCAGCCCAACGTCGTCCGTGAGCGCGACGGGATCGCCGTACGAGTCCGCATGGAGCCGGAGGTCGTCCCATGACACCAAGGCAGTCCTTGACCGTCCTTGCGCTCACCGTCGCCGCGGCGTCACTCACGCTCGCGCTCGGTGCGGCGCGCACGCGCGGGGCCCAAGCCTCGGCCGACTCGGCGCGGTCGACGCTCGAGCAGGTCCGTTCCGAGGCCGAGCGGGTGCTCGAGCTCCGGGGGCGGTCCCAGACCGTGGCCATTGGCGCACAGCCGCAGGGTGACGCGTTCCAGCTCGTGAATGAGACGCTCGCCGCGTGCGGGCTAGCCTCGACCCGCGTCGAGTCGGTCACGCCCTCGGGCGACCGCGCGCTGTCGGGCAGCGACGGCACTTCCGCACGCAGGGTCCAGACGTTCCGGGTGGTCCTGAGCCCGATCCTCCTCGATGATCTGGGCTCGTTCCTCGACCGGTGGCGGCGGGAGCACAGGCTCTGGACCGTGACGGGGGTCGACCTGACTCCCGCGTCGAACCGCGGGGCAATCGACGGCACGTTCCGTGCCACACTGACCGCGTCCGCCGTGTACCTGCGAGGGCAGACCGAGAGCGAGCATCCCTGGATGGAGCCGACACAATGAAGCGCAACGGATTCGTGACGACCTCGTGGAACGCCGTGTGGGCGGCGATGGTGCTGTCCTTGCTGCTCGGCGCGGGATGGGGCTGTGCATCGAGCGGCCGCAGCCCCTACACCGCGTCGGCCGACTCACCCCGCAATCCGCTGGAAGCCCAGCGCCTGACCCAGGAGGCCGCGGCCATCCTGGACAGCAACCCGGACAAGGCCGAGCGGCTGCTGCGCGAGGCGCTGGCCGCCGATCTGTTCCACGGCCCGGCACACAACAACCTCGGCGTGATCCACCTGTCGCGGGGGGAGCTGTACTCGGCCGCCCAGGAGTTCGAATGGGCGCGCCAGCTGCTCCCCGGGCTGGCGGACCCTCGGTTCAACCTTGCGATGACGCTCGAGAGGGTCGGGCGGTTCGACGACGCGATCGACGAGTATCGGTCGGCGCTTGAAGTGTACCCGGGGCATATCCAGACGGTGCAGGCGATGACGCGGTGCCAGTTGCGGCATGACGCCGCGATTGCTGCGGAGGATGTGGAGGTCGCCGGCAATCTCCGCGAGATTGCGCTAAGGGGTGACAGTGAAGAATGGCGGGAGTGGGCATCCAGGCAATTACACAGCCGGTAGCGCTAGCCCGCTCGGCTCTGTGTGTCGGTTTATTCGAGTAGTTGGAGGCTCATGTACGCGGCGGAAGGCAGCCCCGCCAGAGCCAGCATCGAACTATGGAAGTTGGGCATCGCTAGATCGCGCACGGTGAGCATCGCGAACACCCCTCCGAGCATCAGGCTCCATACTGCGGCCTGGAGACGGTGGATCGCGACACCGCTCGCGTCAGAATTCACGTCCAGCCAGAAGGAGCCCGACGTGGTGCTCTCCTGCCCCGTCTGTGCCATCAGGGTGGAATGCGCTAGATTACGCTCGGTCACAACCTCCTGCAGCTGCATGTCGAGTCGCGGCGCGTCGGCCACGTGTGCGTGAGTGACAGCCGTATTCAGCGCCTTCTCCCGCTGGGTCAAGCCGCTGATCGTTGATCTTAACTGATTGGGCTTCGGGTGTTTCTTCGCGTCGATACCCCGCGAAATACTCCCGTTGCCCGCGGCGATGCCGAGCAGCGCTATCGGCGTCCCCGACATCGAAGAGCCCCAGTTCGCGGTCGCGTCAGGGATTGGTCCGTCGGGGAACTGGCCCGCTACCGCCACACGGATGTGGCCGGCAGTCCCTTGCCTTGATGGCCGCACGTCCATCACCTGCGGGAGAATAAGCACGACCGAAACCTGCGACGATGACTCGAGTGGTACAGGCATGGGCTCGACGGTGTCTTGTGCTCGCACCACACCACATTCCGCGAAGACGAACACTGCCATAATGGCACATGCGAGAGATCTTCGGAACCAGAGGAGCATACGACTTCTCCGTGTAAGTCACTCTCGTTGATGATCTTCTGCGGAATCGTTGTCACCTCCCCACAACCACCGATGCTCACACACGCCGCACACCATCACTTGACCGAGCTCGATGGGGACCGCCTTGTGCGGCGTGACCTCACCGCATGTCGGGCATTTGGATCTGACTGTCGCGAGGCTCGCGGTCGATTCCTCCCGAAATCTGACGTGCACGTCCACAGACCCGTCGGACTGAATCTTCGGATCGGTGCCGGCAAATGACCCCGCACTCGGCGCGCACACCGATTTGATCTCCTCGATCACGGCAAGGACCCTTGCGGGTGCGACCCCCCGACGCACACGGCAGACGTACCCAGGAATCGTCTGGTCACAGGCATCACTGACTTCGTCGCAGCTGGGCACGGCAAGATCTCCAGGAGGTTTGAACGTCGGATCGTGGATTAGTGAGTCAGGACATCCGTCTTCTCGAGTGCGATGAACGCGGCACCGAGCTGATCCCATTCTTGCGCGCTGCGCGTTTCGATCCAGGTCATCACCGCGTCCTCCAAGTCTGCACGAGACTCCGCGGTGTCCACCATCCCCGCGTAGTACTGGCCGCCCGAGATGGTCGGGCCATTCGGCCCGACATCCATCAGCATGTTCAGAAGGGGATCGATGATGACGTCTTGGTTAGCAGCCCGAGCCGCAGCCAGCTGGGCCACTACCTCTTGGAATCGCTCGGTGACGGCTTGCTTGGCGCCGGCGAGGTCGCCGCTCTCTTCCAGCCGTGAGATGGTCTCGGTCGCAGTATCTTGCCGGCTCTTGATGGACTCGATCAGCTCCTCGCTGCGCCTTTCCAACGCCTTGCTCTCATCTTCAGCGGCGGCATCGGCAAGCTTGTCGAGAGCCCCCTCGAACGTCCCGGCCTCGTAGTACGCACGCAGGTCGCTGTCCGCAGCTTCCAGCCCGTAGGTGTCGTCGGAGAGCTTTCGGCCAGTCAACAGTCGGTTTGCCACGGTTGAGCGGTTCGCGTCCATCTGTTTGATCAGGACGGGAAGTGCTTCCTGATAAAAATAGTTCTTGTTGATCGCGACGTTCCCCGCGGTCACGATTCCCGACGCTAACGATAGTGCTGTCTTGGTTACCGCCGGCGTGAACGCTGCAGAAAGCGCGTCGAGCGCGACGGCAGAGGTTTCCGCGCCAGTGTCGCGCCCTTTCCTTCCGGCACCGAGCTTGTCGACGAACTCGTTGTACCGCGAGTTGATGTCAAGCATGGATGCCGTGATGTAGTTGTTCCGGATCGACTTGCGCTTCGTCGGGTCAGTCTCCGCCAGATACCCTCGGATCATGTAGGAATACTGGAACGTCTGTGGCTCACCATCGGAGCCGGTCTTGATCGGCCCGGCTTTGAGCGCTGTAGTCACTTCTTTGGACCCGAGCCATGGCTCGGGTCTTCCGGTCAATGACGTGGACGAACAACCCAACAGACCGAATCCAGCGGCTACGACAATCACAGTTCGCGGCCACCGTGCATTCAGATATCGCATATCGCTCCCCACAGATGCGGCCGGAACTGCTTTCGCTTGCTACCAATATACCCGCACGCCACCGCCGTTTGCCCATATGGTCTCGCAGATACTTGCATTTGCTCACTGAGTGACGTACGATTAAGTCATATCTGATCACAATGACTCATATGTGTGTCTCGCCGGCGCCGCTTCGCTCGGCCAACGATGATCTGCCTGTCGCCCGACACCGTTTCCTCGCCGCAGTGCCAGATGCGGTGCTCGGTACTGCAGCTGTTACCGCGGATCCTGGCCTCGCAGCCCTCAGTGACAATCATTCGATCACGACCGGCCCGACTCGTTGGATGAACTCGTCAAGTCGGCATGCCCGGATGAGAGTGTTTGCAATGAGTCATGTGAGTCATGTTGGTGCTCGCGCCCATGCTGGATGCAGAGTCATGTCCAGGATACACTTCCTCCATTGCGAGCGAGTCCTGTCCCCCTCTCGTTCGCGATGCAAGGCGGCCCCGCCCTAACGGCGGGGCCGCCATTCCTGTCCCAGTTCATCTTCGACATTGCTTCATTGCTTCATTGCTTCAACGAGCGCCTGCCTCTGGCGAGCGTAGCCGGAGGGGCGTGGCCCGGCCTTGTCGCGGTTCATCGATTGGCTCTGGATCTTGCAGTTCCCTGGCCATCGCTCGCCCGGCTTCGGAAGCGAAGGTTCGGACGGTTTCAGGGCCGAAGGAAACGACAACGTTGGCTGTGAGGTCTCGCCTGTGCATCGGACCCAATCCGAACAGCAGCCAGTTCGCGTTGATGTCGAGCGCGGCGCACAATGCGCACACGAGAGAAAGAGTCGGCGTCTCGTTGAGAAGATTGCGGCGTATGGTCTCAGGGTTGCAGCCGGTCATACGGGCGAGTTCACGGTAGCCTGCACCATGCGTGCACACGCGAATTCGCCCGCAGATGGTGCTTGCGTGCGATCCGCCGTGTTCTGCCGAAGAAGTGCCCATATTGATGGTGTCTACGACGGCCCGTTCAGGTCACTTTGCATGTCGGCGATCATGACAAGGGTGACCGCTTTGGTCGCTGCCGCGGGAGGAACATCGGATGATTGACAAACTACCTCGAGTTCGTCCAGGTCGTCACGAAACTGCTGCTCCTGCGTGGGACTCGTGAATGCGGGCAACCCGTTGGCCTCGTATTCGGCCTCAAGGGTTGCTTGAGCTGTCTCGCCCTGGTCTCCCCAGTCCAAGTCATCGCAGTTGCCGCCGTACATCTCATAGAGCTTGCAGATCAGCCTCTTGAACTCTTCCCACATGTCGGGCGTGCCCGGATTGCCGTTTCCAATGTGAGCCATGGCACCCTCCTCCGTATGGGACGAACCGGTCGCCGGGCGCTTCCCGCTATGCTGGTTGCGTCAGCCGCTCATTTGTGAGCGGATCTTCGGGAAAGATCCACACTTCTGGGGCAACCATGTGGGGGAACCGAGAGCAGTTTGCCGCCTTCGTTCTGGAGCACGGCGATCGGGTGAAAGCCATCGCCCGTCGGAAGATCCGTACCTCCGCCCGCTCGGCTTTCGGGAGCGACGACGTTCTCTCGACGGTCCTGAGGCGTTTGGATGTCTTGGCGGCTGAAGGCCTCGTCAGGGCTCAGAACGAGGCGCAGCTTTGGGTGCTCGTACGAAGTATCGCCGAGAACGTTTCGCTGGAACGCGGGAGGCTGTTAGAATCAACGCTCAACCGAACCGGAGATGATGCAGCATTTTGGAGCCAGATTCACCAGGACTTTCGCCGCAAGACGGGGGATGACGAAGAGGCGTTCATCCGGCTGTACGAATTGTTGATGATGCTCGAAGACCAGAATGATCGACAGCTCTTCATGCTCCGCCTCCGCGGCGTAAACCACAAGGTGATCGCACAGCAACTGGGCATTTCAAGCGATGCCGTGCGGCAGCGGTGGCACAAGGTGGTAACCCAACTCCGCAAACGACTCACGCAGGCAGGTAACGATGGATGACGCTGTCAACGGCAGTGGGTCCTCGCGACGCCTTCCAGAAGATGTGCAGGCGAGCATTCTTCTCGACATGGCGCAGATCGCGCGGGTGGCGCCAAAGATGCTTCCCGAGAGCTTCGGGCCGGGGAGACGGTACAGGCTCGAAGAGCTGATCGGTGTTGGCCGGGACTCACACGTCTACAAAGCGGTCGACCATCACCTCTCGAAGCCAAATGTCCCCGCATACGTCGTGATCAAGGTCAGGGCATCAAGCACCAGGGTGGAGGCCCTCGTTGGGCGGAGTGTTCTCCATGACAATGTCGTACGGGTCATCGATCATGGAATCACCGACGACGCCGAATCGTACATGGTGCAGGAGTGGATCAGCGGCGGTGATCTTGACGATCTTGATTTGCCCTTGGAAAGCCGTGAAGCGGTAAGGCTGGTACAGTCAATCGCCCGTGGCGTTCAGGCCCTTCATTCGGCAGGCAATATCCATGGGGACCTCAAGCCGTCTAACGTCTTGATGACTCCGAGTGGCATCCCGAAGGTCACAGACTTCGATCTCGCCAGTGCCCTTGACTTGGACGAGTACCGGCGAGGGGGCAACCTTGCGTTCATGGCTCCTGAGCTGCTCCTGGAAGACGATCTCCTTCCTTCGCCGTTGGGCGACGTATATGCGCTCGGAGGCATACTGTACTACTTCCTCACCGGCAACCTCCCGCACGGCACCGACCGCAAGGAGATCGTCAATCGGCACCGTGACCGGACTGATCCGGATATTGCGGGGATCAATCGCGACTTGGCTCAAATATGCGCTCGGGCACTCGCGCAGTCACCCGACAAGCGTTACCGCTCGGCGGAAGCGCTCGCTGAGGATCTTGGACTATGGCTGAGGCGGCAACCGATCCCTTGGACCAAGCCATCGCTCGCTCGAAGAACAAGCCTCCTGCTCCGGCGTCGGCCGGTGCCGATCGCCTTCTGCACGTTGCTCCTTGTGGCTGGCCTTTCGGTCGCCGCAATGATACAGATGGCGGCGACCCGAAAGATTGAAGCCGAACGCCAGGCGATTGAGTTGTCCAAACAGGAGTTAGAAAAGCTCAACACGAAGGCGCGTGAGACAATCGAAGGCTTTGTCAGATCAGGCGTGTTTGGGCACCGAATGCAACGCGGGCCGAGCGTGTTCGCCGCTCTCGCGTGGATCGACTGGCTGGCAGACTCGGCGATCCTTGGGGACGATGGCCCCCAAATGGCAGCCGCAGAACGGTGGGCATCGCTCTCCGATCTTCGGCACAGCCTCAAGACTGAACGTCGGGGAGGAACGCATCTTGATGGGCTCGCGGCGTTCTGCATGGCGTACACAGCAGTTGAACTCGGCGAGTACGCCGACGCGATCGAACAGATCGACGACGCGGAGCGTAGTGTGCTTCGGCTTTTCCCAGAGTCCGATGAGATGTCACTCTCACTGCGAGGCGTCAGACTTGTCGCGGAGTACGGCATTGCGGCCCAGTCGGATGATGTGGACCTCGCTCCTCTTCGGGCTGACATGGAATCGCTAGAAGCGAGGCTGCAAAGTGCAGAGAATCCGCATTCGGTTGCATCGCTGATCCGACACGCTCTCGATGCACGTACCGGGCGATAAACGGCCTCGGAGCTATTTGGCGGATCTTGAGGCCGGAGAGAGCACCGGATCATGGCAACGATAGCGACGTCCATTGCTGGTGTGCGTTCTCGCGGGGCACGACAGACACTGGCAGGGACCGGTGAGTCGACGCGCCAGATCACGCGCCAGCTAGGCCGTTCTGATGCCCCGAATTCCAAAGCCCACACAGTTCTGTGCGAGAGAGGCCTCGAATCACATGATGTCGTGCCGAAATCTGTGCCCACTCCATTCGCCCCTCCCGTGATTCGTCCAGACCGGAGGAGCGTGGTAGTGTGGCGAGGGCTGAATCACGCACGCCGACAGGCCGAACAACGCAAAGGACACAACGATGGCACGGTATTACGTCAACAAGAACGCACAGAACAACGGCGATCACGAAGTGCACAAGGAGGGCTGCAGCTACCTGCCCGAGCCGCAGAACCGCACCTTTCTTGGAGATTTTGACAACTGCCGCGACGCCGTGCGGGAGTCGAAAAAGCACTACAAGCAGACCAATGGGTGTTTCTACTGCTCGCGAGAGTGTCATACGCAGTGACCTCGTGCGGTTTGGTACTCGTCGCGATTCATGTTCCGCGTCGGCTCGTGAGGCCCGCGATCTGAACGCTCGATGAGTTTTGCTAGAACGTTCTCATTCCACCGCTAGCGTGTGCCGAGGGTGGCTGATCGAGCGGGCAGGCCCTTCTGGCACGGTGACTTCTCGCCGTGCTTCCCCCGGCATTACTTGACTCGTCCGACCCGCGTGCGGCTGACCTGAAAGACCTCCGAAACCTTCTTGGTCGGTACCCCGCAATCGCGCACCGCGAGGCGGCGGTCACACCGGCCATGTGAGTACGGAGTATCCCAGTCCTAGCTCGGTTGCGGCCCGATCCAAGGGCTCGAGAACAAGCCACGCGGTCGACGGCAAGAGCGCAGCAGAGCATACGCCGGACGGCGCGACGAGAGATGCGAATACCCACTTCTAGCGAGGCACACAACGACCGCGTCATCCGAATGTGGTCACAGCCTCATGGCAGCCGAGCCACACCGCCGGTGTTATTCAGCAGCACCACGGAACTCTATCGAACCGCGGCCATCCGGCTGACCTCATACTCTTCCAGCTTGGGAAGAGACAGCGCTATAGCGGCGTCCAACGCGAACCTGATGGCATCGGGGATGTCGGCCTCACCCACGGGCATCGCACGGATGTCTTCTGTCCTGGTAGCCTCGCTATCGGGAGTCGTAACACTCACAACACGAACACCCGATTGTGACGCCTTCACCCCCAAGCCCGCTGCCGACGCCACGTCGGACCCATCGGCTCGCGCAAAGCTGATCTGCACTTCGCATTCGATCCACGAGTGCGCGACCTGCTCACCCTGCTCTACCTGCGTGCTGCCGCTGAAGATGTTCGTAACCGATCGAGCCGCTCGGTTCCAGACGAGTTTCGTGACGCTGGCCGTGAGGTAGAGATCAGCGGACGATCCATCGTCTCTGACCGCTCCGAAGTGCGGGAATGTCAGGATGGCCGAGGAAAGGCGGCTTCGCACATCGCGCTCGACCTGCGCTCTGTCAAATACCAGGTTCCCATCACCGGCGGGGATGTCAACGGCGCTGATCGTGATATCGAGCGGCCGCATGTCCGCTGGGCGGGCACGCCGCAGCGTGACGCCGCTGCTCCCAATGCCGGCCATGGAGGATGTCGGATCCCACACTCTGGGATCGTACGAGCCCGTCAGGGATCCGCACCCACAGCAGAGTACTACAAACAGGCCGAGGCATACCGTGTGCACGCTCGCTGATCTCTTCATCATGTACCCTTTTCGTACTTGATCCAACCAATTGACAAGCGGCACGCGCCGCGTGACTGCACCCACACTGGTTGCATGAGACAGGGGAATGTGAGCGGTGTCCTGAGGACTTTTGCGACGGGGTCGTCGTGCTGGGCGCGGTGACCTGACTCAGCGGTTTGTTCTGACCTTGTTCACGACTGCGATCGGATCATCCAGCTCCAGCGCCTCGCACCGCTGACCCGGCAGTCAACAGACCCACTGCGGTGGCCAGGCGGAAATGTCCCATCTAACGGCGTGGAGCATGAACAGCTTCCCGCTCCAATAGGAAGAGCTGGTTCAGGAGCAAGAATTCGCTGATCGCAGCGGTTGGGTCCAGATCGACGCTCCGGTGCGCCCGTCGATTTCGAAACGCCATGTACACGCCCGTGAAGAGCGAAGCCCTGCCCTCCTGCTCGCCCTTATCACACCCGCTCCAGTGAAGCAGCGAGTCGTCGCCACGAAATGCCACAGAGAACAGCTTGCTACCGTGAGCCGCCTTGCCCGTTCGCTCACGTACACGATCTTCAAGCCGCCGGTATGCAGTTAACAATCGGGCATCGGGATCCTGCCAGAAGGTCGTCGCGAGGTCCATGACGCGACTATCGAGTATTGCGAAAGGCATGACCGGTTGGCACCAGTGGTGCCAATGTGTCCCGGCGATCTCACGCTCCGCATCCTCTTCCGAAATGTAGCGTGGCCACCGCTGCGGTACTTTGGCTCGCGCCTTGTCCAATGCGGTCAAATCGCTCGTCGTCAAAGCTGAGCGGTCGAGGCGGTCCAGCACACCCGCGCTGACCACAAACTCCTGAATGTCTGCCGCGTGCGCCTGGAGCAAGCACAATGCACGCGAGAGCCCTCTTGGCCCTTCGCCTCGGTAGCCTGATGCGAATCCCGACTTTATGCCAACGAGATCGCCCGGATAGACTGTAAGCAAAAGGCCGTGCTCCGTCGTGCTATCGCGCGAGCACGTCAGAATGCGGACCGCTGCGATGTCGACCCTGCACTGGATTAGCCGTATGACAGCGTCGAGGCATTCCTCCGTACAGCCGGCTACACCGGCGTATTGGATACCAGCGAGACCACAGCGCGCCCTCTTCCGTGTTCGTCCAGACTGAACCGCTCGATTGGCCATATCGCGCACGGTAGCACAGTCGGAGCTACAAGTGCAGTGTGTCGTCCCGCGCGCGGGATCGCCTTGATCTCTGCCGTACGCCCGAGGTACTGGTGGCCGACGCCCGCAAGAGTGGGCGGGTCTCCGGGTGGTCGTGGTTCGCGGCCCGACACGCAGACGGTGGCGATTCGGTATACTCACGCAACAGGAGATAACGGTATGAGCGTACGGAACGGGATTCTCGACTACTTCAGCTTCGGACGGAGCGGGAACGGCGGTTCCGGCCGAGCAGAGGCGATGGGAGGGTCGCAGCCGACCCAGTATCGATTGCTCAATGTCTATGTGCAGTACTTAGCGGTCGCCGCGGGCGTGGCACTTCAGCCGCTGATCTCGCAGATGCTCAAAGGCGCTACGATCGACCTGACGTACCTCACCTCCGGGATCCTGTTCGGTTCGCTTGCGATCGCGATGGTGATCTTCCCCGGGGCCTACCGGCCGAGCGTCGCCACAACGCCACGGTTCGTGCAGTTCTGTGTGCTCTTCGGCGTCGGCATCGGCTGGCAGGCGATCGTGCAGAGCATGCTCCAATAGCCGCCGCAACGATTTGGGAGAGCTCGCTCATGTACGACCTCATGCGTGACATCGGACGCAGTGAAGCGGTCTCCGGCTCGGTGGAGGAACTCCTCGCGACCGGTGTGCCGGTGCAAGGGCTGCACATCGGCGTGGATGAGTTCTACGCCGAATGGTACTACAGCAATGCACTGAACTGGTGGTACAGGAACGGCCCGCGTCGATACTACTCTTCCCGACACCTCTGGTCGCCCGTTGATGTTCCGGATGAGGTCCGCCGGGAGATGGAAGAGGCCCGCCGGACGATCCCCGACTGGTGGTCTCGCTACGCCGCTCGGACCGGCCAGGGTGAGGCATCGTTGCCGTTCTATATCAGGATTATCCTGCGCGAGCCCGAGTCTCGGTCGAGGGGCCCGGACGCCGGCCGGCGGACCGATCGACAACGCGGACGAGCGCAGCAGCGGCCAGCGCGGATTGCTGGCCTCCGGGTGGTCTACGAGGAACGTCCGCCGACCGTGGCGCTCGCTGGGTCGATTTCGCCAACGCTGATGCACGGGGATGGCGTGACCGGGTCCGGCCCCGTCGGCACGTGCGGGGGAGCGCTGCAGGATTCCTCAACCGGCAGGAAGTACGGCGTGACCTGCCTACACGTCCTCCCGCAGAGCAGTTCGGTGCAAGACGCGAGCGGCGGACAACGGATAGGCCGGGTACGGGCTGCCGGTTCGCTCGTTCCGACACCCACCGGCGGGTACTGCAACAGCCGATCGGTCCATGGTGCCGGCAGCACGGATTGGTCCGTCTTCGAGTTCGATCCCGGCGTCAGCGTGCAGGTCCACCAGACCCGGCACGGACGCATCATCCAAGAGCGCCCGATCGCAACGATCGGCCCCTACCTCAACGTGGAGTTCACCGGCGTGGCCAGCGGCCTGCGTGAGTGCCAGACCGGTTCTGTCGGGATCTGGCACGAGGTGCTCGTCGACGGGGTACCGCACTGTTTCGGGGACATCTTCCAGCTGAAGTGGAGACCGGGCACGCTGTTCTCGAACCGGAGGTCGAGCAGAGATCTAGTGCAACACCGGGATTCAGGCGCATGGGTGGTTGACGACCATCAGGGCCGCATGCTCGGCACCGACTGGCTCGGCATGGTGGTTGCCGGTGACGGCGCGGACGGATACGCGTCGTTTGGCGAGGAGATTCTGGGCGATGTCAGAGGGAAGCTGGGCTCTGGCTCGCTTAGTCTGTTGCTGTAGTCGGTCGGATTCAACGCCACGTTCGTCACGAGGACCGGAACTGCCGCCGAGCGCGTGGTACACGCCGCTCGCGACGTCGGCGGTAGCTCGTCCAAGACGCCGAGAATGCCCAATGACTTGCTCGTCGAGGGTTCTCACTTTGTCCGTTGGACGTCGTCACCGAACCCCACGGCAACCGGGACTGATTCGCTTCGAGCGAGAGCAAACGGACCGCTACTTCCACTTGTGTGCTGACGGAGACCCGTTACACTGGGGAAGGTGCTGCTCCTTGCCAGCGGACGCCACACGAGGCCTAAGCCCATGCATCAGTACACCCGCGATAGCCGAGCACAAGAGACTAGCGTGCAAAACCGTCTCCTGTGGTTGGGATTGGCCTTTGGGCTGCCATTGAGTGCGGGGCATGCGGTACCCGCGCATGCACAGGGGTGCAGACCAGCTGAATTAGCCAAACTCCTCGCCGATGACGGGTACATGGTCGACCACTTCGGCAGCTGTGTCGCTATCAGTGGCGACGCCGCCATCGTTGGGGCGCGTCTGCATGACCACAATGGCACCAAGTCAGGGGCAGCCTATGTCTACCGCTTCAATGGAACAGTCTGGGTGCAGGAAGCAAAGTTGCTCCCTCTCGATGGATATGCGAGCCAGTTCTTCGGTTGTTCGGTGTCAATTTGTGGCGACACGGCCGTCGTCGGGGCCAGCGGAGATGACGATAACGGGACTGATGCCGGTGCGGTTTATGTGTTTCGCTTCGATGGCGAGGAATGGGTCCAGGAAGAAAAGATTACGGTGTCAAGCGGAGGAACGCGGGACGAGTTTGGACGATCGGTAGCGGTCGAGGAAAATTCCATCGTGGCAGGAGCAACTCGTCACGGCGATCCATTTGGCTCGGCGTATGTCTTCCGCTTCGATGGTGCCAAGTGGAGAGTACAAGGTGTCTTGGAGCCGGTGGATAGTAGAATCGGCAACCTCTTCGGTTGGTCAGTATCGATCTCAGGCGGGTTTGCCGTTGTCGGCGCGCAAGGAGACGACAACGAAAACGGTATCAACGCGGGGTCTGCGTATGTATTTTCGTTTGATGGCACGGACTGGGTGCAGCAATCCAAACTGATCGCATCCGATGGTGTGCTGGAAGACCATTTTGGGTACTCGGTCGCGATCTCGGGCAACACCGCTGTGATCGGCTCGCCTTTCCACAATACCGATGGCAATGAAGGAGCGGCGTATGTGTTCCGGTTTGATGGCACAAACTGGGCGCCAGTCACTCGGCTGATCCCCGCCAGCGAGATTGGGGGAATTCGGTATGGGTGGTCAGTGTCAATCTCGGGCAATACAGCCGTGATTGGTGCGCCCTGGTACAACGCCGACGGCACCATTGGTCAATCGGGCGCCGCCTATGCGTTTCATTTCGATGGATCGAGTTGGACCGCTGACGGCAAGCTGCTCGCTGCTGACGGCGAGGCTGGAGACCATTTTGGCTTCGCTGTCGCTGCTTCCGATGGGATAGCGCTTGTTGGGGCACAGTTTGATGACGACAGGGGTACGGACTCTGGTTCTGCGTACATCTTTAACACCGCCTGTGACTCCTGCCCTGTCGATCTCAATGATGACGGCGTTGTCAACACGCTGGATGTCCTTGTCTTTCTCAACGCGTGGGTAGCTGACGATGTTGTCGCTGACTGGAACGGAGACATGACCATCGATATCCGGGACTTTCTCGCGTATCTCAATGACTGGGTGGCTGGTTGCTAGGGGGACACGGCAGCCGCATCGGTTCTTTTCAATCATGTTTCTCATGACGCCGTTGAGCTGATGCTGATCAGTGGCACACAAATCAGGCGATGACGGGCTCACTCGGACTTGCACTGAGATGCTCTGCTTCGCCGGAACCCGGACCGTGAGAGGCGCAAGTAGGCACATTGCACTTTCGGGCTGAGCCGTAGTGATGAGATTGAACCTTTGCGTCAGCGCTTCCGTCTGACCTTGTTGATGACCGCAACGGGATCATCAAGCTCCAGTGCTTCGCACCACTCCAGGAACTCAATCGGGTCGATCCGCCGCTGGCCGCTCAGGGTCTTGTGCACGGTGGTCTTTGGACGGCCCAGCCGCTCGGCCAAACCCCGCACCGAGAGGTCCAACTCATCAGCCTGCTTCTTGAGCGCCCGAATGAGCGATTGGTACGGCTCTCGCTGCAGCGGCTGCTTGTCTGCGAGGGGAGAACGTTTTTTTCGTGGAGGCGTTGGCACTCCACAGGAAAGCCGGTATATTGAGTCGTCCCCAAATCGGGGACGCTTGGACCGATGTATTCCCTCCCCACGCATCACCGCACACAGGAGCCCTCGCCATGACACCCCGCACCCCGATCGCCCTCCTCGCCCTGGCCGCCCTCACCGCCACCCACGCCTCCGCCGACATCATCGGCTTCAACAACCTGAACTCGGCCTTCTGGCAGTACAACCAGGGGGACAACCAGACCCCGGCCGATCTGCCCGACCCCGACACCATCCACATCACCAGCCCTGGCGGGGTCCAGGCACGCAGTATCTTCCACAAGACCCGCCAAAGCACCTCGGGGTTCGCCGCCAGCTTCACCTACCGGGGCAGCTTCGGGACGGCCTACCAACACGGCATGAGCTTCATCCTGCAGAACGACCCGAGAGGCCCCGGGGCCCTGGGCGGGTTCTACGAAGGGTTCGGCTACTCAGGGATCACCGACAGCATCGCCATCACCTGGAACCTCACCGGCAACACCATCGGGTTCTCCACAGGCGGGAACGTCAGCGCCGGGGTGTTCATCAACGGTGTCGACCTCTCCTCCAACCACGACATCGAGTTCTCGCTGACCTACGACGGCACGTTCCTGACGCAGCATCTGGAAGACACCGTGACCGGGGGGGTGTTCACCACCAACACGCTCGTCGGCGACCTCTCTGGGCATCTGGGCGGTGACCTGGCCTTTGTCGGCTTCGGAGCAACGGCCCGAACAGCCGACCAGTACATCTCGGACTTCCGGTTCACGGTGCCAGCACCCGGCTCGCTCGGCATGCTGTCCATCGCCGGAGTAGTTGCGCTTCGCAGACGCCGCTGATACAAGAGCAAGCGTGCGCGGGACAACCCCCCAACCCCCAATCCTCGGTCTCACGCACCAACAGCATCGACGGTCTCGATCCATCGCCTCAGTGAGTGAACGAACACCATCGATCCGCCCAGAGAAGCCCGTACACGCGAGGAACAGGGGTCAGGGGTAGCTTCCCCTCTCCCGAACCGCTCTCGCCTCTGTACGGGTGCTTTCTGATGGAACTGGCCACTCTCCGCGTGCTGTGTTTATCCCTGGTCGACCCTTGACACCCTCCCCGCAAACGCAAGCCCAACGACTTATCCACAGGACCGCCCCAATCAACTACAGGAAGAAGCTATAGGTATTCCATATAGGTTTATGGGGGGGGCGATTCAGCGCATGATCCTCCTCCAAGTGGGGGGCGATTCAGCGCACGGGGTGGGGCGATTCAGCGTGGACAACTTGCCCGATCCACACGCTTACCCACCGGCAGACTCGATCCTCGGGGCACTGAACCCGACAACGGTCGGACTCAACGGAGGCCGCGAGGGATACAGCAACAGCCCACCCATCACTTCCTCAAGCCGGGCGTCGGGGTACACGACCAACACCTGTCGCAAGGCCTGCCGGAACTCCTTCTTGAAATCTCTGGAATGGCGGTATTCCTGCCCGAACTGCTCGCGGAGGTTGTCCCAGCTGAGCTTGACCCCGTGCATCGAGCGGACCCTGTAGAGCCGGTGAGCAAGCCAGGTGTAGATGTCCAGGGCGAGCGACGAGTGTTTGAGGGCGCCCAACGCCCGGTAGTCAAGCGGCACCGCGTGCTGCGCCAGCGTGTTGTAGAACTCCTCGGAGAGCTCCATCACGCCGGGCCACATCGTCCGCTGCGCCCCGTCCACTTGGAGCCACGCCTCGAACCGCTTGATCGGCTTGGCATCCACCGTGACCGCCCTGCCCTCGGCGTACATGCCGAGCGTCAGCCGGCACGCGGCGAGTGCCTCCATCTGCCGCCTCAGCAGCTTGTAGCCGCCCCTGGCCCCGCCGCTGGTCTGCATGCCGAGCGTGGTCAGGAACTGCCGCATGCTGTCGCCGATCTCAACGCTGCGTTGCCTCGTACGGATGGCCTCGGTGGAGATATGCACCATGACCAACCTGGGAACGGTCCCGTAGGGCAGCGGGTGCTCCACGAACTCCTTGCCGTCGAACAACTTGCCGGACTCCAAGAGGATGCTCACGTGCCCGCTGTGCCGCTCGAAGGTGCGGGCGTCGGTCTTGCGCCGTGGCAGGCCGACCTGGCACATGACGGTGTGCAGGAAGTCTTTGCGGTCAGGGGGCAGATCGGCGATGGCGGTACCCGCCTCGATGAGTCGCTGCTGTGTGGGTGTGATGGTCGAGATCAAGGACGAGGGAGCGGCTTCGCGGGGCGGATCGGTGTTTCCTTCCTCGCTGCTCATTCGAGGTACCCGTGCTCGCGCAGCCAGGGCTCGATCGCCTCCTCGAGCATGTAATTGACCGAGTGCGGCTCCACGCCATCGAGCTGCCGCTGCAGCGAGGCTCGTTTGAGCGCATCCACGAAGTCGCTGCGCACGCGTGTGCTGAACGGAACTCGGTAGACCTTTGCCCTTTGTGTCGTTGAGGTTGCAGAGGGCGCGTTCGTGGGGTCTTTGGCGGGCCTCGAGGTGGCGTCGCCGCGCACGAACGCGTGGGCGAGCTCTTTGTCGACCACTGGATTGTTCGAGATGCCCTTGGAAAGCGGACGCCGATCGCTCATCGCCGTCCTCCGCCACACGCGGCTGTCGGCCGCCGTCTGGATCCTGTTGCTCTCGGTCTGCTCGCGGCAGACTCCGGGAACAGCTCCATGAACAGTCGTTCCACCTCGATTGCGGCGGCCTTGGCCCGTCTACCCATGTCCCAGACGACCGAGGCTTGGCCGGGCGCGTCGGCATAGGTCTGCCGCAGCGTCATGGGGGTTGACGCGATCGGCAGCCCCAACAACGCCGCGGCCTCACGCATGTCTTGGGTGAGCCGGTAGTTCTTGCCCACCATGCTCAGCACGATCGTGGCCTCGGGCGGGCCGACGCGGATCTTCCTGGCTTGGCGCAACACGTGCGTCGCGGCGTCCAGGGCTCGGATCTCGAGCATGCTCGCTTTGCACGGAACGATCGCCAGATCGCTGACCATCAGCAGGGCGCGGCTGGTCTCGGCGAGGCTGCCCGGCCCGTCGGCCACGACGTAGTCGGTCTCCGACGCCAGCAGCGGCAGCTCATCGATGATGTCGCTCGGGTCACTCAGGCAGACCGTGCGGATCTCCGGCGCGATCTCGTGGATCCACTGCGACGAGGATCTCTGGGAATCGCAGTCGGCCAGCGTCACGCGGTGGCCTTGTTTGAAGAGCCACGCGGCCAGGTGGGTGGCGAGCGTGGACTTGCCCACCCCGCCCTTGCTGTTGGCGATCGCGATAATCATCCCCAACACCTAGCACAACGCCCTGCATGATGGCAAGCAGAATGTACGACCTGCCGTGCGACCTACCACACGACCGGACAACGGGCAGGAGTGTCGGGCATCGGGACAGATCGCCTGAGTGGTGGCTCGACCGGTGGACGGACGGACGGCCTGACTGTCGCACCCCCGCAGAGCATGACGCCCGTCAGTCATGCATGACGTCTGTACGTCATGCCGTCATACATGACTGACGGTCGGGCGGGCAGGCCGAGGGCCGGCGTAAAGGCATGGCCGACAACGAGCGGGCAGAACGGGATGCAGGTGGACCGTCAAGAGGGTCGGATGTGTTGGCGGCGTATCGGCTGTACGGACGACAGGCTGTGCTGGTGGGTGGGGCGTATGGGTTGGCGGTGGTTTCACGGTGAAAGACAGTCCTAAGCACCGCTTAGGGGAGATGTCTGTCAGACTTTTTCATTGCAGCTGTCCCGTTCTGGTGCAGCATGCCGCACCCGCCAACACCCGACCAGTCAGCCGACTGACCCAGCCGTCAAAGCTCTTCGTGCGTGCTCTGCGCTGCCTTGAATATCACGCCCGAGCCGCCACCTTCAGCGTGGTCAAACGGGCGTGGCGCAGGGCTTGCGCGTGTCGGGGACAAACTTGAGCGGATACGCGTGCACGCCCCGCCACCCTCTTCAGCTCGTCCACACTGAACCACCTCTGCCGGCCTCCTGCGACTGAGCCCCTCACGAGTCCTCAAGTCGGTCTTCCGGCACCGCATCCCGCCAGAGCCGGGTCGACGGGCCCTCGGACCGCGTCGCACTTCGCGGCCGATGACTCTCCCAGCTAGAGTCTTCGACGACTAGGTGCTTATTGGACACGGGGAACCCAGGATGCAGAACGATCACGGTGGGACCGTACGGGCGTCGCTCGTCGACGTCTTCGAGAACTTCTTCGGTGACTCGATCGCCCGGCTCAGCCGGGAGGACATCGCGGGGCAGCCGGGGCCCCGTGTCGAGGAACTTGTCGCCGGCGTGGATGCCTTCCTGCACGCCACGGCCTCCGATGAGTATCCACCCGAGGCTGTCGTAGCCGATTCGCTTTCGGACCCGATCATCATCCCCGACGATCGAACCGAACCACGCACCACGCGGCGGGCAAAGCAATTGGCTCTCGCGCATCGCGAGGTTGTCATCCCGATGCAACCCCTCATGATCGACTTCCGGCTGGCCGAGCACCCTCAAGAGGCATCCCGCCCGGTAGAAGCGTTGCTGGAATGGACACGACGCAACGACCTTCTCGTACGCAAGCACGTCCTCTCGGTCGCCGGCCGTCCGAGCCCGTTCGATGTTTTGGGATACGACCGCACTCGCCAGCTGGTTGCGGAGATGGTGAGCGCGATGCAGAGCGACGCTCTTTCGGGGATCCGTTCCCGAATCACAGAATACTGCCAGGGCGACAAGTCCGAAGAGCAGGACGTCCTGGAAGCGTACATGTACGGAGTACTCCTCGACGCGATCAATGCGGGCTCGATCAATGCAAACCTCGCGTTTCTCGACGCGGACTCCGGCCACCTCTACTCCGGCATGGTCGGCATGTTGAAGGACCACCGTCAAGTCTCGGGGGCGAACCAGATCGACACGGCCGCCCTGCTGCAACAGCTGCAGATGCCATCGATCGACGACATCCCGGATGCCGAGTTCGTGGCCATTCGTACCCAGTCTGACGACTTCGAGGAGTTCCGGTCTGCCCTCGGGCGTGTGCTCGCAAAGACGTCTGTCGCCGCGACCGAAGGAACTGATCTCGCGACCGCGTTCCGAGGCAGCCTCGACGAGATCCACATGCGGGCCGACGCCCTCCGACGGGGAGTCAAGGACAAGGCGCTGCGTCCATTCCTGCGAGCGAGCCTTCAGGGGATCAGTCTCGGGGCCGTGGCCTCAACAGCCGCGGCCGCCGCAGCCGACTTCACGCAGAGTTCCGTTCATCCGGATGCCCTGGCGGCCCGCCTCCTGACCGGCACCGCGCTAGGGACTCTGCTCGCCGCGATGTTCTTTCGGCCGCCGACCCGGGAACGTCGCTTGCTTCGGTTCTACAACGTGCTGCTGGACGACAGTATCGAATCGGGGTGAGCGGAACCGAGACCCTTGCGCTCGGGCGGCAATCGTGGTAGTGTCGCGGGCGTGAGGGGAAATGACAGACTCGGTGAACGAAGAACAAATGCTTGAGGCCGCGAGGCACTGCTATCGGCGCCTGAAGACCGGCAAAGGGGATCCCAAGCAACTGGTGCCCAAGATCCGGGGGTACCTGCTCGCCGCCGACGCTACCGCTGATGTTCTGAGCTTCTCCGGCTCTCGCTCCGCGGAGTCGATCGAGCAGGACCTGCGCCGTTATGAGTCGGAAGCCACACCGTCACCGCAGCGGTGACCAGACGCGGTGTCAGGGAGTCGAGAGTACAGAGTGTATCTGTCGTGTTACTCGCCGAACGTCCTTCCGACGATCCGGTCCGCGGCCTTCTGCCCGGCCCCGGCCGCCTGCATGACGAGCTTCTTGTCCTGCTTGAGACAGTTCAGCCACCCCTGCAGGTAGGCCGCCGAGTTCTCGATGGTCACGGGGTCGATGCCCGCCTCGGCACTGAGGAACGCCGCCGCGATCTCGGCGATGAGTTCTTCCCTGCCGTAGTCCGGTGAACCAAACGCCGAAGGCTCGGTGTCCAACCCACGATCCAGCCTGCTGCTGTGCCCGGTGCTGTGGGCAAGCTCGTGGAACAGCGTGCCGTAGTACTCCTCCGACGGTGAGAACCTCTCAGGCTCCGGCATCCGCACCGTGTCGTTGCTGGGCCGGTAGAACGCCCGCGTGCCCCCGTGCTCGATGGCAGGGCCATCCACGTACCCGGCCACGATCCGCTCGCAGGATTCCAGCGGCGTGAACGCCGCCGGCTCGAAGGGCACCACGTTGGGATCCTCGATCCCCTCGCACTGCTCGGCGTTGAACACCCGGTAGTAGCGGAGCACGGGGACCGCCTTGGGCTTGCCGGTCTGCCGGTCTTCAAGCTCGTGCTGCTTCCAGAACACGACGAGAGAGGATTTCTCACCCTTCCTGATCGAACCGCCCTTGCCTTTGGCCTGCTTGAAGGTCAGCCAGGAAGACGAGCCGTAGCCTTGGGACCATGCGGTGAAGGCCAGCAGGAACACGTTGACGCCCCGGTAGGGCTTGCCCGACGCGAGGTTCTTTGGGTACCCCGCCGAGCCCGAGCCCATGATGGGCGACCGCCAGGGGGCGACCCCCTGCTCAAGCATCTCGACGATGCGGTCGGTGACTTCCTGATAGAGATCGAGTGATGATGACATGGTCTGCTCCTGCTTGCTGTTGCGGCGGGAGCTGGCACGACCAGCCCCCACCATTCGCTTGGTGGCGGAGCAGCAGGAAGCGGGGGCGCGCAGCGGTCAAGGTGGAACCCCCGGCGGGGGGACCGCGCAGCGGTGGGGACCTTGACCGTGAGCACCCACGCGGACAATGCGCAGCTAAGCGAAGGGTGGGGTCGGTGCTGAGTTCTTCCGCACAGCGCGTCCAGGCTGATAGCGGCAGTCAGGGGAGTCAGCAGCCCACGGCGAGGCCGGACTACTTGTCGCGGGGAGGCAGATCTTGATGCCAACCGGCAACTCTACAGAACGGCTGACCGGAACTAGCGCTGGCGCAGATGGCTAGACTACCCGATGGGATGTCTGTTCTGTCAGTCTGATGGGCCGTTTACAACGGTAGAGCATGTGATTCCGGAGTCATTGGGCAATGACGACCTGACACTCAGCGGTCATGTATGCGATGCCTGTCAGAAGTATTTTGGCAAAGAGGTCGAACAGTTCGTTCTGAACAAGACGCCTATTGCGGCTTGGCGGGTGCTGCTCGGCACCACCACCAAGAAGGGCAAGCCCCCGCATTCCGATTTGAGCCAACCGAACCGCTCGCGAGGACGGTTCCCGTCAGTCAGTGAGCATCACGACAACTTCGGGCTTCGAGCCAACGAGGACGGGTACAGCTGTGCCATCGAATTGAATAGTGATCAAGTGAATCAGGTACTGGATTCTGATCAGCTTCGGCTGAAGGTTGTGCTCAGCCCAAAGGTGCTGTTCATGATGGGGAGGTTTCTTTGTAAGATCGGTATGGAGCTCATATGCACGGTTGATCCGGAAGAGGCACGCAGCTCACGATTTGATCTGGCGAGGCGATATGCACGAGAAGGATCAACGAATTGGCTCTGGCCCATCTTGATGTACTCGGCAGGCGACTATCACGGCCTCAAGAAATGGGGTCGAGACGAAGACGGCTACTACATCACCAGCGAGTGCTACAGCTTTCTTCTGGGCGATGTTGAACGCAACCGTTTCCTTGAGTTTGGCATTGGCACGGACCGCTACATCATCACGCTCGACGAACCGCAGTCTGAGGTCATCGCCGCTGCCGCGGTTCAAGATCACCGGTGCCGCCTGTTATGGTACCATCCCAGCGAGATTTGGCCCAAAGGCACACACTGAACGGTCACCAGAGCCGAAGCGCAGCGCCTCATGGTGCGGCGACCCGCGACGGACGGTTGCGCCAGATAGGCCAGAGCAAGTGCCCCTTGCAACCGAGTTCTTACTCAACGTGCGCGCCGGTAAGCACGGCCATCACGGTGGGGTCGGCCCTGGTTGGCAGTACGCCCACGACCTCGACACCGCCGCGCTCCGTTCTGTACACCACCACGAACGGGAAGTGCTTGAGAAACGCACGCCGGTAGCGGTCGTTCACGCGCTCGTAGCTGCCGGGGTGCTCGGCGATGAGCTGCAGCGTGTCGCTGAGTCTTGCGCCGAACCGCGCTCCAAGACCAACTCTCCGATCTTCGAACACGCCGGCGGTTTCGCGGGCCTCGGCGAGCGCCGCCGCCGTGATGCGCAGTGTGCTGATCGGGTTATCCCAGGTCATCGCGGCTGAGGATCCGGTGCTTCACGTCCTCCCAAGGGAACGTGGCCATCTCGCCCGCGTCCACGGCGGCGCAGCGGCGGTCGAGTTCCTTGATCTGTTCCGGCGTCAGAGGCTCGGTCTGGGCATCGGCCAGAACGCTGTCGAGGATGTCCTGCACCAGGAGCAGCCTCTCGGCGGCCGAGAGGTGTGAGTAGTCGATGTTGTCGAGATTGTGTGCCATGCTGCCCCCGTTGTGCTCTGCCGAGCATGCACCAGAACGCACAGGTTGTAAACCAGAATCTGTCCAGACCTCGGTCATGGAGGGCTCCGGCCTCATTGGTCTTCCTCGTCGCAATTGACCGCGTACATGCCGTTCGCGACAGCCGCGAGCACGAGCCAGTTGAAGCCGACCTCGCAGTCGTGGAACTTCTTGCAGCGCTGGAGTACTTCCCAGGCCTGGTCGCCGGTGAGGTCGGGGCGGATGCTCTGCACGTCTTCGGTGCACCAGATGACGGTGATCTGTCTCCGTGAAGCCAGCAGCGCGTGGATGTCGAGATCGTCGAGATGGTCGAGCGGGTGTGGTGTGGGGGGTGTGGATGGTGTGGTCATTGTGGTTCTCCTTGTGAAGCACCGGACGGGCCTCTCGGCCCGCCCGGTCGTTGGGTTAGTCGGCTTTCTTCTCGGTCACGTCACGGAGTGTGATGCGTCCGTCGAGCGGCACCACATCGATCTGGATGTTGAACCCCTTGCCGTCGCCGTGCGCCCAGGCGCTGCCGATCCGGGTCCAGAAGCTCTTGTTGTCCTTGCCGTCACGCACCTGGTAGGCGGTGTGGGTCGGAGCCTTCGGGTTGGATGTGTTGGTGTTGGTCATGATGCAATCTCCTTTGCTGGTGTTCCGGCCGCGACCATCGCGGCCTGATGGCACGCGAATGACGGTCGCCTCAGCCGGAGCGCAGCGCCCCTGTCCAGCGGCAAACGGGAGGGACCCGGGTCTGCAGCGGAGCAAAGCGGAGTGAAGATTTGGGAGGAACCGGTTTGCGGCTTGAGAGGGCCGGCGGCGGCCGTAGCAGTGCCGTGAATCAGGCCGTGATTGAGCGCTGGAACACGCAAGAGTGAGTGAGAGGCCAACGCCTTCCGAACCCCCACCGAGCCCCACACGCAGCACCGTGCGGGCAAGAGCGGGAGACCCCGCGCGGCCCAGGCAGTGACTGGGTGCATCGATGGCTCGTTCCATACGCCGGAAGCTGGTGCCGCACGGATCGCACCTGCTTGAAGTGAACGAGACCGACCCCAACGAGCGGGCAGAGGGGCCGAACCATCCTCGCAAGGAACCCTCTCAGAGCACCACACCACATCCAGACGCGAACAACCTCGCACATCCTGCAACCAGCACTTGACGAGAAGCAAGGAACAGGTAGAAGGAGAGACCGTGCTGCGCATCATCCAGAACAGCTCGCCTTCAGGGGCCAAGAGCTACTACTCCACCGCCGACTACTACACGGAGGGGCAGGAACTCGTTGGTCGCTGGCGGGGGCGGGGGGCCGAGCAGCTTGGGCTGAATGGCTCCGTGGACAAGGCCGACTGGGACCTGCTCTGCGACAACCGCAGGCCCGACACGGGCGGCGTGCTCACCCCCCGCATGAAACAGAACCGCCGCGTGGGCTACGACCTCAACTTCCACGTGCCCAAGAGCGTGTCGCTTCTGCACGCGATGACCGGGGACGAGCGCATCTTGAACGCCTTCCAGGAATCGGTAGACGCCACCATGCAGGAGATGGAGGCCGAGGCCAAGGCGAGGGTCAGGAAGGGCGGGCAGAACGAGGACAGAGTCACGGGCAACCTTGTGTGGGGTGAGTTCATCCACCTGACGGCAAGGCCCGAAGCGGGCGTGCCGGACCCGCACCTGCATGCCCACTGCTTCGTGTTCAACGCCACGCTCGACCAAGACGAGCAGCGTTGGAAGGCTGCTCAGCTCGGTGACCTCAAGCGAGACGCCCCGTACTTCGAGGCGGTGTTCCACTCCAAGCTGGCACGCAAGCTGGAAGAGCTCGGCCTGCAGACCGAGCGAACCACCAAGGGCTGGGAGCTAGCGGGTATTGACCGAAACACGCTCGGTTCATTCTCGAGACGCACCACCCGCATCGACGCGGAGGCCAAGGAACTGGGCATCACCGATCCCGCGGCCAAGGCAGAGCTGGGCGCCACCACACGGGCACGCAAGGCGGCGGACCTGAGCATGCCGGAGCTGCGAGAGCAGTGGCGGTCGCGGCTCAGCGACGATGAGGCACGTGTGCTCGATCAGCTGGGGCAACGCGTCGGCGGTCCGGCTATCGAGCCCGATGAGTCAATCGCGGCCAATGCTGTCGATCTTGCCCTACACCACTGCTTCGAACGAGCCTCGGTCGTGCCAGAACGCGTGTTCCTGGCCGAGGCCCTTCGCCGTGGCGCGGGCAAGGCCACACGCGAGCAGGTCGAACTGCACGCGGCGCAGCAACCGCTGGTGCGGGCCACAAGGAAGGGACGCGCCATGGTGACCACACCCGAGGTGCTCGACGAGGAATCCACGATGCTCGGCATCGCCAGAGCGGGCAGGGGGCAGTGGCAACCGATCGAGGCGAACTACGCCGCCTTCAGCGACGAGAAGCTCAACAAGGAACAGCGTGCCGCCGTGCGGCACGTGCTGGAATCACGCGACGGCGTGATGATCGTGCGTGGCGTGGCCGGGGCGGGCAAGACGCGGGCGTTGCAGGAGCTGCGAACGGCGGTGGAGACCCGAGGCAAGCGGGTCTTCGCGTTCGCGCCTTCTGCCGACGCCAGCCGGGGCGTGCTGAGAAGCGACGGCTTTGCGAACGCCGACACCGTGGCGCGGCTGCTGCTGGATGAGAAGCTCCAGGACGAGGTGCGTGGGTCGTTGGTGCTGATCGACGAGGCCGGGCTGATCGGCACCAAGACCATGCGTTCGCTGCTTGAACTGGCCGAGCGTAGTGAGGCGAGGATGGTCCTGGTTGGCGACATCCGCCAGCACAGCCCGGTGGAGCGGGGTTCGGCGCTACGGATGCTGGAAACCGAGGCGGGGCTGCGTCCCGCCGAGATCAAGGAGATCCAGCGGCAGAAGGGCCGGTACAAGCTGGCGGTCGGCGAGCTGAGCGAGGGCAGAACGGCAGAAGGCCTAAATCGGCTGGACGGGCTGGGCTGGATACACGAAGTGCCCGCCGGCGAGCGTGAGCGGGCGCTCGCCGAAGCCTACCTCGAAGCCGTCAACGCGGGTAAGACGGCGCTCGTGGTCTCGCCGACCCACGCCGAGGGAGGTCGGCTGACCGCCGAGCTGCGGCGCCAGCTCAAGGCAAGCAATCACATCGGCACAGAATGCCGTGAGTTCGAGCGGCTGATCCCAGCCCACTTGACTCTGGGCCAGAAGCTCGATCCCGCCAGCTACCAGGGTGGCGACGTGCTGGTGTTCCACCAGAACGCCAAGGGCTTCACCAAGGGACAGAGGTTGGTTGTGGGCCGTGACCGGGTGCCACTCGATCAGGCCGAGCGGTATGGTGTGTTCCGGTCGTCCCGGATCGAGCTGGCGGAGGGCGATCGGATCCGGATCACGAGCGGCGGGTCAACGGGCAACCACCGCCTCAACACCGGCGACCTCTTTACGGTGAAAGGCTTCACCAAGAAGGGCGATCTCCAGCTCGACAACGGGTGGGAGCTGCCCAGAGACTACGGCCACCTGTCCTACGGGCTGGTGGTGACCAGCCACGCGGCCCAGGGCCGAACAGTGGACCGGGTGTTCGTGGGGCAATCGGCGCTGTCGTTCCCGGCATCATCACAGGAACAGTTCTACGTGAGTGTGTCGAGGGGGAGAGAGCAGGCGATCGTCTTCACCGACGACAAGGAGGAACTCCTGCGAGCCGTGAGCCACAGCGATGAGCGGCTGAGCGGCACGGAGCTAGCGGCCGAGGCCGTGCGTGAACGCGTGGCGCGGCAACAGCGAGAGCACCCACCGGAGTACCCGATGCCGATCCGCGATCGAACGCATGAGTTGGAGGTCGCCCATGCCAGATAGCCTGGTCGAGAAGTACGCGAAGCGAGCGAGCGAACCATCGTGTGATCCGAGCCATGAGCCGGAAGTCATAGAAACCGACCTCGGCTGCTTCGGCTGGCTGCGCGGGGTCAGGGAACGAGCGCTGATGCTCGAGCTCCGCAAAAAGGACGGGCACGTGCTGGCGCTCGGCTACGCCTGGCTGGAGCGGGTCGAGTACGAGCCGGAGAAGGGGATCACGCTGCACACGCCGGGCCGCAGCGTCACGCTGCGGGGGTCGGGACTAAACAGCGAGTGCAGGCCGCAGGTGTGTCTGCTCGCAGGGATTCTCAGGCACCGAGTGCCCTGGGTCCGGGAGAGTGATCGGGCTGAGTTGGTGCGGTCTGCCGCCTCGACTCCGATGATCGAGCGGATCTGGTGGGAAGAGTGAACTCCTCCCATAATGAAAGCTATTCGCAATCATACCTTGCTCACTCTCGGCCCTCCGTGGACAGCACAAACTCGGACCTGCGACGAATGACCTTGTCCATCGAGTCGATTGTGCGGGCGAGAACCTCAGTGACATTGTCGGCATCAAACAGGTGATACTGGATGCCTCGAGCCGTCTTGTAGTTGCGATCCAGGCGGTCGATGAGATCAGCGGTGCCATCGTTTTCTACCAGTAATTCAAACGGCAGTCCGGCACCATCGGCTACCCCAAGCTCGTACTCAAGCCACTGCAGGCCATCGGGATCGGACGCCATCTGGGTAGGAATGAACTGCAGAACCCCCGGCACTGGCAGATCTGATTGCGGATGGTGTTGCGTACACCACGCGACGCGAGTAAGCCACTCATGGGATTCTGAATCACCAGGTACCCGTAGGACACCAGTAGTCTATAGAGTATCGCCTCTGTCGTTTCTCCGACATGAGAGCCCCACCAAGACGCACGCTTCGACACAAATATCTGCATGCAGCCGAATCTATCGAGTTTTACTTGAGACACCCTGACTCCCTCTGGCAGTCGCTCCGCAACACTCTTGGATTCGAGTTCATTCCGGAGTAGCTCATCAAGCGGTGGGAATCGCTTTGATTCCACGCGAGAATCCGTTACGATGAATTTGAGATCCGAGCAGTCAATGTCACCACTGAAGCGTCTCATGCTGTTAGACATGTTCCACAGGTTGCCGGAGACGCCATGAATGGTCTCGGTCAGAAGCCTGAGAACGGCTCCAGAACGCGATTGCGGTTCAGGATGTGGAGCACCCCTCCACGGCCTCTGATACTCCTGTCTCATGGATACCTCGATGGGAATACCATCGCTGCTACGAATTGGCATGACCCGGATCGTGAACGAGTCCGGTTCTATGCTCGCGAGCGCCGCAGAGAGCGACCGGGGATTCCTGAGATCTGCGTGAAGGTGCTCCGCGTAATCGTCCCTCTGCGAGTGGTCTACGAGCAAACGAGTGCCGCTGGAGTCAGAGTGTAGGAGAATGGGTCGCACATCCCCGCAGTTGAACCAGTAGTAGGCAGGATACTGAAGCCACCGGATTGCGATAGCGTCTACGAACTGCGTGTACGCTTCAGCAGTCAGGTGCTCTGGCACCTGATGTGGATCGAACACCAATCCGCACTGATCATGGCTCTGGGCGACTGATACAAACCTCTTGCGTAGAAACTGGCCACCTGCTGATTTCGCTTTCAAATTTGCCGCAGCAAGCCCGACACGAATTCGACACACCTCTTCCAAGACGGGAACACCCCACTCGGACGTTAGTGTGGTAAGCGGCACTCGAATGCTGCCGCGATTCCCAGGGTGGTGCTGGGCAATGAACGGGCTTGCAAAGAGACGGGGTGCGGTCGCAATCAGGGTCAGCGTGCCGTGGTTATGGCCAGTTTGAGCAAACACGTGAGAAAGCACACCTAGGCCAAGATCCGCGCAGTGAGCGATGGCACGACTGACCGTTCCCGGCTCCTCTTGCATCTTAAGGGCAATATGAAGGAGGCAAGGCCATACTCCGGGGTAAAATGGACTAATCGCAAAATGCGCGGGCAAATTCGGTTGTCCATGCGTCTCTTGGCGATCGCCCCAATACGGCAGCCACAGACCCCAACAGTCTGCGTCGCAACCGATGCCAACTCGACGGATCGCGTCGGAGGGAAGGCGGATGCCGTCAAGACTGAGAGTCGCTCGCTCACTGAGGAACATGATGCCACCTCTGTTTGTCCACGATCTGACACAAGACGGGCTATTGACACTCGGCCATTCACATGATATCTGAGTACGGGAGTCAATACAAACGGTAGATGGGTACAGACGAATGGTGGATGAGCCACAGGTCGATATTGTGCAGGCGACAGTGAAGGGAAACCGTGCCGCAGTACGCGCAGCTATACGGAGTGGTGCCGATCCGTCACAAAAAGTCGATAAGTGCATCCCTCTGTTTTTTTTGGCGGCTGCGAGGGGGCACCTCGGTGTCCTTCGCGACTTGATTGAGTCGGGGGCGGATCTGAATGCAAAGGACTACAGGGACGACTCAATTCTGAAGTACTTGGCAACCCAGCCGTCCGTGCCACGGTTGGGAACCATCATGCGATACCTGATAGAAGCTGGGGCGGATCCGGATCTCGCGGGCGCCTGCATGTGGCCACTTGACACCGCGATACTCTATCGGAACGACACTGCGGCGACGGAGTTGGTTTCCGCAGGTGCCCGGATACGGGACCCGATGCGCGATCATCCAGAGTACCTCAAGCATTGCAACGCGGCGGGGCACAGCAGGTGATGCCAGCCTCCATGGGGATCGGCATCCTGTCGGGTGCGCGGAGAAATCCAGGCGTGAGCACCTTCGGTCGAAGTGACGGCAACGATTCTCGTCTGCACCAGAAGCGGGCTGCAGATACTCTGTTCGCGGCAGGCGACTGCTGGCTGCCCTATAGGGTAGGGTGCGTTGCTCACTGGCGTGTGTTCACAGCTGAATCCTGTTGATCTCGTCCAGCGTCACGCTCTCGCCCCGGCGGTCGTAGCACTGGGTGGTGCGGATGGAGGCGTGGGCCGCGATGTTGCGGGCGTTCTCGATGGTCCCGCCGTTCTCCAGATAGGTCGTGATCCCCGTGGCACGGAACGTGTGATTGGTCGTGGACTCGGGCAGGCCGGCGGCCTTCGCCCGCCGCTTAACCATCTGCCACGCCGCGAAACGGTCAAATCGCCGTAGCGTGACTCGACCGTGGTCGGTCGTCCGGAACAGCGGCCCATCGGCGATCCCGGCCTCGGACAGGTAAAGGTCGATGTACTCTTCGGCTCTGTGGTGGACCGGCACGGCGTGTTCCTTGCCGCCCTTCTCGTGCAACCGAAACCAGCGGCGGGCTCCGTGGTAGTGATAGTCGGGAACATCCAAGCCGACCACGGCCGAGATCCTCGCGAACGAGTACACCATCACCGAGAGCAAGGCCTTGTCGCGGAGTCCGGTCAGCGTGCTTGTTGGGATCGACTCCAGCAGCTGCCTGGCCTGCGGGGCGGAGAGCACGGGCGTTCGGCCTGTCCGAACCACGTGTTTGGGGCCACGCACCTTGTCGGCTGGGTTCTCGGCGGGCACGCGCAGGAACTCGAAGAGCATCCGTAGCGCAGCGAGATTCTGCTTGACGGTGGGTGCCGACTGCATCTGCGTCAGCTGCTCGATGTAGGCGGCAACGTGCACCCGCTGAAGGCCGTGCAAGGGCCCGATATCGAGCTGCTCGCACCAGGTGAAGAACTTCTGGGAAGCGATCAGATAGGCGGCGCGGGTGTTGGCGTTACGGATGCTGGCGGCGAAGAACTCCAGGTAGCGACGAACCGTGTCGGGGCCGGCCTCAACAACGATCGTGGGCACGCGGTCGGTGGAGAGTCCTACCACGGTGCCGCCCGAGGGCAGAATCAGCGTCCCGCTCATGCGGCCCTGGCCAGCAGTTCGATGCGGTCGTAGACCGTCCTGCCCCGTTCGTGCAACACGCGGTCAGCCGTGATGAGCGGGCAGTCGAGCATCTTCGCGGCGGCGATGTACAGGCAGTCCATGAGCATGTGCTTGGTGGCAAAGGCAAGGTCTACGGCCAGCGGGTACACCTCTTCATTGGGTACAAGATGCACGAAGCGATCGGTGAGCAGCGCATCCCACTTGTCGCACGCCATCCGGGCGTGTTCCGGTTGATACTCACCCGCCCGCAAGCGGCGGAGCACCGCCCCCGTGACCTCCACGCGGACAATAGACGGTGCCGTCAGCTGCACGGACGATTCCAGCAGCTCATTCGCGGCGGCGCTGTCGGGTTCGGCGATGATCCATTTTGCCGCGACGCTCGCGTCCAGCACGATCATCCGATTCGGTCTCGCTCTTCCCGGATGATGGCGGTGGAATCGGGAAGCTCCCCGTACGCCTCCCGCATGACACGCTGGTGCTCCTGTAATTCGGCGAGCATCTCGCGCTTGGGCCGCAAGGCCTCCGCGGTGATGACCTTCCTCAGGATGGCCTCGACGCTGGTGCCCTCCCGCTTCGCTCGGTCCTTGAGCAAGAGGACGATGTCATCGTCCAGTTTGCGTACACGTAGATCAGCCATAGTGCCCTCAGATTTATTGCATAGAGGTTCACCATGCCACAGTTCTGAGTGTGTTGTCAAGGGGAGAGTGTTGAGGCAGGATCGGGGCTGCGGGCACAGGCTCCGGCACCCTCACACAAAGGGCGTTATGTGAGGGTGTCGGGATGACACCTAAAATGCTGGCACTGACTTCTCGCGTTCGGCAAGATTTGCGCGGTCTTACTTGTGTCCGTCGTTGATGATAGAGTACGAGCGCGGAACATGTAGCGTTCTCGCCACTGTTGTGAACATACACCCAAGGCTGGTTTCGTCGGAGGTATCTCACATGGCCCTGACTGAGTACTCATTCGAGGACTTTGCTCGCCTTCGAGATCGACTGGCGGCGATGCTGATCGGTGTCGCTGAAGTGTTCTGTGAGTTGGATGTCTCCGAACGGGCTGGAACGCTGAGGGGTGTCCACGCCCGATTGCTCGAGGACCGGTTCAAGGTCGTGTTGCTTGGCGAGATGAAGTTCGGGAAATCAACGCTCATCAACGCGCTGCTTGGCGAGGAGATCGTGCCTACGGAGTTCGGCGTGGCGTGTACCGCGATTCCCATCAGCATGAGATGGGCGGCGCAGAGGCGGGCGTTGTGTTTCCGGTCCTCCACCGATGTCCCAGATGAGATCAACATCGAGCGGGGCTTGGCAGCGTTCTGGGACGCCGTCAAGATAGCACCATCGGTGGGATCAACAGGCTCGGCAGACACTGAACGGTCACGGAAGCGGCACCCGTACACGCACGCGGTCTTCGAAGCTCCGCTGCCGTTGCTGAAGAACGGCGTGGAGCTGCAGGACACTCCCGGGACCAATGAGAATCGAGATCGAACAGCGGCGACATGGGAGAGTGTCGACCAATCTGGCGCGGTTGTCGTTGTATTCTCTTGCCAGCAGGTCGGCAGAGAGAGCGACATTACCGCGCTGCGGGGGGTAGAACTCAAGGGTCTCGACCCACGCGTCGTGTTTGTCGTGTGGAACTACTTCGACATGTGCCGCAAGCAGAAACACGGATACGAACGGGTTCGAGCCGAGGCGTACTCGATGGCGGAAAGGCTGGGCATTCCGCACGACCACATCTGCTTTGTTTCGGCGTCTGAGGGGCTTGAGGCGAAGGAGAAACAAGACGCGGAGCTGCTGGAAGCGTCGGGGCTGCCCGCCTTAGAGCGCGCACTGGGAACATTCCTCATGCACGAGGCCGCGGCGGCCAAACTCTTGGGGCCTCTAGAACACGCCAAGCGCGCGGTCAACGAAGCACTGCACGATGTTCTCTCCAGGTGCGTCACCGTGTGGTCCAGCCCTCCGCAGAAGAGCGCCAAGGCGGCCGAGGAAGCGGAGGGTCTCCCCAAGGCAGCGGCCCAGATACGAAAGGGATCCGCCGCAAGCATGCGGAAAGCGGGCAAAGACCTCAAGAGGGACGTGCGTGAAGCGGCTCGGAGTCTCGTTGACGATCTGCTGGATGGCGTTGCGGATGTTGTTAACGGGATTCCGCTTACATCCGCCGAGGCAGTATTCAAGAAGGACTCTGCGCGTGAGCAACTACGGGACGGTGTGCAAGAGTGGGTCAAGGAGCAGACGGCAAAGTGGGAATCGAAGCGACTCAAGCCCCTTCTCCGGGAGTGCTCTGTGGAACTGCGCGGAGAAGCGGCGTCAGCGGCCGCAGAGTTGGCCGGCCTTCATCGCCGTGCTGTGCAGCTGTACGAGTGTGCAAAGAACGCGCAGAACGCAAGTCTTGCTTCACAACAGCACGACGAAGACGACAATCCGAGCACGAAGCACTCCGCGGAGAAGATGTCGCCAGATCCAACGACATTCACCGACGATTGGCTCTCGGACATGTCGCTCTCCACGGGTGTTGGCGCAGCAGCAATCGTGGGCACCGTCGGCGGATGGGTGACACTCATACTCGCAGCACCATTGCTGCCTCTCGTCGCGATCATCGCGGGATTGGCGGTCTTGGCCCGTGGTGCTTCAGGGGCAACCCTGCTCAAGGTTCGTACCGTCGAAACCGTGATGAGCCAAATGCGCGCACGGTCCGACGATATGGTTGATGCTTTGGTCGACGACATTGGGCAAACGGTGCTGGAAACGATCACGGCGATCGAAGACCACTTTGAGACCATGGACGACAGTCTGCAAGAGCAGATCACGCGGGTGCTTGAGCAGCATGCAGAGAACGAGCGGGTGGCGTCTGAACATCTCCGGTTCGCATCGGGCCTGCGTGACAGACTGCAGGGATACGCTGACGACCTGGGTGCTCTGGGCCGAGAGATAGATCCGTTGCAGAGCGCCGACCGCATGGCCGAGCGCATCGCAGACCAACTGCGTGGGCGTCCGGGCGGGACTGATTCCTCTTCCCCCAGCGACCACCGCACTCCGCCGGGCCAGCCAATCCACCTGAGCGACTCGGAACTGGAGATCAAGCTGGACAAGAACGCGCTTGGGAGGGTGTCCAGCGTGGAGCAACTCCTGAAGTCCTACGGACGCTGGAACGCAGAGACCCGGCGGAGCGTTATGGCCGCGTGGTCCCGGCTGCCCCAGCTGAGCGAGCAGGCCACCGTCCAGGTGCCCGTGTACCGAACCGTGACCGCGACAGCAGTCGGGTGTGGTAATGACCATCTGCCGTTCCCGGAGGATGTCAATGCGTGGTGGAAGGACCAGACGCTCCGAACAATGATGCTTGATCTCTATGAGGCAGTCACCGGCGAGCGTCACCCATACGAGGCCCATACGACGGCAGAGAAGCAAAGGTCCCAGATAGGCCTCTTCATGCTTGCCTATGGCCGCGCCCGAAAGGCTGCCATGGGTTCCGATGGAACGCTTGAACAAGCCGCTGTCAGCAAGTAGGTACCCCGAGCGAACGCGCTTGTGAACGCCGGAGCCCATTCCGGATGTTCCCTGCCCGAACCGCACTGCCACACAGGACGTGTTCGAGGGCGCCCCTAGCGCCCCGAGGTCGGGGTGCGGGCATGATCCCGCCTGTTCCATCCCGCTGTATGGACGACCCCACCCGACAACGGTGAAGTGTTTTGGCTGTTTCCTCGGCGTCCGTAACCGGGCTCCTGGCACCGCACACGCTGTCTGAACGCGCTGTCGCGGACAGACAGCCCTCTGACAGCCAGTTCTGCGGCCAACTACGACCCGCCGTCGCCTGGCAGCGCTTTTCAGGCAGGGTGCGGGCCGGACGCGTGTATCGAGCGCGCAGGAGGCCAGCCATGAAGAACTTTTCCCACGAAACCAACCCGACCACGACGAACACCACGGAGTCTCACCTCCCGTGCTGGCTGCCTCTGGACGATTTCGGAAAGCACTCTGGAAGGGCGGTCAGAGAGGGCGTGGTCTCCGAACAGGATGTCCGGCAGGCCACTGTGGTTCGGCTCACAGAAGGAAGAGCCTCGGAAGGCTACGACCCGAACAGGGGTACGCCCGAGGGATTCGTTGCTGGCGTCCGAAAGAACGTCCGGCGGGAGCTGGCCCGCAAAGAGCTCCGGGCGGCTCGACTGCCGGAGTGGATCCTGCGGATCGAGGCAGATGTCGAGAGCCCACTCGGCGCGGCCATCCGGTCCGAACAGCTGGAGCGAGTCCGGGACGCTCTGAAGCACTTGAATCCGGACGACGCGACTCTCGTTCTGCGCCGGTACGGGTTTGCCGTTGGAGCAGTGCCCTCCGGATCGCTCACACCGAATGAACGCTGCCGGCTCTGTCGCGCAATGCGAGTGCTGCGAAGGCTCCTTCGGGACGATCAGTAACTAGACCATCCCCGCGGGGCGAGAGCCCCGTCGGGGGTATTGCTCTCAGCGAGCACGGCCCGAGCCGGCGCTGTGTGTGGTGGAGCGAGTTGGTTCGGGTCTCAAACTGAGCTTCTCAAGGTTGGGACTCGCCAGTCGGTACGGCGTGCTTGTCGATGGGTCAAGAGCTTCAATCTGCAGCCAGGACTGAGCATCTGTGGGGGGTACGCGGGAGACTCCGAGCTGCGCAGCCGCGCCGGTCAGAGGATGTGCAAAGGCGATCCCCAACGCCGCCAGCTCTTTGTTGACGTCGTCTGCGAGGCGTGCACACGCCGCAGCGCTGGACGTGTCCTGGTACTCCACGTAGAGATTGAGGTCGCTCTGAGCCGCCGTGGCGATCTCCTCCTGCACGACCTCTCTCACCCGTGCCAGTTGGCGGATCATCCGCGGGCGGTTGTCCAGTTCCTGCTCTGCAATACCGCTGACAAGTTCGCGCACGGACATCCGCAACTGGGCCTCATCAAGACCGTGCCACGTCTCGTCGCGATTCTCGGCGGAATCCTCATCTTCAGAATAGTTCATGCGTCAACTTGTGATGTTCAGTTCCACTGTGGCACGTCCTGAACCGCGCTGCAAGCAGTTTTTCACCCGAGGCTGACTTCGTGGTTCCGTCACCCAACCTGTCTCCTGCGCTTAGAGCATCGCTCGTCTGTGCTTTTCCTGAGAAGTGATGCAACGGAGTGTCCCCCAGAAGTCAAGGAGCTACGGCGAGGGCGGCACCGTGTGGTGCCGCGGACGCTCACGATTGGCACCTGTACAGCGAGGAAGCCGGATGTCATCCACAGCACTGCACAGCGACCGTTGGCTCGTTCCCGGCTCCCAGACCCTCCATGTGCTGATGCCCGAGCTGTACCTCGCCTACGAGCTGGGGGAACGCACCGAGCAGGAAACCACAGCCGCCATCGAGCGCCGTGTGCTGGCCATTGTCACCGGGGCCATGAGCGACATGGGCGTGCGAGACCGCTCACTTGTCGATGACCTCACCCAAGCGTTGCACGAGCGCATCGCCACGATGCACGCCGGTGCGCGGTACGACCCCACCAGATCGACCCCTACCTCCTACCTCTACGGCATCGCTCGGATTCTCATCAGGGAACAACTCTGGCGACGTCAACGCCCCGATGCCCTGCCCAGCGAGGCATTTGAACGGCTTCCGGTCGACGGCGATCAGCTCGAACGCGCCGCACAAGCTGAGCAAAGTGACGAGCTGAAAGGCTGGCTCGACCAGCTCAGCCCCGGCGAGCTGCGGGCGGTCGTGCGGATCACCGGCCCGATCTTCGGCTACTCGCCCCCTATCGGCCGCCCGCGCCGTCTCAGGAACCCCGACGCACTCCTTCAGGCGTTGAGACTCCTTCAACAGCTCAGCGGCGCGCACCAAACCGGGCAATAGCTCTCTACAGAGTGAGCGCCGGGAACGGTGCTCACTCCCTTTCCCTACCGCTCACATGTGCCCAATGGAGGTCCACCATGCGTAAGTTCTTTCTCGTGATCGCCTGCCTGCTGTACTGCATCAGTCCGATCGACCTGATCCCGGACATTTTCATCGGCCCCGGCCAGCTGGATGATCTTGGGGCCATCCTGCTCACCATCAAGGCACTCCTGAACGGCAACGAGAAACAGCTCCCGCACGCCAAGTAGCAACCGTTGCGGCTCGTTCAGCGTCATCACCCACAGGAACATCACCGTGACCGATACCACCTTCAGCCGAATCCCCATCGACACCATCACGGTCAGGCCGCAGGCCAGGCGGCAATTCGACGCTGACGCCCTGCAGCAGCTCGCCGACTCGATCACGGCCTCCGGCCTGCAACAGCCGCTTCTCTGCCGCCGTGAGGGTGACCTCCTGATCCTCATCGACGGCGAACGCCGGCTGCGGGCGTGCACGCTGCTCGGATGGACCGAGGCCCCGGTGCTGATCGCCGAGAGCGACCTCGACGCGACCGAGACCCTCGCCAGACAATTGGTGTGCAACCTCCAGCGTGCAGATCTCAACCCCCTAGAGAAGGCCGAGGGCATTCAGTCACTCATGTCGGCCGGTGCTCTTACGGCCGAACAGGCCGCCAGGTCACTCGGACTGTCCAGCGGTTCGGTGACCAAGTCGCTCGCCCTCCTCAAGCTTCCGCCTGCCCTGCTTGAGCACGTGGGCTCCGGTGCGATCGCGCCCGACACGGCGTACCAGCTCTCACGGGTGACCGACCCCGCCGAACAGGCCAAGCTCGCCGATGCGGTGGTTTCCGAGCAGCTCACCCGCGACGGCCTCGCCAAGCGGCTCAAGCGTCAGCCGGGCCGCCGCATGCCCTCCGCATCGAAGGGTCAACGGTTCACGTTCCCGCTCGACAACCGCCGCTCGGTGGTGCTTGCCGGGCAGAGCATGACGATCGAACAGTCAATCGAATGCCTTGAGCACCTGCTCACACGCGCAAGGCGAGCCAAGTCACAGGGCTTGTCGCTGGCAACATTCGCCCGCACGGTACGTGACCAAGCCGCCCGCGATCGAACACCTGCTTCCAAGGGAGTCACGCCATGATCTGGCGATCCTCCAGACGGAACCGCCGCACGCAGCGTGACCCTTGGGACCTGGACATACCCCTCTTCTTCTGGCATGAGGGCGCACCGTGGACCATCCGTGATTCCTTCCAATCTGCCTGCATCATGGGGGCCACGGGCAGCGGGAAGTCTTCTGGGTCATTGCGTCTGCTTTCACGCAACTTCCTGAAGGCTGGCTACGGGGCCCTGTTCTGCTGCGTGAAGCGCGAGGACGGCGAGACCTACGAGCAGTACGTCCGTGAGGCGGGCAGAGAGAGTGACCTGATAGCTTTCTCGCCCTCCAACCCTCTTCGCACCAACTTCATCGCCGCCGAGCGAGAGCAGTGCCCCGACGCGATTGGCTTGGCCGACACGCTCACCTCGCTGCTGACCACTGTGGCGTCCTTGGGTGATCGGTCGGGTCAGGCCCGGGGCGGCGGCTCAGAGAACGCCGAGTACTTCCGGCAGGCCTCGGAGCGGCTGTGCCGCTACGCGATGCTGGTGCTCATCCAGTCGGGGCGAGAGCTGTCGGCTCCGAACCTCTACCGGCTGATCCTGTCTGCGCCCAAGAGCCGCGACGAACCGTGCAACCCCGAGTGGCAGCAAGCCTCGTTCTTCTTCGGCTGCCTGCGAGCCGCCGAGCAGTCCCCCAAGACCGCTTCCGAGCAGGCCGATTTCGAGTTGGCGACCCTCTTCTTCATGGAAGAGTGGTGCGATCTCAACACCAAGACCCGCACCACGGTGGAGAGCACGCTCACTTCCGCTACCGATGCGCTGAGCCGGGGCGCGGCACGTGACGCGCTCTCGGCACCCGCCTCAACGCTCAACTTCTCGCCGTCGATGCTGGAAGAGGGCAAGATCGTGATTCTCGATTATCCGGTGCTGGTGCACCGTGATGTGGCCAAGCTCATCCAGGTGGTGGTCAAGCACATGGTGCAGCGGAGCCTGAGCCGCCGTGACGTGCGGGCGAGCCCAAGGCCCGTGTGCATTATCTGTGACGAGTGCCAGCACCTCATGACCGAGCACGACGCGTTGTTCGTGACAACGGCGCGGAGCTCGCGCACCTCCGTGGTCTACGCGACCCAGAGTGTGGCAACCCTGTTGGAGGCGTTTGGTGGGCAGAGCACCGAGCCGCAGATGCAGTCGTTCCTCGGCAACATGCAACTCCAGCTCCACCACCAACAGACCGACACCCGCACCATCAGCTATCTGCAAGAGCTGACCGGCAAGTCGCTCCAGCACTTCGTCAGCAGTAACACCACGCGCGGCCAGGACTGGCTCGGCCCGCTGATGGGCGAATCCAGCGGAGGCTCGGCGGGCATCTCCGAGAGCTACGAGTTCGATCTGCAATCGTCCGACCTCAACAGTCTGGCCAAAGGCGGCCCGCCACACTTCTACACCGAGGCGATTGTGTACCAGGGCGGAAGACCCTTTGCCGACGGTAAGACTTGGTCACTGGTGCGCATCCCCCAGCAAGGCGCGCCCAAACGCCGCAAGAGAAGACGGCGGACCCGCTGGAGTCACTGAGACCGTTGAGGCCAATCGGCACACCGAACAGCGCTTCTAGCCCCCCTCGTCTGAAAGGCATAGCCATGTCTGAACAGCAGCAACGTGAGCCTTCACAGCCCGGCTGGACCCCCATGCAGGACGCCAAGCAGGCGGCCAACATGTTCGTGTTCGTGGCGCATGCCCTGTGCAGCCCGGTGGAAGTGATCCTGCGCAAGCAGTTCGGCTCCCGGTATTTCGGGGCCGCTTCGCTCGGCGGATTGGTCGCCGTGCCCATGTGGATGATCTTCTGGCCGGGTGAGGACCCGGGCCTCTTGATGTGCTTCTGGCTGTTCTACCTCGTGATGCAGTTCCGGGCACGAGTGGAGAGTCACTGGATGCTGCTGCGTGGCAGCGTCGTGCACTCGCGGTACAACGGCTGGCCGAGGATTGCCAGGTTCTTGCCCAAGTCGTCCGAGGACAAGATCAAGGGCGGGGCCGAACCCACGTTCGTGTGCCTCAGTGGCATGCTGCTGATGGGGATCAGCCCGCCGCTGGGCAGCTACCTGCTGGTGGCGGGGGTTGCCCTCGCGGTGACCCACTCGGTGCTCGCAGCGGTCGAGCGTGTGCAGGCGATCGAGATGCATGATTCGTTTATCGAACAGCAACAGCTTTCGAGCAGGTTCAACGCGATGCGCGGCAACCGGCGGCGTTGAGCGATCCTCAACGCGTGACACCCACCCACTCAAGGAGCAGCCATGAACCTCCAACAGAACCTCAGCCGCAGCAGAGAAGTGCTGGGGGCGTACCTGCGTCAGGGCGCGAAGGAACTCGCCAACGCGTTCTATGGGAGCGGCACAGTCGCCCAGCATCCTGAACTCGGAATGGCCTTCACCAAGACCCCCGGCGAGATCACAGCAGGGATGCGCGGTGAGCGATCACCAGGCCTCGTGCGTGACGACCCGGCTCCCTCACCTTCCGTTCTCGACAAGTACACGCAGCCCGCGCCGGAGCAGGAGGTCACCGCCCCCGAACTCGACAGCCACAGCCCGCAACAGGGATCACCACAACAACAAACACCACAACAGGAGGCACCAGAGATCGAACGGGATTGACGACTACGCAGACCACGGTCGAACGAACACACACCCACGCACCCCTCACCAGAAAGGCACAACATGGACACCCAACGACTGCTCGACACCGCCAAGGGCTGGATCAACCCGCCGCATCCCGGCCGGGGCAAGAACGCCGTGATCGGCTTCCTGCTCGGGTTCTTCCTGGGGTTCTTCGGCGTGGCGATCTATCTGCGCAGCCTCACCGAGGGCGCGCTCTGCCTTGTGCTCGCCGTCGTCATGCTCCCCATCGCGGACAGCATGGGCGAGCTGCTCATCCCCGTGGTCTGCGGCCTGTGGGCCGTGGGTCGGATCCTGTGGGACAACAAGGCGGGGCCGTCGGCGGATGCGATCGCCGCGGCTCCGGCGACGCGGATTTACCCTGATTCACCGCTGCAACCCGCCGTGTGAGGCGATGCGAATGAACTGCTTCAGATTCGCACCAATCCTCAGAACCAGACCCCCGGAGGCGCGTATGGAACCTGCCAGGCTGCTCAGTGTTGCCGAGGTTGCGGGTATGCTGACCATCTCGACACGAGAGGTGTGGCGAAGGGCAGATTCTGGAGAACTGCCACAGCCGGTGCGGCTCGGGGCCCGCACCAGGCGTTGGCTGCGGGAAGAAATCGAGGCCGTGATCGAGCGGGCCAAGCGACAGCGTGACGGAAGGCGAGAGCGATGCATGTCTTCAAACCGAAGCGGCTGAAGAGCGGGAAGCGGTGGACCTCACAGTACTGGAGCGGGAGGTACCGCCTGGCTGGCGACACAGGGTGGACCACCGTGGCGCTGCGGGTCCGCCAGAAGGATGTGGCCGAGAGGAAACTCGCCGAGATCGTCAACCGAGAAGAGCGGCGGCGGCAGGGGATGCTCACCGACGAGGCGGAGGCTTCTGCCGCCGCCCGCCCGCTTGCCGAGCACCTGGACGACTTCGAGCGTGATCTGGTGGCACGCAACCGCTCCAAGAGCTACATCTGCAAGGTCGTCCCGCGGTGCAGACGCGTGATCGATGAGTGTTGTTGGAAGCGCGTGGGCGATGTCTCGGCGGACGCCTTCATCGCCTGGAGAGCGTCGAGCGAGGTTTCCCCGCGGACCGCCAATCACTACCTCGAAGCCGTTCGGTGCTTCCTGGCGTGGATGGGCCGCTGCGGGAGGATGACCTCCAACCCGCTGCTGCGGGTTCAGAAGGCCGAGACCCGTGGCCACGAGCGTGTGAGGCGGCGGGCCTACACACTGGACGAGCTCCGCCGTTTGCTCGCGGTGTCAGAAGTCAGGAGGCCGATCTACTTGGGTGCGGCGCTGACGGGGCTTCGGTTCCAGGAACTCAGCCAGCTCACCTGCGGTGACGTGGAACTCGCGGGTGAGCAGCCGATGGTGCGGCTGCCCGCGTCGATCCAGAAGACGCGAGAGTACAAGGCGTTGCCCTTGGCCCCCGAAGTGGCCGAAGCCTGGGCCCCACTGGTGGCCGGTCGCCGCTTGAGCGAAAGGCTGTTTGCCAAGGGAATGCCGTCGCACCACACGCTCAACGCCGATCTCGAGCAGGCCGATATCCCCAAACACGATGAGCGGGGGCGGAGTGTTGATTTCCACTCCTTCCGAAAGACCTTCACCACGTTCCTGCAGGTCGCTGGGGTCGAGCGGCGCGTGCTCATGGAGGTGGCACGGCACAAGGACTCTCGCCTCACCGACGTGGTCTACACCGACGTGGAGCGGCTGGACCTGAGGTCGGCGGTCAACCGGCTGCCGGTTCTCGGGGGTGGCGAGCCGACTTGCCCGGTTCCGTCGGAGAACGCACAACTGGACGCACACGACACCGTCCCGGAGGGTCCTGAAGTGTCATCCAATGGCACAGTGGACACGGGTCGCCGGGGCAGCACAAATAGTGCTGCTTCAGGCAAAAAGCGGGGTCTTCGGGGCAATGAACGCCCCTCGAAAGGGGCATCTGAAAAATGGAGCCGGGGGGAATCGAACCCCCGTCCCGTGACAGTCAGCAGGACGCCTCTACGCGTGTATTCGCTGATTTGATCTCGGCTATGGAGCGGGCAGCGACACCCTTTCCTTTCGCCAAGCCTCGGTGAAGTCTCACTCCGCAACGCCGAGACGCCGCATTGGAGCCAGCCCGATGTCATTCAGACCCCGCCCTATCGGGCGTGGGGTGGGGTCTGCGCGAGCCTAATTAGGCCGCGAGTGCATAACCGCTGTTGTTGGCAGTTATTGTTGGTGCGTGCTTTTTACGAGGCCAGCACGCCCCTCGACGCGCCACGTCAAGCCTTCCCTGTCCGGTCGAAACCGATCGGCCCCGGTTGTCAAAGAGCGGTCAATACTATGCACTCCGACCGCCCGGAACCCTGGATGGTGGGTAGGAGTGACAGCCGTTCGCCGCCCCTCGCTACTAGCACCCCGCCGTCCAGACATTCAGGAATGCCAGCACATCCCGAGTGTCCACGATACCGTCGCCATTAAAGTCGGCCGAGGGGTCGCCAGCCGCCCAGGCGTTGAGGAACGCCAGCACGTCGCGCGTGTCGGCCTGCCCGTCTCCGTCGAAATCAGCCTCGCAATCGTCGGGCGGGGGAAAGTTGTCGTTGATCCAATCGACAGCGTCGCTGGTCAACTCTCCGCCCCGCCTCGGCTGGCTCGAATCCGACCCGTCGCCCACGGCGTAGATCAGATTGGCCCAGTCGTCGAACGGATGGAGCGTCTCGCCCGGGGTGGGCAGGTCCGCCCCGCTGACGGGGAGGTCCGGCCCGATGTAGTTGAGGTCCTGGACCACCGAAGACGAGAACGAATTGTCCTGTCGTCCGTCAGGATCGCCGGGTGTACCAAAGTCGGTTGGCCTCCCGTCGAGTTGGACGTACCTGATCACGCGGTCACCCATCGAATCTGTCACGCCGAACGGCGCGATCCAGCCGTCATACATCCCGCCCGAATCAATCCCCGCCGTCTCGTCTAGCGAGGTCTCGTCGAGCGTCGGGAGCGATCCAACTCTGCAGAAATCCAGAGCCCAGAAATCCTCGTTGAAGTCCATGATGTCCGCGTACATGTAGTTCATGATGCTCGGGTAGTTGGGCTTGCCCAGAATGTCGTCACCTCCTCCGTGCCCCAACCCCAATGTGTGACCAAGCTCGTGCATCCAGGTCGCTGCCGTGTCCTCTTCGTCGTGCAGGCCATCGGTGTGCACGGGGTCGCCCATTGCAACAATGAAGTCGTCGGCGGGGATGTTCTCCGCGATGCCCAAGACCGCGTCGTCGAGCGTCTCGGCCAGCACGCAATACCGAACCGCCTTGGACCGGGCTTCGAGCACTTTCGAGCCCGCGTCACGCTCGGATCGCTCCAGGGCACTCCCGAACCAGTCTCGCCGTGTCACCTCCCACGCCGTCGGCCAGCCCGTCGAGTCGGTCTGCCAGGTGGCAGGCAGCACATCGGCGATGTCGCTGACCAGGATGTGCAACCGGATCCCGGTGAGACCGTCTGGATTGGACACCGGGGCATTGGCGAACGCCGCCTCCAGCATGGTCACCGTCGGCGGGAACAGCGGGTATCCCGCGAGTTCATCCACTTCGACAAAGATGTCCTTGTGCTCGGGGTCGGCGTCGGGCTCCCCGTCGCCGTCAAAGTCCAGTTCGTAAAACCTCAGGTCTCCGTTCGCGTCATCGTACGGAATGCCAACCGTCTCCCAGCAGTTGGGAAGTCCGTCGCCGTCGTTGTCGTTCTCGCCGTCACCGACCCGCCAGATCACCGATCGACCCGACAAGATCCCCCGACCCCAGATCGCGCCTGACTGATCAAGCCCTACCGCTTGGAATGAATTGCGGTCAAAGTCGGCCATGTCGAAGCACCGGTACGCCTGCAGCCAGTCGATCAGTCTGATGACGCCGCTCTGGGACGTCCAGATCGCAGCCGAGTACAGTCCCGCGTTGCTCAGCAGCACCGCCTGACCATCGTTCCGCACATCCTTGGGGTCTAGCCGGGTGTATCCCGTCGCGAACCGCGGCCCCAGGTCCAAGAGCTCATTGTTCGGCCCCCAGAGCAGCAGCCGGACCTCCTGATCTGTGTCGACTGTGGCACCGGCGACCCACCGCCCGCTGAGGCTGACCGCCCACGCCCACGCCTCCTCGTACCCACCCGGAACCGGCAGCAGGCTCGCGGAGGACCCCCCGCCCGACCACCTCGCCGGCTTGGTCAGGCAAGGCCTGTCCTCCCCGAAAAACACACCGCCCACCAACACCCTGCCGTCCGCCGAGACATCGAAGCAGTAGCTCCAGACGCACGGACACCCAGTGACACCCGTGAGCGGCATCCCGCTCCCCGGCCCCACCCACTTGGCACCGCGGTTGTCGAACCGGTTCGGGTCGTCGCATCTCTCGTATTCGATATCGCCGACGATGAGATCGCCAGCGCCGCTCATCGCGCGCGCCCGCGGGTTACGGCCGTCCTCGGGTGCCACGAGTTCCTCCCACGAGCCCGAAGAATCGATCCACAGAAACTCTCGGTCGGTGTCGTCGTCGAGCATCAGCACGCGGTCGCCGTCGTCCGACACCGCCAGCACCGGGCCGAACATGAACGGCAGCAACTCGATGCCCGTGTTCTCAGACCACACGAACTTGAAGAAGCCCCCGGACTCGGGAAACGCATTCCCGGCCAGGTACTCGCCGCTGGGCGACACCGCGTGCAGTTCCCAAGACAGAATTCCGCTCGGCTGGGGGATGAGATCGACGGTCTGCGCCATCGCGGATCCACCAACAAGACAACTAGCCAGTATCCCGATACCACGATTGCGCATCACGCGGCTCCTGCGACCTTCGAAGACAGGTCTCTCGGCAACTCAATCGCCCCGAGAACGCGTCGAGAACGCGCCGCTGCCCCCATGAAGAGCCATGGCGCACTCGCCGAGCGTACCAGCCATCAACATCCTGCTCAAGGATGAATTGGGCCGCGATGGCGTGCGAAAATGGCTCCAAGTGGATCCCTCGCAGCTCCGTGCGGCGGCGTGGCGATGTCGAATCTTCGCTTTTTGAACGAAAACGGCGATCTTCACTTCCTACAGATTGTAGTAGATGGTATGGTGGCACCGCGGCACCCGGACAACCCAGCCACCGAGGCCGTTGCCCTACCCACGCGTCGCCAGATCCGGAGCCCCCATGGCCCGAAAGCCTCGAAAGCCCATCGCCGCCGCCGAATTGGAACTCCTTCAGGCTCTGTGGGACCTCGGCCACGGCACCGTCCGCGAGTTGCTCGACCATCTTCCCGGAGCGGACAGGGCTTACACAACCGTTCAGACGCTGTTGAACCGGCTCGAAGCCAAGGCCTGCGTCAAAACCCACAAAGACGGCCGAGCCCTGGTCTATACGCCGACAGTCCAACGCCAGGATCTGCTCACCGCCGAGCTCGCCGACGTCGCCACCCGGGTGACCGGCGGCAAGGCCACTCCATTGATGCTCAATCTCGTAGAACACCACAAGATGACCAAGGACGACATCGCGCAGCTGCGGGCGATGTTGGATCGGCTTGATGCCTCAGAGTGAGGCGACGATGCGCGGTTGGGGGAAGGGTTTGGGGCACGTGCACACAAGACTCTGACAGAGAGGATGGCGGGGCATGCTCGAGTGGATTGCACAAAACACAGTCGTGGCGTTGGGGCTTGCGGTGCTGGCGGTCGCGGCGACGGTGTTGTTGCCGAAGCGTCCGGCGGTGGCGCATGTGTGCTGGATCTGCGTGCTGGTGGCGCTGGTGGCGCCCCCACTGCCGCGGCACGGGCTGCTGGACGGACGCTCGCACGCAGTGCGCGCCGTCGGTCGTGCGGCCTCGACGGTGCAGACGCTGATGCCAAGCGATGCCGAACGGCAGGCGGGGCGGCGAGATTCGAACAGAGCGTCCGGGCCGGCCGGTGTGGTCCGCGGTCGAGAAGTCTCGGGCTCGCGCAACACCGGTGTGCGGTCTCGCGCAGAAGAACGGCACGAGCACATCCAGCCGACTGAAGCATCGCCTTCGGAGGCGTACCGGCCCGAGACAGTCGCGCCTGTGCCGACAGCGCGGCCCGGCGCCGAGCCTTCGGCCTCCGCCGGATCACCGGATGCCGCGGCCGATGAGATCGCCCCGGAAGCGCGTGCCGCGACCGAACCCGAAGTCGCGGGTTGGCTCTCCGGCGTGGACTGGCGGCGGTTGTTGGCCGGCACGGTGATACTCGCCTGGCTGGCGGGGATGGTGGTGGTTTCGTGGCGCACAGCGCGGGTCGTCACTCGAGTCGCGGCGCTCGTGCGGCGGGGTTCTCCGGCTTCGCCGGCGTTCCGGGCCTTTGTGGAACGCGTGGCAATGGACCTGGACGTGCGGTCGCCACGGGTGCGGGTCTCCGACGAGGTGACGACGCCCTTCGTGTGGGGCGCGGCGCGGCCGATCCTGATGTGGCCGGCCGGAGCGTCGGAAGCCTCGCCGGGTGCGCGCGCAGTGCTTGCGCACGAGCTTGCGCATCTTGAACGCCGCGATCATTGGACGGCGTGGCTCGAGACGTTCGTGACCTGTGCGCTGTGGTGGCATCCGCTGGTGTACGTCGCCCGGCGCGAGCTGCGGCGGCAGGCGGAGAAATCCTGCGATGCGTGGGTGATCTGGGCCTATCCGAAAGACCGTCGGCACTACGCCGACGCGCTGCTCGACGCGGTCGAGCGGCTGGGGGTTTCGCCTCTTCCGGCGACGGCGCTTGGGGCTGTGGACAACGATCGACGCTCACTTACAAGGAGACTCTTGATGATTATGAACGATAATGTTGCGCGGCGTGGCTCGCGTGCGCTGGCCCTCGCGGCCGCGGGTTTGACGGCGATCTTCGCTCCGACGTGGGCGGCGGCCTCGCGTCCGGCGGTGGCGGCGATCGCGGGCGTGACCGCCGATATCGAGCGGCCGCTGGAGGCGCTGCTAAGGCAGGCGAAACTGGAGTGGGAGGCCGAGATCTACGCCGACAGCGGCGACTACAAGAACGCGATGAAGGCGATGGACTCGCTCTTGGCGAGCCGCCCGGACGACGCGGGCCTGCACAGCGACATGGGAATGATGCTGTACGAGGCGGAGGACTTCGCCGCAGCGGCCAAGCATTTCGCGGCCGCGAGCGAGCTGGAGCGTAAGGACGCTGACCACATGTACAACAGCGCCTGCTGCCACGCTCTGGCGGGCAACGAAAGCGCCGCGATGAAGGCGTTGGGTCGGGCGGTGGCGCTCGGCTATGCCGACGGCGACCACGCCTCAGAAGACAAGGACCTTGCCTCGCTGCACGGTTCGGCGGAGTTCAAGGAACTCATCACGCGCATGGGTGACCTGGAGGACATCTGGGGAGCCGCCGAGAAGGCGATGTCGAAGGAGGCCTGGGGCGATGCGGCCCGCGGGTTCGCATCCGCGTCGTCGCTGGCGCCGGAGAACGCCGAACTGCAGCATCTGTTGGGGTACTGCGCGATCATGAACGGGGACCTCGAGGCTGCCGACAAGGCGTTCAAGGCCGCGATGGGGATGGGGTACGACAAGGACACCTGCCTCTACAACCTCGCGTGCGTCGCGGCCAAGAGCGGGCGGATCGAGCAGGCGTTTGAGATGCTCAGCGGAGCGGTCGAGGCCGGGTTTGCCAACCACGAGCTGCTGCGTGAAGACCCGGATCTGGAGACGCTGCACGACGACTCGCGATTCCAGGAGATCGTCCGGACGGTCACGGCGCCGATGAAGCTTCGGCGCGAGCTGGACATGGCGATGGAATTCGGCGAGTACGAGTCGGCGGCGGACAAGGCCGCGGCGTTGATCGACATGAAGCCGAAGAGCGACTGGGAGCGTGCGTCGGCGTACAACCAGTTGGCTATGGCGCTGTTCGCGGGCAAGGACTACAAGGGCGCGGAGCGTGCGTTCGGCGAGGCGGCAAAGGCCGGGCAGTCGCTGGAGAACTCGCTCTACAACATCGCGTGCTGCCGATCGCTTCGCGGCGACTCGGACGGGGCGCTTGAGTACCTGCGGGCGGCGGTCGATGCCGGGTATACCGACGCAGCGCACATGCAGACCGACAACGATCTGGCCGCGCTGCGGGGCCAGCCCGGGTTTGTGAAGGTCGCGCAGATGGCTGCGGACCGTGACATCCTTGAAGGTTTCGCAGCCCCGAGCTGGGACTATCTGGCAGAGCGCAGCGGCAAGCAGATCAAGGAGGATCCCCGCGACGGGATGGCGCACCTGCAACTGGGCTGGGCGCTGCTCCGCACGGGCCGCACCGAGGAAGCCATGCGGACCTTCGAGCGGCAGGCCGAGCTTGACTTCATGCCCGGCATCGCCAGTTACAACGTGGCCTGCTGCCACGCGATTCTGGGCAACAAGGCCTTGGCGATCGCAGCGATCGAGAAGTCCATCGACTACGGCTTCGACGATGTCGGGTTCATGCGTGAGGACCCCGACCTCGCCAACCTGCACGGCGACACACGCTTCGAGTCGCTCCTGGCGGCCCACGAGCATGATCACGACAAGGCCGATCACGATCACGAAGATTGGGACGAGGACGAGGACTGGGATGAGGATGAAGACGACGACGACTGGGACGACGACGACTGATTCGCTGTAGTTCAACGCGGGCGGTCAGACGCCCGCGAGCACCGGCCCCTCAACGCGCGGCCCCCGGGACATTCAGGTGTCCCGGGGGTCGCTTTGTCTGGCTGTACGCACCGAGGCCGGCGTCGTGTCAGCAGCCGCCGTTCCAGTGATTGAGGAACTGCAGCACGTCGAGCGTGTTCACGGTGCCGTTGCGGTCGGTGTCGGCCTCGAGTGTGCCGGCGGTCCAGGCGTTCAGAAAGCCGAGGACATCGAGGGTGTTGACGGTGGTATCGCGGTTGAAGTCGGCGGTACAGAAACACTGGCCGTTGCCGCAGAAGAGCGTCAGGCGGACAACCGCCGACTTCGCCTGACCGCCGGGCGCGCCGGCGTCTTCGACGATCCACTGCATGTAGCGGACCTGGCCGTCGAGGGAGGGGTCCATCGCGATCGGGCTCGGGCCGGTCGCAAAGCCGCCGGCCAGACCGGAACCATCAACAACGAACGGGCCGAGGAGTTCATCGGCGTTGATCTCGCCGTTCTGGGGAGGCGAGGCAGAAACGGCCAACCACGCCTGGGTGTCTGCGAGGGCAGCGTCGAGGCCGAGCTGGAACCACTGGTTGCCGAGGTATGGCGGGCGGTCGGCGATGATGACCGGCGGCTGTCCGCTCGAGCCCGCGCGGCCGCCACCGAGGTTGAGCGGGTTCGGCTGCGGCTTCTGCTGGTGGAGCACGGGACGATCGAAGGGGAACTGCTCGTTGGCGACGCGGGGGTCGGTGAGGGCGTTGGTGAGAAAGTCGATGATGGCCTGTTCCTGCTGCGGCGGGAACGCGATCGGCCCGTCGAACAGCGGGTCGATGTTGCCCTCGAAGGGAATCTGGCCGTTCCGGCGGGCGTAGAAGTCGAAGACACGCTGCATGGTGGCGAAGTCGCCGTTGTGCATCATGCGCGGGCGGAGGCCGACGTTTCGCAGCGTCGGGACCTTGAACTTGCCGCGGTCGGCAAAGAGGCCTGTGACATCCTGGAGTCCCCGGTCTTCGACGATCGGCCTGACGCCGATGTTGCGGAACTGGTTGTCGGTGAAGAGCGGGAAGCTGTGGCACATCGCGCAGTCGGAGCCGAGGAATAGGTTGAATCCCTGCTGCTGACGCTGCGTCATGGCGTTGCCATCGCCCCCGACGAAGCGGTCGAGGGGCGTCTGGTCCGGCGTCAGTGTGCGCTCGTAGGTGGCGATCGCGAAAGCGATTCGGGTGGCGGTGACCTCGCCGTCACCAAAGGCCGCAGCGAACAGTTCGGGGTAGGTGGGGTTGGTCGAAAGTGCGGAGGCGAGATCGGCCGGGAGGCTCTCGGCGAGGGCCAACGGCCGAGCCACGGTGAGTCTCGACCGAAGCTCGGGCCAGTCGTAGTCGGCGTGGGCCATCTCGACAGGGCTCATCGGCGGGGCGATGACCTGGTTCTCAAGGGCGCCGCCCATGGCGATCATGACCTCGCCGCTTTCGGGGTCGAGAAACTCCGATCCGGCGCGGCCGTCCCAGAAGAGCCGTTCGGCGTACATCGCCATGATCGAGGGAGGGGCGGTTCGATCGGTGACCTGGGGGCGGAGGCCGAAGAACGGATCGGGCTGATAGGTGTCGTTGGCGTCGGAGGCGACCACGCCGGGCGAGCCGGTGATGTCGTCGTCGGTGTTGAACCGACCGTCGCGTCCGGGGTGCAGGGCGGCGCGGGGGTCGATGCCGCCGACGCCGGGAATGTGGCAGCTGCCGCAGGCGGTGGTGCCGTCGGTGGAGAGCTGCTCGTCCCAGAAGAGCATCTTGCCGAGGATGCGCTTTTCCTCGGTGATGGGGTTCTCGGCGGGCACGGGCACGGGCGGCAACGCGGCCGTCGGACCGTCGAGCGCCCACGTGGCCGTGACGCCGATGGTGCCGGCCAGCGGGACCCCGATCAGGAGCGCGGGAGCGAGACGCGCGAAGGCGCGACGACAGCCAAATCCTCTTTGCATCTGAACAAACCCTCTTCGCTGCCCACGAGACCCGGCGACAAACGACCCGCCTGCGGGTCTATTGCCACCTCAGTATGCAGAATTCTCCTTCGCCCGCCAGTGGCCCGCGGCGAATTGGTAATCTGGGAAATCGACGCGTGCGGAATCGTGGCGCGGGCGACCGATTGCTGCGGCATTTGCTGAGCAACGCCGACGGCAAAAGACAGGACACCGGCCCAAGGGCCGGTGTCCTGCGTGCAAACGTTGGAGATGTCGGTCGCTGGATTAGCGACGGCGACGGGTCGCGGCGAGACCGCCGAGGCCGAGCAGGGCGAAGGCGCCCGGCGCGGGGACGGGACGGCCGCGGACGGTGATCTCAGAGATCGAGAAGACCTCGGTCCAGCCGGACTGGCCCTCAAGCACGAAGTTGTTGATCGTGATCGAGGTGGTGCCCATGTTCTCCATGCCGGAGCCGCCGAGCGTGGTGAAGAGGTCGTTGTTGGTCTCGGTGCCACCGAAGCTCATGGTGTTGCCGTCGATGGTCAGGTCGTAGCCATCGATATTGCCGGGGATGGAGTTGCCGCTGTCGAAGCCCCAGATGGTGATGTCATCGATGAAGTACGCACCGTCGAGGTACAGCGTGATCGAGGGACGGGTGCGGGAGGTCTGACCGAACAGCATGGCGTTGCCGGCGCCGTCGTTCACACCGCCGTCGTTGAGCGTGCCCGAACCAGCGTTGGTGTAGTTGGCGATGCTGAATCCGACACCGTTTGCGGTGTCGCTGCCGGTGGTGGTGATGGTGCCGCTGTAGGTGTGGCTCCAGCCGCCGCCGCCGGATTCGCCAGCATCAACAATGTCGTAACCAGTAATCACCTGTGCCGACGCCCCGGCCGCGAAACCCGCGGCCACGATAAGTGCAATGTTCTTCCGCATGATGAGTGTCTCCTCCGCAAAGGAACGGTCAATCCAACTCAGTCTTCCCAGCGAGCCACGAGGTCGCAGTTCTACTGAGCGTGATAGTACCCAATCAGGATACAGGCACCGCGATCGAGGACAAAGAGATGTTCCGAGGAAAACGGGAATTTGTTGTTCGATTTATGGACGGACACCGTCTGAGGTTGTGGAACTGGGCAAAATTGCCCGCGGTGTATCCAGTCATAAACACCAGTATTGCCGCCGCGCGACTCCGAAGGAGTCGGGCGGTTCGCCCGCACGATCCATCCATCGCGCGGCGGCCGGCTGCCCGATAGCCTTTCGCCATGCTGAGAATCGCAGTCATCATCCCCGCCGCCGGGTTCAGCCGCCGGTACGCCGAGGCAGCCAACTTCGACGGTCCACGCAGCAAGCTGGACGAAGACCTCGGCGGGCGTCCGGTGCTGCACCGGACGGTCGAGGCCTTTGCCAACTACGACGGCCCCGGAGTAACGCTCGGGCCGATCATCGTCGCCGGGCCGCACGACGAGGACGCAATCGCGACATTCAAGCTGCGGCACGGCGACAAACTGTCGATTCTCGGCGTGCTGCTGGTCCGGGGTGGCCAGACGCATCGCTGGGAGACGGTCCGCGCTGCGCTGGACGCGGTGCCGGGCGACGTGACGCATATCGCCGTGCACGACGCGGCCAGGCCGTGCGTGTCGAGCGCGCTGCTGGACCGGGTGTTCGACGCGGCCAAGCGGCACGCGGCGGTGGTGCCCGGGATCGATGTGTCCGACACCATCAAACGCGTTTCTGAGAACCCGATCGAGGACGGCGAGCCGGACCCGCTGGCGTCGATCCTCGGCGGCGCCTCCGAAGGGTCGGGCCTGCGCGAGGTCGAATCGACGCTCGCGCGCCGTGGTCTGGTGGCGGTGCAGACGCCGCAGGTGTTCAGCGCGGATCTGTTCCGCCGGGCGTACGCGCAGGAGGACCTCTCGAGCACCGACGATGCTGGTCTGGCAGAGCGGGCGGGGGAGCGCGTCGTGGTCGTCGAGGGCGAGCCGGCGAACCTGAAGATCACAACACCGATCGACCTGACGCTCGCCCGCGCTGTGCTTGGTGTGCGCCCCGCCGGCGCGCGGCCGGGGCACAAGCGGTTCTGACGCGCCTTCCGGCGCGGGTCAGGCGGCGAGGATCTTGAGGTACTCGGCCATCCCGTCGATGTCGTCGGTCGGGTCGGGCTCGAGCCCGAGCGAGGCGCGGATGGAGCTGGGCGACTCCGAAGCCATCGTGAACCGGTAGCTGGAGATGGGCTCGCCGTCGGCGTCGTAGCTGTAGGCGGCGCCGTGCCCGTCCTGCTCGGGACGGATGAGAACCACGAGCCCCCCGAGGAGAAACTGCTGCGGGCCGAGCGCCGAGTCGTCGTTGAGCCCGTCCACCATCTGGTCGTCGAGGACGTTCACGAGCTGCTGGTGCACGCGGCTGGAAAGGTCGGAGACCTCGAGCGGGTCGGCGACATCGGCAAAGAGCTCGAGAACCGCTTCGCACTCGACGCTGGAGCGTGAGGCGATGGATTCCAGTTTGGCCGAGTCGAGGCCGAGGTGCATCTTGCCGATCGCGGCTGCGGGCGCACGGGAGGTGGGCGTGTTGTCTGATCGGAGCGTGATCGCACCGATATAGAACGCGATTCGGTGGAGCACACGGAGGGGCTCGCGCGATTCACCGTTGGGGGGTGGCGGCGTGTGGTGCCACATAATCGGCTTGGCCAGGAGATCCGGGAACTTCCAACGCCGGAGCATCGTCGTCATGATGTCGACGTGGGTGAAGGGCAGCTGGTTGTACTCGACGTCGAAGCTCTTGCTCGACGGGAGGCCCTGCTCATAGAGCAAGTCGAACTGGGTGCCAAGGAGTTTGTGCGCGAGGGGGATCCCGGCATCGAGCATGAGGCCGACGATGAACGCCTCGGGCGCGCAGCTCGGGAGCACGCTCCGGGCGACCTCGGCGGCCAGGCATGCGCGGTAGACCGATTGTCCCCAGACCTCACGCGAAATCTTCGCACCCTTGTCTGCGCTCGCGGCCTTGGAGAGGTAGAAGCCAAGCGCGATCGACCGCATCCTCGCGAGGCCGAGGAGGACACAGGCGCGATCGATATTGGTGACGGGCTTGCGCTGGGCGAAGAACGCCGAGTTGCTGAGGCGGATGAGCCGCCCGGTCAGGCCCGGGTCGTTGCGGATGATGTCGCTGTAGTCCTGCATCCCCGCGTCGGGGTTCTGGGTCAGGTCGAGGATGCGCATCGCGACGCCGGGCTGCGTGTCCACTCCGATACCGCCAAGACGCCGGTCGAGGTCGGCGTAGAGGTCGGTGAGCTCTTCCGCGCTGAGATCGCGTCGCGCCTTCATTATCTCTGCCGACCCTCCGTCGCCCTACTGCGCGGCTGCCACCGGTCCTGCCGGCCGACCCCCTCGGAGGCCGGAGTGCGTGACATCCCCCATCTGTATCGGCTCCCAGGGGGCACCCCTTGATCGGAATGCCCGGAGAACGGGGCGTCGGCCGCGGGGGTCAGGGCTGGAGGCGCGTGGCGACCCATCCCGCTCCAAAAGGGGCCGAATCCGGACGTTTCCAGACCGCCCGGTCGTGGAGCCGCCCGGTGCTGCCGTGCCACAACTCCACCTGGCGGGCGATGACCCGAAAACCGCTCCAGTGCGGCGGGCGGGGGATGTCGACCGGGTCTCCCCGCACAGCGGCCGCAATGTCGATGTCTAGATCCAGAATGCGTTCGGTCGCGGCCTCGAAAAGGCTCTGCCGGGATTCGAGCGGCTGGCTCTGCTGGCTGGCCCACGCCCCGATCCGACTCTCCCAGCGCCGGCTGGCAAAGTAGGCATCGGCCTCGGCGTCGGAGACCGGCTCGACATCGCCCTCGACACGGGCCTGGCGCTCGGCGTGATCCCAGTGGAAGACCAGGGCGACGGCGGGGTTGGCCGCGATCTCGCGTCCCTTTCGGGACTGGAGGTTGGTGTAGAAGGTGACCGTGCCGGCCTCGGGATCGAGGTCCTTGCAGAGGACGATGCGGGCGGAGGGGCGGCCGTCGGGGCCGACGGTGGCGAGGGTCATCGCGTTTGGGTTGGGGGTTTGGCCCCGCTCCCGAGCCTCGGCGAGCCAGGCGGCCAGCGTGGGGAAGGGTGACTCCGGGAGGGGGTCTGGAAGGAGCGATTCGGTGTCGAACGGGTCGAGACTGGTCATGGGGGAGGGTATTCGCGGCACGGACTCGGTGGATTCCGAGCGAGGGCCCCGGGATCGGGACGGACGGTGGAAAGGAGCGCGGTAGTCGGGGGTGTAGGATGGCGTGCGGAGAGGATGCACGCGTGACAGAGAGCAACGGACGATCAAACCGCAACTGGAAGCGTGACGCCGACAGGCCGTCGAGCGCCGAGGTGCTGCGCGAGCTGGTGGACAGCCTCCCGCCGCACTCGGAAGAGGCGGAGATGTCGCTCTTGGGGTCGCTGATCCTGGACCCTCGGGCGGTCGGCGAGGTGGTGAGCATCGCGCACGGGCCGGAGCTGTTCTACCGCGAGGCTCACGCGCAGATCTACAAGGCGATTCTGGAGCTGTACGACCAGCACGAGGGCTGGGACGCGGTGCAGCTGCTCGAGATGCTGCGGGACGCGGGTCATCTCGACGACATCGGGGGCGTGGACTACCTCAAGCAGCTGGCCGAGTCGGTGCCGTCAGCGGTCAACGCCCCCCACTACGCCAAGCTGGTGGCGTCGAAGCACCGGTTGCGTTCGCTAATCGACGCGTCGTGGCGGATCATCTACGACGCGCACAACATCGGCGGGCTCGGCCCGGACGGCGTAGCGACGCTGCTGGACAAGGCGGAGGCGGAGATCTACGAGATCTCGCACGACAAGACCATCCGCGATGTCGCGCCGCTGGCGGACGTGCTGCAGGAGGAGATCGCGCGGCTGGAGGCGCTCGAGGGGCGCGGGCTGACAGGCGTGCCGACGGGGTACATCGAGCTGGACAAGATGCTCAGCGGCCTGCAGCCGGGCGAGATGGTGATCCTCGCGGCGAGACCCTCGATGGGCAAGACGGCGCTCGCGCTGAACATCGCCGAACAGGTCGCCTTCGGCGGGGCGACGCCGTGGAGTGCGCCGCAGGATGAACCCGCGGGGACGGTGATCTTCTCGCTCGAGATGTCGCGAGGTTCGCTGGCCCAGCGCTTGATCTCGGCGCGGTCGGGCATCGACCTGCACCATCTCCGGACGGGGCAGATGGGGATGAACGAGTGGAACCAGCTCAACACCGCCTGCGGCGAGCTGCACGACGCACCGCTGTACATCGACGACACACCGGCGCTGACGATCCTGCAGCTCCGCGCCCGCGCGCGGCGGATGGTGTCGCAGTTTGGCGTGAGGGTCATCATCATCGACTACCTGCAGCTGCTGACCGCGCCCAACGTGTCGCGCGAGAGCCGGCAGGTGGAGGTGGCGACGATCTCGCGCGGGATCAAGGCACTGGCGCGAGAGCTGAACGTGCCTGTGATCTGTCTCGCCCAGCTCAATCGCGGCACGGAACAGCGCGAGGGCAACCGGCCGCGGATGGCCGACCTGCGCGAGTCGGGCTCGATCGAGCAGGACGCGGACGTGGTGGCGCTGCTGCACCGGGAGGAGTACTACCACAAGGGCGATGAGGAGTGGCTGGCCGACCCGGAGAACCACGAGAAGATCGGGCTGGCCGAGCTGATCATCGCCAAACAGCGCAACGGGCCGACGGGCACGGTGAAGCTGACGTGGGACAGCAAGACCACACGGTTCAAGAACCACGACCCGCACACGCACGCCGGCGCTGCGGAGGGATTCGGCGGCGATTACGGCGACTACGGCTCGGTGGGCGAGGCCGCGGGGCACGAGGTGGAAGCCAAACCAGTGCAGCCAGCGCGGAGTGAGTATCAAGGGTTTGCGCCGGGATCACGGAGCGGGCCCGAGGTCGGCTTCCGCGATGGCGGCGGTCCGGACCTCGACGATGACGACGCCGAAGACGTGCCGTTCTGATCAGGTTTGAAGCCGTGCGTCCGGTTCCCCGCTGATCGGGGGGCGTGGTGCGGTTCGCCCGCGAACTCTGGCAGAACTTACCCAAATTGTCTTGCGGGTGGCGGCGCGGACCGGTTAGGCTGCGGGAAGCCTTCCCAAGCATAAGGAGAGGGACCCATGAAGAGCATGAATGTGTTGTGGTGCGCGATTGCCGCTGCGGGTGCAGCGGGGCTGGCCGGTTGTTCCGGGCAGGACGTGTACGTTGATCCCGGAGCTTCCGTCGGCGCAGCCGGTCCGGTGGCGACATCGACCGAGGACTTCCGCAAGCTACGGTTCGCCGAGGCGTGGCGCGGGCTGGCGATCGAGGACGGTCTGGTGGTGGTGGACCGCAAGGCCGCGGCCGATCTGCCGATCGGCGACGCCGGCGAGGCGATCGCCCGGGGCGATGTGCTCTTTGCCGAGAATACCTTCAGCGGCGCGATCGGCGAGTACCGCCTGGCGCTGCTGGCCGACGAGACGAACGTCGAGGCGATGTTCAAGCTCGGCGAGGCCTTGCTGGGCAAGCGCAACGACGAGAAGGCGCTCGCGGCGCTGCGCACCGCCTCGATGCTGGCGCCCGAACGCACCGACATCCGTCTGCAGTACGCCGAGACGATCAACCGCACTGGCGACATCGACGGCTGGGCGGACGAGCTCGAGAACGTGCTGGCGATCGACGCCGCACACGGCGAAGCGCACGCAAGGCTCGCGGTCGCGCGGTACTACCAGGGGCAGCGCGACGAGGCCAGGCGGCAGGTCGCGCTCGCCGAGAAGTTCGGCGGCAACGTCCCCCCGCAACTCAAGGCGATGCTGAACAACTGACACCACCGCCGCGATTCAAACGCGGCATGATTCGGAGGTATTTCCCATGCGTATGAGCAAGCAGTGCGTGAGCATGCTGGCGACGGTGGTGGCGGCGTGCGGCACCTGCGCGATGGCGCAGCCCATCGTCGGCCCGCAGATCATCGTCGACCCCAACAACACAACCGGCGCTGGCGTCAACGAGACGAGCATGTCCGTCGCCGACGCCAACCCCGACCACATCGTCGGCGGCTGGAACGACTACCGGACACAGATCCGCTCGGTCTTCACCCGCAGCTTCGACGGCGGGCAGACGTGGTTCGATCAGGAGATCCGCCCGCCGGCGGCGTTCCGGACCAGCGTCGAGGGCGACCCGATGATGGCCCACGACCACCGCGACGGCACGCTGTACGCCGGCGCGATGGCGTTCGGCGGCAACGGCGGCATCTATGTCGCACGCAAGGACCCCGGCGACACGTTCTTTCAGCCCTCGGTGATGGCCCGCATCAACGGCGGCGTGGACAAGGGATGGATGGCGGTCGGCGTCGATCCGTCAGACCCCAACAACATCAACAAGTCCAAGCTCTACATCGCCTACAACCAGGGCGTGTCGCGGACGAGCGACAAGGGCGCGACATGGCAGGGGCCGGTCAGCCTCGGCAGCGGCCTCGGCTTCCTGCCGCAGACCGCGTCGGACGGCACGCTCTACGTGCTGTACTGGCCGTTCAACACCAACCAGATCCTGCTCCGCAAGAGTGAGAACGGCGGCGTGTCCTTCACCAGCCCGACGCTGGCCGCGACGCGGCTGGACATCTGGGGCGTGGACGGTTCGCGCTACCCGGGCAACTTCCGCGTGCCGCCGCTGGCGTATCTCGCGGTCGATCCCAACAACGAGAACCTCTACGTCTGCTACTACGACACCACGCAGGTCTCCGGCGGCAACCGCGACACGGATCTCTACTTCACCAAGAGCACCAACGGCGGCACGACCTGGACGACGCCGACGATCATCAACGGCGGCGCGGGCAACCCGCAGGCCGACTGCTTCTTCCCGTGGATGGAGGTCGACCGCACGGGGCGCATCGGCATGGTCTTCTACGACACCCGCCACGGCGGGCTCAACGACAACTCGGGCTTCGCGCTGATCGACACCTACTTCACCTACTCCGAGGACGAGGGCGCGACCTGGAACGAGATCCGTCTGACGCCCAACTCCTGGGACAGCCGCTTCGACGGCCTCGGCGGCGGGTTCGTGGGCGACTACCTCGGCATGGGCCAGGCCCGTGGCGAGGGCGGTGATTACTACTGGCCGCTGTACCTCTCCGGGCAGGCCAACCGCCCCAACCAGTACACCAACAAGATCTACTTCCCGTGCATCGCCGACTTCAACGGTGACGAGCAGGTCAACACCAATGATGTCCTCGCCTTCCTGAATGCGTGGAATGCACGCGACCCGCGAGCCGATGTCAATGGCGATGGCAATATCAATACCAACGACGTGCTGGCGTTCCTCAACGAGTGGAACAACCCCTGCAGCCTGTAGGCCCGGGGTCGCACGGTCCGAGAAGGAGTCCTTCGGGATGAGCTTTGCCCAACACCGCGCCGCCGCCCTCGGGGCGGCGGCGCTTTCTTTGGCGGCGTGGACGTTCGCCGCGCCGGCCGGTGCGGCACCCGCGCAGGACGACCCGCCACGGAGCGAGCCCGTCGCCACCAACCTGCACCGCGCGCGCGTTTTGTTCGACGGCAGTGCCCGGGCGATCTGGGTGGGCGACAGCTGGTCCACGCTGCAGAGCACGAGCCGGCTGCCCTACGGCTCGCTGATGGTCTGGCCGATCGGCAGGCTCTCCGCGCTCATCGCCACCTTCCGCACGGGCGCGATGGGCGAGGCGACGGACTTCACCGGGGGCGCAGGGCGGATGGTCTACGTCGACCACCCGCGGCTGTGGAGCGTCGACTACGACCAGACCGCCGGACAGCAACACTTTGCACTCCCCGTCTTCGATATGACCAAGGTCGTCGGGCGGGACACGCTGACGCTCGATCAGTCGTGGCCGGACATGCCGCTGATCCAGGCCCAGACGGTACGGAACAATCGGATCTCGCTGGGTGACCTGCCCGACTTCAGCGACAGCGGCGACTTTCTCGGCTGCCGCGTGCTCTACTACGCACCGCTGACGCAGAGCAACCTGCTGTCCCATGTCCGGCTGGCGGACCGAGACGGCACGCGATTCGGCGCGTTCGACCTGCGCGCGCACGCGCGGCCGCTCTGGCATCTCGGCGAGACGCCGGGGGTCGATGCACCCCGCGCACCGGTCGTGTCGCAGATCAACGCGATCGCGACGGACTTTCAGGTCAACGCCGACTATCTGCAGGGACCGGGGATCATGGTCGGGCAGGACCCGCAGCACCCGCTGATCAACACCGACACCTACTGGATCAACGCCGGAGCGATCTATTACCACACCGATGCGCAGGGTGTGCCCCTGCCGGGGTACTACCACTCGGGGCTGGCCACCGGCTCGTGGTCGTTCGCGGGCATGGCCGACGACACCCCCAGCACCGGCGGCAAGAACTTCAGCGACGAACAGCTTCTGCACTGGCTCGATGTCACCACGCTCGACCGCCAGCGGACCCCCGTCGTGATCCTGCACATCGCGACGGAGGACAAGGAGCCTGACATCATCGAGCAGCGGGTCCGCCGCATCATCGAGCGGTTCCGGACGGCGTATGCGCGCATCGGCACCACCCCGCCGCGGTTCCTGCTGGTCGGCTCGTTCATGCACGACATCCGGGAGCGGTCCCTCGAGATCGCGCGGCAGCGCGTTGAGGAACTGGACGTCATCTACGAGTCGCTCGCCCGCACCGAGCCGGACTGCGCCTTCTTCTCGCTCTACCGGGCGACCGACGGGGTGTTCCTCTCGACCGACGCCTACGGCGGCCCGGGCACGCAACAGGCGTCGCGCGATTGGCTCGACGAGAACGGGTGGTCCACGATCACCTACGGCGGGAACACCTACACGCTGTCGTCTGCCGACAACGGCGGGCTCGACGGCATCATCCTCTTCGACGGCCTGCACACCAACAACACCCCCTCGACCGCGTTCTTTGCCAAACTGCTCGGCGACGCCATCGCGGCATCCGCCTGCCCGGCCGATTTCAACGGCGACGGCGACGGCAACACCCTGGACGTCATCGCGTTCCTGAACGCGTGGGTCGCGGGCGAGGCAACCGCCGACATCGACGGCAACGGCGAGATCGACACCCGCGACGTGCTGGCGTTCTTGAACGTGTGGACCGCGGGCTGCTAGCTGCAAAAAAAAGGCCCCCGAGCGTCGGTGGGTCGCTCGGGGGCTGGGAGGCCCGGGATCCGGAGCCGGCGTGAAACGCCGCCTCGACGAACCCCGGTTGGTGGGGCAGTTGTGGGGTGTGCTTGGCGTCCGGCCCTCGCCGGTGCTCGCGATGCTCGCGAGCGGGGTTCCTCCTTGGCTTTCTCGCCCTCGGGGTTTGGCCTGAGCCTGGCCCCTCGGTCTGTCTTCGCCGCTTGGTCCCGTCTGAGCGGGTGTGACGGGTGACACGTCACTCCGTGCCTGTCACCCCGGCTTCATTCCGTTGTCTCGCCGACCCTCCCCGAACGCCGGGCGAGGGACCGGATGCTGCTGCACACTCCTGAACGAATCAACTGCACCCCATGCTGTTGCCGCAGTTGAGGCACTTGTGGCACGTGCCGCTGCGGACGGTGATCGTGCCGCACACGTCGCACGGCGGGGCATCACTCACACTGTCGAGCGCGACCGAGAGCGTCGCGGCCTGGGTGGTCTGGGCGGTCACGCCCGCACTCTGCACCCGCTCGGTGACCACGACCGACGAGGTCATGACCGAGCCTTTCACACCGTCGTCACCCCGGAGGCCCCGGTCGCTCGCAGCGAGCTTCGCGGCCCGGCGCGAAACGCGGTCGGTGGGCGCCGAGTTGGTGTCACCGGCGCGCCGCGGCGAGTTGGCCTCGCGGTAGCCGGGGATGAACTCCATGCCCATCCACCGGAAGATGTAGTCCACCAGGCTCTTGGCGATCGGGATGTCCTTGTTGGTGGTCATGCCGGCCGGCTCGAAGCGCTGGTGGGTGAACTTGTTGACCAGGCTCTCGACGGGGACGCCGTACTGCAGCGCGACGCTGGTCGCGGTGCCGAGAGAGTCCATGAGCCCGCCGATGGTCGAGCCCTCCTTGGCCATCGTGATGAACAGTTCGCCCGGCTTGTCGTCCTCGTAGAGCCCGACTGTGAGGTAGCCCTCGTGCCCGGCGACGTTGAACTTGTGCGTGATCGACTCACGCGTGTCGGGCAGGCGGCGACGCATCGGACGGTGGACGATCTGCGTGACCTTCTCCTCGACGACGGGCTTGGTGGACTTCTTTTCACCACCCGCAGCAATCGTCGCCGCCACATCGGCCACGGCCGTCGCGACCTCGGCCTTGGCGTCGGACTCCCCCAACTCGTCCACCTCTTCGTCGAGGTCCACGGTCTCGAGCTTGGAGTCGGACTTGTTGCTCAGCGGCTGCGAGAGCTTGCACCCGTCGCGGTAGAGGGCGTTGGCCTTGAGGCCGAGTTCCCAACTCAGGCGGTAGCACGCGGCGATGTCGTCGGTGGTGGCCTCGTTGGGGAGGTTGATGGTCTTGCTGATGGCACCCGAGATGAACGGCTGTGCCGCGGCCATCATGCGGATGTGGCCCTCGGGGGCGATGAAGCGGACGCCCGACTGGCCGCAGGTGTTGGCACAGTCGAAGACGGGCAGGTGCTCGTCCTTCATGTGCGGCGCACCCTCGATGGTCTGGGTGCCGCAGATGGTCTGGTTGAGCACGCCGATCTGGGCGTCGGTCAGGCCGAGGGTGCGGAGGAGGCTGAAACCGGAGTCGGCCTTGGCCTTGGCCGGGTCGATGCCGAGCCGGGTGAGGGTGGCGTCGCCGAGGCTCCATGCGTTGAAGGCGAAGCCGACCTCGAAGACGCTGCGAAGCGACTCGGAGACGGTCTTGAGATCGTCTTCGCCGAGGCCCTTGCCGCGGAGCCACTGGGCGAATGTCTGCCCGGGCTGTGCGCCCTTGACGCCGGCGGGCAGGGGCACCTCGAGGTGGAGCGTGCCGAGGATGTGGGTGAGCATCTCGCGGACCTGGGTCTCGGAGTAGCCAAGGGCGTCGAGTGCGGGCTTGACCGACTCGTTGACGATCTTGAAGTAGCCGCCGCCGGCGAGCTTCTTGAACTTGACGAGTGCGAAGTCGGGCTCGACGCCGGTGGTGTCGCAGTCCATGAGCAGGCCGATGGTGCCGGTGGGCGCGATGACCGTGGTCTGGGCGTTGCGGTAGCCGTGGCGTTCGCCGAAGGCCAGAGCGTCGTCCCAGGCGCGGGCGGCGCGCTCGGCGAGCGTCTTCATGTTGGCGATGTTGACCGTGCCGCCGGCGCAGAGGTCGTGGTCGATGGGCACGGGGCGGACGCGGAGGCTCTCCCACTCGTTGGCGTCACGCGAGACGCCGTGGGCGGCGCGGCGGTGGTTGCGGATGACGCGGAGCATGCCCTCGCGGTCGGCCTCGAAGCCGGGGAAGGGCCCGTGCTCGCCGGCCATGATGGCCGACTGGCGGTAGCTGCGCCCGGTGAGAATCGCGCTCAGGCAGCCGCAGAGGGCGCGGGCCTCGTCGGAGTCGTAGGGGATGCCCGCCTGCATGGCCATCGCGCCGAGGTTGGCAAAGCCCAGGCCGAGCGTGCGGTAGCGGTAGGATAGCTCGGCGACGACCTCGCTGGGGTACGCAGCCATCAGCACGCTGATCTCGAGGACCGTGGTCCACAGGTCGATGCCGTGCTCGTACTTCTCGACGTCGAAGGTCTGGGTCTGCGCGTCGTAGAAGGTCAGCACGTTGAAGGAGGCGAGGTTGCACGCCGTGTTGTCGAGGAACATGTACTCGCTGCACGGGTTGCTGGCGTTGATCCGCCCGCCGTTGGGGCAGGTGTGCCAGGCGTTGATGGTGCCGTCGTACTGCACGCCGGGGTCGGCGCACCGCCACGCGGCGTAGACGATGTCGTCCCAGAGCTTGCCCGCCTCATACTCGCGGGCGGTCTCACCGGTGGTGCGCCATGTGGTCGTCCAGGTGCCGCCGGCGTCCACGGTGTCGAAGAACTTGTCGGGGATACGGACCGAGTTGTTCGAGTTCTGCCCGCTGACGGTGGCGTAGGCCTCGCCGTTGAAGTCGTAGTCGAGGTTGATGTCGAGGCGCTCGGCGGTCTCGCGGATGGACTCGTCAGACTTCTTGAGCTGCTTGAGACCCTCGACCAGCGCCGCGACCTTGACCTCCTCGCGGACCTTCCAGTTGACGAAGGTCTCGATGTCCGGGTGGTCCATGTCGAGGCAGACCATCTTGGCAGCGCGTCGGGTCGTTCCGCCGCTCTTGATCGCGCCCGCGGCACGGTCGCCGATCTTGAGCCAGCTCATCAGGCCCGAGCTCTTGCCGCCGCCGCTGAGACGCTCGCCCTCGGCCCGCAGCTTGGAGAAGTTGGTGCCGGTGCCGGAGCCGTACTTGAACAGCCGTGCCTCACGCACCCACAGGTCCATGATGCCGCCGTGGGAGACCAGGTCGTCGCTGACCGACTGGATGAAGCAGGCGTGCGGCTGCGGGTGGGTGTAGGCGTCGGAGGCCAGGAACACCTCGCCGGTCTCGGGGTCGGGCACGTAGTGGCCCTGCGCCGGGCCGGTGATGCCGTAGGCCCAGTTGAGCCCGGTGTTGAACCACTGCGGGCTGTTGGGCGCGCACATCTGGTGCACCATCATGTAGACGAGTTCGTCGTAGAAGGCCTCGGCGTCGGCCTCGGTGTCGAAGTAGCCGTGGCTCTCGCCCCAGAAACGCCAGCACCCGGCGAGGCGGTGGATCACCTGGCGGGCGCTGCGCTCCGGGCCGGTGATCGGCTTGCCGTTCTCGTCACGCCGCGTCTTGGCCGCGGCGGTGTTGGGCAGCGCGTAGGGCTGCTCAAACTGCGGCACGCCGGCCTTGCGGAAGTACTTGCTGACCATGATGTCGGTCGCCAGCTGGCTCCACGTCTTGGGCACCTCGGCATCGGCCATCTCGAAGACGACCGAACCGTCGGGGTTGCTGATCTTGGACGACCGGGTTGTCCACTCGACGGTGGAGAAGGGGTCTTGGCCAGCCTTTGTAAACTTCCGCTCAACTTTCATGCGCGTCTCGTCCTTGATTCGATTGATCCACACCCAATAGCCCAAACTCTTTCGCCACCTGCAGCCCGCCGAATACAGTCAGAATCACGGTGAGTACCACTAAGATCCACGTAAGCCACAGCAGTCGCCCGTTTAGATTTATCACAGCATCTGAGGTCACCTGACTCTGTTTCGATGCATCATCAATTACTCTGGTGAGTTCGTTTGTTGCCGACCCAATTCTGTCCGCCGCAGTCTCAGTAGCCGAAATCCCGAGCTGTGTTAGTCGAACAGTTATGAGCTGCATGTGCTCCTTGTTTGCAGGCGAACCGGGCTGCACCACGCCCGAGAGAGTCTCATACATCTCCGAGAAGTCAGCCTCAGCGATCTTTGCACTCGATTTGTGCTGCATAATCCTTGCCTAAGCCCGAGCCGGGTCCAATCGCGATTTGAGTTGACCCAGATGCTCCGTCGCGTGAACTACTTCTCTCTCTGCCTCTGCTAACCGATCGAATGCGTCGCGCTCTACTGCCCGCTTGGCCTGAACAACGATCGTGGAATTCCCCATGCCTCGCTGAACGTGCTCCGCCTCCGTCCGAACTTGAGCGTCTTGGGCTTCTCGCACAATGCGCTTGCGGTACTGCTCCAAGTTCTGTTTCAGCTCTCGCTCAAAGATCGCAAGCGTCCCCTCGCAAATCTGATCGCGGTTTAGTGAGTGCATGCGAAGGAGAATATCTCGATGCCGGTCCGCAAATTGCTGATAGGAGCTGTGCTGGATTTCAATGTGTTCATGTCTGGCCATAGTCAATCCACCTTGGGCAACGTCAGCCCCTCCTGATCCTGATACTTCCCCGCCTTGTCCGCGTAGCTCTTCTCGCACACCATGTCCCCCTTGAGGAACACGAACTGGGCGATGCCCTCGTTGGCGTAGACCTTGGCCGGCAGCGGCGTCGTGTTGCTGATCTCGAGCGTCACCTTGCCGCGCCACTCGGGCTCGAGGGGGGTGACGTTCACGATCAGGCCGCAGCGGGCGTAGGTGCTCTTGCCGACGCAGATCACCAGCACATCGCGCGGCACCTCGATGTACTCGACGGTCTCGCACAGCGCAAAGCTGTTCGGCGGGATGATGACGTAGTCGCGCCCGGTGACCTTGGTGTCGACCTCGACCATCATGTCGTCGCTGAAGCGTTTGGGGTCGACGACCGAGATGTCGCCGTGCTTGGGCGTGGGGGTGAAGACCTTGAAGCGGGTGCCGACGCGGACGTCGTAGCCGTAGCTGGACACGCCGTAGGAGATCCGCCCCTCGCGCTTTTCGGCGGCGGAGAAGGGCTCGATCCTGACGAGCTCGCGGATCTGGCTGTCGCAGAGGACGGGCATGAGATGCAGGGCTCCACACGAGAGCGGCGAGTGCCGCGAGAGATACGAACATATGCCGAATATCAAAGAGTTGTAGGCAGACCGATCACGTCTCGACTGATGGCGTTCCTCGCGAGTGGTGCGGGAAGGCCGTTGGTCGAGTCACTGGCCGGGGGGCCGGAACTCCTGGATTTGGCAAACCACCGAAACCGAACGACTTCCTCGGAAGCCGGTCGAGAGCATACCACTACACGTCGTGGTGACAAGGGGGTGAAACCC
>Ga0209692_10000124_pt1 | contig 258820 bp, 231 predicted proteins | sample tdDd472_FD_187129 | JGI IMG/M metagenome (GOLD analysis project Ga0209692, IMG submission 187129) | Marine sediment microbial communities from the Atlantic coast under amendment with organic carbon and nitrate - tdDd47.2 (SPAdes)... | ecosystem: Environmental > Aquatic > Marine > Coastal >... | reverse complement strand
TTTAGTTTTTGGTGATGTTGATGACGTACGTGCTTTTTAAAAGATAGAGTTAAAATTAAATCTAAAATAAACTCCTCATATTCAATTATAAACCCAGCCTATCCTTTAAAAATCCGTGTAAATCCTTTTTTACTCCGTGAGAATCCGTGTCAAAATGATGTATAAATTTCTGCTACAAAAAGAGTTACTCATCCATACAATTTTCAGAGATTTCATACCACGGATTACACTGATAAAGCACGGATCAACACGGATTGGTGTTTTAGTTTTTGGTGATTTTGATGACGTACGTGCTTTTTAAAATATAGAGTTAAAATTAAATCTAAAACAAACTCCTTATATTCAATTATAAACCCAGCCTATCCTTTAAAAATCCGTGTAAATCCTTCTTTACTCTGTGAGCATCGGTGTCAAAATGATGTATAAATTTCTGCTACAAAAAGAATTACTCATCCATACAATTTTTAGAGATTTCATACCACGGATTACACTGATAAAGCACGGATCAACACGGATTGGTGTATTAAATTTTGGTAATTTTGATGACGTACGTGCTTTTTAAAATATAGAGTTAAAATTAAATCTAAAACAAACTCCTTATATTCAATTATAAACCCAGCCTATCCTTTAAAAATCCGTGTAAATCCTTCTTTACTCCGTGAGAATCCGTGTCAAAATGATGTATAAATTTCTGCTACAAAAAGAGTCACTCATCCATAGAATTTTCAAATTTTAATGATACCTCACTTCTTTCTCGATACATTAAAATTCTTTTTCTTGCCTGCTCCAAGAACATTTTCTATAGAGACCATTGCAATATCATTATCGTACTGCTTTAAGATCTTTAACTGAAAGTTACTTGTTTTTAGATATCGTGATCCTGCTGCATAATAACCGGTAAATACTTTAGAGCGTGGTCCATACCACAATACCACTCGAAAGCGGTCTTTTCTACCACTAATTGTCATAGAGACCTTTAGGGCATTACCCCTTTTATCAATTTCAACGGTCTTCCATATTCCATAAAAGTTCTTCAGCCCTTTTCCTTTTACAAACATAGAGCGGGGAATCATGGTCGGACGATTCTTAAAACCGGCAACTATATTTGAGTAACTTGACTTGCTGCCATATTGGGATTGTGCTCGAACTGTATAAAGATATATGCTATTATAACTACCGGGAATCATTTCTCGATATCGGGTTTTTCGTCTCACAGTTCTAATCTTCTTAAAATTTCTCTCACCCTCACGCTTTCGATAGATTGTATATGCCTTTGCATTTTTGACTTTATTCCACTTCAAGGTGATAGTTCCTCTTCGTGAGTTAAGAATTCTTTTTGTCTTTGGAGCTTTAACTGCACCAAGTGATCTTGACACAGCCATATAGGGATCAACGTAACCGATAGCTGCACTACTCCAACGCTTTGAATATCCAGAGTTATTTTTGGCCTTTATGTAATATGAAAACATCCCCCCTGACCGAAGAGCTGCTGTCTTATCGATGAATTTATGCTTATAGACAGTAAATGTTTTCCACTTTCTTTTATTTTTATCATATCTATAAATAAAATATGATGTGGCCTTATCTACTTTTTTCCATACCACAACAATACGATCATTGAAAAATCCCTGAGTCGCCCTAACCTTCGCTACTGTACCAGGTTTATCTAATCGAGTCCGAATAACGATTGATTTATAAACACTGAAGGGACCATAACCAGAATTATTTTGAGCTCTGACAGTATAGGTCACTGTTCCTGTTGGCACTCTTCTGTCATAAAATTGATTATTAGATGTTTTTGATAACTTGGCCCATCTTCTTGATGAACTGAGATATCTCCACACAATATACCCCGTTGCCCGAGAATCTTTATTCCATTTCAAGGTTACTCTACCATTGTTGAGATCTAAGGTTAAACCAGCTACTCTTCCAGGTTTTGACTCAACCTGTCTCATTGCATAACCTTCAGCAACAGGAGAGCTTGCAGCATTGCTAGAACCACTGTTTCCGACAGCTATTACTCTATAGCGATATGACTTTCCAGCTACAATTGACTTATCACTATAACGCTCCGAGGAAGAGCTTCCGATATGTCTGAAATATGAACCACTGGAATTTGCTCTTTGAACTTTATATGCAACAGCACCGGTAACCTTTGACCAGCTTATCATAATCTGTGAGCGATAGGTTCCCTTTGTTGCATAAACTGAAGCCGGTGCATTAACTCCTTTATTATTATTGGGATCAAAGTTTGGAGGATTATCATTCTTCTTATTATTATCTTTCTTTGGTTTAATCGTACCCTGATGATCTTCAATGATATAGGTTCCCAGACAGAGGCTGGCAAAGTGCTTATAGGATATCCATCCTGTTCCATTAACACCCCAGTATTTCCCCCAGGAGTTATAGAGCTTAAAGGCACCTTTGTGACCTCGAGGAGATCTCTTGTAATCATCGTAGCCCACAATAACGATTGCATGTCCACCAAGATAGCTTCCAGAATTATGATCTAATACAGAACGCTTCATTTTATAAAAATTCTTGTATACCTTAACGCCTGTCAATACAGGATATCCCTTTGCAATCTGTTCTTTCACAGGTCTGAGATTTGCAATGCTTACATACTTATAGCCACGGATCTTATAACGGACAGCCTGACGCTTTTGATTGTAGGATGGTTGTTTTGTATAATTTCTTGCATTATATGGCATTGCTCGCCATGTAATGGCTCCACTTGTTTTCAAGAGAGCCAATGCTCTAGTAGGAACTGATCCTCGGTCTCTTCCATTATTTATCTGATTGTATGTCCATGCCGGTGAAAAATAATTAGAGCCAGAGCCTCCTGCCTGAGGTTGAGTGCCGTAATTCCAGCGATTTTTTAGTTTTTCATGATAGGTCTTGATGGCATAGGTGGTAGCCCAGCCAACACAGCTTCCCTGGGAACCCTGGCTGCCCACAGGTGGCATTCCTCTTGTAATATCAGCTCGTGAAGGAATACGGATCAAGTTTCTAGAAGAAACATCAGAGATTTTAACACTTTCATTATCTTCTGTTGTAGAGGGGATAAAGCCCATTCCATAGTTTGATTTTGCCCAAAGTTTGTGCATCACATCTGTAGAATTATCTACAAAGCCCCCTGCACAAAAAAAGATAAAGATAAAGAGGATTGCTCCAATTCTTTTTTTAAAATTCTTTTTAGCGTTCATAATCATTCTCCCTAGAAGCTTTAAAATATTACCACAGAGACACAGAGGCACAGAGAGAGGCTTGAGTTATGTGGCTAATGTGGCTTTCTTCAGTCTATAATTCACACTACATTAGGTCTGCCACTCAGACTATATTAAGTCTGTCATTCAGATTACATTAAGCCTGTCATCCCGGCCCTGAGCCGGGATCTCATTTTATACAGACAATAGATCCCGGTCTTTTCTTCGAAAAACCGGGATGACAGGTTATAAGACTCTTCTGAAAACCGGAATAACAGTTATTAAAACTCTCCCAATGCAACTGCTTGTATAATTCTTTAATATACCTGGAGGACACATGGATTCCAATCAGATATTACAATTTCGAACTAATCAATTTTTGGCTCTGCTATACATTGATCAAAGAACAAAAAGGCTCCCTTGCAATCATACCATGCTGTTTTGCCCTTTTTCTTTAGACATCTCATTTCACAGTCACCGGGCTTACATTCATTTCTAAAATAAGACCACTCTTCGCAGATGGTCCAATCCTTAAAAATACATATGCCGTATTGTCCGTCAGAGGAATTCAATATCTTCAGCTTACCGCCTTTATTGTGACAATTAACTGAAGCGGGATTAGGCATCTGCAATCCTTCAAGGCTATTCTTTTCTTTACATGAAAACAAAAAGAGAACCATGATCATTAAAAAGACAAAATTTATTTTCATAGGTTCCTGCTTATCTTTTTATAATTGAGAATTTCTGAACAACCTTAAACCGACCAGACATATTTTTCCAACAGCTGGTTCTCCCTGCTCTACCGCAACGATCTTTGACAAGAAGGTTATTATTTTTATAGATTCGATATCCATAGGACCATTTTCCCCTGCGGTTATAGACCCTGATCTTGATTTGATTTCTGCCTCTTTTCAGGTATGGCGATATATCAAAGTAGCGGGGTCCTTCTCCCCAGGCACTACCTCTTCTTTTTCTATCAAAACCTCTGCCTCTATAACGACGATTGTAACGATCATATCTTTTATAGCGACGCTTTGTGGCTGTTTTAACCAATCTATTGTTGACGTAGAGATACATGTAATCATCAACATTGTACATACGAATAGTTATGGTATCACTTCCATTAACAACAAATGTTTGAAGGGGTTTTTTAGCACTTATTGATCCCTTTCTGTAACCCCGCTGAGTAACCAAAAGAGAAAGTCTATTAAGGTAACGTCCATAGCGGCCATGGATGCCGCAGATAATGGTTCCTTTATATCTATTATAAAGCTTCCACTTCTTTGCTGCGGTTTTACCATATATTTTAGATCTGCTAAAGACCTTATTGAGATATCCCTTATTCCATTTCATGTAATCAAGAACAATGGCTCCAATAACCTTGTTGCCATAGTAATCAACCTCCATGACCCAAATATTAGTAGCAACGTATCCTCTCTTCATGACTCGTGATCGTCTGCCACCGTATCCCCCATACTTTGGTCCATATGTTCTATAGCCCAGGGTTCCATTCTTATTGAGTTTTCTATAGATGGGTTGAATTGCATTTACTATGGTGCTGTGCCAGATGTTAAAACCAACCAGTATTCTGTCTTTGCCCCCATAGGTCTTAAACTTGCGGCCTCCAAAGCGATTCTTTCCATAGGTGGTGCTATAGGGAATGACAACTATGCCATCATCCTTTTTATCCTTTTTGGGATCAATAATGACTACTTTTTTATCTTCAATGATCTTCAGACCAAAGGTGTCATACTGTGGTTCCTGCTTGCCTAACTTAACGGTGGCTTTCTTTAATATATTCTTCCATGTGGGATTCTTCTCCTGAAAGGCGTCATTAAGTACCTGAAAGAACTTTGAGGTGAAGACTCCGCCACGGGATGTGTCACCAAGGGCGATTTGTCCTGGCTTTGCACCTGATGCAAGAATTGCACCCTTATATTTTCTAAAGAGTTTTATATAGTTCTCTTTATTAGGTAGATCTCTGGTGGTCTTAGAACTCATTACATTGATTCCTTCAATTACATTGTTACAGGAATCCGAGATCACTAAAAGAAATCGGGGATTCTTTTTCTTGAGAATATCATAGACTGTTTGAAGCTCAAGACCCACGAAATCATCTTCTGAATCCTTTAATGCAAGAGCTGGCCACTTCTTTGATTTAACATTTTTATTTCGAAAACCATGACCTGCGTAATAGAATATTACCGTATCATCCCTCTTTAGTCTTAGAGACTTCAGATGGGCAACAATCTTTTTGAGTTTCACATCTTTATCACGAAAGGTGGTCATCTTGAGGGGCATATCTGAATTTTGTGCAATCTTTTTCATCAAGGTTGTGACATTCTTGTAGTCAATCTCAACGGATGTACCGACGGATGAATCACTGGTGTCAGCAATAACAATAGCATGGAGATCAGCAGAAAAAGTTGTTTCATTAAATACTGTTAAAAAAAGAGAGAGAGACACAAGAAGAGTGAAGAGTATTCTAGAATATATCATGATTATCTACCATTTCGAATAATTTTTCTCCATTAAGGAGAATTGGCACTGGTTTAATAATACAGCAAATTGGGGGTTAAAGTCAATAAAAATATGGATAGAAAAAAGGATGTTGGAAGGTTTGAATGTTAAACGGTTGTAAGGTTGAGAAGACAACTGGTTTATTTTTTGACACGGATTGCACGGAGTAAAGAAGGATTTTCACGATTTTTTTTGGGTATGGAAGATTGTAACTGCTTTGGGTTATTTTTTATGATTAAAAAGATTTCCCTTCTAATCAAAAAGTTCTAAATGACAAATATGACTATTCAATAACTTTTAAATCTTCAATATCTAATCCAGTCATTTCAGCTACTTCTTCAGAAGTAAAATCTTTATTAAGAAGTTTTTTAGCTATTGTCAAAGCTCTTTCCCTGTTTCCTTCTTTAATACCTTCTTCTCTGGCTCCATAAACCAAGGTAGCCTGGTCTCTTATCCATTTTTGGCGAGCCTCATAGAGTTCTCTATATTCAGCTGAACCGGTGAAGTTTTGATATTCCTTATGTGCTTTTTTTATCACTAAATCATTATGTAAAATTGTTTTCATTCTTTCACTCTCCCTTCCTTCATATTTAAAATACTGAATCCATTTTACCAAGTCATTTTTTAATTGAGTTTTGTTCTCATCAAATTTATTTAATTCAATAAAATGAATTTCCAGATGATCTGTTAGAACCTGATCAAGATTATCCTTTTCTATTGGTAGAAAACAGGTATGAACTTTATCTAAGTCTTTTATTAGATTAAATTCTAGAATATTGATACAGATAACAGGGAATAAAGTATGATATTCACTGGACTCCCCCAACTGAGCAGAATAATTCTTAGCCCAGTAATAGAGACTTCTGTTGGCAAAAAATTCATTACCCAATAGTTGCACTTCAATATTATATATCTTGCCTGACTCATCTTCTGCCTTTAAATCAAGTATTGACATCTTATCATAGGTATGAAGCTTAATATTGAAAGGATTCTTAATCTCTACATTTCTGATAAGAGGCATATCAGCATCTTCAAGTACTGCATTTACAAAAGAAAGGAGTTAATCTTTATTATGCTCTGAACCCAGTAGATAGTGAATTACTATATCAGATGTTGGTTTAATATAATCAGCCATATTATATCTTTAAAAAGATTATAAAGAGATGTCAACTGTGTTTTTTTTATCATCAATATATTATGAACCAAAGGACTTCTTCTTAAAAATAATTTTTTAAACATTTACCTCTGGATGCAAAGAGTGAACCAATAACAAAGAAAACCCCGACACAGAGTCAGGGTTTTGAAAGAATGAAATATATTGAACATTACAATTTATATTTTAGCTTCTAATTTCAAATACATATTATGTTTTTCCAGCTTGTACTCATAGTAAACCATTGCATTTAATGTATTACCCAGTGAATATCCGATACCTGCTCCAATAACTGGAATAATCTGATTTGAGGTAAGATTTTTTACGTATAAATCTGAGTTAATTCCTAGACCACATCGGGCTAATATTAGTACTGGTAATCCAATCCATTTCTTTGTATTTACATTAGCATAGATATCAACAACGTGCTGCCACTGCTTTCCATTTCCAGTAACAGTTTTGTAAAAGGCTAAATAATTTGCTCCAGCCTTAATTGATTTGCTATCCCATCCGAGACCTCCACCAAAATAAATAACTGGCTCATCCATATCATACTTAAAGTATCCATTGATGTAGAACTCCTTCATTCCCATTGGCTGAAGAGGTCTAATATCTGTATATACACTGAAATCATAGTCATTATCTACCCCAGCTAATGAGATATCCTTAAAACCCTCACCATTTGTTATTGCACCGGTTATAGTTATCATCTTTGCAATCTTTACTGAAATCCAAAGACCAAGATCTGCTGTGGTATCCTTGTATTCACTTGACTGAAAACCAACCTGAGTGATGTCATGAAAGGTAGAGTCACTGACCCATCTAAAACCCCTGAGGCCATCTTGAGCCTTCATAATGGGCACAGGAATCATTCCAAGCATTGAGGTAATGACAACAGGGCCGAGGTCTTGATTGTACTTCACATAGGCATTCTTGATATATGCTGTATATGCTGTTGTTTTATTTCCAACACTGTCACTCACCTGACCAATATCTGTTATTACATGAAAACTAAAGAGCTTTGTAATAGACTTTTGATATGTTAGATAGACTCTTTCAAGTTGAAATCCTGTTCCAATGGTGCTTTGTCCAAGATCTGTAGCTGAGAAATTAAGATAGGCTTTGCCGCCAAGTTTTCCCCAGCTGTCACCTGCGCAAAGGACTGTTGAAAATGTGAATACTAAAACTATAGTAGTTACTTTAAAAAACTTCATATTTGACTCCCTTGAAATTACATTTTATTACTTAATCTTACCAGTAATTCCATAATTCAGCTATGCATTTAATTGAAAAGCACTTTATTGCAAATAATTAGATTTTATTGCTTTTAAAAAAAACAGGTATAGAAATGATCACAAAATAATTAGATTCAAGGAGAGAAGGGGGTCATTATTTGACACGGATTGCACTGATTAACAGGGATTTTCACGGATTTTTTATGTATTGGAAAAATTTGAAATTGAACTATTTTTTTAACAGGTATTTTCTTGAGGAGTTTACCACCAAGGTGGATGGAACGTAGAAAACTAGAGTTATTGATTCATATAAAGACAACCCTGAACTCCTAACCTGAAACAATTAAGCACAAATAAATTCTAGATTAGAAAACTTTACAACCTTCAAACCTTAAAACATTTCAACTCTCTAAAAACAACAAAACCCCGGCAAAATACCGAGGTTCTGTATGATTAAAATATAATTTAAAAAATTTTAAAAACTTATATCTTAGATTCCATTTTAAGAGCGATATTATGTGTATCTCCACCGGTCCACTCATAAGTAATAACAGCTTTTGTGTTGTCACTGATCTTGTAACCAGCACCACCAATTAGATGCAATCCTATATCAGAAGTCTGACCTGCTATTTTAGTCATATCTTGTATTGAAAGTCCAACCTTACCCATTACAAGAACTGGAAGACCAATGAATTCCTTCAGATTTACATTTGCAAAAATATCAAAGATTTGTGACATAGTATCAAAACTCTGGCTATATACACCAACATATGTTACACCACCTTTGATTGACTTTGTGAGCCATGCAGCACCAATACTAAAGGCATGGATGTCAGTAGCAGAAGTTCCCTGATTCCACTTATAAAATGCATTAACATTAAGATTCTTAATTGGAGTTACATCTGCAAATACAGCAACAGATGTATTATAATCCAATGCAGATAAAGCTAAATTTTTGTAGCCACCACCATTGGTAAGAGATACTCCAACATTAACCATTTTGGCTATATTTAGAGATAACTCAGCACCAGCATCAGCAGCCTGATCTAATTGATAATTTGCACCACCAATCGCAGTAGTCTTTGTAATATCCATTGCAGATGTTGTTGACATAAAGAGGTCACCCTGTCTTCCATATATTCTTGACACAAGTGATCCAGGGATGAGACCTGTTTTTGTTGTAAGCTTTACGATACCATAGTCAGCATTGAATTCGGCATATAATTCTCTAAAAGCACCAAGAAGTCCAATAAAACCATCTGTACCAGCAGCTAAAGCATCAGCCTTATAAGATCTTGTTATTGAATCCAGTACATCATATGTAACTTTGACTTTAACATTCTTGCTGAATGTATAACCATAGCTAACTAAAAAACGATCAAGTTGTAATCTTCCACCATCTGTACCTAGATCTTCATAATTTTCAAAAGCAAAACCTGAAAACATTTGAAATCCAAATTTACCTTCACCTGCGAAAGCATTTGTTACGCCAAGAGCAAGCATAACGATTAAAACTAGTTTTAAAATTCTCATAAAGTCCTCCGTAATTTTATTTGTGCATAATATAAAACCAATGAAAAAAATCTCAAGCACTTTCTTTAAAAATATACAAATTTACACTGAAAATTTAAATGAAAGTATATCGATTTATGCATAATTTAAATTAAAATGTTCAGTTTTACAGGGAAACCCTATATTCATGCCAGGAAACCCGTTTTTTTTCTATTGCTTCTTTGAGATTTCTCTCATGTACATTGAGTTTTGACTGTCCAGTTTTCACCTCAACAAAGACTACAGAGGTGTTTTTTTGGTCATCTAATGCCTGAAAAACGACAAAATCTATGGGGCTGCCGATAAATTTACACTCTGCCGGGTCAAAGGGAAACTGGGGCAGAAAGGGGGCTATCTGCTCGGTTACCTGGCCCTTTATGATGCTTCTTGAGCTATTGGCGATTTCTTTACGAAGGGTTGGCATGTTGTGTTCCCAGTTTTTGTTTGCCATGAGCTGGCCCACTTTTTTTCCCATGATATAAAAGAGGGTTATTATTATGAAGAGGGTGAAGATTGCTGCTGCGATTATGTATTGGGGTATAAACATTTTGTCCTCCGGACAGTTTGAAGGTTTGAAGGTTTTAAGGTTTTAAGGTTTTAAGGTATTTTGTGAGGGACCATATGTTTGGAAAGTATTTTTTGTTTTTTTGTTTCGGGTTTTGGGTTCCGGGTTTTAAATTGTTTGTGTAGTAGGAGTTGTTTTTTTTGCAAAGAACTTTTTGTGAAGATTTACCGCTGAGGCGCGGAGGGCGCAGAGAGAAAATGATGGTTTATTTTTTGACACTGATTTCACGGAGTTAAGAAGGATTTTCACGGATTTTTTTTTGGAGCTGGGAGGTCAGGATTTATTTGGGTGAGTTTATTATTAAAGATGTTATCAACTAGAATAATACTTCACATTCAAATCCGTAATGATCTGTGCTTTTCTATATTCTTCTGCGACAAAAAAATTTGAAAATCAATTTCATATATAAACAATTTTCAAAAAAACTGAAATCTTTAAAAAAACAAAAAATATTTTTTCATTTTCATCTCTTTTTGGGTATTATCTATAGAGGTGTTAGGAATGAATAATAAAAAGTATATTACAAACTTTTATTATTACGCAATAGCAATAAATGAATGTTCTTTCTGTCATCCCGGCCGAAGAGCCGGGATCTGTTTATTTTGATAATGTATTATATTTACATAGCAACTAACAAAAACAATACTGCTCTCTATACAGGTATAACTAATGATTTAGTTAAAAGAGTGCAACAGCATAAAAGCTCTATAATTGATGGATTCACTAAAAAATACAACTGTACTAAGCTTGTATGGTATGAAGAAACTTCTGATATTACAAGTGCAATTCAAAGAGAAAAAAGAATCAAAAGATGGAAAAGGGATTACAAAATATCTTTGATTGAAAGATTAAATCCAGATTGGATTGATTTATACTATAGAATAAAATCATATTGATATATCAGATCCCGGTCTTTTCTTCGAAAAACCGGGATGACAGCTTCTAAAACATTTAAAAACTTTTTTAAGAGAGATTAATAAAAAATACATTCCTGACTTTTATTATTACGTAATAGCAATAAATGAATGTTCTTTCTGTCATCCCGGCCGAAGAGCCGGGATCTGTTTATTTTGATAATGTATTATATTTACATAGTAACTAACAAAAAAAATCCCTGCATATGATCTGCAGGGTATTCACACATAAAATAGGGAATCATTACTTACAATGATTGCAGTTTGTTCTTAGCCTTTTGATATCCCATCTTCAATGCTGTTTGAAAATCTTTTTTTGCTTTAGTCTTGTCCTGTGCTGCCTTGTATGCCCTGCCTCGATTAAAATAGAGTGGAGCAAAGTTCTTCTTTAATTTCATTGCCATTGTAAAATCCTTTATGGCCTCTTGCTGTTTATTTATGGATAGATATGCCTTGCCTCTATTTAAAAGGGCGCTAAAATTATGATTATTGATATTTAATGATGCAGTAAAATCCTTTATTGCTTCTTTATATTTATCATCTTTTAAATAAAGGGTTCCTCGATTGTATAAAAGAACTGGGTCATTATTTTTCAGAGCTATTGCCTTGTTGAGGCTTTTTATTGCATCATGAATATGGCCCTCTTTATTGAGCTTAAGAGCTTCATTGCTGTAATCAGATGGTGTCATCTTTTTGGGCTCACCCTTTGGAAGCAGAAAAAATGCTCCTATTGCTACGATTATGATTGTTGCTAATATAATATATTTTTTCATGTAGTGTCCTCTGTGATTTTGTTGTAAAGTTATAAGGTTTAAAGGTTAAAAAGTTTTAAATACAGTGAATATTCATTTATACACTTAAGCATCCAACCTTTCAACTTTTAAACTTTGCAACTTTTAAACTATTTAAAGAAATAAGCTCCCCGGCACAAGGCCGGGAAGACTCACGAACTTAACCCCGGAACTCGGAACAACCGAACCCGGAATCTTTTCTATTGCTGCCAGGAGCTGCTATATTGTGTATATACATCGTCTCCCGGTGTTGGTGTACCTGAACCACTGGTAATACTAAATCGTGTTTTTGTTGAATTATAGTAATTCATCAATGACCTGATATTAGCATTACTTGTTGTAGCTGAAAAACCTGTTGATGGTGCACTAAAGGCATATGACCAAAGATAGTACAATCTTCCATTAACATGCTTGTGTGCCAAGTAGTCTGTGCTGCTTTCGCTGCTATTGATCCAAGGTGTCTTCAAGTAAGTGATAGCATAGAGATCTCTGCCACTTTTGTTTGGTTCGCCAAGGTTAACCCAGAATACTTTACCATCACTAGTCTGTGATACATCGTAAAATTCACCTACAAAGTTTCCAGTTTTTCCATTTATGCTCTTTGAGTCAGCGTAGTTTACAATTGCTTCAAAGATCATATTAGTAACTAGTGCTGGTGCTTTGCTGCTGAATCCAAAATCTGTTGAAACAGGATTATAAGAACCTGATTTCCACCAGTTCTCTGAACCATCTCTCCAGTATGGATCAACTACAGTAATACGTTTTGGAAAAATGTTGTCACTGATCTGTCCAGACTGGTGCTTTTTATAAAGGCAATAAGCCATGCCATGAACAACCTGACTACCAAGTGAATGACCTAAAAGTCTTAAATCTCCATTATAGTTGGTTGCAAGAGCTGAGGCTACAATGTCAGCAAATATAACTGTCACTGGTTTTGTTGGAGCATTAACCTCTGAGTGAGTATTGCCTGTTGACCATTTGCTGCCGCTATATGATCTGATTGCATAACTCATATCATTCTTGCCAGCTGTTGTCCATATCTTCGCTTGAGCCATCTGTGGCTTAGAAAGATTTGCATAATCATCATCTGCCAATTGATTCCAGTAAACTGCTGCAAAGTTCCATGAACGACCTTCTGCATTTTTAGATGCATTGGTCCAGATGCTGACAAGGTCTACCTGAGATTGTGAAGGATAAAAGCTACCTGGCTTATGAAAGAAGCCCTCTCTTCTATAATCTCTTAGATTTCCACCTTGAACATTTACACTGGTTTTTTCCCATCCATGTGAATAGATGATAGTTGGTTTTGAATCACTGTAAAAATCAGATGGCATTTCTCGACCTGGTACGTATTTTACTGCTTCAGTAGAATTCTTGAAGAAATAAATACCATAATCAATATCTATTGTTTTGAATTCCCAGTAATCTCCGGAATCATCACCAAAGGAATCGCCACTTGTTGACTGAATGCTGTTTGAAAGAGTTACAGAATAGGTATAGTTTGGCTTCATACCATTCCAGTTTGGATTATTCCAGTCAAAGGTTCCGCCGCTGTTTGCATAGTAGAGAACATTTGGCTTAAATATTGCTTTTTTGCTGCTTATGAGCTCAAAGGTTCCACTTACTATATTATAATTATTTTCAGAAGTATCATCCATCTGCATTCTTTTTATCTCTATGTTAGAGCTGTTAATTGTTGACGCTTTCACATCCTTATTAAACTCAACAACTATCCAAGAATGAATCTCTACATTTTGATCAGTATAGTTATCGGTAAAGGCACTATCATAATCAGAATAGTTTTTATCAAAGGTTCCCTTATCGTAGTAATGGAGAGATACTTTTAAACCACCACCGGTGTCTCCTGCAGAAAAGCTAAATGAATAATCATTTTCCATTGGATTACCAGCAACATCGGTAATTGTATTATCAATTACAACATTACAGGTGCCACTCAATGTACTTGAAGGTGTTGCTTCAATCTGAGTTGAGCTAATCATCTGTACTGAAGCAGTTGTTCCATTTACTTTGACAGAACCGCTTATTGTTGAAGCATCGATGGCTTCATTAAAGTTAATAACTATTGAGGTTGATCCGCTTACGCCAGTTGCTCCATTTGATGGTGTGGTTGAAGAAACTGAAGGACCAGTTGTATCGCTCTGTGCCTGAACTGTTACTGATTTTGAGCCACTGTTTGACCAGTTGCCTGCTGCATCAGCTGCCTGAACATAGAGAGTATATGTTCCATTTGAAAGTGCAGAAGATGGAGTATAGGATGTAGCTGTTGTTTCAGCCCAACCTGATCCATTAGTCCAGCTTATTCTATATGTAACTGCATCTGAAGAAGAACTCCATGTCCACGTTGGTGTATTATCAGTTGATGGAGATGAAGAATTTACACTTGGAGCTGATGGAGGTGTTCCGTCAAGACCAGTTCCATTCAATGTTACACTATAGGTGCCTTCATTGCTGTCATTGCTGTATATCCTAAGTGTTGAGCTTTTGCTTCCAGAGGTAGATGGATTAAATGTTACGGTAAAGGTTCTCTGTGCATTTGCTGAAAGAGTAAAACTCTTTGATCCACTGAAAGTAAAGTTTGTTGAATCACTTAAGGTAATATTTGTAACTGAGAGATTTGACCCACCATTATTTTTTATGGTAAAGGTCACTGCCATTCCTGATTCACCTTCTTTGACTGAGGTAAAGCTATAGGATGAGCCGCTTGAGATGGCTGATCCCTGGAAGAGATCAATCTCTGGACCAGCTGCCTGCTTAGTGAAATTCACTGTATCAGAGGCAGAGTTACCTGCATTGTCAGTAGCAGTTAATCGCAGCACGTAAGATCCTGCTGAAGATGCTGAAACCGTTGTGTCTTCTGAAGTAGATGATCCAAAGGAGATGGTTCCACTACCAGAAACCTTTGTCCACTGATATGATGCAATCCCATTGCTGTCACTGGCAGATCCATTAAGAGTTCCAGTACCTTCTGATGAAACATCACTTCCGGCACTTACTGATGGTGCAACTTTGTCGATTCTAAAGGAAACTGTTGATTCTGGTGAAATATTTCCCTCTGAATCAGTCTGCCGTGCCTTTAAAGTATAGGTCTGGTCACCGCTTGACTGACTAATGAGTATACCGCTTGATGAGTATGACTGCCAAGAGCCATTATTAAGGCTATACTCAATATTTGATTCTGAGCCGCTGATATAGGCCCTCTGATCCTGATTTGAAACCGCTTCTACGCCAGAAATCGTAGGAGCATCAGGACCTGAGGGGGTATCAGAGCCAGCAAAAAGGGCTGCGCTTGAAAAGAAAAGCAAAGCCACTATTAAGATCTGTAAATTTTTCATATGTCCCCCTAAGACATTGTGTATGTTTATTATATACAGACAACTATGACGTTAAACCGTCTGTACGGTATTAAAATACTATAGTATTAGGGATCTTGTCTGGACATAAATAGATGGTTCTAATTTTGTCACTAACGATTAATATGCAAAATCAGATTGTTTGTATGGTTTTAGCTCAGATGATTTATATAATAGAGCATACATAGATTCTGTCAAAATCAGAGAATCACTAATAATGAGAAATTTTATAGAAAATAAGGGAATAAACCCAACAACAACAACAATATAATAATAATGATGTCTTCAAAATTGACAAGTTTTTACAAGTTCAACAATGTTTATAATATCTACAATATTATCATTGAAGAAGCATATATATCTTAATCTTGAGTATCAGTTTCTGTTATTATATTCTGTAGACTTTGAGCCCTATTTTTTATAATTTCTGCAAACTTATTTATTTTTTCAGTAGCCTCAGCAATCTTTTGAGCCATTGTTGAAAGATCTATAATACTACTATTACTACCTGCCATTGAGATTTCCTGCTCTTTTGCAGAGGTGACTATCATTTCTGAAATCTCTTCCATAGCTAGACTCTGTTTCGTAAGAGTAGCAATATTAGTCTGCTGCATGACCATTGCTGCTGTAACCTCATCCATATTATTCCTAATTGATGTCACTCGTGAAACAATATCTTCAGTAGATTCTTCTGCATTATGAACTATTTCCATGCCACCATCTATATCAGAGATTATCTTCTGCATCTGATCAGAAATCTCTTTTGAATTGTCTGAAGTGGCAGTTGCAAGTTTGGCAATCTCATCTGCAACAACAGCAAATCCTTTTCCATGATCACCGGCTCGTGCTGCTTCAATTGCTGCATTTAATGAAAGAAGATTAATCTGATCTGTAATATCATTAATTATGGTAATGAAGCTATTAATTGCTTTACCGCCCTCACTAATTACCTGCATTACATTAACCATGGTTTTAAGGTGTTCACTAGTTTTTTCTGTTGCATGGCCTATCTCTGAGACATTTCCAGAAACGGCTCTACTTGAATTAAAGACTGACTGCTGAGAGATTTTAAGGAGATCTATGGCATCAGCCTGTTTTTTTCTTTCTTCTTCTTCACGAGCAATAGTTTCATTTATTGATTCCATTGATGCGGTGAGTTCTTCAAAGGATGCAGCCATTTCTTCTGCTAATGCAGCCTGGTCTTGTGAAAATTCACTGAATTGTGCTGCCATGTCATCCTGCTCTGTGCTTACCAAATAAAGTTCCTTAGATGAAGCACCAGCCTTTTCTAAAATACTCTGTAAAAATTGAGCTCTATCATTGAGATCTTTCTGAAGCGTAATTACCTCATTATTAATTCTATTAATTCTATCTGCAAGTCCCAGTGAGAGAAGAACCACCTGCAAGGCTGCTCCCATTGCCACACCCTGATGTGTTAAAAAGTTCTCTGGCAGTATACCAAATGCTTTTAAGCCATAGATTACTGTTCCGATTGAGATAAAAATCCAAGATATAAAGAAATATTGGGCTTCCTTGCTACCCTTTTGCCAACACAGAAATGCTGATGTCATTAATATTCCTGCGTAAACAACTATAACAGATACAACAAGTATTATGACGAATAAATAGGAAAAGTTGACTATAACCAAAGAAAGGAGTGCTAAGGCCAAACCTACGTACTGAAAAGATACAAAGACCTTTTTCATCCAAAGGAAATACTTTTCTGGCTCAATGAAACTTAATGTAAATTTTGCACTTGCTGTAATTACTAGGGAAACAACAAAGGGAATAAGATTCATGGAGAGCCATGGGATTTCAGGCCAAAAATATTGACCTGCGATTCCATTTTCTATGAAAAAATACATGAGAAGTACAAAAATAAAAAAGACCAGATGAAGATAATTTCTATCTTTCAAAATTAGATATATAAATAAATTGTAGAGTAAAATTACCAGTAAAAATCCAAATAAAAATCCCAATATAATTAAGATTCCCTTTCCCTGTAGAGCAAAGGTCATGGGTGTCATCAGCCTTAAGGGTGCAACCAGTGCATCACCACTTTCTATTCTAAGATATATAACGCTGGACGATTCTGCTGATAGAGAAAAGGGAAATATACAATTTCTATGATTTACCTTTTTTTGTGATGCGGGAATTCCTCTGCCGGTTTTTTGAACAGTGTAATCAGTACCATTTGGAACATAGAGATAAACGTAATTTAACAAAGCATAGGACAACTCAAGGATAAAATCCTTTGGTTGAGAAGATCGGTTATGCAAAGTAAATCTCATCCAATATGCTGATGAAGAATATCCAAAGTTGGGAACACCTGAAAATTTTCTCTTAAAGTTTGAAGATTCTTTTATTTGATCAAATGTTAGTACCGCAGAAGGATCTTCTAATATTTCTATTGAACTACCCTTTATTGATATTGATGTGAAATTATCATCAATATCAATTGACTCACTTAAGGTAGGAAATGCGACAAAAAAGATCAAAAATACTATTGAAATTCTTAATAATATTGAATATAATTTCATGAATAAATATCCTTATATAAATATGCTATAATTAAAGTATAATATTATCAAGTTAAAAATAATTATATCTCTAAATTCATACATGTTATGTGAACATATGTTTTATTTTGCCTATGAGATTATAAGAATAAAATGAGCCTTTGAAAGTCAATAAGCTAAAACAAAAAAACACTGACATTATTGTCTTGAACATTTCATTAAAAAATGCTATTAAATTTTCAACAACATCCATACAAAATTAAAAAGGGAAAAGATCAGAAAAAATATAACTTTTTTTATAATTTAAAAACATACAATGATCAGGAGCAGATAGATGAAAAAAATACCATGGTGGCAGAATGCTGTTATATATCAAATTTATCCCCGAAGCTTTCAAGATACAACTGGGGATGGTACTGGAGATATAAAAGGAATTATAAAACGCCTCGATTATCTGGAAGACCTTGGTATTGACGCATTGTGGATCTCTCCCATCTTTCCATCCCCCATGAAAGACTTTGGCTATGATATTAGTAATTACTGTGGTATTGATCCCCTCTTTGGTTCTATGAAGGATTTCAAAGAGCTTCTAAAAAAGGCTCATAGAAAAAAGATTCGTATTCTATTAGATCTCGTGATTAATCATACTTCAGATGAACATCCCTGGTTTATTGAGTCTCGCTCGAGTTTAGACAATCCTAAAAGAGACTGGTATATATGGAAAGAGCCTAAAAAAAAGGGCATATTCAAAGTACCAAATAACTGGATCTGCCAATTTGAAGTTCGCAGTGCATGGTTTAAGGATAAAATTACTAATCAGTACTACATGAGTACCTTTACAAAGCACCAGCCTGAGGTAAATTGGCGCAATAAAAAGCTTAAAAAAGCAATGTATGATGTCATAAAATTCTGGTTTGATCTTGGCATTGATGGTTTTAGAATGGATGTTGCCAACTGGTACTTAAAAGATCCTGAATTCAAGAGCAATCCATGGTCAATTAAAGCTGGATCACTGGATTTTTTTCAAAAGCATATCTATGACAGGAATCAGAAAGAGACACTTGATATCTGTAAAGAAATACGGCAAATTGCTGATTCATATAAAGACAAAGTCCTTGTTGGTGAGATCTACATTGATGATCCAGTAACAGCTGTTGCCTATGGCTCAGAGAATCGACTGCATATGAGCTTTAACTTTAACTTTCTCTTTCAAAAATGGTCAAGCAGGGCATTTTTTAAAAGCATAGATGATTACTATAATCTGCTTCCAGATGATGCTTGGCCAAATTTCAATTTGAGCAACCATGACCAAAAACGTCATTTTTTTCGCTATTTAAAAAAAGGAGATGAGGATAAAAGAGCTCGAATTGCTGCTTCAATGATACTAACCCTCAAAGGTACCCCTTTCCTCTACTATGGTGAAGAGATTGCTATGTCTAACGGTAAAATCCGTGGTAAAGACATTCAGGACCCCCTAGGAAAATCCATTTCATTTATGGGTAGAGATAGTTATCGTACCCCTATGCAATGGAATGTCTCCAAAAATGCTGGATTTTCAGATTCTAAACCATGGCTACCACTAAATGCAGATTATAAAGAAAAAAATGTCGAAATTCAGTCAGAAGAAACAGATTCAATACTGCATTGGTACAAAAATCTTATAAAATTACGCAAGAATACCCCAACTCTCCAACAGGGAGACTTCATTTTTCTTTTAGAAGAGCATAAAGATCTTCTTGCCTATAAAAGAAAACTCAATAACCAGGAAATAGTCATTATATTAAATTTTTCAGCAAAGCAATCACACATGCCAAACACTGGTATCTCAGGTAAGATTCTTATGGGTACTCACAGACCAGAAGGTTCTGAGGCGATTTTGCCTGCCTTTATTCATCCCTATGAGGTACTTATCATTGAAACTCACTGATTACCTTTTGTAACAGTTATCCTGCTTCTAAGTCTTTTTCTGTTGGCATTCCCCAATAGTGTTTAAAACTAATAGTATCATTATCTAAAACATAGATTCTGCAATGTATTGAATGAGGATAGTTATCGGTACCTCCTAGCAGCTGAAGTAGTTCTTCATAATGATTTTCTAGAATTTCAGCGATGAGAAGAGAAAGAGACGACCGAGAGAAATGTCTAAGATCGAGGGCAACATTAAAAACAACTTCAGAAAGATAGATATGAAGACGTCGATAATTCCCCTTATCTTTTTGCTGATAAGCAGTTGAAAACCTGTCATGAATAAATTGAGAATTTTTATTACTGAGCATCGATATAATAACAGTTATCACCCTTGACTTTGAAATGGCATACTTTTCAGCTACCAAACAAAGGTAATCATAATTTTCAAATTTTATAGATATTGTTGTTTCTACTGACATTTTATCCCCCTTATACTATTAATTACTCAAAATTAGGATAAAATGAAAAAAAATTTAATAAAAATTTGCTTTTTCTCTATGAAACTATATAATAATTAAATCGCCTTAATCAATCTACTATGTACAAAATTTATCTGGAGGAATTATGAAGAAAAGGATTAAAATATTATCTATTCTTGTTTCTGTACTCTTCATCTTTGGAGTTTCATTTACTGCACTGAGTCAAAATAGACCTAAAGATCCAAGAAGAAACAACAGAAAGACAAGAATTAATAGAAATGACACCAATCGAAAAAGACCAACTAATGTTAGAAAAGACAGAAGAGATAATAGACGAGTTGATCGAAACGATAATCGCAAAGATAGACGAAAAGTAAGAAGAGATAATCGCCGTGATGACAAACGTTATAATCGCAGGAATGATCGACGTTATCGAAGAGGTGATAAACGTTATGATCGTAGAAATGATCGACGTTATCGAAGAGGTGATAAACGTTATGATCGTAGAAATGATCGTCGATACAGAAAAGGAGACAGACGCTATAACCGCCGTAACGATAGAAGATACGGAAGAAGATATCATGGAAATTACAGATATAAAAATGGAAGATATTATAGAAATGGTAGATACTATAGATATCATAGAGGAAGATATATTCGTGACAACAGACGTTATAGACGAATGGGTGGACGTCGCTACGTATATCATGGCAGAAGACGATATGAAATGAGGAATGGACGTTATTATTATAGGGGCCGTAATTATCGATATGAAGATGGACGTTATATTAGAGATTACAGAAGATTTTTTCGTCGCGGCAATAGAATATTCGTAAGACATGGAAGAAGAAGATATCAAGTAGTTGGCGATCGTTATTTATGGAGAGGTCAATATTTCTATTATAGCAGAGGTAGATATTACCCTGAATATGATTAAAACAAAATCATATATAAAAAAAAAGCCGGGGCATTTGAGCCACGGCTTTTTTCATTAATTATTTATCTTCGAATCTTACCTCTAATGAACCACCGTGCTTATCACCAAAACCCTCTAGTGTCGACATTGTACCAACAACATTTCGGGCCTTATTTAAGGCACCTCGTGTTGGCAGCTGAAAGGTTGTTGTTCTTATAAAAGTATTAACCGATGTACCTGATGAAAACCGTGCTGCACCACCAGTTGGCAATACATGGTTTGTTCCTGAATAATAATCTCCAATGGCTACTGGAGCATGAGCTCCTAAAAACAATGATCCAACATTTTTAATTTGATCTATATATTCCAGTGGATTATCAACAATAAACTCCATATGCTCTGGGCCATATTTATTAGAAAAATCTATAGCTTCATCCAGTGTATCTGTAACTAATATCAATCCTGCTTTTTCAATTGAAATTTTCTTAATCTCATGGCGTCCACCACCTGCCTCAATATCCTTTATGACCTCAGCCTTAACTGCTTCAGCATGTTCCTGTGATGGAGTTACTAAAACTGCAATGGCCATCTCTTCGTGTTCAGCCTGTGACAAAAGATCATAGGCAACCCACTTGGCATTTATATTGCCATCAGAGATAATAAGCACCTCACTGGGACCAGCCATAGAATCAATCTGAATAATCCCCAAACTAAAAAGATAAGTCTTTGCTGCTGTTACAAAAATATTTCCTGGTCCAACAATTATATCTGCCTTTGGTACTGTTTCTGTACCAACACCTGCTGCTGCAATTCCTTGAGCTCCACCAGACTTAACAATCTTTGTTACTCCAAGAACCTTACAGATAGCACATATAGCATCAGGCACATTACCGTCTTTTCCCGGAGGAGTGATGACCATAATGTCTTTAGAACCTGCTATTTGAGCAGGTATTACACCCATAAGAATAGATGATGGATAGGAGGCCTTGCCACCTGGTACGTATACAGCAACACTTTCAATAGGTTGATACATCATTCCTAAAACTATATCATCTCTGGTATATATAAAGTTATCTTTCTTCTGATGAAGGTGAAATTCTTCAACATTTGCCTTTGCTTCCATAAAAGCATCAAGAACACTCTGAGGAGTATTTTTATAACCTGCCTCAATCTCTTCTGCAGTTGCCATAACAGAGTCAAGTTTTACCTTATCAAATTTTTCAGTGTAATGCTTTACAGCCTCATCACCTCTGGACTGTACATCCTTTACAATGGGAACAACAGTATCAATCATAACTGCACTAAAATCTTCGCCAAATCGATTGAAGAGTTTATCAAACTCCTCTGGGGTTACATCTTTTAATTTTTTAATTGGTATCATAGTTACTCCTATCTAGATCTTAAAAAAGTCAATGCCCTCTTTGAGCTGATCCGCCATATGCTCAACGCTGTCTGCATTTGCTGTCATCTCCTCAGAACCTGAAGCATTAACCTGTGTCAATTCATTTATTGAAGTAATGGATTTTACAATTTCTTCCATTGCTTTTTTCTGTTCCTCTGTGGCAGATCTAATAATTTCAGATTGATTTTGCACAGAAACAGCTTCTGTCGTTACCTGATTTTTTATCTGAAGCTGATTTTGCATTTTCATAGAAATATCAGACATCCATGAGCTGGTTTCAGTTACTCCCTTAATTATTGAACGAATAATATCAGAGGTTTGAGCGATACTCTCTGATCCCTTTTGAATTTCATCATTATTAATCTTAATAAAACGATCAATCTCCTTAATTGATTGTGCAGTCTGATCAGCAAGTTTTGAAATTTCGTCAGCTACCACAGCAAAACCACGACCAGCCTCACCTGCTCGAGCAGCCTCAATAGCTGCATTCAGAGAAAGCAGATTAATCTGTTCAGAAATATCATTGATAATACTAACAATTGCAGTCATCTGGTTTGAACTCTCTGTAATACTGTTCATAGAGCTATTCATATTCTGCAAAGATTCTTCACCAGATTTAGCCCGAGCAGAAATAGTTCCACTGAGAGTTACTGTTTCTTTTATCTGCTTATCTATCTCATTGATACTTGAATCAAGATTCATAATCTCCTGATTGAGACTGGTGAGACTATCTGATTGCTGTATTGCACCAGAAGCTATATTTTCTATTCCAGCAGAAACCTCTTCAGCTGTTGCTGTTGCCTCCTCTGCTGCTGCAGCCTGATTTTGTGCATTAAGGGCAAAGGATGAAGAAGCTGAAGACATTTCTTTTGACGAAGATGCAAGTTCATTGGCCACATCTTGAATCTTCTTTATGATTGGACTCAATTTATTCATAAAATCGCTGATGCTGGACATAATCATTCCCATATCATCATTGAGATAATTAGATATCGTGTTATTTATATTACCCTCACTCACATCTACAATGGTATCTCTAAACTCTACTAGTGGCCTCAATCTGCTTGCAATAAGAGTATAAATACCCACAATCAATACAGAAAGTGCAAGTAATGCCAAAATAGCTAAAATTCGTACAACCTGCATTCCTTCATTCTCAATCTCTGATAATGGAATGATAGCTGAAGAGGTGATTCCTGTTTCATTATTTTTATAGTAATAGATCATATAATCATTATCATGAATTCTATAGGTAAATGATCCCTCTTTATTATCTGATCTCATCTTATCAAGGGCAGTTTTATCAATAACTGCTTTATATTTTTCTATCATATCAGAATGAAAAACAACTGTATTATCTTTTTTAACGACAAATACGACTCCATTGACTCCTACATTTAAAGAGAGCAAATGAAGCTTTGAACTTATCCTTTCCTCATCATTATTGTTTATAATAGAAGTCATTCTGTTGTCTACAAAACCCGTTGTAGTTTTCATCTGTCTCACATAACTCATTTTAAAATAATAATAACTAAGACCATAGACTAATGGAATCATCATTGCACTGGTCATTGCATAGAGTGATATTATTATAATTGCCAGAGACATACTGAGCTTTGATCTTTTTCCCTCTTTAATAGTTATACTTCTGGGAAAAACACCCAATCGACCAACTTTTCTGTTTACTAAATCAATTGCAAGGTAGTAGATAGTTCCAATAGATAATACATTCATAACGGCTAAAAGATATAAAACAATTCTAGCAGTAAATGATGGCTTAAAATTTATTAAGAAAAAGGCTATAGCTGCAGGCATGAGAATAAGCCATGAAATTATAGCGCTTATTGCTCTTTTTTTAGGAGCTTCAAAGAAACGTTCTCTCGCTAAATTATATTCATCATCTGTAAACTCTTCATTTTTTGCCAGTTTTTTAAAGTATATCATAACGGGCATAAAATATGATTTAAGTTGAATCACCGTTGTAGTAATTGCAATTCCAATGAGCAGGAGAACAACCCCTGAAAAGATCAATATTTGCGTATTACTGATTGGTAAAACCAGATAAGAAACAAAGACTGTCATGGGGATGTGAAATGCATATGCAATAAAATCTGTATACCAAAAGATCTTTTTTGTATATTTTTTTAGTAGTGAAATTTCTTCTGACTTCATAGTCTCAAACCTTTATATTTTAAATAATACTTGCAATATCTAATAGTAGTCTCTTTCATATAATGTAGTCAAGGATAAAACCCTTGTGCCTCTTCATGACAATTTAATAATATTATTGACAACTTTAAGAATATAATATGTAATTAAATACATACTTTACAGCTAACTTAGGATTATTTATGAATAAGCAATATGAATTACATGAAAAGAATAACTATCTCATTATCGAAATTTTAGTTGAAAAAGTTGATTTCTTTGATACTCCTGACATTGCTCATGAATTTGAAGATATTATTGAATTAAAAGACTTTCCCAATGTGATATTTGATCTTAATCATATTACCTACATAGATTCCAGCGGTATTGGCTTTCTTATTTCAATTAGAAACAAACTAAAGAACAACAAGAGTGAACTCACTACAGTATGCAGCAATCCTGATATTATTCATATTATGGAACTTCTTAAAGTTCCTCAGTTTTTCAAAATTTTTCGAAATCGTCAAGATGCAGAAAACTATTTTTTAAATAGAGATTAATCTATGAAAAAAAGCTATTCTTTCGAACCTTTACCAGGTAATGCAATATAAAAGACTGCCCCTTTATCAAGCTCACTCTCAGCCCATACCCTTCCACTATGATAGGTAATTATTCTCTGAACAATATTTAGACCAATACCCGTACCTTCATATTCATTTCTACTGTGTAGACGCTGAAAAGCATTAAAAACCTTATCACAATACTGATTATCAAAGCCAACACCATTATCCTTAATACTATATATATGCTCTTCACCCTCAGACCAGCCATCAATAATAATCTTTGGTTGTTTTACCTTTCTTGAATATTTCACAGCATTTGATATAAGATTAAAGAATACCTGATATAATAATTTCTTATCAGCTCGAACCTGGGGAATATCCTCAATGAATATTACTGCTTTATTCTCATTGAAAAGATCTTCTGAAATTGAGGTAACCATTTGACGAACATCCACAATCTCTTTATCAATTGAATGAAAACGTAACCGAGAAAGCTCAAGTAGATCATTAACAAGACCCTCAAGCCTCTCAACATCCATGGATATGACTTTTAAAAAATTATTGCCAACATCATCAAGAACAGAGACATATTTTTTTTGAAGCATCTTTGCATAGCCTCCAATTGTAATCAATGGAGCCTTTAAATCATGAGACACTGTATATGAATAGGATTCAAGTTCATTATTAGCATATTTTAATTTTGAAACATTGTCCTGGAGCTCAGCATTAAGATTTCTAATTTCATCATTAGTCTTCTTTCTTTCATGAATATCTGTAATAATAGCCTGTTTTGAGATTGTACCATCCTGATTGTAGAGTGGTGTATTTACTATATAATACCACCTGTTATCCTTTGGACTGAGAACTTCCCACCTTACGGTTTCGCCATTGAAAACCTGATCATTTACACACCACGTACATTTTTCGTCTCTATTATGTAATATTTTATAACATAGTTCACCAGTGCCATCATAACCTGTTCGCTCAATAAAGTTTTGATTCATATATTCAATTTTATAATCCTGAGAACAAATATAGATAAGACCATCAAAGGCTTCGATCATTTTATGATAACGTTCTTCATTTTGACGAATAATCATTTCATCTTTTTTCTGACGAGACAGATCATGTACATAGGCAACCACTAAAGATTCATCTCCAATGGTAACCAATCGGGTACTAATCTCACAGGGGAATAGAGTGCCGTCCTTTTTCTTATTTTCTGTAACGACGAAGAAATACCCCTGCTTTAATTCATCCATTATAACATTTGAGATTCTTTGAGATTCTTCTAAAGTCATAAGGTCTTTCACATGCATTGATATTAATTCATCGCGGGAATATCCAAATAATTCTACAGCTGCAGAGTTACAATCAAATATCTGTCCATCAAGTGTTTCTATGAATATTGCATCACTGGAGGCTTCAAGAAGTGCATTATTCCAAAGCTGGTTTAGTTTATATCGTTCTTCTATAATACGCTTGTTTTCTGCCACCATTTCACTTGTTATAGCTTCATACTTCTTCTTAATTCTGCCATAATCTTTTCTTGTATAAAATACAAGAGTTACAGTGACAATCAAAGCTGTACTAATAATTACGAATATATTATAGATTATTTTATAGTTATTCTTTAAGATATATAAGAAGATAAAGCTATTTAAGGCTATTAGTGTAATCATAATAACAAACGTTATTACTCCATAACGAAGCAAGCGCTTAAAAATCTTATTTTTCAGATCATTCACTCTGTTTCCCCAGGACTTGTAGCCAATCGACAAAGACATGATACTCATAGTTCAAAAAAGAATTCAAGCAGGAAAACTCAGTAGCAATAAAATATTTTACTTTTATGAAAATTTTTTAACAGAAAGGCTTATGGGGATAATACATTTACTTCTTGAGATAGTATTCCAGAGCCTCACGAAGACTATTGTGTTTAAAAATAAAACCATTCTTTTTTAGTTTCGCTGCCTCTACTCGCATACTAGAAAGAAGAAGCTCCTTGCCCATTTGCCCAAAGACAAATTTAACAATAAAGGATGGCAGATGAAAAATAGCTGGTCTCCTCATGACAGTGGCCATAGTTTTTATAAAAGTTTTATTTGTTACAGCACCGGGTCCAACCAGATTCACAGGCCCCCTTAGCTTTGGAATATTAATTATATGAATTATTGCTCTGTTTATATCTTCCAGTGAAATCCAACTCATATATTGATTTCCAGGACCAACTATCCCTCCGACACCAAGACTCATTGGCAAAGCAAGTTGTTTGAGAGCTCCACCCTGATCTGTCAAAACAAGACCGATACGTAAAGACACAACACGCATAATATCATAGAGTCTCTCATCAATGGATGATTCCCATGCGACACAGACCTCAGCAACGAAATTATCACCAGGAGAAGACTCCTCTGTAAGGATCTCATCCCCCCTGTCTCCATAATAGCCCATTGCAGAGGCTGATATAAACAAGGAAGGCTTTTTCTTTAACTGCCCAATAGCTTCCGTAAGAACCGTTGTACCATGAACCCTGCTGCTTATTATTTTATCTTTCTTCTTTTCACTCCATCTGCCATTACTGATATTCTCACCGGCTAAATGAATTACCCCATCAATACCCTCAAGTTTTTCATTATCTATCTCTGCAGTTGAGGGGTTCCAAAATATTTCATCATTTGATTGAGCTGGTCTTCTCACCAGTTTATAGACGCTATGACCTTCTTCAATAAGAAGGGGGATAAGTGAGGTACCTATGAGACCAGAGGCCCCTGAGAGAACTATTTTCATGATGGCAACTCCATGATGTTATGATATTATTATTTTATAGTAACTATTAATGCGGTCAAGGGATATTTGAATATGAAAGGCATTAAGAAAAAGCACGATGAATCATGACAATTAAATCATCTTCTCTTCATAGAAATGATTGTTATATCATCATCTAATCCAAGTTCACCAGTAAATTTAAGGATTGTATCATATATATTCTGATTAAAATGAGTTAAGTTTAAATTACGGTCAGGTATCATATAATTGGAAATTGTTTTAAATAATTCATCTTCTCCAAACATTTCTCTTGAATCATTATATTGTTCAAATGCCCCATCTGTAAATATTACAATGACGTCACCATTTTCAATAGAATAATCATTGGAGCTAAATTCTAAACCGGGAAATGCTCCGATGAGTTTGCCCGTATTTTCAACCGTTGTGACATCACCATTTGCCCTGAATATATATTGCTGAGGATGCCCGGCTCCACCGTATGTTACATGATCACTATAGAGGTTAACACAACAGGCAGTAAAGAGATTGCTCCCTTTTATTTCTGATGTATAATATTCATTTAAAAATTTAAATCTTTCACCAGGATCTACCAAATAAATACTCTGTCTATTCATCATATCTATTTGCATAGTAGTCAGAGCTGCCTGCATTCCGTGGCCAGTTGCATCAGCAAGAAAAACAGAGGTGCAATCTTCATCAGCATTAATTATATTAAAATAGTCTCCACCAACCCTACCATTCTGAGGTTTATAAAGAACAGCAATATCATATTCAGATAGACCCTCATATTCACCTGGTTGAGTTAATACTGAATTCTGTACATTCTCTGCAATATCAAGCTCCTTTTCGATCAGTGCAAATTCCTCGTGAAGCTTAACTGAATCACGAACTCGACTTATCATATTGTTTAATCCCATATTAATAAGACCAATCTCATCAGTGAAATCTGGTTTCAATTCCAGATTAAGATTTCCACCATCTACATCCTCTATAGTTTGATATAAATCCTTAAGGGGATTTGCAATAGTAAAATAAAAATATAGAGCAGAAACGAGGGGAATGACTACACTAATTATTAAAGCAGTTACTGAGACAATGGTAAATCTCTTTATATCAACAACACTAACTGTGTCACCTAATCGAAGAATCTCCCTGATATCATAAGAAGAAAAGTATATAATCAATGTGGGCAAAACGCCACCAATAATGAAGACACTGAATATCTTTAATGCTATGGAAATATTTTTTATACCAGAATAATCTTTCAATTCAAACTTGTTAAAATAATTTCTAATAAACTTTTTAATAATTGTGTCAAGAGCTAAGTAAGCTGGAATTGTTGTTAGTGATACACCAACAAGTGTGCTTAAAATAGTTGTTCTTAAGAGTAAAATTAATTCTCGAGAGACTGTATAAAAAATTATAAAAATTATAATATTTATAATTAACCAGGTAAGAGCAATTATGAGTAATGAACCGGGAACAATGTTTATTAATTCTTTTTTTAGGATGAAAACTTCTTTATTACTTAATTTTTCATCAATGTATAGGAATAATCTCCGAAGCAATATTATAATTTTTCTGAGAATAAGAATTACACAGAGTCCTAATCCTAAAACTGCTGAGAACAAGGCAAAAACACTATATTGACGAAGTGTTTGAGTTAAATACTTATTCAATAAATGAATATCATAATTCCATGAATAAATATATATCAATAAAACCGATATCGTTCCAGGTATTGCAACTGAAAAAAACAGTTTTAATCCTAAGGCAATAACCTTTGATTTTGTTAAAATGGATTCTTTCATGATTGACGATTACGTGTACCGTCTTGTTATTTATTCAAGAACTTTTTCCATTTAATCCTTTTTTTGATACTACTAGTGAAAACTAAAAACTCTAAATCAAAAGAACTTCTTCTATGCAATCCATTGCTGGTTTACTTCTGGTATGGTCCTGGTAACATAGGACGAATAATTATAAAATTGGTCACAAGACAGCATTGCCAATTCTTTATCTATATGATCAGTGGCAAACCCCTATTTTCACTAAAATTATGGTTGATTTAATAGCCCATAAGCTGCACTTTAGCACATTAAATGACAATTTCATACATAAATCGAGATAATTAGCATCTCTTTAATATAAAATTAAGAAGGATTAATACTTCATGGAAATATCAGCAGTAAAACTAAGAAACAGCTATCAAATATACTTCATTAATACAAATAATATCTTTGTAAATCAAAATGCTATCTGTGTTGTTGAAACAGAGCATGGCATTGATGTGGGCAAGGTTGTTAAAATTCCTAAATATCAAAACAATCCAGACATTGAACCAAAGGGCAAACTGCTTCGCCTCATAACACCTGAAGATGAAGCAGTTCTTCCTGAACTCACTGCAATTGAAGAAAAGGCCTATAAGCTTTGCAAAGAAAAAGCTAAGACAAAAGAGCTTAAAATGAAGCTCATTTCAATAAAATGTCTCTTTGATAAAACAAAGATAATATTTTACTTTGTTGCTGAAAATCGCATAGACTTTAGAGAACTGGTTCGAGAGCTTGCTGCGGTTTTTAGAACTCGAATTGAGATGAGACAGATCGGTGTACGTGATGAAGCGCGTCTCGTTGGAGGCTTTGGACTCTGCGGTCGACAACATTGCTGTGTTCATCAGCGAGAAGAGTTTGATCCTGTTTCTATAAAGATGGCTAAAGAGCAAAATCTAAATCTTAACTCTTTGAAAATATCCGGCATGTGCGGCAGACTCCTCTGTTGTCTGGGATATGAGTACTGTACGTACAAGGAAATGAACAAAAATCTACCTCGCATTGGCTCTGAGATTAAGACCACTGATGATGCATACACCGTTATTTCATGTGATACCCTAGACGAATCACTTCGCATGAGAAACAAAGATAGAATCATTAAGGTTCATAGAGAAGACCTGGATTTCAAAAATAACCAATACTCAATAAACAAAGAACGTCTCAAGGAGCTTATCCAGGGAGATGAGCACCACGAAGAAGAAGATGATGACGATGATTTACTATAAAGGAGAAATATTAAAAATTCATGGATAAGTATTACGTAACAACACCAATATATTATGTTAATGCAGAGCCCCACCTTGGTCATGCATACTCAACAATTCTTGCTGATTTTATGAAACGCTTTCATATTCTCTTAGGCAATGATGCCTTTATGCTCACCGGCACCGATGAACATGGTGACAAGATAGCTGAGGCTGCGGAGAAAAACAATACAACTCCTCAGCTCTATACTGATATGATCAGCAACAAGTATAAAACAACCTGGGATTCAATGGATATTCTCTATGATGACTTTATCAGAACAACTGATAAGCGCCACATAAAGGTTGTTCAGACAATTCTGCAAAAGGTCTATGACAATGGCGATATATACTATGGCAGCTATGGAGGCCATTACTGTGTGGGCTGTGAACGATTTCTAACTGAAAAAGAGCTCGTTGATGACAAGTGTCCTGAACATGACACGAAGCCCAAGTTCATTGAAGAAAAGAACTACTTCTTTAAAATGAGTAAATATCAGCAGTGGCTCATTGATCACATTAATAATAATCCTGATTTCATCAGACCTGACCGCTACAGAAACGAAGTATTGGCTCTTCTTAAAAACGAAGATCTTGAAGACCTTTGCATATCAAGACCAAAAGAACGATTACAATGGGGGATCGAACTACCCTTTGATGATAAATACGTGACCTACGTATGGTTTGATGCACTGATTAACTACATGAGTGCACTTGATTACCCCGATGGTGGAAAGTTTAAAACCTACTGGCCAGTGGTAAATCACATTATTGCAAAGGACATTGTAAAACCCCATGGAGTGTTCTGGCCAACTATGCTCAAATCAGCAGGCATAGAACCATATCATCACCTCAATGTACACGGATATTGGATCAACCGTGAAGCGAAAATGTCAAAGTCATTAGGTAATGTAATTACACCTGATGAACTCATAGAATCCTATGGCTATGATCAGCTGAGATACTTCTTTTTAAGAGATATGACCTTTGGACAGGATGCATCCTTTAGTGATGACGTTATCATAGACAGAATTAACTATGACCTGGCAAATGATTTAGGCAATCTCATTAACAGAACAACCAACATGGTCAAGAAATATTTTGATAGCAAAATACCAGAGTCCAGTGTAGCTAATGCTGGAGGCAAAGAGGATATCATAAAACGATTTGCCCTGGCTACTGACAGTTACGTTGAAAACTGCCACAGTTTTCAAACAAGCAAGGCCATTGAAAGCCTCTGGGAGTTCATTAGAAGTCTTAATAAATATATTGATGATCAAAAACCCTGGCAGCTCGCTAAAGAAGAAAAGACAGATGAGCTGGCAGCAACAATGAGAAATATTCTTGAAGCAATATATGCATCAATGTGGCTCTTATCACCAATACTCATTGAAAAGGCTCCTGTCATTTTTGAAGCCTTTGGTGCTACTGAACCTCAAACAATAGAGACCATTAAATCTCTCAACAATCTCACAACTGGTTTTGAAATTCAAAAGGTTGGCATTCTCTTTCCTAAAATGGAGAAGACCGTTGATGAAGAACCGAAAGAAGAAAAGACGAAAAAGGATAAATCCAAGAAAGATGCTCCTATTGAAGGCCTCATAGACATCACAGATTTTACTAAGGTTGATATAAGGGTAGCACAGATTAAGAGTGCCCAAAAGGTTGAGGGTTCAGACAAACTTTTAGAACTCTCTGTTGATGATGGAACAGAAGAAAGAATCATCATTGCTGGAATAGCACAGACCTATGATGCTGCAGCGCTCCTAGAAAAAAAGATTCTTTTAGTAGCTAATCTAAAGCCTGCAAAGATTTTTAATAAAACTTCCAATGGTATGTTACTTGCTGCAAAAAAGGGCAAAAAAGACAGTCCAATACTCATTGAAATTAATGATGCTATTCCTATTGGTTCACGGTTGGGATAATATATTTATGTTAATTGGTATAATTTCAGATACCCACAATGAAATTGACTTAACCCAGGTAGCTCTTGATATTATGAGAGATAGAGGAGTTGAGTTTATCATTCATGCTGGTGATATGACCTCTCCTCGAATGCTTTCAATATTTGAGGGCTTCACCTTTAAGGGTGTTCTGGGAAATGGCGATCTGGATGTTGAAGCCTTAAATGAAGAGGCTCAAAAATTGGGATTTGGTTGTATTGAAAAACAGTGTACCTTTGAACTTGAAGGCAAGCAATTTATAGTTTTTCACGGCAATGATGTTCCTCTTTTTAGAGAGGCTGTTACATCAGGTAACTATGATTACATCATCAAGGGCCATACTCATTTTTTTGAAGACTACAAATCAGGGAAAACTCGCATTATAAATCCCGGCTGCCTCTATGGACATGACGAATGCTCAATAGCTATCTTAGACACAGAAACAGACCGGGTTGAAATGATTTCAATGGATACCCTGTAAAAATACTTAAAGAGGTAATTATGAAACAATATAAAAAAGATTTTATCACATTTCTTATTGAAAACAATGCTCTTCGTTTTGGAGAGTTTACACTGAAGTCAGGAAGAATATCCCCATACTTTTTAAACACAGGGATGCTCCATACTGGAAAGGCTATTGCAACACTTGGCAATTTTTATGCAGAGGCAATCGATGATAATGTAAAGGATGACTTCAATGTAATATTCGGACCAGCCTACAAGGGAATTCCCCTGGCAATTACAGCAGCTACATCCTTAAATAATATATTCAATAAATCTTATGATTACAGCTTCAATCGCAAAGAAGCCAAAGATCACGGTGATGCAGGTGTTCTTGTGGGCAAGAAGCTTGTAGCTGAAGACAAGGTCATCTTAGTTGACGATGTAATTACAGCAGGTACCGCAGTAAGAGAAACCATAGAGATTCTTAAGGCTCAGGGTAACCCCTCTCTGGTTGCAACAATTATTTCTGTTGACCGTATGGAAAGGGGAACTGGCTCAACATCAGCCATTCAAGAGTTACGTGAAACAACTGGTATGACCTTTTATCCCATTGTGACTATTGTAGAAATAATGGAGTTCTTAAAGGATTACAGTGTTGAGGGCAAACAATATCTCACTGAAGACATGATGCAGAAGATGATAGATTACAGAAAGGAATATGGCGTAGAATAAAACTTTCTTTTTCAGATAACGATGAAGCGCAGAAAGATTTAATGCATTATTTTTATTCTATCTGCGCTCATAAAAATAAAAAGCATCAATACAGCACATTTATATTTTCATAAGTCATGCATTAAAAACATGCAGCTCCTCTTTAAGAAACATATCAAAAAATTATTTATCAAAAAGAACTTCTCATAAGCTTTCTCATCCCCCCATATTATTTGAGTTGTAATTGACTTTTTACAAATTATCATTATAATGACTTTCAAGGTACCATCTAATGAAAAATAAAATTCAAAGAAAAAACTTTATCAAAAACATTACAGTTACACTCTTGTCTGTTTCAATAATTGGCCCACTCTACCTTTATATTAAAAAGATAAAGGATAGTGCAAAGAACAAGTCAATTACTGTAAAAAGAGTTAAGGGAATTTCATTTCACGATGATGCAATAATTATAGATAACAATAACTCCCTATCAGTATTTTCTTCACGATGCACTCATCTGGGTTGCAAAATTGAACATGAAGAAAACAATATGCTCCTTTGCAGATGTCATGGGTCGAGCTTTAATACTGATGGCTCGGTAGCAAAGGGGCCTGCTTCAAAAAGTTTAAAATCATTGAATTTCAAATTTAGCAAAGATAAAAAAAATATAACAATTGAAATAATTAACTAAGATGAAAGCATTTTATAATCTCTGGAATAAATATTTACCCACAATAGGGCAGATAGACGCAGCTCTTTTTATCATTGCCTGCATCAGTGGAATACCTTTAGCCCTGGGTTACAATGTATCAAAGCCCTATGACTCTCTAGAGCTCCTAGCATTGACCAGTGAGATTGGTCTTTTCATTCGATCTGTTCACTATTGGAGTTCTCATCTTTTTCTCGTCTTTACCATCTTACATATAATTGAATATTTAACTGGATTTAAAAAGATAAAGATAAAGGCTCCTCTATGGATTCGACTAATAATAATGGTACCGGTTATTTTCTATCTCATGCTTTCAGGATTTCTCCTCAGAGGTGACTCTGAAGCAACTCTCGCTCTGGAGATATTCAAAGGCCTCATCAACATTATACCAGGGGGATCATACCTTGACTTTATATTGCTGGGTAAAAAGGGAGACTATCAAATAATATATGTTCATCATATTGCAACAGCTACAATTTACGTAGCTGCCATAACCTATGAACATGTAAAAAGAATCTGGAGTGATATTGTTTCTATGACTCTTTCCCTTGCAACCATATTTGGACTGTCACTCCTTATTCCCGTTACTCTTGCTGCTCCTGATCTCACTGCAACCAAGGGACCATGGTATTTCATTGGTCTTCAAGAACTTTTACACTGGCTTCCTTTTCCATCCTTTGGAATTACTGCACCACTTCTTTTCTTGTGTCTTACTGGAGCTTACCCTTTTATAAATAGAAAGCTTCAAAAGATTACCTTTTGGGTTCTTTCAATTTCATTTATTTTTTATACATTATTAACTTTAATTGGATTCATTTTCAGAGGCCCCTACTGGAGATTCATTACACCATGGAATTAATATGACAAAGAAAAGATTATATAAAACACTTATAATATCATCTTCATGTATTGCATTTCTTTTAATGGCAATACTCTTTGGCAGTGATATAAAATACAAAGCAATCTTTTCTCAAAAAGAATATATAAATAAAAAAATTCCTCTCATTAAAAAAGGCAGAGAAGGATGCCTCTTCTGTCATAGTAATGTGAAAGGTTTGAGTGCATCTCATAATCCCCAGGCAATTGGCTGTTCATCATGTCACAGAGGAGACCACAGAACCCTAGATAAAAAAAAGGCACATAAAGGAATGATTATTCCAGGAAATCTATCGACCTCAGGAAAAAGCTGCGGCCAAAAAGACTGTCACAGTGACATTGTCTTAAGAGTAAAAAATTCTATAATGGCCACAGGCAGGGGGATGGTAACTGTAAACAAATTTGCCTTTAAGGAGACTTCATCACCCTCAGGTATGGGTTCCATGAGTAAACTCGATTCATCTCCATCAAACATTCACCTGTCACAACTCTGCCAAAACTGTCATCTCAATACAATAAGAAAAAAAATGGGTCCCTACCATATAACTGAAACAGGAGGCGGCTGCAGTGCATGTCACCTCAATTATTCATCTCAATCTAAGAAGAAATATGGCCCCTGGAAAAAAAAGAAAACCGCTGACTTCATCCATCCTTCACTTACTATAAAAATCAAAAATAACCGCTGCTTCAACTGTCACAGCAGATCAGCACGTATTTCAACAAGCTATGAAGGATGGTATGAAACATTAAAAAGATCAAAACAAAAAGGAAAAGATATTATTTCCCCCAACAAACGCATTCTCCCTGATGGCAGAGTCTTCGCAAAAAAAAATCCTGACCTTCATCATAAGTCATCAATGACCTGTATTGACTGTCACACCTCTAAAGGGCTCATGGGCAATGGTAAGGCATATAATTTTCAAAAACAACAGGTTGTCATTCAATGTGAAGACTGTCACAAGAAAAGATTTAATTTTACAATAAATAATCATGACAGGGAAACCAACAAACTTCTGCAATTGAAGGGAGAACAGGAATCAAGAAAAACTCCCGGAGCACGTAAAAACAATGAACCTCTCCTCAATATATATAGAGCCAAATACTACAGGCCCTATCTTTTAACGAAGATAACAAAAAAAAGATTACCCCTGAAGCCTCCCTCTTTATTGTGCGGCACTAAAATCAAAGAACACAAAAAACTATCATGTATATCATGTCATAGTTCATGGGCTCCCACCTGTGTTGGCTGTCACACACAATACAAAAAATCTCAATCCTTCAATCCCTTTGCTGTGGGAAAATGGTCAGAATACCGTATGGTATTTACAGCACGGAAACCATCCCTTGGAATCATTACTCATAATAAAAAAGAAAAGATAAGTACCTTTACTCCGGCAATGGTTATGACCATTGGAGGCATCAAAAACAAAGAAAAGAAACTTTCAAATAAATTAACATATTCAGTATTTCAGCGTCTCTATGCACCGGGATTTTATCATACAATTACAAAAAAAGGTAGATCCTGCAAGTCATGTCACAGTGATCCATCAGCTCTTGGTTTTGGTAGAGGAACCATAAAATTTACAGAACATAATCCCTCAACCTGGGTCTTCAAAAACTTTTATGATTTACACACTGAAGACAAACTACCGGAAGATGCATGGATCCCCTTTCTTAAAAAGGATTTTAAAGCAGGTTTAGCGAGAAAAGACATCAGACCTTTTTCTTATAATGAACAGGTTACAATTCTTCAGGTGGGAAGATGTCTTCAGTGTCACAAAGGCAATGAATCGATGTTCCTTGATTTTAAAAAATCACTCAAAAGGATGAAGAATACCTGCTTTAAGAGACTTTGACTTTGTTATTATCTTTATCCTCAATAAATGGATAAATGAATATAACCACAATAGTTAAAACCATTGCAAGGGCGAAGGCTAAACTATAACCCAGATTTTCAGCCAGAAGGCCAGAGAACCAGCTGAAGGGCATTTTACCAAAGACCTCAAGGGATGCAAATATTGTATAATGAGTTGCCCCCATTCTTTTATCAACACGTGACATCATATAAGCAAAAAGAGATATCGTTAAGAGGCCGCCAAAATAATGCTCTCCTAAACTGAGAAGAATAATCTGCCAGGCCTCTGGCTGAGTATAGGTAAGGCCCCATTGAAATGTCAGGGGAATTGCACGTAACACAACAGCATATCCCAGAAGCCTGTAAATACTCATACGGGATCCTAAAAGGCCACCACTCAATGTCCCTGCAATGGATGCTGCCATTCCCCACGTGCCAAACCAGAGACCAATATTTGAGGCTGTGAAGCCCGAATCCATAAGAAAGGGCTTAAACATAAGATCCATTATTACTTCACCTGACTTATAGGTCATGATGAAAACAAGAAACCAGATGATTGATTTTCGTTTAAAAAGAGAAATTGTAATGGAGAGCAATTCCTTTAAAGATTGTTTTATCTTGGATATTTCTGGTCCATCACCCTCTTTATAAAAAATTAAAAATATCAAAGGGATAGAAGCAAAAACACCCATGGTATGAAAGAGGCCTTTCCATCCAATGTAGGATGTGAGCCACACAAGAAGACCTCCACTGAGAATCATTCCTGTTTTAAAACCTATTACCTGAGCAGCATTACCTGCACCAAGTTGATTATCTGCCAATATATCTACAGCCAGACCATCAACAGCTATATCCTGTGTTGCTGCAAAAAGATTCATAAGAAATATCAAAACATAAAGAATAGATAAATGTTCAACAGAGGCAAATATTGATGCGATGAAAATTAAAAGCACGAGACCCATTTGTAAAGGGATAATCCATGTTTTTCTCTTACCGATCTTTTCAGAATAAAAACGGTCAACAAGGGGAGCCCATAGAGCCTTAAGCATCCATGGTAAGGCTAAGATCCCTGCATATCCAATTGATGCAAGAGACTGGTTGTTCTCTCTCATAAAAAGGGGCAATGCTGTAGCCTGAAATCCAAAGGGAAGCCCCTGTGAAAGATATAAGAAAAAGAGAAGAGCTATATTTTTATATGAAGTTCTTACTATCATTATGATTTACCAAAAACAGATTGTTAGATCATAATAGATACGTCAAGTCTATAGCTGTATTTAAATATAATTTAACTATCAAGAAAATCATAAGACAATTTTTAAAAAAATTCAATTTATTAAACTGATGAGTCTGATCTAGAATGTTTAGAAAACTATTTGCAATATTGTCAAAAAAATAGATGGTTCTATCAATCTATTGTGAACAAATAGAATAATATTAGAAACAAATAATACTCTGGTACTTTCGTACGATGTCAACTCAGTGAAATTTCTATAATATACGTACAATGACAATCTACAAATCATTACTTATTAATTAAAAATATAATATCAAGGGGTTTATCATGACAAAAAAGCTATTTTTTCTAATATTGATTTTAGTAATTATACCGATTTCAACTTTCTGTGCAGAAGAAAAAAATAAGAATTCTGGAAAAAGTTTTCACCTTGGAATCTATTCAGGCCTTGGAACATCGGGAGCATTTTATAGTGACGGAGACTCCATAAAACGTACAGATTTCTCCTTTAACCCTGGAGTGCGGTTTTCTTATTTTAGAACTAATGACTTCAGTTTTATGGCAATTGCAGATATTGGCTATCTGCAAGTTCATTATATAACACAGGTAGGCGCCCTGACTTATGAAACCCATCAAATACGAGAATTCGTTAATATAAACCTCATGGCGGGAATTAATTATAAGTACCTTTACGCAACTGGTGGTTTCTTCATTGCACCAATAACAAACGCATGGCGTTGGGATGAAGTTGAAATAGTTAATATGACCGGTGACTATACAAGTGATTTTGGTCTGGTTGTAGAAGTAGGAGCAAAGATTCCCTTGGGTGATTTTACTTTTTTTATAGGATTAAATGTCAGATTTGGATTCATCGATGTCCATAGCCGTGATGCTACATCGATGACAAATTTATGGACAGTCTATGGAGTCATTGGTATGACCTATGCGATATTCTAAAGATATTCCAGCAACAACTATAAGAATGTTCTTTTCACTAAAAAGAACATTCTTAGTTACTTATAAAACAGATCACTTAAAGGAAAAATAAAGAAACAGGTCAAGTCAAGAATAAAAGCAAAAAAAACACTACCTTGGTACTTTCGTACGATGTCTCTTTTGTATAAATTACATAATATATGTACTATAACAATTCACAAATCATTACTTACTAATAAAGAGGAGCATATTATGAAAAAATATCTAGCAATCATACTTATCATTGGGGTTATTAGCCTTCTATTCAATTCATGTGACGATAATAAAAAATCAAAACCTAGTCCATATCCAATAAAAACATTTAAAACAGGACAAATAGCCAGTTATGCTGATGGAGATGATGGAGACTTACAGATAGGAGTGGCCTGGCCTGAAATACGTTTCACGGATAATAATGATGGCACAATAACTGATAACCTCACAGGACTAATGTGGGAGCAGGTACCAGATACAACTGCAAAAACATGGGCCAATGCACTTACCTATGCTAATAATTCCACCCTGGCAAGTTATAATGATTGGCGTTTGCCAAATAGAAATGAAATCATGAGCCTTCATAACTTTAGTGAGTACAGAAATGATATGTGGCTTAATGGACAGGGATTTACAGGTATACAATTCGACTATTACTGGACTTCAACTACTTTTGCCGGTAATACTGTTAGAGTGCAAATATTTAATCTAGGAGTATCAACTGCTTATTTCTTTGCAGAACCTAAAACAAATACCCAGCATGCACTTATTTGCAGAAATTCATCATCAAAGATTATGAAAACAGGACAGATAACCAGTTATGCTGATGGAGATGATGGTGACTTGCAAATGGGAGTAACCTGGCCAGCATCACGGTTTACTGATAAGGGAGATGGTACTGTTATAGATAATCTTACAGATTTAATGTGGCAAAAAACTCCTGATAATACAGATAAAGATTGGAGTACATCACTTACTTATGCCAATGATTCAAATCTAGCTGGTTACAACGACTGGAGATTACCAAATTACTATGAGCTTGCAAGTCTATATAATGCAGAAGAAATTACACAGAGTACATGGTTAAACAACAATGGTTTCAGTGGCATTGAAGCATCATACTGGACCAGTACCAACAATGCATTGGGTCCTCAAATGATAAGTTTTATTTTCAGTAATGTAAATTCAATAACCTGGAGTTCTGATCCAACAACTATTCTCAATATGGGAGCTATAATTGTGAGAGATGCACAATAGTTAAAAATACACATTGTTGCAGAGGGGATAATTATATATAATTATCCCTCAATCACTGCATTTAATAACTGCACCTTGTTATCAATACCTATTTTCGTGTAAATACTGGTCAGGTGATTCTTCACAGTTCGCTCAGTGATTTTTAACTGGTCTGCAATTTGCTTGTTGGTACTACCTGTAAGTACGTGACGAATAACATCTATCTCACGAGTACTTAGACCATATATATTTCTCACTCGCTCAAGACCATGTAGTTCTTTGCCAATAAAGAGATACCCAAGAAGGTCATTGTATTTATCATGAATAAGCTGCAGCCTTGCTTCCAGGAGAAGTTCACTAAGCTGAGGTGATTTGAGATTTATCTTTAGTGTAATATGTTTCTCATCTAATTGTTTCAGTTTATCTAGACTTTTTTTAAAAATCGTATCATCAATGAATTCAAAAATTGATTTTCCAATAATATTATCAACAGACAATTCCATGAGCATTGCACATTTATTATTTGCGGTGACAATATCATGTTTTGTATCAAACAATATTATAACTTCTTCAATATTTTCTAACACAATATCATTGACAAGTTTCTGATTTATTGCTAAAAAGCGGTGCCTCACCAATGATAACCATACACTTCCGATCCATATAAGTAAAAACACTGGAGTAAGAGTGGGAATGTTTTTAGATCCAGTATAGAAATCAGTCAATGTTGTCACAACAATCGCGACTATTGCTCCTAGCACAATAATCTTTGTCTGAAGTTTTATTCTATTGGATTGAGAATACCGAGCACCGATGATAACGATAACAAGTGATGACAGATTATATAGATTTGCATATATGTGAGAAGTATAATACCAAAATCCAAATGGAAGATCATCTAATATAGCATTGTCTGCTATATGTTTATAGAGATATATAACGGGTAAAATAAATAATATAAATAGAAAAAAGGGCTTATATTTTATTGGCTTGTAGTAGTCTGTTAAATTTAAGGCAAAGAGAAGCAGAAAAGGGTTATATAAATATGCGGCAGTATAACCTATCTTCAACCAATAATACTTTTCAGACTTAACAATAAATGGAGCATGGATGAAGATAAAACTAAAACTCCATAGAGCAAAAATCATGCAAATGAAAAAAAATATTTTATTTTCCCGTGTCTTATTATCTACAAGAAGGATATAAACACCAAAGTAAATATAGGTAATAAAAGATATACTATTTAACACAACACCTAACATGCCTCTGAATACAGAGAAATATTTTTTTTGTCAAGTAATTATAGTGTATTTTTTTCGAAGAAGATTTCCTTATCAAGAATACAAATCTAATAAAAAAAATTATTCGCTAAAAGTCCAATTCATGTATTTAATTTTCTCGATAAATTCTATTTTATCAGTCTCAGAAATTAATATTTCATCTCTTTCTAAGAAATCCCATTCAGATTCAGGCATCCAATAATAATTTTCATCTTTGGTTAAGGTTTCAAGATGCTCTTCTATCTTTTTTTTATTTTTAATCAATGCATACAAAATCCAGGTATTATTATTAAACACTATCTCTGCCTGAGGTTCATTTAATCCTAATGTAACTGGTAAATATTTTTTTGCATCTGAAGAATCTAACATATCTAAAACTTCATTCTTTGTAGGACCTAAAAATGGCGCCATTTTTGGTTTAACTCTTGCCAACGATTTTAACTATTTTATCAGGAAACCTTTTTGCAATCGAAGCCTCAGTATCTTTATCAGCTAAAACATATACATTTTCTTTTTTCTTTTGAAGTCCCTTAACAATTGATTGAATATATCCTTTTTTGTCATCGAGATAGGTTCCAATAACTTCATCACCTGCAGGGCATACACTCATACAATAGCCGCAATGATATCCGCCACCATGGGTAAGGCTTTGCCAGATCTGCAATGATTCTTTATCTGATTTTTTCTCCCGATAATCCGCCATTGTATTGCTGGTAATAAGATCTTCTATCCAATTTATGAATCCTCCTAAGCGATATCGATAGGCATGAACAAGGCAGTGAAAAAACTGAAAGGTGCCATCTTTGCAAATCGCACCGGTTGGACAAACATTGACACAGAGCTTGCACTCAATACATGGATTATAATCCAGAGGTGTGTCATAGTCATCAAGAGCTGCATCTATTAGTATTGTCCCTATGCCCACGTAATTCCCAAAAACAGGATGAATCAACATTCTGTGATGCCCCATATGTCCAAGCCCCGCCTCTACTGCTACGGGTTTATGAGACAATGTCCACATTTTTCCCGGCCACTTGCTCATATCCTGAGGAAACCCTTCTGCAGGAACAACTGCCCCAATGCCTTTTTCCCTTAATTTTTTTACAACACTGCGGGATATTCTTTCCATCTCAGATTCTGAGGCAATAACTTCATCATCAGCAAGAGACCTGTCAGTTGAATAGAATTGAAACCTGTTAACCCGGTAAACAAAACTTATTAGAGATTTTGTCCCTGAAAAAGCCTGTAGAAAATCATCCTTCTGCATTTGCAATTCCTTGCGATCAATTTCAACAAATCCTGCATCATCTGCCCCAGCTTCATGTAAAATTTTTTTTAGCAGCTCCTTTTCAATGACATCAGGAGATGAGACCTTTTCAGATTGGCGATATCTTATAACAGTGGGATGTTCTTCAGTATTCATAGCTTAACTCCTTGCATCTAATTATCTTCCAAATCTCACTCTTGATAGAACCTAAAAATGGTGTCATCTTCATGCATTAAATTCGACAACACATTTTGTTCCATTATTTCTTTCGAAGACGATAGAACCATTAATTTGTTTTACCAGTATATCTATTAGCTGCATACCAAAACCTGGTGATTCTTTCAAAGAGACTGATTCAGGTAGTCCAACACCATTATCCTGATATGTTAAAGATATATGATCACCCATTCTAATGGTATCTATTTTTATTACTCCATCCTTACCATTGAATGCATATTTCATTGAATTTGTTATTAATTCATTTAGAATAATTCCCAATGGTGACAACAACTTTGTACCAAGAACAATGTCTTCAATTTGAATTTCTACATCAACTTTTTGTGGAAAGATTTTAAGAATCTCATCGATTAAAGATGGAATGTAATCTTTTATGGATATTTCAGAAACTTTTTCCGACACATATAACTTGTCATAAAGCACCATCATGGTTTCCAAACGACTCGTAGCAATTTTCAAAATGCTTGACGCTTCAGGGTTAACATTATCATTTGATTGCAGTCTCAATAGAGATACCATAGTACTCATGTTATTTTTAATGCGATGATGCACCTCTTTTAGAATGAGTTCCTTTTCAGCAAGAAGACTTTTTATTTTTTCTTCTGCTAATTTTCGTTCAGTGATATTCCTGGCAAACACAGCAATTCCAAAAATTTCATTGGCATCATTATAAATAGGGTTATAAAAACTTTCAAAATAATAAAACTCTTTATCTCCATACTCCTGAATAGTAGTATAAGGTTTTCCTGATAGTGCAACATCATAACTCTGTTTCGCATTCTCTTTGTCCATGTCTACTGTGATATAATCAAGAACACTCATGCCAATTTCTATATCTGCATCATAAATCTGCTTCATGATATTCTTATGAGTTGTATTAAAGTAGAGGTATTTATAATTTTGATCAATTGATAAAATTATAATATCTTTAGGGCTTTCTAAACTTGATTGTAAAAGCATTTTTATTTTTTTTAATTCACTCTCTATCAACTTATGTTCTGTGATGTCGCTGAATAAAACAGCGAATTGACCTTTTTTTGGACTAAATGCGGTTACTTGATAATTTCGTTTTAGTACAGTTGAATAATTCTCAAAACTTGTAGATTCACCAGTATGTGCAACTTCTCCAAACTTTTCAATCCAAAATAATTCTGTTTTTGGCATTACCTCTAAAACTGATTTTCCTATAATTTCAATTCTTTTAAGGTTGGTAAGCTTTTCGAATGCTGGATTCACATCAATAAATCTATAATCGATTGCATTTCCATTTTTATCACAAATAATTTCATGTAGTGCAAAACCTTCAAGCATTTCAGAAAACAACAAGCGATAATTCTCTTCACTCCTGTGAAGCATTATTTCATTTTTTAGAAGTTCTTGTTGAACATCAATCAAATTCTTATTAGTATCTTGTATTTTTTTATAGTTAGCCTCTATTTCAATTTTCTGATTATTATTTTTTTTAGAGGTATTATGAAGTCTAAATGCTATTTCTATTGAAGTCAAAAGAACAATCATTCCAGAATTCTTCATCACATAACCATATGACGCTATTTCCTTAATCTTTCCAACGATTTCTTTTTCTGAGTGTGATGTGAGAAATAATATTGGTATGTCATAATTCTTCAATATCAATTGTGCTGTCTCAGCTCCATCAATACCATCACCTAATTCAATATCCATTAGAATGAGATCTAGGGAATCCTTTTGCTTGGAAACAATTTCTATTGCTTTGTCACCCCTTGTTGTATGAATTACAGTGTAGCCTTCTATTTCTAAATTCTTTTTTTCGAACATGGCTGTGACAACATCATCTTCTACAATAAGAATTGTCTTCTGCTTTACTTCACTCACAATAGTCCTCAAATCAATTCCAGTCATTCTCTAATTTCTGTTATGATTCTTCTTCTCTCTAGATTAAAATCTCTTTTAAGTTTTAATCATAAATGATTTTTTGTCAAGGTTAAAGATTTAAAATACTATCAGTTTCATCTGATAGATCGAGATTAACAACATCTTCACAACTATCCATTATCCAATAACTTTAAAATGAAAAAGGAATGACAGAAAGACCCCGGTTTTATATGCAAACCGGGGTCTTTCTTTAAATTTTGACTCTAAACTTTTCATTCTACTCTAAATCAATAAGCTTCTTCTTCAAGGCCATCTTAAAAGGCATTGTAACCATTATTACAGCAAAGAGTGCATATACAACACCCAAAATTGCCGTTGCAAAACCTCGTCCATACTGTTCAATTTTAAAATCTGATACCATCATCAAAACAAAACCAAACATAAATGCCAAAATAGCAATTTTATAGGTAAGAGCCTGAGCTGTTTCCATTATTACAAGTGCCTGTTTAACTTCTTTAATATCTGTAGCTGTATCTATCATTGCGGTCTTAAATGAATTTATTATCTCAACAGGTGAATTACATGTTAAGAGCATAAAAAGCATTGGCAGAAAGACTATCATCATTGATGGAGGATCAAAAAATAGCAAGTATTGTCCCCTTGCAAACCAAATTCCCAAAGCAAAAATACCTAGAGTTAGAATTAAATAAATAGGATACGTCTTTTTCATCTTAAGCCTCCTCTTTTAAAAATTTTTTATACTTTATTATATAGCTTTTAAGCTTATGAGCCTGTTTCTTAACCTTAAAATCACATCCATATTGCTGACATAATTCTTTCATTCTTTTATCATATGGTGATTGATATATAAGACTAGATCCAATTATCATAATTGTAATGGCAGCCAATAAACTATTTAAAGCAAAATTATATTTTTTAATATTCATCTGATCTGTAACTTCATCAACTGGAATTTTTTTCATAAATATATTAAAATCAGGTACATTTTGATTTTCAATTTCATGATCTATAAATTTTTTAAAATCTTTATTTTTCATAATCATAATCCTTTAAATAATACTGAAGTTTTTTTTGAGCCCGCTGATAAATAGCCTTCGCAGTAGTGGTTTTCTCATTCATTAAATTTCCAATTTCTCTAAATGTCTTTTTTTCATAAAGCCTTAGATATGCGGCTTCCTTTTCTTTGATTTTTAGTTTATCAAAGGCTCTTCTTATATTCTCATCAATATTCTTTGAAATATATTGATCTTCTGGATTTTCACTGGTAGTAAATTCGTCAATATTTGAATTTTCATTTATTTGGATTCTCTTTCTTTTGAGATAATCGTAACAATAATTTCGAACAACTCTATACATCCATGTATTAAAGCTATAGAGAGGGTTATATGAATCAATTGAGTTGTAGAGTTTCATCATTACCTCCTGAAATATATCTTCAGCGCTCTCATCCCCCTTTATCATCTGGGAAATATACCATGATATCTTCTTTCCATAATCATGCCATATAATCTCAAAGAATGACTCTTTAGACTTGAGACCTATATTATATTGAATAAATTCTTTTTTCATATAATAACTCTTATATTTAGTTATACGAGAGAAACAGTTATTTGGACATGATTTTTTTATATTTTTCAAAAAACTTTTCTCTATTAAAATCTCTTAAAAAAAAGAATTTTTAGTTGGTCACAGATTACAGCCAATCTTTAGCAATCGTCACCTATAATCCTTCATCAGCTTCTCAATGTTAGAGTTTTTTAGATTAGTTAAACCAATACTAAAAAACACTTCATAACTTAATGAAATAATATTGATTCTAAAATCTAATTCTTGATTTCTCTATTTAAATAGTTATATTATTAAAGAGGCATTACATGTCAGAAATAAGCTTAGATAAAATCATAAAGAACTTCTTTATTTGTAATAAAGATGAATTGATAGAGATATTTACTGAACTCCTGAATACTATGGAAGCAGAAGATACTCTGGATGAAACAAATGTAATGTCAAAAAACTATGAAACTGCTCAAAGAAATCCAGAAATCAATACACTTCCTGGGAATTTAAAGGATGCACGTGATTCAATCTTTCCTTTCTTCTGGGGAACAGATGACTGGTATTCGAAACTTCACCTTGAAAATGTAAGAGGACCTGCAAATTTTGCTTCACTCATAGGATCAATTGCATGCCTCCTTAAAAATCCAAATCTATGTGTAGACACCTATAGCCAGCGATCAAATGAATTAGAGCTTAAGGCAATAACAACACTTGCAAACCTTGTATTTTATCATACAGATAATCCATGGGGAGTTTTCACAATGGGTGGCACTATATCAAATCTTTATGGTGGAAAAATAGGCATTGAAAAAGTAATACCAGGTGCAATGGAAAATGGTTTAAAGAACTGTAAAGTTGTTGGAATTGTATCAGAAGCAGCTCATTATTCCAATGAAACTCTGGCAGGTTGGCTGGGAATAGGAACAAAGAATCTTCATACAATTAAAACCGATCAATCATGCAGTATGAATTTAAATGAATTATCAAAGGAAATGGATGCACTGTATAAAAAGAAAAATACAATAGCCTTTGTCATAGCAACCTTTGGAACTACCGACTCCTTCGGCATAGATAATATAAAAGAAATCAGAAATATAATTAATGAAAAAGTAAAAAAGTTTAAAGTTAAACCTCCACAGCTTCATGTTGATGCTGCAGCAGGATGGTCTCTTTGCATGTTAAATGAATACGACACAAAAAACAATATATTCGATTTAAATACAGAAGTTTTGGCAACAATAAAAAACCTGCAGAAAGTCTCACTTCATATACAATATGCAGATTCAATTACAATTGATTTTCATAAAATGGGATGGGGACACTACCCTGCTAGTGCATTCATTGTAGCAAATAGAGATGACCTCAAATTTCTTCTTAGAAAAAAAGAACAACTTCCTTATTTTTCTGAGGCAGATTACAGTCATGATCCTGCTCTATTTACACTGGAATGTTCTCGTCCTGCACTAGGACCATATTCTGTAATGGCAAGTTTAAATGGCATTGGACTAAAAGGATATCAGCTATTAGTTGCCCATTCTTTAGAGTTGGCTGTCTATGCCAAAAAAGTTATAAATGAACTGGACAATTGTATTGTATTAAATCGTCATGCAATTGGACCAAGTGTTGTTTGGTGGGTTTTACCAAGAGGAAGAAATGCTAAAAAGATATATTCTGATCTAATTAATGGAAAGCTTTCAAAAAAAGATTACAAACAATATTTTCATGAAATCAAGCATCTCTATGATAAAAGAATATCTTTAATGGATATTCAAATAGATGCCAGGTTGAGCTTCACCATGTCAATGGGATATTTCCCAAATAAAATTCCTATACCAGCCTGGAAGGCAGTATTTTTCAATCCAAAGACTGACAAGACAGTTATAGATGATATAATCAAAAGCATAAAGGAACTTTAAGCCTTTGATATAATTTTCTTAGAAAAGTATTTTAATTAATCTTCTGGAAAAACTATTGCTATGAAGTATCAATCTTGATTCTTAAGTAAAAATGATATATGCTTAATGAGATTCTCAAGTGTTCCATTTAAAATCTCACTATTTTCACCCCAATCAGAAGGAAGATCATAGGTATCTTTCAGCTGTTGACAAAACTCTTCAAAGCCAATCTCAAGCTCACCAAGATCTAAATCAGCCTTAATCTCAATGCCGCCGGTAACCTTTTCTAGAATATCACAGATATCTTCTTCTAAGCCAGGTTCAGGAAAAGATTGAGTACTCTTTATCTTTCCCGTTGCATAGGCAGTGCAAATCAAATTCAGCGTATGATGCTGTAAGAGCCAATTGACACTGTCAATATACCTGTAACGATTGATCAATATACATTGAGGCCATAAACGAGGTCGAATAAAAAGAGATTTTGAAAATGCCTTATTTCCATGGAGAACAAGGCGCTCACATGATTCAATGACTCCCTTCTCATCATATACTAATCCTGATTCTTCTGTATTAATGCAGTCTACAATTGTTAGAGGCCGCATGATATACATCTCAGGCAATACAATAGTTCCATCACCCTTTACTATTTTTGTTCTTACAAACTCAATAGGACCATTATTTTCATTTAATATTGCCTTTTTATATTCACTGTTAACAGCTATAAAACCCGGGCCAAGGAGACAATCCGTCTCATTTGTAACCTTTGTTTTCTTTACAAGTTTGCATTCAAAATCTTTATTCCATTTATCGGTTATAGATTCTTCCTCAAAAAGAATTTCACCCTCGGGAGGCAATTTTAATCCAAAGGACTTTTTGAAATATTTTTCTGAAGCGCTCTGCCTTGGAAATACATTTGAAGCTATTATATCATAATGTGATATTTTCATTTATAGCAATATACCCTTTATTTTTTCTCATGATACTGTCATACAATAACACTAATAAGGAAAGGGGTCAATTTATTTTCAAGAGAATGATTACAATGCAATTGACATAAAAAAAAGACACCAAATGGTGTCTTTTTTTTTCATCAAAGATGTAATTCTATAATCTAGCAGCCCATATCATCAGTAGACTTCTTGAGCTTCTTCTTTTTAGGTCTAACAACCAGTTTACCCTTCTTAAGTTTAGCAATTTGAGCAGGACTGATTTTTATCTTTTCATCAAAGGTAATTCCTGAGTCAGCATCACCTTCAACTCGAGCTTTTACATAGAATGCTTTGATTCCATTTTTTGCTAGAATCTCTCGAGCAAGACCAGCTCTCATACCAGTTGAACAGAATGTATAATATTTCTTTGATTTATCAAGAGTTTTCACTTTTGCATCAAGTTCTGTTAATGGAATATTAAGAGCTCCAAGTAGAGTCATTGCGGGATCATCAGTGATCTCACTGCTTTCTCTAATATCTAGAAAAACAACTCCATCAGGAATCTTAGTTCCCATCATAGCAACAAATTCTTTTGCACTGGTTTCCCCTGGCATTTTCTTATGAACATACTTAATCTTTGCAACAAGCTTGTTAGAAACAGCTTTTCCAGATTTAGTAAATGCAGCAAATCCGCCCTTAAGTACTGAAACATTCTTATAACCAAGAGCAGTTATCTTATAAGCAAGTGCAAAGGCATCTTTCTCATCACTCTTGTCTTTTCCGTATACGATAAAAGGAGCACGCTTCATATCTTTTCCCTTAGGAAATTGTGCTTTTACAGTATTAAGGTTTCCAGCATTGATTGCTGAAGCACCTGGTATATGAGATTTAGCAGCATCTTTTCTGATATCAACTAAAATCATAGGAATCTTTTTCTTTAGATTTTTGTTAACGTTCTTAACAAGTGAATAACCTGGATTCTTTTTCTTTTTCCAGTCTGGATATCCAGCATGATATACCTTTACATTCTTGTATCCTTTATTTGAAGCAAGTAATGCGCTAAAAGGAGCAAGCTTACAATGAAATCCACCACAATAAAAAATTACAATTGCATTTTTATCTTTAGGAAGCATTTTAAAACCAGGACCTTTTTTAAGTTTAGGCATTGGAATGTTGATTGCTCCTGGGATAGCACCCTGCATAAATTTACCTGCAGGTCTGGCATCAACAATTGTGATTGCTTTATTAGTTGCAGGAACTCCCTTCATGAGCTTCTTTAATTCAGCATTAGTTATGAGCTGCTCAGCTGGTACCTTATATGGAGATAAAACCTTAATGCTGGTTATAACCTTCTTATTACCAACCTTCTTTATATCAACTGCTATACAGGTTCCTTTTTTCTTTCTAAGATCTCTGAGACTCTTGATCTTATCTGTCCAATCCCAGGTAGTTTCATCAGAAAACTTTAATGTATAGCTCTTCTTCTTAACTGAAAATCTAACCATCTTAGCTTTGCTTGTTACACTGTTAAACTTAGCAATATACCGACCCTTTTTAGCCAGTTTCTCGTTACCGATCAAACAGTTTGTGTCATTTACGAGTTCCTTTTTCTGAGGACCACATGACATTATGATTGCAGTTGCAGCAACTACAGAGACCATGAAATAAATTATGGTTTTTTTCATACAACTCTCCTGTCTTTGTTATTTTATCTATTAAAGCATATATCATACGCTATAGCTTTCATCTATTGTTCAAACTAGAAAACTAAAATCTAGAGTCAATGAATTTTTTAAGTATTTTACTATTTTATGTATCCAAAGCTTGCATAACTATGTAAATATGTACATATCAGCAAGTATTGATTATTTCCCATAGGAGCAAATCTTTATAAAAAGCATGTTAATGTGATAGAAGAAGTTCTTCTTGATATTTCTTGTAATACTGAAAATTGATAAATATGAAATCAAAATTCATTATAAACTCTTATCCCTTAACCCGTAAGGCAACTCTTGACATAGGTGTTATAAGTAGAAAGAAACATCACATTACAGCCTTAATTGATGTTATACTACCTCATTATTTTCTATAATTCAAGAAAAAAAAAATCAGGGAATTGATATATCTCTCACTTAGAAAATCCATTATTATAAAAAAGTCTCTGGACATTAAGTTTTTTTTATTATAAAAAAGAGACTACTTAATTTATGGAGGTCATAATATGAAAAAAATCTTAGCTCTAACAGCTGCACTACTCTTCTGTTTCTCACTTTCAACTATTGATGTTGAAGCCAAAAGAGGAGACAAAGGAAAACCTGATTTTGTTGAAGGCAAAGGGAAAGGTCATGGTAAAGCTAATTTCAAAAAGAACAAAAGAAAAGGTAAACCAGAATTTGCCAAAAAAAAAGGCAAGGGAAAAGAAAAGTCAGCTGAAGCTAAAATGAAGGGCCTCAGTAAAGATAAAAACAAAGATAAGGCTCAAAAACGTTTTGGTAAAAAAGCAGACAAGGTTCTCAAGAAACTTGTAAAAGAAGAAAACAAACACCTTAAACGTCTCGCAAGAATAACTAAGATTGAAGAGATCGCCAAAGGTAAGAAGAACAAAAAGCTTTTAGAAATGGTTCAAAAACTAAAAGATCGTGAAAACAAACGGCACCAGCGTGCACTTGATAGAATAAATAAATAAGGGGGATGAAAATATGAAAAAGATATTAGCCGCATTATTATTACTGATTTTTCTTTTAGCAATGAGCTGTAATCAGGGTTCAAATAGCGATATCCCTGCACTTATAGATAAAAAAGATGCCGCAAAATCTGCTCAGGATATTACTACAGATAATGCCTCAAAGAAAGCAGCTGAACTCTTAAAAGAGATTGAAAAGGATCAATAATTTCATTGTAAAATCATTATTTTAAAATTTTAATAATAAAAAAACAGATGACAAAGTCATCTGTTTTTTGTTATAATAGAGCTATGAATCACTTTGATACAATAATAATCGGTACGGGTCCCGCAGGTCTTGGAGCAGCATTTCATCTTGCTGACCATGATGCAAAATCAATACTATTAATGGATAAGTCTGCAATCAGTTCTGGAGGTCTGCGCAATGACTGTAAACAGAACTACACTTTTCCAGTAGGCTTTCCCTTAAAGATATGGGAAAAAAATATTGCAGAGCTCATGCTTAAAAAAGTTGAAAAACACCTCAACCCTCATTACGAGAAAATGCATAATATTGAGATTTATGAAACAAGAGCCCAGCGCCTTGATGTTCAACTCATCCCCATTAAACAATCCCACGTTGGAACAGATCACTCAGTTGAACTGATAAATTCTCTCATTGATTCTCTAAAAAAAAAGGGAGCAACTGTTTCTTTAAAAGAAAATGCCTATGAAGTACATCATGACAAAAAGATTTTAGTAACAAATAAATCTGAATATTCTTATAAGAACCTTATTATCGCACCAGGAAGAGCAGGATTTTCCTGGCTTCAAAAGGTTATGGACAATAATGAAATCTCTTACATAGACAATGAGGTTGATGTTGGCATTAGAGTTGAAACACGCTTCGAACATTACCCCATTGTTAAGGATTACTATGATCCCAAGTTTCTTTTTCCCGGAGGAGTAAGAACATTTTGCACAAACTCCGGTTCAGCTCATATTGTAAAAGAAAAATATGAAACATATTATTCTGTTAATGGCCACTCATTTTCTACTGATAGAAAAGCCAATGGTCTGGTGAATTTCGCCATGCTTAAAACAATTCGTCTAACAGACCCTGTAGTAAGCGGTCATGACTTTGCTGCAATACTGGGGCAGATGGCAATGCAGCTTTCAGGGGGACAACCCATGATGCAGAGGGTTGGTGATTTTCGCATGGGACGTCGTTCGAAAAAAGAAACCTTTAACGATGATCTCTATGATTTCGAACCAACACTCAAGGGAGCAACTCCCGGAGATATTACTCTTGCCATGCCTGCAAAAATTCTCCGAGCCATCTGGAAATCTTTAAAAATGCTTGATACAATTGTACCTGGAGTTCTTCATCCTTCAACAATTATGTATTACCCTGAAATAAAAACCTATGCCCTGCGGCCTGAATTTACAGATGACTTCTTTGGAGTAAAAAAGAATCTTTATATGATCGGGGATGGAGCAGGAACTAGTAGAGGAATCACTGCAGCCTGGGCCTCAGGCATCAGAGCTGCAATGGGTGTATTAAAAAATCAATGAAATATTGCAGCATAGATTACATAAATCCAGCTTAGGACTCCATGGAAGATTGCCCAGAGTATTGAATGATTTGCACTATAGCTAATTGTAATGGCCAGGACTGTACCAAAGGTAATTCCTGATGTTATGTATTCTCTTTTCATTTATAATAAACTCCTAATTTTCTAAAAGATCTGATTAACTCAATATATAACAAATATCTCTATGAGTCAAGGCCCAGAGCCTTTATCAATGAGAATGAAGCCCCTTGGAAAATCTCATTTTTATGGTAAATAATATAATGGTCATCATCTCTTTCTAATGGATGAATCTTTTCTGCAGGTTCCCATCCCAAATTTTTAATTAATAAAGCTGCGTATATTCTGTTTTCAAAAAGCGTTTCTTTCTGTGATGCATTTATGAGGAGCCCTTTGTATTGTTCAAAAATCGTCGTCTCTGACTCAGCCAGCCTTTGAGCACCCCACCATGCACCAGAACGAAGTTCATTGAACTCCAGATAGTTATCGGGTCCCTCAGAATTTTCAATGAGATAGGACAAAAACAATAGAGAATATTCCTCTGCAAGAAATGAGACTGAAGCACAGGCCTCAGCCATGAGTTCTGCCATGCCCCAACCGATTCCACCGGATTCTTCGTTAAGATTCCACATGATTCGTCTCATCATCTCTCGAAGCTGAGATTGTTTAATGGATGAATTGTATTGCAAGAAGAGCCCCAGTGCTGAGACTCCATGCCATTTTATTGCAGCATCAAGACTGCTCTGTGTGTATTGAATTGCACCAAAGACTTTTTCAAGGGGGTAATTATAGATCTCTTCAAGTCTCTGATGCCAATTATTTTGACCAAGAATATCAATGAGGTGGTAACGTATCTCTCGTTGGGTGGGTTTTGTCACTTAATCATTTCAACAATTCTTTCGAAGTCTTCAAGAGAATAATAACTGATTTCTATCTTTCCTTTTTTGCCTGCATGACGAATCTCAACCTTTGTTCCAAGCTTAGAAACAAGTTTATCTTCCATCTTTTTTATATGAGCTTCTTTTTTAATCTGCTTTTTTGCAACTGTTGAATCTTCAGCTGAATCTTCTTCTTTAAGAAGTCTCTCAAGGGCACGAACAGATAAACCCTCTTCAATTATTTTATCAAAAAGATCAATCTGTTTTGTCTTGCTGGAAACTCCAAGGAGAACCTTCGCATGGCCCTGAGTTATTTTTCCTTCAGAGATCCCCTCTTGAATTGTCTCAGATAGATTCAATAAGCGTAATGAATTCGTAATAGTAGCACGTTCTTTACCCACTCTTTCAGCAATATCCTGCTGCTTAAGCTTAAAGCGGTTAGCAAGCATCTTATAGGCTTTGGCTTCTTCTATTGGGTCAAGATTTTCTCTTTGAATATTTTCAATCAATGCCAGAGAAAAATTTTGCTCTTCATCTGCTTCAATAACAATTGCACGAATTACGGTTTTACCTGCAAGCTTTGTTGCACGGAGTCTTCTCTCCCCTGCTACAACTATATATTCTTTTTTTTCACCCTTGCGAACAATTATTGGTTGAATAAGGCCAACAGATTTAATTGATTCGGAGAGACCCTTTATTTCACTTTCATCGAAATGAAGTCTGGGCTGATCTGGATTAGGAATAATATCATCAACTTCTAAATCAACAATACGATCCTTCTCTTCAACGAGAGTTGTTTCTATATCATCTGCAGGTGTTGGAGAGGTTGCAATTATTGCTCCAAGTCCTTTACCTAAAGCTTTTTTAGCCATTATTGAGCACCTCTTCTGCTAGTTTTTCATACATCACGCCACCGGTGCTGCTTTTATCATACATGCTTATGGGTTGTCCAAAAGATGGAGCCTCTGAAAGTTTAACGTTTCTTGGAATCACTGTATCAAATACCTTATTATCAAAAAATTCTCTTACATCTGTTACAACCTGTTGTGCAAGATTAGTTCTGGAGTCATACATAGTAAGAACAACACCCTCAATCTTTAGATTCTTATTTAAATTTTCCTGTACCATAGCTATAATTCTTAAGAGCTGGCTGAGTCCTTCAAGTGCGTAATATTCACACTGTAGTGGAATCATCACAGAATCTGCAGCAGCAAGACTATTCAAAGTAAGAATTCCTAATGATGGGGGACAATCTATAAATATATAATGAAAATTATCCTTCACCTTATCTAAGGCCTTTTTTAAGATATACTCTTTACCTTGAGAATCAAGAAGATCAACCTGAGCTCCTGATAAATGTATATTAGAAGGAATAATATATAAGTCTTCTATATCAGATTTAAAGATAGCATCTTCAATAGGAATTTCGCCAATAAGAACCTCATATATAGTAGTTTCAATCTCCTCGGCATTGACTCCAATACCAAAACCGGCATTTCCCTGAGGATCAATATCAATAATGAGAACTTTTTTTCCCTTTGAGGCCAGATATGCAGCTACATTTACAGTAGTTGTTGTTTTACCAACACCGCCCTTTTGATTTGATACAGAAATGATTCTACCCATATGCTTTCTCCACAATAATTTCATTTACAGAATTCAAAAGTCTCATCTCTTTGCAACAACTTTTCTATTAATTATTAATTAGTCTCAATCTAAAGATTATGACTTGACTTTTAGCAAAATACTTATATTGTATAAAATATGTTTATAAATATTTGAGGAAAAGTTACATGGCCCCTTTTCAAAGAAAAACTAAAATAGTTAATAAGGATTTTCAGCTAAAAACCACCTTTTCAATCATGAGCATATCAATCATTGCCTTTTTATTGATTCTCGCTGTTTTGAGTATCAATGCCACCAGCACAAACAGAGAAATTGACCGCACTACCAGAAAACTAAATGATGCCATTGCAGCAGAAAACAAACTCGTTAAGACAATTATAAACAATTCAAACAATCAAAGAAACAATACAATAAATATAGCAAAGACCCAAAAGGATCATATTGAAAACATAAAAACCATTAAGACCTATCTTGTTCTCATTAAAAATTTTACATCTCGAAACTTTATGGTTATTTCAATTATTATTGGTGTTATTCTTCTTCAGGCTTTATTGCTATATTTCTACCTGATCCGCTTAACTCACCGAATATCAGGACCAATTTTCGTCATTAGCCGTCATATAGATGACATACTTGAAGGCAAAACTCCGGAATTCAGAGGTCTTAGAGATAGAGATGAATTTCATGATCTTTACAGAAAATTGAATCTTTTAGCTGACAAAATAAAGATGTCTGAAAATAAAGAATAATCCTTTTATCTTCTAAACCAGTATATATATATGAAGTATGTAATAGTAAGGATTAACAATGTGCCAATCACTCCAAAGATCCAAAATAGATAATAGGGAAAATATCTGGCACCATGGGCTGTTATAATTGCAAAAATTCCATTTCGCTTGTTATCTGCTCCATAGACCTTAATATATATATCCCTTGATTCTTTGCTCTCAAATGTATGATGATTTTCCAGCTTATGAGGCTCAAAGGAAGCAATCATGGTTCCATCAGTTGATATAAAATCATATACAAGATAAGATAACTGACTTTTGATAAAGACTGTTGTTGTTCCCTTTTCTAATGTGAGTTTATATTTTCTACTATATTCACCAGCCCGTAATGCATCTGCCAATAAAATTTTTTCGTTCTGATGATATCTCTGTGCCTTTTTTTTAAGATCATTAAAAAGCTCTGCTCCGGCAATTCTATAGATATGAAATCGTCTAAAATCACTATACATTGTGCTGTGATAACTAGTAAATATAAACTCACCATTACCCCTTTTAAAGATCATACTAATGGGACCAGAGACCTTTCCCTTGGCTGTTAGGTAGGTTCCTGAAGAGAGGACTTCTACGTCGGTAGCCTTCTTTACTGCGATCCATCCCCAATGATTTAAATAAAGAGGAAAGATATTCCTATGATAAAATCTACTAAATGTGCCCTGAGGCTTTGACTCAATTCTACCAGGTAATCCCATGGGGGGAAAGTTATGATGAAATTTCATTGGCTTATACATATATTGAATAATCTTATATGATAAACCTGAAAAATATGCTGATCCTCCATCTTCAATAAAATCTTCAATAGCACTGTATATTACACTTTTCTTAACCTTTTTGAAGTTCTTTGAGTACTCAACTGATGTGACAGATCGATTATATGACTGCACCTTAATAGATGAAGAAAAAGATGGTTCAATACTACAGGGAAAAAAAACAGAGTCATATTTCTTCAATGTTTTAATAGATATCTCATGATATTTTAATAAATCAAAGGAAATCTTATAGGCCTTCAAGACGTCTTCAATAGTATCATGATCGCTCTTCACAACAGCTATTCTGTTTTGACTGTAGGCAGTTATTGAAAAGAGCATTATAATTATCAATAAGATATTTTTCATAGAGGACATTTTAAAATAGCTGCATATTTTTGACAATAGTATTAATCCATAGATTTTTAAAATACCAATACCTCATATCAATTATAGGGTAGATTCTTCAATTTTTTTTATACAATTGCAGCAATTTAAAAAAATTTCCTGAAAACATAAAAAAAACATTGACACACATGAACATTCATTCATATGTTCATGTTATCATGAAGAATATAAAAAAAGAAATTTCTCAACTCAATGAAGATACAATCTTCACAGACCTCTCTGAATTCTTTAAAGTTTTCGGAGACAAGACCAGATTAACAATAATTTACACATTATCAAAGGGCGAAATGAGAGTCTCTGATATTGCCGATGTTCTTGATATGGAACAATCAGCAATATCACATCAACTGAGATTACTAAAAACAAGCCGCCTTGCAAAAACAAGAAGAGAAGGAAAATCAGTTTTTTACTCTCTTGATGATGATCACGTGCATCTCATTTTTAATCAGGGTCTGGATCATATAAAACACAGAGGAAACCATGTCACATAACCACGATCATAGTCACTCACATAGCCATGACCATAATCAAAGCGGATTTAAACTTCTTATGGTCATTATTTTTAACCTCATTATTACTATCACAGAATATATTGGTGGAATCTTGTCAGGCAGTTTGGCCTTACTTTCAGATGCTGGACATAACTTTTCTGATGTTCTCTCACTTATGCTTGGATATGCAGGTGAAAAAGTATCTGAAAAAGAGGGAGGTAGCAAATATACCTTTGGCTTAAAACGTTTTGAGGTTGTTGTCGCACTCATCAATGCTGTTGCACTGATAGTTATCGGTATCTACATCTTTTATGAAGCAATTATGCGATATCTTAATCCAGTAGAGGTAAACATATCAATAATGCTTCCAGTTGCCTGTATAGGACTTGCAGGAAATCTATTATCAATATTATTCCTCTTTAAAACAAAAGACAAGAATCTCAATATGAAGGCAGCCTTTCTTCATCTCTTATATGATGCGATCTCTTCAGTGGCAGTAATTTTTGCAGCAATTGCAATATATTTCACTGGTTTTTTCGTTATAGATATTGCCATAAGTGCTGTTATTGTTCTCATGATATTCTGGAGTTCTCTTGAGATATTAAAGGATTCAATGAGAATATTCATGCAGGGAGCCCCCTCTCACATTGATATAGATGAAGTAAAGAAGACAATTCTCATGAATCATGCAATAAAGGATGTTCATGGTCTTCATATCTGGTCTGTAAATTCTAATGAGGTATTCCTATCATGTCATCTATGTCTAAATGAAGAACACAAAGAAGTAGATACTGATTCAGTTATACATTCAATCAATCATTCACTTAAAGATGAATTTCACATAGAGCATACAACATTACAAGTTGAAACAACAATGCTCTGCAGCTCTGAAGGCACATGTTGCAGATAACAAGGAGATAATTAATGGAAAGAAAAACAATATCACACAGCAAAGTAACAACAATTCAACAGATGATGCAGACTGATGCAAACCTTGCAGGCAATGTTCATGGTGGTGTTATTATGAAACTTATTGATAACACAGCAGGCATAGTTGCAACACGACATACAGGAAAAAATCCCGTCACTGCTTCACTTGACAGACTGGACTTTCATCATCCTGTATACGTCAGCAATCTCTTAAAAGTCATGGCGAGCATCAATATGGTTGGCACAAAGTCCATGGAAATAGGAGTGAGAGTTGAAGCAGAAAACCAAGTAACAGGTGAATCTCGTCACACAGCAACTGCATATCTAACTTTTGTTGCCCTTGATGATGATGGTACACCCACAGTTATTCCACCTGTTATTTTGGAAACAGAAGAGGAAGAAAGAAGAAACTGTGCTGCTAAAGAGAGAAAGAAATTTAGAATGGAACAGATTCATAAAAAAACAGAAGACTGCAGGGAATAATTCAAAGCTAAAAAATAAATTCTTTTATATTAGGAATTTAAACAATTTTCAACACTGAAAAACACGGAAAAAAGCACAGATTGACACGGATATATTATTCATCACATAAAATAATCCGTGTTATTCCGTGAAGAATCAGTGCAATCCGTGTCAAAATTTGTTAGTTCTTTATAAAAACCAATTATATTTTTTTAAGTTATCATCCCAACTTAGAAAGACTTATTTTTAATTTTTCTAGCTGATCTTCATATTCTTTTTTCTTTGATCTTTCTTTTTCAACAACATTATCAGGAGCCTTGCTCATGAACTTTTCATTGTTGAGCTTGCCGTCAATCCGCTTCAATTCTATTTCTATCTTGCCGATCTCTTTTTCAAGACGACCTCTTTCAACATCAAAATCGATGAGTCCTGCCAGAGGCATAAAGATCTCAAGATCAGACATTACAGCTGAGGCATCAGTTGAACCAGCAGCATAAGCAGAATCAAGGATAACACTATCAAGTTTTGCAAGAGCCTTTAATTGGTATTCTTCTCGATTAATGAGATTCTTAATTGAATCATTATCTGTTTTAAATATCGCTGCAGCCTTCTTATCAGGCGGCAGATTCATCTCTCCGCGAATATTTCTTATCTTGTAAACAATCTCTTTAAAGATCTCAGTATCAGCTGCATCTGCATTAAAGTCAAACTTTGTGTCAACCTCTGGCCATGATGCAACAATAATCTTCCCCTCATTACCTTCAGTTATTGTCTGCCATATCTCTTCAGTAATAAAAGGCATAAAGGGATGAAGCATCTTCAAACAACTTTTCAATATATGAAATAAAACCTGCTGAGCTGTTTGGGCAGACTGCTTCATAGACTCATCTTTTGCATAGAGACGCTGCTTAACCAGCTCAAGATACCAGTCACAGAATTCATGCCACCAGAAATCATAGATGCTGTGTGCAGCATCATTAAACTTATATTCTTCTATGCCCTTTGACACACCTTCAATGGCTCTATTGAGTCTATGAAGAATCCATTTATCAAAGGGTTCTAATTCATCTTGTGTAATTTCTCGTGGTTTAAAATCTTCACTAAGATTCATCAAAATAAACTTTGTTGTATTCCAGATCTTATTTATAAAGGAACGATATCCTTCGATTCTTTTTTCTGAGAAAATTATATCTCTTCCCTGAGCTGCAAAAACAGCGAGGGTAAAACGAAAGGCATCTGTTCCATACTGATCCATCATAATAATGGGATCAATAACATTGCCCTTGGACTTACTCATCTTTTGGCCATGTTCATCTCTAATCAATGCATGAATATAAACATCAGCAAAGGGAACCTCCCCCATAAATTTCAATCCCATCATTATCATTCTGGCAACCCAGAAGAAAATAATATCAAAGGCAGTAACCAGAACAGAGGTAGGATAATACTTCTTCAATGCATCAGTATTATCTGGCCACCCCATTGTTGAAAAGGGCCATAATCCGGAAGAGAACCAGGTATCAAGAACATCTGTATCTTGTCTTAACTTTTTGCTGCCGCATTTATCACACTCTGTAGGATCTTCAACAGAAACATTTATGTGATCACAGTCTTCACAATAAAATGCGGGAACCCGGTGTCCCCACCAGAGCTGTCTTGAGATGCACCAGTCACGAATATTGTACATCCATTCAAAATAGGTCTTTTCCCAGTTCTTTGGAACAAAACGAATTCTACCGTCTTCAACTGCCTTAATGGCCTCATCTGCAAGGGGCTTAATCTTAACAAACCATTGCTTTGAAAGATATGGCTCAACAGTAGTAGAACATCTATAACAATGACCAACTGAGTGATCATGCTTCTCAATCTTTTCTAAAAGTCCAAGGGCCTCGAGATCTTTAACAACCTTTTTTCGTGCCTCATAACGATCTAAACCAGCATAGGGGCCACCGTTTTCATTTAAGGAACCATCATCATTAAGTATATTGATCTCTTCAAGATCATGACGTTTACCCATCTCAAAGTCATTGGGGTCGTGAGCAGGTGTAACCTTTACCAGGCCGGTTCCAAAATCCTTATCAACGTAATCATCACCAAAGATTGGAATCTCACGATCCATCAATGGTAGAATAACCTTTTTACCAATAAGATGTTTATTGCGTTCATCCTCTGGATTTGTTGCAACACCAGTATCACCCAGCATTGTTTCAGGTCTTGTTGTTGCCACAACAATAAACTCATCACTATCTTTTACAGGATATTTAATATGCCAGAGGTTACCCTCTTTATCCTGATGTTCAGTTTCAATATCTGATAGAGCTGTTTGACAACGAGGACACCAGTTTATAATTCTATATCCCTGATAGATGAGATCCTCTTTATATAGGGTTGCAAAGACCTCTCGAACAGCCTTTGACAGTCCATCATCTAGGGTAAATCGCTCACGCTTCCAGTCTAGAGAGCAGCCAAGTCTCCTGAGCTGACTTGTTATCTGTCCCCCTGATTCTTCTTTCCATTCCCAGACTCTTTCCTGAAATTTCTCGCGACCAAGGTCATCCTTGGTTTTTCCTTCTTCTTTTAAAAGGCGTTCAACTACATTCTGAGTTGCAATTCCAGCATGGTCCATTCCTGGCATCCATAGGACTGATTTGCCCTTCATTCTCTGCCATCGAGCAAGAATATCCTGCAGAGTGTTATTAAGAGCATGACCCATGTGAAGAACACCGGTGACATTGGGTGGAGGGATAACTATTGAATAGGGCTCTTTGTCGTCATTTTCATCAGCATGAAAATAGCCCTCCTCTTCCCATATTTTATACCATTTTTCTTCAACGCCTTGGGGGTCATAAGTTGCTGGAAGTTCCATAACTATATCCTTTTATATTATAATCATTTTTTAATCAAAATTATGTCAACAGTGACATTTATGAAAAGAGATCTTGTGAATGCAATAATATTTTGGTAATTGGCCTAGAATTTATAGGATGGGAATTTCAATCTAAGCTCTGAAGAAAATGAAGAATAGAGGAAATCTAATCATGTCAAATAGGTCTTATTGAATACTAAAACCCAATTCAACAGTTAGATTGATAGGTTTATAAATAAAACTGCTATATTATAGCCATATGATAGGCATATTTGATGAGAGCAGCATCTGTGGTAAGGTTTAGTTTATGCATTATATTGGATTTATGATTACGTACTGTTTTTTCACTGATTTGTAGTTTATCAGCAATACCATTGGTAGTATGTTCATTTGCAATTAGTTCAAGAACCTCTTTTTCCCGCTTGGTTAAAATAAACAAATAATTATTGTACTTTAAATCATTTTTAATTTTTTCAAGAAATGGATTATATGAATCACAGGCAACAAAGGCATCTTCATTCATTACCTTTGTTAAAGATTCAATAAATTCATCAAAGGATAGACCCTTAGTTAAATAACCTGAAGCACCACTCTTCATTGCCATAGCAATTAGGTTTTCATTACAGTATCCCGATAGAATAACTACTTTGATATTTGAAGCTTCGAGATGAATCTTTTCAGCTAATTCAAGACCACTTTCATCTGTGAGTTTTAAATCAAGAAGAACCATGTCAGGATTCAACTTAATTATTTCATCATAAGATTTCATGCCATATTTAGAGGCACCAATCACAGAGATAAAATCAACTGAGTTTAAGAGTTCTGTCAGTGAAGACAAAATAAGTGCTTCATCATCAATTATATAAAGTTTTATTGTATTCATGTAATAAAATCAATCCTCATCAAGGTACAGTAAGATCTATTTTTTTAATTTTTAACGACTCTTTTCAGCTATTCTAATTTTTATATACTTTAATTAGGGGGCAATGTCAATAGGCAGTTTACCTACCTTTTTAAAAAGTTATTAAAAAAGAGTTAAATTACACAGAAAAGATTCAAAAGAAACTAATTATCGCTCTATTGGTGTAATAAATAGCACAATCGAGTTACTATCTGAATATGATAAAAATAATTGATTTTCAATGAAAAGGTGAGTTAAAAGCAGTTTCATCTTCTTAATATGGGGGATAAAAAAAATTAAAAAGCCAAAGTCAGAAAGCCTAAAGCTCAAAAAAACTTTAGACTTTCAACTTTTTACTAAATTTATATCTTATTAGATCTTCGCCAAATCTTCATCTTTTCTGCTTCTTTAATGAGATCATCTCTAAAATCAGGATGAGCAATACTGATCAATTTTTCTGCTCTGATCCATAATGGACATGCAGTTAGTCTCACAGCCCCATATTCAGTAACAATATAATTGACCATTTGTCTTGGAATTGTTATAACAGTATTTTGTTCAAAGGATGGAACAATTCGTGAATGCATTTTACCTTCACTATCTTTATATGTAGAAGATAGACAAATAAAACTCTTTCCTCCCTTTGACCACTGTGATCCCTGAACAAAATCGAGCATACCACCATTACCAGAGACCTGAGTTATCATGCCATCTTTAATAAGACTTTCAGAGTTCACCTGTGAAAGTAAGTCTATCTGAAGGGCATTATTAATACTGATGAAATTATCAATAGAGGAGATGATACGGGGATCATTGACGTAATCAACTGGATATGAAGCCAGAGCTGGATTGTTATCCATAAAATCATAGAGTTTCTGAGTACCAATTGCAAAGGTATAGCCCACACACCAACGGTCTATATTTTTTTTGGATCCAGTCATTCGACCTGATTCTATCATATCAACAAAGGCATCTGCGAGCATCTCAGTATGACCACCAAGATCTTTGAGGTCTGACTCTGCAATCATTTGACCAACAGAATTGGGCATTCCACCAATACCAAGCTGAATACAGCATCCATCATGAATATGCTCCATAACATGTGTAGCAATCTGCTTATCAATATCACTTACCGCTGCAACTGGAGCGGCAAAGAGAGGATAATTTTCCTTTTGTTCAACAATGTAATCAACCCTTGAAATATGAATAGCATGTTCATTACCACCCAAACATACCGGTTGATTTGGATTTACCTCAACGATTACAATATCTGCTCCCTCAACCTTGGCTGAAGCCTCAGCATTTTGAGGACCGTAATTGAAATATCCATATTTACCCATAGAACAAACCTGTAAGATTGCAATACGACGACTGCTCAAACTCTTTTCAGGATCAGAATGATAATAAGATCTGAAACCTCTATCTGAATCATAATCTCTATAATAACTTGGTGCACGACTAAACATAATAGGACAATAATAGGATATACTGCTGGCCTGCATTATTCGAGTCAATTTACTCCAATGCCAATCATGATAAATAAAACTATCGTGATGCTTTGAAACCTCAGGAACAGGAGGAACCGTAGTTGCAGCATATATACTGACATCCTTTAGTTCATCAGCTCTTGCTGCCAAAGCAGCATCGCAGACAATTGGTTTTGCATTAAAAAACCCATAATCAACAATATCACCAGACTCTACAACACTCACCGCTCTCTCAGGTGAAACCAATTTGCTTTTGTAATCCTGTAAAAATTCCATATATCCTCCATGGATAAAAGTTCATAATTATAATTTCAATAAAAACCAATATTTCAATAACGTTGTTTTTGTCAACATTAAAGCAAAACGGACTGACCGGTCAGCCCACTTGTTGTTGATTATAATATAAAAAATGTGATTTTAAAAGCTATTTTATCCCTTGACGAAATTATTAATGTTCATAAATGGTAAAAACATGGAAAATAAAGCATCAAATCCCTACAGCAATATTGCACCTGCATATGATTATCTCCTACAACATGTTGATTATCAACAGTGGTATGAATATATCTCAACAATTATGATTAGAAACTGTATGGATCCCCGAATTGTTCTGGAAATCGGCTGTGGTACAGGAAAATTTGGAGCAAAATTTTCAGCTGATGACTTTGAAATATATGGCATGGACATATCCCAACCCATGCTTCAGGTTGCCAAAGCCAGAGCCTTTCGTAAATTTCATATTGTTTGTGGAGACATGACGAATTTTGCCTTTAAGAGGCCCTTTGATTTCATTTTCTGTGTTCATGACACCGTAAATTATCTTCTAAAAAAAGAAGAAATTTCCCGCTTTTTCTCCTCTGTAAAAAAATCAATGCATAGTGGCAGCATTTTTATGTTTGATATAACCACTCCCTATAATATAAAACATAATTTTGACAGAAAAGTAAATCAGTACCGTAAAGGTGATCTCTTTATTGAATGGAGTAATATATACGATAAAAAAGAAAAACGTGTATATTCAACCCTGGAGGTTCTAAGCAATGATGGCACCTCAGAAATTGAACAGCATATTCAGAGACTCTATACTATTAATGAAATTTCTGAACTATTATTAAATGAAGGTTTTGAGATTATTGATATCTTTGGGGATTATACCTATAAAAAACCGGTCAGAAAAACAGTGATGATTAATTTCATCACCAGGAAGGTCTAAAATGAGTGCATTTCTATATATGGCTGGCCTCTTAATCGGTATTACTCTTTTTCTTTATATATATTCTACGATTCAAAGCGGCAAAGAAAAGATTGAAGAAATAAAAAATCCAAAAAAAACAGAGCCCATTACAGATGCCGTTGAAACACCCTATCCTGCATTTCGAAACAATCAGCCGCCAGGAAGCCGAATGTGTCCCATCTGTGGCAATGGATTGACGAAATATGAAGCACTATACGCCTCACATATTGACACTACCGCAGGAAAAAAGATTCTCATTCATGGTTGCAAATACTGTTATAAACCTGGAGACGAAGAAGAATTATCGCAAAATGCAATATAGATTATTGAGCTTCCTTTTCATCAGCTTCATCTTCTGCATCAGCATCACCAACAATATGAGCATTTGATTGATCAACCCATCCATATAATCCTCTGATAGATGGAAAAGAACAAAAATCATGAAAGGTACAGTTTGAAACAGTTTCACCCTCTGCCTGTTTTCTTGATTCTTTAAATACAGTTATACGCTGCTGAAATGCCGGTCCCATGGGATAAACCGCAGAAGCACCACTCTTCAATGTTGTCAAAAGAAAGAGTGGTCTTTGTCGACAGGCACCGTAAATGATCATGGCATCAAATGAACCCTTTATATTTTGATATTCCTCTGTTGCATCTCCGGCATAAAAACGAATATTATAATAGCCGTTTTCAACGAGCCTTTCCTTTGCAACACGAGCAAGTTTTTCCTGATATTCAATGGTTACCACTTCTTTCACCAGGTTTGATAAAACTGCTGTGGAATATCCTGTTCCAGTTCCAACCTCAAGGATTCGCCAGGTTTTTTTAAGGTCTAGTAAATCAATCATTTTTGCCAATGACTTGAGATCATCACTGCTCTGTCCAAAACCAATGGGTAGGACTTCATCTGTATAAAGTTTATCTTTTAAAAAGGGCTCAAAAAATAATTGCCGATCAACCTCTTCAAAGGAATCAATAACCTTTTTAGAGATTTTCTCTTTTTTAAGTTTCTTTAAAAAAGCTGTTTTGTCTGCTGCCATAGGTACTCCAATAAAAATATATGAAATGTAAAATTGAGTGAATATTCAATACTGTCAAGTATTAAAGTCGAAAGTTGAAAGTATAAAAGTCGAAAAAATCTTTAAAAACATCTTGTTTAAAGCATTATCATTTTATATACCCATTAATAAACATAAAAAAAGGATAATACATTGAATAGAATAGCAGTAATAACCGGAGTGAGCCGCCTAAAGGGAATTGGCAAAGCTATTTGTATAGAACTGGCTAAAAAGGGTCATGATATTTTCTTTACATACTGGAGAGAATATGACAAAGATATGCCATGGAATTCTGAGGATGATGAGCCTCAACAAATTGAAGATGAAATTAAAACTTTCGGTGTACAATGTCATAGAATTGAACTTGATCTATCAAAGAAAGACTCTGTTTCAACTCTTTTCAAGGAAGTTAAAACAACATTAGGAAATCCATCAATTCTCATCAATAATGCAACCTACAGCAAAGAATCAAATATAAACAACCTAACCCTTGAAGAACTTGACATGCACTATGCTGTAAATGTGAGAGCAACCACCATGCTTACACTTCAATTTATAAAAGAATTTAAAGAAAAAAACCATGGTAGAATAATTAATCTATCATCAGGTCAGTCATTAAGTGCTATGAGTGAAGAGATTGCCTATGCCATCACAAAGGGTGCCATTGAAACATTAACCAAAACTCTAGGCCATGAAATTGCATCAAAGGGAATCACCATCAATGCAGTAAATCCTGGTCTCACTGATTCAGGGTGGATGGATGAAGACCTCAAAAAAATATTTTTAGACCGCTGTCCAATGGGTCGATTTGGCAAACCAGAAGATGCAGCAAAACTAATTGCATTTCTTGTAAGTAAAGATGGGGGATGGGTAACTGGTCAGATAATTCATTCTGAAGGAGGATTTATACGAGAAAAATATGACTGAGAAGATAACTATTCAAAAAACTTAATGAGGTATGTAAGAAAATAATCTGAAACAAGAATTGCCATAGATGACTTTACTACAGCTTGAATCGTTGATCTTCCAACACCCTCAGCACCACCGGTTGTTGCGAATCCCTGATAGCAGGCAATAATTGCTATTTCTATTCCAAAGAAAAATGACTTCATAAGGCCTGAAAGAAAATCACCGATTGATAGATATTGTAATATATTTTTAAAGTAGATATCAAGACCAATATCTAAAGATAATACAGAGACCAGAGCTCCTCCCATAATTCCAACAACATCAGATATAACTGTCAATATAGGAGCCATGATAAAGCATGCTAAAAAACGAGGTACAGATAAATAATGTATAGGATCAGCTGATAATGTTCGAAGAGCATCAACCTGCTCTGTAACCTTCATTGTGCCAATCTCTGCAGCAATTGATGAACCAACACGACCTGCCAGAAGTAGAGCTGTAAGGACAGGGCAAAGCTCTCTAAACAGTGCTATAGCTACTGCAGATCCAATGAATATTGAAGACCCTGACATAATTGAATCCATGGCCTTTCCCATTTGAAGAGCCATAACCATGCCGGTAAAAAATGTTGTGATACTTGTAACAGGTAATGATTTATAGCCGATTTCAGCTAATTGAATCATGAAATTCTTTCCGTCAAAGGGACTTCGAAAGGTCCACTTCAGGGTTTCTTTGAAGAAGATGAAGTGACCTCCAAGCTCTCCAAAGAAATTCATTATCATTGAATTATTGTTGGAACTCATGATTAGGACTTGCCTCATCATAGGATGTGGAGTTAACCAGATTTCCAAACTTGGTATATTTATCCCAGAAGCGCAATGAAACGGTTCCAATGGGACCATTTCTCTGTTTTGCCACAATAAGATCAGCAATACCCTTTTTTTCAGACTCCGGCTTAACCTTTTCTTCACGATAAATAAACATAACAACATCAGCATCCTGCTCAATTGCACCTGATTCTCTCAGGTCTGAAAGAGTAGGAATCTGATCAGTTCTTTGTTCAACAGCACGAGATAGCTGTGATAGGGCTATTACCGGAATATTAAGTTCACGGGCAAGCTGCTTTAAGTATCGTGAAATCTCAGCAACCTGTTCATGTCGTGGAACCTTAGATGAACTGGTAATGAGCTGAAGATAATCAACTATGACCATGCCTAAGGGCTCCTTTTGATTTAAACGACGAGCCTTTGCTCTAATTTCCATGATACTGACAGATGGTGTGTCATCAATATATATCTTCGCTCTACTTAGTTTTTCAGAGGTTCTAAAGAGACTCTTCATCTCATCACCGCTGATAGAACCTGTACGAACCTTGTGTGAGTCAACCATTGCTTCAACGCAGAGCATCCTCATTCCAAGCTGTGTTGCAGGCATCTCCAGTGAAAAGAAGAGAACTGATTTATCACCATGAAGAGCAACATTATTCATTATATTAAGTGCAATTGCCGTTTTACCCATACCAGGACGTGCTGCCATAACAATTAATTCTGAGCCATGAAAACCCGTGAGCATCTCATCTAAATCATCATAACCTGTTGCAATTCCTGTGACAATTTTCTTTGTCTCATACCATGAACCAATTTCCTTCATTGTATCGACTAGAATAGTATCAAGACTCCTGTAATCTGAAACAATTCTCTTTTCTGTAACCTGAAATATCTTTTGTTCAACCTCATCAACAACATCCAAGGTTTCTCGGGTAGAATCATAGCAGATTTCAACAGCTTCAGTTGACACATCGATAAGTTTTCGTCTAAGACTGAGCTCTCTAACTCTTATCGCATAAAACTCTGCATTTGCTGAAGTTGATACAGACTGATAGAGTGTAACTAAGGCAGCATCTCCACCGATTTTATCGATGAGATTTTGATCCATAAGGCGCTGCTTAATAGTAGTCAGGTCAATGGGCAGACCTTTTTTTTCAAGATCCTGAATTGCAGAAAAAATAATGCGGTGTTTCTCAAGGTAGAAATCCTCCGGAAGAAGGACCTCTGTCACCTTGAAAAGAGCCTCCCTGCTCAGCAGCGCTGAGGCCAGGCATGCTGATTCAGTATCTATATCCTGAGGGGGAAGCCGGGTTTCAACCATATATTATGCCTCTGTTTGAGTTTCCTCAACAGAAACCTCTTCTTTGACTTCTGTAGCTTCTGGTGCTGCTTCTACTGGAGCTTCCACAACAGGGGCTACTTCAACAACCTCTGGAGTTTCTTCAATAATAACATCACCACCAACCTTTAATTTGACTATTGCAGTAATACCTTCGTCAAGCTTTACTGGAATATCATATTCTCCCACCTGTTTAATGGGATTATCAAGATTAATCTTTCTTTTATCAATCTCAAAGCCGGCTTCTTTAAGCTTCTTCGCAATATCAATGGATGTAACTGAACCAAAGAGTTTCCCTTCTGCTCCAACCTGAACATCAATTTCAATTGCAATACCCTGCATTTTCTCAGAAATAACTTCACTGACCTTCTTTCTTTTATCTTTTTTAATTTTAATAAGACGTTTTTGATGATCCATTGCCTTTTTACTGGAATCATTTGAAAGAAGCACTAGATTCTTTGGAAGCAGATAATTTCGTGCATAGCCATCAGCTACATCCTTTATATCACCGGCATCTCCAAGGTTAGGAATATCTTGTTGAAGTATAACTTTCATATTGTTCACCTCTAATTATTATAAGGCGTCTCCGCCAGAATTTGTCTATTCTTCTGAATTTGTATCACTCGGCAAGGCCCTTTTTCTGAAATTAGCCCAGACATCAAGGGACCCCAAACCTGCCAGGAGAATCATATTAAAAATAAAAATCTCCGGCACTAAGGATATAACCACAAGAAAAAATACTAATAGCTGTAAAGGAAGTCCCCGCTTAATAAGAAAGTACTTAGCAAGACCAATCCCCTGCAATGTATAGAGACTTGTTATCATCACTGTTACATTTACAGCTCCATAAAACAACCAATTGTACTTTTCAATCTGAATTGAATACACAATGGCCGCAATACCTATAATCAAACCAAAAATAACATATTCATTGAGCTGAAAATCTTCAAGCCCTGGAATATTTTTAAAATCTTTTATTCGTCTAAAAAACAATCGCATAATTCCATATGAAAGACCTGATAGAAAAAGGTAATATAGAAATCTAATCAAAGGATGCAGATTTACTATTAATCTGAAATTGCTGTCATTTTCAACTTTTTCTATCTGATCATCAAAAATAGCTAAGGCTTCTTTTTGCTGATCCTTTGTTGCCTTTGCACTACGGGTCTTTAATATTTTTTTTGATTCATTTAATGCTGATATAACCTGCTTACGCATAAATATCAGCTCATCAAAAGATTTATAAGCCTTTTGGTAATGATATAAACCTGACATCAATGTTGTTAATGTCAGTACAGTTACAATAAGATAGATTTGAACCGACTTTTGGCTGTGAAAAATAATTCCACCAACAGCACCAATAAACATTGGTACAAAAAAAAGCTTTAATTGATTCAAATCTCCGGTAAATATCAATAAAATAAAAACCGGAATAAAAACCAGCGCTGCTCTATAAGACCACCGATAAAAAAGGTAGGCCGTACTTAATAGCAGAACCAGAGATATTGCTATTGCGAAAAAAGTCAAATCACTGCTCAATAAATGGAAGCAAAGCTACAATACGCGCCCGCTTTATCTCCCGAGCTATTGCTCTTTGATGCTTCGCACAGGTTCCGGTAACTCTTCGAGGTAAGATCTTACCACGATCAGTAATGAATCTTTCAAGAATCTCATGCTTTTTATAGTCAATTACAGCATCCTTATCAAAGCAAAAACGACAAACCTTTTTCTTAAAACGCGGATTTCTGTTATCACGCTGATCTCTTCTCTGTGGACGATCAGATCTCTGTGGTCGATCACCTTCACTTCTTTGTGGTCGACTTGGTGGAGCTGAAGCCGCAGGTGCAGAAGTTGCCGCAGGAGCTACAGTAGCTGCTGGAGCACTATTTTCTGCTGCTGGTGCAGCTTTAGTTTCTGTTTCAGCAGCTGGTGCTGCTGTTTCTTCTGTTTTAATATCTTCAGACATATATTTCTCCGTTCATTATTTTTAAATTAAAATGGGATGTCATCATCAGAAAAAGGATTAGAATCCATATCTGGAATATTTCCGCTAAAATCCTGTGGAGGAGCCTCTACACCGAAATCTCCCCCTGAGTCTCCAGCAGATTCACCTCGTGGTGTGAGAAATTGAAAATTCTCTGTTACCACTTCAACAGTTGACCGTTTATTACCATTTTGATCTTCCCAGCTTCGCTGCTGAAGACGGCCTTCTATTCCTATTCTATTGCCCTTCTTGCAATATTGTACAATAATTTCACCCAGTTTATTCCATGCTATACAATTAAAGAAGGAAACAATTTCCTTTTTTTCACTGTTAACTGTATAAGATCTATTACTCGCTATGGAAAAATTAGCTACAGGTGTTCCACCCTGAGTATATCTCAATTCTGGATCCCTTACTAGCCTGCCAATGAGTATTATTTTATTTAGATCACTAGCCATTTGATCCTCTCATTATGCTGTTTTCTTTAATTTAACAAACATGAATCGCAGAACGTCAGCAATCAGTCGAAATTCCTGATTGATCTTTTCTACTGAATCTGTAGGTGCATCAATTTTCATATGCATGTAAAAACCTTCGTTTTCACCTTCAATGCCATAGGCCAGTCTTTTGTGTCCCCAATGATCCTCTGTAAGAATCTGAGCACCTGCCTTTTGTAGAATGTCTTTAACCTTGTCTTTCTGCGCATCTAATTCATTATTACGCAGTATGACTGTCAATTCATAACTGTTCACAGTTTTTCCTCCTTTCTGTGGAATATACTGCTGAAAACTTTATTATTTTTCAGCAGAAAGGTTTGTCAATGTGTAAAAAACATGGCTGATTAATCAACTATATTTCTCATTAATCACCAAAAAGTTGCATATCAATAGGATTTTGTATTATAAAACTTCATTAATAGAATACATAACATAAAATCACTGGATAACAAATAATTGTCCTGTTGACATGTTCAGGGGGTAAAAGTAATAATCAAACTATAAATCCCCCCCTGTGTATCGGGGCATCACTGTTGTACCGAGACACTACTCCTTAAGAAGGTCATTTATCGCATTAAAAAGCTCATAATAGGCAAAGGGTTTTTGAAGAAAATCATTTACGCCAAGCTGCAGAACCTTTTCAACTCTCTCATCCTGCCTGAAACCCGAAGTCAAAAGAACCTTTATAGATTTATTGAGCTCTTTTAATACAATATAGGTCTCTTTTCCAGACATTTCAGGCATTGACATATCCAACATAACAACATCAATCTCCGAGCCTCTTTCTTTATATATTTCAATACCATTTTTGCCACTAGTTGCATGAATAACCGTCAGACCACAATCCTCTAAAATATCTCCTGCCATTCGATGAATCACTTCTTCATCATCAATTATGAGGACAGTTCCTTCACTCTTCATCTCCTCATTCATTCCCTTATGGCTTTCATCAGAATAATCTCCTTCAGCAACAGGTAGATAAATGCGAAATATTGTACCCTTCTTTTCCTTTGACTTTACATCTATGAAACCTTCGTGCTGCCGTACAATATTATATACCATAGACAAACCAAGTCCAGTTCCAACACTCTTGTCCTTTGTTGAGAAAAAGGGATTAAATATTCTTGTTAAATTTTCCTCTGATATTCCAACACCTGTATCTTCTACTGAAAGAACATAGTATTGATTATTCTGAGCCTCGGGGAACTGGAGCCTTAGAGAAGGTCCTGAATCAAGTTTATCAATTGAAATGGACAATGTGCCACCCCAGGTCACATCATCTGCATTCATAATGGTCATTGCATGATCAGCATTTATACAAAAATTAAGCAATACCTGTTCCATCTGTGTGGCATCTACCTTAACAATTGCCTTATGTGGATATTTTTTAGCAACAAGCTCTACCTGCTTATGAAAGGTATTCTTTCCAATTTGAATTATATGTTCAACAAGATCGTTGAGGTCTATAAATGATAATTCAATCTTCTGCTTTCTTGACAGGGTTAAGAGCTGTTTAACCATATTTGCGGCTTTATTACCAGAATCCATCATTATATCAACATACTTCATGAGCTTCTCAGGAGGGATATGTCCCTCTATTTGAAATTTTTGTTGAATGATTGATAGGGATCCAACAATTCCAGCCAAAACATTATTGAAATCGTGGGCTAATCCTCCTGCAAGATTTCCAACAATTTCCATCTTTTGTGACTGACGAAGCTGTTCTTCAATTCGTTTTTGTAGAGTAAGATTGGTTACAGTTGCCAAAACAGCCAGTTTTTTATTATAATAAATCTTATCAAGATGAACCTGTACTGGAAAACTAATGCCGGTTTTTGGCTGCCGACCCATCCATTCAAAATGCTGCGGTTCATTGTTCATAACCCTGAGCCATCGATCCTTTAATATCTCTTCTGCATTCATCATATCTGTATAATCCTCAGATATTGAATAATTTTTGGCATCTTCTTTGGTTACACCGTACATCTCCAGCATTTGGTCATTTACATCGAGAATTGTGCCGTCTAAATTATGGATGAAATATGCATTATATGCCTTATTAAATATGGTTTGAAGATTCTGTTCTGATTGACGAATCTCCTGTTCAATATTCTTTCTTTCTAAAATCTCAACCTGCAGCTGATCCTGATATCCCTTTAAACTGTCTAAAAAACGATTTATATAGTGACTCAAAATACCGATTTCATCATTGGACTTGATTTCAATACGAGAATTCAACTCATCAGACCTGTTTGTTTCAAAAAACTGGGTCAACTCATTTATTGGAAGAGTAAAACGTATGCTGAGCCATCTGCTGGCACCTAAAATCACAAAAACAGCCAAAATTATAGCAATGATAAAAATTGTCCGTAATCTATGATAATAACTGTAAATCTCATCTATGTAAGCTGATGATGCAATGATCCAGTCAAAGATGGGAATATAGTCATATACTGCTATTTTATCTTTGGCTACTTTCTCACGGGGATTTTTCCAGGAATAAAAACTAACACCCTTTTTTTTCTTAATCATAGCTCTTATGGACTCTGTACCTTTAAGCTGGAAGATATTCTTTCCTGTCAATACAGGATGAAAGATAGTATCACCCTTTGAATTTATAATATAGAAATAACCACTTTTTCCATAGGTAATAGTCTTCAATGCAAGACTGATATCCTTAATATTTATTAATGAAACAAACTCATCTCGATAAGTTGAGACTGAAATGATCCAATCCCAAGGCTTGAAATAGGTCATATAGAGAGCTTTTTTTCGTTCTATTTTTTCTCCAGGATTCTTCCAATCATATTCAATATATCCCTCTTTTAATTTTACCTGCTGCTTTACAAATTTAAAGGCTAGAACATTGGTGTCTTGGACTCCCCTATTTGGATGTAAGGCTACATAGCCATTACTATTAAGACAGTAGATATACCCACTCTTGCCTATGGACTGACTGAGAAAATATTTTCTTGCTCTTCTTATAGCTTCATTTTTAGAAATAATTCCATTTTTATAGAGAACATAGACATCCTGGAGATACTTTTTATTCTTTTCTGCAATGATTTTAAGATGATTCTTTATATTGCTCTTAACAAGTGATTTAGTCATTTCTATAAAGAGAGAATTGATCTTTTTCATCTCTTTTTCAGCATTTTGGATAACAGTATAGCGAATATTACTGAGGATAATTATTCCACCTGAGAGAAGAATAACCAAAAAGAGCATGGAGAATCCAAGAAAAAGTTTATTCTGAAATTTCATATTTGATATAAATTTTGGCAGTTTTTTCACTTATCCTCCATATGATATGAATGTTATAGAAAAATAACCTACTTGTCAATCAATGATAATTGAAATTATATTTAAAAATAATTTTGACAAGATCTCATGATTCATGTTATATGATATAAAAAGAAATGAAGGTATACTATGGATTTATCACCAAAAGAAATAAATAACCTTATTGCAAAACTCCGTGAACAATATATAGAATATGGAGAAAAAGTCAGCAAAAAGATGTTTGATAAAGACTCCTATGAAACTCGTCTGAAGCTTGCAATTAACAATAGAATGAACCTTGAGGGTTTCATTCTTGCTGAAATAGCGACCTTTGAAAAATTAAAAGAAAAGTATGAAAAAAAGAAAAAAGATAAAGAAAAGTCTGCAGCTTTCTCTCAAAAAATAGATACAATGATAGAAGAAAACAATGCACGTATTGTTAAATATGATCCTATTGACTTTGATAAAGCAGGAAGCATTGAGCTAAAACATTTCTATGGGGCTTTAAACTTCTTTTGTTATGAATATTTCACCATTATGTGGATTATAACGAGCAACATGCGTTTCAAAGATACCATTAGTGCCTATGATCACAAACTGAAATTTTTTGGTGACTATAATCCCCCAAGATTATCAAAACGAATTGAAGATCATATACTCGTAATCAATAGACCCTACATAGAAGAGATTGACATTGAAAGAGATCGAAACAATTTCTTAAAAGAAGCAGCATTTCTGCTTCATGATATTTATGATTTTTGCGATAAGGTCATTGGATACAAGGAATCAGACCTTGAGATGCCAATTCAGTTTGATCGACTCTTTAATGAAGATGAAAGAAGAAAAAAAATAATTGATACCTTTCATAATCTCACCGGATATGGGGCAGTACTAAAGGTACAAAAAATGGCAGGTGAAATTATTGATGACTTTAGACTTGGTGCCTTTAAAAAACAGGTTTAATCTCGTTTAATACAAATCGCAGTCATATCATCATCCTGATCGGCGTATTCAGTATACTCAAATACTGAACCAATTACTGAATGTATTATATCACTGGAAAGCCTGTCTTTGCTTTCAACAATTGCATCTTTCAATCGATCAAAACCAAACATAGAATCAGAATCATCAAACTTTGCCTCTGTAATTCCATCGGTATATATAAAGATAATATCTCCACTATCCATCTTTATATCAATATTGCTGTATTCATTGGTTTTAAAGAGTCCGATGAGAGGACTGCCACTAGTTAAACTGACTACCTCTCCAGATTTTGCAGGGACATATAATACAGGGGGATGGCCGGCAACTACCATTTGCATATTTCCTGTTTTAAGGTCAATCTGACAAACTACTGCAGTGCAATAATAATAGAGTCCCTTAAATTCTTCTGCAATAATATCATTTACCATTTTGGTCAAGGCTGCTGGATCCCTGCCAGCAGTTGATGATACCCGAAAAAGGGTTCTGATTTCATTGCCAATATACGATGCAGCAATTCCATGACCTGAAACATCACAAAGAATAAACTGATAGGTATCCTTATCAAGAAAGTTGCCGTCATAAAAATCCCCTGAAAGATCCTGAAAGGGAAGATAAGCTGAACCTATATCAAAGCCATTTACCAGATTAAGATCAGGCATAATTGTTGCCTGAACACGACGAATCTTTGTAATCTCAGATCGATATTCATTATTTCTCTTTTGCAGCTTAAAATTAACATTGCGCCTATCATCGAGAAGCTTATTAAAATCAAGATAGAGAGACAAAAGCTCTCTTTCATCATCTCGAAAGGGAAGAACGCTTTGTATAAAAACATACACCGGTTTAGTGTAATCCAGTTTCAAGAGAAACAAACCACAGTTAAACTGTATATTTTTATGCTGAATTTGAAAGAAGGATGCATTTGAGTTATCAAGTATTTTAACAGGAGTCTCTTTCCCGGGAAAAACCTTATGGAGAGATAATGAAAAGGGCAAATCAGTAACCCTATGTTGTCCAAGTTCCTCCAGGGTATGTCCCTTAAATACAAAAAAATCTATTACATCAAAATGTATTAATTTTCTTAGAAAAGCAATAAATGTCTCTTTTGATACATCCTGATCAGCAAAACTATCTTGAATAAAATGACTGAGGTGATATAAACGTTTATTATGATCAATCTGATCATGGTATGAACTATAGAGTTGACTCTGATTTCGAAGCAATGTTTCGAAATGTGCAATCTTTGATTTTACTTCCTGATTAACGAGGGGTTTACGAATAAAATCACTTGCCCCGGCATCATATCCCATTGAAAGGGTCTCTGAATCATAGGTACTGGTTATCATGATGACATTTATATGTTCATGATTATTACTCTCTTTCACTTTTCTACAAAGCTCAAGACCATTTCCATCAGGGAGATATACATCCATTAATACAACGTGGGGCTTGAAATCATCAATAACCTCATTGAACTCTTCAACACAGGAAACCATCATCACTTCATAGTCCTTTAGAAGAAATGAAACAAGGGATCTCGTAACTGAATCATCATCAAGACCCAGTATTCTTAAATTTATATCATCTGGCAAAAATATCATAACTGAGTCATGTTATAAGTAAAATCGTTAAGTTCGTCAAGAATAATCTTATGATCTTATTTCTAAATACTCCTTTATAAAAAAATTATTGATATCATTATATTATATGGCTATAATTACACTTCTTAATACTTTTTTACATTTAAAAAGTGCAATTTAATTGTATAATAATAGTATTATATGAAATATGACGTAGTTAATATAACAACTAATTATCTGGTATTTATATAACCAAAAAAATAATCAGAGGAAACTGATAACTATGAAAAGAATTGTGGCATTTTTCGCAGAAAGAGACCTTATTGTAAACCTCATCTCAATTGCATTAATCATCTCAGGTTTGCTTTATCTTACAACAGCTAACAAAGAAGCATTCCCTCCGATTGAATACCCCTATGTTATTTGTACTACTGCATATGCTGGTTCAACTGCAGAAGATATTGAAAAACATATAACAAAGCCCATTGAGGATGAATTGCGTGAAGTAGATGGTATTGAAGAACTTTACTCTAACTCAATAGAATCAGCATCAATCGTAATAATGAAGCTTGATCCTGATCTGGGAGATAAAAAATCTGAGGTAATCAAAGACATAAAGGATGCCATTGATGCGGTTACTGATCTGCCAAAGGAATCAGAGCGACCTGTTACCAAAGAGATTAAGATGTCCCTTATATCTGTCCTGACAATATCCATTAGTAACGCTCAGGGCATCAAATCTGATCTTGATGAGTTGGAACTGCGAAAAGTTGTAAAGAACCTTGAAGATCGAATCATTGATATACCCGGTGTTGCAAAGGTTACTAAGACCGGATATAGAGAAAGAGAAATGATGGTTGAGGTTAACCCATACAAGCTTGCTAACCTTCATGTTGGTCTCAATGATATAACCATGGCCCTAGCTCAAAAAAATGTCAATTTCCCCGGTGGAACGGTTCAATATAAAAATGAAGACGTCCTTGTTCGAACTATGGGAGAAATCACCAGTGCAAAGGATATTGGCAATATTCTCATTAGAGCCAATGATCTTGGCTATGAAGTCAGAATTAAGGATGTTGCTGTAGTCAAAGACACCTTTGAAGACGAGACTGTTTTAAATAAATTTCTCGGCAAGAAGGCCATAACCCTAAATGTGCTCAAGAAAGAGAATGCAGATATTATAAAGACAGTTAATTTAGTTCAAAAAGATATTAAGGTTTATGAAAAAACCATAGATAAAAAATATAAAATTCATAATGCGACGACTCTCTCAAAATTTGTTAAGAGAAGGCTTGATGTTCTAGTAAACAATGGTATTGTTGGTCTGGTTCTTGTTATTGCTGTACTATTCTTAACTCTAGGTTGGAGAATATCAATTGTAACTGCCCTTGGTATTCCCCTGGCTTTTAGTGGTGCCTTTATATGGATGGGTCTTCAAAATGTTACCATTAACCTTATGTCAATGTTCGGCCTCATTATGGTATTGGGGATGGTTGTTGATGATGCAATTGTTGTGGCAGAAAATGTGTATCGCCACCTTGAAGAGGGAGAACCAGTTAGAGAGGCCGTTATCAATGGAACCTCAGAGGTAATCACCCCTGTTCTGGGAACCATTCTTACCACTATTGCAGCCTTTGCACCTCTCATGTTTATGAAGGGTGTTATGGGGCAATTCGTATGGACCCTTCCTGCTGTAGTATCAGTTGCTCTTATAGCCTCATGGGTTGAGTCAATGTTTATCTTACCATCACATATCATGGAAATTGAAAAGAGACGAAAGAGCAGTGTTGCAAAGTCATTAGAAAAAGAAGGTAGTCTCCATCATAGAATTAAAGAAAGATATGTTAAACTATTGGCACTGGTCATAAGAAATAAATATAAAGCAGTGGGAGCAATCTCAATTTTCTTTATGCTGTCTATGGTTCTCGCTTACTATCAAGTTAAATTCGTAGTATTTCCACAGGGGAATATTGAAAAGATAATCATTCTTGCTGAGGCTAAAACCGGTACTAACCTGATACAGATGAATGATAAGCTGAAACTCATTGAAAAGGTTGTTAGCAATCTTGACAATCCTGTGAAGCAAGAAAAAAAATCAGTTACGAAAACTCCTTCAAAGAAAAAATCTGGTTTAGAAAAGGTAAAAGAAAAGAAAAAAAGCTTTTTTAGTTCCAAGAAAAAACGTGCTAAAGAACTTGATAATTACGTGACCCTGGTTGGTAAGATGCGTGAACGCCCCATGGACCCCAATGAAAAGACCGGAAACAACTATGGTACTATTGATATTAACCTTACACCTGAAGCAGACAGAGACCGTGTTGCAGGAGACATCATTGAAGACCTGAGAAATCGACTGAAGAAAAAAGTCAAAATAGGCAATAAACTATCGAGTGTGATGGATGAATTCGAAACCCTTGAGTTTAAGGTTGAGTCAAAGGGTCCCCCTATTGGAAAACCTGTTAGTATATCCATCAGAGGAAATGATTTCACTCAACTGAAGAGACTTTCTAAAAAATTTAAAGAATACATGAAAACGATAAAGGGTCTCAAAGATGTAAAGGATGACTTTGAAGAGGGCAAACAGGAGATCAGACTCATAGTTAATGAAAGTAAGGCAGCAATGGCTGGCATCAGTGTAATGGATATTGCCTCAACAGTGAGAATCTGTTATAGTGGTAATGTTGCAACAAAAATTAAAAAGACTGACGAAGAGATATCCATTCGGGTAATCTATCCTGATAGTCAGAGAAATACACTGAACAGTCTTTATCAGATTAAGGTTTCAAATAGAATGGGAAATCTGATTCCCATTTACAAGGTTGCTGATTTCAAATGGACCAAAGGAATTCCTGTAATAAACAGACATAACTGGAAAAGGGTTATTCGAGTTTCAGCTGACATTAATGAAAAAGCCAAGGGTGTATCATCAATGTCTGTAAACAAAATGTTAAAAAAACATTTTCCTGATATTGAGAAGAAAAACCCTGGAGTCTATGTAAATTTTGAGGGTGAATTTAAAGATACCCAAGAATCACTAAGTACTCTAGGCCGATCATTTATGATTGCTATTCTCGTTATCTATATCATTCTCGTAGGTATTTTTAAATCACTGCGAGACCCAATCGTTATTGTTGGTGTATTACCACTAACAGCTATTGGTATCGTGTGGGCCTTCTTTTTCCATGGCATGGTATTTTCCTTTATTGCAATGATGGGGTCAATCGGACTTGCGGGGGTTGTTGTTAATGACTCCATTGTCTATATTGACTTTATAAAACGATCCCGCATTGAAGAGGGTCTCAATGTCTTTGATGCAACAATGAAGGCCGGTGGTCATAGACTCAGACCAATCTTTCTTACAACAGTGACAACATTCTTTGGTCTGATTCCAACGGCATATGGAATCGGAGGGGATGACCCCATGATCAGACCAATGGCTGTTGCAATGGCCTGGGGCCTTGCTTTTGGTACATTCATTACTCTTATAGCTACACCACTGCTCTATAATGTTCTGGTTGATCTGAAAGAAAAGATCACAAGAAAACCTGATGTTATAGGAACAATACTTGATCCTGCAACAAGAGAGAAGATGCGTCTCAAGGAAGAACTTGATCAGCAGATTGAAGATGTTGCAAAGAAAATTGTTAATAAAGAAAAGAAAGATATGAAGAAATTACATGATGAGTTTGATCAGAAGCTTGGAGATCTTGAAAGCAAAATAAAGAAAAAGAAGTAAGCAAATGTAATGTTAGGGCGGGTTTCAAACCCGCCCTAACATTACATTTTGAAATTCTTGCTACACTTATCTGCCTTAGCACCGATTTTATCTATTTTCTTTTCACCAGCAGGAGTAAGACCAGCTTTTAGATGATCACCACGATTTGTATATTTTTGAAGCCCCTGAGCTTTTTGCAACATTTTCTGTGACAATGTAAGTTTTTGCATCATTGATGCACCCTTTATTTGTTCAGAGATTTTACAGAAATCATCAACAAATGCTTCATATTCCTTTATAAATTTTCTTGCCTCTGGACTCATAGCTGTTGCGCCACATGAAACAAATACAGCTGCCAATGCTGTAATAATTAATGTTACTAAAATCTTTTTCATTGGATCCTCCACTTATTTTTTTCAAATTTGACGCGTTATAAGAACAATGTCAATAATTTTATCACTAATTAAAGCGCATAACCGGATTATCTATTTTTAACTCTTGAAATTCTTCATTTAAATCAATTTGAACTAAATGGTGATTTATCTTAATAGAAATTTCTTCTGTGCTAATCTTCAGAGCTTCAGACATCATCTGAACCAGTCGCTGAATATTTTCATCCTTGGGTCGTATACGAAATGCCCGGGCCATATATCGTGTCATTAGGTCAACATCATCGAGCATTCCTGCAAGACCCAGATATGCCTCAAAGTAATTCTTATTTATATTTATAGCAAGTTTATAAAGATCAATAGCCTGTTCTGGCTCTCTTTTCAATCTATGAATAATTGCAAGATTATTAATGGCTTTCATAGAGCTATAACCTGGTTTGCCATCATCATCTACACTGTTTTTAATTTCATTGGTATAGCATTCTGAGGCTTTAGTAAAATTTTCTTGTAATCTGTAAAGAATCCCTAATTCTGTATAGATCCCTGTTGAATAGCCCATCTGTTCTAAGTGAATTTCCAGAACGTTTATCATTGCTTCAACAGCGTCTTGTTTTATCTCTTTCATATTGAGTCGCTGAAGATAATTGATGCCAAGAACACCTGCCCAGTCTAGAACAAAGGGATATGCTAGATGAAGAAGCGTTGGCTCTGTACTATCATCCCCATTATCCTTTAAACTGAACGCCAGTGTTTTAGTTTTCATGTTAATGTCTTTGAGAGCCGGTATTTCATCATCTGACAAATCTACGTAAAATGCATTTCCCGGCAAAGGATCATCTAAGGCTAACTCAATGCGAAGAGATTTTCCCTCTGGGAGCTCACTTTCATCTGCTAAAGGAAAATTTTGCAATAATGCAAGATTCACCGGCATTGGTGAAACAATAAAATTTTTAAACAGGGGATAGTTATCGGTATAATTATCAGTATGAAAGACGAAATGAAGACATTCAATATTATTTACACTATCAATTTTTACAGAACAATGGGTTACAAGAGCCATAATGTTTTCCTATTAATTTTTAATTCTAAAATCACCTATGCGTTTCACAAGACCGTCCGTTTCAATTCTATTGAGAAATGGAATCATATATTTTCTCGATAAATCTACAGCCTCTTTTGCTTCTGAAATTGTAATTTTATCATAGGTATCAAATAGTTTCATGATGCTTTCACAGGCCTTTTCATAGACCTCATGATGATAAATAATATTACCATCGAGGCTTATTGCAAAATTCAATCTAATGAGAGCCTTAATATCTTTTTTGCGAAAATCATTTGTTTCATTTTTTAGTTCAAGGCCCTTTAGAGCATTAGTCTCCAACTCTTTTAAGATCTTAGTTCTTTCTTCTGAAAGAGTATCCTTTGTGATGGCATTTCCACCAAAGAAGAGACCATCTTTTTCTACCACGTGCTCTTCTTTTAATATGAGGGGTAAAAGAAGTTGGGCAATGTATTCATCTACCCCGGCCTTAGATGCTGTTTCTGAGCGATTGATTCCAGTATGAGCCTCTATTGTATCAACAATTTTTTGCCAGGTCTTATCAAAGAATTCACGAGTAAAAAGAAAATTCTTGTACTCTTTCACATCCCCCTTATCTTTTAAAGCCTCTACCTCTTTAGTGAGATTTTTGTCACTCTGGGGATATAAACTAAAAAGATCATCAAGGGATATTATCTCTTTTATGTTGAGAATAAAACTCATTGAATCAGCCAGACCCTTGCCTGTAATGGTGCTGATATTTTTCTTAATACGTTTTTTTAATGATACATCAAAAAAGGGCAGCAACACTGAACCACCACCGTGAATACGAAATCCGCCGGGGCTGGTAACAATGAAGTTTTGACCTGCGTAGAAAAACCATGATTCATCGAGTTTCAATCGAACAGTATATATATTATTTTCACTTTCACTATCATTTAAGATTATAATCTTGCCACGAACAAGTGCCGTGCCCACAAGAACCTCGATGCCAAGATTATTTTTCAATTTTTTTGAGGATGTTATATTTAATGATGCAACAATATCCTTTGATCCATTGAAAAAATTGCGTCTGCAGATGATATGTCCTCTATGAAGTTCGTCAGCTGACACACCTGATATATTAAGTGCAGTCCTCTGTGAGGGATGTCCCTCCTGGTGAGTCTCGAAGTGACTCTCTATTCGTTTAATCTTTACTTCTCGATTATGGGGCAGTAGAGTAACACTTTCATTTTCTTCAAAGGCTCCATTTTTCAGGGTGCCTGTTACAACTGAACCGAATCCCTTTGAACTAAAGGCTCTATCAATGAAGAGATATGGTTTCTCAACATTTGCTGCCCTGTTTAGCTTGCGAAGATTGACAGCTATAACCTCTTTTAACTCTGGAATTCCCTCTCCGGTTTTTGAAGAAACCCGGGTAATGCTTGAATCTGCATATTGAGTCTCTGCAAACTTTTCTTCGACCTCTGCCTCAACAAAATCGATCATCTCCTGATCAGCCATATCTATCTTGTTTAAAACAACAATTATCTTTTCAACACTGAGAAGCTGTAGTACTCGAAAGTGATCCTCTGTTTGAGGCATCCATCCATCATCAACAGCAATAACCAGAAGAGCAAGATCTACACCCCAGGCACCGGCAACCATATTTCGTATAAAGCGTTCATGACCGGGAACATCAATGATGCTGACAGTACCAAATCGGGGATAATTGATGCTGGCAAATCCCAGGTCAATTGTCATTTCACGTTCTTTTTCTTCTGGAAGTCTATCGCAGTCAACACCGGAGAGCTGTCTGATGAGTGATGTTTTGCCGTGATCAATATGTCCAGAGGTGCCGATTACATACATTATATGATATCCTTCAGTGAATTGATAAGAGCTTTGAGGTCAATGATATCTTCATCAAAAACAGTATGAAAGTTGAGAACAAATCGATTTTCAGTAATGATGCCCATGACGGGCTGATGCCAGTCTATGAAGTAATTATAGATTTCCTGAGGTGACTTTTGTGGGATTTCTATTGTAATGCCCTTTGTCTTCCACTGTGTTCCGGGCATTGAGCCGCCGCCATAGGCAGCGAAGAGTTCTGTTTTTTTCACGAAGGGTTTTATGGACTGATCAATGCCTCGAAGCAACCGATTTATGCGATTATTTACATCCTTCTGTTTTTGAAAAATCATCTTCCAGAGAGGCAGTTCTTTATGTTCTTTATTAACATAGTGAAGAAGAGTTTTTTGTAATAAATAATAAGCCACCTTGTCAACTCGTACCATGCGCATTAATGGATCTTTACGAAGTTTTGCTATGAGCTCTTTTTTGCCAATAATAATTCCTGCCTGAGATGCACCAAGAAGTTTGTCACCACTGAAGCACAGAAGATCAGGACCCTGTGAGAGTTCCCATGATACAGTTGGCTCAAAGTTTTTCAGTTCATCATCCTTTACCAGGTTGCCGCTGCCGAGATCTCTCACAAACAATATTTTATCATTTTTTAAGGATGCAAGGTCTTTGAGTTCAGGACTCTGAGAAAAACCCTCCATTCGATAATTTGACTGATGTGCAGAAAAAACCATGGATGTATTTTCAGTAACAGCCTCTTTATAATCATCGAGGGTCGTAATATTTGTAGTGCCTACCTCAACGAGGTGAGCATCACTCTCTGCCATAATATCAGGTATGCGAAATCCCCCACCTATCTGAATGAGCTCTCCTCGAGAGACAATGACCTCTTTGCCTCTGGCATAGTGACGAAGAATCATAAAGACACTTGAGGCATTATTGTTAACAATAAGAGCGTCTTCTGCACCAGTGAGCTCACAGATGAGTTCTTCTGCAAAGCCACCCCGCTTGCCTCTTTTTCTCTCTTCTATACTATATTCAAGATTACAAAAGCCAGAGAGATCATTTTGCGCTGAAGCAAAAAGGTCTTTGCCCAGAGGTGCGCGGCCAAGGTTTGTATGCATTATGATGCCAGTACCATTTATCACTCTTTGTAGTGCATGTCTGGCTTTTACTTTGCACGATTTTTCTATAGAATCATGAAGATCATTAATAGATAAATCCCCTTGAGCAAGAATCTCTTTTCGAAAGCTATCAATTTCATCTCTAATTATCTTAACAACAATGGGATGTCCAATAGTATTGATATAAAAATCAATATAGTATTCCTGTAATATCTTTTCAACCTGGGGAATCTGTCTGAGGATTTCATTTACTGGATTCATGTTTTTTGCCGGATTATTCGGAAGGAGCAGGAATCGAACCTGCCGCGGCAATAAATTACCGCCTACGGTTTTGAAGACCGCGGAGACCACCAGATCCCATCCTCTTCCATTTTCTTCTTCATGATTGGTGAATCAATATATGTCAATGAAATTTCTATACAAAGCACGAAAAGCTCATCTATAGAGCTAAAAGTCAATATTTCAATAAAAAACAGTAAAAATAATATGGTAATATACATTTATTTAATATGAAAGGCATACATTATCAAAAAGAGGATTATTAAAAAATGAGTCAATAAAAACTAAGATTTCAAGAAAAATACAGGACCATTACATTAAGACAATTGACCAACCCTGGCTTCACACAACAGGGTATAGTGTTTTTTTTATTGCTTATTTCCTATAAATATACTACAATTATTATATCTATAAACAGGAAGGTGTGATGCTATGAAAAAGGCTATATTTATTACTCTTATTCTATCAGTTTTTCTCATCTCATATTCAGATCTTGGAGCTCAAAACCCTGACAAGAATCCTGATATTGAAAATAAAAATAATTATAATAATTCAGGGGGTAATAACTCCTCAGGAATGTGGGTCAATAACAAATTATTTCATATCGATGGTGGTGGAGGAGCAAGCTTTTCATTTTTTACAACAAGCCCATTACTCAGCGAACCATTATTTGGCCTCTTTATGTCATTACTATCATTTAGAATAGATGCAGTATTTGATTTTTCATTTAGAATCACTCCAAATATAAATATTGGCTATGAGCAGGGTATTAGTTTTATGACCTTTGAGTTTTTAAATTCAGATGGAGCATCATCTGATGTAATGTTTACAAGTTTAGACCTGAAATTTAGATTATTCTGCAGATTTGCCTTTGGCAATTATTTTATTCAAATATATGGTGGTTATTTCTTGCCAGTATTGGCTGGTATATCTACAACTAGTGGCAGTGTTAATGTCAATGAAATCACATGGGAGCATTTTCAGGGTGCAGAGGTTGGTATTCGTTTTGCCATGTCTAATTTTACTATTGATGCTACTTATATTTTCACAAAAAATTCTGACTGGCATCAACTTCGTGTAGGTTTAGGTTTTTTATTGAGAATATTATAATAACTATAGTTTGAAATATTATATGAGTATTTATCAACATTAGAGAATACTCATATAATTTCATACTTTCTAATGAGGAATCATAAATATCTTTGATTCTTAAGAAGCAATAGCTGAAGGAGAGCATCCTTCACCTTCAACATCCTTTTTCTCCTTTTTCCAGGCATTCATGCCACCCTCTAATTGGTGTACATCCTTAAATCCTGCCAATGAAAAGAACATTACTCCATAACTGGATCGAATGCCTCCTCTACACATAACAATTATACTTGAATCAATATCACTAATCACATTATAGTGCTTTCCAAGTTCCTCAAGAGGAATATTGATGCTGCCGGATATTCTTGATTTACAATAATCCTCTCTACTTCGTATATCAACAATGATTGCCTTATTATTATTTTTCAATGTATCTTCAACCCACTGAGGTGACCTTGATTTGCAATCTCCATTTAATGAGGCCAGAAAATCTGCAGCATTATCAACCTCATTGCCATAATTCATATCTGACATATATTCCTCCATTCTATAAGAACTTCTTTTAATTGAATTGATAGTAATGAAAATAGTTGCCATTGTCAAGTATTTTATTAAATTCTTAAACACCTTTCCTTTTTTATTTAATTAGTATAAATAAAGATATCAATAATATACTTGACCATAGATCACTAATAGTTCCATTTAAATATATGAAGATATCTGATTATACAGAAAATATCTTAATATTCCATGATCCTGGTCATATAATGAAGGGAGCACGTATTCTAAAAAAAAATAATATTTTCAGGGAAATCATTCCCCTTCCAAAGGAAGTGAGCTCACTTTGTGGAATATGTCTCGTCATTAAGCATGATAATCTAAAAGATGCTGAAAGTCTTTTGAATGAGCATAATTTATCATATAGTGTAAAAATAAAAGAGGATGTAACATGACAGATAACTGTAAGACAAAGGAACTCAATATTCTTCGTCTCACTGAATCAGTTAAAGGTTCAGGATGAGCTTCTAAAATAGGTCCGGGTGACCTAGAGGATATTATGACAGATCTTGAGATTCCTCTGCAGAGGGATGTACTTGTTGGATTAGAAACATCTGATGATGCAGGTATTATTCAAATCTCTGAGGATTTAGCTCTTGTTCAAACAGTTGATTTCATTACCCCAGTGGTAGATGACCCATATACCTATGGCCAAATTGCAGCATGTAACAGTCTCTCTGATATATATGCAATGGGTGGCACTCCTCTATCAGCATTAAACATAGTGGGTTTTCCCACTGATGTATTTTCAATAGATAAACTAAAGGAAATTTTAAAGGGCGGCCAGTCAATCCTCAACAAATCCAAAACTAAACTTCTTGGAGGTCACTCAGTTGATGACCCTGAGATGAAATACGGCATGGCTGTAACGGGTCTCATTCACCCAAAAAATATTATTCGCAATATTGGGCTGAAAGATGGATTATCTATCATTTTAACCAAACCTATTGGTACAGGAGTTATAGCCACTGCTCTAAAGGCTGATATGATAAAAAAAGAACATCTCAATGATTTTATTGCATCTATGGCTTCACTGAATAATATTATCCCTCCATTGATGGAAAAATTTTCTATTGCTGCCTGTACAGATGTAACGGGCTTTGGTCTAATGGGCCACCTCAAAGAAATGATAGGGGATGATAACCTGGAAATAAATCTTTTTTCAAAGGAGATTCCAATTCTTCCAGGGGCCATTGAATACTGCGAAACGGGACTGATTCCAGCTGGTCTCTATAGAAATAAAGATTATGTCGGAGATACTGCAAGCATAGGAAATAGCATTTCTCAAGAGATTGCTGATCTTGTTTTTGATCCTCAAACCTCTGGTGGTCTTCTCATTGCTGTTTCCAAAGATGACACTTTTAGAGTGCTCAATGAGATTCAATCTATGGGCTTCACTCAATCTGCTGTAATTGCATCAGTTCATCAAAGTTCAATAAAAAGTATCAATTTAATTTAAACTCCCAACTTTTTTTAAAATAAACTTAAATAATTTCGTCAAAAACATCCTTTTTTGCGTACATTAATAAAGGAGTTTTTATGGTTATTGATACAACTGTTTCTCTGAATATTAATACAATTGAAATACTGAAAAATCTTTCAAATTCTAGTGGTGTTTCTAAATCAAAGATTGTTAGTATTATTGTTGGAATTCTTTCTTCTAATACCTGTTTTTACAGATCAAGAATTCTTACTGAATATCAATCGTTCTATGGCGATGATTTTTTTCGCTTGCATGTTTATCTCAGCGAAGCTGACTTTCAAATTGTTTTTGATCTTCGTCGCTTCTATCGTGCCTCTTTCTCTCTACTAATTACAGAAGCAATAACCAAATACTACAAAGAATTGCTCAAACTACTAAAAGAACCAGATAACTATCTATGTACATGTCACGTACAAATCTATCAAACTATAAAAAATGGTAGGAGCTGGAAACATTATTGGGGAATGCCACCGAAAGAGGAAATACCACTAGAATAAAAACTAAAAAACTGAACGTTTTTCAGTTAAAATTACATATTTTATTGAATGAAAAACAATGTTTTCATAGAATGGTGATAGATTTGATCATCCATGGGGGAATATCATGTCACTATTTAGAAAAATAAATAACTACTTCCTGGGTAAATATTCCAGAGACGATTTTATAGAATATAAAAAAGCTCAATTCATTATGATCTTTTGCATTATGAATACAACTGGAATGCTAATTCTCCTTATATCAACCCTATTTATATTTGATGATCCAAGTAGAAAACAGGATATTAGAATTGCAGCTCCAACATTAATGACAGTTTGCATAATAGTATTATTATTTCTTAAACAAAAAAAACTCGCTATTGCTGCAAATATTCTGGCTTTTGGTGCTTGTTTAACTGCATGTGGTGGTTTTTTTGGAAGAGCACCCCATGTTGCAGGGGTAACAATGGGATACTTCATGCACCTTGACCTTGCTTATGCTACGCTTTTCTGCAGAACTCTTGTTTCTTCATCTATTTTAGGAATGATGGTCGCCACGCATATTGTTTATTATTTTTGGATTGCAAAACCTGTTGTAAAAGGACTAATAAAAAGTACAGCCAGTTCTACCGTTTTTTTGGGTCCTTTAACACTCATTATGCTCTTCATTTGCGCATTAGCAGCAAGTTCATTTTTACAAAAAGCCTTCGCCATGAGCAAAGAAGAATCAAAGAAAAATGAAGAAAACTATAAATTTATAAAATCAATGATGTCAACAGTTCAGGAAACCTCTGAAAATCTTGGAAACTCAATTAGCAGTACCTCAGGTGTAATAACTCAGTTTACTGACAACTCTCAGAGTCAGGCAGCTTCTGTTGAAGAATTATCAGCAACGATGGAAGAAATATCAGCCAGTACACATAATGTTTCAGAAATAACCAGTGATCAAAGCAATTCCCTAAAAGAACTTGTTAGTTCAATAGATACCCTTTCAATGTCAGTTGATTTAATGGAAAACTACAGTAATGAGATTGCTCAGGCTTTTATCTCATTTATGGAATTAACAAAACACAGTAATGAATCATCAAATAAGCTCGAACAAACCAACTCACAAATATATGAAAATTCTGAAGAAATTCTTTCTGTTATCACGATCATGGAAGATTTTTTCGATCACATAAACCTCTTATCACTAAATGCAGCTATTGAAGCAGCCCGTGCTGGAGAATACGGAAGAGGCTTTGCAGTTGTATCAGAAGAAATAGGAAAGTTATCAGAAACAACTTCCCAGGATTTAATGAAAATATCACAAATGATTGAAAAAAACAAAAGGGATGTTGAAGAAGGAAGTAGAATTATTACAGATATACTAAACTTTATAAGAGAGTTATTAACAAACTTTGATGTAATAAAACAGCTTGCAACAGATGCACTCCAGGAAGTAAGTGACCAGAAAAAAATTAAAGATACAATGAACGATATGACACGATCCGTAATTGATCAAGCTGAAAACATTAATTTCCTTATGACTGACCAAAAAGACTCTATTGACAATGTTGTTATTTCTATTGAAAACACCAACAGAATTGTACAAAATAATACTGAAAATACAGAGAAATTAAGAGATCAATCAGAAAGATTACAAAAAATGTCAGACAACTTGAAATCTCATTTTATAAAGGATGAATAAAATTTTAAAGATCATCCCTGTTTAGTACTCGTTGTATGACACCAGATAGGATATCAACAGTATATGGTTTTTCCATAACATCAACAAATCCATATTCATCAAAATTTGACATTACCTTATCATTTGAATATCCACTTGATGCAATAGCTTTAACCTTAGGATCAAGCTCTAATAAATTTTCCAGAGTCTCTTTTCCACCCATTCCTCCCTGAATTGTTAAATCCAGGATAACAAGATCAAATTTTTCATTTTTATAAGCTTCAATAGCTTCTTCTCCATTTTGAACAGCAACAACATCATAACTCAAGTGCTGAAGAATTTTACCTGTTGTTTTTAAAATCAGTTCTTCATCATCCATTAACAATATTTTTCCCTCACCTGCTCGAGCCTCAGAGAATTCGTTATTTACCTTTTCATGGAAAACTCCCTCGGTCTGTGCTGGTAAATACAAATCAAATATTGCACCATGAGGTTTGCAGTTGCCTGCTGTAATGAATCCTCCATGATTTTTTAGAATTGAATAGGCACTTGCCAAACCAAGTCCACTGCCAGAGGATCTTGTTGTGAAAAATGGATCAAAGATTCGATTTATAATCTGTTTCGGTATTCCTGGACCATTATCTTTTATTGCAACATGGACAAATTCTCCACTAAGAAGAGAAGGATGACCATTTTCAATTATTGCATTAACTGCAGTTACCTCAAGCAATCCTCCTTTTGGCATGTAATTCTTGGCATTTAAAACCAAATTATTTATAGCTTGACCAATTTGACCTTCATCAGCTACAATTTGCCACAGATCATCCTGAATATCAAAATTAACACTGTATGTTGAACCACTCATAGTAAAATTAACTGTATCGATTATTAATTCATCAAAAGAAAAAACTTTTTTAATAGGAGCCCCACCTTGTGCAAATGCCAGGAGTTGCTGAGTCAATCCTCTTGCCCGATATGAAGCTCGTTCAGCATCAAATAATATTTTATATGCATCACCCTTTTCTTCACATAGAAGTTTTGCTAAACCAATATTCCCCGTTAAAGCGGTTAAAATATTATTAAAATCATGAGCTATTCCTCCTGCCAAAGTTCCAAGAGCATCAAGCTTATTTCTTTGAACAATTTCCTTCTCCATATTTTTTCTATCAGTAATATCTCTCATTACTAAAATATAACCAATGGTATTAGAAACCATATCACTAATTGGAGCGATGGTAAACTCTACATTTTTATCATTTTCTAATAATTTTGCTTCACGTATCTCGGATAAACCTGTACTAAGAAAAAGTTCCTGTATTAAAAAAAGATGCCCATCTACGTTTTCAAATTTCAATACATCATCAATATGACGATATAATACATCTATACGGTTTTGACTCATTATTCTTTCAGCAGCACGATTTATATAAGTAATTTCACCTAATAAATTCATTGTAAAAACAGCATCACCTATTGAGCGGAGAGTTACAGCTAACTGTTCTCGTTCTTTGTCCAAAGCACTATTGAGAGATAAAAGATCATCATGAGATTTTTCAACTTGTGATCTCATTGTATTAATCCTATCAGCAAGACCTAAAGATAGGAGAAGGACCTGAAGTGCTGAACCTATTTGCTGTCCCCATATAGTAAGAAAATTATGAGGTAAAACCCCAAAGTCTCTTAGAATATTTAACATTGAACCAATAAGAAAAAAAGTCCATGCTATAAGATAAAATAATGCTTCTTTGCTTCCGTTTTTTAAAGATAAAATAGAACTTATCATCAAGACAATCAAAGTTAGAACTGATACTCCCAGTGTTGACCGAATAGCAAAGGCATATGAACCTAAAATTGGAAAAGTTAAACTAACTAAATAAAATCCCCCTAAAGCGAGTAAAATATAATCTAAAATTTTACTGTTCTCTTTAATATTTAGAAATAAACGTGAAAATAGAATTAAATTTAATGCAAGGAATGATACAAAAAAAGGTACACAGGCATTAGCCCACCATGTATTACTTGACCAAATAAATTGAAAAGCTAATCCATTATAGGCTAACCGAAAAAACACAAAACCAAAAATAAACAAAACATAAAACAGATAACTTTTATCTCTTATTGAAAAGAAGATAAAAAGATTATAAAACAGCATGGCAATCATTAGACCATAATACAACCACAGAACTGGTAACTCTTCTTCATTTCTTTCATGAAAAGCATTGGGCGTCCAAAGAGTAAGTGGTATATTAGAGTTACTACTGGTTTGAATTTTTAGAAAAATGATATTTTTACCAAAAGTTAAATTCAATGGAAAGATAATATTTCTATATTTAACAGGTCTTTTAGAAAATTTATAGAGATCACCAAGAGCATATGATTTAAAATTATGATTATATGGAGCATGGATAGTTACAGAATCAATTATTGGATTATCAATTTCAAGATAATACAATTTTTTTGTATTTACCGTAAAATTAATTACTATTTTCAACCAAATTGTTTTATCAGTATACCCATAGCTGGGAATTTTTTTCTTAGGTCTCTTAAATATAGAGTCACCTTTTAATAATAGGTCTGAAATCTCAAGTTTATCATCTAAAGTGATAAATTCTTTTAAATTATTTTCAATTTTTTTTGATTCAACACTTTTTTCAAGATGCAAAACAATATCTTGCCCAGGGGACTCATTGTTGAAGAAAATAACTATTAAGAATAATAATATAAAATACCTTACTTTCATATATCAATATTACCATAATTTAAGATTTTGTAAAGTCTCTATTTCCACTAACAAAAAAAAGTAAATTATAATAGCATAAAAAGATTGGACATGAAGGACTATTAATGTTATTAATTAAGTAAATATTTTTCAAGGGGAAAGGAAATGGCAATCCTGGATGTAGAAATACATAAAGATATAACAACTATACAAATGAAAACTGACATAACAATTCATAACGTTGAAACTGTAGAAGAAATTCTTAAAGATGAATTGAAGAAAAATCCAAAAATCTTGGGTATCAATCTCTCTGAGGTAAACTCTATTGATTCTTCATCAATAGCAATGCTTGTTCGTTTAATGAAAGAAAGCCTTGGCAATGATAATAAAATAATTCTCTATGGTCCTAATCCCGAGGTTAAGGAGATTTTCAAAATAGTAAAACTTCATACCTTTTTTAAAATTATGACACTTACTGAATTTCATGATGCATACTTATAATTTCAACTATTTATTTATGCAATGAGCAGCTTCCTTTGCAGCATGAGAAATGAAACCATATTTTTTAAATATATAATATCGCGCAAGATGCCTTAAATAAGCATCATCAATAGTTTTTGTTTGGTCAATCAACTTTCTAACCTCGGATGGCAATGAATTCTTATTATCAACAGACCGACTATATCCATAACCAGCAGCACTTCTTAATGAAGCATAATAACTTTTTGATTTAATTTTTCTTTTTTTACTTTTCCCTATTGATGAGACAGATCCATTCATTGTTATCTTATAAATCCCCCTATACCTTAAAATGAACATCTGTCCAAAACGATTCATAATTTTAACATAGGCCTTTTTCTTTATTAAAATTATATCACCCTCTAATAAGGTTTGTCCAATTGCAATCTTCTTGCCATTTAGAGTCACTCTGGATTCTTTTTTTAAATCAACCACAACTGAAAGGGGTTTAGAAAATAAGTTATTTGAAAAAAATGAAAAAACTAAAACTATAATTACAATGACTTTTACTTTTATCATAATGCATCCTTTATTTTGGCGAAATTTTTATTTCCAAATCTGCAGTGCCCCAGGTTGAATTATCCATAGTTGACATTGTTACAGATATTCCACGAATAAAATTATTATTATTTTTTTTATTTACTGTTGCCATATATCCCTTCATAACACCTGAAAGTTGATGTATATTGATGGGTTTTTTTGCAACAAAGACTTTTATTCTCTCACGACCTGCCGGCTTTTTAATTTTAAAAAAAAGTTTTTCTCCATTTGGTCCTCTTAGATCATCTGGAATACAGATCCTTTTATCAGCCTTGATTTTAAATTGTTTAAATGGCCCATAAGGCATAAGTATGGTAATATTATTATGAGGATCAACATCAAGTACATATAAATATCCATCAGATTCGGACTCAATATAAAACTTAAAAATATCACCATATTTGTATGAGGTTTTCCCTTTAAATGGTGTAATTTCAATACTAATTCCATCATCAGAAGATTTGAGTGTTGATAATACTTTAAAAGAAGCAATAGTATTTAAACTAAAGAGTACTCCTTTCAATACAGAATCTTTATTCCCACTAAATGAATCTCTAATTCTGCCATCTTTAATATAAACAATTTTAGCCGAGTATTGATTTTTATTTCTTTTCATTATTACTATATAATCAATACTCTTCAACATATTGGCTGTTTTCTTTTTGATTAGTCCACTTTGCTGTAATGCAATCTCTTTAACAATTAGTTTTAAATCTTTTCGTTCAATAATTTCAACAGCACCAAGCTTATTAATAGATTTAATCGCTTCACTATAAAAACTATTATCATTGCAATATATTGCAATGGATACTTTATTAGAAGAGCTACTCAGCACTAGACAAACAATAACAGCACAGCTTATAATCAACATTATTTTTTTCATCATTTCATCTGGACCTTTATTATATATTTTTCAAAACATATATTTTCTTTTCTAAATATTTCCCATCAATTTTTTCTACTGAATAATCATCTGAAAGGTCATCCTTAATAGTTTCATGAATTAAAATTGAATTTTCTCGATCATGAGAAAAAAGCCAGGGAACTATAAGCAAATCATTAAGAGAGGATGACACAGCTGTATATATATGGTTTTCCTGATTAGTAAAGCTACCCATGAAGCACTCATCTTTACTTATAGCTATATCAACATAGAGGGTTTCGCAGTCAAAAAAAATCTGATGGCATAAACTATTTAATGCTAAATTATCAAACTTTATAAGGATAGCTGTCTCTATAACCTTCTTTAACAGATCAACTTCTTCAATGTCACTAAAGTATTCCAATGGCCAAAAAGCAATAAATCCATTTTGAGGTAATCGATTAAAACATCCCCCTGAATCAAAAACAATTTTTCGAACAGAGTTATAATATTGATCCAGGAAAGAATTTATTTTTTTTATATCATATTTTTCATTTACTGGGAGATTTCTAGTCCACCCGGTTAGAATAAATGCATGACCTTTTTGTGGCAAAAAAACACTTTGACTATTTAAGTTTTTCATTTTTGACAATAACTCAGGAGCAATATATTCAGAGAGATGCATCTCTGCTAAAATATTATCATTCTCTGAAAATGCAATTCTAATTAAAACAACTGCAAGAATTGATATAAAAACAATTCCTACTCCAGAAATCAAAGGCAGCCATAGCACATAGAGAAAGAACATCATATATACAAAGAGAACATAAAAAGAAATAAGCAAAGCCCCATAAATAATAATTTTTAAAACTGATTTTTTATATGCAATGGCAATTGAAATAAAAAACATCGTGATCCACAATAGAATTTTAGCTTCAAATGGAACTTCTTTAATAAAATCATTTTGAATATAGTTAGATACAATTGATGCCTGGATAAAAACCCCATAAGATCCTTCACTTTTATTTATTGATGTATAATGATAATCTTTTTTGTAGTCAGCATTTCCAACAATTACCACCTTGTTCTTAAATAATGCTTCAAGAAAAACATTACTTTGTGAACTTTTTAAAATATTTAAAAGATCTTTGGATTTAATAGAATGAAATCCTTGTTCAATATATTCATTTCGAAAATGTATATATCTTTTACTTAAAATATTACTTCTAAGAATATTCCGTCCTATATTCTTTTTATTATAATATTCTTTATAAATCTGAAAAGGAAAAGAATAATAATCATCATATAAAGAAGCAATGGTAAACCTGACAATAGATTTTTTTTCATCACTATCTGATTCTGTTACCTTCCACAAATTAAAGAATCCTTTTGAATCAAATGCTTCAGAATATAAATCAGTAATAGTGCTTCCCATCTCTGCAAAATGTCTTGCTTCTTTTTCACCCGTATAGGGTACAGGAATTAGCTTCATTCCTCCAACTATCTTAATTCCTGATTTTCGAGATTTCTGTAATTCTTTTAATAAAACAAGATCATTTTGCTTGGAATCTTTCTCATCAAAAAGATAATCGAGAGCTATGACCGATGGCTTCCCTCTTGAAATCCCATGAACCACCTTCGCAAGATAATCTCGTGGAGTTATATCTAGATTATTATTCTGTATTTTTTTATCTTTAAGAGTTCCACTTTGAAGATAAACAACAATAAGAGAAGGATCTTTTTCTTGATTCTTAATAATATACTTTTGGGGCAAAGCCCTTTGCTGAAGTCTATGGTCGAGGGTTTTGACCTCAGATGTAAAAACAAAGGCCCAGAAGACAGCGCTTATACCGGCAACTAAACTGACAACAAACTCTATTACAAAACTGGATCGCAAAAAAGGTGATGAAATCTTTGGAATATGCATATCTCTAAGATATTCTTTTTTTAGTAAATCATCAATACATTTTTAAATAAAAAATAAATTCAATTATTAAGTTGAAAAAAAAGTAGTATTTGATATACATTACTATAGGAGACTGTTATGAAACCATTTTTTATAATATTAATTTGTATATCCTTTTTTTCACAATCCCTCTATGGAAAGCAGAGCCAACCACATCTTCTCATTGATCCTGTTGGTCATAGTTCTCTTGTTAGAAAAGCTATATTCTATAGTAATGGCTCTAAGCTCATATCATGTAGTGAGGATAAATCAATAAAGTTCTGGGATTTAAAAAATAATGATCTGATTCGCACAATATATGGACACAGAGGCAATAGAGCACAGGGATATTTTTATTCAATAGCAAAATCACCAAATGAAAAGATTTTAGCTGCTGGTGGATGGTTTGCAGGCCATAAATACGGCAACAAAACACTTGGTCTTATAAGAATCTACAACATCGCAACGGGTAAAGTAATTCATGGCCTCAAGGGACATATCAGTGCTGTCTTAAATCTTAAAATATCAAATAACGGTAGATACCTTGCTTCATCTTCAGCAGATAAAACAGTTCGAATCTGGGACCTAAAAAAACTGAAGTTATTGCATACCCTTCAATATCACAAATCACAAATATATGGCCTTGATATATCTCCTGACTCCAGATATGTTGCATCTGGAGATATGAATGGATCTCTCGCAATATGGGATATAAAAGAAGGTACCCTCATTAAGAGTAATGATAAAGCTCATAAAGATGGACTAATGGGCATCTCCTTTTCTCCAAATGGAAAATATATAGCAACAGCTTCACATGACAAAACAGTTTCATTGTGGAGTGCTAGAACATTTAAATTTATTAAAACCATTCATAGATCAAGAATCATGTATTGCCAAAGAGTTCTTTTTTCAAAGGACAGTAAACATCTCCTCTTTGGCGGTCAGACCTTTATTACTAAAAAAAATGGTAGGAGGTATTACCCTCTCTATTTTTATAATATGAAACAAGGAATAGTAAAAAAAATTTACAAGGGAGTAAAGAGCACAATAGTATCCCTCGACATATCGAAGTCAGGCAAACTCATAGCAATAACCTCAGGAAATAATCATAGAATAAGCATAATAAATTTTAAAAGCCTAAAAAAAATCCAAACATTCACTGGTTTAGGGAGCAATGTTGTTCGTACCGCATGGTCACTTGACAGTAAGACAATTTATTTTGACAACAGATATATACAAGGTTCTCAAGGAAGGAAAAATCTGTTTTCAAGAGCTATATCTCTTGAATCTCTCAAAGTAAGAAAAAAGAAAATCAATGAAACCTATACAAGACAGATCTCTTCTTTACCCACTGCTAAGATCTATGTAAAAGAATTTAGCTTATATAATTCTAAAATATATATAAACAACAGACCTGTAATTCTACCAATTAGAAAGGATGGAATTCGCTCATACACACTTTCTCCAGATGGTAAATATCTCATTGTTGGAACAAATTTTTATCTCTTTCAGATCGAAGTAAAAACCGGCAGTATCCTAGGTGAATTTTCAGGTCACAATGGTGTTATTCATTCTGTCAATGTTAGCCCTGATTCAAAATATCTAGTAAGCGGATCAAGTGACCAGACAATTCGTATCTGGAAATTAAACAATTTTAAAGGCAAAAGAATATTCTGGGCTCCTGCAAAAATGGGTGCAAACTGGATCAAAATGACAAAACAATATTATCCTCAAATTAATTTATATACTTCTGAAGGAGGTAGAAATCTCTATGATAATTTCAAAAGGGATGCACCCAATTATGCCCATGCAGAATTTTTAGTCAAAAAATTTCCTAAAACAGAACCTATCGTTTCAATCTTTATTTCTAAAAAAGATCATCATCTTGTTTGGACACCTGATTTTTATTATACAGGTCACAAAAAACTTTTTAAATATGTGGGATGGGTTGTAAACAAAAAAGATGGACTCAATGCAGATTTTTATCCCTTTGAGCAATTTGATTTAAAATATAACCGGCCAGATATAATTTTCAAACGATTAAGAAAAACTGATTTAGAAACAATAAGAACCTATCAAGCAATCTACAAACAGAGATTGAAGATTATGAATTTCTCTGAAAATGATCTTTCTGGAGAGCTCCATCTGCCTAAAATCAAATACTCAGTTAAAAAAATCAACACTAGATATATTAAGCTTAAAATATCAGCCTCTGACAGTAAGTTCAATTTAAAGCAGATAAACATCTATCACAATAATGTTCCAGTAGAAGGCATCAATGGAATTAAATTAAACAGAAGAAATAAAAAGATTTCCTATAAACTAAAACTGGTTAAGGGAATAAATAAAATTCAGGTAAGCACAATTAATGTTAAAGGTGTTGAATCTTTAAAAAAAACATATAAAACTTTAAGCAATCAATATCAATCAAAACCAGATTTATATATTGCCGTAATGGGAGTAAGTAAATATAAAAACAAATTATATAATTTAAGATATGCTGACAAAGATGCAAATAATTTAATCTCAAGCTTTCAAGGTACATCTATCTATAAAAAAATTCATATCTTAAATCTTAATAATACAAAAGGCATAAAAAGAAATAGATCTAAAATCATCAGTTTTTTCAGAAGAAGCAAAAAGCACGATCAAGTCATACTTTTCATAGCTGGACACGGCCTTAGAGATAAAAATTATTTATATTATTTTGCTACCCATGATATAAATTTCAAAAAACCTTCTAAAAAAGGGTTAAGCTTTTTTGCAATTGATTCTATTATGAACAAAATTCCTTCACTCCAGAAAATTATAATTATGGACACATGCTTTTCTGGAGAAGCAGATGCTGTTGATCTCGTTTTGGCTCAAGACAAAACATCAGGAAGTAACATCACATTTAGAGATGCCTCTTCACGAAATAATGCAAGAGGAATTGCCACAATTATAAAGAAAAGAAATCAAAATATTCGAAAAGATTTTTTCAGTAATCTAAGGCTCGGCAATGGATCAATTATAATATCTTCATCAAGCTCTGTTGAGGTTTCCTATGAAGGGATTAATAGTATGGGAAAGAAAATTAAAAATGGTGTTTTTACATATTCAATAATCAAGGGAATAAAAAATCATAGGGCAGATTACAACAAGGATAAAAAAATACAGGTTTCAGAAATCATAAAATTTATTCTCAAAGAAGTATCTCAAATAACGAAAGGAAAACAAACTCCCACTCTCAGAAGGGAAAACCTTGAGTTTGATTATAGTATTTATTAAAAGTTATATTGATATAACTTCAACAAAGATAATTAAAATAATTCTAAAACTTTAATGGCAAAAAAAAACCCCGGAATATCCGGGGTTTTTAAATCAGCTATACAATATAACTTATGAAGGTTTCTTATTACCAGAAAGGGCTTTTGCCATTCTGTAAGATGCTCTCTTTAGTAATGGTACACCAAAAGACATTGTAGCAAAGAGTGAATACATATCTTTAACTTCTTCTGCCTTTGCAGTACTAATTGTTTTAGCTTTCTTTCCAACAGGAAGACCAAAAGTAGAAGGAGCATCACGAAGAATAGTGATAACTCTTAATCCGCCAAATTCCTTTAAACCATAAATACTGGCCTTTGGAAATTCTTTTTTGATATCCTTTACACGTTCTTGAGCCATTTTAATGATCTCAAGTCTATATCCAAACTTTAGAGCGCCACTTGGACAGGTCTTAACACAAGCTGGAATATCTCTCTCATTAAGAGTACAGGCATTACACTTGTGAGACTTATCTTTTATAACGATCCGCTGTCCCATATCATTAACATGAGTTTTGTCACTGACTTGAGGTACATCATATACACATTCAGTTACACAGGCACCACAACCGATACATTTTGACTGATCAATAACTGTAAATCCATCCTTCTTTGAAATAGCCTTTTCAGGACAAACAGCAATACAGTTTGCATCGATACAATGATAGCACTTCTTGTGCATGATATTCCACTCAGGACGATCAGTATCTCTTTTTCTTAATTTAAAAAACTTCACGTGATTCCAAGTAATTGCAGAAAGTCTTCCAGGATTGGTATATTCAGGACCGGCAAAAAAATCAGTCTTTTCACCGGGTAGTCCATTCCACTGCTTACATGCTACCTGACATCCACGACATCCCTGACATCTGGTTGTATCTACGAAAAATGCTTTATCTGACGACATATCCTATACCCCCTACGCCTTTTTAATGTCTACCAGGAATGCTTTAAATTCCGGTATCATTGTATTGGCATCACCAATATGTGGTGTGAGATTATTACAGGAGTCTCCTTTAGAGAAGCAACCATAACCAAAATGCCAGACCATACCAACCATTTCTACTTCCTTACCCTGAACTTTGTAAGGTTGTACTCGGTCAGTCACAAGTGCGCGAGCTTTAATATCACCACGCTTATTAAAAATTCTTATCATATCGCCATTGCCAATTCCCTTTTTCTTTGCGAGCTGTGGACTAATCTCACAGAACATATCAGGAACAAGCTCATTAAGCCATGGCAGGTTACGTGTCATTGCACCAGCTTGCCAGTGTTCTGTCACACGATATGAAGTAGCAACATAGGGATACTGTGAAGCATCACCATATTCACCAAGAGTAGATGGAAGAATAACAGCAGCAGGATTAACCTTCTGTGAATTCATAAGGTTCTTAACTGGACTTTCCATTGGCTCATAATGCTCAGGCATTGGACCATCTTTAAGACCAGCTGCAAAGAGACGACCTCTACCTTCAGAAAGCATGATAAAAGGATGTCTTGCACCGGGCTTGCTCATTCCATCAGGAACATCACCAACCCACTTACTACCATTCCACTTAATAACCGGCTTCTTTGGATTCCATGGATTACCCTGCTTATCAACTGAAGCACCATTATAAATGATTCTTCTGTTTACAGGCCAGCACCATGACCACTCATGGAACATTTCCATACCAGTATGGTCTTTACCGTTTCTACGGGCCATGTTATTTCCATCGCCATTGAAACTTCCACTATATAACCAGTTACCACATGCTGTTGTTCCGTCATCCTTAAGCTTGGTAAAGTTCTTAACGAGTTTACCCTGCTTATCGTGACCAGCCCACTGATAACCATTAATCTCTTTTGCAACAAGCTTCGGATCACACTCTTTGTGTCCCTTATGCTTGTAATGCCAGTTTGCCTTAAGGATAGGTTCAGGTAGAGCAACCTTCTTTCCTGCCTTAACATCAGCTTTATAAAGCTCACGAATTGCTAAGAAAAGATCATTGAGAAAATCAAGGTCAGTAATTGCATCCCCAGGAGGATTCTGAGCCTTATATCTCCACTGTGCCCATCGGCCAGAGTTACTTACACTACCCTCTTTCTCAACTGATGAGGCCATTGGTAGCAAGAATACCTCTGTATTTATAGTCTTAGGATTAACTCCAGGACGTTTCCAGAAAATTGATGTATCAGTTTCCCAGATGTCAGCACAAACAAGCCACTTCAGTTTTTCAAGTGCCTTAGTTTCTTTGTTAGAGTTAGGACCACCAACTGCTGGGTTGGTTCCCATAAGAATCGCACCTTCATGGGCCCCTACATACATATCTTCAAAAACAACAATATGAGGATAAGCCTTAGATGCCTTTGGTACCCAGTCATATCCAAAATCATTTTCCTTAGTAGCTGCATCACCGTACCATGCTTTGAGCAAGCTCACAAGATACTTAGGCTTATGCTTCCACCAGTTCAGACTCTTCTTGTCATTTGACTTTGGAGTATTATTCTTAATATATGCCTTGAGGTTAACATCTTTCTTAGTCTTTGGAATTCCAAGGTAACCAGGAAGTATGTGCCAAAGAATACAGTGGTCAGTAGAACCCTGTACATTTGATTCACCTCTAAGAGCATTGATACCACCACCTGCAAGACCAATGTTACCCATCAATAACTGAAGAATAGCATAGGTACGAACATTCTGTGTACCAACTGTATGCTGAGTTGTTCCCATTGCATACATGATTGTTGCAACCTTATCTTTAGCACTGGTTTCCATGTAGATCTTGCAGAGCTTTTCAAAAGTCTCTACAGAACAACCAGTAATAGAGGAAACTTTTTCTGAAGTATATCGAGCATAGTGTTTCTTCATCAGCTGATATACACAGTTAGGATTCTTCAGTTCTGGGTCATGAATTGGAACACCCTTATCATCTAACTGATATTTCCATGTTGCATTATTATACTTACGTGCTGCTGTATTATAACCAGAGAAAAGACCATCATTAATGGCAAAGCCCTTATTGACGAGAAGACCTGCATTGGTATAATCTCTTACATAGTCTTTCTGAATAAGGTCTTTAGAAAGAGCATAATTGATCATTCCATTCATAAATGCAATGTCTGTTCCAGGTCTAAGTGGGGCATAGAGATCTGCTAGAGATGAGGTTCTAGTATATCTGGGGTCAACACTAATGAGTTTTCCGCCATTGTCTCGAGCCTTTTGAACGTACTTAAAAGAAATAGGATGATTCTCAGCTGCATTAGAGCCAATAATCATTATTACGTCAGCGTGCTGGATATCATTCCAGTGATTTGTCATGGCACCACGGCCAAATGTATTCGCCAAACTGGCGACTGTTGCGCTGTGTCAGATACGCGCCTGATGTTCCAAGTAGGAAATTCCCATGATTCGGGAAAACTTGGTCCACACGTAACATTCTTCATTATCAAGAGCTGCACCACCAAGACCAACAAGGCCGGCTGCTCTATTTACTGTGTATCCACCTTCTTTTTCAACAAAGGTATTATCACGAGTATCTTTGACTCTCCGTGCAATCATGGATATAGCTTTGTCCCATGTAATGGTGTCCCATTTATCTGCGCCGGGTTTTCTGTGTTGAACTTTTGTTAATCTTTGTTTTACTGGGTTTTGTGCAACTTGATAAAGTGCACTACCTTTTGAACATAATGATCCCTTATTGATCGGATGATCAGGATCACCTTCTATATTGATTATTTTACCATCTCTGGCTGAAACAATCAATCCGCACCCTACGCCACAATATGGGCAAATAGTTGTGCTCTCTTGCGATCTTCTTAATTTATCCGGCATTTTCTTACAGCCGGTTAAGAAAGATACGCCGCCAAAAAACGCTCCTGCAGTTGTCGCTCCGGACAACTTCAGGAAATCTCTTCTGGTTACAGGCATAAATTTCCTCCTTCAAAAAATTAGCCATGTAAACAGACGTTTCCGATAATGGATCAACTCCCTATGAAAAGTAAACAGATTGCAGTTTTGTATAGAATAAAGAAGGATAGGGAAATGGTGATGACACAAGCGTTACTCTTCCCCTTCTTCATTCACAAAACAATTTAAGCAAAAGCTGCTTTTGTGATCTCTTGGCTCTTCTTTCCAAGCGCGGGAGGCTAAGGGATTTCCCCCTTAACCCATAGGCTGTTGTCTCATAGCACCACACCTTAGAGAAAACAACTCGAAGAGTACATCGGTTGTGTCTATTTTACTTTATAATTGCATTAATAGAACTATAAAATTCCCTGTCAATGATTAATAATCATTAAATAGTTTTTTGTACAGAATTACGAGTCTAAGCAATTTAGAAAATTCTTTAAAAGATTTTAGAGAATCAACCACGGCATTTTATTTTCGAATAATTGCCGAAGATATGTATGTGCTTATTGTTTTATCCATGAGTTTCACATAAAGAAGAGAAAGAAGCCTATAAATCTGGTTATAATTTATGAAAGCAGGAGGATCTATAATCAGGTTCACATCCCCACCTTTTTCTATAAAAAATGAGGATGTTTAATCAAAGAGCCATATAATTTAAAAAAATCTATTTTTCTACTACTTGATATATTATCCAAATCAAATAACTCGACATAAAATTATCACAAAATCTCTTGACTTTACCAGAAAATAATATACAAAATTTTAAAATTATATTTAAGGAATAATATGTGAGGAATTATGAAAAAAAATAAACTGATAAGTTTTCTTTCTCTCTGTATCGTATTGACTCTAACCTTAAGCTTTATGAGCTGCAATAACTCAAAAGACAATGCATCAAAGAATGATGATAAAAAACAAGATTCCATTGATTATTCAAAACGTACAATGAGTCAATTGTCACATGACTTCACTACTGGTGAAGCCGAAGGATTTAAGACCACCATGTGTGGAAATATTTATGGCGAACATGGCGCTATGCAGATCAGCCCCAGAAATACAGAGAATATTTTGGCTCGGGACAAAATTAAAGATTTTAAATGTAAAATAGAAAACATTAAAGACAAAGAAACTGAAAAACTCAGTGAATTAATTATTTCAAGAAGGGGAACCTTTAGCAAGTCCCATATAACTCCCGGAAAAAAGTTTTCTGAAAAATGGAAATGCTTTATTACTAAAAAGAACTTCATCGACACCTTTTCAAAGAAGATGCCTCTACTAAAATGTGAAAAAACTTTTGATTCGACTGAAAAGAAGATTGATTTCGATGAAAGCTTTAAAGGAGCTTCAATTTTCATTAAATCAGAAGGACAAATAATACATCAGATCCAAGTTGAGCTGAAAAAAAATGGAAAAGCAGAGTTTCCTAATTTTGAATCATTTTTCATCTCAAAGGCAAATTGGATAAAAAAAGACAATAAAATTATCATCAAAGGAATAGGATCACCAGACAGAAAACTTGGCTGTGAATGGGAATGTCAGGGTCAAGGGGAAAAATGTGTCACCAAATGTACAGGTGACCGAATCAAAGAATATGGCAAGGATATGCCTGACAACATACCCATTACTTTTATCATCAATATTTCTAATATGAATTTATTAACCTGTGATATTATTGCAAATGACCCAAAGCCTATAACTGGAAAGAAGGTATGGGATTATGGTTCTCAAAAAAATATTACATGTGGACCCTTTAAAGAAATACAATAGATATAACAAGGGCTGATTCTCAATCTAACAGCAGCTTTGTTATTCAATAAATTTCTTCATGAACAAAGCATTATGATTATAATAAATATTTTTCTTATTTTCAAATCTATGACAGGTACCCAGTGCCCGTCATAGAAGTTTACTTTTCACAGGTTACTACCAATGATCTCTTTTAATCCTATTTGCTAAAAAACTGGGGATTATCATTTTTATACTTACTATAATCACCGGTGCTGTCTTCATACTCACGTTGCAATAATTCTTTATTATCCACAATTACTTCTATTGATGATCCTTGTATGCTCCGAAACTTCTGTTTCAAAGTTTGAGAAACTAATAATGTTGGATCACCAAAGATAACCATGCCAAGATACCAGTCATCCCTCTTTACTCCCTTTGAATTATACCATTTTCTATAGGCTTCTCCCCAGGTTTTTCCAGATGCCAATTCTTGATGAAATACCTGAGGCTCCCAGTTACCACCTATTTTTGTTGAACCAAGAGTTGCCAGTCCATAGTCAGTATTTATTAGATAGGTCATAGCAAGATTACTTTGAACAAATCGCGCTGCTGAGCAATCAAAAAGATTATAAAAGGATCCCTTAAAGTTATATTTTTTTATATCATCAAGGCCAACTCTTTCACTGCCATAATAACCATGAATATAAAGACCTGAAGAAGATGAATGAATCCATTGATATACGTACTCAGCACCAGTTATTGTTAAATAATCTATATATTTTAATCGTGTGGTTTCATCGAGACTCTGATAGAGATTCACCTCTTCATATGTTGAATCAAGACCGAACATATTGTTATAATTAAAATTTCTCCAATCATCATCTTTAAATATAAAAGCACCCTTTCTTACCAGAGATCCACCTTTTTTGTAATCAACAACCTTTTCGAGGTATCCATTTATTTCACCAACACTTCCCTTTAAACGTGATACGAAAATCTCTGTTTCAATGGCGTGATGGTTATCAAACATACCGTCTCCATTGGAATCAATCCATATATCATCAAAATCCATTAAGTAAACATCAAAGGGAAATTCTTCATTATATTTATTATAGGTTCTTTTTTTATACCATGCTGCCGGGAGATTACCTATTAAGAATGCTCCTTTGATATTGTGTTTAGTATAGTAATCTTTAAGCAGGGAACGCAATTCCTTAACAGTTCCACCCTTGTACTGTATTGCAATGACATTATGATTCTTTTTCGATAATGCATTTATATAAGCGTCTAAATTTGTTTTAATTGAAGTGTATATTCTATCTTCAACAACGAGAAGCAAATCAGTGGTCCCTGTATAGTAACCATTATTTTTTGTTGCAACACTGTCATCACAACCGGTAAAAATGAGTATAGCGACCATAAAAGAAGCTGTTAACTTTGTTGTTTTGAGAATTTTTCTTATTAAGAAATTAGAAGAGTAAAATTTAAGTTTGTTAAATGATAAAAAGTTTCTCAATTGAGCTGTTTCGATGCATTTCATAAGGCCTCCTTTAGAGACATTGAGCATTTCAACAGTATCCCTCTGACACATTGTCTTTACCATTCTCTCTATCTCTTATGGTAAATATACATAAACTCACTTTAATGTAGTATATGCCATTTGGTATAGCTTTATAAATATTGGGAAAAAAGAAGCTTAAGTTTTTTTGGATAATTGATGCAAAGGTTTAATTTATTATATGATCAATTTTCTTCTTCAATTTTTTTATAGAGGGCAAATAATTCAAATTTAGAATGGGTCCATGTTTTTTTGTAAATATTGAGAATATGATTTTTTGCAGTTCCTGGAGATATTGATATTCTTTTAGCAATATCCTTTGTTGATATCCCCTTTATCAGTAGCTGAAGGATCTCTCCTTCTCTCTTTGTCAGGTTAAAATTATTAATAAAATCATGACTATCTTCTTGAGCTTTGACTATTATTGTTGTGTTGGATATATTATCACTCTCTGGTTTAATGTTATTAACTTTAAATTCATATTCTGCAAAGAATATAGTATCATTATGTTTAATTCTGGTTTCTACTTCAATCTTTTTATTATTAACAGCCGTACCATTGGTGCTATTTAAATCAAGAAGATAGACCTCATCATCTTTAAACATAAATTGTGCATGTTTTCTGCTTATTTTTACAGAATTTAAGAATAGATTACAGTTAGCATTTCTTCCCACAATAAATGGAAATTTATCCAGGGGAATTATCCATGATTTCCCTCCTGGCATAACTCCTTCCAGATACCAGGTATAATTTTGATTGAATGAAGTCATGAGACTATTATTGATATAAAAAAGTTTTTTTCAACAAACTTTTTTTAAAAACTACTGGAAGTCTGCTATAATTAAATATAATTATTAAGGATATAATTTAGATCAATAATTGGAGTCACTATGTATAAATTTGTTATATTCATTCCTGAAACACATCTTGAAGAAGTGAAAGAGGCAATCTTTACTGCAGGTGCCGGTAAAATCGGTAACTATGATAAATGCTCCTGGCAGACAAGTGGTGTGGGCCAATTCAGACCCCTTGAAGGAAGTGATCCTTTTCTCGGCAGTACAGGTGAACTTGAATATGTTGATGAGTTTCGCCTTGAAATGGTTTGTGAGGACCATCTCATTAGTAAAGCTGTTGCTGCCATGAAAGAGGCCCATCCCTATGAAGAGCCTGCATACGATGTATGGAAGCTGGAGGATTTATAAAGAGGTTCACATCCCCACCTTATAAATTGATGAGGATGCCTCAATAAATATAATTATACTTTAAAATAATCTATTTGATCGCCCATATCTTTGGCGTTTTTATCGAGTAAATCTGAGGTTGTAGAAAGTTCTTCTGAGGCAGCAGCATTTTGTTGTGTTATATCACTGAGCTGTAACATGGCAATGTTTATCTGACCAATACCGGTTTTCTGTTCTTCAGAGCCCTGGTATATCTGTTCAACAAGATGTGCTGTATTTTCTATATCCTGAAGTATTGTATTAAAAATTCTACCGGCCTGTTCTGAAACCTCAACACTGGTTGTCACGAGCTCAGTAATATCTCTAGAGACCTGATCACTCTTTTCAGCTAACTTTCTTACCTCACTGGCGACCACAGCAAACCCCTTGCCATGCTGGCCTGCACGAGCAGCCTCAATTGATGCATTGAGAGAAAGTAGATTTGTTTGAGATGCTATATCTTGAATCTGTACAATCTTTTCTGAGATAGTCTTCATATAATCAATTGACTGTTCAAGAATTGTTTTACCATTACTGGAAAGCTCAAGAGTCTTTTTAGCTATATTATTTGTATCAGAAGCATTGGCAGTATTTTGATCAACCATTGCTCCAACCTCTTCCATTGATGAGGTTATCTCCTCAACGTTAGATGCCTGATCACTGGCTGATGTGGCAATATCTGAGGCTGATTCATTGATATCATTACTACTTCTTTGAACAATATCTGATGAATTTTTAACATTCCCCAGAACATCCTGTAATCGAGATAACAATGAATTGATATTCTGACAGAGAAACCCTAATTCGCTATTTGTCACAATTGAAACCTTTTTGATAGAAAGATTTCCTGATTCGATATTTTCAATAGCTGACACAACATTTGATACAGATCTCTTTGTACCCATTGATGATTCATACATTGTGGCCACAATTGCTATGGCCATAAGAATCATAATAAAGGTCAGATGGATTCCTAAATTTTCAAATTTAATATTATAACTATTTGAAAGGACTAAAAAAAAACTCAACATAACGGTTGGAAATAGCGCAATAGCAACAATCATGAGTAGCTTTCTCATGTTTTCAGTAAGATTTCTAACCTCAGTTTTTTTTATTGTAATATTATGAAACCGCTCATCATCAAGATAGGATGTAACAATTCTTTCACTTCCAAAAAAATATAAGGCTATAGTATAGGGGATTGAAAAAACAGGTAACATCATCAATGTAACAGTTCTTAAATCAGTTAACATCCCCAGAGATGAAAGGGTTGCAATAACCATTATTGCTGCAAAAATCCATCTCAAAGGAACAAGAAAAAACTCCTGCCAGGGATATTTCAATAATTTCTTTTTAATCTCATAGGCATTAACATCAATATCATCAAAATCTCTAACTATTGAATTAAAATAAAAATATCTGAAAATTACATGAGGAACCAAAACCGTTGAAGCTGCAATTCCTACTGCTAAAATTAGTCCAGGTATTTCACTGGCCTTAAACTGACCACCAAAATAAATAAAATAACCAGCAAAGGGCACAATTACAAGCATTGTATATCGCTCAACAGCAACTGAAACCTGAAGATATAATTTTTTAGGGTTCATGAATTTCCTCCTGATATCTAACATTATTATAAATTTATTTTCTTAAAAGTCAAAAAAAAAATCAATTAAGTTAAAATGTCAAAAAAATACCAAGGTTATTTAATCCTTGGCACAGTGGGAGGACATGAATATGAAATGTGATTTCTAGTTTTTTAACTGTTCATAATTTTCAATTATTTCAGGATTCGCTTCAAAAACAGGTATCTCATCTATTTGATTAATAGTTTTTCCAGATGATAACTTATATTGCTCTATCAAACTACTAAGCTCTGTTGCCTTCATTGAAAGATCTTCAGATGAAACTGCAAGCTCTTCAGCACCAGTTGATGTTTCAGTTGCAAATGATAAAGTAGCATTTATCTTTTCAACCATGGAATTGATTCCATTATTTTGTTCATCAATAGCACATATAATATTTTGAGATTCTTTATTTAACTCACTCATTACACCACCAATATGCTGATGATTATAATTTTGAGTAGAAGTAAGAACATTTGTCTCTTCAATAAGTTCTGTGTATTGAATTACATTATCCTTGATTACATCATTATCATTTCTAATATTAGAGACTATCTCTCTACCTTCAGTAACTACCTCGTAAATTTCATTTGAAAGAACATGAATCTCCTTTACCAGTGATGAACTATTATCAGCTAATTTTCCAATTTCAGAAGCTACCACTGCAAAGCCAGCTCCCTGTGCACCTGCACGTGCAGCTTCAATTGATGCATTTAGGCTCAGCATATGAATTTGCTCAGAGATTACGTCAATTGATGATAAGAGAGTTGATATTTTTTCAGATACATCAACTATTGATTTCATTTTATCCGTTGCAGAGTTAACCTTATCTGAACCCTCTAAAATTAATGAAATAGATGTGTCACTGAGAGATTTCACCTTTGACATATTAGTGGCTATCTCTTCTGATGAGGATTCAAGATCCTTAATGGCAGCTGAAGATTTTTTCACCTCACCCATCTGGTTAACAATATTAAGATTTATAGATTTCAGTGTTAACATAATATTATCAATATTCAGTTTTACATCATTGATATAGTTAACCTGCTCATTTGTGTTATTTCCAATAGTGGCAGATGTTGCAGCTAACTCTTCACTGGATGCTGACAATGATGCAGCTGTAGTTTGCATATAACTAATAGTTTTATTACTAAAATTTATTACATCATTTAATCCTTGAGACATTACTCCAATTTCATCTTTTGATTTATGATGGATATTTTGTGAAAAATCACCATTTGCAACCTTTCTAAGAACAGAAACCATAGTGGAGATTGGATCAAGATTTTTATTTATAATTATACCGAGACTTATGAATAATATAAAAAAGCCGAAACCAATAATCGCAACAAGAATGAAAGTTAATGCAGAAATTTTTTCATTTATATCAGTAATTTTATAACCAAGAACTATACCTCCCCAAAATTTTCCTTTTAAATGTATTGGTGCACTGGTTAAAATCATAACAGAACCTGTATCTCTAATATAAGTATTAGTATGTGGTCCATTTGTTTTAATCATCTTACCAAGATAATCCCATTTTCTATTGGTTCTATTTGCTGTTACATCAGCTGAATATTTTCCGATTATCTTTTTACTGTTTCGAGAATGATGGAAAGGAACAAAACCATTTTTATCCATTAAAACTGCAAATGAGACCCCCTTTGTTTTCAAAAAATGATCTTCAATTTTTCTAATTTTTTTTCCCAATGCTACACTTGAACTATAAGAAGTCATATAACGAATATTACTATCTACTGAACCATTCTTTTTCTTTAAAGAATATGAAAAAACTTTTTTTACGTCTGCATTCTTCTTTAATTTCTTTGCGCCCCACAGATCGATACATTCATTTATTGATAATTTTTTATACTTAAAAGACATAAAATCATAAACTGAATACGTACCCTTTGAAATTTCATCTAATAAGGCATCTTGCCCGAGGCCTGAAATCATTGTTGCTAATTCTGTGGTTTTCTTTTTAGATTCATCTATTATATATTTTTTTGCAAATTGAGATGTGATAACAATTACAATTAGAGTTGTAATACTAATTATTATGCAAAGACGAAATAATATTTTTCTACAGAGACTTTTTTGAATAAAACCCATAATGTTTCTCCTTTTCAGTTCAACATAAGACAAAGTACAAAAACTCTTTATAGTTGTCAATAACTGGACAAAATAAAAACAATGACAATATTGTCATATACAAATAGAAAAAAATAAACATGACAAAAACCTCTTATACAAAATCAATAAATTTGTATTAAAAATTTCATATAACTGAACAAAGAAGCCATGAATAACGATAAAAGCTTTGAACAATTCATCTTTTAATTTGACAAATGTAAAATAATAGAACCCTATGGCTTAATATCAAAAAAGGAATGATTATGAAACAGAGCGATTACCTCAAAAAACATAAAGACGAAGCACTTAAAAATAATTTCATCACAGAAGATGCCTTAGAATTCTATGATAAACTCTATATGTACCTTGAAAAACAGGAAAATCAGATAAAAATCGATGAACCTGAAGAGTTCTTTCTTGGGCAATCACCAATTCTTAAAGCTACGAAACTCATCAATCTCGAATCAATCAAAGAAACAGCAGATGACCTTATTCTTCTACTCAATGAAACTCATCCGGGTCTTGACCTTTCAATATACAAGACTCATATATTAGAAAAAAATAAGACCATAAGCAATTCTCTGGATTTATTATTGGCAGGGAAATTTGAAGAGCTTCAAAAGATTGCTGATGAAATGAAAATGGGAATATCAGAGCATATTTTTATAATTCTTAATCTTTTCAAACCAGCAGTTAAAGTTCTTCGAAGTGAATATATTAAAGCCCATGAAGAACATGAAGAGCAATGGGAAAAAAATTACTGTCCATTTTGTGGATTTGCTCCTGAAACATCAAAAATCAATCCATCAAAAGACAACATTCGCCATTTACATTGCGGCTTTTGTGAAACTGAATGGAAATTTCCCCGTATTACCTGCACTGTATGTGAAAGCAAAGATCATGAAACACAGGGTTACTACGTACATGAAGATTTAGAAATGTATAGATTTGACTTTTGCGAAAAATGTAAAAGTTATATTAAAACTATTGTGATTCCTGAACATAGAGAAGAAGAGAACATTGATCTTACTGTAGAAAACGTACTAACAACATCTTTAGATGCCACTGCAATTGATATGGGATTTAACCGACCATGAGTTTAGCAGTATGTATATTCATTCCCTGGGAAAAGGCTGAGGACATTCCTCTTTACGATGGAGTTGATCCTGTAGAATTGCTTATCAAGCGATTTCAGCCTTCTGATCATATTATCAATATAATTGGTCCACCTGATTTCCAGATTCCTCAGGGAAACTGTATTTCTTATGATGGAAATACATATCTTCAATTGATAAAACATGCTTTGAATAGCATTGAAAGTGAAAGAATACTGCTTCTTGGTGCAGATCAGGTTAGGTTAACTCGAGATTTCACAGATTACCTGCAAACTCTCCCTGATTACTATGACATTATAATTCCAAGCGGTATGAAATACAGACCAGCCATCTACAGTCAGAGCTGCCTTGACAAACTAAATGATCTCAATCTTGAAACAAAGAGCCTTGAAGATCTCTGTAATGGCTGCGAAACCCGCTATATAACTGAAGATGAGGTCTATTTCTACGAAGATCCTGAGGAGATGTTCATATCTTTAAAGGTAGATGACTTTGAATAAGGGTGAGACCAATGGAAAAACTCTACACCATAAAGGCAGGAAAAAAAGCTAAGGAAATTATTTCAGATAAAGGTCTCTGTGCTGATGATATAGAAATCATTGCCGGAGCCTCTGGTGGCCCTAAGTGGCTGGTTCTTGCTGGAATTGACGATCATCTACCAGGCTTCATAGAGAAAAGAAAATCATCTGCTCCGGTTCATCTCATCGGTTCTTCCATTGGATCATGGCGTTTGGCAGCCTATGCATCCAAGGAATCACAAAAAGCTCTAAAGAATTTTGAGATAAATTACAAGGCTCAGGTCTACAAAGGAAGACCCACTGCCAAAGAAGTTTCTGATGAATCAAAAAAAATTCTCAGTAATTATCTTTCAGAAGAAGATAAAAATCATATAATCAACCATCCCTTTATGAAGCTTCATATTATCACTGCCTTATCAAGGGGTATTGGAGCCTTTGATAATTCTCTCTTCTTAGGCCCTCACCTGGGAATTACATATTTGTTAAATCTCTTAAGCAGACCCCTGAGTAATAAATGTTTTAAGGGAATACATTTTACAACATCAAAAAATGAAGCACCCTTTGAAACAAACCTTCTTGTTGAGAAAGGATCAATAGAGCTTTCCGTTGAAAATATTCAAGATGCAATTTTAGCCTCTGGGTCGATTCCCCTTGTTATGGAAGGAATAAAAAATATAGATGGAGCACCACAAGGCATGTACCGAGACGGAGGATTGATTCACTATCATCTTGATCTCTCATTTAAAACTGCTGATGAAAAGATAGTTTTATATCCTCACTTCTATGATTATATTGTACCTGGATGGTTTGACAAGTCAATTCCAAAGCCTCGTTACCACCAACACCCGAAGGATAATGTTGTTCTAATAAGTCCCTCTGAAAAATTCATCAACACTCTTCAACTAAAACGAATTCCCGACAGAACTGACTTTAAATATTTCTATAAGAGGGATGATGAGCGCTTTGCCTGGTGGGACAGTGTGACTGATCTCAGTAGAGAAATGGCTAAAGAACTTTTTGATGACGTCTCAAGGGGCATTAACAAAGATTCTATTGAGCTGTTAACCTAAAGAAAATTATCTTTAATATGTCTTTCAATCAATTCTTCAAGATTTTCACTGGCATCATATTTATTATAATAACAATATAATTTTGTTAAATAATATCCCCCTTTTTTTTCTTCAGAGAGATCATCATCATAATATGAAAAGTCCTGAATGTTCATCAGTTCTTCGTAGCCTTCAGCTTCAACAATCAAACTAAAGTAAAACATCTTTTCTTCAGGAATATACTCCAGAGCATATGCCTTTGACCTATCCCTGGTAAAAATAATAACAGGCATAACTCCTTTTATAAATTCATCAGGCAAATCATTCATATATCCATAAGAATAAAAGGGATTTAAAAATTTTATATAATTAATAGAGAGTTTATCCAATGCAGCGATTATAGTATCAGTTTTCACCTCAAGATCTACTAAAAGCTCATCAATGAGCTCCTGTCCATGAAATGACTCCCATTGACTATTGCCCATCATAAACTCTGAGGTTGCAACTTTAAGTTTATAATCCATGAGTGAAATATTATTGGTAACGTATCCTGGATAGTAGTACTGAAATCCATTTTCCATTCCATATAAAATTTCTTTTATAATTGTATAATTTCCAAGGCCATATTTTTTATAATTATCATCATAGATACAGATTATTCCCTCAATGCTTTTAGCACCAATGTCAAAAAAACTTGCTGCAATTGGTTTGTCATTATCATAGACAACCAGCTGCTTTGTATTGAATTGAAAATCCCTGTCAGTTCCATTAATCAGCATTTCGAGACTTTTAAGTTCAAATCCATAAAAATATTTTCTAAATTTAGTATAGAGGTTTTCTAATGAAGCATCAATATGAACATCTGTAATTTGTGTAATAAAATTTTTTTCAACTCTATTGATAACTCTTCGATGACTCTTTTTATAATTATATTTATTTAAAGGATATCGCAGATTAACCATTGTTGAGATTCGCTCTTCAAGACAGATAAAACGTCCCTGAACATAAAAATCAGCAAAGCGAAACCACCCCTTTGACAAGAGATAATCAACATCTTCCTCAGGTACGCGGTTTGCTAGTTCATATAATATAGTCATTTTATCTCCATACATAATAGGTTTTAATCATTTCAAAGAATGCAAGTTTTTTTCTTAAGATTCCCTGGTTAATAATCAAATGCTATATAGAATCTTCACTTGAAAAGGTTTCAATAAAGTAAATAATCTTCAAGATATTGAGCTATTTTAAAAAAAATACTTTTATTTAATAAGAATAATAGTAAAATTAGTATGAGTATAAAAATGAAACCTATAAGCAAAAAAATAAAATACATTCTTTTTCAAGGAGTTATTACCCTTATATTAATGATCTTATCAATACATCTATCTTTTAGTGTCTTTTCAATTCATGTTTTTAATGATACTCTCACCCAATCAAAATCACTATCGAGAGAATTAGATGGTCAAACAAAAAACATTCAAAGAGCTGTAATGGTTTTAGCGAAAAATCCTCTTTTTCAAAAATATTCATCAACTGATAGAAAAGATTTATATTATCTAAAGACTAAAGCAGTTTTAAATTCTATAAAATCTTTATATAATGCATCAATTGTTTATATTTTAAATGAGGATGGAAAAGCAATCATAAGCACCACCTATGAAAACAATAAAAACCTTGAAGGAAAAAATTTCAGTTTTCGACCCTATTTTAGAGAAGCAAAAAAAGGCAATCCATATATATATACTGCTGTTGGTACTATAACAGGCAAAGGGGGAATATACTTCAGTCATCCAATTAAATATTCAGGGGGCAAAATCAATGTTGCAGTAATAAAATTCCCATTAAAAATCATTGAAACCAATTTATATAAGAGCAAAATAAAATTCTTTTTAATTGCTCAAAACAATATCATCTTTTCTACATATAATAAAAAATGGCTCTACCACTCAACTAAAGCCCTCAGTAAAAGCACATTATCTACAATCAATAAAAGCAAACAGTTTAATAGCATAAAAATTAAGACTCTTCCTTTTAATCTCCTAAAGAAAAAGATTAATATAAATGGAAAAAACTATATTACATCTCAAATTTCATTACATATTCCAGGATGGAAGCTCATAACTCTTAAAAACTATTCATACAAATATCCTATATTGATGTCGCTATTATCATCTTTTTTTCTATTCATTCTAAGTTGCTTGATATTCTTATATTGCCAAAACATGAAAAGAAGAAAAATTTTAAAAGAAAAACAGATTCACACATTACATTTACTAAAAGAGAGTGAAGAAAATTACAAGAGAGTATTTGAAAACACAGGAACTGCAACTGGACTTATTGGACCAGAGGGATACATCTTAATGTGCAACAGTCAATTTATCAGGATTAGCGGATACACTAATGATGAAATAATAAACAAACTAAAATGGACTGATTTCACACATCCTGATGATCTCGAAAGAATGACAAGATACAATGAAGCACGCAAAAACAATCAAGATGCCCCAACAGAATATGAAATGATGTTTATCAATCGGTCAAAAAAAATATATAACATGATTGTTAAAGTTGAAATGATGCCTGGAACAAAAACAAGTATTACATCATTAAACAACATAACCTTGTTAAAAAAAGCTCAAGATGAACTCATCACAGCACGGAATATTTCAGAAGAGGCAGCAGGCCTAAAATCAACATTTTTAGCAAATATGACTCATGAGATAAGAACCCCTCTCAACTCTTTGATTGGCTATACTGATCTATTATTAAACGAAGAAGACCCTGAAAAACAAAAACAATATCAACAAATTATTCATGAAAGCAGTTCATTTATGCTAACTCTTATCAATGATGTTTTAGATTTTTCAAAAATTGAGGCAGGGGAATTAGCTATAGACTACATTCCATATTCCCTCAGAAAGATCTTATCAACAATAAAGCTCAATGGAGATCTGCTGCTAAGCCATAAGAAAAGCCATGTTGAACTCTCAATTAACTGTGATGAAAAAATTGAAGATTTAATAATTACTGATCCGATTCGTATTCAGCAGGTATTAAACAATCTTATAAGCAATGCTGTAAAGTTTACTGATGAAGGAACAATCAATCTATCTGTTGATATTCAAAATGAAACTCTACAATTTACTATTGCTGATACTGGCATAGGAATTCCTATCCATAAACAAAAAGAGATTTTCAAGGCATATCTTCAGGGAGATTCATCTATAAGCAGACATTATGGTGGCACAGGTTTAGGACTATCCATTTCAAAAAATATAATTGAACTAATGAATGGTTCAATCTCAGTATTTTCTAATGGAAAGAATAAAGGATCAATCTTTAAATTTTCAATTCCCTATCATCCATCTATAGATGCTGAAGAATTTGAAAAAGTATCTTCTCCAAAGTTATCATCAAAAAAAGATTTAAAAATCTTACTGGTAGAAGACAATAATGTAAACAGAAAAATGATTTCAACAATGCTCAATAAGAATGGAATAGATGTTTCAGAAGCAGCAGATGGATACGGTGCTCTTAAAATACTTCAATATAACAAAAACTTTGATCTTATCTTTGTCGACCTCTATATGCCAGGTATTGATGGAATTGAGACCCTTGAGGAAATGAAGAAGCTTAATCTGCCACCAATACCAAAAATAATGTTCACTGCTTCTACAGATAACGAAGATAAAAAAAGATGTTTTAATGCGGGATTTACAGATTACCTTACTAAGCCTGTTACACTAAAATCTCTCTTAGATATAATTGAAAAGCATCTCAACTAATCAGCCACCAACTCGTGACATTTTTACTGCAGTTAAAGAGTGACATCCACCTTCTTCAATATCACAGCTAATATTATGTTCTTTGCCCTTTTCCATAACTGCCTTCATGATTATATTCTCAATATATTCTTTGCCATTTTTCTCACGCAAAGAGGTTTTCAAGTCAGCCTCTTGATCTGAATGAAGGCAAGTCTTCAAAATGCCGTCAGATGTTAACCTCAAGCGGTTACATGAAGAACAGAATTTGTGAGAAACAGGGGGAATAATACCAAGACGAAGATTCCCCAGAGATGAGGTAAAATTGTACATAAGGGAGACCTCTGTGTCCAGAGATTCATCCCGTTTCATAGATCCAATAGTGAGAAGTTTATCGATGAGCTCAACTGCAGGAATGAAATCATCCTCTATGAGATCACTGAAAGGCATCTTTTCAATGAAACGCAGAACAATATTTCTTTGAGAAAAATAGGAAATTATATCTTCAATTTCATCAATGGCTTCTTTTAAAAGAACACTATTGACCTTAATATTGAAATAATCATATTCAAGAGCTTTATCAATGGCTGCCAAAACATCAGCTAAATGATCCTTACCAGTTATCTCAATAAAACGATCTTTATCCAGGGTATCAAGACTAATATTGAGTTTTTTTACTCCAAGTCTATAGAGATCATCGAGGTATTGAGCTAATCGAACACCATTTGTTGTTAAACACAGCTCAATGTCAGGAAAACGTCTTCTTGTTTCTTCAAGAATATCAATAAATCCCTTTCTTACCAGAGCTTCACCACCGGTAAATCTAATCTTTGTGATTCCCATCTCAATAAAATAAGATATAAGTTCAATAAACTCCTCATTACGCAATACATCATTATGGTGAAGAAGTTCAACTCCCTCAGGAGGCATGCAATACTTACAACGAAGATTGCACTTATCTGTTATTGAAACCCTCAGATAGTTATGTTTTCTTAAAAAAGAATCTTTTAACATAGTAATTAGTCCTTACATTTATAAGAGAAAATTGCTCAAACATTAACCCTGCAAAACATATATTAAACAATATAGGTAATATACTGTTATATTTTCATAATGACAACTAAATCATTTCAAATTCTTCTTCCTCAGCAGAAGAAAGTTTCTTCTATAAATTTCATTTTGAGAATCAAGAATTGAAGCCTTGAGATAAAATTTTCGTGCTCTTGTGAAATCTCCTTCTATTTCATAAAGAAGTCCTAGATTATTATAGGCAGCATGAAATTTTGGATTTTCACTAACAATATCCTGTAAAAGCACCTCTCCGTGGTCAGTTTTGCCACTGAGTATCATATTTACCGCTGCTTTATTAATGACATTGTATGGAGAGTTTTCTGAGGGAATAGCAAAAAATTTAATATAATGTGTTTTAAATTTCTTTTCTTTTGGTGACAAGCTCCATTGAATCTTTTCAGTAGAACGAATTTTTAAAAGCTCCGAAAGGGTTGATGCTTTTTTATCAACCCTCTTAATCTGATTTTTAATTATATGACTCTCTGTAATTTTAACTGAAGGATAACTCATACATGAGAGAGTCATGATGAAAATCAATAAACTACATGTTAGGATGTAATGTTTCACAGCTCTTCTCAATGGCCTTTGCAATACTCAAAATGGTTGATTCTTTAAAATGACTACCCAGAATCTGAAGTCCAATAGGAAGATTATTACTATCTTTGCCTATTGGCATTGATAAGCCGGGAATACCAGCCAGATTTGCAGAAATAGTTAAAACATCAGACATATACATCTTCAATGGATCATTGGTCATCTCTCCCAGTCTAAAGGCACTGTCTGTTGTTACCGGAGTGATGAGGGCATCGACCTCTTTAAAAGCATTCTTGAAATCATTTATAATGAGGGTTCTTCCCTTTAAGGCCTTTAGATAATAGGCATCGTAGTAACCAGAACTAAGTGAATAAGTACCAAGAATGATCCGTCGTTTTACCTCAGTTCCAAATCCCTCAGAACGGGACTTCAAATAGAGGGATTTCAGATCTTCACTGAGCTTTGATCTGGTGCCATAACGAACACCATCAAATCGGGCAAGATTTGATGATGCCTCAGCAGTTGCTATAAGATAATAAACAGGAATCGCATAATCTGTATACTGAAGAGATATGAGCTTAACCTCTGCACCCTGTTCCTTTAATATATCGATCTTTTGATCTATGGCAGCTTTAATTTCATCATTAACACCACGGTAATATTCTTCAGGAATTCCTATAACCTTTCCCTTCATATCATCAGAAAGATCATCTGGAGCAAAGTCAACATCACTGTCAACAGATGTAGAATCTCTTTTATCATGACCGGAGATTATAGCTAAAAGTTGTGCTGCATCATCAACACTGTTTCCAAAGGTACCGATCTGATCAAGAGATGATGCAAAGGCAGTGAGTCCATAACGGGAAACTCGGCCGTAGGTAGGCTTGATGCCCACTACTCCGCAAAAGGATGCAGGCTGTCTTATTGATCCACCAGTGTCTGAACCAAGTGAAACTGGAGCAAATCGAGCTGCCACAGATGCTGCTGATCCTCCAGAGCTGCCACCGGGAACTCTTGTAATATCATGGGGATTCTTGGTGGGACCAAAACTTGAATTTTCTGTTGATGATCCCATGGCAAATTCATCGAGATTAGTCTTTCCAAGGATAATCATCCCTGCGTCTTTAAGCTTTTCAATAGAACCTGCGTCATAGGGAGGAACAAAATCCTTTAGGAGATGAGATGCACAGGTGGTTTTAATGCCCTTGGTATTTATATTATCCTTAATTGCTACAGGAATGCCATCATAGGGAGACTTTTCTTTTCCATTTTTTCGTCGCTGGTCTGCCTCTTTGGCTTCAGCAATTACATTTTCATTTATAGTAATATAGGATTTTATCTCAGAATCCTTATCTTTTATTCGATTTAGAAAGCTTTGAGCAATCTCTTCGCAGGTGATTTCACCTTTTTTTACCATTGATGCTAATTCAATAAGACCTTTATCAGTTGCCATGTTACGTCCTCCGCTACATACAAATTTCTTAATATGGGGGTAGTGTCAATTAAAAAACAATGATATAAAAGACGAATTTTAATTGACGAGAGGGCTGTTATAGCAGAATAATCAATATTACGTATAAATATCCAAATCCTCTAATTCCCGGGAGACCAGTTTCATGTTAAAGAAAATATTAATACCTCTTGTAACTATTGTTGTTCTTTTTTCCTGCTTAAAGAAGTCTGAAGGCCTCAAACAAAGTGATCTACACCCCCTTATGAAAAGATATCTCTCTATGCATTTAAAATATCAAATTCTCAATGACAAGATATCACAGCGAATATTAAGTAATTATATAAATATCTATGATTATGGAAAATATTATTTTTATAAGTCAGATATTGACTCATTTATGGTTCACAAAGACAAACTCGATGATTATATAATTCAAAGTCAGTACAATCTTCTCTTCACCATAGTTGAAACATACAAAAAACGTTTTAACGAAAACATGAAGATTGTAGATAAATTAATAGAAAAGAAATATACCTTTAAAAGTAATGAAACCATGACCACTGACAGAAACAAGGTTGGTTATGCTAAAAATAAATCTGAAATGAAAGATCGGTGGAGAAAGCTGATAAAACTACAACTTCTTAATTATACTTCCTCTGGAAAGTCTCAGAAGGATGCCAGAAAAAAACTTAAGAAGAAATATTTTCTCATGAAAAAGCGGATTGAGAAAATGAATCAAGAGCAGGTTTATTCTAATCTTATGAAAGCATTTTCCAATGCAATGGATCCCCATACAAGTTATCTGACTCAAGAAGAACATGAGGATTTTCAGATTGCAATGAGACTCAAGCTCGAAGGAATCGGTGTGAGACTCAGCACAGAGGATGGCTTTGTGAAGGTTGAATCCATCATCCCAGGAGGAGCAACAGACAAACTTTCTGAAAAGATAAAGCTTAAACATAATGACAAGATTGTTGCTGTTGCACAAAAAAATGGAGAATTTATTGATGTCATTGACATGGATCTTCGTGATGTGGTAAAACTTATTCGTGGCAAAAAAGGGACTGAGGTTAGACTTAAGATATTGAGATATAGTGGCGAATCAAATAAACCAACGAGAATGATTGTCCCCATTGTTCGTGAAGAGATAAAGCTCAAAGATAGTGAAGCAAAGTCTCAGATTCACATTCAGAAATCTGGTGGTAAAACATATAAAATTGGATACATTGTTTTGAAATCATTTTATTCTGATTCTAATGTCAATGGAAAACTTGCTTCATTGGATGTAAAGAAGCAGATAAATCTTCTGATGAATAAAGGTGCTCAGGCCATTGTACTTGATTTAAGATATAATCCCGGTGGTGGTCTTACTGAGGCTATAAAAATTACCGGTCTCTTTATTGATAGTGGTCCAGTACTCCAGATAAAGGGCAATTTAAAGAGACTACAAGTTATTGATGACAATGATGCGGGTCAGTTTTATTCAGGTCCTCTTGTTGTTCTTATAAACAAGATGAGTGCCAGTGCCTCTGAAATTCTTGCAGGTGCCATTAAAGATTACAAGAGAGGAATCATTATTGGCCCAACAAATACCTTTGGCAAGGGAACTGTTCAATCATATCGTCCACAGAGAAATGAAAAGGGTGCAATCAAGGTAACAACTCATATTTTCTATCAGCCCGATGGAACCTCAAATCAGCTTCACGGCATTGCTCCTGATATTATTGTTCCTTCAATCAATTCTATTTGGGATATTGGTGAACATAAGACCAAATATCCTTTACAGTGGAAGAAGATTCAAAGAGCAAATTTTACAAAAACTAACTGGGTTAACGATAAAATTTTGAGAAAGCTCAAGGCTCAGTCTAAAAGACGAATCTATAGTAATGTAAAATATCAAAAACTAATAAAGAAGATTAAGAAATACAGAACACAGCTCAGAAAGAAAACCATTAGTCTTAAAGAAGAATCGAAATTTCAAAAACAACAAAAGAAAGAGATTCGAAAATCTATAAGAGAAAATAACAAAAAATTAATTAATCTTAAGAAAGACCTTCTTCTCAAAGAGGCCTTTTTGATAACCAAAGACTATGTTAATATTCTTAGAAGGATGAAGAAGATTAAGTAAGGCAATATATAGTATAAAGTCGAAAGTCGAAAGTTTTTATAAGCTTTCGCTTTTGACTTTTTTACTTTTGACCTTAGACTACCTACAATTCATCTGCAATAACAACTCTTGAATGTTCCACATACTCTATCAACACATCTTGCTTTCCACTGTAAACAAGGGGATCAATTCCACTTCTCATTAACCTGATGCGGAGGTCATCACTCTGTTTCTCTCTGCACTGACAGAGATCTTGTGAGAAAATGACAGTTTCTATGCCATGATTACCAAGCATCTTATATAGAAGCTCATAACGCTCTTCACTGTTTCTTACACATGAACAATAGGGCCGATATGATGCAGAATCCAATAACTCATAGTAGAGATATTGAGAGTCAGGATTTACAGAAAGATCAAAGTTTCTACGGCCCTTACATGCATCATCCTCTTCAATAAGAAAACCAAGAGTTTCAATCTTATCGACCTCTGACCACTTCATATCTCTGCTGCCATTTATCATTGCGGGAATATTCATGTGAGCTTTCTCATCCCCCTTATGTAAAGCATCTAAGAGATCTTTGAGAAGTGGTAAAACTATTTGAGGTGGCAGGGCTAGAGAGGCCTCAAAGACAATAGCCAGATTTTCATGTGTCAGCAGATGAGGCTTACTCTTTCGAGCTCCACTGATGCCACGAACTGTTCTTCGTAAATCATTATATTCCCTTGACCATGATGCCAAAATAGATGCATCAATGGATTCTATATCTATTGCTCCGCATTGTGACAAAATTTTTTTATGTTCATTATGAAGTTCAACTGATGCATCTTCACCATGACCTTTAGGCACCTGAAATCTAAGAATATCATTACCAGAAGAAGTACCGCAGCAATCTTGAGGGGCCACAAGAAAATCATAGATCTGTAATAAATCTTTTGAGAGCAAATCTCCGGCCTTGCAGGAGCCCCCATAGGGTGTTGGAACAACAGAGGCAAATATTCCCAGAGCAGCACAGACCTCGGGTATAACCATCATACATGAAAGGCCTGCACTCTTGAGACTATTTCTGCTGCAGAATTCTGGAACAATCAGCTCAAGCTGTGAAAGCTTTTCTTCAAGCTGATCAACAATTATATGTGTTTTCATCTTTTACTTTTTTTTGTCATCATCTTTAAAAAGAAACTTCACCGGATGTTTCTTTAGCTCTTGAGAAATCTCCTGCATGGTTGTTGCAGTTTTTCTAAATGATTTTAATATTTGAACAACGTCAACCTGAGCTGTTTCTAAGAACTTTGAGAGCTGTGATCCACTATCGGCAAGACTTTTCATAAGTTTTTGAATATCACCGCGGCTATTCATTGAGATCTCTTTAAATACATTGGCTGTACTGGTAGCTGAAACAAGCAATGTATTTACATTTTTCAACAATGATTCAAGGTTCACATATTCCAGTCCCTCGAGAACATCTCCATCCTTCAAAAGATTGCCTTTTTCATCTGGATTCTTTAATTCTATTATTGTATCACCAATTATATTTTGATTCATTATAATGGCAGAACAATCTTCATGAAGCTCAATATCTTTATTTAATCGAAGAGTTGCAAGAAAATGAAGTGCAGGCTTAAAAACAGGTCGCATCTCTGTTACTCGTCCGACCTGGTAACCCTTGATTTTGATAAGGGTTCCCTTTTCAACTGAGGTCAGTGTATCAACCTTGAGAAACACATCAATGGTTGATCCTTCAAAGGAATATCCCATCTTGATCATTACAAAGATAAGCAATGTAATTACCGGTATAATAACAAAGAGACCAACTCTAAATTCTGTTTTTTTTGTTCGTGCCATTGTGTTTCTCCTTACAACAGAACCATTGGTCCTGTGCTTGCCATTCTCTTGTATTGCACAACATAGGGATTATCAGTGGTGAGATAATTACTTTTTGTGCCCTTATAAACAACCCTTCCATTAAATAACATAACAAATATATCACCAAGGTCAACAAAACTTTGTGGTTCATAGGTTATAAAAAGAGTTGATTTATCATCTTCATTAGCTCGTGATCGTAGGCTTGCCATAAATGTTTGAATATTTAAGGGGCTCTGCTTTTCAAAGGCATGTTCAATTAAAAGCATTTCAGGATCCATTGCAATGGAGCGTGCATAGGCAGTTCTCAATGCCTCTGAATTAGAAAGATCAACAGGCCTGAAACTCTTGCAGGAATCAAGATTTAAATCATAGATGAGATCATCAACAAACTGTTTTATCTCTCTACCTGATAGCTTTGAATGATATTCAAGGGGAAGAGAGATATTCTGACGCACGGTCATATTGCTGATGAGACCGTAATCAGAGTGGAGATAACCTATCTCCTTTCTATAATTATGTTTTTCTAGATATTCTAATTCCTTTAGAAATGCTCCCTTATAAATTACATCCCCCTCAAAATCTTCTTCAAAACCCATGATAACAGAAAAGATGACACCTAATCCTGAATTCTCCGGACCAAAAATAACACAATTTTGCCCCTTCTTCACCTCAAATGATACATCATAGAGTGACTCGTTCATTGATACGTATGAAACTTTATGTAATTCTAGTAGATTGCTCATAATATTATAGATAAAATAAAACTGATATTGCTCCATTTATTACAAAAATAATTACAAGGGTTCTAATAACAGCCTTTGACACAAAAATTGGAATTTCAAATTGAGAATTTGGCTTAAAGCCATAATAGCAGCTAATAAGAGGAATCAATATTCCATAGATAATACTTTTTAATAAAGTAGAAAAAAGATCCTTAAGGCTCACAGCCTCAATAATAATCTCTGCAAAGACATCAACTGCAATGAAAACCTGTAACTGTGAAATAATGTATCCCCCAATGAAGGCAACAATATCAAAGATCACCATCAATGAAAATATAGCAAGAATTGATGCTATTATTCGAGGAAAAACAATATAAAGGCTCGTATCAATGCCCATGATTTCCATGGCTAAGATCTCTTTATTCTGCTTTTGAGTTGCAATCTCTGCTGTTATGGCTGAGCCAGAACGACTAATGACAATGACAGCAGTCAACAGAGGCCCTACCTCTCTTGCTACAATTATAACCAGAAGGTTTCCAACATAGCTGTCAATGCCGTATTTGGGAAACTGGGTCATTGCCTGTATAATAACTATTCCACCGATTAAAAGGGCAATAAAGATTACAAAAGTCAGTGCATGAACTCCCGTAAAAAGGGTCTGATTAATGACTATATCATTGATTGATCGTAATCTTAAAAATCTTAAAGATTTAAATGAATTCATGATGGATTGAACAAACATTCCAAAATCCTTCATACCATCCCAGACAGTTAAAACCCGCTGTCCAGTTTTAAGAATTAAATTATCTTTAGTAGGCATAGGCTCCTGATTCAGTTTATATACATTATTTCCGATACTAAGGTAACTACTTAAGAAAAACTTCAATTTAAATTACATTGACAATTAATTATATATGGTAATGAATTGAAAGCAATTATTTTTCATTATTAATCAGGAAATCTTTCATTTATGGATAAAAAAGCAACCATATTCTTTTTATTAGCAGGACTTTTATCAGTTATTATCATAATTAATAGAAATGCAATTCTCTATGGTTTTGATTCAATGAGGAGTACCTTTTATGATATCAGTTCTATTGCTCAGTCACAACTTGATGACAATCAAATCAAAAAAAAGACTCTCTATAAAAAAACATATAGCTCGCTGCCATCTTATTTATTTCAGAGTGGGCCATTTTTATATGTCAAAGTAGCAAAAAATACATCCATTCGAAAAGCAGCTGAATCGATCATTCAGTATACAGAACATTATAGATTGTATAATGTCATTAAAAACTTAAAAAAGTTTAACAATATTAAGGGTCATAGAGCTCCTCGGAAGATGACTCTCATTTATCCTGGAATTATTTCTTCATTTACTATTGATCCTCTGAGTCAAAAACCTGAAAAGGTTCCCTATACCTCAGGAATTTACCTTACTGGAACAAATGCAGGAAGCAGTAAATTTTATTCTTCCATTAAGAATCTAAAATCAAAGGGCATTAATGCAGTTGTTTTTGATATTAAGGATATTACAGGAATTATAAATTTTAAAAGCTCATTACCTGAAGTAAAAAAATATAAGACCTCAAAGAACAGAACAATTCACAACCTGCCCCTCTTAATTAAAAAATTAAAAAAACATGGCATATATTCTATTGCACGAATTGCAGTATTTAGAGATCACAGAATGGTAAGAAGAAATAGTTATTTTGCCATACATTCTAAAAGAACCGGAGATATTTGGAATAAATACAGCAAAGAACTCTGGTGTGACCCGACAAATAAAAAGGTTCAGGATTATAATATAAAGCTGGCCATAGAGGTTGCTAACATGGGAGTCAATGAAATTCAATTTGATTATATCAGATTTCCCACTGTTGGTAATCTAAGGGATGCTAAATTCAGATATGATTTTGGTCCTATGAAAAAAGAAAAAGCAATTGCTCATTTTCTAAAGAGAAGCTATCGTGAAATGAAAAAGAGAAAGACCTTTTTATCCATAGACATCTTTGGAGTTGTGGCCTGGAACAAAAAGGTTGATATTATAAAAACCGGACAAAGAATTCAGCTTCTAGCTAAATACTGTGATGTAATTTCTCCAATGCTTTATCCTTCTCACTTTAGTGATGATTTTGATAATAATGCCGACCCTCGAGTTGATTCATATTATTATATTTTCACCGGAAGCAAAAAGGTACGAAAACTTGGAGGCAAAAAAATTATAATTAGACCCTGGCTTCAGGCATTTAAATGGCGTGTCAATAATTACAATACCAAGTATATTTCTGATCAGATGAAGGGCTCAGATGATGGCAGTGGCCATGGTTACCTTTTCTGGAATGCTCGTAATGACTATGATATGGTTTACAAGGCACTTTCGAACCCCTAAGGCCACAGGGGCAATGCTGCCCCCTTCACACTTTAGCACCAAATATAAAATACTAAATGGTGAAGACCAAATCACATGAAGAAAAACTCATGGCACAAGGTAAGTTGACTTGCGATGCAAGTCAAGTTGACTCGTGGCGCAAGTCAAGTTGACTTGTACTCGCTGGAAGATCTGTTGACACTTGGGGTGTAATTATAGCCTCAGAGCTCCGCAGTGACATAGATTGGTGTGTAAAATGTAGTGTCAATTTCTTCATAGAAATTTTTAATATCAAATAGCACATTTTCAGGCTAAATCTTTAGTTTAGACCTCTTTTTATCTATCTATACAATTTTTATAGGGGTAATCATTGATGTCATATGCTGAGATTGTATATGAGCTAAGGAAAATAGGTTTGGGGTATAATTTAGATGATTTCTTATACCCTTAAATGTACAATTTCAAAAGAATTATTCTTATATTCTATTATTTTTCCCCAGTCAGTACCATGCTGCAGAAGAATAAAACTTCTGACCTTTTCAATTTGACAAATTTATTAATAAACCTTCTATGGATAAATGATTATCTACAGGAGTTTATGATGAAAAATATTTTAACAATGATAATTCTAATATCATTTATGATTCTCAATCCCTTTCAAATAAATGAGACTCTTAGCAAAGAGAAAAAGAATGCAAAGAATATTGAAAGATTAAAACCGATTCGGGAATTTAAAATTGATGAAAAACGAATTCTTCGTACTGCTCAAAGATTTGCGATAAAAAGCGATGGTCATAGTTTCAAAAAGGAATTTTATTATCAAAACCCATATATATATTGTTTTATATCAAAAACTAAAAAAAGGAATAAACATATTTTAATTATTTTTAATTCCAGATATAATAAAGATGAATATCTGGCAATATCATATATTTTAGAAAATAAAAAGTTATTTCTTAAAAGTTTAAATCAAAATGACGAAGAGACATTACCAATTAAAAAGCTATATAACAAACTTCTTTATGATTCTAATGGTAATTTTTTAGATTAAGTACCAATACTAGAAACATTAACAGGCCTTTTAGGGTAAACAAAACCACAGTTTTAAATATTACTAAACCGTTTTTCAATACCTCCCAACTGGTGATGGAGGTATTGAAATTTGAAAAATTATAAATTAAATTATATCATTTCACTAATATAATTTTGTAGTTATAACCATAATATTTAATACTTGGGACATCCTGGAAATATTACTTGTAAATTCATAAGTTGAATTAATGGATTAATATGATCTCTGTATCTTGGAGATGAAGTAATCATAAAATGTAAATGATCCCAAGTTGATCTCCCAGAGCTACCTACAGCTCCAATTTTCCATCCTCTATAAACATTGTTCCCATGATTTGAATACCATTCTTTATTTCTCCTCCAAGCATCTTCTTTCATATGACCATACCATGAATATGTACCATCAATATGTTTAATTCTTGCGGCATAACCAAAACCATATAACACTAAATTACCATTTACTCTTTGCCAATTAAAATTTTTGAAGAATAATATTTTGCCACTCCTAGAGGCTAAAATGGATGTTCCTTCTTGAACACCATAATCTAGACCAGTATGAAATTCAGTACCCTTGTGACCAGCCTGACCTGATCTGTAACCATAATAAGATGTAATATTCTTATCAGAATCTCTGTTTTCGAGAGGACTACCCCATTTATCTTCAAAATCGTCATTTGTAAAAGGATCTAAATCAGGATTATCTGCCCAATAAACTAACTCATAAGCATCATCATTAGGCGTGGACCCCGGTACACCATTAGAACTAGTACCAGAACCACTACCAGTATTACTTGTTGTATTTCCAGTGCCACCACCAGGTCCATCACCAATAGTAAAAGATCTGCCATACCCAAACCAGATATGGAACTCGTCTAATTTACCATCTTCAAAATAATCCTGAAGGTTTTGACCAATTGTAACTAAAAGACTTGTAACAGCCCATGCAATCAAACCTACTAACCAAGAATGCCCTGTAGGATCATTAAACATGATCGGATTTCCAGCTACATACATGAATCTATTAAATGCCATAGGATCAGAAGAATCTGGCACCAAAGTATCTGCTGTAGTAAAGCTACCAGCCTCAGGATCATAATACCGAGCATTATAATAATATATCTTACTCTCATGATCATATTCCTGACCTGTGAACTTTTTAGTCACATTATCAGGTGCATCATCAATGTATTTTGTTGTCTGATTATAAACACCAGAATAATTTTGCTGAATCTCACCGTAGGCTGTGTAGTTAATTCTGGTAACCTCATTACCATTTTCATCAGTAATAAGGGTTGAAGAGCCTAGGTGATTTGAATGATAATAATAGGTCCCCGCAGGAATTCCATCAATTGTATTGCCTGTTACACTTCTGCTACTAAGAGAACCATTTGAATTATTACCAGCAGTAGGCATTTGACCACAGCTAAAGACAGATATTATCATGAAAAGAGTAAGCACAGATATATGACCCAAGACCCCTTTTCCTTTTACAATTTCTGTGGCATTAACATTGTTCTTTTTTGCCAAACCTATTATGAGACAGGTTTTTCCAATTTTAATTGTAATTACAGATTTATTATTCTCTTTGCAATAGTTTTCATTCAACCTTACATAAAAACCAAGTACATTTCTAAAATATACATAAATCAAAAATGGTAGAACAATAAGCATCAGCAGCAGCATTGAACGTGATTGATAATCCATTGAAAAGAAGCCTGCAACAGATGTATTAATAGAAGTGTCAATTGATGTGCTGCCAAAGAGTCCTGCGTAAACAATAAAATCGGTTTCGCTTTGAAAGAGGCTACTTGAGGCAACTATGGAATAATCTTTTTCTGTTTTAGAGGCCAAAACTTTTCCATCTGCACCTGCAATATAGTTGGTTGCATTGCCCTCTGTCATTGTTCCATCTGTTTCCTTTAGCCTGTATTCATACTTGCCAAAGTAATAGGTCTTAACCTTTTTACCTCCAAGGTCATCAAAAATTTTAAGAAATCGCTGACCAGAGGCATCATAATAATAGGTGGTTTCTCCATCACTCCTTAATACCTTTTTCAGCATGTTATCACTGTTATAGGTATAGGTTGAAGACTCACTACCCTTTGCCTTGGTTAGCATGTTACCTGCTTTTGACCAGGTATAATTAGTAACTAAAGCAGATGTTGTATCAGTAACTTTTTTAACCCTGGTACTTCCAGGATAGTACTCAAGTAATCGATGAGCCTTTTTGGTAAGGTTTCCTCTGCCAACTACTGAGGCTGAATTATTGTCAAACTCATAAGAACTGGTTATTCCATTTTGAACTATTGATGAGAGCCTGTTTAAGCCATCATAGGTATATGTGGCAGAAAGATCAATGGTGCCAGAGGCATTTTTGTATTCCTTCTGGTCATTGATTTTTTTAATCTGTCCATTATTATAAAAATCATATGTATTGTGAAGATAGGTCTTATTTGCAGCACTAGCAAAGTTTGTCTCAACCTTCATCTCATTAAAAAGACCATCATTTTGATATGAATAGGTTGTCTTGACATTATTGCCATAATTGATCTGACCGATCTGCCCACGTTTATTGATATCAGAATATGAAGCATAGACAGTGCTTCCTTCTTTAATTTCTTTTACAAGGCTTGTGCCGCCAAAATAATTATAGTCTACCTCAGAATTGTTAGGATATATTGCTTTAGTAAGTCTTCCCAGATTGTCATATTGTTGACTGCTTTGAAGATTAAATGGTGCACTACCAGAGCCCTCTGGATTAAAAACACTACCATTAAGATTTCTTGTTACCTTTAAATTGTTTCCAAAGGCATCGTAATCATATTTTGTAATAAGAGTATTACCGCTTTCTGTCAAAGTAGAATAGGTCATGCGGTTGAGACCATTGGTTCCTGCTGTACCTGAATAGCCTGCATAATCATCATAATGAAAATCTATAGTTTTATCAGGGCTAATTTGTTTTGTTAGACGACCAAAGGCATCATTGTATTCATTTGTTGTTGTAACAATTTGTGAGTCATTGTTAGGGTGTGTTCTTGTCTCAGTCATTATTGAACCAAATCTCACATCACCTGGGGTGTCAAAATAGGTATAATGTGTAAAGCCAGCATTGGCTGTGGAAATACTTTTTTGCAGGCTAGTACCTATATAATATTCAATATCTGTATATGTGCCACCTGCCTTTGTTGTGATGAGCCTTCCTAATTCATCATAGGTATATTCAACAGTAGCATTGATTCTGCCCTTATCTTTTATAATCTTTACTGCTTTGCCATCAATATTATAAAATACCTGATGAGTAATATCACTAACATCATTAAGACCATTTTTAATTGTGGTTGTTTTTGATGCAACGTATTCTGATGATAAATCATTATTGTAGGCATATTCAATGACTCTGGCTGTTGCGCCTGGTAGAGTCATTCTGCTCACCCTATTCTGAGAATCAAATTCTTTAAGAGTCCACTTTACCGCAGCACCTGGAGCAGAATTATCAAGGGATGAATAATAGCTTTCAGATTCTTTATAAGCTCTACCTTGGCTATCAAACTCAATATATTTAGCTGAGTAGATAGAATCAGTAGAGGTACCTTGTACTGCTGAAGTTATTGTTTTAAAGTTTCTTCCGAAGTTATCATAATATTTTCGTTCAATAGAAACCTTGTCCAAAGTGTTGCCATATCTGGTATTAGTCTGAACATAACTGTCATTACTAGTACCTATAAAATATTCACAGGTCTTTTGCTTAACCAGTGTACTGTCTTTATATACTGAACCAGAAATTTCACGACCGAATTCATCAAGTTCTGTTTCCGTACGAATTCCATATTCATCAATAGACTGAATGAGCTTTCCATATTTTGCATCATAAACAAAGGTTCGTGTAAGAGTTTTGTCTGTATCACCAAGGGGAATGATTTCAATTTTAGTTATATTACTGTTGTAATCACCATCATAGGTATATTGCTTTTTAATCTTCTTTGGTGTGGTAACAGATTTCACTGAGCCATTGTCATTGTATTCATACAGAGTTTCAGCCCAGGAGGCTGCTCCATTAGTTTTTACAAACCAGTCTTTCTTTTTTGCTACTCGTAAGGTATCATTGTTTTCAAAGTCAATGACCCTATAAGATATAACCTTATCGCGATCTGACTCAGAGCAACCAGGTGCATCAATACATTTTTCAATTGAATTTACTTTACCAATTATCCAGGGGGTTATTGTTGACTCATTTCCTTTATGATTAACATAGGTCTTGGTTTCGTAAGTTACTTTAGGCGTACCACCACTACCTGGAGTTTTAGTTGTTTTCTTTTCTGTAACATTTCCAAATTCATCGAATTGAAGGTTTTCAACTTTTTCAGTGTAGAGAGTTCCTTTGCCAGGATCAGATGTATTTGATGTGATTGACCTTGTTTGTATTACAGTAGTTTTTCTTGTAGTATCTGTGATTGAATATGGTGATAATGTAGAGTATTGAAACTGTGTATATTTAGTTTGACTACCTCCATTATATTCTTGAATTTGTGTTGGTCTACCTCTTGTAGATAATGATTGACTATAATATGTTCTCTTTTGTTTAATAATCTGATTATTAGAAGGGTCTAAATTTCTTTCAAATATATATTGAAAGTATAGGTCTCTTGTTTCATATGGTTGTGTACCAACATATATTTTTCCATTATAATAAGTATATGTTTTAATAAATTCATTTCCATTGTTATCAGATTTTGTGATTTTTGTTGTCAGGTAGCGAAAAGTTGTATTTGACACATATGTACTTGAAGTGGTGGATCTAATTGCGCCTGAATGTTCAGATGCTGGAGTGTATGTTATATTAATTTTTGTATTAGTTGATGTAGTTATGGATGTTATTTTATTTAATTTGCATATATTAAAGGCAATATTTAGTTTTTTATCAGCTGCAACAGTTATATCAGGAAGACCATCTCCATTCATATCATGTACTTGAATTTTTCTAGAGTCATATCTAAGACTAGTTATACCAAAATACCACGTTTCAGAGGCTTTGAAACCACTACCAGTATTCAAAGCAACATAAAGATTTTTATCAGCTGCAACAGTCATATCAGGAAGACCATCTCCATTCATATCATGTACTTGAATTTTTCTAGAGTCATATCTAAGACTAGTTATACCAAAATACCACGTTTCAGAGGCTTTGAAACCACTACCAGTATTCAAAGCAACATAAAGATTTTTATCAGCTGCAACAGTCATATCAGGAAGACCATCTCCATTCATATCATGCACTTGAATTTTATTAGAGTCATATCTAAGGCTAGTTACACCAAAATACCACGTTTCAGAGGCTTTGAAACCACTACCAGTATTCAAAGCAACATAAAGATTTTTATCAGCTGCAACAGTCATATCAGGTAGACCATCTCCATTCATATCATGTACTTGGATTTTTCTAGAGTCATATCTAAGACTAGTTATACCAAAATACCACGTTTCAGAGGCTTTGAAACCACTACCAGTATTCAAAGCAACATAAAGATTTTTATCAGCTGCAACAGTGATATCTGGAAGGCCATCACCATTCATATCATGCAGTTGAATTTTACCCTCATAGAATCGAGTACTTGTTATACCAAAATACCATTTTTCACTGCTTTTAAAACCACTTCCTGTGTTTATAGCTACATTAAGATTGTGATCAGCTGCAACAGTGATATCAGGAAGACCATCACCATTCATGTCGTGCATTTGAATTCTACCCTCATTGAAACGAGTACTTGTTATACCAAAATACCATTTTTCACTACTTAAATTGGGTTGATTATGAAAGCCACGTTGTATATCTGTCCACTGAAATGTTGTTGCTGGTAAATAAGCATTATTATTATCAAATTCCTGAATCTTTATAAGCTTGCTTATCTTTGTTGAATCATTATCATAACTGAGCTCATACCTTCTTACCAGATCACCAAAAAAACTAAAACCTAAAATATCAGTTACACCAACCTGAATTTTTATTTCTTTGAGTCTTTTTGTTGTCTTTACATATGAGCTTGATCTATAACTTATATTAGCATCACTTCTTTCTTCATATATAAATTCTACAGTTCTATAGGTATCAATACCAGGCCCCTGAGTATAGGTAATTTTATCAGGATAATATTGCCCTTCATGCTGCATATATTTTATTGTATAATAATTTCCATTAGTGTCTTCTACCCTGTTCAATGCCCAGACTCGAACTGGCTCATTTTCTTTTAAACTTCCATCTCTATTAATGGCCTTCACTTTTGAGTTATCACAATTACCATAGTAAAACTTCATTCCATTTGGTTTTGTTTCAACCCAGTAATCAGGCCCACCTTCAGAAGAACCAAATGCTTCAAATCTACTGTATTTTTCAATTTCATTATGATATACTGTGCCTGTACCGACATATAAAGGATCATCAATTTTAACAAGTCTGCCACCTGGGCCTACATAGTGATCATTTGAATCATTATTTACATCATAGGTTCTGTCACGAGTAATGTAAGTAAGTCCAGATAGGCTAAAGCCTATGCCAGCAATACCATTGCCTGCATTTGAATTATAGGTAAGTGAAAGATTTGGTTTCACTCCCATTGTTCCCGGTGGTAGTTTAATATCTATTGTTGTGTTATATGAGCCATCAATACCCACTTGAGCTATTAAGGTTTTATAAGGCTGTACAATAATACTAAAGAATATAATTGTACAGAAAATTGACTTGATTAGTAATGATTTTTTCATGTTAGTTGAGCCTTCACTGGTTAATTTTTTATTTTTAATATAAACCATATCAAAAATAACGGCTTATTAGTGTCAATTAAAAAATACACAGAACTACCTTTTTTGTACAACAAAATAAATTATGGAATAAATGAGCTTTTCTTAATAAATATTATTTAAATCCATCTCATATGATTAAGAAAAAAATACCGTTTTGCACGAAGAACAGATTACTGTAGTATTGAGTGAAGGCGAGGACCAAAATCAAAGAAATCTATCAAAATACTGATTCTTAAAATTTGTAATTTACTCTGTCTCGATGATACAACAAACACTGTAGCATATTATTCAAAGATTGATAAAGATAAAATCAATGTTTTCTGATTATATCACGATGAAAATATTTCTATTTAATCATTTTTCTCCAAAAAGAAAAACCCAGATATTTATAAAATCACGTTGATTAAATTCATCAAGGAGGTTCATCCGTAACCAACATTATATCATATTGGTTGAACTACAGCTCCTTAATTTTGATAGTAAAACAATGTCTTTATAATAAAAATCTTTTTAGCTGTTACCAGCTAAAAAGATTTTTAATCGCATCTAATGAATAGATATCATTGATTAAGATGAATACGAAGAGTGTAATAAGAAAGATAACTGCCACAGACTGAATTCTTGCCATAACATTTTCACTCAGAGGCTTGCCTCTGATTCCTTCGATGAGAAAGAACATGAGATGGCCACCATCTACCACAGGTATTGGAAGAAGATTCATTACCATGAGAATAATTGAAATTTTAGCGATGAGCATGATAAAGGCTGAGGTTCCCTTTTCCTGAGCAACCCTTCCTGCCAGTTGTCCGATCTTTACAGGGCCTGAGAGGTTTTCTCTTACATCCATTTTGCCTGAGAAAAGCATTCCCATTCCCTTAATATTTATGACTATAAATTCCCAGGGTTCTTTTACTGATAAGACAAGAGAATCAACTAAGCTGTGTCTGATATGAGTCATTTCAAAACGGCGCCCCATAGAGATGCCGATCATGCCTCTTTCAAAGACGTGGGCCTGGCCATTGTACTGTCGTCCATTAACTGAGATTTCTATGTTTTTATTTTTATATTTTTTAACTTCTTCAGTAAAGAGTTCAACACTTCTATAAAGTTTGTTGTTTACTATGAGATTTCTATCTGCTGCAGATTTACGCAGCATTCCTGCATCTATTGTTGCACTTTTTCCTGGATCTTTTGGCTTTGACATAATCAAGATAACCGCTTTTTCTGGCACAACGGTTTTGGTTAAAATTTTATTATCACGCTTGATGTCTACCTTTATTGTTTTATTGGTTCTTTCTTTTACATAGTTCTGCAAGCCTGTTGGTGTTGCGACTATTTTATCATCAAGTTTTAATATGACATCACCAACTTTAAAACCAGCCTTCTGGGCGACTCCACCTGAGACCAGATTATTTACGAATACTTCATTGGTTGTTGGAAGAACTCCAATAACGTAGTATCCTTTAAAATTTCTTTTTGGTATTACTTTAAAAACTTTTTTTTCTTTATTCCTTAAAACAGTAATCTTCATTGGTTTTCCAGAGCCATCATAGAAGATTATGGATGTCTGAAGATCAGAAAATCCCATTATTTTTTTGTCATTAATTTTAATGACACGATCACCACTTCTCAGACCAGCCTTATATGCTGTTGACATAGACTTGCCCTTGGTTAGGTATTCAGGAATCGAGATTTTGTTAGATTCCTTTTCATAACCTACAAAATTAAGCATAAAGAAAATAATGATTCCTAAGAGTAGGTTGAAAATCGGCCCCATTACTACTACGACAATTCTTCGCCAGGGAGATGCAGATAAAAATTCATATCCCTTTCCTTCACGAGCTTCACCAGGTTCTTCACCATAGAACTGACAATATCCCCCAAAGGGAATCAATGTTACCTGATAGGTTGTATCTCCAATCTTTTTTTTGATAAAACCTTTTCCATAGCCTATAGAAAAAACCTTGGCCTTAATGCCAACCATGCGGCCACCAAGAAGATGACCTAATTCATGTATAAATATACATATTCCTAATAATATTACTGCTGATACGAAATATATCATTGTTTTTTATCCCTCAATAATTCTCAAAGCCCTTTGACGAGCTTCTGTGTCTGCATTAAATATGTCTTCAATCTCACAATTTGTTACAACTTTGTGATCATTCATTACTTCTTCAACAACTTTAACGATCTGTGTAAAAGAAATCTTCTTTCTTAAAAAAGCTTCAACAGCAATCTCATTTGCTGCATTCATAACTGACGGCATAGTTCCTGCAGTTTTTCCTGCTTCATAACAAAGATCAAGAGCAGGATACCGTTTTTTATCCACTGCATTAAAATGAAGAGAGGCCACCTTTGCCAGATCTAACTTTCCAAAGGGATTCTCAAGTTTTTCAGGATAGCTTAAGGCCATTAATATGGGATGAACCATATCCGTTACTCCCATATGAGCAAAGAGAGCCCCGTCAATTGTTTCGATCAACGAATGAATAATGCTCTCTGGATGGAGTATAACCTCAATATCATCAAAGGGAATCCCAAAAAGATGGTGAGCCTCTATGACCTCTAGCCCCTTATTAAAAAGAGTAGCAGAGTCTATGGTAATCTTATTTCCCATATCCCAGGTAGGATGTGCAAGAGCCCTCTCAGGTGTCACTGCATCAAATGATTCAAGGGGATGATCCCTTAAACTGCCTCCTGAGGCTGTTAAAATAATTCTGCTTATCTCATCACTTTTCTTATTTTCTAATAATGCGAAGATTGCACTATGTTCACTATCAACTGGTATGAGCTCAACATCAAGTTCCTGAGCCTTTGCCATTACTATTGAGCCTGCCATAACCAGAGTCTCTTTATTAGCAATTGCTATACGCTTTGTATTTTCAAAGGCTGCAATGGTTGGTTCAAGACCTGCGGCTCCCACAATTGCAGAGAGAAGAATATCAACAGGTTCCTGTGCAAGAGTCTTTACACCATCATTGCCAGTGTAAAAATTGATGTGAGGATATTGCTGCTCTAATCTCTTGAAATCATCTTTATTAGATTCATTGATTGTTTCTATGGCAACAGAAACAGGGTGATAGAGAGCTATCTGTTCTCTGAGGAGTGAAATATTTTGTTTACAGGCCAATCCATGAACAGCAATTGACGAAGATAAAAAATCAACAACCTTAAGAGTTGATATTCCTATAGAGCCTGTAGACCCCAGCAATGTAATTCGTTGCTTCATGTATCCATCAATTGCCAGTGGATAATTTATCCACCAGTCACAATTATATAATAATAAAATATCGGTTGAGCAAAAAGAATAGCATCAAAGACATCAAACATTCCCCCATGTCCGGGGATAATTGATCCTGAATCCTTTATCTCGCCATCTCTCTTTATTGTAGATTCAGCCAAATCACCAACACTTGCAAGAAGACTTAATAATAATCCTACAACAGCAGCTTCAGCCATATGAAAAAGCTTAACCTTGAAGAAAGAAATAAAAACTTCATTAACAATTATTGATCCTATAATACTGAAAAATAATCCTGAGAAATAACCTTCATAGGATTTATTTGGAGAAACCGCAAAATCAGTCTTATGCTTTCCAAAAAGAACGCCGCCAAAATATGCACCTGAATCATTGAGCATGATTACAGCATTTAATAGAAAAATATAATACTTACCGTAATTCAAAGATTTAAGAAGAATAATATGAGCAAAGAAAAAACCGATGAACATGACTCCGAATATGGTAATTCCTACGGAATATATTCCGCCCTTAATATTTCGAGTAAACAACTGTAAAATTAAAATGGTCATTATGAAAAGAGCTACAACTCCCATAATGAGTCTTCCATCAAAATCACCTATGTATTTAGCAAATCCCCACAATTTTCCCATTGCATAGAGGTATATCACAATATTTACAAAAACATTTGTTATAATTCCTACTGCTATAAAGGGACGGCCTTGCTCTCCTCTGTCTGTGATTTGATAAAACTCAAACAAAGTTATTGATGATATTACAATTGATGCCAGTAAAATAGGCAAAGACATAAATTGATCTGTAAGAACTGCATAAGCATAAATTGGTAAAAGGATAAGAGCACTTAAAACTCTTCTAATTGTTGTATTGCTAATACTCATATTCCGCCATATCTCCTATCACGTTTTTGAAATTCATATACCGCTTTATAAAGATCTTCAGCCTTAAAATCTGGCCACAGAACATCCTGAAATACGAGTTCAGAATACGCAAGCTGCCATAATAAAAAATTACTGATTCTATATTCACCACTTGTTCTAATGAGAAGATCTACATCAGGTAATCCTGAGGTATAGAGTCTTTTCTCAAGCTTCTTAGTGGTTATTTTTTCATTGTCCTTTCGGTCACTGAGCCAATCGTTGACTGCATCAACAATTTCCTGCTGACTTCCATAATTGACACAAAAATTAAGTATAAGGTTTTTGTTTTGAGCTGTTTCGTCAATTGATTTCTTTATTATTTTTTTTGTTGAGGGAGGAAGCTTTTTTAAAGAACCGGTGTGTTGAACCTTTATTCCCTTTTCTTTAATTTTATCTATATTGAGAGTAAAAAATGACTCGAGGATGTTCCATAAAGAGAGAATTTCTTTCTTAGGACGAGACCAGTTCTCTATTGAAAATGCATATAAAGAAATAACCTCTACCCCAAGCTTTAAGGCTGCATCTGTAACTGGTTCAACGACCTTTGCACCCTCTTTATGACCGGCTGATCTTGATAATCCATGTTTCTCAGCCCATCTGCCATTACCATCCATAATTATTGCAACATGGCGGGGAACAGCAGATTCATTAATTTCAATATTATCAATTATCATAGTGGGTTAAGAGACCCATGCTACAGACTGAGAATTTCCTTTTCTTTGTTATCAGTCATAGCCTGTACATCATCTATATATTTATCAGTTTTCTTCTGAATGTTTGCCTGCCCTGTCTTAGAATCATCTTCAGAGATTTCTTTGTCCTTCTCAAGGGTCTTCATCATATCATTGCCGTCTCTTCTGATATTTCTAATTGAAACACGACATTCTTCTGCCTTTGATTTTGCTAATTTAACATATTCTTTTCTACGTTCTTCAGTAAGATCAGGAATCTGAATTCGAATAAGATTTCCATCATTTGATGGATTAAGGGATAGTTCTGATTTTAGGATTGCTTTTTCAATATTTCCTAGATTTGATTTGTCCCAAGGCTGAACAACTACGAGTCTTGGTTCTGGAACAGAGATAGTAGCAACCTGATTCAAGGGCATTTCTGAGCCATAGACATCAACCTTGACTCCATCAAACATTGCAGGATTTGCTCTTCCTGTACGTATAGCGGCAAATTCCTTTTGGAGGTTACCTATACTTTTTTGCATTCTGGATTCAACATCTTCAATGGTATCATTAATCATATCATTTACCTCTTTTTATTGTATCTTTGTTCCTATTTTTTCACCTTCAATGATCTTTTTCAATGATCCCTCATCAAAAAGATTAAAAACAACTATAGGCATATTATTTTCCATACAAAGAGAAATGGCTGTAAGATCCATAACTCCCAGTCTTTTATGTAAAACCTCTGAAAAGCTTATTTCAGGAATTTTCACTGCACTTGAATCCTTTTCAGGATCAGCACTATAAACCCCATCAACACGGGTAGCCTTTAAGAGAACATCAGCCTGGAGTTCAACAGCTCTTAAACTTGCAGCTGTATCAGTTGTAAAAAAAGGATGACCGGTTCCACCACCAATGATAACCACTCGCCCCTTATTGAGATGATTCAATGCTCTTGAAATAACATATTTCTCAGCTACTTCAGTCATTTCTATCGCAGTCATTACCCTGGCGTCAATCCCTTTTTGTTTTAAGGAATCCTGTACAGCCAGTGAATTCATAACCGTTGCCAGCATGCCCATATGGTCACCCTGAACCCGATCTATTCCCAGTTTTTCACCAAGAGAACCTCTGAAAAAGTTTCCGGCACCGATAACTATCGCCACCTCTGAACCAGAAGCAATGACCTCAGATATTTCTGAGGTCATTTGTTCTAGAATCTCCGGGTTAATTCCGAATTTTTCATCACCTGCCAGTGCTTCTCCACTGAGCTTCAAGAGAATCCTTTTTCGGTTTTTCACATTAAGATCCTATCTGATAACGTGTAAAATTTCCAACTTCAATGTTTTCACCAAAGGTAGCAATTTTGTCTTTAATAAGGTCCTTAATAACAATTCCGGAATCCTTAATATATTCTTGCTCAAGAAGACAAACTTCTTTGAAATACTTCTGAATTTTACCTTCAATAATCTTTTCTAATACATTTTCAGGTTTTCCAGAATCTTTCATCTGCTCTTTGTATATTTCTTTTTCTTTTGCTATTACTTCTTCAGGTACATCTTCTGGCTGTATGTATAATGGTGCAGTAGCTGCAACCTGCATTGCAAGCTCACGAGCTAAAGCCTGAAAATCATCATTTTTTGCTACAAAATCAGTAACTGTTTTAAGTTCTAAAAGAACCCCAATCTTGCTGTTACTGTGAATATAAGATGCAATAATACCTTCAGAGGCATCTCTACCCATTTTTTTATCTGCAGAAGCAAGTCCCTTTATTCTAAGAAACTCTATGGATTTCTCCATGTCTCCATCATTTTCAACAAGAGCTTTCTTGCAGTCCATCATACCTGCCTGAGTCTTGTCTCTCAATTCTTTTATCATTACGCTGGTTATTTCCGCCACTTTGATACTCCTTGTGTTAATAAAACTTAAATATAAAAGAACACATTAAAATATGTTCTTAATTGAAGACAACTTTTTACCAGGTGTCTCCACCTTCTTTCTTTTCTTCTTTTTTATCATCAGAAGTTGTCTCTTCAACAACATCTGCCTTTGCTGTTACTTCTTCTACTGCATCATTGCTCTTATCTTCAGATACTGCTTCTGCTTCTGCTTCTGCTTCTACAAATGAATCATCTACTTGGCCACCTGATTTACCTTCATTGATTGCACGAGCCATTACGTCAAGAAAGAGTGCAATAGCTCTGATAGCATCATCATTTCCAGGAATAGGAAAATCAATTTCATCAGGATTACAGTTAGTATCAACAACTGCAAAAATAGGAATACCAAGTTTCTTAGCTTCCTGAACAGCAATTGCTTCTCTTTTTGGATCAACAATAAAAAGAGCATCAGGATGTTTAGTCATATTCTTAATACCTGATAAGATCTTATCTTTTTTAGTAAGTTCTCTTTCAAGATCAAGTCTTTCCTTTTTTGTTTCAGCATCCCAGATATCTGTTTCTTTCATCTTCTCAAGATCTTTTAGTCTCTTGATTGAATTGTTAACTGTTTTAAAGTTAGTTAAAAGTCCCCCAAGCCATCTTTCTGAAACATAAAACATCTCACATTCCTGTGCATATTGAACAATGGCAGACTGAGCCTGCTTCTTTGTTCCAACAAAAAGAATGTTTCCACCTTTTTCTGAAAGATCTTTCATTGCCTCATAGGCAACCTTAACTCTCTGCATGGTTTTCTGTAAGTCAATAATATGAATCCCGTTTCTAGCTGTAAAAATAAACTTAGACATTCTAGGATTCCAACGTCTGGTCTGATGACCAAAATGCACACCTGACTCAAGTAGAGCCTTCATTGATATAACTGCCAATTAGTGTACCTCCTTAGTAAAATAATAATATCACCTGCAGATATATGCAGGTTTGACAGGGATTTCCCCTGTCTTATAATGTAGTAATTTTTGCCTTTCCATTAAATGAAGGAGGCAACCAGTATACTTCTACCGGTTTAATTTCATCCCCAAAGGGAGAAAAGATAGTTGCGAGCGCAACCTATACCTTTTTAAAAAGAAATATTCCGAGAATAATTCCCAAAATTGAAAAAAGGTTTAAATTAAGACCAAATGTAATGACATCAAAGGTAAATCCCACTGGCTTAGTTAAATTCTTTGTTAAAAAAGCCAAAGATGGTACCAAATTAACAAGAAGAGCACCCAATGCTGAACCCAGAAGAGCTCCAATTAGTATAAAGGCTATGAAATAGCCCATGTTTCCCTTTTGAAACATCATTGAGATTAATCCACCTGTCTCTAGTCATTCTTTATTGCAAAGAATTTCATATGAGCCATTTGTCAAGTATTAATTGGTAATTAAAAAGTGAGATTTATCTCAACAATCTCTTAAATATATTCTGCAGATCACCCTTCTGCTCTTTTTGAAAATTTATTTCTTTAACAACACCAGCAATAGGAGCTTTAAACCTTTTCCTATTAAATGGTCCTTTTTTATTGAGCCACAGTGTTCCCTTCTTGTAGTCAATGTAATGACTATATACTGTTATCCTATTATTATAGTCCCTAAATATAAAACTTAAAAATTGATCAATAACTCCGTAACATACGTAGGTTTCACCATTGTTCATCTTAATAAAGGTAACCACAGGATAAAAGTAATACATCCTCCCCCTTTTCTGGGCCTTCCATTCCATAAATTTAATGGATGCAACCTGTGACTTGAAAATAATCTTTTTAATTCGTGATAAACCAACGTAGAGAGTCATTTTCCCTGAAGTAAAATTGAGATGTCCATAGAGTGTTGATTCACCATGAAAAACAACCCCGGCTTTTCTCCATTTTTTTGTATCAAAATCATTCTTTACCTTTGGCCCAACAGGCTCTCTGATAGATGTTGATTGAGCTGCCACATACAGGGGAATAAAAAGCATAAAAATACTAAAGGATTTCAAGAATCTCATTGGCTTCTTCATTGCGAGGATCAATCTCCAACACTTTAATCAAAAGATTTCTGGCATCAGGGCGATTTGACAGTTTTAAAAGAGAACGGACTCTCAGAAGCATTGCGTCTACAAATCCATTTCTATAGTATGATGCTTTTCTCGATGCATGAACGGATAATTCATGTTGTCCTGTTAAAAAATATGCCCGTGCTAAATCATACCACACATTGGCATCTATTTCATTATTATTTAAATAGAGCTTTAAATGATCTATAGATTTAAAATAATCATCAATGTTAAGATAACATTCACCAATGTAAAGATGTGATTGTTCATCATGGGGATCAATCTCTAAAGCGCCATAGAGAAATTCTATCGCTTTATTCATATCACCGTGAGCCAGATTATAAAAACCCTTCTCTCGAAGCTCAACAAGCTTCTCATACTTTGGATCAATCTCAATTATTACAAGAGTTACATCATCACTCTGCTCTGTTCCATCTGAAAATTCCTTCCAGAGCCTGATTATCTCATCCTTTGATTCATCAATGGATAATTCTGATGTATCAATAAAAAGCTGAATCAAACGATCATTGCCAAAGATCTCATTTTCAATATTGCGGGCTTCTATGATGCCATCAGTAAAAAGAAGAATCCTATCTCCATAATCAAGATGATCACGACCATCTTCATACATCTCATTTGCCACATCCATTGCACCCATAAATAAACCATTGGTGTCCCAGGTATCGATTCGATTTTCTTTCTTTCGATAAACATAGGCCATCTGATGTGAGGCATTAGAATAAAAAACCTCAAACTGAGGACTGATTACAACAAAAAAAGCAGTTACAAAATCATCGGTTTTTATTGTTTCGATAAGATCATTATTAACATGGATAAAGACATCCCGGGGAAAAAGAGACTGCTGAATAGCCTCGGAAAAACTAATCTTAGCAAGAGCTGTAATAAAGGCTGCAGGCATTCCATGACCTGAGGCATCAGCTATGAGAATACCATGATATCCCCCTTTCATCTTGAAGATATCATAAAAATCTCCACCAACAATTCCCATGGCGCTGTAATATGAAACCACTCTTATGCCCTCAGAAGAATAGGGCATCGGAGGCAATATGCCTGATTGAATATCGCCGGCAAGTTCAAGTTCAACCTGCATATCACGATCTCTTTTTCTTAAAAACTTCAGCGTATCATATAACTCAAGTGTTCGCTCTTCAACTGCCTGCTCAAGATTTTCATTAAGGATCTCAAGATCTTTTTTCATAAAATTGATTCTATCTGCAAGACCAAAAGACATGAGAACTACTTCAAATAGAGATGCTATTTGTTGCCCCCACCTGGTAAAGAATACATCAGGAATGATTGAAAAGGATTTCAAACCGATTATAACGGTGCTAATCCAAAAAAGTGACCATGCAATAGCATAAAAGCGCGCAGGCTTAAATCCACTGCGGAGAATTATAATGAGGGCAATAGTAATAATTATTGCCGTTAAAAATGCTAAAAATATTGCAGCAACAAGTATATAGGTATAAAAAGAAGTTAAACTTAAAACAGCCAAAATAGAGCTGATGAGAATTACAACCTTTAATATTACATCAATCTTCGGAACAAGCTTTATGATATTAAGATAATATCGGGCAAACTGAATGGCAAAAATAATACTCAAGCACAGAAAAAGATGGAGCCCTATATTGGACCACCATGTATTGCTGGTCCATATGAATTGGGCCCCCATTCCACTGTTTGCAAGCTGAAAAAAAGAAAAGAATAAATAATAGGTCACATAAAAAAAGTAACTTTTATCTTTTATAGAAAAGAACAGGAAAAGATTATAAAGAAGCATCACAAGGATTGCTCCATAATAAATCCCCTGAGCAAGATTATCTCTGGTAATCATACTTTGAAAAATTTTAGGATGCCACATTACCATGGAAAGATTCATAGTGCCGGAGGTTTTTATTCTAATCACATAGGTATAGGTTCTTTGTGGAGGAATTGCATATTTAAAAATCAGGTTTCTATAATCTATCTCTCTCTTTACAAAGGGATATGCATCGCCACCAACTCTCTTTTCGATTAACTGCTTTCTTTCATTGAGAACATATACCTTTAATGAATCAAGCTTTGGATATTCCATCTCCAAAAACCATAGTCTCTGAACCGAATCTTCATTATGAACCCTAAAGCGAACCCAATAAGCAGAATCAGTAAAACCAAAACTCGGCCTGCTATCTGTTGATTTTTGGAATAATCGAGAGATTTTTCTCTTTTGAACATCATGAAGATCTAAAATTTCAGATGGATCTTCAAGGTATTCGATAACCTTTCCCAACTGAATAGTTTTAAAGTTTTTTTTAATTTTTATCTCAGTAGCATTAACAGATGAAAAGACAAAGAGAATTGAACATATAAAAAGACATGCAACAACAAGAGCATATCTATCTCTTTTTATATGACTAAACAATATAAAATCCCCATATTTTCATAATTGTCATTATGAAGCATCTGTCAATATTAATCAACCATCTTTATAGGGAATAAGAACTCTGAAGTCAGAAAGTCCAATGAATAATAGAAAGAATAACTTCAAAGACCTTGAGTGCAATAAAATTAGTGCATTTTGGAAGGTATAGTAATCATGCCTTGGCTAAAAAAAACCCGGCACATGAAACCGAGTTTTTTTCTTCAATATATGTACTTTATATGTACTTTTGACTTATCTCACTTAAATTCATTATAATAGAGAGAAAGAACAAGAAAAACAACGTGTTCAGATACCTTTACATTCTTTTTCTCAAGGGCTTTTTTAATCTGTTTTTTATCATACTTAGGATTTTCTTTTTTCATCTCAACAATCTTATCAATAACGTCTCTCTTCACAGCCTTGTAGCCAATGCCAAGAAAACCTCTATTGTGCAGAGTAACTATACCATTTCCAATGCGTCCTAAGATTTCATCATTCTTCTCTGATCTTTGTTTCACTTCATCAAACTGTCCCTGAAGTTGTTCTAATTTTTTTTCTAAGGCCTGCATCTTCTTTAACAAATATGCAGGATCCCTTAACTTCAGATAGGTAAGAGGATCATTGATAGCTGATGCTAAATTTTCACAGAGTAATTCTTCATGTTTGAAATAATCTTTTATTCTCACAAAAAGATTGTCTTTTGTTATTCTAAAGTTATAGTTCAAATGTTCTCCCTGTATAAACAACATTCCAGCAGGAAGAAACTTTGTTATATCAATTCCTTTATATTTAAAGGTTTTAGGAAGGATGAGAATCTCAACCAAATCATTGGCAATATAGAACTCAACCTTTTCAGGGACCATATATTTCCAGCTGTGAAATTTCTTGGTTAATTCGCCAATCTTTTTCATATTCTTTTCTGAGATCTCACCAAAATACCGCACAAGTATCTCTGATTTTTCATATTTCAAATTAATACGATTTTCTGATCCAACCTTTTCTTCTTTGACAACAGTGAGTGAAAAATCTTTCCACTCTGCACCATTGAGAAATGAAATGCTGACTAAAAGTAAAAATATAAATTGTATAATTTTATTCATAAACATACCTATTTCATTTTAATAAGAATTCTATCATAGGGCTGAATTTTTTTATTTCTGGCAACCTCTATAACCCGAGCACGTAACTCACCATATCTATAATAAAACTTGATCTTTCCTATATATTCATCATCCTTTCTAAAAACAAGAGCCTTAATACCACTTCTCACTTTTATAACCTTTTTCATATAGACTACCATTGAAGAGGGTTGTCTTGAATCGAGAATATAACCACTTTCAGGTCTTTTCTCGAGTAAACGGTCAAGAGCATAATGATGCATTGAAAGTTCTCTATTTTTCTTTTTTATAACAGTAAGAAGATTTTTTCTCATCTTTTCATAATCATTGACAATAGAGGCATGAAGCACATTTATTCTACGAAAAGTCCCTGGCAATGAGTGCTCAAAGGGAATCAACCTGATTCTTCTAATTAGAAGATATTGATTATTAATCTTCTTCTTGAGAGTCATAAACTCCTTATTAGATGCAACTCCCTCTTTAACCATGAGGTCATCAAAGGAATTTACCGAAAGCCTCGCATAGCGTGGACCAGTTTTAATTATTTTGTTAATCTGCTTTGATTTAAACCATGGATCAAGTTGTGTCTTCATTGATCTTATTTGTCGGTTTTGATACCTCTTTAAAGAGTTTATTTCTCTATTTTTTGTTTTATGGATAGATCTCATCTTGAGATTCTGAAGTTCATTATAGTTATCTCCTACTATACCCTTGCTCTCCATGGTCTTTTTTATAGAGTTTTGATCTTTGCCAACCTTTGTTTTAAGATTGCCAATGCCCTGTGTTTTCTGAGCAATCCAACGATCATATCTTTTTGATATTCTCTGAGCATCTCTGGCTTCTGCCTTTTTAAGCTCAGCAATCTTATTATCAGTTTCTTCATCTGTGAGAGTCTGATTCATAATAGCTTGTCTCTTTACAATATAACGATCCTTCAGATTGAGAAGAGCATTTTGCTTATTAATTTTTAATTCATCAAGCTCTCTGCGTTGTTTTTCAAGATCAGTTTCAACATTTTTTGATGAGTTTAAGAGTTCCTTTAATCGAAGATCTTGAAATTCATCTATTTTTAGTGGAGCCTTATCTTTTCTTTCATTGATATATGCAGTAAAAAGAACAGTACCAATAATAACTGCAATTGCAAAACCCAGCATAAAAAAGTACATAGGTAAATTTCTATTCTTTTTGGTTTTTGCAAACTCATCTTCCAGATTATAAATCTGCGATTCACCATCTGTATCATGAAGTTCATCAGGAAGAAATTGTTGGGTGGTCTCAACTAAATCCTTATTTATTTCGTTTTCATTTCCCATATGCCTTTCCAGTTTTTCGGACATTTGCCCAGTGTTCTTTCAAAAAATACTTCTGCAACAGGAAGCTTTGATGCTTTAAATTTCTTTCCAGCTGCAGGCCAATCACCTTCATAATATAATGCCAGACCCGAGAGAAACTGATTAATGCTTCTTCTCATAGCCTTATCAATATCTCTTTCAAATACAGGCCAGTAAACTCTTTTGCCCTGTGTCTTTCCTTTAACCATAACAATATCAATTTCAACAAACTCAATACCATGATTTGCAACATTGGTTTCAATATCTATTTTTACATATTCAGAACAAATAACTGGAACATGATACTCTCGTGTAAGGCCCTCTAATCGAGAAGCAGCATTTACACTGTCACCAATAACGGTGTTGGTCATTCTTACATAGGATCCGAGAGTTCCATAAAAAACCTCTCCTCCATCAATACCAACTCCGATTTCAAGAAGAACTGCCTTATAAACCTTTTCTTCATCTTCAGTGAGCTTGCCATATTTTTCTATAAGATCATCTCTAATAGCAGACATTCTGTCTTGAAGTGAATTTGCCACCTCATGCTGTTTATAGGCAGCTAAAACAGCCTGATATGATTTGTTCGTATAATTATCATCCATTACCCCAAATACAGCAAGGAGAGCATCTCCAATAATTGAACCGATAACGCCATCATAATTTAAAATTTCTCTAATAGCTTTATCATAATGAAGATTCAAGAGCTTTATAATATCATTTCCAAGGGTTTCAGTGATAAAGGTAAAGCTCTTAATATCAGTAAAGAGAATGGTAAGGTCCATCTTGGTTCCTTCAAGTTTGACCTCTCGATCTCGATATGCCTTTACAACAATATCTCTATTGGCAAATTTTCTAAAAATTGATATGAGATTGTCAACAGTACTTGAAAGAGAGTTAAATGCCATACCAAGATAGGTAATATCATCATTGGTTGCTCTCTTAAGATCAATGACCTCAAGCTGCTGGGTTTCAAGCATTTTCATTATTGCAGAACTGATTATATCAACATATCTTAAAATATACTTAAGAATATAGACACCAATTACCATAACAAAGATGGTGATGGCCAGAATTAGTAAACTAATATTAATGAAAATCTGTCTTGATTCTGACTCAAATTCATCAAGTTCTTCAGCTCTCAAGATATAGGTTTGCCACCGAGCATTATATTTATAAATTCCATAATATTCTTCATCATTAAATTCAAAAGATATAAAATCCTGCATCATTTGAGAATCTTTCTTTAATCTATTTGAATTCATCTTTGTCAGAACATCTTTATTTCCAAACTTTTCATAGCGCTTAAGATGTGATGACTGAAATTGTATCTTGCCATCAGCTTGAACACCAAGGAAAATCCCCTTCTGAGATTTCAATTCATGCTTTCCTTTTCTCTCTATACTTTTCAATGACTTAGTTAGATTCTTATCATACTTATAGATTTCATGCTGATTATTGCTGTATTCATAAAGACCCTTCAGGTCTTTAATGAGAAGCTGATTCATCAATTTATAGAGTTGGGTTCGGTTAGAGACAAGATTAATATAATTAGTTGAAAAGTTTGAGATGAGTAAGAAGAGAGTAAATGCAAAAGTAATCTTAAGAGTTACTGGCACTACTCGAGTATTATTAATTTTTGTTCCAAACATGTATTATATCCACAGTTCCTTGATATTTTAATTAAAACATTTTTTTTCTTAATGTCAAGTAATATAAAAGCCCCTATGGATTATTTCAATGAAATTATAGTAGATTTCATTGATCGTATAACTGCAGTTAAAACTTCTATATTGTATAATCTAGGTACTTTAACTTTTTCATTAGTTTCTCTAAATATATAATTATTAAAGCACAGTAATTCTAAATTAATGAAAAAAAACAGCTAAAGTAGTATATTAACTCATGTAATATACAATACCTTCAAATGTTAAATGACATACATAGTAAATGAGCAAAACCCTTCACCAGAATTCTGTTTTTTTAAGGAATCATCCTTTATTTTTTTCTCACTTTTAACTCAAAAATTACTCAATCACCCTTTAACATCTTCATAAATCTACCGATAAATATATGACAGTGGGATTCATTCCTGTTGTTTATAATGTTGTAGAAAAGAGGCTATTTATGAAGAATTCATCTGTACCAACTGAAGCAGTTGCCATATATAATCATGCTCTGGAATTATCAAATAAAGGGGATATGATTAAAGCATTAAAAGAATACCACAAAGCAATAGATCTTCACCCTTCATTTGTTGAAGCATACAATAACATTGGTGAAATTTACTCACAAATGGGAAACCGTAAAGAAGCAATATCAACATATATGGAAGCTTTAAAAATAGGCAAGAACTACAGGATTCTTCTTAATCTGGGTGTTGAACATTATAACAGTAAAAACTTTGAAATTGCTCTTAATTTCTTTAGAGAATCCCTTAATGAAAAGATAGATTTTCTAGAAGGTCATTTTTATGCAGCCATGGTCTACTATAACATGAAGAAATTCAAGGAAGCAGAGCATCACTTTCGAAGTGTTATAGCAATAGATTCAAAACATTTGAAAGCTCATTATATGCTTTCATACATTTATTATGAATGGAAACAATACAATAAAGTAATTGAGGTTCTTGAATCAATTAGAGATATTGCAGACGATAAGGCATTCTTTAATAAATATTACGGTTTCTGCAGTTATTACATGGGCAACTACAAGGTAGCTATTGAGTATCTCACCTCAGCACTGGAGCTACAGCCCAAATATAAAAAATTCAAGGGTTATTTGAAGAATCTTTCTGTTGAGAAAAAAGTTAAAGAGATTGGGGATGTAGATAATGCAATCAAAAACCTTGAAAAACAGATGATCGAAGACTCTCCTTCTTTCAGAGAAATAAGTGAGCTCAGTATGCTCTATATATTCAAAGGCAGAAATCAAGAAGCTGAAAAACTCTTATTAGAAGCACGAAACAGGATGGCTTCATAGAAATAGTTCATGACTTCATCATCCTACTTACAGGAAATTATAAGCAGCCTCTCTAAAAATGATGTGAAATTCATCATTTGTGGAGGTGTTGCAATGGTTCTTCAGGGTGGAGAACGTATGACTATGGATCTTGATCTTTCAGTTGACCTCTCTGAAGAAAACCTCAGGCGTTTTCTTGAAACCATGGAAAAACTCAATCTTACCCCCAGAGTACCCGTGCCCCCTGATGCAATTCTCTCTCCTCAAAAGAGAGAAATGATGATTAAAGAGAAAAATGCACTAGTTTTCACCTTTATAGACACAAAAAACCCCTACAGACAGGTGGATATGTTCATGACTGACCATCTATCCTATGAAAAATTGAAAAATAAAGTTGAAATCATCCCCATTGGAGATTATAATATAGAGGTTCTGACAAAAGAGGCTCTCTTGGAATTAAAAAAATCCATTGACCCTCCCAGAGATAAAGATATTTTTGACATTCAAACTCTTAAAAGGCTATTGAACAAGGTAGAAAATGGAAACAGCGATTAATGCAGAGTCAGACCTAAGTGATTTTATTGCTCTTTTGAGCCAAACGACTACAGAAGATTATTCAGGCTACACAAACTTTGATTCTTTATCAGCTGATATAAAAATAAAATGGCTCGATGAAGCAGCTCGTTTTTTTAATGATATCTTTAAAGGATAGTCTTCAGTATCTTTTAAAGATATCATTATTATATCTGCACAATAGTTCTTCCTAGAATTCCAATCATAAAAACACTCTATAACAGCCTCCCCTATTTATTCATTGAATAATAAATAGATATTTTCAATAAACTGTTCATTCCAGGTTTGACAACCAGATAAATATCCTCTAATATACTCCCTATCATCTTGAGGAGAAATCACATGAATTTTAACATTAAAATGAAGCTATTATCTGGATTTGGAGCAATGGCAATTCTGTTGCTTTTCACTGGAATATTGAGCTTTATAGAGATTGACGATCTATATAAAGCAAGTGAGAGGGTTGGCATAATAAATGCTCCACGAGTTGATGCATGTATGGAAATTAAACTCTCTGCAACTACTGCACATTTGTGGTTTGAAGAGGTTATGACTGGAGCTGAAGAAAAATCTGCAATGAAAGACGTATGGAAGCAGCTCGATGAGGCAATATGGTTTGCTAATGCACTTCTCATGGGAAATGAAAACGATGAAGGAAAATTTTATAAGCTAACGGACAGTAAAACCATAGCTGTTATAAAAGAAGTAAAACAGGATCTTCTTGATTTCAAAATAATAGCTCAGAAGAGATACGACAATAAATTTAAATACGGCCAAGATGATGACAAAGGTCTTGATGCTCAGTTTGACAAGCTCTTCGATAAATTCTCAAAAAAGGCAGATGATGCTGAGACTCTGATTCAAAAAACAATGAAGGCCAATGTTAAAGTCATGAACAGCAGTCATACAAATGCCATATCAATACTAATTGTTGCTATAATAATTGGTCTTATTTCTGCGATAGTTATCGGTATATTAATATCAAATAATGTAGCAGGAGCAGCCCAGAAGATGGCTGATATGATGAAAAACATTTCAGAGGGAGAAGGAGATCTTACATCACGAATGAAACGAAAAGGTACAGATGAGCTGGCCCAACTTGCTCAGTACTTCAATAGCTTTGTTGAAAATACACAAAATATTGTGAAAGAAGTATTTGAACGAAGCAGTGAAATCGCTGTTGCAGCTGATGAACTCTCCGGAACAGCTCAGAGTATCAGTTCAACCTCAAATCAACAGGCAGCCAATGCAGAAGAGGTATCTTCATCATTAGAAGAGATTGGCTCAACTATTACTCAAAACAGTGCTAATGCAGAAAGCACCAGCAAGATTGCACAAAATACAGCTACAAAGGCTGAAGAAGGGAGCACCTCTGTTTTAGAAACTGTTGAATCAATGGAAACAATTTCTAAAAAGGTTTCTCTCATCGAAGATATTGCCTATCAAACAAATCTTCTTTCATTAAATGCATCTATTGAGGCAGCCAGAGCAGGCGAACATGGCAAGGGTTTTGCAGTAGTGGCATCTGAAGTGAGAAAACTTGCCGAAAGAAGCCAGATAGCATCACAGGAGATCAATGAACTGTCAACATCCAGTGTTGAAATAGCTCAAAAAGCGGGTAAAATCATTAAAGAGATTGTGCCGGATATTCAAGAAACATCCAGAATGATTCAAGAGATTACACTGGCTTCTAATGAACAAGACAAGGGTGTTCAGCAGATAAATGAAGGAATGAATCACCTCAACAGTATAACTCAAGAAAATGCTGCATCCTCAGAAGAATTAGCTTCAACAGCAGAATCCATGCAGAAACATGCAAAATCAATGATTGAGTTAATGTCAGCATTTAAAATAAGCTAGAATAAGTTCACTAAATAATATTGATTTCATTCAATGGATATCCCGGGTTATTATAAAACCGGGATATCCCAATATAAAATTAAATTGAAATAAACTTCAAGGATAATAAAAAGATTCTCTCCTTCATTATCACTACTATTCACTAATCAATATACTTTTTTACTTCCATTCCATAAACTGCATCAGTAACCTGAAGATCAATGCACTCAAATCGCCCTTCAGGCAAGTCCCAATAGATTTTCGCCCTTGAGGGAATTTTTATCCCCTGGAATAATCTATAATGAGAACAAACACCACCCCAGGGTAGTAATCTTGATCCATCCTTTGTTTTCATGTAACGTTTAGCTGCCACCTGTACCAGTTCATTCTTGTCATTAAAGGTACAGGTAATCGCACCCTTGTTTGGTCCATCAACAACGTGGGCTATTGCAGTTTTATTGTCAACAGCCTGCCATTTTACGAGATTTCTATCAAGAAAAAGCCAGGGATACCACACCATCTCTGTGGCAAAACGAATAAATGCACTTTGATCTATTTCAGGTCCCTTTACATTTGCCATCGTTATTGAGCCGGCAAATTTAATATGCATGTTTCCCTTTTGCTCCTTATAGTAATCCCGAGCCTGAATTGTTATTCCTGGAATAATGGATATCTTCCCATGCCAGATAAAGGCCCTGGTTTTAAGATTAAAGAGTTGTGTAGCACTTAAGGGCATCCATTTTCCTTTCACTTCAGTTCTAAAAAGACCTCTTTGTCTTAAAAAGACATCCTTAGGAATCTCTTTACCAATTATTCCAGTACCTCTAATATAATTCTTTACAATGGGTGGCAGACCGTTGAGATCTTTTTCAGATATAATTTTTTGATCTACTTTCACATCCATCTTTAATAAATCTTGAAATTCTTTTTTTACAAGACTATCCATTGCCATTGAACTAATTAGAAAGAATAGAATTCCCGTCACAACAAGAACACCTGCTATTATTATCATTTTATTCATTTAATGCTCCCCCTCTAGTTTATTGTTTCAATATTATTATTAAGTTGAAAGAGAACCTCAACCGTAGTTTTTAGCTTTTCATGATCAATATTTTCAAAAACCTGATCTAAAAATATCTCATCCTTATCTTCTCTCAAAGACCAGTAATCATGAAAGGACTGATCAACCTTGAGACGCTGAATTCTTTTGTCTAAGGGATCTTCCAATATTATCATGAATCCTCTTTTTTCAAGTTTTAGAGCCAGCTGCTTTACATTTTGCCGCGATGAACCAATAATCGATGCGGTCTCTGACACTGATGGATCATGATCAAAGAGTTTTTCAACTGCAACAGCCAAAAGCCACTGCTTCATAGTCAGTTTGTTTTCTTCAAGAAGACGATCACCCAAAACCTGTAATCGATTAGCAACAATGAACAATGCTCCAAAGAGTGTACTTTTTACTGTTTCATCAACTTCTATCATAACTAACCTCCCGGCTAAATAGGTAATATATTACCTATTTTCTCATTCGTCAACTTATATGTAATAAAATTTAAAAAAAATAAGAATTTAGCAGAGAAAATTTACATGATATGGGGATGAGAAAGTGAAAAGTATAAATACGTATAAAAGGATTGAGGTTCTGGTAAAATGAAAACAGATAATGAAGGTCCTGGAAGTTTTAAAAACTCATTTCTGAATAATATAATTTATGGATCTATTGCATTTCTACATATTGTGTTAAATATAGAATATCAACGGAGAAAAGTCTTAGTTCCCTGAGGATTATTTATGAGATCAATCTTCATAGAAAACCTGCCTATTTCAATTATATAGGTTGCTGCAGATAGATTATCAATCTTCATCTTGACGTCATAGGGACACACACATTTACAGAGCTCTCTTAATTTTTCTTGTTCTTCAATAATTATCTTTTTATTCATTATTGCATATGATGCAGTAATATTAGATAAACAGCAATTTAACATTGCTCCCTTATGAACGATATGTAATGTTTTAAATTTTTTAGAATAGACGTACTCTATAGTTACCTTATTTGTTCTCACACCTTTACAGCTGCTGTAACTTTTCACTATATTTCTGCAGGCAAGAGCTGTGCTGAAAAAAGCGGTTATTATTAGTACACATAGAATCCTATTCATGGAATCTCTCCTTTAATACTTCTGTTATTAAGATCTTTATTATAGATAAAAGATCCTCCAATTGATATAAAATTTTCTTAAAGGATTTGAATTTTTCATAGATCGAAAGTTTAATACATTTGTTTTAGAAATGAGGAATATCAACATCAGATGGAAGGATTATAGAAGTAGTATATCGCATTAAAACTCATAACAGACAAAATGATCCGTGCTTAAGTCATTCTAATGATCTGTCAAATCTAAGAGCCAATATGGCCCCTCTTTTACAAAATTAAGTTCAATGCCACTTGAAACCTCTACAACGGCATTCTTCGATCCTTTTTTAATACTGATTCTTCGATCTTTTATTGCCTTTATCACAGCATTATCTCTATCTGCTAAGTAAAACTGAATATATTGTTGGGGTGTTACATTTTTCAAGACTGAGGGTGATATTTTCAAGCTCTTTGCTAGATTTCTATGCTGTTGAACTGACAGGGACTGCATTGTTTTTGATGCCTTCATCATCTTCGATTTGGTTCTTCTGCTTAAAAGGTTATAAAAATCATTGCTATCATTCATATACACTGCCCTTTTAACACTTTCAAATGCCTGTGCAGGAGTGAGTGGCTTTTGAGGTTTACATCCCCCCATAATCAGGATAGTTATACATACAATCAATATCTTCTTCATTATACTACCCCTTGATGTAGATTATACCTAAATTTAAGCAATAAAAAAGGCGAGGTTCACCCGCCTTATTGTTTTAATAAGCTTTTTTTATCTGTAATACAATCAGCCGATTGTTTCTTCTAAACGCTCCACTTGACGTTTGTAATGATCACAAGATAGAGTTTTATATATATTCACTCTATTTTCTTTGAAAATCTTTAAGATCTGCTGATATTGACTGACTCCTGGCTCTCTTGATGTACAAATACCATGACGTTTGCCATAGCTGCATTTTGTACATGCCATGTTTTCTGCTCCTGGATTTACTTCATTGTGGGTATAACCACTAGAGTAACAAAAGGGACAGAATTCATATCTCAAACCAGAACATTTGTTTTTGTTGATGTTTTTCTTGATTTTCAACCAGATTTCTTTTGCACGTTCTTCTTTCCAGCTTAAAATCTCATCCCTGTCTCCATCAGTAAAATAGAGATTGCCATCGATGTTCAGATACTCATTCATCCATTTACTTTTAGAAGACATAAATTCAACTAAAACTTCCCGATAATTAGACATTTTTTTAACCCTGCGTTTAACATAGGTAATTTATTAAAAATCACCAAAATCTTATGTTTTATACATTCTTAAAATGATAAAACATTTTTTACAAGAACAATATTTTTTATTTTTTGGGACCTGTATTAAAACCATAGGAGATTTATGCAAGCACTAGATTGTTTATTCTAAAAAAAGTGTATTTTTTTTCTTTTTTTCAGTTAAAATGTGAAATCTAGTCCAACTTGCATTATATCGTTATCGAAATATTTGTTGTGTTATTAAGAATAATCAAGTTGACAAATAGTTCACTTAAAATCTTATGGGCTTGTTTACGGATAAGATCCGAAAAAAATTTAAGAGGCAAAAAGCATGGGATTTATATTCTTCTTTTTTGTCAGTATAATATCATACCTCGTATTGACCGCTGGTAGCGGCACCATTCTATACTTCTGGTCAGCAGAAGAACTCATTGTGGGAACAATTATAAGCATACCCCTGGCCCTTGTTGGCTGGAGACTTATGCCAGACAAGGTGACAAAGGAACTAATAAATCCTTTTCGATGGATCGGGGCCGCTTTCTACATGATTGGGCCCTTTTTTATTTCCCTCATGGTGGCAAATATTGAGGTTCTCTACAGAATTATCACTGGCAAGATCAAACCGGCCATTGTAAAAATTGAAACTGATCTCAAGAGTGATGCAGGAACCTACTTCCTGGCAAACTCAATAACCCTTTCTCCCGGGACCCTAACCATATACATGGAAGAAGAAACAAATGACCTCTACATACATTGTCTCCATTGGGACAAACCAGAGGGCCATAAGGCAACAACAAAGGATTCAGGAGCATTTATCTACTTCTGGATGAAATTAATTTTTGGGTAGCATTATGAATGAAATATTTTTAATATCAGCACTTCTCATCAGCATCTTCATCCTCCTTATGGTCTTTCGTATAGCCTTTAGCCACAATGTCCCTGAAAGAATCGTTGCACTTGATACCATCAACACCCTTATCATCACATTAATGATTATTCTCGGAGCTGTTAATCGCAAAGCTCTCTATATAGATATTGGAATTGTATACGGTATCATCTCTTTTATTGGCACCTTGTTCATTTCGAGATATCTCATTCAGGAGAAGAAATAATATGGAAGTAGTTATATATATCTGTCTTGGAGTCGGTATTTTTGTCAATGGAATGAGTGTTGTGGGACTTTTTCGCTTTCCTGATATCTACACCAGACTTCATGCAGCAACCAAGACCACAACCTTTGGAAGCATATTTATTGTTATTGCAGTTATCATAGAGAGTTTTATTCACAATGACCAGGCAAGTCTAACAATAATATTTCACTCTGCCATTGCACTGATGGTTGTCATATTTACAAATCCAATCAGTGCTCACGCTATAGCCAGAGCAGCAATGCTCTCTGGAACAAAACCCTACGGTGTCAAAATAAATGAATTTAAAGAAAAAGAAAAGGAGTTAAAGGATAATAGATCATGATTACTCCTCTAATTTTCATCATACTCTGCGTGGTTATGATTATAACAGCCATCTTAAGTCTCTATTTTAAAGACCTTCTTGCAAGTATTGTGAGCTACTCAGTAATGAGTCTGGTTTTAACAGTGATTTTCTTTCACCTCGATGCTCCTGATGTTGCCATTGCTGAGGCTGGTATTGGAGCTGCACTAACGGTCTGTATATTTGTCATTGCCATTAAACTGACAAGAAGGAGAGAAGAATGAAGCTTGGAAGTTTTCTATCACTATTTCTCATTGCGGGATTTCTCTTTGTAGCTATTATGAGGCTTCATCCTGTTGGTGAACCTCGGGGAAACAAAGATGTTTTCAAAGACCGAAGCACAGCAATCACAGATGTAAAGAACGTCAACACTATGGATGATTACTATCTCAGAAACGGCCAAATGGAAACAGGATCAAACAATATTGTTGCCAGTGTTGTATTTGACTATCGTGCATTTGATACCCTTGGTGAAGCAACAGTACTCTTTCTTGTTGTATCTAGTATATCAATGCTTCTTTATAAAATTACCCGGCGTAAAGAGGTATTCAAAAATGTACCTCCCTCACCAAAACGTAAGATTGATGATGTATCTAAGATAATATCCTATGGTTCATTTTTACTCTTTCCTATTATAATTATGTTTGGAGCTTATCTTGTTGTTCACGGCCACCTTTCGCCAGGAGGAGGCTTTCAGGGTGGCGCAGTAATGGCATCTGGCACAGCTCTTCTTCTCACCAGTGCACACCTTGCTCGTGATCTTCAGAAGAAGAAACAAATCTTCTCATTCTTTGAATCACTTGGCCTCACAATTTTTATTGGGATGGGTTTTGCTGGAATTGGAGCAACATTCTTAATGAACTTCATGGCAAATACTCCAGGTGGTTTATTTGGAAAAACCATTGCACTTGGCAGCAATGCCGGTCTTCTCAACTCAGCGGGAGTTCTTCCGATTCTCAGTCTTGCAATTGGAATTGAAGTATTCTTTGGTTTATCCATCATTCTCGTTACCATGTATGATCTTTCTCGTGACGAAGATGAAAAAAAGGAGGCAGCTAAACATGAGTAACTTTTTTCTCTACATAACCGTTGTTATTCTAATCTTCCTTGGACTGGTTGCCATTCTATATAAAAGGAACTTAATAAAAGTAGTAATTGCCCTCAACATAGTTGAAAGTGGAATCAACCTTCTATTTCTGACTCTGGCTTATCGTCCTGATGGTACGGCTCCCATATTTACTCTGGCACCATCCTTAGAAAATCTAAAGATGGTTCTGCCTACTCCTCAGGCCTTGATTTTAACAAATATTGTTATTGGATTTGCTACCAGTGCTTTGATGTTAACCTTTGCTGTATTAACCTACAGAAATAACAACACACTGGATATTCAAAAACTGAAAGGTGTCGAAGACCATGACTGAACATATACCTATTCTCATAATCACAGTGCCCCTTTTGGCAGCATTTATGCTGCCCATTATTGGCAGGATCAATGACTCTTTGCGAAACTGGTTTCTTCTGCTTATAATAATTGCAGTAAACATTATGATTTTTTCCCTGGTTCCAGAGGTTGCTATAAATGGAAAAAATCTTATCTATGTATTGGGCGCAAAGAGTACTCAAACAATGACTCCAGAGGGACTTGCATTTCCCATTAGAATAATTTTAAAGATTGATGCCTTCTCTCTCTTTATGGCAATGATTACAGGAATAGTATCCCTCGTAGCATTTCTCTACTCATGGAGTTTCATAGCCAATGATGGCAAGAAAAACTATTACATGCTTATTTTCACCCTTATGATGGTTGGAATGCTAGGTCTAGAATTTACCGATGACATGTTCAACTTTTTTGTTTTTCTTGAAATTCTTTCAATCTCAGGTGCAGCTTTGGTTGCCTATAGAACCCATGAAAAACATCCACCCTATGCAGGATACAAGTACCTTTTAATCAGTGCAATAGCAACCAGTTTCTATCTCATTGGTCTTGCATTAATTTATGCACAGTATACATCCTTCAACATTACCTATATTCATTCTATTATAAAATACTCACTCTTAGATAAGATAGCACTCATCTTCATTGTAATGTCTCTTGCTATGAAGGCGGGAGCTTTTCCAATGCATATGTGGGTTCCTGACGCATATACCGAGTCTCCGGCTCCGGTAACTGCAATGCTTATTGCCTCGAGCCAGGCATCACTCTATGGAATATTCAGATTTTCATTTTCACTTTTTGGAAATCCGATTCCCGAAGTTTCTATAAACTTTCATACCCTGGGCTGGATTATTATTATTCTCGGTGTTCTGTCAATGTTCATTGGTGTAACCATGGCCATTATTCAACATGATATCAAGAGGCTCATGGCATATCACTCAGTTTCTCAAACTGGTTACATGCTTCTTGGCATTGGTGTTGGCCTTGCGGTCCATGTTCCAGGAGGTGACAATACTCTCTTTAATACATTTGGTAAAGTCGCCATGGCTGGTGGAATCTTTCATATAGTAAACTATACCTTTTATAAAGGACTTCTCTTTCTCACTTCAGGAGTTATTGAAACTCGTTTTGGCACCAGAAATTTAAACAAGATGGTTGGCCTTGCCCATAGAGATACCTTTACCACTGTGGCATTTATTATTGGTGCCCTGGCCATTGCAGGGATACCACCCTTCAATGGTTTCGCTTCAAAGCTGATGCTCTATGAATCAGTATATCACTTTAGTCCCCTTTTATCAATAATTGCAATGTTTGTTTCAATTCTTACACTGGCATCCTTTGTCAAAGTTTTTTACAGCGCTTTTCTGGGGCCCAAGAGAGAAGATTTAATTGTTCACAAGGCTCCCCTATCTGCTGGCATGATATTGAGCATGACAATTCTCTGCATTCTCATTATAGGCATTGGACTATTTCCAGATCACTTTGTTCATTATATTGTTGAGCCAGCGATCAAAAGTCTGGTTAAGATATAAGGAGAATAATTATGACATCTATTTACACAGCGGCTAATATACAATGGTATCCTTTAATTCTTGTGATGATATTTGGAGTTATTATTGTTATCTTTTTTATCTGGGGAAAAATATTTTTTCGGTCAGATTACAATGAAAAGACTGATCAGGTAAAACCCTTTAACTCAGGTCATATTGAAGAGATAAACTCAAACATCCCTTCGAGTAATCTCTACTGGGGATTCAAAAGGGCTCTTGATTTCTATTATAAAAAAATTATAGGTCTTCATAATGGAGATTTAAATGACTACCTCAAGTGGCTTATAATCACTATAGCTATTTGTTTTCTCTTAATAAGCGGAGGTATACTATGAGAAAAAGCAATATTCCTGGAACGATGAAACGTTCTTTATGGGCATTTCACATGAATGCAGGTTCATGTAATGCCTGTGATATAGAAATACTTTCCTGTATTACACCACGTTATGATGCAGAACGCTTTGGCATCAAAATTGTAGGAACACCTCGCCACGCAGATGTTCTTCTGGTTACCGGCACAATGACTGAAAAGATTAAAGATCAGATTCAGAGGGTTTATTCTCAGGTACCTGATCCCAAACTGGTTATAGTGATTGGTGGATGCGGCTCAACCAAGGGAGTTTTTCAGGAATCCTATGCTATGGCAGGTCCTGTTGATGAGTTTATTCCCGTTGATATTTACGTGCCTGGTTGTCCTCCACGGCCTGAAGCTATCATCTTCGGTATTGCTAAAGCCTGGGAAAAACTTGAAAAGCTGGAGGCAGTAGGATGATTTTATCACCGGAGCAGATTATTGAAAAGCTGAGAGATACATTTAAAGAGAACATCCACACTGCTCGAATTGTTAAAAAAGAGGATGGATGTAAAAATATAAAAACTCAAAATATAGTATGGATCACCCTTGAGAGACGTGCCTTTCACCGAGCAGTGTCTATGCTTCACAGCATCCATCCCCTTCATATTGCATGTCCCATGGCATCACGGGAACATAATGATGGACTTGAACTCATCTACCCCTTTTCTTTATACAGTGGTACTGGAAATTTCCAGGAGATGATTATTAACCTGGTAGTTTTTCTACCGGAAAATGACCTGAGAATAAGATCAGTTACAGACGTCGTTCCTGGAATTCTTTATATGGAACGAGAAACTATGGAAATGCTTGGTGTCAATGTTGAAGATATACCTGACTCACGAAGACTTTTTACACCAGACTCTGTTGCGAAGGATTTTTATCCTATGAGGACTAAATTCGACAGTTAAAAAACAGGAATACAAAATGAGCAAAGAAACAATATATTCATTAAATATAGGTCCCACTCACCCGGCATTCAAAGAACCCGTTCGTTTTCGCTTTGATGTTGATGGTGAACGTGTTGTAAAGAGCGACATTGACTTTGGCTATACCCATAGAGGGATAGAAAAAATATCCCAGGAAAGAAATTTCATTCAAATAATATACCTTCTAGAAAGGGTATGCGGTATATGCTCTATATCACATCCAATGGCATACTGTCTTGCAATAGAACAGGCTGCAAATATTGAGGTTCCACCAAGGGCAAAATATATAAGAACAATACTTGGTGAGCTTGAAAGGCTTCATTCTCATCTCCTATGGGCTGGTGTTGCAGCTCACGAGATTGGCTTTGATACATTATTTATGTACACATGGGAAATTCGAGAAAAGGTTCTTGATACACTTGAAGCTCTCACAGGAAACAGAATTAACTATGCAATGTTATCAATAGGTGGCGTTCGGAGAGATATTACAGAAGAACAATATCCTCTTGTATTTCAGACAACAGAATTCTATAGTGATCTTTTCAATAGATTAAACGACATTCTCCTCCATGACAACAGTATAAGACTCCGCTGTGAAGGTGTTGGCATTCTTAAAAAAGAGGACGCTGAAGCACTCTGTGCTGTTGGTCCCACTGCCAGGGCATCGGGTCTTAATAAGGATGTTCGCTGTGATTATGCGGTAAATGCCTATCCTGATATTGACTGGTTGAGGCCAGTAAGCCCAAGGGATATAGGAAGAGAGCCAATTGGTGATATCTATGACCGCATCATTGTTCGTGTACTTGAGATTAAGCAATCAATAAATATTATCAACTACTGTACTGAAAACATGCCTGATGGCCCTATTGAATTTGAAACAAAAAAAATTAAACTCTTAAATCAGCTTAAAAAGGTTGAGGGAGAAGGAATAGGACGTTATGAGGCCCCCAGAGGTGAGGTTACTCACTACAATATTCTTGATAATCGAGAAGGACCTCTTCAGATGAAGGTCAAAGCCCCAACCTATTCCAATGCCATATCCTGGATTCCAATGCTTGAGGGTGCTGAAATTGCTGATATTCCAATCATTATTGCATCACTTGATCCCTGTATTGCCTGTAGTGACAGAATGACCTTTACCAAAAATGGATCTGAGAATTTCACATTAACTGCACAGGAGCTTCATAAAATGAGTGTTGAGAAAACAAGAGAGGTACAAGACCGATGCAGATAATGATTATACTTCTTTTAGCTATTATAATTCCAGTTGTTGGAATCATACTGGGTCTTTTTTTCAAAGGTATAGACAGAAAGGGTGCTGCCTATTATCAGGGACGAATCGGCCCCCTTCTTAGACAGCCCTATTATGACCTGAAGAAGCTCATGGTCAAACAAACCATTGTTCCGGAAAATGCAGTGCCATGGATCTTCAAGGGGGCTCCTCTCATGGCAATTGCCTCAGCAGCAGTCTTGCTGGTTTACATCTGGGTTCCCTATTTTTTATCACTTTTCAAGGTGGAGCACAGCTTTGTTCATGGAGGGGATATTATTCTCATTGTTTATTTATTAATGCTACCAGCTATATTTCTTATTGCAGGTGGATTCGCATCAGGATCACCCTATGCCACGATTGGTGCACAACGAGAGATGGTTATTTTGATGACTACTGAACTTCCCCTTGGAGTTATTGTAATTACCTTTGCCTCAAGAATGGATACCATTGCACCACATCTGCCGTCATTTTCTATTACGACAATCTTTCACAATCCTTTATGGCAGACACTGGGGCCTTTGGGAATCATGGGTGGCATTCTATTAGTCTTAACCACCATTATGATTATTCCTGCAGAGCTTGCAGCGATTCCCTTTGATCAGGCTGAGGCTGAAACTGAAATAGCTGAGGGACTCATTGCTGAGTATTCAGGTAAATTTCTGGCATTTTTTCAACTTGCCGACATGCTAAAAGTTATGGCACTCACTTCACTGGTAATCATACTCTTTTTTCCCCATGGTGTTGAGATGCTCATTGGATCAAAGGTTATGATCGGTTCCTTTAACATCACAATTATTTTAGATATAATATTATTTTTAGTTAAACACCTTTTAGTATATTTCTTAACGGTTACCACAGTGAGAATTGCAATGGCCAGATTAAAAATTTCTCAGGTTGCAAGACTATTTATTATAACTCTAACCGTTATCAGCTTAACAGGATTTCTCTTAATATATCTTGATCCAATTATTTCAAAACTGTAGAGGATAACTATGTTTGCCAGTGTATTTAAAGTAATTGAACAATTTTTCTCAAAGAAAAAAACTAATATATTTCCCATAAAGCATACACCACGATCTATCACAGAGCTTTTTGCCTCGGGAAAGATTCATTCTCCAATTGAGGTTCCTGATGGATTTCGTGGCGAACTGGAATTTTCTTATGATACCTGCATCGGATGTGCCATGTGCCATAAGGTCTGTCCTGCTAATGCAATTGAATTATATCCAGTACAGGCAGGAGAAAAAAAATCTAAACGAATCGTTATTTATCTTTCACGATGCACATTCTGTGGTGAATGTGTTGACATCTGCCCAAAGGATGCCATTGTAATGAATAAAAATTTTATGATGGCTGATGCTGATCGTAATGGTGCTGGACAAGTAGTTGGATTAAAAAATCGTGCTGATAAGGAGATCATAGAGGCGGATGAAGCTACTATCTAAAGCACCTGCAATTTCAATATCATTTTAATTCAAAGTCTTCTGCTTTTTTGAAGGTTATTGTAAAGGTTGTTGACTTGTTCAACTCTGACTGTACTGATATTGAAGCTCTATGTGCCATTAATATTTCACGGGTAATAGATAAACCAAGGCCCGTACCATCATTTTGATGATCTTTTGCATTGGGAGATCTGACAAACTCCAGGAATATATCGTCAATATATTCAAGGTCAATGCCGATACCTTCATCAGTAATTTCACAATAATATTTATGATGGACCTCATCGATTATAAGATTTATAATAATATTACTCCCATCATTGGAGTACTTAATTGCATTTTCAATAACATTATAAAATGCATCATTTAAACTTTTCAAATTACCTTTAACAAATACTCTAGGATTAATTACAGAAAGATCTTTCTGATAATCTTCTTTCGTTGTAAATAATTGATTAAAGGAATAAGATTTTTCATTAATACTATAATTTCTAATTATTGTATTATTTGATATTTTAATCTTACTGTTTAATAAGAATACAACCGTTTCAATTAACAAAACGAGATCTATGCTGTCACTTAAGGTTATCTGATTCTTTCCTTCTCTTATTCTGCTTAATTCAAGAAGTTCATTTACTAATTCAAGAAGAGATGATGATTTTTCATGTGCTCCCATTAAAATATTAAATGCTCGTTCAGATTCAAGGGGTATCTTTTTTTTTGTTAAAACATCCAATACTGCTGAAATAGTTGCAAGTGGAGAGCGCAATTGATGAGCAGAATACCTCATAAATTTAGACTTTCTTATTTCAAGAATTTTTAGAGATTCAAGGTTCTCTTCTAAAACATCTCGTGCTTCTGCAAGTTTAAGATTATCTGATCTCAACCGATTGATGAGCATTATCATTATAGTAAGAATACTCACTATAATTCCTGTGTGAATTATAGATTGAAGAATAATATATTTTATTGATAATGAAAAGTTATCATTAAATATGTTATAATAGGGTATTATTTGATTATATTCAAGTATTGAAAGCAAGATAAACATTAAAATTGCTAATGCTGTTACAATAGTAATAAATCGTGGAGTTAATATAATGACACCGAGAATGATATGAAATGTTAAAATATAAAACAGATTAGAATGAAGTCCTCCAATAAAATATAAAACAAAAATAAAAGCTATATAATCAAGGATAATCTGAAGCTTACCAACATTTCCATATATTTTATTTTGATAATCGGTTTCAATTTTTGAAGTTTTGTTTGTAATATAATAGATAAGAATATTATAAATCAAAATAAAGCCAGAGACTATTAAAATGGGTAGAGACTTTATTTTGATTTCAAAAACTTGAAATACGGGAATAGATATCATTAAAGACAGTGCAATTATCCATCGAACCTTTATAGATAATTTTACTATGAATTTAATGTCATCTTGAAAAATTTCCCATAATGAAATATGAATATTAACCAATGAATTTTTGAACCTCTGCTAAAAGTGTATCAGAATCTACAGGTTTTTCAAGCCATACATCACTTTTATACATAGAGGTATCACTTTGTGTCGACATATCATAAATCTTATTAACACCAGTTAACATAATGATTGGAATTGCTTTGGTTTTATCATCACTTTTTAGTTTAGCAGCTACATCAACACCTTCACCAAGATGCTTCATCATAACATCGAGGAGTATTAGGTCTGGCTTTTCCTTAGCTACCTTTTCAAAACATTCACTACCATCTTTAGCTGTAACAATATTATAATTATCTTCTAAAGATATGGATGTAGTTTCCAAAAAAGTTTCATCATCATCAACTAAAAGAACTGTTTTCTTTGACATAATAACCTCACTAGTTTAATTTGTTTATTCGACTAACACATATTAGTATTTTACTGCATTTCAGAGGAATGTCAAGTAAGATGAATATTTTTTTTAACCTTATTATTCTGGCCATATTTGACCAAAGTCTACAGAACGCATTTGGGTAATAGAAGAGCCACTTTCAAAGAATACATGGACGTATTTACCTAAAACAATGAGATGTCCATATCGATCTTCAACAGATCTTAGTATTTGACTTGTTTCCCATGTTTGTCCAAAACTCTTTGACCTTATCAATTTTATTTCATCAACTCCAGAATTTAATTTTTGATAGGTTATATAAACCCTGTCACCTGAGAATCCCATATCTATCTTCAATCCAGTGTTGACTCCAACAGAATCTAAAACAGTTTTATTAAAAGTGTTTCCTCCATTGGTTGACCGTGCTAATTTGAGACTCTTCCCGCTTGTAGATTCATCATGGTAGGCAATCATAACTACATCATCAGAGCCATTATCAAGTAGTCCCTTTCTAACAATAGTCTTAGAATATTGACCCAGACTAATAGTTGATGAATTTCCTGGATCAACATTTTGAAGATTCCAGCTTGCCCCACCGTCAAAAGATTTAATAAACAAGAGTGATTTTGAATTACTATCATGACTTGAGATATAGATTCGATCTAAGTTAGAATCAGAATTAGGAATCACTTCAACATCAATATCTTTGAAAACGAAGCCTGATGGTCCTGGATCTGCTGAGGGAACAGCATTGTATTGCCATGTATTACCCCCATCAAGACTCTTTGCTAAAATCATAGCTCTCCAAGTAATCACTGGTAGAGGTGAGATGCTGTCATAATCATCATTGTAAAATGCAAGGTAGATTCTGTCAGATGCTTCAGTAGCACCAGGAATAACTTTAATTACTGGCCGAACCAGCCCTGTAGATCCAACATAAGTTAAATTCAGTGTAAATTTAATTGTCCAAGTACTTCCACCATCTAGACTGCGATAGAGATTAACAGTATTATCTGTTGAACTAAAATATGAAAAATAAATGTTTTCACCATTGCCAGCTGTGTCAGGGGTAACCTGCAAAACAGGGAGCTGAGTCATTGGGGCATTAATTACTGTAGAACCTGGAATATCTGCAAATGATTCACCCTTCATATCTGACATCTTCATATAAACATTATGAGAATCATCTTTTAAGAGAATATAGAATAAATTTCCACTAGTAGCAACATCCATATAAGGAGTACCAGAACCTAATAAGTATGATGAATTTGAAGTTCCCTCAAAATCTATACTTTGAGAAATCATAGTATTGCCTGCTAAATCTTTTGCATTAGAAATAACCAAGGTATAGAGTATATTGTCCATTACAGCACTATTAATTTTGACAATATTATTACTAGTTAATATTGCTGTCAAAGCAACAGCAGGACTCAAAGAAAAGTTTATTAGTTCAACAGATGATGGATCAATATTCTCAGAAAATTGAATTTCAATTTCATTTTTTGATAAAGCCCGAACCAATGTTACCTCTGGAATTGCATCTCCAGTAAAATTTATTACTCCAGATCCAAAGAGAGCATCTCCTTCAACACTGTTAATATTGGTGACAGTCAAAGTATAAGGTGTGGTTAACTGAGTAGTTGTAGTAAGCTCAACTGACAAGCCATCAGAAGATGGAACTGCATTAACAACACTGAGGGATGGTATTGAATAATTTGCTAAATTTGCTAGTTCAGTCTGATTCATTTCCTTTGTAAAGGTCACCTTTAGATGAGTGTTATCAACTGTACTTACAGATGCTATTCGGGGAAGAGCTGATTCAATTAATTCATTTGTTATTTCAAGAAGATCATTTCTTTCAAAACATGATAGTATAGTTATTAAATAACAAAGGAAAACTGCAAAAGATATATTTTTCATTTTCAATATACCGCCCAAGTGTGTTGTATTTTCAGTATAACTAGAGTTTGCCGATTCGACAAGTCTCTGGTTCATTTTTTTTAAATTAATTGAGAAGCATTGTTTTTCTGAGGTGTTCATCATCAGTCCGGCCAGACGGTAATAGAAAACAGTACGAAATTATTGATTTTTCAAAGCTACGTTGCACGCCATATTAAGTCTTGGCACAATAATAAATTCATGCCAGAATGGATTCATCAAAAAAAGGCTTTAAGAAAAAAACAATTATTTAAAGACAAGAAATTAACAATCTATACACAATTGTATTTACAAACACTGCATTTCAACACTGTTAACGTTATTTAATATCTTTCAATCGTCACAATCTTAGATAGAAGTGAATTCCATTATAAATATTTTCTTGCTCTTGTCATATTGACCTCTTCGATTATAATGAATAGTTCTAATCAATCTATATTTAGTAATAATAGATACAAGGAGCTATAAATGAAAAACAAAAAAAATACTATTATATTGCTCATAATTTCATTAACATTTACTCTTCTTTTTGGATGTAAAGATAAAAAGATAAATGATCAAAGTAAAATCAAAGAACTTGTTTTTTATAATTGGAAAGATTTCACAAACAAATCAATTCTGAAAGATTTTGAAAAAGAAACGGGAATAAAAATCATATTAAAAGAATATGAAACCAGAGATATGTGCATTGCACAACTTCAAAGGAATCCTGGTCTCTGTGACGTCCTCATATTAGATACCACAAATATAGCTTATTGTGAAAATCAAAAGTTAATTAAAAAATTTGGGTCTTCCCGGAATGTTTAAAAAAATCCTTTAAAAATGTAATTACATCTTAAGATTTTCTACATTTATTTAAATACACCTGCTATGAAAATTTCTTTCAATTCGATAAAGTAAAGATAAGTGTATAAACTGCAATTTGATTGACAGATGATCACAACTTAAAGTCTTTATCTATATCAATTACTTGAAGGATAGAATAAATAATAGCAATGAAAAACATATTCCTATTATACATTATAAAAATATCAAAGTGGTTCATGCTCTACATGCCCATAAGCTATTTATTTTATCTTGAGAATGGTTTTCACGAATTTGAATTTCTCACATTACATGCAGTTTATTCAGGGGTAATTGCAATAGTTGAGGTGCCCTCAGGTTATATTGCTGATGTCTGGGGCAGAAAAAAAGCTCTCATATCTGGAACATTCTTTGGTACTATTGGTTTTAGTGTCTATGGATTTACTGATGGATTAATTTTCTTTCTAATTGCTGAGATATTACTGGGTATTGGCACCAGTCTTCTCTCTGGTGCTGACTCAGCACTTCTCTATGACTCTTTCCTGGAAAGTAAAAATGAAAAAAAATATATAAAACATGAGAGTATTATAACAGCTCTAGGTAATTTTTCTGAAGTTACAGCAGCATTATTTGTTTCAATTATAATATTGAGTACCTATAGACAATATTTTCAATTACAAATGATATTAGCCTTCAGTGGTTTTATTGCTGCCTTATTCTTAACAGAGCCCAAAATTCATGAAAAAAAATTAACTGGGAGTTTCAAAGAAATTCTTGATATAGTGACCTACACTTTTAATGAAAACAAAAAATTGAGAAATATACTCATATTTTCATCAATAATAGGATTTTCCAGTTTATCAATGGCATGGCTCGCACAACCAATACTGGAAAAAATTGGAATTAAAGAATCAAATTTTGGATTTTCCTGGGCACTTTTAAATCTTCTTGTGATGATGGGAAGCATCACTGCCATATACATTTCACAAAAATTACATTACAAGGCAACCTTGCTTTTCATTGCCATTCCCCTTTCAGCTGGATTCTTGGTTATAGGATTTAATATAACCCTCTGGACAATAATTCCTTTAATAATTTTTTACTTCGTGAGAGGCACAGCTCATCCCATATTAAAAATGTACATAAATAGATTAACCTCATCGGAAAAAAGAGCAACGGTTCTCTCTCTCAGAAGTCTCATTATACGAATTATATTTTTAGTAATGGGACCGATCCTTGGCATTGCAACTGAAAAAATCAGTCTAGAGTTCGGTGTTCTTCTGTGTGGAATAACTGTTTTTATTCCAGCAGTTATATTTTATCTAATTCTTTTAAAAGAACACAATAAAAAATAGTTACATAAATCTTTGTATATCAGTCCTTTAGAGGTCTATTTCAGTAAAACTGAATAAATAAAAACGATTCAATATGTAGAAGATGAACTTGGGATTTTTTTTATAATGAAGAAGTATTATTGAATCTTCTAATTGATTTCCACTCTTTTTCAATTCTTAGATAGTAATAGCACATATCTTTCTATTAAAAAACCTCGATTATGCAAAATAAAATAGGTTTTTCTTGACAAAATGAAATTATTCTGTACCTTTTAACTATACTCAAAAATATAAGAATTTAAATAAACAAACACATAATCATACGGTAAAGATTGTAATATGTAAGGGGATCAAATGAAAGAATCAGAATCATCATTAGACAATCTTTGGATAGAAGAAGAAAATAAAATTAAACCTGAAGCAGTCAAAGAGTCCCCTTCAGCTGAAAGAAGATCAGAACCCATTGACTCTAGCATCAAGGATGAAATACAGAATATTGATTTAGATATTGTTGACAACATCATTACATCAGAAGAAGAAAATGATTCCGATATAGAGAAATTGAAACTAAATTACATTAATGCAACTGTTCAATATTACAGAGAAATAATTCGCAAAGAGGACATACTTGTTTTAAAAAAAGTAATGGATGAGAAGAAATCACTGAGCCCAAAAGAAGATATTCTTTTTAAAAATTTAAGCTTTCAAAACATTAAGCTTTATCACATCTGGAACATAGAAAAACATATGATGCTTTGTTTTGAGAATGAAATAATACCAAAGGATGACCGCATCAGCGTGCTAGAATCAAGCAGAGAGATTTTGTCTGATTTCGATGCACATTCTGAAGACTACAAGAAAATGTTCATTGGCTTAGCATCTCGAGGAATAAGTGCTTATCATTTATTCCAGGGAATGTGTGTATTTAATCTTAAAGAAAAATTTAATTTTGATCATGATTCTCTTTTAAAACTTGGCAAAATTATAGTAAAAAAATTTGAGGAAAATTTAAGAATTGAGAAACGACTTGAAACATATTATCTCTGCAGGAATTTATTAAAAAAGTTTTTTATTCATAAAGATAGCAAGCTCCAGGTTAAAAATTCAGAGGTAATACAAAAATCAATTCAAGGTTATGATAAAGAAGTTAAAGCTCATATAAATGAACTTCGATATTATTTCGACGACCTTGTAGAATTCAAAGAAAATATTGAATCAAACTATGAATTTCTCTTATACTTTCATGAACTAAAAGACAGTTGGCATAACAAATGTGTAGAACGTCTTAAAAAAGCAAATCAAAATCAAAACCTGCATTTATTTCTCAACATACAACAAAGTTTTTTTGAATTAAAAGAACATATAAAGAGAAGTGACCTTGCAAGCTTTGGACCAGCACTCTGTAAATATTATGATCTTTGTGAAACTATGTATATGCTGGCAAAATATCTTCATACTGCCTATTTCATGGGTTACAACACTTCAAAGGCAGGTGAAATGCAATTGCATATCAGGAAATTAGAAAACTATTTTGGCATAATGGAGTGGACATCGGTATAGATGTAAAGTGTGATTAAAACTTAACATCTATAACCTCTTTATACTTTTTCTTGAAATATGACATTGATGTTTTTTTTCTTTTCTTTAAATTATTTTCAAAAAACTGCAAAACAAAATCTTGTTGTATTTTTGCATTTCTTTTGCTATCTAATTCACCGAGAAAACCAAGAATATCGATTATAGGCTCATACATATAAAGCATTGAGAAATCCTGATGCTTTGTTTCATTTATCTGGTAGATTTCAGGTATAATGCCAATTGATTTCACAAGAAAAGCCAAATTTTTATTATTGAATTCTTTTTCCCATTGTTTACTTCTCAAAAATACAGCAGGCACCTTTAATCCCCTTACAAGAATATTACTATTAATTGGTTCAATCCAGGGATCCATTCCAAAAACAGCTTTTAATCTTTTATCAACAATGGCCAGGCGTACAAGTGCTCCACCTCCAGTTGAATGGCCTACTCCCCCTATAGAAGATATTTTTATTCTATGAGCAAAGAGAGATATTTTTTTTTCATCTATTGATTTATCTAAATCCATTGATGAATCAACTATCTCTCCTGAAGCTAATTTTTCTATATGATTTAAAACAAGTTTAGAATCAAGGGAAAAGGTCTTAACGAGAATATTTGCATATCTCAAAAAATCCGGGGTTACCTTTCTTTTTGGCAAAGCCATAGGATCACGTCTTGCAATTTTACCATTTTGAAATACAGTAGCAATAGCACCGTAAGTATGATCAATACTTATTGCAATATATCCATGGCTGGCAAGCATTTCAGCAAGATCAGTATGAAGATTTCGAAAACCAATCCATCCATGAGAAATTAACACAATAGGAAATTTCTTTTTCTTTTTGGATAACTTCAATCCTATAAAACTGTTAGATTTAACAAGCAGGGTATGATTATACAAAAAGCCAGGAAGCCCCATAAACCTGGGAATTGCCTGTGCAATTACTTTTCCATCCTGCTTCCATGGCACCATTGCACCGCCTACTATGCTATCAGATGGATACCATATCTGCAAACGTATCTTTCTCTTTTGCCCCTTTCTATCTCCATAGATCTCTTTTCTATTTTTATCAATGAGGTCATATGTGAGAGTTCCTACTTTATATTCTCCACTTGGTTCAGGTATTTTATTAACTGCAAAAAGCCATACCAGTATTATACTAAGTATAATATAGCAAAGGTGAATCACTGGATACCTGAAATTGATTTCTACGGTTGTGTCCTTTCTTTTTGTGAAAAGATATTTAATATATTTTAAAATCAAAAATGCTAAGAATATGTAAAGGCCAAACATCTGCCACCGAAAACCTTCAAAAACACCATTCAATAATAATGCAGGAATAAATAGAAATATAGAATAATAGATTTTACTCTGAGGTTTTTTTAATACTATATAAAGTGATACAAAAAGAGCAGCAACACATAATATTTTTTCAAAATACATTTATACATCCTTTTAAACAGACATTATTAAAATTTGTTGCGATCTAAACCCTTTTTTCAATCCAGGTAATTATATCATTAAAAACCTCATGACGATTAATTTCATTGAGCATTTCATGACGGCCATCAGGGTATAGCTTAAACTCTAAATCTGAGATGCCTGATGACTTGTAATTTTCATAAACAGCTTTCACCTCTTTACTATTGATACCGCCAACAGGATCATTTTCTCCAGAGAACAAATAAAGGGGAAGATTATCTGGTGTATTCTGATAAGAATTTTTCTTTTGAATTCGCTCCAAACCACGTGTCATTTCCAAAGCATAGTTTAATGAAACAGTATTACCACAAAAGGGATCATTTATATACTTATCAACCTCTGCTTCATCTCTACTCAAAAAATCATAATCTGTTCGAGGATTTTTCATCTCATTATTAAGAGCACCATAGATCATATTATGCATAAAAGGGCTTAAACTTTTTCTACCTCTAAAAAGAATCATTATCTTTGTAAGGAGTGTAGCAGTTTTCACAAGAGCTACTTTGCCACCACCTGTTCCACTGAGGATTGCTCCATCTATCTCTGAACCATATTGAGAGAGATAATCTCTGAGCAAAAAAGATCCCATACTATGACCCAGCAAAAATATTTTCTTTCCCTTGTTTTCATCCTTAATAACATTCGTCAAGTTATGAAGTTCATCTCTAGACATTTCCCATCCTTCATTTATATCTGAAAAATATGAAAGCTTTTCTACTGAACCTGCTGTTTCACCATGACCTCGTTGATCACTACCATATACAAGATATCCATTCTTGACTAGCTCTTGTGCTAAAGGCTTATACCTAGAAACATGTTCTACTGATCCATGAATAAGCTGAATAACAGCCTTAGGATCATTCTGTGTCTCAGATGACCATTTAAAACAAACAATCTTAACACCATCTTCAGCATTTAAAAAAAATTTTTCTTCTTTCATTTTATTCTCCAGATAAGATATTACTTTTTTATTATAAACTAAAACTAAGATGTCAACAATTAAAGTCGGTTTCTTTGAGCTTCAAGTATAACTTTTTAAAGTATTTTATATTCTTTGATATTCAACCAACAATACCCATATAGTTTTAATTAATTAATTTATTGATTGATTTTTTTATTTTTTCAAATAAAATAGTTAAAATGTTCATTAATATTTCTAATTCTCAACCATATAATTAAATGTTATGCAAAAAATATTAAAATTAAATACATTGCTCATATCAATTGCAATATTAACAATTGTTTCGTCTATTTCATCATGTAAGAGTAAAAATACTTCTAAAATCGCAAAAAAAGGGATTATAGATATTTCAGCTATCGATTGGAATAAAACAGATTTCATTGAGCTCAATGGTCAATGGGAATTTGTCTGGAAAAAGTTGCTGACACCATCAGACTTCAATAAAATAAAAAATATATCACATCATTATATTACCATTCCATCTGAGTGGTCAGATAATGAAATAAATAATAATCAATTAACATCCAATGGATACGGCACATACCGATTACTTATAAAGCATTCTTTAAAAGAAAAAATGGCTGTTAAGGTAAACTTTCCTAGTACAGCATATAAACTCTATATCAATAGCCAGCTTACTGGCCAGGTAGGTATTATATCTCAAAATAAAAAAGACTCAAAACCTCAATTTAGATCAATGGTATATCCATTTATTCCAGAAAATAAAGACATTGAAATAATTATCCAGGTATCAAACTACCACCTCAATGTAGGAGGAGTCCTGCAACCAGTTTATCTTGGACCGGAAGATACAATCCAAAAACTACAGGACAATGCAATTGCCTTTGATATATTTTTATTTGGTTGTCTTGCAATTATCGGATTGTATCATATAATTCTCTATATTCTAAGAAGAAAAGATCCTGTTCCTTTATGGTTTGGATTATCATCAATTATTCTAGCACTGCGATCACTGGTTATTAATGAACACTATCTTTACCAATTTTTTAAATACGCTGACTTCCAAAAGCTCGTATCAATAGACTTCATTGTTATCTCAATTGGAATTCCAAGTTTTGCAATGTATATTGAATCTCTATTTAAAGAATATGCCGTTCCTCTTATAAGATATATTCTCTTTGGAGTTACAATAACATATAGCATCTTTGTTTTACTGACAACCTCTGATATTTATTCTCAATTTGTTTTTTTCATTCAAATAATAATTCTTCTTGCATGTTTATATTTCTTCTATATTATTATCAGAGCACGTATTGATAAAAGAAGTGGATCAAAAACTATCATAGCAGCTTTTCTAATTATATTTATAGCTGTTTTAAATGACATTCTTGCAGCACAAAACTATATCAATAGTCCTCAGCTAACCTCCTTTGCTCTTCTTGCATTTTTAATTTCTCAATCAGTTCTTATTTCAAAGAATTTCTCAACTGCCTTTAAAAGGGTTGAAGAGCTTTCAAGTAATCTTGAAGGAATTGTTGAAGAACGAACCATGGAACTTGAAACTGAAAGAAATCTATTAAAAAAACGAAACTATTTAATGGAAAAAGATCTACAGCTTGCAAAAAAAATACAACAGCAAATAATTCCCAGAATCAGTCCTGTAGATTTCATAGAGACCCTATATAAACCTGTTGATATGGTTGGAGGTGATTTCTATGATTTCCTTCGTTTTCGAGATATAAATAAGATTGGAATTTTTATTTGTGATGCTTCTGGTCATGGGGTTCCTGCAGCATTTATCATTTCAATGATTAAGACAATTCTTCTTCAGTCTGCTTCTGCCCGAAGTGATCCTGCTCAGTTATTTCACGATATTAACTCTATACTTTATGGCAACAGCAATGGATATTTCATTACAGCATTTTATGGAATCTATGATTCCAAAAGTCGTGAACTTCATTACAGCAATGCTGCCCATGCATTTCCCTATTTAGTATCTGATAATGGTATAAAGACCTTGGAAGGTCACAAGAGTGTTCCTCTGGGAATAATGGATAATGATGACCTCACATTCTTAAAGAAAAATTATATTTCCAGCAAGACAATTATTTCTGAAGATATTTCAAAAATATTTTTACTCACAGATGGAATCCTTGAAGGAAGCAGCATTGATGATCAAAATAAATTCTTTGGTGAAGAAGCTCTTGAACAAAGCTTATTTAGACATCACTCAATGAATAATAAAGATTTCATGAAAGCAATATATAAGGATCTATCTGATTTCTGCAAAACTCAATCATTTGAAGATGACATCTGTATGATTTCAGTTGATGTATCAAACTCTTAATCAATGAATTTATTCATAAAAAATTTTCATATGCTTAAATCTTTTTTTCACCAATGAATTTTTCATAGGCTCATAGGAATAGATTCTTTTATTTCCCTTTTTAATTTTTATTACATATGGAATTTTCATCCTTTGAGTTATATGATAGAATGTTAAAAAATCAGCTAAATCTTCTGCCCAGGTCGTTGTTCCATATAATGAGACATAGGATGTTTTTTCAAGAGACCTATAAATCTTAACACTGTCAGATGATTTCAATTCAGGCTTTCCGCTAAGGCCATAGAACTTGATTCCCTTTTGGTAGGGAAATAATTCCTTTGACACCTTATAGTCCTTCCATACTGAGGTAGTAAATTTGTGATCTTTATTTTTTCCTGGTTGAATATTTTTAATCTTACTTTCAACAAAGGGGGTAATTCTCTTTTCATAATCAACAATATGAGTCACCTCATGAAGGAGTATATAATCTAAACCACTGAGCTTAGCTCCACAATCTATATAGACCTTTTCTTTACCGGAATTCTTAATGAAGGCTGTTGATGTTCTCCATGTAAGCTGCTCTGACATAGTATTCTTCAAATTATTTGGATTTAGAATAATATAATAATAGAATTCATTATTGGGGCCAATAACCCAGTCTGCTATACCGCTGCCAAGAATATTTTCAACAAAATATATGGCAATGAGCTTCTTCTTTAGGACCTTATAGTGAAGCGGAGGAAGTTTTTTAATAACTGCTGCAATTCGATGAAGATCTTTTTTTTCTGGCATGAAAACTTTATAATCGGTTCTTTTATCCCATTTCATCCATTTCTTCATTAGAAAATCAGGTACTCGAAAAATTCTTTTCTCTGGAGATTTATCAAAATGCAATGAATAATTCTTCAGTACTTTGATGGGCATCTTAGTAATATCACCACCCTTATCTTTACATGAAAACATCAGCAGAATTACTATAGATAGAATTAAATATCTCATATGCTTTTTCATCCCCTATATTGAAATTAGAAATTGATTTTTAATCTATAGTATTATACTTATGGTGTCAAGAAGACATTAAAAGTATTGGTCGGACCAAAAAACATTTGCATCAAAAAAACAAACATGAAACAATGGTATATTACTATGGGGGTAATAAAATGAAAAAAACAATACATGCGTTAATAATTCTTTTCACTTTTCTCATTTTTTCAATTTCATTCAGTGAAGAGCTGACTATTATACATACCAATGATATGCATTCTCAGCTCCTTGGACTTGCTCCAAACTCAGATTATTCACCAATGACAATCAATGATGACTCGACATTTGGCGGATGGGCACGAATCGCAACTATAATTAAAAATATAAAGAAAAATGCCGCATCACCAGTACTTGTTCTCGATGCGGGAGATTTCATGATGGGCAGTCTCTATCACGTAATTGCCAGAGAGTATGCTGTAGAATTACAACTTATGAAAAAAATGGGTTATGACTGCATCACTCTGGGTAATCATGAATTTGATCTGATGCCCAAGGGTCTGGCTCGGATTATTCGATCAGCATATAAAAACAACGGTCTTCCAAATATTGTTGCCTCTAACGTTATCTTTTCTAAAAAGAGCTCTGAGGATGATTCTCTCGAGAAAATTTTCAATGAAAAACTTGTAAAGCCCTATATTGTAATCAAGAAGGGAAAGCTTAAAATTGGGCTCTTTGGTTTAATGGGTAAAGCTGCATGGGATGTCTCCCCTTTTGCTAAACCAGTTACCTTTGGAGATCCTATTGCCTCTGCCCAAAATATGGTATCACTTCTGAGAAACAAAGAAAAGGTGGATATTGTGATTTGCCTTTCCCATGGAGGTCTTGATGTTGATCCTTCTAAATCTGAAGATGAAATACTTGCGAAAGAGGTTTCAGGGATTGATGTTATAATCAGCGGACATAGTCATTCACGAATGAATAAACCTGTGACCATTAATAATACTATCATTGTTCAATCCTGGGAATATGGCAAAGAGGTTGGCATTCTTACTCTCAATATAAAGAATAAAAAACTATCAATTAAGAAATATCAGCCTCTTCTCATTGATGACAAGATCAAAGGAGATGAAACTATTCACAAGATAATCAATCATTATCAAGGTGCAATCAGCATGAATGTCCTTAAATTTCACGGAGTTGGATTCCGTTCTCCGGTAGCTCAAACCTCTTTTAATCTTCAGTGGCAAAAGGAAGAATCTACAATAGGAAACCTTGTTACGGATGCAATTCTTTGGTATGCCAACAAAAACAAGGGAAAAGACAAAACACCATTTACCGGTGCCTTTGAATCAAATGGCATCATTAGAGACAGTCTTCTTAAAGGCAAAACCGGAATAGTATCCATGGCAGACCTATACAGGGTTTTTCCAATGGGTATTGGAATGGATGATACCATGGGGTATCCCCTTGTATCATTTTATATAAATGCCAAAGAGATTAAAAATGGTTCAGAGATTCTTACTACAATTGCCCCGATGAAGGGTGCTGATTATTTCATTCAAGTTGCCGGCTTTAAAATAAAATATAATCCAAAGAGAATGCTCTTTGACCGCGTTACTGACATCTGGATCAAAGAAAATAACAAATACATTAAACTCGATATCTCTCAGAAGAATAAAAAACTCTATCGCTTTACTGCCAATATGTATAATGCTGCTTTTTTCTCTTTAGTCGGTGACTATACAGCAAATATTTTAAAGATAACTCCAAAGGATAAAGATGGAAAACCCTATAAGGGAATCAAAGAGATGCTTCTTGATGGCAATACTATAAAACCAGGAACACAGGAAATTAAGGAATGGGTTGCAATTCTAAAATTCATTAAAAACTTTAAAGATAAAGACGGCAATGGTATTGCAGATATTCCTGATCGATATAAAAAACCTCAGGGGAGAATCATCAAAGCAGCAAGTCTCAACCCATATCACCTTCTTCGAGGAGGCTCATGGCTCACGTGGTCAGTATTTGGTGGAATTATTCTAGTTTTAGGATTAATAAGTTTTATTGCAGTGAGATTTTTTAGAAAAATAAAAAAATAAAATTTTTCTCATCAATAGTGACAGCTCGCGAGCTGTCACTACTGATGAGGCTGTAAATTAAATTCCCAAAGCTTCAGGAATAATTCGGTGGATCTCTCCATCATCATAAATAATCTTTAGTTTATATTGAGCCTTCTCAAGTATATCCCATTCATATGTAGTCATATAGATTATATCTCCCTCTTTTCGTTTTAAAAAAAGATCATCATAGGGAATCAAAGAGGCATCTTCAATGAATTCAATATCAGATGGTAATTTTAGAATATTTTTTTCAAGTGCCAAATAAAGAATTGAATGAGCAAATTCTTCTTCGGTTTCATCAGCTACTATGTATTTAAATCCACCATATAGAAAAACAAGAACAGAACCATTAAATAATATTTTCAACAATGTAGTGTTAATTATTGAAATATTTGCTATTGATGACAACAGCATTAGCACAAGAGAAATTAAAAAAATCACTGTGGAAACGGTCATTATTATCTTAGACTTTCTTTTGACTTCAATCATTCTTTTTCTTTTACATGAATTACAAATATGAAAGGTAAAATCCTCAGCCTCTTTGTTGAATATAAATTCTGTTGAAATGCGGTTAACCGGTCCACTGGTGTCTTCTTTGTCATAGACCTTTCTTGTAGATTCTTTTTTATCAATAATATCAGCTTTCTTGACTATAACATAATTAGTTGCAGGTTTATCACAGGAAATACATTTCATTTATATCATCCTCAGTTCACTTTGCTTATTACTATAAATAAAGAAAACTACTCATTTATTATCAATTCATTATAACAACCCAGAAAAGTGAAATCTCTACAATATTTCTTCATCTCATCAAGAGCTTTCTTAACCTTCACATCTTTATCTGAACCAGTGAAATCCATAAAAAAGAGATAATCTCCCTGTGTGTCTGGAATTGATTCAATCTTCGTCAGGTTAATTCCCTCTTTAGAAAAACAATTCAGTGCTTCTGTAAGTGTGCCTGATTTATGTTCAATTGAAAAAAAGATTGAGCTCTTTGAGCCCTCATCGACAACACCATCTCGAGCAAGAATAAGAAAACGTGTTCTATTTACCTCAAGGTCTTCAATCTTCTCCTTTAAGATATCAAGCTTATAGATCTCAGCTGTTAAGGGACTGGCAATTGCTCCACTACCATATCTTTTCTCTTCTGATAGAAATCGGGCAGCACCAGCTGTATCACCAAAGGGAATCTGTTCAATATCATTGTCTAAAAGAAAACGACTACATTGACTCAAAGAATCTGGATGTGAATAGACAGATTTGATTTCTCTCAGCTCTGTTCCCGGAAGCCCCATGAGACAGAGATTAACCGGCATATTAACTGAAGCAACAATAGAAAATTTATGATTCACCATGAGATCATTTACCTGACCGCCAAGACGTCCCATTGTATTTTCAACAGGAATAACTGCATAATCATATTGTCCATTTTGCAGCCCCTCAAAAAGTCTGTTATAGTTTTTACAGGGAATTGCTACTGTATTACTATTCCACTTTCTCAGGGCAATCTCACTGTAAGCTCCGTGCTCTCCCTGAAACGCAACAAGAGTGCTATTTTGATCCTGGAGACGCTTGCTCTCTGTTATAATTTCAACAAAGAGTTTTTCACAGAAATCAGCATTAACCAGACCTCGTGAATTTTCACGAATCTTTTGAAGCATTGCCTTTTCTCGACCAGTGTCTTCAATTTTCTTTTTAAAACGTATAGCCATTATAGCCTGTTCCATTCTCTCATTAAGAAGTTTTAAAATCTGAGAATCAAGGCTGTCAATTTCACTTCTAATCTCTTTAAGTCCCATACCATTCTCCATCAATTATATTAATTCTTTGATTAAATATGCCACTGTTTCTTTTAATAACAATCTAAAAATAAAATCCTTTTCATCATCAATGAGGATAAATAATTTCATAACAGAGCTTTTCTTTTTTAAGAATTTCAGTGAACCTAAGGCTGTAATTCTGACATATCTATTTTTATCACTTTTAATAACCTCAATTAGTTCACTTATTGAATTATCATAGGGATAGTATCTCAAACCATAGGCTGATTCTGCTCGTACTCTATAGTCTTTATCCTTTAAAGCTTTTTTCAAACCAAAGACAAGTCTACGGTCTGTAATATCACTGCTTATTTTTGCAGCCTGGATTCGTAATGATGCACTCTTTGATTTTCCCAGAATCCATGAAATTCCGCTATAATGGCCAAGTGTCTTGAGAGATGAAAGAGTAGCAATAGCATATTCCGTAATCTCATTATTGGTTTCCTTCTTTAATAACTGAGAAAGATAATATGCTGCACCCCTTAACCGCAAAATCCTTATTGCCTTAAGAGCCTCTAAGCGAACCATATCCTCTGAATCATTGAGCATTCTAATAAAAACATACTGCGAACGACTATCCTTTAAACCAGCCAAAACACGAAGAGCCCTGGCCCTCACCTCTGCATTTTTATCGCTCTGTGCTGCATTCCTTATCTGATATATTCCTGAACTCAAAGAATTCATCTGAATACAATTTAAGGCATAGATTCTAATGGATTTATTCTCATCTTTGAGTTGATTAATTACCAGTTGAGTAAATCTCTTATCATAGACGTAATTCAACGCCTCAAGAGAATAAATTCTCCGTAGAGGATCTTTGCTCAAAAGAAGATTTAATATATAGGGATACATTCTGTCATCACCATTTTTCTTCAAGAAGATTGCAGCATTTTTTCTCACATCTGAATTGGGTGTAGACAGGGCTCTGGTCATTGGCAAAACAAGCTTTCTGCTTTCAGTCTTACGAAGATATTTAATTACTTCACTTTTAACCTTATAGTGAGGTGTCTCATTTAAGATCTTGACCCAATATGGTAATATCTTCTTTGAATCATAGAGGCGTAAAGCCTGATAATATCGGGTTCCTGCATCAGGGGTCTTGTTTTCAATGAGAGCCTTTGCAATGAGAGGCACCGCATCAAGGGGATGATCTGCCACAATGAGATCAATTGCTTTGCTGTTTTGTTCAAGATTGTTTACTCTCAAACTCTTCTCTATAAAAGTTCCTGCATTCATAGAACCTCTATCAAAGGATGAACAGGAGACTCCAAGAAAGAAAAGTAGAAATAAAATGGAATATATTGCAATGTTTTTCATGAGGTAGAACCTGACAAAGATCAGATTCATGTCAATAATAAATAGAAATAATTATTTCAAAACTACAGGCAAGGACATTGTCTAATCTCAAAGTTTTCCATATCAAGGCCAATTTTTGAAGCATAGAGACCAGATCTCGTTAACTTAATAGAAGTATTTAGTTTAATCGTAGCAATATATTTCATATTATTATAAAAAACTGCTTTGTTATCTTTAATTAAGATAGTTATCTCGATTTTTTTTCGATGATTAAAAACCTCAGCATCCTTACCCTTGAAGTAACTTTTTTTTCCATTCTGTCTTAAAATAATACATGGTCTGCCATCTGCATATTGACCAAATATATAACCGTTTCTTCCTGCTCCAAGATAAATACCCAGATATTGATTCTTTTGACCACTATTAGGTTTATAATTTCCAAAGGGATAGATAGAGGTCTTTATTAGAATATTATTACGACTTCTAAATCTCAATCTTCTGCTCATTCTCATTGATCCCCCCATTTTAAAGGGATATATTCTGTATTTCCCATTATAGGGAAAACATCTAAATCTGCCCACAACACCATTTTTCCAGTCACTACCATTAGAGTAATACAGTACATTTTTCATTGATGGAGGATAAAAAAGGTGAGCAATAGGAAGAGCCACACCCCTGCTGCTATGTCCTACACCTGGAACGGTTATTTTCTTCCATATAAAAGATACTGAAAGTTTTTTTGCATAATCAGAGCTGTATTTAAAAAAGTTTGTTCCCCGTTCATAGCGATGTCGGCCCTGAGCCCTGGCAGATCTTCCCTTTGGCACGAATTTTCCATAAGGATTATTATCTCTTTCACCGAGAAGAATAATCACCTTTCTCTGAAATATAGTTTTCAAATCATCTTCAGTTACAGGAGTTGTTTTTAAACCAGCACCGTAATATTTTGAAAAATCTGGAAAGGTATACCACCCGGCATTGGCTGCAATGGCGTACTTATAACGTGCCTTTTTCATGTGAAATACAAATCTATGTACAAATTGACCACCGGCTGAGTGCCCAAAAATGTTATATCTCTTTGAAGTAACAAGAAACTGTTTTTTTGCCTGATCAAAAATATCTTCTATTGCTTGAAATGCCCATTGAGATTTTTTATTAATCTTTCTTTTTTTATTTATCACATTGCCAAGATGATAATGATAAGATTTGGGATAATACTTTTTAGAAAACTCCGGAGCTAAAAGAAGATAGCCCCCTGTTTCAGCGTAATTCTTCCATACAGATATCATACTCTTTGCATTACGGGTTGTGCCATGCATTGCAATGAGTGGTGACAATGTAAGATTGAATTTTTTAGGGATATGATAATAAACCTTTACGGGTCCCATCATCCCCTTTTTAAAATATGAAAAATATTTATATGAAGGATAATAATATGAATTAAGGGTTGTGACAAAGAGTAAGGGGATTAAAATAATAATCTTTTTCATGTTCTCATCCTCATTTTATAAATCAATTATATGATATACCATAATGAGACATAAAAATCAAGATGAAAAAAAATTTGTGGATGGAAGTTTAAAAGATGATCTCTTCTCAAAAGTTAAAAGCAATAGTATGATATACCATTCAACTTTTAACTTTTAACTTTATACTTATTTATATACACCAGATAAATAGGTGGCTGTAATGCTATTGATAATATTATCATCAAGAAGATTTTCTCCTCTTCTATCATATTCATAAACAAGCATCATAATCGCACCAACCAGCATTGAAGCAGTAATTCGAGAATTTATTTTAGTACTAAATACACCCTGTTCGATGAGTCCTTCTATTTCTCGGGCAATGACAGCCTTAATACTATCAATTGATTTATTAACCCGCTCAACAACCTCTGTATCAATGCCCACTATATCCTTAAAAATAAGCTTAATAACGATTGGTTCACTGATTATCATCTCAATGCTTGAAGAAATTCTCTTATTAATGAAATCAATTACACTACTAGGTTCTGGCTTTTTTCCCATGAATTCTTTAAGATCATCAGGATCTAGAACATCATCAATGCTCTCAATGACAGTGTCTAAAAGAGCATATAAAATTTCCTTTTTATTACTGAAATACTGATAAACTGTACCTCTGGCAATATTTAATTTTTCGCAAACCTGTCCAATATGAGTGCTTTGAAAGCCCTTTTCAATGAACATCTCTTTTGCTGTATTAATTATTTGCTGTTTTCGTCGTTCTCCCTTCGGTGGCATGACAACTCCCTGTGATCATTAGAATACAGCCCATTCAAAATGGCATTGTGAGAAATATATGATTGGAATAAAAATCATCTTAAATCAAGCGTTCAGAAGATCTCTTATTATTGAGCTCTTCTTTTATAGGAATTAATGCTTCCTTCAATTCCTGCATTATTTTATCAGCTTTTTCCTGAAGTTCTTTACTCATTGTAATGTACCCAAGTAATATATTTGAGAAACACTTAATCTCTTTAATAATATCGATAAAAAGGTCTCACAACTTTATATACTGAAAAAAAATAAAACAGAATACCAATCAAATCCCAACAGGTTGATCCATTTTGGATTATTATCTGCTGTAAAACTATGTATATTTTCTTTTTGTGGAGTAAATAATATAGAGGCTATTTTGCAGGTCAACAATTTTTCAATGTTTGATATTTATTTTTATACATATAAAACCATTGATTATGTCAATTTTTTAGGTTGCTCAATTAATAATTAAGCAACCCTATTAATAGATAATCCAAGAGGTTTATCTTCATTTGTTAGCTTTAAATCAGAGCCAATCATTACAAAAAGAAAATTCTGCATGTTTTTTAGATCTGAAATGAACTCTTCCTGAATACGATGCTTTTGTGATTCAAGGTATTCATTCTTAGGTATTTCAATCTCTTTCTTTGCAGGTTTTGCTACAAGGGGCTCATTTTTCTCTAATGATTCGCCTGAAGTCTGCTCTTTAACAGGCATTTGATAGGTTATAGGTGATGTTGTGTTTATGTTAAAATCCATTTCCATTACCTCCTTCCTTGGATAGTAATTATATACTATTATAATCGGAAAAATGGAGGATACACATAACACTGATTAGCCTTTTTTTACAAAAAAAAGCAAAAAACACCTAAATTATTCCCAAATTATCATTCTGAGAGCTAAAATCATCAATGTTATGCCAAATATTCTCTTTAAAAGAAGAGGAGGAATTTCTACAGCGAATTTAGCACCAAAGAAGCCTCCTGCAATAAAGCCAAGGGAAATAAGAAGTGCTGCAGGGACATTGACGTGGCCTTGTTGGTAATAGACCCAGGCAGCTAAAATACCAATGGGTGGCACCATGGCAGCCAATGTGGTTCCCTGAGCCATATGCTGACTGTATCCTAAAAATATGATTAAAGCAGGGATCATGAGAACTCCCCCACCGATTCCTACTAATCCGCTGATAATTCCTGCTGTTAAACCTATAAATAATGGTATTATGCTCATAATTCTCTCACTAGTGTTTTAGATATTTAGATTTTTCTAAAAAAGCTCTTTACAAATATAATCCTTTTTAACATAGTACAGTATATAATTAAAGCACAATATGGAGATTTATCATGGATTCATTTATAAACTGGATTAATAATGTAGAATGGATGATTCTCATTGTTGCCTGTCTCTTTCTTGGTCTGGCACCCTTTTTTCCACCACATATCTGGGAAAAACTGCTCATGCTTTTCAAGGGAGAATTAAAAAAACCCCTCGATTGGTTTGATCTTATTATGCACGGTACTCCGTGGTTTTTACTGATAGCTAAAATAGTTGTTACTGTTTTCATTAAGAAGTAAAGAGCTCAAAAACAGCACTACAGAAGAGCTATTGATATGTTTTTTTACTTTACAAAATATCTTCTATTCTCAGATATACATTAAACTTTTTAAAGACACATAAGTCAGGGTTAGGTATATGCTACGAGAAAATAAAATACTTTTTAATCTCTATCAGATCTATAAAATTTTCATCTTTTATCCTTTATTGGGATTAAATACTGCACTTCTAGTGACAATCAGTACACCGATTTTTATTTTATTTGGTGATAAGCCCGGTAAGTTCATAGGTTCTCTCTGGGCAAAGATCAATGCCTTTGGAACACCCATGTTTGTAAAGACCTATCATCGAGATAAGATGGATCCCAAACAGTCATACGTCATTGTATCTAATCATCAAAGTCAGTTTGACATCTTTGTGGTTTACGGATTTCTAAAAAGGGATTTCAGATGGGTGATGAAGATGGAACTTCGAAAGGTTCCCTTTTTAGGATACTGGTGCTATAAAGCTGGTCATGTTTACGTTGATCGTTCAAATCATGAAAAGGCAATTGCTTCTATAGAAAGTGCTAAGAAAAGAATTATTAACGGTATTTCCATCCTTTTCTTTCCAGAGGGTACCAGAAGCGACACTGGCGAGCTCATTCCCTTTAAAAAGGGAGCATTTAAATTCGCCCTGGACCTGGATCTTCCTATATTACCGATAACTATCGTGGGCTCAAAAAATATACTTCCAAACAACTCAACAGATCTTTTTCCTGGTAAGGCAAAACTCATCATTAATGATCCCATCCCCATTAAAGGATATACAGAGGAAAACATACAGGAGCTCATGGATAAAGCATCACAGTCTATCGAAAAGAGTCTCCATGAATATGCATAAAGCGAGGAATAATTGCACACAAAAATTCAGGCAATAAAAGACATTCTAACTTCTATACAATGTCAGTATGCTGAGGTTCGTTTTGCCACAGGTACTGGAACCACAATTTCACTCTCTGGAGAACAGGTAGATTCATTTACCTCAGGCCATACAACAGGAGGATCTGTTCGGATTCTCTTTGATGGAGCCTGGGGTTTTTATTCCTTTAATGATCTTAATAATATTGAAGAATTTATAAAAAAGGCTCACAATCTGGCAAAATCTTCTCCTTCAGATGAAAATAGAAAAATTGCTCAATCTGAAAGCATTGAAAAATCATTTATAGCAGATTTTGAAAAGGATTTTCGAACAATATCCCTTGATGAAAAGTTTGCCTTGATCTCCAAATATAATGACATCTTAAAAAATTCAGAATTCATTCAAACTACCAGAGCAACCTACAGAGATGTTTCAGCTCATTCTTATTATCTTAACTCTGAAGGTTCAGTTCTGGAATACGATCGCTTGTACACGGGAATCTCTTTGGCTTCTATTGCAAAGGATGGCTCTGTAATTCAGCCCTTTCATGACTCAATTTCCGGCTATGGTGGTTATGAGATCGTAGAAAATCAGGAAAATCGTGCAGAAGAGGTTATCAAAACTGCAGTAGATCTTCTAAAAGCTGAATCTCCCTCTGGTGGTAACTACAATATAATTACAGACCAAAAACTTGCAGGGGTTTTCATTCACGAAGCCTTTGGTCACCTTTCAGAGGCAGATTTCATTCATGAAAATGAATCGATGAAAAAGATCATGGTAATTGGATCGGAGTTTGGACCGAAATTTCTCAATGTCTATGATGACGGATCAATTAAAGGTCTCAGCGGTTATATACCCTATGATGATGAAGGAATATTGCCAAAGAAAACATCCCTCATCAATAAAGGAATCTTAAACGGCAGACTACATTCTCGTGAAACTGCTGCTGCTATGGATGAAGAAACAACTGGTAATGGCAGAGCAATAAATTCTATGCGAAATCCAATTGTGAGAATGTCTAATACCTATATTGACAATGGCCCTCATTCTAAAGAAGAAATCTTTGATTCAGTAGACGATGGTATCTATGCTGTAGATGTAATTGGAGGTCAAACCAATCTCGAGATGTTTACCTTTACATCAGGTTTTGGCTATGAAATCAAAAATGGAAAAAAAGGAAAGATGTTTAAAGATATTGTTCTTTCAGGAAATGTTTTTGCCACACTGAAGAATATTTCAATGATTGGCAATGATAAAGAAATGTTTGGCGGTCTTGGTGGATGCGGTAAAGGTGGACAGTCTCCTCTTCCAGTATCCTTTGGAGGTCCTCATATGCTCATAAATAATGTATTGGTAGGTGGCTCACAATGAAAGAACTCATAGCAAAAAAGTCATCTTCAGATATAAAGTGGTATGACGTCATTCATACCAGTGGAACAAGCACATCTCTATCCTTTAAGAACAATCGTTTCTTTTCTCTTAGTGAAAAGGAAAACAGCGGAACTGGAATTCGAATCAACAAAGAAAATCGAACGGGTTTTTCCTATACCAATGATAAAACCCACGTTGACCAGACCTTTGACACTGCCTTAAGTTTATGTAAATATGGCGATATTGAAAATTTTCATCTGCCATCATCGGGCAATATAGATTTTGAACCCTATGATGATAAAATAAATCAATTCAATTTAGAAGATGAGATTGTTAAAGGCGAAGAGGCAATCAAAGAGATTAGAAGAGAATTACCGGGAATCATGATTGATGGAGGCATAAGCGCTTCCATTGGAAAACAACAGCTCTTTAATTCAGAAGGATTAGATATTTCATATAAGAGCTCACACTACTCTGCATCTCTATCAGCTACCTTTATCAATGAAGATGGCTCAAAGATAGACACCTGGGAAAGTGAATCAGCTATGCATGGTTTTGATTTTCACTATCTAACTGAGAAAATTATTAACAAGATTAGCATTGCAAAAACAGTCAAGACCTGTTTAAGCGGCAAGGTGTCTGTATTATTAGTGCCCACTGCCTTTTCACGGCTACTCAGTTTTGTAGCCTCAGGTCTCAATGCAAAATCAGTTTACAAAGGAATCTCACCCTTTGGTGATAAATTAAACGAGCAGGTCTTCAGCAACAATCTAACCATAATAGATGACCCAAAACTCAGTGGATCACCCTTTTCATATGCCATTGATGATGAAGGAATTGTTGCCCAAAAAAAGGTTCTCATCGATAATGGGGTTATCTCTAATTTTGTAACAGACTTGAAATATGGAGAAAAGCTCAACATTGATCCAATGGGTAATGGCACACGGGGATTTTCATCATTACCCGGTCCATCATTCAGCAATATAATTGTTGAACCAGGAGCATCTCATCTTGAAGATATCATTAAGGATATGAAGATTGGCATCATAGCACATCAGTTTATAGGCTTAGGGCAGTCCAACACCCTCACTGGAGAATTTTCTGCAAACCTTGATCTTGCATATCTTGTTGAGGATGGTAAAATAACCGGACGAATAAAAGACTGTATGCTAACTGATAATATTTTTAATCTTCTGAAAGAGGATTTTACCCTTTCATATGAAAGAGAGCGTCATGGAGCATCATTATTGCCCCATGCCTTTTTTCCCCAGGTTAATTTCACCTGTTAGCAGTTACCATGAAATCTATCAACCTTCCCCATAGTGAAGTAACTCTTCCTCCTGTAATCCTGGGCACCTGGGTTCTAGGAGGAAAGAACTGGGGTCACGTTGATCAAAGGCACTCTATTAAAACCATTGAAAGAGCCCTGGACTCTGGGCTCTATGCCTTTGATACAGCTCCTGCATACGGCCTCGGCAAAGCAGAAGAATTATTAGGATCAATCGTTGGAAACAATCCTGATGCAATAATAATGACGAAGGCCGGTCTTGAAATAAATAATTATTTCAAACATAACCTAGCCCCTCAATCCCTTGAAAATGAACTGACAGCTTCACTAAAAAGACTCAGAAGAGACTACGTAGATATATTCATCTGTCATTGGCCTGATCCCAACAATCCCATTGAAGAGACTTTAGATAAGATGGATGAATTCAAAAAAAGAGGACTCATTAAATCATACGGCCTTTCTAATTATCATGATTCTGACTTACACAAGGCTCAATCTTATGGGAAGATTAGTCTTGTGCAGATGAGAAGCTCCATTCTTTTTAATGATTTTCAAAGTGATATTTTATATTGTAATGAAAAACAGATTCCTCTTTGTGCTTACGGTACACTTGAAGGGGGACTTCTCACAGGAAAGTATGGCGCTGCAATTCCATCCTTCTCAAAAAAAGATGTAAGAAATTTCTTTTACAAATATCAAGACCATTCAGCTGATGAAATCGAAAAAGCTCTTCTGACTTTAAAAAAATTCTCTAAAGAAAAAAAACTCTCATCCTCTACGGCGGCTGCAGCATGGAGCCTAGACCAGAAAGAAATTAATTCTGTTATTATTGGGGCTCGCAATGAAAAGCAGATTGATCATTTAATTAAAAATTTTAACATTACGTAATACTAACTGATAATTACATAGTGAGTTAGTATAATATCAAAAGGCTATAAAAATAAAAAAAATCTATCGATCACCATTCAGATTAATTTCCCAAGTAATGACCGTAGATTGAATAGACTTTTTCTAGACTACATTTTTTTTCTAATAGCTTCAAGGTTCTCTCGAGGTTGAGGCAATGGAATCCCTGCTAATTGGTCATCCAACTTTTTACATGAATAATCATTACATAAAGCACAGCTCTCACTATTTTTTTCCTGAGCACATTGCCTGACCTCACATGTCTGACAGTGACCAAAGATTTCACCTGATAAACTTCTACACCCATCACAGTTAATGGCAGAAGCTGGAATCTCTGTTTTAAAAAGATTAGAAAATATTGCTGCAGCTTTTTCCCGTGCTTCGTCATCATTAGCCTGGGTTGCTGTATAAACAGGACAGCTTCCACAGTTCATTCCACAATATGCGATTTCATTTTCCATATAATCCTCCAGATTTAGAATAATTTATTTTAAATTTTATTTTTAATGCAACAAAAACACTTCTTTAAATTCATCAGTATTTATTACACTTTTTAACCATAGAGTTAGGTCAGGAGGATTAATCATTGGTTGATCTCGATAAAGGTCTATAAAATCACTATAATAATCTTCCATGTCATTTAATCTGTCTTCTACCAGATCTCCAATTGATTTATAGGTAAGAGTTTTTTCTTGATCATCTTCTTCTTTAATTATACCAAGATTCTTTAGATAATCAGCATGATGAGAGCAAGTACAGGTATTATTTTCATCAAGCAAACTGCATCTCTGATTAAAAAAATTATAAATTTTTTCTCGAGATCGAGAAAGAATTTTTCTAAAATTATCACGTGACATTAAAAGAATTTCGCTTCCTATTTTATCTGAAACATTAAAAAGAGCTCCCAAAATAAAAACAAGACGTTGCCTTGGATCAAGACAAATAAGAATCCCACTAAAACAATATGTTCTTGATTCAATTAAAGCGCTATACCTTTCTGGTGATGATAAAAGACCTGTATCCTTTATTTCATTAAGCATATTTTTATAACCATTTTTACTGGTCATTTCTGTTATTGTATTTTCTTTAGAACTCATTTTTAAATTTAATACGTGGTTTGCAACTATTCGATAGAGCCATGTTCTAAAAGCTGATTTTGAACTATCATAGGTCGAAAGTTTTGTTATAATTTTAATCAAAATTTCCTGTGTTATATCTTCTGCTTCAACAGGGTCAAGAATCATTCTAACTGCTATATTATATATCCAGGCCTGGTGTCTTAAAATTAAATCATCTAAGGCAGATTTGTTTCCTTTCAGAATTTTATCGATTAAAAGATTATCATCTCCCATGGCATCATAATTTTCAGAAAAAGGATTAAGGTTTTCATTATTCATAAGATTGCCTGCATTAATTATTATTTAATTCTTCATTGCCTATAATACTTATACCAATATAATAGTATAGTGTGACAGCAATTAGTATTTTTTTTACATTTAAAAGAAATAAATCTAATTTCCATTGACTCCTTTAATTTCAACATTCTATATATGTAATTACTAAGGAGCTTAATTATGAAAAACATAATAATTCTTTTTCTTATCTTTCCAATTATCACCTTGAGTGACAACAAAGATGACTTCATCAAATTACTCAATAAGTCTCAAATGAAGTTCATACATCCCTTTAATTTTAAAACAATTGCAGTTAAAAAAAATCCCGATGTCCTTTATCACTATGCAATAAAACATAAAACAAAAAAACTGGAAATCAGATATTCAATCTGGCCAATGGCTGACGACATAATTGCATATAAAAAAAGTAAAAATGAGCCAAATCTAGTATTAACAAATCCCAATGATGGTTTTTTCGGTTTCACCAGTGCTGTTGTTATGAACATAGCTCAGGGTAAGATTATAAACTATGTTAAATTTAAAACAAAGGATGTAAAAAAAGATTTTAATGCAGATGAAGGTGGATCTTTTTATGTTGAAGCAAAATCTCAGTTTGGAAAGGGATATAAATTTGCTATGATTGTGGCTTTATTTAAAAAAGATACCTCAAAAGCATATATCATTTATCTTTTTGATGATTTAAGAAAAATCTCAAAGGAATTATTATATTCATTTGAAAGCCTGCAGTTTAAATAATAAATAATTCCACTTCATAAACATCACTAATCGGGGGATTGATTTTTATACATATGAAAAACTTTTAACTATAAGCTTTGAGACTTTAAACTTACCCAATAGCTTCTCTACCACGCTCATTTGTTCTTATTCTAATACAGTCTTCCATATTAAAAACAAATATCTTACCATCACCGATTTCACCCTCATATGCTCCAGTGCGAATAGCATTTAATGTTTTTTCTAAAAATTCTTCATTTACAGCAAGTTCAATCTTCACCTTTCTCCTCAGGTTATCTACTTCTTTGACTCCTCTGTAAATTTCGGTTTCACCCTTTTGACGACCACAACCCAGTGCATCAACAACTGTCATAAGATGGACATCAGCCTTTTCAAGTTCTGCCTTTACATCCTCCAGCTTATGAGGTCTTATTACTGCAATTACATATCTCATATTATTATCCTTACTTTAATTGTTCAACAAGATTAATTTCATCATTAATGAATGATCTCTGAAGTTCATTAAGAGCATCAAGAACAACCTGAGATATTTCATCACCAAAATCAATAGACAATGGCTGAATACCAATATAGATTATTGACTCTGTAATTTTTTTTAATTCTTCAGTAAGAAAAGATGCAGGAGGTTTATGAGTATTAAAACTATAATCATCTGTGATATCATCTAAAGGAATTCTTCTCAAGGTTCCAGGTGCCAACCGCATATCTGCAGCATCAACAATCACTAACAATTCAGGATCATTTCTTTTTACTACTGCAATAAAATTCTCTGGCATTATGCCAGCATCAAGGGATAACCATCCCTCAGCATTAAAGTTTTCTGCAAAATAGCTTCCGGCCCCATCATCCTGACGCAGACGATTTCCAATACCGAGGAGAATATTCATGATTAAAAAATACAGTTATAGTTATCAGCAACATCTATTATCATATTATCAATTAAACGAGTATTACTAAAGAATACTGCCACAGCAATAACTGATTTTTCAGAGATAGTTTCAGTGAACTGAAGATCCTTATAGTTAACAAGGGATATGTAATCTACCTCTGTAGGATTTACAGAATCAATAATTTTTTTCATTTCAGATTCTATTATTGCAAAACTTCTTTCACCAGATTGTATCATCTCTTCAGCTTTCTTTAGTGATTGACTCAAAGCCAGTGCTCGCTTTCTTTCATCTGAAGAAAGATGTTTGTTTCTTGAGCTCATTGCCAGTCCATCGGACTCCCTTATGATTTGAGCAACAATCAAATTTATAGGAAAATCAAGATCTATAACCATTTTATGCAATGATGCTGCCTGTTGAATATCCTTTTGACCGAAGACTGCAACATCGGGCTGAACAATATTAAAAAGTTTGCTCACAACAGTAAAGACTCCCTGGAAATGACCAGGACGATGAGCACCACAAAGATTATCAGTAAGAAGTTCAACATCTACAAAGGTTAGACGATCAGTATACATCTCATTTTCACCAGGAACAAATATGAGATCAACACCTGCATCCTTTGCCAGAGCATAGTCTCTTTCAAGATCAATAGGATAATTATCAAAATCCTTAGGATCATTAAATTGAATTCTATTTACAAAGATGCTCATCACCTGAAATGTTGAATGTTTTTTTGACTCTTCAACTAAACTGAGATGTCCTTCATGAAGAAATCCCATTGTGGGAACAAAACCAATAGTTTTCCCCTCTTGTCTAGCTTTCTTAATAGCTTCTCGAACTTCCTTTATTGTCTCAACAACTTTCATATTAACCTCTTATTTTTTCTGAGCACCAATGAGCATCATATCCCCCATCTTAAAATGACGGGCCATAAAATCTGCACTTTGTCTTAATTTTGAATGTGCTTCACCTGTGCCACTACCATATGTAATATATGATGTAACAGCAAAGCCTTTTTGCTCTAAAAGTTTTTTTAAATTCTTTCTGGAAAAATAAAAAAGATGTTCAGGAACATTATAATATCTCCAGTCAGTTTTCTTTAATTGTTTAAAATTAATTCCACCAGTTCTACAGGTTGAGATATAGAGCATACCACCGGTTTTTAATTCTGAATAAATTTTATCAAGAAAAAGATGAGGATAATGAAGGTGCTCAATGGTTGCCCACATGGTAATGACGTCTCGCGGTGTTGGATTATTCCATTTAAGATAGTCCCCTTCAACTACATCAAGACCCTTTGATTGAGCAAAATTCACACAATCAGTTGAAACATCTATACCAGTTGCCCCCCATCCTCTTTTGTGAAAAAATTCAACTGAATAGCCTGCTGCACAACCTATATCAAGAGAGTATTTATCTACATCACAGGTTGATTCATATTCAAAGAAACCCAGATCTTTAAGATTGAGATTCAGAACCCTCAGTATCTCATTACGAATTTCATCTGAAAAATAATTATTATAGCCTCGATCTGTTCTTTGAGTAAAATACTCTTTTTCATAGTAGGCATTAATCTCATTAACATCAGGTCTGGGTGAGACAAATTCAAGTTTACATTTCTTACATTGCTGCACATCAAAGAGTTCACCCTTTCCAGATGCCTTTTGAAAAAGGAGAGATGACTTTGAATCTTTACATATAATACATTGTGTTTTTTCCATATACTTATTAATGAAAATATAGAGGCAACAGTCAAATTCTTTTTTTAGAGATTTTAGATTATTAAAAAAATGATTGCAACCATTCATATTTTTGTAGATAATAGATAATCTTAAATTAGGATAATTACATGGTCATTGAAACTTCTCAGAAGATATTGCTTCTTACAAAGAATAAAACCATACATCACCCAATTCATAATGCATTAACTCAAGAAAAACTTGAATCTGCTGAAAATTATCTCAATCTAACATCCCTCTCAGTAATTCAACGAGCCATTGAAAAAACAAAAAACACAACTTTTATTCGAACAGAACTGTTACGTTTTATCAGAGAAAATGGATTCCCTCGTTTTATAGCTATGGATTATAAAATTGATACGGGTCTGGATACAATGTATGATCCTGATCATATGAAAATTTTACGAACATTTCTCATTTCTTTTATCATTCTCACAAGAGGTAAAGGCTTTGAAAACCTTCAGGGGAATATTATACTTTTTTTTAAAGAAGACGAAGACAAATACATTACACATTTCGAGAGAAACCCTGAAAAGATTCTAGACCTTTTAAAAACAAAAGATGAAACAGTCAATAGTTTCATACACGAACTCAAGACTGACTTAAAAAAATTCAACAAACTCTTCTTGATCAAATGCATTTCATTTACAGAGCAACCTCAAGCAATAACAAATGAGATTATAAATTACATAAATGCAATTAAGATTCGTGACAAACTCAGATATACTTCACCAAAGAGTGTTTCAGTAGACCGTATTGACATACCTGCAGATATTATCTACAAGACACAGAATGGTACCCTTTTTATTAACAACTCAATGACTGAAGAGATCAATAAATATGAAGATATCCCAGCAGAAATTATTTTCATTAAGGGTGCATGGACCAATAAAACTCTTATGGATGTTGCACAGCGACTGGTGGCATTCATAACTACAGAGAAGGATGATGTAAACTTTGCTCCAAATGATGAAATCATTTTAAACATGGGAGAAGACTGTATTGTAGATGGCACAACTACAACCTATCTAATACAAACACTTTCAAGAGAGCTTTCTGGTTTTACAAACTTACACATAAAAATCTCAGAAAAAAATTATTCAATTTTAGAGCAGACAAAGGGATTTACTCTAATCAAGAAATATCTAAATATTCAATAATCACTACATATTGATTTCTACTTGTTATAAAATCTAATTTCAAAGGACGCTCCCTTCCTTGCTTTAATCTTTAATTCTCCATCTAACTGTTGCACTAAAGACTTAACAAGAGTCAGTCCCATTCCATTAACTAATACTTTTTTTTCATCAAAGCCTTTGCCATTATCAACTACATGCAAAAACAATCCATCCTTTATATTTTTCAAAGAAACCGAAATCTCTGCTTCTGTTAGGTCCACAAAAGCATGCTTCATTGAATTGGTTATGAGTTCAACGATGATCAATCCAATAACAGAAGCAGTCTTTGAATCAGTTTCAGCATGACATAAATCTATTTTGACATTAACATCTTCTGAAACAGCTGTAACAGATTCTACAACTCTCTGACAATAGCGATCCAGAACAATTCTATCCGGTTTATTAGAATCATATAGTATTGAATAGAGTTCAGCAAGTGCCTGCACTCTTAATTGAAGATCATGAATTGCATTTTTTGCTTCATCAGTTGACAGCATATTTGATTTCAGCCCCATAAGACTTGATATTGTTGCAAAGCTATTCTTTGCTCGATGCTGAAGCTCCTGAAACAACTCATCTTTTTCTTTATTAGCAATTTTCATTTTTTCTTCTGCAGCTTTAAGATCAGTTATATCACGAAATTCAACAACCCTGACATCTTCGCCTTTATATGGAATATTCTTACCATGAAGCCTCAGAGGATATATTGATCCATCTTTTCGTATACCCTGGGCTTCATAAGAATTTTCATAACCAGAAACAATTTTATTCATAACAAATTCACGCCAATCTGGTGCAATGAGCTTAAGTCCATCCAAAGCTATGAGATCTTCCATCGAAAAACCAGTTACATCTGACAAACCCTGATTACAGTCTAAGATTATTCCTTTCTTATGAATTGCTATACCGCCAAAGGTAGCATTATGTAAGGCACGGAATCTTTCTTCACTATCTTTCAGTTCATTTTCAATAAGCTTCGCCTGAGTTACATCGTAAAGATAGGTAAATGTTTTAACTGGAATATTATCCTTACTATATTCCATAGTAGAAGATGCAATAAGATCAATGACTTCACCATTTCTTTTGACTCCCTGAAACTCAACGTCATGAAGTTCTCCAGTTTCAACAAGAAGTGGCAGCTTCTCTTTATAGGTTTCAATAGATTCAGGGTGCATAAATTTGGTAGGACTTACCCCTATAACTTCCTCTTTGTTGTAGCCAAAAATTTTCAACCAATAATCATTTACTGAAGCAATCTCACCATTCATATTACTTGATTGCATCATTATAGGCGTATTATTATATAATTTTCTATATTGATTTTCACTTTTTCGTAATTCTTCTTCTGTTTTTTTATACTTTGTTACATCAAGAATCTGCAACAATGAGTTAACCTTTCCATCAGCGTCTTTAAAAATTGCTGACTGAACCTCACAATATATCATTTTGCCATTCTTATGATGAAATGAAAAATCATAATGTCTATCAATTGGTTCATTGTTTTGACTTTTTTTATATCGCTCTAGTGCGATAACTTTACTTTCTTTAGTTAATAATAAGCTGAAATCTTTTCCTATTAATTCCTCAATGGAAAAACCTGACATTGTACAACATTCATTATTTACATATACAATCTGAGCATTATTATCAACAATAGCGATACCAACAAAAGAATCTTCAACTATTGATCGATAACGGGCCTCACTCACTTTTAATTCATCTTCAATTCTTTTTGATTCAGTAACATCCTGTGTTGTACATATCATGCCATGATATCTATCTTTGATTATTCTTGGAATAAGCCATCCTCGTTGAATTGTAGATCTTCCTGCTGGAGTTACAATCTTGGCTTCATAAAATTTTGAGACATTTTCTTTCTTAGCATCATTATAAAATTCTAAAAAATGTGCTGTAGTTTCAGGTGGAAAATCATTTATGAGATTTAAACCAATTACATCTTTGGCTTTTGCTCCGGATATTTTTTCCATAGCAACATTAAAAAATATCATTGAGTCATTATAATCTGTTACCCACAGTCCATCCTTAACATTGTGAAGTATTGTTTCATAAAAATTTCTAAGATTATTAACTTCATCTTCCTTTTGTTTTCTTTTAGAAATATCAAGCCAATTGCATACAACATTTGTCACGTTATTTGTATCACCAAAAATAGGAAACAGAGTTGCTTCAACATAGATTGATTCGCTATTAAGCAAGTCAACGGAAGCATCCTTATAGCCATCCCATTCTAGAGATATACTAATAGTTTTCCCCTCATTAAAAACAGATTTAACATCATCAAGAAAACCCTGTTTCAGGATATTATCATCTTCTAATATATTATATTTATCGATAAGCTGTTCATCAGTTAATTTCAAAAAATTCTTCAATGCAGGATTGGCTCTAATCATTGTACCCTTATCATCAGAAATCCAAGTTGCATAGGGACTTTGTTCAATTATGCTATTGAGAAATGATTCTTTCTTACTTAATTCAATTTGGTTATCAATAATTTCCTGTTGGGATTCTTCGAGTTGCTCATTTAATGTTTGCAATTCTTCATTTGATGCTTCAAGCTCTTCATTAGCCGCAGTAAGACTTTTTTCATGACGCTTAACTGTCTGTTTTTCTTTGAATAATCTTAAAGCCATTTTAATCGAAGCATCTAAAACTGTAATGGTTGAGTTTTTAACTACGTATCCATAAGAGGAAATTTCTTCAGTTTTTGCAACAATCTCCTCTTCCATATGACTAGATAAAAATAAAATGGGGATATCATAATTCTCAAGAATTTTTTGTGCTGCAATAGTACCATCAATACCATCACCAAGATCAATATCCATTAAAATAAGATCTACATTTTCAGCATTGTCAATAATTTCATTAACGGCTTTTTCACCTGTAGTAAGATGTATCACATTATAATTGCGAGATCTCAAGCGTTGCTCTTCATTCAAAGCAATTATAACTTCATCTTCTACCAGTAAAATTGTCTTTTTCTCATTCATCTCTGCATTATGATCTAATTTTTAAATATGTCAATTCTTTAGTGACACTTTTTCATACTAAAACAATAGACTTTTTACATCCATTATAAAATCAATATTGACAGGTACTTATTTTGAGATACAATGAATAACCTTAATGTGAAGGAGAATGCAATGAAAACAATTTTAATACTTTCAACTGCAGTGATTTTACTTGGGGGTCTTTTATTCTTAGAAAAAAAAGAAAATCAAAAGGGTACTCTCATCATTAAAGCCTTTCTATCTGGTCTCTTTATTTTTACAGCTCTGATTCAACCATTTGAGAATAAAAACTATTACACATTCATTGCAGGGGGGCTCATCTTCAGTTTCATTGGCGATCTTTGTCTCGTTTTCTTTTTCAATAAAAAAACTTTTAACATTGGTCTTTTATCTTTTTTAATAGGTCATATTTTTTATATTATTGCATTTGTTTTTACATCTGGAATTACCTCTGGAACATGGTTATCATTAATATTTATTATTCCTTTTTCTTTTTCTGTATTCCTAAAATTAAAACCTCATCTTGGGTCAATGACAATACCAACAACAGCATATTTAATTATTATATCTCTTATGGTCGCCAGTGCAGCATCATTCTTAACGAATAATGCTTTTCAGGTTTTTGCTAAAACATTTATTTTCATTGGAGCTGTCCTCTTTTACATCTCTGACCTTTTTGTTGCAAGACATCGCTTTATAAGTAAAGAGAATATCAATGGAATTATTGGATATCCCATGTATTATAGCGCACAATTCATTTTAGCATTCTCAATAAGTCTTGTTTAATTAATTTTATTAAAAGAGTAAGGTTTTATCAAGAAATTAACTTCTATAAAACAATTAAGAGCTTATTAAATATGTCGAGTTAGATAAAGTAAATTTATCAAAGAGTATTGTCGACAGTAATTGATTCAATATAATTATTTTTCATTTTAATAATTATTTTTCCAGTATCAAAAAATTGATTTATATAAATTAATTGATTATCGAAATTTTGTTTTCCAAATATTTTCATTATATCAGTTGAAGACATATTAAAACTAATATTATATTTTAGTTTATCAATAAACCCTTTTTTTAAGTATATATTCTGAACTAATTGCTTTTTAATTTGCTTAGCAAAATATACTTCTATTTTAAAATTATTATAATGATAGGTTTTAATTGTATCTTGCTTTTTGTTTATTCTATTGATTTTAAATTTTTTAGTAATTTTTTTTGGTTTTCCATATTTACCAAAAATAAAGTTTTCCTTGTCCTTTGAAGTTGATATTCCATTTAATTTTACAATAGGATTATGAATAAACTTTTGCACTCTTACATCTTGAATATTAAGTTTTTCGGAACTTAAATAATGAGAAAAAGAATATCCTATAATTTTTTTATATTGAATCAGATTCCAATAACCATAGACTTCTTCTTTATCTATGATAATTGTTTTACTATCTTGTGATTTTCTAATTATGTAAATTTTTTCCCCGAAAGGTATTATCATAAGCTTTTTTGAATTGAGAGTAGGTTTTTGTCTTATAATCAATCCATTTAATGCAATTGAATATTCTGCTTTATAGTTTTCTATAGAGTTTTTTTCTTTTCCATTGTTTTCATCAGTTTTGTTGCATGAATAAGATATAAATATTATTAGTAAAATATAAATTGCTTTTTTCATACAAACCTCATCAAAATCATTTAACATAACGCTTGAGACATGATCCAAGAAGCGTGACTCTATCTAATATCTACAACAGAGTAAAGTTTTTGTCAAGAAAATCACTTCCATAACACAATTTAGAGCTATTGGATATGTCGAGTTATCTAAAGTATGATTTTCAACATATGTATCTTTTAATTATTTATTTTTCAAATATTGTATGAAAAATATTATTGCTCCAACTGGCAAAGATAGTGACAAGAATAATATTTCTAAAATCATATTTCAGATAATTATAATGCTATGGATTTATTTTTTTTGATTATCTAGATTTAAAAATGGAACTGCACCGGCTGTAACATTAGGTAGATGACCATCCCACTTTTCTATAGCCTTTAATTTCGCCTCGATTTGACGAAGTTTAATCACTTGATCTGAGATTACAGCTCTTTGAAGTCTTAATGATTCGGCTTCAGCCTTTGCGAGAGTAACCTTTTGTTTTGCTTCAATTTCAATTCTTTTTAGATCCTGCTGAGCCTTTAATGCTCTTTGTTCTGCAGTTTGCTTGTCTTCAATGGCCTGAGTAAACTGTTTGGAAAAACTAAAATTAACAATAGAGAGATTGTCAACTATGATGTGATACTTTATCAATTTCTTTTTCAAAGCCTCTCTAATTTCTATACTGATTTTATCCCGCTGTGTAATGAGTTGTTCTGCTGTATAATGAGCTGTGGCAGCCTTAACAGCCTCTTGAATATTAGGGTCTATAATCTTCCGTCTGTAATCAAGACCAATGTGCTGATAAATATAATTTGCCTTAGCTGGCAATATCTGATGATTTACAACAATTGTTGAATGACTATCTTGTAAATCCTTAGTTGATGCTGCAGCATCTGTCTTTGACTTTTGAATCTGCACATCCATGATAATTATCTTTTGAACGAAGGGTATTCGCAAATGCAAACCCTCATCCATCACTATATCCTGAACTGAACCAAAATTCAAGACAACTCCCCTTTCACCTGCTCCTATTATGACGAAGGGATTTAAGAATACTAAAAAAAATAAAATACCAACAACAACTCCAACTATTATTTTACCTTTACCAGCCATGAACTCCTTTAATAATTCAGATGCTTCCTTTTCTTTCATTGTATCCTCCTGCTTATTTCAATACAACATAAAACATGTGTTTTTAAATTTCATGAATCAGTTGTTTTAGCCACAAACAACTGATTCATAGATAATCTATGTCTTTAAAATTAATACCATACTATAAATCAAACGTCCACTCAATTTCCATTTATTTATTCATCCTATATGCCAATTTAATAATTATCAACATCTTGATAATTTCTCTCTTGACTATGAAATAATGACCTGTACATTTGATAAAAAAAGGGGATGCATTATGATTATTGAACAGATTCTTGTAACAAACATGGCGGTATTCTGTTACCTCATTATAGATGAAAAAACAAAAGAGGCCCTGCTTATCGATCCTGCCGGGGACTACCATAAAATCAATGATGCAATTGATAAGCATAAGGCTCAGGTTAAAATAATAATCAATACTCATGGTCATTTTGATCATACCTCTGGCAATGAGCATTTCATAAAAAAGTACCAGGCAAAACTAATGATTCATGCTAGTGATAGTAAGAAGCTCACTAGTATTCCCAATAAACTTTTAACAAAGGCAACGGGAAACACTCCATCACCTAAAACAGCTGATTATCTGAAAGATGGAGATCTTATCAAGGTGGGAAAAACTTCTTTAAAAGTAATTCATACTCCTGGTCATTCTCCTGGATCTGTCTGCCTCTACAATGACGGCAATGTTTTCACCGGTGACACACTTTTTACAGAGGGTATGGGAAGATCAGATCTTCCAGGAGGGTCACAGAAGGAGATAATGAAATCCATAAGAAAAAAAATCTTAACCTTACCCGACAAAACCCTTATCTGGCCTGGTCATCATTATGGAAGAAATAAAACCAGTACAGTTAAAGAACAAAAACGAATATATCTTTAATGGATAAAATTGATTGCATGAAAAAAATTCCCCAAAGTTCTATGATAACAAAGGGCTTTGAAACATATGACTATAGTGACTCATTTCATAAACATATTACATCTGATAAAGAGATTTCTGAAATAACAGCTCAACTCTTTTCAATACCACCCTGGATTAAACATCTTTTTAAATTTAGAGATGTAATGGTTAAACCCTTTGGCCTAAAATCTGAAAAAGAATTCAACAAGAATTCACTCAATATGAACAAACTGATGTTTAATATTATTGAGAAAACAGATTGTGAAGTAATCATGGAAGAAAAGGATAGACATTTAAACTTCAGGGCATCTGTATTAAAAACTATAGATCAAAATAATACCTATATTCACATTACTACATTAGTGAAGTATAATAACTTTTTTGGTAGACTATACTTTTTTCCAGTAAAACCCTTCCATAAATTGATTGTAAAATATATGCTGAAACATAATATTCAATAATAAAAAAGAAATAAATAAAAAATGTAGAGGCGCATCTTTGAACTTTCTACTTTCTACTTTCAACTACCTCTAATGTCTATGACCAATTGAATAGCGAATTGCATTCTGACCAATTATAGAAGATACATCCTTAACAAATTGTTCGGTTGGAGTTATATTAAATGATGAATTAGTCTTAACAATCTTTTCTTTTAAATCATCATCCACGTGAATGTAAATAGGACAATCTCCACCATGTTTAAGAAATGTATCTTTCAATGAATTCAAGGTTATATCATCCATTGCAGGCATATTGAGCTGTATATGAATTGCAGAGATTGACTGTCTTCGAAAGTCCTTCAGGGGAACAACATTTCTGCAGATGATCTTCTTTGGTATCTCTTCTTCAACCTCAAGGCTTCCTGTTATTACAACAGGTTCCGTACCAAGTAGCAGGTCTTCATGTCTTTCAACAACCTTGCCAAAAACTAATAAATCAAGTGTTCCTTCAAGATCTTCTATTTCGCCAAGTCCGTATTTTCTACCATTTTTCTGAGAACGACGAACCTGAAAATCATTTATGATTCCAACAACAGTTACATCTCTTCCCTGCATCTCAGGTTTTAATTCAGAGATTGAATAGGATGAGAACCTTCTAATTTCATCTTCATATCGAGCAAGGGGATGCCCAGATATATAGAGACCGAGAACCTCTTTTTCAAAAAGAAGTTTTTCATTATCATGCCATTCTTTAATATCAGGAAAATCAAGGTCAGTCTCCTGCTTTTCTCCATCAGCTCCCATTGAAAAAAGATCACCCTGACCCGAAATCTTATCTTCATGAAGACGCCGCGCAGTATCAAGCATCAGATCAATTGATGCAAAGAGTTGAGCTCTATTGTCATGATGCTCATCAAAGGAACCTGATTTCACAAGGGCCTCAAGAACACCCTTATTTATAACTGTTGGCCCTACTCGTTCAAGAAAATTCTTTATGCTGGTAAAAGGGCCATCTTCTTCTCGAACAAGAACAATGTTTTCAATTGCTTTTTCACCAATACCCTTAACTGCACCAAGAGCAAATCGAATAGTCTTTTCTTCAATAGTAAAGTCAAAGGAGCTGGCATTGATACTTGGAGCTTTTACCTGAATACCTGAAGTTTTACAATCATTGGTATAGTTGGCAATATCACCTGATTTATCTTTTGCAGCAGATAGTAAAGCTGCCATATATTGTATGGGATAGTGAGCCTTTAAATAAGCTGTCTGATATGTAACAACAGCATAGGCTGCTGAGTGAGATTTATTAAAACCATACTCACCAAACTTTTTGATCATGTTATAAAGATCTTCAGCTATCTTACGATCGATACTCTTTGCTTCAGCACCATCGAGAAATTGCTTCTCAAGGGCATCAATGAGGTCCATCTTTTTCTTTCCCATAGCCTTTCGAAGCTTATCTGCTTCTGGCAGGGTAAAGCCACCAATGATCTGTGAGATAAGCATTACCTGTTCCTGGTAAACAACAACACCAAGAGTGTCCTTTAATACGGGAATCAAAGTATCATGGGGATACTTTATTTCATCAGCATTTCTCTTTCTGGTGATAAAATCCTCAGTCATACCGGAACCAAGGGGACCCGGTCTGTAGAGAGCAACTATAGCAATAATATCTTCAAATTCAGTTGGACGCAAACGACGAAGAACATTTTGCATTCCACCACTTTCTAGCTGAAATACCCCTTTGGTATCAGCTCTTTGCAAAAGATCATAGGTTTCCTTATCATCAAGGTGGACATTATCAATATCAACATCCTCTCCTGTGCTTGCCTTTATTAGTTTTAAACATTTATCGATTATACTGAGATTCTTGAGACCAAGAAAGTCCATCTTAACAAGACCAGCCTGCTCCAGAGTGTTCTTTTCATATTGAGAGGTGATGCCCCCCTCTTTTGAGTCTCTGTATAATGGAACGTAATCAGTCAAAGGACCCTTTGAGATAACAACCCCTGCAGCATGCTTTCCTGCTGAACGGGCTAAACCCTCGAGTTTTAAGGAGATTTCAATGAGCTCCTTACCAAGGTTCTCATCCCTTGACATCTGTTGAAGCTCCTTTGAAGCACCAATAGACAATGTTAGATTTTTTTCTTCAATAAGTTTACTGATCTGGTTTGACTCGGCAAAGGGAACATCCATGACACGGGCCACATCCTTTACCACCGCCTTTGCCATCATTCTATTAAAGGTGATAATCTGGCTCACGTGATCATCACCGTATTTTTCTTTTACATAATCAATGACCTCTTCACGGCGATCAGCACAGAAGTCTATATCAATATCAGGCATTTCATTTCTATCTGGATTGAGAAATCGTTCAAAGAGAAGATTATATTTTAAAGGATCAAGAGCAGTGATACCCAGACTATAAGCTACAATTGAACCTGCAGCTGAACCCCGGCCAGGACCAACAGGAACACCCATTATTTTTGCCTGTTTGATAACATCCCATACAATGAGAAAGTAACCGGGAAATTCCATGTTCTTAATTACTGAGAGCTCATATTCTATTCTTTCAATCACCTCATCTGAAAGAGGAGTGCTATATCTTTCTTTAGCACCTTCAATAACCAGATGTTTGAGATATGAATCAAGATCAAAACCATCAGGCACCTCAAAATCAGGCAACACAGGATTACCAAGATCAAGCTGAAGATCTATCATTTCACTAATCTTAGCAGTATTATAGATAGCATCAGGATAATCAGCAAAGAGTGCAGCCATCTCATCATGGGATTTCAAATAAAAATCAGGGCCGTGAAAACGCATTCGGTTTGTATCGTTTAGGGTTCTGCCAGTTTGAACACAGAGAAGAATCTCATGTGCATAGGCATCCTCCTTTTTTACATAATGAGCATCATTTGTAGCAATAAGGGGGATATTGAGTTCAGAGGACATCTTTATGAGTTCAGCATTAACAATATGCTGCTCCTGAATACCATGATCCTGCATCTCAAGATAAAAGTGATCTTGTCCAAAGATCTCATTAAACTGCCCTGCCAGTTCACGGGCCTCTTTGAGACGCCCCTTTCTGATGAGAACAGGAATCTGCCCTGCAATACAGGCTGATCCAACAATGAGTCCCTTTGAATACTTTTGTAAAACCTCCATGTCAATTCTGGGCTTATAATAAAAGCCTTCAATAAATCCTATGGATGAAAGTTTCATAAGATTTTGATAACCTTCACGATTTTTTGCCAGCATCAATAGATGATAAGACTTCTCTTCACCACTGTCCTTGACAAATTCCTTTTTAAATCGGGACCCCGGAGCCATGTAGAACTCCTGCCCAATTATAGGTTTTATACCTGCTTTTTTAGCAGACTGATAAAACTCAACAGCCCCATACATATTGCCGTGATCTGTCATGGCAATTGCAGGCATATCAAGCTCAATTGCTCGATTGATGAGTTTTGGCACAGTTATTGCGCCATCTAGTATTGAATATTCTGTGTGATTGTGAAGGTGTACAAATTTCATATTAGTATTAATACAAAATGCATGGGACATAATTCAAGCAATTAATTGTAAATATAATGGAAAAATTATCTAATTTTACTAACTCTTATATTAGGTACCGATAACTATCGGAATATAGCTTAGAATGCTAACTCTAATAAGGGGTATGCATAATTATACACAACAAAGTTAAACATTCTAGGTGCTATTAGAATCATACCTCGATAAAATTACACTTTACAACACAAAATAGGCATTTTGATCATAAAAAATCTTGACATAACAGCCGATATATAGAATATTTATACAAAATATAGAGAACGTCACCAACTTAATTGGAGAAGATTATGAGTCCTATTAATAACGAAGCATACGAACTTGTTGCAAAACACTGCCCAAAATGTGAGCACCTGATTATGGCAAAGGTAGAAGAAATTTCATCCTCTGATGCACGATATTCAGGTTATAAATGCTCATACTGCAACTGGATAAGTCCAGGCAGTTCAATGGAATAATATATCTCCATTTTTACTGCCTGGCTCATTCCTCCTGAAGATTTTAATTGACTAAATCACCTATTCAATTAATAGATGAACATTGTCGCTTAAGTTTAATTTACAAAAATCAAAGTTCACATTCATTTGAAACCAATGAGGTTATGTATGGTTGATACTAAACTATTAGATATTCTTGCCTGCCCTTCATGTAGGGGAGATGTTGAATATGATGCAAAAAATGAAAAAATTATATGCACTGAATGCAAAAGAAAATATCCCGTAATGGATGGCATTCCTGTAATGCTCGTTGAAGAGTCTGAAGCACCTGAAAAAAAATGATTATTAAGTAGGTACACAATGTTTAACGCTAAATCAACAATTGTAAAATATGTCGGATATGGAGTAATAGGTCTCTTTATCCTTATTATAGGCTTTGCCTTTGTCTTACCGGATTTTATGGCAAATCAAAGTGGCCAACCTGGTCAATTCGCAGCAACCGTTAATGGAGAAAATATATCCAGAATTGAATTTGCCCGTTTTCGTGATGACAGAATGAGAAATATGGATACCTCAAAGATGAAGCCAAAGATCTATGAAATGTATTCAAGCATGATTCTTTCTCAATACATTCAACAGGTTCTCATTAAGCAGATGGGTCAAGACATGGGAATCAAAATTACTGATGACAAAAGAGATGATCTCATAATGGGCATAAAGGCATTTCAAAACCCTCAAACAAATAAATTTGATTATGAAATCTTTATGTCAGCTATTAGACGACGTCATTATAGTGAAACTGAGTTTAAAGAATACATAACAAACTATATGATTCAACAGGATGTTGCATATTACATAAGCGCTGGACTGGCAATCCCTTCTGATGAGCTTAAGGATGAATACAGGATGAACGAATCATCCTTCCAGGTACAATATGCCTTTCTTTCACGAAAAAATCTGAAAAAAATCTTTAAAAATCAGATAACTGTAAGTGAAGCTGAAGTTAAAGCAGAGATGAAAAAGAAAACTGCTGATATTAAAAATCCAAAGACAGATAAGATAAGAATAAAGCGAAAACTAGAAAGAAAAAAGCTCAATGATATAAAGAGACAAATTGTAAAAAATATCAATACAATTGCAAAAAATGGCGGCAGCTTCTATACAGCAGCTGCACAACTCAAGGGTGCTGTAATATCAAAAACTAAAGAATTCAAACCAGGATCACCAGTTAAAGATATTAATGATGGTGTGAAGACTAAAAGAGGCAAAAAAGTTAATCTTTATGCACTTTATAATTCTTCTGTTTTTAGAGATGGTTGCCTTAAACTTAAAAAGGGGACAACTTCAAAGGCAATTAACTCTGCCTCTGGAATATACATATTTACTCCCATTAAAGCTACTATTTTCAAAGGAAAGATAGATGAGAAAAAGTTAGCTAAGCTTGAAAAAAGTATGCTAAATGAACAATTTAGAAATATTGAACAGAGTATTGTAAAAAAACTCTTTGAAGAATCAAAAATCATCAGACCCAAAAAGAAAAAATGATAAAAACTAATTGATATTAATGGCCACATCTGTTATAAAGGATATAAGAGCTGATAATACAATTTGTAATAATCAAAAGGAGCACAGCAGTTCATGAATATCAATGCTGAATATGTAAACCCATTTCTTGAAGCAGCCTCTGCTGTATTTAAATCAATATTAAATGTTGAGTTACGGCGTGGAAAGCTAGTTATCAAAGAGACTCCTGTACCATCTATGGATGTATCAATTATTATTGGAATTACCGGCGGTGTAACCGGTGAAGTAGTATATAGCATGGGCTTTAATATGGTTCATAAGATTGCTGATATCCTCGCTCCAGGCCTTTCTGAAGAACAAATTCGTCAGGAGTACAAAGATATTGTAGGTGAGTTAGCCAATATGATTACTGGAAATGCAATGAATCTCTTTGCATCAACAGGAAAGCAGATTGATATAACAACACCTACTGTTGTTGAAGGAAAAGATGTTACCATAACAATGATAAAGCAAACAACACTGGGAATAAATCTCTACAGTCCCATGGGACAACTAGAGATGAATATTGCCCTGAAATAACCAAAAGCACATTAAGTATGATAAAAAGATCCGCAAGGGTCTTTTTTTTATACATAATCCACTTAATTTTATATCTTTTAAAAAAGTTTTAACATAGAATCTCTAAAAACATTGTTTCTCAAAAAAAGTCTAAAATGCTTAAATAACTACAAAAAAAGCTTTAATATGCAACCCCTTATTATTATATATGTCATATTATATAGCAACATAAGTAATAAATCTCGTTAATGATAAATATATATTGATATGCACATCCTGGGGGGGATTAAATGGAAAAAACTATATATACAACCCGCTTCATTGGCTCTGCCTTCAAAGCCATTTCTCGATTAGTATTAAAACTTAAGGGATGGACTGTTACTGGTACAGTTCCCAATGTTGAGAAATATGTTATTATTTCTGCTCCCCATACATCTAATTGGGACTTTGTCTATGCTGTTCTCATGGCCGGTGCAAATAATATCAATCTTCATTGGATGGGTAAACATTCAATTTTCAAATGGCCATTTAGCACTGTAATGACGTGGATGGGTGGAATTCCAGTCAAAAGAGAGAAAAACAATAATATAGTTGATGAGACTATTGATGTATTCAATAAAAGAGAAAGTTTTGTTGTAGCCATTCAACCAGAAGGATCACGAGACAAGGTTCGTTATTGGAAAACAGGTTTCTACAATATAGCCCATGGTGCTGGTGTACCCGTTCTTCTTGCATACCTTGACTATGAAAAAAAGGAATGCGGCTTTGGACCTTTATTTCATCTCTCTGACAATCTGGAAGAAGATATGAAAAAAATTAAAGCTTTTTATGTAGGAGTTAAGGGCAAAAGAGATCATCTCTTCACAGAAGCCACACTACGGGATTCATTGAAGGAAAAAAAAATTTCTTAAAATCCAAAATAAAGAGTTTCAAAGAAAAATAATTTAAATCTTCTTTATCCAGTGAGATAAAAAAGATTTAAAGAAATTAAATTAAAAAATTTTGCAATAATCACACATTAATACTTCGACTTTCATACATTTTGCTAAAAATTATATCACTAATTCTAGAATACACCCCATTGATAGCTTTATTAAGCTGTATTTCTTCCTGCATTGATAATTCCATAGGATGATCTAATAACCATATGTCGATAATCTTCTAATTTATTGCTTTCAGGATCATTCTTTTTCAAATCTTCAACCTTGAGAAGTGCATATTGCTGAATTATACAAAGAGGCAATACAATCTCCTCTCTTAATTCAACTGACTTTCTATCTTTGGGATTTCCTTCCATGAGAAATTCTTTATCTGAAACAAAAAGCAATGAATCTAATGACTTTTTATATTCTTCAAATAAAATATTCCAAAATTCTCCATATTCATCATCCTCAGAAAGATGGAGAGTTATATCAAAGTTTGTTTTTTTCAAAACCATCATACTATTGAGCATCAATGTTTTAAAGAATAATGATCTCTTATAAAGACCCTTTACATCATCAAAGCTATTACTATCCTTTAGCTTCAACAAGGCTGAGCCAATACCATAGAAACCAGGAATATTCTGCTTATTGAGATTCCATGACCCTACAAAGGGAATTGCTCTAAGATCCTTTAAAGAAAACTTTTTCTTGTCCTTTCGCTTATCAGGTCGACTACCAATATTAGCTTGTCCATAGTAGGGCATTGCTGTTTTATTAACCATATAATCTGTAAACTTATCATTATCCTTCAAATTGCTGTAAGCATCAAAACTTTCTCTGGACAATTTTTCCATGAGAACACGGTCTTCAGGCAAAAAATCACTATGAAATTGAGAATAAAGCTTATTCTTTAGACCTGCACTTAATAAAAGTTCCATATTATATTGAGCTGACATTACTGTTCCAAAGTTTGAGCTTACAGTCTGTCCCTGAACGGTGAGTTCAAGAACAGTGTTTTCGATACTCTTTCCATGGGAGGTATAGTAATTATGTGTTTTTCCTCCACCACGGGCAGCAGGTCCGCCACGACCGTCAAAGAAAATAACCTCTATATCAAATTCTCTTGATATTGCAGTGAGAGCTTCTTTCGCTCTGTAGATAGACCAGTTGGAGGTTAGGTATCCACCATCCTTTGTTCCATCAGAAAAACCAAGCATTATTGTTTGCTGATTATCTCTCTTGTTTAAATGTTCTCTATATTGTGGATCACTATACAGAGACTTCATTACATCAGGAGCATTTTCAAGGTCAGTAATTGTCTCAAAAAGGGGAATAATATCAACTGAAAGATCATCATCCCCCCATGAAGAATATGCGAAGAGCCCAAGAAGTTCATAAAGATCCTGCTCTGAAGAACAATTACTGATGATATACCTACAACATCCCCCTTCACCATTAAGTGATTGAATCTCTTTAATAACATCTATTGAATCAAGAACCTCCTTCGTCATTTCAGAAAGGTCTTCTCTTTTAGTCATACAATTCCCAACAGCATTTTTATAATCTCCGAGAACTACCAGATTTTCATCTGTTGCTCCCATAATCTCTTCAAAGGCCTTATGATGGGTGCCGTTGTCCTGTCTTATATCAAGTTTGGCAAAATGATATTTAAAAATTTTAATTGTTAAGATGAGATCTTCAACCTCTTCTCCATATAGTCCACCATATCGATTATCAATTATTTCCTTAACTTTTTCCAAAGATAGAACCAGATGCTCTAATGAAATCTCAGGCATCTGTTCTGACATTAGAGCCTTCTCCAAAGAAACCTCAATATCCTTCAATAAATCAAAAACATCTTTGAAGGTTATCAATCTTTTTAATCTTCGAAGCTCGTCATAATATTTATTTAAAATTGCCCATCGCAGGCGGTGAGCAACCTGTAATGAGATATCAGCTGTAACAAAGGGATTTCCATCTCGGTCTCCACCAGGCCAGAATCCCATATCAATGAGATTATAATTTTCATTGAGACCGCATTCACAGGGATGATTTTCCTTCACAATACGATGAATATTTAGTATTGCATCATAAAAAACATTTTCTAAATACCAGATAAGACTCAGAGCTTCATCAAAGGGAGTTGGCTTCTCTTTATTGAAGAATGGCGTAAAGGCAAGCTGTTGTAAAAGTCTATTTATATTTGAAAGATCATTACTTCTTATAGCCTCATTGAGGTCATTAATTATTCCAAGAACAGTACCAGGGTAAAATTGAGTAGGATGGGCAGTTAAAACCAGTCTTATTCTGTTCTTCCCCAGAAGCTCTGTAATTTCATCTGAATGTCCTGAAGAAATAGCCCGATTTACAACGTAGCTCAAAGAATTCGGCCCATGGAGATTATTTATTTTTTCAAAGGAAGCATCCTCTATTGCATCATACAAAACAACCTGGCGCTCAATATATTTTATTATTTGAAAAAGATTATAAGTCAATATTTCATCCTCAACATCCGAAAAAAAGGAATCTATAATTTCAATTGGTGACATCTTTTTTTCACTACTTAAAGCAACGTGATCATGAAATGCAGTAAGAGTTCGAGCAGAGATTCCATCGTCAATTGGTAGTCCCAGAAAAACACTATTTATAAATTTAAATTTTTGATCAATAAATTCGGTGAAATTCTTTTCAAGTATATACTGATTCATCTAATCCTCCATTCTAACAATTATATGAACTATACCATATAATTCTATTTAATAAACCAGAAATTTCACTCTAACTGTCAAGAATTTAATATCTCTCGGCATTTTTGATATTTATACCAATTGATCTTATGTCTAACTATCTTGTAAAAATTATTGGTATATAATGAAATTATTGCAAATTACTGAAAAACAAGAATAATCATCTCAATTTGTTATTATTTTAATTATCTTTTGAATTAACTCCTTGATTTTTTCTCCGAGAACATCAAAAATATCATCACTCTGGAATCTAAAAAATGAAAAAGATATTATTCATAACATTTTCACTATTTTTTCTAGTTATACATCTATCTTGTTCGCCAAAGGATAATGTAACCGACGATACTCTATTGTATTACAAAGTTGGTGATTCACCAAAGGTAAATAATTCATTTATATGGTTAGACAAAAATAATTATTCATGGCTTTCCATCACTCTACCCAAGAGACCATACAAAAAAGGAAATTTCCTTTGGTATAAATATAAAATTCCTAATAAAAAGAATATCAATGCAGTTTTGACATCTGGAATACACGAATCAGTTGAGGTTTATTGTGATAAAAAACTAATTTATAGCTTTGGAAATATTGATACAAAAAACTATAGTTTTCCAGGATTCAGATGGTTTCACCTCATTCTATTGCCTGAAAAAATGAAAGATAAACATATCTATTTCAGGTGCTATTCAACATCATCATCCCTAGGTTTTTCTTCATGTAAAAGCGGAAACATGCATAACCTTATTATAGAAATAATAAAAAATGATATGGGACGTTTTCTCCTCGGTATATTTTACCTCACAATTTCAATTATTGCCCTTTTATATGCATTAATAACTTCATCAAGAAGACCTATTTCTGATGAAAAGACTAATGAAGGAAGGCTCTTTTATCATTTCATCTTTTTTACCTTTGCTATTGCAATAGCTGTTATTGCTGACACAAGAATAAAAGAATTACTCTTCGACTTTCCTCAAATTTGGATTTACCTTCGTTTAGCAGGTCTTTATTTTTATATGATCGGTATAATCGGTTTTGCAATGTTTATATTTGATACTCCATACCATAGAATGTTGCCACTTTTATTTTACACTCTTATCATTTTTTCTTGTTCTTCAATTATATTATCCCTACTCAATTTCATACATATAATGAATACAATTCAATACTTTAATATTTTGATTTTGGCAATGACTCCTATTGGGCTCTTTGTTATGGTCACCTCAAACCTGAAAAAAAATAAAGATACATTGATCTTTATTACTGGTGCATTGATATTAATTGCAACTGCAGTTCGAGATAGTCTTGTTGATCTTCGAATTTTAACACGTGAACCCTTTATTCAGCACTGGGGAACCTTTGCCTTTGTCACCTGTCTTGGAATAATTTTTATCAGACGTGCTATGGTCCTCAATGGCCATTACAGCAACTATCTTCACGATTTAGTTATTGCAGGAGATCTAGTAAATTCAATCATTCCTGAAACAGTGAAATCACCTGAAAACCTGGAGATTTCAAGTCTCTATATACCCATGGAATCTATAGGTGGAGACTTCTATGATTACTTTACTATAAATGAAGATGAAATTGGTCTCTTTATTTGTGATGTTTCTGGTCATGGAGTACCAGCGGCATTGGTTTCTTCTATGATAAAAATAATTTTTGATCACCAGGAACATGCAGCCTTGAGTCCAACTCTCCTTCTCTCAAATATAAATCAACGTCTCCTTGAACGTGTTGAAAGAAATTTTGTCACAGCGTCATATACTGTTATCAACTCCAATGAAAAAAAATGTCTTTTAGGTAATGCGGGCCATCCCCCCATGATCGTTTTATCAAAGGATGAAAATGAAATAAAAAGTTACAGACCAAAGGGAAGAATACTTGGTCAGTTTTCAAAAATCAATGCTCAATCAATGGAAGTTACGATTAAGTCAGGAGATAGAATCATTCTCTATACTGATGGAATTATTGAGGTCCAAGGCAAAAGAGACATTGTCTTTGGTGATGATCAATGGAATGATTTCATTTTAAAGAACCGAGACTCATCCCATGAAGTTTTTTTTAATAAATTGAAAGCTGAGCTTAAAGATATAACAAATACATCTCTATTCTCTGATGATGTAACTATTATTCTCATTGATGTGAAATGATATCTTCAACTTTATAAAAAAAAATCCTGAAATAATAATTCAGGATTTTTTTATAAATTCATTTTTCATAAGCTATATGAAGTCTTAAATCGTGGCTCCAAGATATAGTTTATAATAAAGAAAAAATATGTAAAATATAATAAGTATCACCGGTGTAATATATTTAATGGTAAAGGCCCAGATTTTTTTAATCTTTTCTTTTCTCGTATCAACATCGAGCTCATGTTCTGCATTATGAAGACCGTATTTCCAACCAAGAAATAATGCTATAAGAAAACCACCAATTGGCAACATATAGTTTGTGGTGAGCTTATCCATAAAATCAAAGAAATTATTTCCTAAGATTTTAAAACCACTGAAAAAACTAAATGATAGAGCAGAAGGAATACCCAAAAGAAATATTATTGATCCCATAAGAATAACTGCCCTTTTTCTGCTCCATCCCTTTTCATCGATTATATAGGCAACGACAACCTCTAAGAGAGAAATGGCTGAAGTAAGAGCTGCGATAAACAGAAGAACAAAGAATAATATTGAGAAGAATGTCCCATAGCTGATTTGACTAAATACCGTTGGAATAACCTTAAAGATAAGACCGGGCCCTGCTTCTGGTGTCATTCCCAAGGCAAAAACAGCAGGAAAGATTGCAAAGCCTGCAAGCATAGCAATAAGAGTGTCGAGCAAAACAATATAGGTTCCAGCTCCAAGAATACATTCATCTTTTTTCAAATAACTTCCATAGGTAATCATTGCTCCCATTCCAAGACTTAGAGTAAAGAAAGAATGACCAAGTGCAGAAATAACTGCCTTTATACTGAGCTTTGAAAAATCAGGCTTTAACAAAAAGGCAACTCCATCTAATCCCCCCTTCATTGAAACACCCTTTACGATAAGTACTACCAAAAGAATTAATAAAAAGGGCATCAGAACCTTGCTCCATCGTTCAATACCCTTGTTTACACCTCTTATTACGATAAGCATGCAGGCTATCATGAAGAAAAAATGAAAGAATAAAGCCTGCCCTGGATTAGATATAAATTCTCCAAATATTTTCCCCGCCATCTCCTTGCTTCCTACAGTTGTAACAAAGCCCTGAACACTTTTTACTATATAACCCATGGTCCAGCCACCAACAACACTGTAAAATGACAGAATAAAAAATCCCGAAGCAACTCCGATATAACCTATCCAATTCCATTTTTTATCACTGCTCATCCTTTTAAATGCACCAACAGGATCTTTTTCAGTATGTCTACCAATAACAAGCTCAGCAATCATAATCGGGAGTCCTAGAATAAGAACACATATAAAATATACTAGAATGAATGCAGCACCGCCATATTCTCCTGTTACATAGGGAAATTTCCATATATTTCCCAATCCAACAGCTGATCCAGCCGCTGCAAGAATAAATCCTAACCTCGATCCCCAGTGCTCTCTTTGTGGTGTTGCCATCTATTACTCCCTACTTCAAATTCATTATTTTATATTAATTTTCTATTAAAACATGTAAAATATTGAAAAATCGTCAAGTTCTTTTTAATCAAGTGGTATTTGAAGCTTTTTCATAATTTTAATTTTAATTATAACAACATATATAATTTTTTTACTTCTTTTTCTTGACATTTAAATTAAAAAATTATAAGAAGTAACTATTATGAATAATAGAGTATCATTATTCGGAGATAGTATCAAAAGTAGTATCCTCGAATTTCTTCCAATAATCCTATCGATTTTCGGCAAAAAATGCGGACACTCACTTTGATCAGACTATATCCATCGATATTCTAACGCAATTATTATTAAGGAGCTTCAAATGGAACAAGGAACCGTAAAATGGTTTAATGACAGTAAAGGGTATGGTTTTATCGAGAAAGACAGTGGTGGAGACATTTTCGTTCATCATTCAGGAATTGACAGCGAAGGCTACAAGACACTAAAAGAAGGTGCTAAAGTAGAGTTCGAGATTGAAGAGACTGACAAAGGTCCAAGAGCAATTACTGTAAAAGAAGTATAATAGAAATGAAATCATACAGGTTCCAGTTTCTGGAACCTGTTTTTTACACATCCCTTCTTAAAAACATTCAAATATCCCAGAATAAACATATTAATTAAGACGTATTTGTTACTTCAAACGAAGAATGGATTACATGAAAACTATTGTGATGCATATCTTTAATAAAAACTAAATAAAACTTCCTATTGCGACTAATGGGACCTATAATGTCTTTTGTTGTTAAATAGAAGGAGTATATTTTGAATAAAATAGTAGAAATTCTTTTTAATCCAATCACCTTTTCTTCGACATCAGAAAAACTTACTTCAGCAGGATCTTATCCCTTTATCGGGGCATATATAATTATTGCCATTCTTGTGGTTCCAGGTGCCTTGTGTGCAGCGATTTTAGGGATCATACCTCAAATACTTTTGTCATACAGGGTAGATTATAGTTTATTTTTTAATGGCATTGGTCTTGTATTTGCTTCTTTCTGGGCAACCTATCTTCAAAAAAAAGAGATACTTGTTGTAGAATTTTATCAAAGATTTAAAGCTCCATTGTTTCTACTTATTCTCGGAATAATAATTTCAATTATAGGTCTTTATATATTTATAGATTCATATTTATTCTGGGCAGCTCTATGAAAATTCTATTTAGAGGTGATGCCATTGCTGCAGGAAAGGGTTGCAGTAAATCTTACATCAATTTAATAAAAGTTAATAATAAAAATGTTGGATGGGAAATAATAGATAAATCTCATATAATTGATAATACCTTTGATGCAAACTGGACCTATGAAACTGATATAAAACCCTATAGGCCGGATATTCTGGTACTTCACTTTGGGATTAATGATGCATACTACCCGGTATATCGTAGTGAATTCAAAGAAAACTTAGTACAGTTAATCAGACGTGTAAGAATTGATTTTAATTCAGAGATTTTGTTGATCACATCTCACCCCTTTGAAAACATATATGACATGGAAATGGTTTATATCTATTACAGAACAATAAGAGAGGTCGCAGTAGATCTGCACTGTCATCTACTACCACTACACACATGGTTTAGAAGCTATTGCGAAGAAAACAGTGTTGCCTTAAATACTCTGTTTCAAAGAGATACACGTTATCCAAATCAAATTGGACAAGAACTCTATTCTAAGGCTATAGAGTTAAAACTAAAAAGTATCATAACAAATATGGATGAAAAAAAATGACATTAGAATACTTCACGGGATACAATGCTTTTTTATTATTCATTCCAATATTAATATGGAATGGTCTACTTTTTCACAAGCTACCACAAAGTATTAAAAGTGATCCAAAAGAAATGCCAAGGTATCTATTTAGAGGTGAGACTATTTTACGAGTTGCTGTCTTTGGTTTTCCTTTTCTTATTCCATTAAATTATAATTCTGATTTTTTCTACAGAGGACTTACCCTATACACCATTGGTCTAGTCATCTATTATTCTTCATGGCTCCCTCTCATGATTAAACCAGAAAGTAACCTAACAAAAAAGTTAATAATATGGACTGCCCCTGCATGGACTCCGAGTATTTTTTTAGCTGGCATAACAATACTCAGTGAATCCCTGGTTTATGGGATTTTCTCATCAATGTTCATTGGTGCACATCTCTACCATGAAGTAGTGAGATATAAAATCATATTTAACAAAGAAAAAAATCAATAGCATATCTTTAAACATTTAAATTTTCTAAAAAAATAAAGAGAGCTTATTTTTCTAATAGACTAAATTTCAATATTTTTTTATTCATTGACCTATGAAAAAGAATAAATTCTCAGCCAGAATAGCTGACAATGGTCAGTACTTCATGAAATATAAAGCTGATCCTCAAATCAGAGCTGCAATAGAATACAGCAACAATCTTGATGTTGACATTTTAGAAAAAGCTATTCATCATACCCTGAACCATTATACAATTCTCTGCTGTAGATTCGAAGAACGTTTTTTTAAGACAAATTGGATTTTCGATGACCAATGTACCACAAAAATATTATCTCTCATCAAAGTCTCTAACAAAGAAAATTTTTTGAAATTAAAAAACAACATTATTTTAGATCCTATGAACCCTTTTACTGGCCCCCAGATAAAAATAGTAGTCTTAAGACAAAAAAATAGAGATAGTCTCATCATTAAGATAAATCATATGATTACAGATATTGGAGGTTTAAAACAATACATCACCCTTCTTATTTCATCATACAACTCAATACTTGAAGGGAAAAAACTTGAAAAAGAGATTAATACTTCAGACAGATCATACAATCAAATATTAAAAAACATCTCTCTAAAAAACAAAATCAATATTATAAAAAAAAGTTTTAACACTAGTTACGAAAACACTGAACCATTTTCATTTTGGGAGAATCTCACAAAGAAAGAAAGATACGCCATGGAATTAACTATAAATGGAAAAGAGTTTCACCAAATAAAAAAATTTGCCAGAGTCAATAATGCAACAATAAATGATGTCATTACAGCTGCTTTTTTTCTCGCTGCTAAAAAATCGTCAAAGCCCATTAATCGTGATTTAAGTATCTACATACCCATTGACATGCGACAGTATTTAAAAAAGAAAAAAACCCCAAATCTCTGTAATCTAACCTCTGGAACCGTCATCACTATTCCTCATGAATCTGATGATCTATCTAAAGTATCGAAAATTGTTTCAATACAAATGAAAAAAAACAAGTCATTGAAGAGCGTAATATCAAGCATCTATCCCATTACATCAATTGCATCATTATTGCCATACTATCTAGTGAAAAAAATTTATACCAATTTTCTACAAGATGACATGAACCTTGTGACCAACTTTGGTATTATTGATGAAGAAAACATTAAAACCAAAAATGCTACTATAACAAATGCTGTTCTCTATGGACAGGTTAATTATGAACCTACCTTCTGGTTATCTTTTTCTACATTTAAAGAAAACATTACATTCAGTTATTTAATTGAGGGGGATGAAAACATGAAACAGAAATTTGAATTATTCTTAGATACACTTAAAGAGATTCTTACTTTATAATTTTTTCCATATATACAATATTTATTTCTTCATCAAAGGGAACTGTTTTAAAAATTCTATAGCCTTGAGATTCATATAGTGCAATATTATCAAAACTAATTTCACCTGTAAATAATTCAAATCTATTCAAAGAAGTTGACTCTAGAATCTCATCTTCCAGAGCTTTAATCAATTCTTTTCCATAACCCTTTTTCTGATAATCAGGATGAACCATTAGTCGACCTATAGAGCAGGTATCATTTTCTACCTTTCCCTTTATTGAACCAACAATATTTTCATTTATGCTTAACTTCAAAAAAAGAGTATCTTCATAGTCTTTTTCTATTTCTTCCATAGTTTGTATTAATGGGGGTATACTTTGATCATTGTATCGATCAGCCTCTTTTTTATAAGCTGTTTTTTGTAATATAAGTATTTCCTGAAGATCATTTTTTTTCGCTTTTACAATGAAGTGTTCCATTTATTATTTCCTTTTTATAAATTAAAATATTTCTAAAACAAATTATAGAGTCAATTTATTTTTTATATTTGCATTCCATTCTATAGTGCTTTATATTATCTCTCCAATGGAACAATAGAGCACACAATCAGGGAGAATGAATCAACATGAAACTTCAGGAAATCAGAGATTACTGCAATAGCAAAGCAGAAACGAAAGAAGACTTTCCCTTTGACATGGAAACCCTTGTTTTCAAGGTTGTAGATAAGATGTTTGCCTTAACAAATATTAAAAGTGAAGAGCTTCGCATCAATCTTAAGTGTGATCCAACAAGAGCTCAACTTCTAAGAAAAGAATATAAAGCAATTATTCCCGGCTTTCATATGAATAAAACACACTGGAATACTGTAATCATAGATGGTTCATTAAAAAAAGAATTTATTTTTGAACTCATTGATCATTCCTATGAACTTGTAGTTAAAGGATTACCAAAAAGTAAAAGACCTAAGGTGCAACATTTTAAAAATTCAGATCAAAAGCAGGAATAAATATGACATCCTTCGATGACATTACATTATTATTAGAGACAATAAAAGGTATTGCTCCTCATTTCATTGGAAATGAAATATTATTTTTTTTTATAATAACTTCCATTCCTACCATTATTTTTGGAGTAATAAAAAAAAATATTTCTATGACCATTACAATGATTCTTTCATCCCAAATACTGGGCTTAATTGTGATGATGACTTCAGTAATAGTATATTTAAGTTCAATAAAGTCTATTCATCAGGATTTCAACATTATTGAATTTTTCTTTCTGATAATAATTTCCTGGGTTATTGGATTTGGTTCTGGCAATTTCATTGGATACAAAATTAATATAAAAAAAAGAGTCTCTCTTAATCGATAATAATAAAAAAAACTCCCAGAAAGGGAGCTTTTTTTATTAAACAACAAATCCTTCAATTCCTCTTTAGGAATTTCAGGGAGCTAATTTTAACAGTACTACTCAGGCTTAATAGTCTTTAATAATGTCATATCATCCTTTTTCAAAACAAGAATCTTCTTATCAGCACCAGTAATAAAGATCTTATCTCCATAGATACTGATAAAAGTATTCTTATCTATCGTAGCAAGAGATTTTTTCACAAGTTTCAGATCCTTATCAAATCTTCCGAGATAATATTTTCCTTCATCGAGCATAATTGCATAGATAAATCCATCTCGAATTTCGATAAAACTTCTCCAGAAAATATCTGTTCCACCCTGAACCTTGAGATTCAGTGTTTTTCTATCAAGCATAGTCAAATGATGACTGGAATTATGATCACCCTTACCTTTGTGAGCAATAACTACAACACCCTCAGAGTAAACATCGTAGCGTCTTCCACAGATGCTTCCCACAGATGATTTAAAGTCAATCTTCCCTGTGGTCATATTGATCATATACATCTCATTGTTGTAATGACCATCCTGAAGATATTTCTTTACTTTGAGATAAAAGAGTTTATTAGCAAAAACATTTTTGTCAGATTCTTTTTTCTTTATCTTATCTTCACGTTTATCAAGATCATCTTCTTTTTTCTTTAAATCATCTTCTTTTTTCTTAAGATCTGTAGAGGTTGTTGTATCATCTGTCTTTTTATTTTCATCTTTCTTGATTTCTTTCTTTTCTTCAATTACGTCATCTTTCTTTTTCTTTATATCATCTTCTTTTTTCTTAACTTTATCTTCTTCTTTCTTAACCTTATCTTCTTCCTTCTTTATTTTTTTCTTCTCTTTTTCTATTTTCTTTTCTTCTTCTTTTCGTTTCTTTGGGTCCTTAATCTTTTTTACATCATCTTCTTTTTTCTTTATGTCATCTTTCTTCTTTTCAATTATTTTCTTTTTCTCTTCAACCTTCTTTCTATCCTTTTCAACTTTCTTCTCTTCTTTCTTTATAATTTTATCTTTAATTCGAACTATATCTTTTCGATCATCAATATTCTTTTTATCTTTACGAACCTCTTTTCGAACTTTTTTATCAGAAATAATAAAAGGATCGATTTTACGAATTTTTCCACGTTTGTCTAATTTTGTAAGAGGAATAACAATCTTTGAACGACCTGGCCACTCCCAATACTTTGTTGAAATACCTGCATTCCATTTTTTTAGTTTTCTTGTTACAACTGTTTTATACACAGAATTAAAATACTTTAGGTTTCCTCTATAAACTGCATTGTAATAGGTGGTAAATACTGCAAGGGTTCGGGCTTCACGCCAATTATAACCATAACGGGACATATAATATCCCTCAAGAATTCTTTGAACATTTTTGATATTACCCACTCTTGCATATTTATCTATAGAAAATATATCAGCTGAAAGCTTTTTTGGTTCTTTCTTTGAAACTGCCACAACAATAGAATACTTCATATGATAGCGATAAGGAACATTATATCGACCCTTACGAGCTTTTTTACCCAATCTGCGCCCAATAAAACGGATAGTATAGGCAGAATCAAATTTCCTTATTTTACCACGATAATTTTGAAAACGAACCTTTTTTCCTTTTTTAATTTCATCAACATCTACCTCCAATGACATTGCAGAAAATGTAAAAAGCAATGCTGCAAAAATAGCTGTAAGTGTAATTCCTCTTCCTTTCATAAGTCCTCCGATTCTAATGAAGTTTGATAATCATTTCCACACGCCGGTTTTTCTCTCTTCCCGTTGCGGTTTTATTACTTTTGATAGGTTTTGTTGAGCCCAACCCTCTGTAAGACAATTTATCATGAAAGCCCTTTTTCTTTAGATATTGAGCAACAGATCGTGCCCTTTTTGAAGACAATCCCTTATTATATCTTCGGCTGCCTACGCTATCTGTATGACCTTCTACGATGATTTCTCTATCAGGATATTTCTTTTTTAAAATTGCAATGATTTTATCTAAATTTTTTCGTGCTTTTGGTTTTAAACGTGCAGAATCAAAATCAAAAAGAATTCCACCCATTCGAATAACAAGACCCCGTTTATCAGTATCAACATCAATATTACTATTCTTAGGAATGACTTTCTTCAGCTCATTCTTTGCCTTATTTTTATCCTTTTTTGTTATTTTTCTGTAAACCTTCGGTTTACTGACAATATTCATCCGATATTCGTATACACTGAAGGAGGCTCGACGAACTCTCATTATAAATTTTATATGATATACATCATTCATAAAATAGGGCTGTTTACCATCAATATCCCACATTGTGACCCCAATATATTTAGCAAAGATTCCCCATGGGAAATCTGAAGGAAGCCCCTTGCCCTTTAGATTTTTTTTAATTTCAAAGGAATATGCGATTTTAGCCAGATTTTTCCCTTTATATTTTTTTATGCCAACAAGTTTATATTTCACTGGAAATGAGAGCTTAAAGGGTCTGGAAAAATTATTGAAAACAAGCTCTCCGGTCTTAGTCCATGTTTGACCAATTTTTGTAGTCTGTTTTAAAAAAGCTGGAATATTTCTCAAATTTGGCATAACAAATTTCTTCTTAACATTAAAGGTACCATTTGGATTTATAAGAAATTTTGTCTTATGTTCTTCTCTGAGATGAAAAACAGAGCTACCCTTATCTCGATGAAAAACCTTAATAGTACCCTTAACCCTGCTGGAATCAGCAATTCTTTCAATACTTGTAAGATCAATTATGTTTCTTTCCTGATAAATTCTTTGCACTTTTCTATTTATCAGAAATTTTACCTGAGCGGTTCTAACAATCTCAATGCGATCATCTTTCTTTAGATCCCATTTCAAAGAAATAGCCCATAAAGGAGTAATTAAAAGGATGAGAATGACAGTGATTAATTTTTTCATATGATTACCAGTTTTTGATTAAGATTTTCCTCTTCATTTACTATCGTCTCATGCCTCAAATTACTGGAGAACTTTTTTATTATGTCTCAAATTTTACATATTCGACAAATTGTAATATATTATGTTCCATATAAAGGGATTTGGATATGTATAACTAAACATATTCCTATAAAAAAAGTCCTTTCCAGGTTAAAACTATTTTGAAAAGTAAACATATACAAAATTACTTGAAAGAACAATTAAATTGATATAGAGTATAAATATAGATTTTAATAATTTTACACAATGAAAGAATATATTTAATATGAAAAAAACAGAATTTGAAACAAATTCAATACATATAAAGAAAAATACTATTCGAAGATATTTTTATATTGGTACAATTTCCGCTATTTTTCTCCTTACAATAATTCTATCATCTCTCTACATACAGAGTTTGAATGAAGAATATTCACATAAAATTAAACAACTTTCAAAGAGCATCATTCATGAAAAAAAACGGTTTTTACGTAATGCTGTAGAACGCACAATATATCTCATCGAAATTGAAAGAAAACATGCAATATTCAAAAATTATACGAAAAGATTATCAACAGAACAATTAAAAAAAATAAAAATCACAAGAATCAAAAAAATAATCCGTAATTTACGATTAATTGATGATGGCTACATCTGGGTAAACTCTATTGTTAATTTTAATGGTGGAGAAAAATATGCAATCAGGCTGATTCATCCTAATTTACCACATACTGAAGGACAATGGCTTTCAACCAACACCACTGACATAAAGGGCAATTATCCATATAAAACCGAACTTGAAGGCATTAAGAAGAATGGAGAGCTCTACTATGATTATTATTTTAAAAAGATGAATTCTCAAAAAATTATCCATAAGATGTCCTATGCCAAACTCTATAAGCCCTATAACTGGGTCATAGCTACAGGAGTTTATCTTGATGATGTAGATAAGTTTATACAAAATGAAACAAAAGAGATGCAAAGAACCTTCAAGAAGCAATTAATCAATACTTCTCTAATAGCTCTTTTTGCTGTCTTATTATCAATAATATTAGTAATTTATTTTGAAAGACAAATAAGAAAAATGATCATTGCCTATGAAGACAGAATAGATATTTATACGAAAGAATTAGAAAATCTTTCTGAAACTGACCCATTAACTGGTCTCTACAATAGATTGAAACTTGACAATGTCTTTATCAAGACAATTGAGCATTCTCAACGTTATGAAAATAACTTCTCAATTCTGATGATGGATCTGGATAAATTCAAAAACATCAATGATTCTCATGGTCACCTTGTAGGAGATCAAATTCTAAAAAAAATTGCTGCAATATTGCGTGAAAATGCCCGTGTTACTGATACTGTGGGGCGATGGGGTGGTGAAGAATTTTTAATCATATTTCCTGAAACTGTAATGAAAGATGCAATAAATATAGCAGAAAAAATCCGTGCAATAATTGAAAATTATGCTTTTGATGTTATAGGTTCAATGACCTGTTCATTTGGAGTTACCACTTATCACGCAAAAGACACCATTGAGAGCATGATATATCGTGCAGATTTGGCACTCTATAAAGCAAAAGAAAAAGGTCGCAATAAAGTATGTTCAGAAATTATTTAGTTAAGTCTGTTCTAAAAATACAATATATTTCTAATCCTCTTCAGGATACCTCACGACTATTGATTTAAAATATTCATAGTGATCAAAAAATATATCAATTAACTCAGGATCAAATTTTTTACCGGAATCCTTTTTTAATTCATTTAAAACATCCTCTTCAGACCATGCCTCTTTATATACACGCTTTGATGACAAAGCATCATATACATCTGCCAGAGCTACAATGCGACCATATATAGGAATTTCTTCGCCCTTTTTTGGTTTAGCCTTACCATCTGGTCCTGGGTCTATAGGTTCTCCAGTATCTATATCAACATGACCTGGATATCCGGTTCCATTCCAATTCTCATGATGGTTCAAGGCTACAATTGAAGCCATCTCATCAAACTCTGAATGCATATGCTTAAAAAGTTTTGCCCCAATCTGACTGTGACCCTTCATAATCTCATATTCTTCAAAAGTTAATTTAGCTGGTTTTTTTAAAATTAAATCTGATATACCAACCTTACCAGCATCATGAAGCATTGCGGACATACGAAAAATATCTTTAATATGATTAATTTCATCATCAGGTATATTTTTTTTCTTAGCCCATTTTTCATAAATCTCAATTGAAAGGGCAGCAACCCTATTTACATGGGAGCCGGTTTCCTTTGGATCACGTAGTTCAGCCATACTAATCATGCGCAAAATCAGATCACGAGTCATTTGTGCACGCTGCAAAATCATACTTGCAGAATTTGCAAAATGAAGAGCCAAATGCTCATCATGGCTGGAGAAACATCCGTTTTCATGACATACGTCTGAATCACCAGAATCACCTGCTGTTGAAAGAGAATTAACGATCTGCATTACTCCAAGAATCTCTTTCTGATTATTCTTCAAAGGAATAGTGAGGATTGATTTTGTCTTATATCCAGATTTTTTATCATTGGTTGGATCAAATTTATATGGTGCATCTGAAGGAATGTTATATGCATCCTTAACATTAAGAATCTCTCCAGTTGATGCTACATAACCAGACATTGAATTGGCATTTATTTTAGTTCTAAAGGTCTTATATATAAGCTTCTCGCCAGGAGGAAGCTTTCTTTCAATGGAATCAGTCTGAACATGACTGAAAATCAATTCATCCTTATCCTTAATCTGAATAGAACCTGCATCAGAATTAAGAAGCTTTCTTGTCTCAAATAAAATTTTTTCCAGTAGAATATCAATATCTTGAATAGTATTGAGCTCTTCACTCAACTGAATTATTTCTTCTAATTGACTGCTATTATCCATCATAATCTATTTTTTCCTAATCACTAATTATTCATAATAATGAATCATTTTAATCTTATTGTCAAGGATGATACCTATTTTCATTAACTTAATCTTTCTAAAACAACCAGGGTAATATCATCATTACATTCATAATAATTTAACTCTTTAATTATTTCTTGTTTAATTTCATCTGTTGACAATTCACCTGATTGTAAAAAAATATTTTCCAACTTTTTATTTCCAAACATATCACTATCAACATTTCTATTATTTTCAATACTTCCTTTTATCCATGATTCTGTTATACCGTCTGAGAAAAGAAGCATTTTATCTCCTATTTCTAAAGTATATGTGTTATTTTGTAGTTTTTCTGAAATATCATCTATAAGACCAATCCACATTCCATCTGTTTTTATTGAATTCACTTCTTTTAGTTTCGAATCATATATAATAATATCCTGATGAAGGCCTGCAAAAGTAAACTGACCATCTTTACGTGTTGCTAATGCAGTTATTGTCATAAACCTGTTTTCATCAAGAAGCCTTATATTCTCTGTAATTGCTTTATTTACAATTATTAATAACTCTGTAGGATCAAGATTTTGATTTTGTTTAAGAGCTGTATGAATTGAGGTTTGAACCATCATCATAATTAAACCAGCAGGAACACCGTGACCCGAAACATCACCAATTATCACCCAATCCTGGTCTTCCACATTGATCACATCATAATAATCACCGCCTACTTCACTGGCTGGTTTCATATATGCAGAAATATCATATCCTGAAATTTGAGGCTTCTCCGGTAAAAGTACTGTTTGTATTTTCTTTGCCAACTCCATTTCTCCCCAAAGAGAGTCCTGCGTTTTAATAAGCTGATCATTGACTGCTCTGAGCTCTTCCATAGTTGAATTGAGTTCTTCTGTTCGTTCTTCAACTTTATCTTCAAGTTTCAGGTTGAGTTCTTCCAATTCTTCCATCATACTTTTAATTTTCTTTGTATTCTCAGAAAATTTAACATGAAAATTTACCCTTGAGAGTAATTCTTCTCTAGTAAATGGTTTTACGATGTAATCATTAGCTCCAGAGTCAAACCCTGCTGCTAGATCATTGGATTGATTTTTTGCAGTTAAAAGAATTACTGGAAGTTCCGAATAATAAAATCTTTCTCTAATTATACGGCATACCTCATAACCAGAGAGACCAGGCATCATAAGATCTAAAAGAATTAAATCAAGGGCTGAATTATTTTCTATTATATCCAGAGCCTCTTTACCACTTGAAGCCGTAAGAACATTGATTTTTTCCATGGTTAGATGATTTTTTAAAACCTGAAGATTTATTGCATCATCATCCACCGCAAGAACTGTGTAGGTATCATTCATCAAGTCATCATTATGTGAAGATTCCTGAAGAATTTTTTCATCATATAATAATTCAGAGCTATTTACTTCATTAACTCTAGAAAGCGATTTCCTTTGTGATATGCCTATCTCTTCTTTTGTAGCTGGAAGAGTTATTATAAATGAAGATCCTTTTCCTACTTCTGATATAACTTCTATTGAACCATTATGCAATTCAGCTAAATCCCTGGTAATAGAAAGCCCAAGGCCTGTTCCTCCGTATTTTCTTTCTATTGAACCATCTGCCTGTTCAAAGGAATCAAAAATTTTATTTAATTGTTTAGCTGGAATTCCGATTCCACTATCGGAAACCTTAATTACCACGGTTCCTGCATTTTGAGAATTTTCTTTAAACTCTGCTGAAATTTCTATAATGCCACTTTCTGTAAACTTAACTGCATTACCTAATAAATTTAAAAGCATCTGCTGTAGACGATTTTCATCAGCAAGTACTGGAGGCACATTCTCAACAGAATTTTTTAAAATTATATTTTTTACACCAACTAATGAATGTGATATTGCCAGGACTATATCTGAAACCGTTCGGACATCTACAGCTTTTAGTGAGAGTTTAATGTCCTTGTTTTTTAATTTTGAAAAATCAAGGATATCATTTACAAGTAAAGAAAGACGTCTTCCACTTACAGAAATCATGGAAAGATTTTTTTTCATTTCTTCTGATTGTCCACCCAAGGCTCCATCTCTCAGTGACTCTGCAATACCAATAATACCATTAAGAGGAGTTCGTAATTCATGAGATGTATTTGCTAAAAATTCATCTTTGAGCATCTCTGATCGATGAAGGCTTTCAATTGCTTCTGTCTGAGCTTTTGTTGCAAGCTTTTCATTAAGAAGAGCTTTTTCCTGAGCAATAAATTTTTGTTTCCTTTCATCATTTATACGATCACCAAGACCAAGGGATAATAGTACAACCTCAATTGCAGAACCTATCTGATGACTGTATTCAACAATAAATATTGATGGCAAAACCCCAAAGGCTCTTAAGGCATAGAGGATGGCGCCACATAGAAAAACAAACCAGGCAAGCATGAAATATCGTGCAGGCCTATATTTCTTTTTCAAACAGATTATGCCAGATGCTATTATAATAATAATTACAATGACTGTAAATATGACAGCTATCTTAATACTTAATGAATAACTGTAAGGCAATGCTATTACTGCTCCTATAATAATAATATATGAAAAAAACCTAATTATTTTATTGAGGAGTGGTGTATTAGCTGCTGTATTTAAAAAATTTCTAGCAAATTGAAGTGCAAATAATATTGAAACCATTAAAAAGAAGGGAACAGCATAATTACCTATGATTGGAAGATTAGGCCATAAATATTCAAAGGCAAAACCATTAGTACAGGCAGAAAAAATACTGAAACCCAAAATGTACAAAACATAATAGAGATAGCTTCTATCTCTTACTGTAATAAAAATAAAAAAGTTATATAGAGCCATAACAAGCATAATTCCATAAAAAAGTCCAAAAAGATAGATCTCTTTGTTCACCTTTTGAACAAAGGATGAGGTAGACCATATTTTCAAAGGAAGCTGCATTGTTCCATCGGTCTTAAAGCGCACATATAAAGTTTTTAACTTATTTGAATCTAAGGATAACCGAAATATAAATTTATGATATTGAATCTCTCTTTTTGAAAAATTATACATATCACCGGCATGTTTAATGAGAAATGTTCCATCTTCTTTAGGAATGTAAAGATCGATGTAATCAATTAAGGGATATCCAATCTCTAAAAACCAATCACTGGTTTGACTAATGTTATTTATCAAAGAAAATTTAACCCAGTAAATAGACTTTGTATATCCAAAATTAGGCGTTTCAACCAAACTTGGTTTAAAGCTTTTTGATATTTCTGGAGAAATAATATCCTTTATTTTCCATTCACCCTTCTTGTCTTCTAAAACTTCAAGCTGTTGACCCAAAGAGTAATCTTTCATTATCTTATTCAAGACTACTGGTGCACCATGCAATTGATTATTCATTATGAAGAGTACTATAATAATAGAAACAAAGAGGAGATTTCTATGAATAATTTTAATCATATTTAATTATGTATAAATTTTTAACTATGTCAAATCCAATTTTTTTTTCTACTTCAATCTGATACCTACAAAATAAAAGCCCCCTCTCTCTGCTCGCTTTAGTGTCTTTTTTGGCAAAAAAACATTGACTTCTCTTGCTGACAAAATAAAATATTTTTATGATTAAGAATATTTTTATTCCTTTCTTTTTAATATTTTTATTCCTTTCTTTTTAATATTTTTTATCTTCACCCCTCATTTAAAGTCAAAAGAGATTTTAATAAAATCTAATTCCATTAAAATCCAACTAACTACTCAAGATGGTAAATATTCACTAATAACAAAAGGCATCATAAATGCACCTGCTGAATATGTATGGTTTGTTCTAAATGATTTCAATAACCACAGTAATTTTATACCTAATACTAAAAAAAGTATTATTCTAAAAAAGAAGGGAAACATTATGCTGGTTTACAAGGAAATCAGAGTTCCTTTCTCAATCATTTCTTACACAATGCAGGTTAAGACCTTTCATAAAAAAATGATTTTAAAATATAATCAAACGTCAGGGTATTTCGTCATAAATCGAGGATCATGGACTATAAAAAAAATATCCAAGAATAAAACATTATTAATCTACTATAGTGAATTAAAGACTAAAAATTATATACCCCCATTTCTTCAAGAAATTGCCTTTAGAAAGAGCATACCTGATTTTTACAAAGCTATAGAAAAAAAGAGTACATCTATAAATCACATAAAATATAATTAGTACCAATTCATATTTACAGATATTACAGTTTGAAAAATGTTGAAATTAAAGTAAAAATTTTCATTGACCAGTAGCATTATTTAAAAAAATGTAACATTCATGTATCATAAGAAAAAAAGATTTCTCTCACATTGGGATCATCGTCACAGAATTATTATTCTTTTTAGTTCAATTATTATAACTGCCTTTCAAAAAGATTATGTCCCATTACTCTTTATCATTCCACTTACACTTATAATTGCACTTCTCTCAGGAACTTCATTTATAACAATAATCAAGCGTGTATTATATCCTATGATTTTCGTCATACCCCTTGGAATAATCACGGCATTCACCGCTCAGGGAGAAATTTTATTCTATTTAAAAGGTTTTCCGGTGTATAGCAATGGATTAATTCTCTTTGCTCTCATTACATTAAAAACTGCAGCTATCGTCATAATTGTAACTGCAATGATCACACCAATTGGCATGTATCAAGCATCGGCGGTTCTTCATCATTTGAAATTTCCACAGACATTTACAGCACTTCTAATCATTTCATACAGATATATTATTGTTCTGAAAGAAGAGCTACAACAGATAAACAGAGCCCTTATTCTAAGAGGCGGCATATCATCTAACCCTCTGAGATCTATATCAACAGGAGCAGCCTTGAGTGGCTCTATTTTAATTAGAGCATATGAAAGAACAGAGTCAGTTTATCATGCCATGATACTCAGAGGTTTTGAAGGCAGTATGCCCATGGAAACCGATTTCAAAGCAACATCATATGACTACCTTATATCATTCATTATAGCAGGTTTTTTTATCACAATCCAATTCTTTATTTTAATCAATGGAAAACTAATATGATTGCAAGTGACAACTTAAAATTTTCATATACTGACAGTGAACTCATTATCAATGATATTTCATTTACTGTAAATAAACATGATCGTCTTGGCATTATAGGCCCCAATGGTGCAGGTAAAACTACATTGTTTCATTGTTTATGCGGTATTTTAAAACCTGAATCAGGTTCTATCAAGATTGCAGACAAATTAGTTCAACAGGGCAAGTTTAACCCCCTACTGGGATTTGTTTTTCAGAACCCTGATGATCAGCTTTTTAATCTTACTGTTTATGATGACATAGCTTTTGGACCCCGCAATCAAAAAATTTCAAAGGATGAGATCAAGGAAAGAGTTCTCCATGCTTCACAGATCATGCAGTGCTCTAACCTCTTAGAGCGATCACCTCATCATCTCTCTGGAGGAGAAAAACGATCTGTTGCCATTGCATCTGTTCTATCAATGAATCCTGAGGTTCTAATTCTCGATGAGCCTTCATCGAACCTGGACATTCAGTCGCGAAGAAATCTTATAACACAGCTCAAATCCTTAGATCAGACTATGCTCATCTCCTCTCATGATCTTGAATTTATCTTAGAAACCTGTACTCGAGTTATACTCATTGATAAGGGGAAAATCATGTGTGAAGGTGAGGTCTCAGAGGTTATGAGCTGCAAGGATATAATGCTAGAACACGGTATGGAGGTACCTCATTCTTTGAAGTAAATTATTATTCAGTTCAATATCAATAACAAAATAATTATTTCTTTTTTAAACTAATAGATCCCTTTTCTGCAGATTTTTTAACTACACTGATATTTCCTTCTTCTGTTACTCTCTGTGTCAAAGAAACCCATCCCTTTTCTCCACTTTCAATACGGCTTTGTATTTTTTCAATAGAACTATTAATATCTGAAATTCTAATGGGATTAACGATTGATGACCGCTTATATAATAAAAACTCAACTGATTTTTTTGTACCAATAACTCCCAGGGTAGAAACTATCTCCTTAAAAAAATCATCATAGTTATGAAGCATATCAAAGAGAATTAACTCAAGTGTTGAATTTTCCGTAACTCTGATGCTCAATATATATAAAGCAAGATTATCATTATTCATTTGATAAAGAAATTTTTGTAGTTCTTTTAATCCTTCAATAAATTTATTTTCTCTAAAATAGTTTATTAATAATGTCAATTCTACATTATTTATTGAAATAATTTTTGTTATATCTTTAAGACATAACTGAAGACCATTTTTTCCCATGAGCTCTGCAGCTGTAACTCTTACCATGAGATTGGCGTCTGATAATGCATCTTCCAATAACATTTTCTCTTTTGTTTTAGCAGGATAGAATTCATGTAAATAACGTAAAATATTAGAACGAACAGATTGAAAACTTTCACCATCAAAAGCTTTTTTTAACATTTCAAATCCATTTATATTTCTTATAAAAAGGGATATTATTTGAATCATTTTTTCAATAAATGATAAACATTCTTTTTCAGTGGTTTTATCTGTAAGATACATCTCACTTTTACAGATTTTATTTGAAATTTCAAAATAATTTGATTTATTTAACACTTCAACTAATTTCATTCTAGTGGAACTATCAAGGGAAAGAGCAATTGGCTCTACTTCCATAGAAGCCATAGTAAAATACTCATCAATAGAACTATCTCCAGTTGAAAAGATATGCATATAGGGATTACTATCCACGGGGTTATAAGGATTTGTTGTTAAACAAAAATTTTTATATGGGCTCTGATACAATAAAGTGATTTTTAATTTATGTTTAACTCTTTTTGAAAGTTCAATCATTGAAGATACTTTTGAGACTATTTGAATATCAAAAATTATATTATTGTTACTTCCTGAAATTCTTCCTGAGCCATCATCTTTGATTATATATTCAAGACCAAGTGTTTGAGCAATTAATGCCAATCCTTTTTTTTTATTTTCAGGATGAAATCTTTTGGGAAGATCTTCTGTAGAATCCCTTTTCATTAAATTAACTTTAATATAAAGAAGGAGGGCTCCAGCACTGATAATCATTCCTATAAATATTAGATCCATCATAATTCCTGAATGAAATTTATTATAATAAAAAAGCTATATCTATGAAAAGATATAGCTAAACCGTAATAAGATATTCTAAGATTGTAAAGTGTTTTTTATTGAAGCATCTCAGGCTTCACAATATATAAAAACCGAATTATTATAGCAGCAGCAATACCTTCTATTAAAGCAAGAGGCACATTGGCCTTAATTAATAACTCTGCTACAGTATTAAATTCCTTACCCCCGGTAACAAGAAAAAGGGCTGCCAAAGTTGCTGCCAGGGCAATACTTAAAGATCCCATAAAAAATGCCAATACAGTTTTTACTGTTGTACTTCTTGTATAGCTTACAATTTTTTTATAAAATATTCCAACTAAAAAAGCAGGTAGTCCCATTATAATTGTATTAACACCAAGAGTTGTAATACCCCCATGCTGTAACATCAGTGTCTGAAACAAAAGAGCAATGAGAATTGCGGGAAAAGAATAAACCCCAAGAATAATTCCTACAACAGCTATGAGGTTAAGATGAATGCTCGTTACAACAAGACGAAAATGAATCAATGAAATAATAAAGAATGCAGCAGTCATAAGAGCAGTTCGTGGAATATCTTCATTAGTCATTTTCTTTATAGCAAAACCTGTAAGACCAGCTGCTGCAATACCTGCAGCAATACAGATCTCACCGCTTATCATGCCATCACTTATATGCATTATGCTTTCTTGCCTTTAAAATAGAGAGCGGTGCCAATCATTCCCCAGACAAAGATCAAAGCCATCAATATCTTTTGCCACAGATGAATATGGCCCAGGCTCTCATCCTTCATTATGCCCTTTGAATTAAACTTTCTTGAAGTTGTAAAACCATGACCCATACCATCATCAACGGTAATTACGTAGGTCCCAGGCTTTTTTACCAGAAATAAGAATTCACCCTTGGTGTTCGTTCTACCTGTAATAATTGGTTTTGTCTTTTTATTATTCAGATATACCTTTACCTCTGAATCACTAATTGGAGAGCCATCTTTATAAAAGGCAGTGATGCCTGCTGCATTTTTTATAACCTTATATGATGTACCGTGACTGAATGTTATTAAAGGTAAAGAAACTAAAATCACTATTAATGCTATTTTATATTTCATTTCTATTAAATCCTAAATATCTATTTTATTCTAAAAACAAGGGTGCAGCCCTTACCTCTGTAAAAGCCTGAAACCAAATATATACCGCCACGTCTCAAAGGCAATACAAATTGTCCCTTTGAATTAGTAAAAGATGAAATTCTTTTTCCTCCTGGAGTTAAAACTGATAAATCTCCTGAAACAGCTTTTCCCTTATAGTTCAAGGTTATGATTGCTCTCTCACCTTTTTTTAGGTTATGAGGATTTCTCCTTGTGATTAACTCAAGGTCTTCACCAGCTATGAGGTTATGTGTTGCTGTACCAACAGTAAAAAGTGTTTTCATAAAATATCGTGGAGGATTCTTCAAGGCAGTAATAACTATATATGTTCCTTTTACAGGTGCACTATAGGAAACAATACGCTTATTACCTGCTGCCTTTGTCTTAACCTTAATTCTTTTTCCTAAGGGTGTGATAATATATGCGTAGTTAATTATTCTTTCTTTTAGCAAAAGAGAACTGGCAGGAAATTCATGGCCATTACAGATTGCTATGGCTATCCTATTTCCTTTTTGCCAATAGGTAACCCAGTTTTCATGGGCTCCCATGAAAACTGGAAATAGTATTAAACATATGAGTATAATAATTTTTTTCATCTTATTACCATTTTCTCATTAAGGTAATATTATATCTTAAAGCATTATCATAGCCATTAAGACCAATGAGAAGACCGGTCTTCAATGTAGTAGAACTATTTATGCTGAGATAAAAACCCGGCATGAGGGCCACTGCTCCGGCAAAATCGCCCATAACCTCCAGGCCAATACAAGGTGCATGGGCATCATCCAGAGACAAGACAAATTTTGTTCCTACTGCCCATCCAAAAGAATGACTGTGAAGTCCCTCACCCTCATAGGTAAGATTTACCGTAATATTATTATGAAGTCCCCAGTTCCATCCAAAAATTAGACTTGCACCATAGCCAAATTCACTACCCAAAAGATTCATTGCATCAGGCATAGGAACCTCAACACTGATTGTTGCTGCAATATCAATTGGCAACTGCTTATAATCAGTTATTCGAAACTGTAATGAAGCTGCGATTGCTTCAATAAAAGGTGAGGTTCCATTTGTATAGGATGCCTGTTTTGATGGATCAAGATTCATTTGAGAAAATTGTGCAAAATGTGTATGGATATCAAACATAAGACGATCATGTAGACCTACTGAAAATCCCGGAGTTAGTTCCCAATGATCATAATCAGGGTTCAATCTCTGGTCACTCATAAAATCATAGTGAAGGTGAACAAGAAATTCCCACTGTTTGGGTGTAGAATAGCTCTCCATCTCAATGTAATCCATTGCATGGTGGCCGAAGGCAATGGTATGAAGACAGAGCATTGCCACTGTTATTACAATTATTTTTTTCATACTAGCTCCATGTGTACCTGGTTGAAAGAAATACTGTAAAGATGTGATTTATTATTTAAAAAACTGATTTTTACAAATTAGTAAAACTCTATCACCACTTTTTATCGTATTACGTATTTTTATTCTTCACAACCCGATAGTACTTTTTTATATTTAATAGCACAAATAGCCATTAAGGAAAATAATGTCAAGGAAATTAATGCATAAGAATCTAAAATTCGTAACACAAATAGATCATTTAATATAGTTTTGTATTACTGTTTCTTGTTAAAAAAAACATTTTCAATTGACTCTATAGTTTTAATATTTATTCTTACACAATAACTTGGAGATAGAAATGGATATAGCGAGTCATACATTAAGCGGAATTGCTGCTGGTACCGCGGTTGCAGCTTTTTTTGTACATAAAAGAAAAATCTTTAAATCAATCCCAATACTCCTTGGTGGCATGGTGGGAGGTTTTCTTCCTGACATAGATGCAGTGAGTCTATGGTCTGGTTTTGATGCTACCTTTGGCAAACTCTTTGGGTTATCAGCCTCAGGACAGAAAATCTATTTCAGCACCTATATGCTTTCTCATCACAGTGCTATGCATTCAATTGCAGCTGCATTATTTTTCACTCTCTGTTTTTTACTTTTAGCATACATTATTCAGATACTATATCTCAAGAACAATGCTCTTAAAGATGTTCTCATAAAAAGTGGCCCAACAGCTCTGGCATTTTTTATCGGTTTCAACTTTCATCTACTGGGGGATATGCCAACTCCTGGTTACGTATGGGGGGGCATAAGACTCTGGTGGCCATCAGAATCCTATAGTGGTGGAACAGATCAAATCTGGTGGTGGAACAACTATGATATTTTTCTTTTTATCCTAACAACAGTTCTCATAAATTTATTCATCATTCCCTTTATAAAAAATTCAAAGTTTGTTTTTTTAAAGATAATTCCTGCATTTCTTGTAGTTTTAATGATTATACTTTCAGTTATACAGGTAAACACACGGCAATACTCCTATCCATATAAAAATTACAGAAAAGAATTTGCAGGTTTTGAAAAAAAATCATTAATTGAACAACAAAAAATATTGGGGATGAGAACCTATAAAATAATGAGAGCAATAGACAAGAAAATACCCTTTCCATTTTAGAGGACATTTTTTACAACATTTACATCTAAGGAGATTTAGTCTTGAAAAAATAAATCAAAAAAGACATTTGTTTAAAGGAATTATACACAAATATGAAAAAAAAATCTTTTTTAAAACATTTAATTATTCTCTTAATATTTTTTTTTATTACATTACCATTTTCTGTTTCACAATCTCATCCCCATATGAGTATTACCACCTCTATTAAATTTTTATGGAATGGACAAAAACTAAAGGGAGCACTCTTTACATGGACATTTGATGCCTATTTTAGTGCAGAAATTATTAGAACATGGGACTTTAATGAAGATGGTAAATTTGACAAAGAAGAAACCAATAACGTATATAACAAAGCCTTTTTAAACCTAGAAAATTATCACTATTTTATTTTCATCCGAATAGGTGATAAAAGAATAAATCCAAAAAAAACATCTAACTTCTCAGTGACCCAAAAAAACAGATATATGACCTATCAATTTTTCATAGATCTTTCTCACCTAAAATCCTCAGATTTCTACATCTCTGTTTATGATTATACATATTTCTGTGATGTTCGCTATACAAAAAAAAATCCCGTAACATTTTCATATAATCCATATAAAGTTAAAGCATATTATAAAATACAAGAAAATGAAAAATACCCTGTTTACTATAATCCACTGGGGGCTATTGATGATACAAGAGTATACTACAAATGGAAACCTGGGCTAAATACATATTATCCAAGAGAAATACATATTAGATATGTTAAAAAATAAAGTTTTATTTATCATCTGTTCATTTATTGTACTTCTTGCTATTTCGATTAATGATAATGCAATTCAAGCAAATCCTTTTACAGGCCACGCTGACAAAAAAAAGCTTAATCCAGTACGTAAAAATATAAGCAGTAAAGACACTGTAAAAAAACAAATGGATCTTAGAAATCGTTTAGCATTTTACCTGACTTCATGGAAAAAAAATACATCCTCATCAATTCTATGGGCAATATTATTGACAGCATTTTTATATGGAATAGTTCATGCAATTGGACCTGGTCACAGAAAGACCATTGTGTTCTCAATGTATATTGCAAGAAAAGCACCTCTGTGGGAACCTGCAATGACAGGATTACTTCTTGCTCTATTTCATGGAAGCACTTCTGTTATTCTGTTGTTAATACTTAAAAACACATCTGGAGCAATATCTACAAAAGCAGATAATGCTGCACTTTATATGGAAGGTGCAGCATATAGTCTACTCATGATTATTTCTTTAGCTTTAATTGTTAATGCTCTAAAAAAATTTATTATAAAGAATAATGAGAATAGTACCAACAGAATTCAAAAAAACTCCATTGGACTTGGTGCACTTCTCATTACTGGATTTTACCCATGTCCCGGTGCAGTTTTAATATTAATTCTTTCTTTGACTCAAGACATGCTGATAATTGGAATAATAACTGTTATGGTCATGTCTGCAGGAATGGCTCTTCCCATAATCACTGCTGGATATCTGGCCTGGGCAGGAAGAACAGGACTATTTTTTGGTTTAAAAAAGAATCAAGATAAGATTGAAAAAGCTGCATCTGTTATAGAATTAGTTGGCTATTCATTGCTTTTGATCTTCACTTTTTATATTGCTTCACCTTTTTTAGTAAGCCTAATAAGAAACCTGTAGTACCTATCTGACAAAACTTTATATTAAGGGTATTCTAAAAATATTGAAAACTATAGCATTAATTATTGCAAAGGGTAAAAAAACTACAAAAGCTAATAGCATAGTAATTTCATAAAATATGTTTGTCTTGTAAACTGTCTTTCTTTTCAAGCGTCTAACTATAGCACTAAGGGCAATACCAAAAACATTACCAATCATAATCATTCTTATTGCAGCTAGAATGATATATGCCTTCTCATCACCGTATTCATTAATAATCATCTGCCATGCATCTAACGATGGATTGCCCCTTGTATCACCATAATGCTGAGCAAATACAATACCATGAACCTGATCCTCTGGAACACGATTTGAATTTCCTTCTAAGAGCATCATAATCTCTTCTTTTTTCATTCCAGCTTCCAGAGCCATTTTAGTATGACCATAGGCACAGACCTCACAGCCATTAACCTCAGTTACTGCCAACATAATTCTTTCTATAAATTTTTTTGATATAAGTTTTTTTCGTTTATTCTTTATCAAATATTTTAAAGTTCTAATTCCCTTGTAAAGGGCTCTGTAACCTTCACTGTGGGAGTATACCTTTTTTAAAAATACTTTTTCACTCATTATCTTGAACTCTTTTTATTTAACTGATTTAAATTAGAATTTTAATTTACTCACTATTGATGAAAATATAAAAATAGTCAATGGATATTTTATATTATAATTTTCTTCTCAAATATCTGGTGCAACCATAATGTAACTGCTCAATTAGTATGTGATTCAACTCACTATATATATCGAGAATTAATAAAACCAGGGGATTGATATTCTTTTTTCTGATTGGTAAATAGATAAACATTTTCAATTATTATAAATAAGATAATAAAGCAGGATATTTTATGTGAAGTAGAAAAAAAAGTACCATTTATAAAATGGTACTTTTATATTATAAAATTAAAATAATTTTATCTTTAATCAATCAACTGTTTCTATTTCTACTGACTTTTTTAGATACTCAATCTTTTTTCTTTTAAATTCACTGTCATATTCTGAGTCAGAAAAGCTGTCAGCATCGTATTCCTTTGTAGTATAGGCTTTGAGAACCTGAGTCATAACCTGTTTATCAGGGTTTTGTCCTGGCAATAATAGATATCCCCGTAAATTTTTAAGAACATAGGGACCAGAACGTCTGCTATCCCTTAAGACCTTTCCAAAGAAAAGCAATTCTACGTAATTTATTCCCTTAGAAAGATTTTTTTTATAGATCGAATAGGCTACTGGCTCACCAGAAGCATCAAAGAGATTTGCATTTATTATATAAAATCCCTCTTTCTTTACATTGATTTGAGCATTTATTATGAGAGAACCATTTTTTGTCTCTTCATTATAGGTGCCTGTAAATTCTGCAGGAATTGTACTCTCTGGGAGATATTGAAAAACAAGACCAGTTTTTTTTATAGCATCACCTACTTTAAACTGAATCTTTAGAAAAAATCGACCATAGTAATTATTAAGATTGAGCTCACTAGGAGTTATAGTTGAAGTATAATCCTTACCACTTTGAGTAAAATCAAGATCCATAATCTTTGTTGACCGGGCAGGATGTCGTCCCTTTTCAAGAGTAGCAGAGGTTATCTCAATAGACTTCTTCGAAAAATCATTGTTTCCCCTTGTTACATTGAGTGTAAAGGTAATACTTTCATCACCAAGAACTCGATGTTTATCTGCTGTTAAAAAATAAAAGAGATTGCTGCTGCCAGAAATTTTCTTTCGTACTTCATATCGCTTATTTGGATTCAAGAGATCTATGTTTTTTCTGGATAAAGGTCTTGAATGTGGCGGGTACTTTGACATTTCAAGATAATGTGCTAAGATCTCCTTTGCAGGCATAATAGATTTGCCACTTGCAGTATATTGCGAAAAGGCCTTTAATCCCTTTTTATCTTTTTTACAGCCAACACAATTCTTATCATTTTTATTAATTATTCCTGATCCAGTTGTAAAAATGATTAGTACCGTTATTGTTACAATTGAGCCTATAGCAATAAATATTCTCTTATCCAGACGGAGCAGCTTTTCAGTTATTTTCATCTCAGATGTCCTTTTTGTTAAATGCATATAAAAAGGAGTGTTGTTTATCAACACTCCTTTAGAAGTAAAATTGATAGTTAAAAAACTATATCAATATCCACCTAAAAGATCAACAAATTTTGTTTTAATTTCATAATGATCTTTATTGTAACCGTCACAGGTATAAGCTATACTGTTATTGCTATATCGAGAACAACTACAGAGTGAATTATAACTTCCTCTACTAGTACATCCCGCTGCTGAGTGATAGGCAATTACACCATCATCTTCACCTGGTAGAAGCCATGATGAATACCACCATCCATCATATCCGCCAATTCTGTAGATTGTTGCACTGTTTGTATCATTATGATTATAAAGATTTCTAACAGTACTTGGATCAAGATCGCCAGCTAAATCACAGGTGAAAAACTTCGTCATAGAGCTTGAAAATGCTAAATCTGAACCACCACCTGCACCAGCAGATGTTGCAATATAAACAATATTATATTGTTTTGTAGCATTTGCCAGAGCATATCCAACTACTGCATCACCAGCACTGTAATTAAGAATATAACACCAGTTGTCACCAGTACAATATTGCTCAAGATACTCATTTTTAAACTCCTGAGCTGCTGCAGTAACACTGCTTCTGAGGTCAGTTTCGCAATTTATTGAAGTTGCATTTGACCAATTTCCCAGAGCATCACCCCACTCTGTTGAACAATTACCCGCTTGATGAAGGTAATAGGTTGCTGCGGTAAGACTTGTTACACTAAATATTACTGTTATGAGAGCAAGAAGAGTAAAAAGCTTTTTCATAACATCCCCCTAAATTTTTTATATTTCCAAACCGTCTGGCTGGTCTTAAAATATCAATATAATTATTATTATTCTTCGCAAATATAGAGAACCTCTTATATTGGGAGATATTTTTTTATAATTTCCCCTTTATTCTTCATTATTTTAACTTTTTTATAAAATTATCAGTGATTTTTAAAAAGATAGACACCAGTAGCATATTTTTTTTAAATGCAGGTTGAGGATAAAAAATGAAACCTACACTATATATTGCTCCAATAAAGGGAATAACAGATTCCATATACCATCATATTTACAATAAGCACTTTCAAGGATTTCATGGTGCTCTGACACCCTTTCTTTCTACTAAGAAGCAGGATGCCCTTAAAAATAAATATCTCAAAGAGCATTCTCCATTAAAAGAAGGTTCATTCACTGTTATTCCCCAGATATTAAGCAATGATGCAGATTTCTTTCTTTCAATAGCAATTCCTCTGAGCCAAAGAGGTTATAATGAAATAAACTGGAATCTTGGATGTCCTTATCCCACTGCTGTAAATCGCTCAAAGGGTGCTGGTCTCTTACCTCAAAAAGAAAAAATCCTGTCTTTTCTTGAGAAAACAACAACAAACAAAGACTTCTCTCTTTCAATAAAATGCAGACTTGGTTTAGTAGATCCTGATGAAATTCTTGAATTAATTCCCACCTTCAATGAATTCAAGCTCAATCAGATAATTATTCATCCCAGAACAGCCCCTGAAATGTATGATGGAGATTTGCATCTTGATATATTTAAAGAATGTGTAAAGGAGCTCAAACATCCTGTTGTATATAATGGAGATATTTTTACTATAGAAGATTTCAATAAAACCAATGACTCGCTCAAAGATCAGCAGACATATATGCTTGGAAGAGGTGCTGTTATTGACCCATTTCTTCCAGAGAAGATATTGAATATTTTTGAAAGCAATGAGGATGAAGAGAAAAAGAGATTTCAAAATTTTCATCATGATCTTTTTTTTAGATTAAGAGATAAACTCTCCGGTGACAAACATCTCTTAGACAAGATGAAATCATTCTGGATTTACTGGAGTCAAAACTATGAAGATAGCAGAAAAACCATGAAAAAGATCAAAAAGATCAGCTCAATAGAAAACTACAAGAAGGCTGTAGAAGAAATTACAGCTCATTAAAAAAATTCGATGCCTCATCACAGGCATTGATATTGCGGGCTGTTTTTCCAACAAAAAATTCAGGTAAATACTGCAATCCACCTGGAATGGTATGACCGCCCTTTTTAATTATTATCTGTTTCACCATATGCTTTCTTCCCTGCCATATTCTAATTGTTAGAGGAGTTTCATTTGATGCCTTTTTCCATTCCTTATAATGTTTATTATCTCCTGGTTTAATTCCTGCTCTAATAATGAAATGCACAATGGTATCTTTAACAGATGAGACAGAACCCTTCTTTATTAGATTAAATATATTAACCTCTCCTCCATTAAAAGGACTTATAGGATCTTCTGTTCCATTAATAAAAAGGATTGAAACAGGATTTGTTTTATTTTGACATACGTAATTTTTAATTGATGGCAGTTGAGCTGCAATAACTCCATAACCCTTAAAAAGATCAGGCTTTTCATTAATTATTTTAAATATAAGATGAGCTCCATTAGAAAAGCCCAATGCAAAAATCTTTTGAAAATTAGCAGAATATTTTTTCGAAATTATATGAACAACCTTTTCAATAAAACCTGGATCATTGAGATTAAGTTTATGGGCATCATCTTGTGCATTTTTTCTGCAGTCATTCCACCTTTTCTTATATCCATCAGGATAAATTATAATTGTATTGTTATCATCTGCAATTGTATCTAACCGATAACGTAAAGCCTTTCTGAAACTCTTTCCATTTTGAGCTGTCCCATGAAGGGCAACTATCAGGGATGAACCTTCTTTTAATGATGAAGGAATATAATATGAAAAACTTCGAGTGATATTATCATGTTCAATATTAATTCTTTTAAGAGATCCTTTCAATGTAACAGGTTCAGTGTTAGGAGGCAATATCCACAGAACAAAGAGTGCAATAAAGACAATAAAAATTATTGAAGTTATTTTAGCAATTTTTCTCATATCATCCTCTATTTTCTGAACTTTAATCATTTAAGGGGACCCAAAACGTCAAGAGCTGGTTTCATCTCTAATTGCCATTCATCTTTTACAATAGGTGAATGCTAGTTAGTAATACTTCTCTTTATAGCGATATTCAGATAGTTATCGGTAATGCCAGTCTCTAATCTCATATATTGCAGATTCGGTCGCATAAATACTCGTCCTAAATCTAAGCGATCTGCGTCCCAACAGGTGTGAATAGTAATATTATCCGAATGTCTTCTCGTAGAATGATACGTACAGGCTTCAATGAGCAGGTTAAACTCCTCATCATTAATTTCAAGAAATATATTTCGAAACAAATGAGCGTATACAGCTCCTCTGGCACCATGACCTCTATCACGCATATTATTTTCTCTACAGGAATCATGAAAAAAAGCAAAAAGCTCTATGACATTATTACATGCTCCATTAATTGCAGCAAGATGTCTGCCATTTTCTAAATCTCAAAGCCAGTGAAAAAGACCGTGAATGCCTCGTGTGTTGAGATTAAAATGAGATACTATTTCATTTATAAGTTTTTCTGTAATCATATAAAGGCCTATAAAAAGACCTTCATTTTTGTTGAAGGTCTTTTTTAAGATAATATTTAATTCTATGAAATCATCGTTTGTCAACAATCTTACATGCATTCCCTGCTCCATCCATTTCAAAGGATCCCGGAGCAATAAGTGAAATCTTTGCATCAACACCAATCTCAGATGAAATACCTCTACGAACCTCATCTCTCAGTGAGACCATCTTTTTCATTTCATCATTAAAGATATCCTCTGAAACTCCAAGACAAATCTCCAGGGAATCTATACCATCCACTGTTTCAATAACGAGTTGATAACTTGAACCAACTCCCTCAACATTTGAGAGAATCCTTTCAATCTGAGATGGAAAAACATTAACCCCTCTGATGACAAACATATCATCTGTTCTTAATGCAACACGCTGTATTCTCTTAAAAGTTCGTCCACAGGAGCACGTACCTTCTATAAAAGATGATAGATCACCGGTTCTATATCGAATTAAAGGAAAACCCTCTCTGGTAATAGTGGTAAAAACAAGTTCACCCTCCTGACCATGAGGTACTGGTTTCAAGGTCTCTGGATCAATGATCTCAACAACAAAATGATCTTCACTGATATGGAGACCATCCTGGGCTTCACACTCACAGGCAGCTCCCGGGCCAACAAGCTCATTTACACCGTAATTATTGTATGCCTTTATATGGAGAGCCTCTTCAATGGTCTCACGAATCCTTTCTCCCCAGGGCTCTGCACCAAAGAGACCAATCTTTAGACTCAATTCTTCAGGATGAACACCCATCTCCTTAAGATTCTTGCCCATATTAACCGCATAGCTGGGAGTACTGAGAAGAACTGTACTCTTATAATCCTTCATTATATAAATCTGATCTTGAATATTGCTATTGGCTGACGATGGAATAACACTTGCTCCAAGCCTTTCCGCTCCATAGTGAAAACCAAAGGCTCCGGTAAACATACTATAATCAAAGGCTATCTGAACTACATCTTCCTGTGTAATACCTGCATATACATAGAGGCGTGAAACGAGTTTTGCCCAGTTTTTAATATCATTTTCTGTATAACCCACAGCAATAGGTTTTCCTGTTCTACCTCGTGATGAATGTATTCTAATAATATCTCGAAGAGGAACTGCAAACATATCATAGGGATAACTGTTTCGAAGATCTTGTTTCGTAGTAAAGGGAAGCTTCTGAAGATCTTCAATAGATCTAATATCTTCAATATTAATATTATGTTCATCAAAGCTGTTTTTATAAAAACTCACATTGCGATAGACACGATTCAATGTACTCTGAAGTTTCTCAATCTGCAGCTGTTCAATATCTTCCTGAGACAAGGTTTCATTTCTTGAAAGATCCTGATCTGTCATAATTATCCCCTTCTTGTTTTGTAAAAAGTTTAAAGTTTAAAGTTAAAAGGATGTTTAGCATTATACAATATATTATAAATTTATATACTAATTTTTCTTATTAAAAATCATAGATACAATAAATGATTTATTTCAAACGAAAACGATTAGTCTTCACTCACAGTAACACTTTCAACTATATACTGCCTTAATCACTGATACTCTTATAATCTTTACCCAAATATGCACGCTGTACATCATTATTATGTAATAACTCATCTGCAGATTCTTCAAGAACAATTTGCCCTGTTTCTATAACATAGCCTCTATCTGCTATCTTTAATGCTGCCCTGGCATTTTGCTCCACAAGGAGAACTGTTTTTCCTGACTCACGAAGTCCCTTTATAACTTCAAAGATATTCTGAACAATTATTGGGGCAAGTCCAATGGATGGTTCATCAAGCATGATAAGCTGCGGCTGAGACATGAGTGCACGGCCTATTGCCAGCATCTGTTGCTCTCCTCCAGAGAGGGTTCCTCCTAACTGAGATTCCCGTTCTTTTAATTTTGGAAATATATTAAATATTTTTTCAAGTTCTTCATCTATTTCCGGGGTTTTCATCTTTTTTCGAACAGCATAGGCACCAAGTCTAAGGTTTTCCTGAACAGTCATTGTACTGAAGATTTGCCTTCCCTCTGGAACCAGTGCACATCCCATGGTTACCTTTTTTTCAGGAGTAACCAAAGACACATTTTCTGAGTCAAAAATAATATCCCCACCAGTTGGCTTTATGAGACCTGCGATTGTATTTAATAGAGTTGTTTTTCCGGCACCATTGGCACCGATTATAGTTACAATTTCACCGGGATTAATATGCATTGAGATCCCTTTCAGAACTCTCAGTTTGCCGTAACCTGATTCAAGGTTTCTTATCTTAAGCATCCTCATCCCCCAGATATATGCGAATCACATCTTCATTTTTCTGAACGTTTTCAGGAAGCCCCTGGGTAATCATGGCACCAGAACCAAGAACAACTATATCATCAGAGATATCCATTACCAGAGACATGTCATGTTCAATAAGAAGAATGGTGATGCCCATGTTTCTGATCTTCTGTATCATCTTTGCCAATTCTGCTGTTTCATAAATATTGAGACCAGCTGCAGGTTCATCAAGAAGCAATAGTTCAGGATCACTGTTCAATGCCCTAGCAAGCTCTACTGATCTTTGCTGGCCGAAAGCAAGACTAGATGCATCTTCATGGGCCAATTCATCGATACCCATAAGTTCAAGCATCTTCATAGATTTCTCTAGAATCTCTTTTTCTTCTTTCCATGTTGATGGTACATTGAAAAGAGCTTTAAAAAATCCTGAATTACTCTTTACGTGTCGTCCAACCATGACATTTTCTAAAACAGTCATATGATCAAAGATCTTAATATTTTGAAAGGTTCTAGATATACCCAATTGAGCAATCTCATGAGGCTCACTGTTTTCAATATGGGATTTCTTAAAGATAACTGTTCCTGAGTCTGATTGAAGAGATCCAGATATAAGATTAAAAAGAGTTGTTTTGCCTGCTCCATTTGGTCCTATTACTGCCTGAATTGTGCCCTCATGAACATCAAAGGTTACATCATTGACCGCATGGAGTCCGCCAAAGTGTTTATTTAATTCATTAATTGATAGTAATGCCATTATAATTGCTCATCCCCCTTTAATCTCTTATCAAAAAGGGCTTTGGTTTTTTTAATAAATTTTTCAAGATTCTCTTTATTGAATAATCCATCAGGAAAGAATAACATAATAACGATAAGAACCACTCCAAAGAAGGCATCATCATAGCTACCCAGGTATCCACGGAGAGATAGAAAATTCAAGAAGACACTCATAATCAAGGCACCCCAAAGGTTTGCCATACCACCAACTGCAACAATAGCAACATAACGTACTGACTTCATTACACTTGCCTCAACTGGATTCACTGAAGCATTAAAATGAGTAAGAAGAACACCGCCAATAGTTGACAATACTGCTGAAAGAACAAAAATCATCAGTTTATATCGGGCAGTATCAACACCCATGGCTTCAGCTGCCTCTTCACTTCCATGAATAGACCTCAATGCTCGGCCAGTTCTTGAGTGAATCAGGTTTATCATCAAGATCATTACAATTACAACGATTCCCCAGGCCATATAATAATTACTGATCATATGACTTTGGTCCCCTGTAATTTTTAAACCAGGTAGAACCTGAAAAGGAGGAACATTTGATATACCATCGGCCTCACCAAAGATGGAGGTTCCTAAGAATATGCGATACATAATGATACCAAAACCAAGGGTTGCCATTGCAAGATAATGTCCCTTAAGCTTCAGAATGGGAATGCCTATAATGAAGGCAACTACTGCTGTGATTATTATTGCCACAAAAAGTGCTACCCAGGGTGATATATAGAGTGTTTCAGCACCATAGAGGTCTGTGGTTTTTACAGTCATTCCCAGTGTTGTTGCTATGTTATACAAGAGGGATGATTTCATTTTCATGAGATTGGTTGTGGTAAGAACTGCAGTTGTATAACCACCCATTGCAAAAAAGGCTGCATGTCCAAGAGAGATTTGACCGGTATATCCCATGAGTACTGTTAAACCAATGATTACCAGAGAATAGTATGCTGACATGGTTATCTGTACCAGAAAAAATTCTTTTCCTGTAATAGATACTAAGACCTGAAACAAAACAATCGCTCCAAGAAGACCAATGATAGGTAAATATTTTTTTGTATCCATTAAAAGTCCTTTAAAGCAGATATCTCTTTATTCCCAAAGAGACCGCTTGGTTTAACAAATAAAATCAGTAAAAGAATTGTAATCGCTATGGCATCCTTATATGCCATTGGCAGGATACTGATACTAAATGCCTCAAGTATCCCAATAAGAAGTCCTCCCACAACTGCTCCTGTACTATTTCCCAGTCCGCCGAAGATTGCCACTGCAAAACCCTTTATAGCCAGTGATGTTCCACCATCGTATTGAGTCATTGATATGGGTGAGACGACACAACCTGCTATAGCACCAATGGCTGCACTTAATATAAATGAAAGGGTTATCATATTTTTTGTATTTATACCAACTAGTCGAGCAGCAGTATCATTGGCACTACATGCCCGCATAGATTTTCCCGGAAGAGTATATTTAAAAAATATTGTTAATAAAATTACAATGAAGGTGGATGCACCTAATACCCATAACACCTGTGGGGATATATATGCTCCAAGAATATTTATTGATGATGCAGAGTTGCCGGTAAAGTAGGGTAATGAACGGACTTTCTCATCCCATATATGAAGGGCAATCTCTCTAATGACAGTTGAGAGTCCTATAGTAACAATTATCATATTAAGAACTGTAGGTTTTTTTAGTCTTCGAATAATACTGAAATCAATGAAGGCTCCAACAGCTGCTGTTACAATTACAGCACAGATAATTGCAAGAGGCAGAGGCATGAATTGATTAAATGTAATTGCAGTCATACCCCCAAGCATAAGAAACTCACCCTGTGCAAAGTTGATGATTCCTGTAGTATTATAAATTATATTATAGCCAATTGCAACTATTGCATAAATACTACCGTTAGTTACCCCAGACAATATATATTGTATCATTTGTTCAAAGGACATGGAGGTTCCCCGCTATAATTTCCGCTGATTTGATATATCTATTGCTCAAATTCAGAACAACTTTACAAAAATGGTATACTGATGCAATCATTTTTTCATCTCATGCTTATGGATTACAGTTCATAGTAAATATTCATAATTCAAAATAAAAAAACCTGCTAAAAAGCAGGTTCTTTATAGAATTATGTATAAATAGCTTACTTTACAACAGAGGTTAACATTTTCTTTAGACCACGTGCCTTAACTTCATATATTATTTCACAATTTTGATCTTTATCATATGTAACACTGTAAACAGAACCACCTCTTACAATGCCCTTTACTTCTTGAGATACTGCAACACCTGTTGTTTCAAAATTGGACATTCCTGCAACACCATGTGTCTTAGCACCTTTAAATTTTTCAAGAATCTGATATTGTGCATTGAGAATAGCTGCACGCTTTGCACTTTCCATTCTCTGTACCCGATTTGTCAGAGTTCTTGTTGGAACTCCAGCTGCAGATATTCTAAATGTGTTATCATCGACCCACATTTCATTTTTAAAGGTTTTACCCTTCACTGTACCACCAATTCCACCTCCACATGATGCAAATGCTGCTATTATAAGTAGTGCTAAAATACTAATGAATAACCGTTTCATAAAAAATCCTCCTTTTATATATTTTTTTATACTAATACCATAAATATAATACAAAGACAACTATTAATTGCCATCTTATAACAGACAGTAAAACGTTTTGTTTGTTCCTCTATCAGAAAATTAGTACTTAAAATATATAAATAGTATCATTACGCCTAAAAAAGGGCAAGAAAAAACCCCAAATGAAGAATCTCATTTGGGGTTTTTATAATATGGTCAAGCCTCACGACTGATTAGTACTGGTCAGCTGAATACATCACTGCACTTACACTTCCAGCCTATC